>WBZP01000100.1_pt1 | contig 125202 bp, 109 predicted proteins | sample 5204301 | NCBI WGS metagenome assembly WBZP01 (sample SAMN12412401, study PRJNA552823) | activated sludge metagenome | isolation source: activated sludge from nitrification reactor of wastewater treatment plant... | place: USA: Pennsylvania | collected 2017 | reverse complement strand
CGGGGCATTGAATTGGTTTTGCGGTGAGGGAGGGATTGCTGCGCGATCCCCGGCGGGGGAGGCTTAAAACCAATCCAATGCCGGCACTGCGTGCCGTTCATTTTTTATTTGCTTGTATTCGCTCAAGCGAGCTTAGCTCATCCGCCAATAAAAAATGCCCCTTGCGGGGCATTGAATTGGTTTTGCGGTGAGGGAGGGATTGCTGCGCGATCCCCGGCGGGGGAGGCTTAAAACCAATCCAATGCCGGCACTGCGTGCCCTTCATTTTTCATTCCCATCTTTCGCTCAAGCAAGCTTGGCTCAGCTGTGAAATGAAAAATGCCCCTTACGGGGCATTGAATTGGTTTTGCGGTGAGGGAGGGATTCGAACCCTCGGTACGGTTACCCGTACGACAGTTTAGCAAACTGTTCCTTTCGGCCTCTCAGGCACCTCACCGGCGGGTGCAAATTTAGTGAAAGAGTGTCTCCTTCCAAACAGATTTTCTAATTTGAGTGACAGAATAGCATTTATATTTGTGAAATTGCCCACGATTAATCTAATGATAAAGCCTAAGTTCTTCATTCTGATACCGGTTGCTTCCGTCCTAATGGGACTTGTTTCCTGTGAGTCACGGAAAAATACGGAAACCATTGTTGAGTCAAAAACCTACATTGAATTGCCAGGTCCAAAGGAGTATCTGAATGCCTGGTCAAACAATAATGAGGTGGTGGTTCATTATTTGACTGAACCTGATAACCTCCATCCAACGAACGGAAACTCTTTGAACAGGTCAGAAATATTTTTGTATATACATGGTGCATTACTTAAAACCGATTTACGAACCGGAAAAATAGCCCCTTTTATGGTGAAAGAAATGCCATCCTATTCTGAGGATCAGTTGTCATTATCATTTGAATTGAGAGATGATATCCGGTGGGATGATGGAAGTGAAGTGACAGCTGATGATGTGATTTTTACGGTGATGGCTGCAAAGAATCCTCTGACCAATAACGCTTCTATGAAACCGTATTTTGATTTTGTAGAAAGCGTCTCTGCTGATCCGGGGAATAAACGCAAATTTAGTATTCGGATGAAGTCGGTCTATATCCAGAATGTAGCTCTCTGGGCAGATTATCCGATAATTCAGGAATCTTTCTACGACAAGGAAAAAGTTCTACGTAATTTTAGTTTTGCTGATTTTAATGCCCCAGCTTTCGATCTTGGTAAACTTAAAAAAGGTGAGGTTCTTCAACGCTGGTCTGATTTGTTTAACGGAGCTGAGTTTGGTTTCGATCCTCAACGCATTTCCGGATTAGGACCGTATAAAGTGTCGGGCTGGCAACAGGGACAACTTGTGGTATTGGAGAAGAAAGCGAATCACTGGTCGGATAAATCAACCGAATATTCTGAACTTTCCTATCCTTCCAAAATTATTTTCAAGGTAGATAAAGATCCTGTGACTCTTGAGCTTGCACTCAGGAAACAAGAGTTTGATGTCTCAACGTCGATGCCTATCCGTACACTCCTGAAGCTAAAAGAAGATTCAGTGTTTAACCGGAATTATCATGGGGTTTTTGTTGATATTTATGGATATACGTTTATTGGGTTGAATCTTCGTCCAACTGAAAAGTCGAGAGCACGGTGTCTGGAAGAGCGAAAAGTGAGGAAGGCGCTTGCATTGCTGACTCCCGTTGATGATATTATTCGTGTCGTAAATAAAAATGTGAATAAGCGGGTTAATTCTCCTGTTGCTAAGATGAAGAGCAGTTGTAACCTTTCTCTGAAGCTTATTCCTTTTGATGTTAAAGCAGCCAATGTTTTACTGGACGAGGCAGGTTGGATAACCAGAGATAATGATGGTGTACGTACAAAAATTGTTGCAGGTAAAAAGGAGCGGCTTGAACTTGAATTGTTGTATATGTCCGTTATTCCTGACTGGAAAGAAATGGGATTGCTGATATCTGAAGGTATGGCGCAGGCCGGCGTCAAATTACGCCTGACCGGTGTTGATCCGGGTATGTGGATGGAGAAAGGGTCATCTCATGATTTTGATATGATCATGGGTACCTGGAATACAACGGCATTACCGGAAGACTATGCACAATTGTGGGCATTGGAAAGCTGGAAAAATAATGGATTGAATTTTACAGGTTTTGGCAATGATACGACTGACGCACTTATTCATAATATTTCGGTTACAATGAATGATCATAAACGTGATTCTCTGGAAATGAAAATGCAGGAAATGATTTATGAGGAGCAGGCCTATATTTTCTTATATGGATTAGTGAGAAGGTCGGCTGTTCACAGAAGATTTGAAGGAGCTGAATTGTATGCTGAACGTCCGGGCATTTTATATAATGTGCTTCGCATCGCAGGCTCAGGTGTTAAATCAGGAGTAACGCCATGATCGCATGAAGATACTTTTGGTTCGCCGGCTTTTTTTAATGGTTTCTGCGTTGATGCTGATTCTTGTATTTGGTTTTATTATCAGCAGATTGTTTCCGGGTGAAAAACTGTTGACCACTCAGTTGCCATCACATGGTCTGCAGGCGAATGTTGAAATGCAGAAGAAAATGCGTGAACGGGCTTTTCGGGTAATGGGTTATGACCGGCCACTGTTTTATATTTCGATCACCTCTCTGGCAGTTCCTGATTCCTTTACCCGGATGCCCGATCCCGTAATCAGAAATACGTTGACCAGATTGTCGTATTTCAGTGCTCAGCCAGGGCTATCATATGAACTGGTTCACTATGTGAAAAAGCAATATGGAGAGGCTAACCCATTTCAAATAGCGAATGATAAGGACGATAACATAATAAAAGTGAGAAGTGATTTGTTACCTCTCCATAGTGATAAGTATATACTTGAATCTTTACAAAAGCTGAACTCCCCGTCACTTTCCATCCGGATGCTTAAGTACCTGCCGTGTTTAAGCTGGACATCGGATAATCAGTTTCATCAATGGTTGTTTGGATCTTCTTCTTCGTACGGAAGCAAGGGCGTGTTAAATGGTGATTTTGGGAAGTCTGTCTCAACCGGAATGCCAGTGTGGGTAATTCTGAAATTTTCATTTTCACTTTCCTTCCTCATTGCCGTTTTTATTATTTTAATCAGTGTCCCAGTGGGGATTTTAATTGGATCCTTTATGGCGATTAAACGACGCTCAAAGTGGGTGGATGTGATAAGTGCGACATTCTTGTTTATCTATAATATTCCTTCTTTTTTGTTTGCGATTTCGATGGTGTTTTTATTTGCAAACCCTGCAGTGTTAGATGTATTCCCTTCCAGCGGACCTGTGCTGAATACAAGTGAGGGATTCCTCAAATGGTTGATGTCATTGGCTGAACAATGGAAGTATATGGTTCTTCCCGTTTTTGTATTAAGCTCAAGCTCTATAATTTTTGTGTCGCAGCTTGTCTTTGAAACGTTGATCGGTGAGCTGGAGAAACCCTATGCATTGACGTTGAAGGCGATGGGGTATAGCGAAAGATATTTGTTGCATCACCAGTTGTTGAAGAATACGATCTTACCGGTTTTGGTTACAATGGCAGGATTATTTCCATCCCTGATATCGGGTTCAATGCTGATTGATTATTTTTTTTCTCTGAATGGCCTGGGAGGTGTATTAATGAAAGCGTGTGAGCAAATGGATCTTGCGGTGATGGTTGGCGTTTTTACAGCGGTGGGTGTAGTTTCGGTTTTTACCTTGTATTTGACCGATATCGTAATAAAAACGATTGATCCCCGGGTGAACTTGAAACTGAAGATGGAGGGTGATTTACAATGAGTAAATGGAAGCAGTGGTGTCATTTCTGGCAGTTCCGTTTCCTGCTGTTGACCTTTTTTATCTGCGTCGCTGCTCCTTTATTAATGAACCATCAGCCACTGCTTGTGAAAGATGTTCACGGTGATTTTTTTTTTCCGGCTTTGGGTGGTTCTGAATTTGAAATGGGTCATGTGAAACCAGTATTGGTCATTCATGCTCCAATTCCCTATAGCCCTGTTAAAAGTGATTTGATGAATGCGGGCTTTGTCAGTCCTTTTGATCCGCAGTATGAATTGACAGATACCGGTGAGCGTATTCCGGTTTCCTGGTATAAACGACATTGGTTTGGTACAGATCTCAGGGGAGGGGATGTGTTGTCGTATTCAGTTTTCGGACTCCGTAATTCATTTTTTATTTCATTTCTCGCATTATTAATTTCTTTGATTATAGGGGCACTGTTAGGCTTTGTTTCAGGCTGGAGATTGAATAATCCGTTAAAAATCGGATGGGGGACCGGACTAGTAATTCTGTTGTGGTGTGTTTTCACCATTCATGGAGTGCTTAATATTTATTCGGTTTCCGACAGGGTTGTGTTTCTGTCAATAGTTACTATGGTGGCTGCTGGCTTGATGTATTCTCTTCAGTTCTTGAAGCGTAAGTACGTTCTCAGTGTACGATTTGATTTCTTATCAGATCGGGTTTCAGAGATTTTTATTGCAATTCCACGAATGATTTTACTGATGGTATTGGTTCAGTATTTTGGAAAATCCATCTTTGCGATGGCATTGATTATTGGAGTGACAGGCTGGATTGATCTGGCACGGTTGATCAGATCCGAAACAGTAAGATTACGTGAACAGACCTACGTGGAAGCAGCTAAAATGACGGGGCAGGGAGTTTTGAGGTTATTTATCTTTCACATTTTACCAAACATTTGGCCATCTGTAATGGTTGTTGCAATGTATGGGTTTTCTTCTAATATTATTATGGAGTCTTCTTTGAGTTTCTTAGGAATGGGACTGCCTCCTGATCAGCCATCTATTGGCACATTACTATCAGAGGCTAAATCTTACTATGAATATTGGTGGCTTTTCGTGTTTCCGGGGTTGTGGTTATCGATGGTGATTTATGCACTGTTTACAATTCCTGCCCGTATTGGTAAGTCAGGGCACTGACTCCTGATTTTTGTCATTAGCACCCCTGTTTGTTATCAGCTTTCGGATAAGCTGCACTGCTTTTTTTTGCACGAATATTCTCTTGCGAACGATAAAAAATGATCGCTCATTCCTCTATTACAGGTATTCTTGAAACAGTGCCTGAAGCTGCTGGTGTTTTTGAGCGCTATCATATTGATTATTGGCACGATGGAAATCAGGCATTGTCCGAGATTTGTAAGGGTGATGCGCTTCGGCTTTTTAATATTGTTAGAGAAATTCATGTGATACAGTTGCAGAAGAGCTCACAGATGCAACCAGCCAGATGGTCAGAAATGAGTGCCAAAGATCTTTGCAGATATATCGTTGAACATCATCATTCTTACATTAAATCCGCGTTGCCTGCGTTGGTGGTTCATGGATTTCAGGTGGCTGGTAGGTTTGCTGGCCAGATGCCTCAATTGAACGAGGTGAAAAACATTCTCACAAAAATACGGGCAGAGTTTACACATCATATGATGCGGGAAGAAGACATCCTGTTTCCGCGCATTATTCAACTGGAAGATATTGCTGTATACGGCGCAGATCCTGACTTAAAAATCAGGATGATTGTGGATCCGCTGAAGGTCATTCTTAAAGAACATTCTCATACTGATAACTGGTTTGCAGAAATCAGAAGGCTGACTAACAACTTTAAGTATCCTTCATTTGCCGATCCTTTGTTGAAGTTGTTTTATCAGGAGTTAGGTGAATTTGAATCGGATTTGCATATGCATGTCTATCTGGAGAATAACATTCTTTTCCCGGAAGTAAACCGGCTAATCAGAAAAATTGGATATTAAAAATATGAAGTTTAAAACAATCATTGAGCCTTTCCGCATTAAAATGGTGGAACCGATCAGCATCACAACTGAGGTTGAAAGAATTGGTTTTCTGGAAGCCGCTAACTACAATCCGTTTTTATTAATGTCTGATCAGGTGATCATTGATTTTCTGACAGACAGTGGTACTTCCGCAATGAGTAAAGAGCAGTGGGCGGCTATGATGCTGGGAGATGAGTCGTATGCAGGTGCCAGCAGTTGGTTCCGGCTGGAAAAGGTCATACAGGGGTTAACAGGAATGCCCTATGTGTTGCCAACGCATCAGGGTCGTGCTGCTGAGCGTATTCTGTATGGTTACCTTGGAGGGCCTGACAAAACATTTATCAGCAATACCCACTTCGATACGACGCGTGCCAATATTGAAGTTACCGGAGCCGAAGCGATAGATATTCCTGTCGCTTCCGTTGCTGTGTCCGACCATTTTAAGGGGAATATGGATGTTGATGCGCTGGAGCGGATAATTAAAGATAGAGGTGCTGATGCAATCGCAGCGGTTATTCTTACTGTAACCAATAACAGTGGTGGTGGTCAGCCGGTATCTCTGGCGAATGCCAGAAAGGTTAGTGAAATATGCCGGCGTTATAAGATCCTTTTTGTGCTGGATGGATGTCGTATTGCCGAAAATGCGTATTTCATTCATCATTTTGAACCAGGAAATGAACAGAAGTCTTACAAGGAAATTGCCCAGGAAATGTGTGCCCTTGCTGATGGATTTGTAATGAGTGCAAAGAAAGATGGTATGGTGAATATGGGAGGGTTTCTTGCTCTCCGCGAAGAGAAGCTTGCCGATGCTTGCAAGAATCTGCTTATAATTACTGAGGGCTTTACAACTTACGGCGGACTTTCCGGAAGAGATATGGAGGCGCTTGCTGTTGGATTGGAAGAAGTATTTGATGCTGATTATTTGCATTACAGAATTGTAAGCACTGCCTATCTTGGAAACCATCTTGCTGCGTTGGGAGTTCCGGTAGTTTTGCCTGTCGGTGGACATGCAGTTTATATTGATGCAAAAGCTTTTTATAGTCATATCCCCGTAGAGGAATATCCCGGGCAGGCATTGGTTGTTGAACTTTACAAGGCTGGCGGAATCCGATCGGTAGAAGTTGGGTCGGTTATGTTCGGAAAATATGATGAGAACGGAAAGCTGATTCCGGCAGCAAAAGAACTTGTTCGGCTAGCGTTGCCAAGAAGGGTCTACACACAAAGCCATTTGGATTATGTTATTGAAGTTTTTGAGTATCTGGTGAAAAATAAAGCAAAGGTGAGTGGTTACCGGATTACTCAGGAGGCCAAATTCCTTCGGCATTTTACCGCGCATTTTAAACCGATTGCTCAGCCGGTGTCTGTTTGATCCGTGACTGTTTATAAACCTGTTTATAAACCAGGATTTGGTTTGACCTGAATCATTTTTATTGCAACGTTAATAGAGAACCTTCGTTGCTTAAATTTGAAGTATTATGGCAAATAATAAATCCAACAGGAAAAATAAGGAGCTGCCGGCATCCGGTTTGGCAGTGGAGAAGTACTTTACGGCCGGGAAGAAAGATGCGTATTCGTGTTTTGAATATGAGCAAAGGGCTTCTGTCATCCGGAATCCGCAAGGGGATGTTGTTTTTGAAAATAATAAGGTAGAAGTTCCTGCAGACTGGTCGCAGGTGGCAACGGATATTCTTGCTCAGAAATATTTTCGTCGCACCGGTGTCCCGCAACCCGACGGCACTATGGGCGGTGAAACAAGTATCCGGCAGGTCGTACATCGGTTGGCCGATTGCTGGAAGGACTGGGGCGCAAAGAGCGGGTATTTTCAATCTGAAAAGGATAGTCGTAATTTTTACGATGAAATAGTATTTATGCTGTTGGGACAGTATGCAGCGCCTAATTCTCCTCAATGGTTTAATACGGGATTGTATAATTCGTATGGTATAAAAGGTTCTCCTCAGGGACACTTTTATGTTGATCCGGCAAATGATGAAGTGAAAAAATCTGCTTCCGCATATGAACGTCCTCAGCCACATGCCTGCTTTATTCTTTCTGTAAAGGATGATCTTGTGAATCCGGGCGGCATTATGGATTTATGGGTGCGTGAAGCCAGAATCTTTAAATATGGTTCCGGAGTGGGAACGAATTTCTCTTCTTTAAGAGGTGAGAATGAAAAGCTATCAGGAGGTGGTTATTCTTCCGGATTGATGTCGTTTCTGAAAATTGGTGATCGTGCTGCCGGAGCGATTAAATCCGGAGGTACAACACGCCGGGCTGCAAAGATGGTTTGCCTCGATATCGATCATCCTGAAATTGAATCCTTCATTGGCTGGAAGGCAAATGAGGAACGTAAAGTGGCGGCTTTGATTGCAGCGGGATATGCTTCCGATTACGAAGGGGAAGCGTATGCAACAGTTTCTGGTCAGAATTCGAATAATTCGGTACGGGTATCGGATGCGTTTTTCCAGACGTTGAAAGAAAAGAAAGAATGGTCTCTGACGGCACGCAGCGACGGTTCTACTGTAAAGAAAGTGCCCGCAGAACAACTATGGAGAGATATTGCTGATGCCGCGTGGAAATGCGCGGATCCCGGTTTGCAATTCGATACGACAATCAATGACTGGCATACATGTCCGAATGGAGGAAGAATCAATGCTTCCAATCCTTGTTCGGAGTATATGTTCCTCGATGATACCGCCTGCAATCTTGCTTCTGTGAATCTGCGTAAGTTTTATAATGAGCAAACAGGAGAATTTGATGTAAAAGGATTTGAACACGCCTGCAGAGTTTGGACGATCGTTCTCGAGATTTCAGTGTTGATGGCTCAGTTTCCTTCTGAGGAAGTGGCGAAAAATTCATTTGATTACAGAACGCTGGGCCTTGGATATGCGAATCTGGGTGCATTACTGATGGTGCAGGGACTTGCTTATGATAGTGATAAAGGTCGCGCAATAGCGGCAGCTATTACTTCAATTATGACAGGTGCCGCTTATCGTACTTCCGCTGAATTAGCCGCAACGCTGGGTGCTTTCGCTAAGTATGCAGATAATAAAGAAGATATGCTGCGAGTAATCCGGAATCACCGCTATGCCGCATACAATGCTATTGACGCGTATGAAGATCTTAGGATTAAACCGGTGGGTATTCAGCCGGAATATTGTCCTGCTTATTTGTTGAACGCTTCCTGTGCAGTTTGGGATGAGGCTTTGCAGATGGGTGAGAAGTATGGATTCAGAAATGCGCAGGTTTCAGTGTTGGCACCCACCGGCACAATTGGCTTGCTTATGGATTGCGATACAACCGGCGTGGAACCTGATTTTGCGCTCGTTAAATTCAAGAAACTATCCGGCGGTGGCTATTTTAAAATCGTCAATCAGTCTCTGCCTCCGGCATTATTGAAGTTGGGTTATACAGACGTGCAGGTGAAAGAAATCATACGGTATATTCTCGGTGAACCTTCTTTTGCAAATGCTCCGTTTATTAACCATTCTTCGCTCAGGGAAAAAGGCTTTTCAGATACAGATATTTCAAAACTCGATAGTGGTGCTTCCGGTGTTTTTGATATTCGTTTCTTGTTTACACAGTTTAATTTAGGACAATCGCTCTATAAACAGTTAGGTATTGCAGATGCTCAATTGGCAAAACCGGGTTTTGATTTGTTGAACTGGTTAGGCTTTACGGAAGATCAGATTGAAGCCACAAATGCGTATATCTGTGGCACCATGACCATCGAAGGGGCTCCTCATCTGAAGGATGAGCATCTGCCTGTATTCGATTGTGCAAATCGTTGTGGTAAGAAGGGGAAACGGTTTATTGCAGCAATGGGACATATCCGTATGATGGCTTCCGTACAGCCATTTCTGAGTGGAGCGATTTCAAAAACTGTAAATCTGCCTAATGATGCCAGCGTGGATGATATTGCTGATTGTTATTTTTCTTCATGGGAATGGGGCCTGAAAGCGATTGCCTTGTATCGTGATGGATGCAAATTATCACAGCCCTTGTCTGCAGTTTCCAAATCATTTGAGGTGAAACCGCATGAGCTGACAGAAGATGAAGTACTCGATGCTGCGAAAAAACTTATTCAGATTTCACCGGATACTACGTTCAAACGCCAGTTGTCAAGTATCGTACACCGTAAGCGTTTGCCTGATCGTCGCGGCGGATTCACGCAGAAAGCGAAGGTGGGCGGTCATACCATATTTGTCCGCACCGGCGAATATGATGACGGCACTTTGGGTGAAATGTTCATTGACATGCACAAGGAAGGTGCTTCCTTCAGATCGTTGTTGAACTGCTTCGCCATTGCAGTTTCCATTGGATTGCAATACGGGGTTCCGCTGGAAGAATACGTTGAGAAGTTTATCTTTACACGCTTCGAACCATCGGGTCCGGTGGATCATCCGAATATCAAAACAGCCACTTCGGTAATCGACTACATCTTCCGTTTGCTGGCTATGGAATATCTGCAACGGGATGATCTGGTTCAGATCAAACCCGTGAAGGTGGTGTCAAGGAAACCAAAGAACTACGAGAATCCTCCGGTTATTCCGGCTGAGTCAGTAACGATGAGTTACCAGCCGGCGTCTCAAACGCAGGAGTTCCTTGGTCAGATGATGGGCGATGCACCGATCTGTTCTTCCTGCGGACATATTACGATTCGATCAGGATCCTGTTATAAATGCCTGAACTGTGGTACCAGTATGGGCTGTAGCTGAAAATAAAAAATGAAAGTAAGTTCTCAATCACTAAGTCTCACAAAAACCTTCACATTTGATACGGCGCATGCGCTGGAAAATTACCCGGGTAAATGCCGGCATATTCACGGGCATACCTATACCCTCCATGTAACGGTTTCCGGTGTTCTTAAGGATGAAAAAGGCCACCCGTTTGATGGGATGATCATGGATTTTACTGATCTGAAAAAATGGGTGAACGAGGCAGTGATACGGCACTTCGATCATTTCCTCTTACTGCGAAAGGAAAGTGCATTGTCAAAGATGTCATTTCCGGAGTGGGACAGAATTTATCTGACCGACTATCAGCCAAGCTGCGAAAATATGTTGCTCGATATGGCGCAGCGGTTAATGGATTCTCTCCCTGAAGGAATAAAAATCCGCCGTTTGAAGTTGTATGAAACGCCAACTGCCTATGCAGATTTGGAGTTTTAAGAAACCGGAAGATTACCCACGCGAATCAGAGTATTTAATACAGCCTTAAGTGTCTAATAAAAAAGGTGGATGTCGGTAACAGACATCCACCTTTTATTTTCTTTGCGAGCATGTATAATGAACATTCTTGCTTCAATATTCCGAAGGATTATTCTTTAATCGCCAGTGCAATATTGGGGAGTTTGATTTCGGTTCCATCTGGACCTTTTCCTGATACGCCTTTGAGGATAATGGTATCTCCGGTCTTCATTCCGTCTATGGCTTTACGGGCAAGAATCGGAATGCCATTATTCGCCAGTCCGAAATCTTTTGATTGAAATGGTTTCAAGGTCATCATCGTGAAATTAAATTGCGTAAGCGAGTAGATCTTTCCGTCACCACAAACTACTTTTATTGGCAGGTCATCAGCCCAGACTGTGGCTTGCGCTAATGTGATTTTGGTGGAAGCCGTTGAATCTGTGGGGATTGTGCACATTTTAACGGAAGGCCCTTTGGGCTTCGGTTGTGCGGCGGCCTGCGCATAAACATCACTATTTATTGCTATCAAAGCGATGGAAAACGCTATCAATGATTTAATTTTCAGCATTTTGTCATGTGTTTTTGGTGTGATAAAAATAATAAAAATACCCTGTTAAAAAAATGAAGGGTTTAAGAACTTTTTGACAATCAGGCCGTAAATAGGTGTGGTATTTTTATAGCAGATGCAAAAGGGAATAGTTCAACGACTGATTCGACTAAAGTTATTGCTTTGGGGGATGATGGTTTTCAGTACCTGCGTTACAAACGCGCAGGTTAAGAAAGACTCATTGGTTTTTGAATTGAAGACAGCCAACCTGGCTGATACGAGTCGTGTAATTATTCATGAAAAACTGGCCTATTATTACCGGTTTAATATACCTGATTCTTCACTGTATCATGCTTTGCTGGGTTACAAACTTGCCGATTCGCTTGATTTCGATTTCGGACAGGTGTACTGTCTGAATCATATCGGATCCTATTATTTGTTTAAAGGAAGTTTTAATATAGCCATTGAGTATTACCGGAAGGCTTCGCAATTTCATCGTTCAACCCAGCCGCGGGTGTTGAAAGGTGTGGCATTGGCTGTGAACAATATTGGAATGGTGCAACTGGAGAAAGGACAGGTTGCTCAGGCAGAAAGAATATTCAGAAAAGCATTGCGCATTGATCAAACACTTGGTTATAAAAAAGGAATTGCAAGGGAACTCGGGAACCTTGGCAAGGTGAAGTTTGAACAGAAAATGTTTGACAGCGCGTTGGTGTATTACCAAAATGCAATTCAAATTGAAAGGGAATTGAATCATGTGCTGGGCACCTTGGAAACCATGGTGGATATTGCCAAAGTACATCTGGCAACAGGGAATTATGCTGAAGCTGATAAAGTACTGAATGGGGCTTCCAATTTAAATACGGAATGTCATCTGGCTGCCAATGTTTGGATTTTGAACTTAAAATCAGAGGTCTCTCTTTGCAGGAATAATTACAATGACGCCATCCGGTTTAAGCTGCAGGCTTATAACAATGCTTCACTGCTGGGAGATCTGGCCTTGCGGACAACCATTTCAAAAGAACTTTCAGATATCTATAAAAGACTCGGAAGATATCGGGAGGCTACCATGTTTCTTGATACATTCAGTACCTGCCTGGTTACGCTCGAAAAACTCCATCAGCAATCAAAAGAAGAAGATCTGCTTCATTCATTCGCAAATGAAAAAAAGCAGAATGAGATCTCCTATCTTCAGGATAGCCGGAACAAGATGCTTTTCTATAACTCGCGATTGATCAGTATGCGAAATGGCCTCGTTATTTCACTTTGTTTCAGTCTGGTGTTAGGTGCGATTATTTATAAAGCATATAGAGACAAGCGTCGTGTGAATAGCGAATTGATGAGAAAATTCCAGGAGGTTCGCCAAAAGAATGAAGAGATTAAGAGTAAAAATCTGGAAATCGGAGCTATTAATTCGGCGCTTCTTGAAATCAATAAAACTTTAAACAAGAATGAAGTTCAGTTAAAGGAGGCGCAGCGAATCGCCGGCCTCGGAAGCTGGGAATATGCTCTGGAATCGGATTCATTTATCTGGTCTGAACAATTGGGTAATATGTTTTTCCCGGATGGTGTAATTCCGGCACAAGCCACAGCAGGTGATTTTCTGAACCGAATCGTTGCTGAGGATCGTACGAAAGTTATTAGGGCAATTAAATCAGTATTGCGTGACGGACAAATTGCCGAGGTTCAGTTCAGGGTAGCATTGGCGTTTGATGATGTATTATTTATTAATGGCCGTGCTGTGCCGATGGTTGATGCGGATGGCAGCATTGTTATGATTACCGGAACTGTTGCGGATATAACGGATCAGAAAAGAATCGAGAATAGATTGCGGGAAGCCAAGGAACATGCGGAACTGGCGAATCAGTCGAAGAGTGTGTTTCTTGCAAATATGAGTCACGAAATCCGTACACCATTGAATGCAATACTTGGATTTGCGGAGGTTTTACTGAAAGAATGTAATGTGCCGCAGCAACGGGAATATCTTTCGCATATTCAGAACTCCGGCGACAACCTGCTTGTATTGTTGAATGATATTCTTGACTTCAATAAAATAGAGCATGGAAAACTGGATGTCGAGAAAGTGAATTTTAATTTCAGAGAATCCATTGATCTTGCCCTGGCTCCTTATCAGTTGCAGGCTTCTGAAAAAGGAGTTCAACTGGTGCTGGATTGTTCGTCCGACTTACCAGCTTTCGTTGTGGGAGATCCGTTTCGTACCCGTCAGTTATTGGTAAATTATGTTTCCAATGCCATTAAGTTTACCGAGCAGGGTAAGGTGGTTGTTAAAATTGAAAGGGAACCGGGGTTCGATAATGATTCTGATTTCAAGATCCGGTTTACGGTTTCTGATTCTGGTATCGGTATTCCGGAAGAAAAGCAGGAAACGATTTTCAGTGCATTTACACAGGCGGATAGTTCAACAACCAGAAAGTACGGCGGAACTGGTTTGGGATTGGCTATCAATAAGCAGTTGTCGATTTTGATGGGTGGTGATTCAGGGGTGGTTAGTCCGGGTGCATTGAGTCGATCCGGTTTTCCGGGATCTGATTTCTGGTTTGTGATCAGCGTGAGCAAAGGAACCTATCAGGTAGAGGTTTCCAGAAATACCAATGAAAAGATATTCTTCAAGGAACCTGTAAGGATCCTTGTCGCCGAAGATAACTATGTGAATCAGCTCCTGATAAAGAAAGTGCTCGAAGCGATGAATTGTCAGGTTACATTGGTCGAGAATGGAAAGCTGGCTGTTGAGGCGGTAGAAAGTGCGACCTTCGATGCGATCCTGCTGGATATTCAAATGCCGGTGATGGACGGTCATCAGGCCACTATGTTGATTCGCCAGACAATGAATATTGATATTCCGGTTATCGGCGTTTCGGCAAACGTTTTTAAAGATGATATTTCAAGAAGTATGGCCGTGGGAATGGATGCTCATATCGGGAAGCCATTTAAAGCACAGGAGTTGTATGATGTTTTGAAGCAATTCCTCCCTGCAGAAAAAATTGCAGTATCCTAGTTCAGACACCAGCTGAATACAAGGCCGCCATTTGTACTGCGGTCACTCCGGCTTCAAATCCCTTGTTACCGTATTTTCCTCCGGACCGGTCAAGTGCCTGCTGAAGATTATCGGTCGTAAGTACACCAAAAATTACCGGTTTGTTATACTTCACAGTGAGTGATGAGCATCCATATGTCACACCGTGGCAAATAAAATCAAAATGCCTGGTTTCTCCCTGAATGACACAACCAAGGCAGATGATCGCATCATAAGCCCCTGAGCCGAGCAGTAAGGACGCTCCTGCAGTCAGCTCAAAACTGCCGGGCACAGTAATCGTCTTTATTTTCTGAGCATCTGCACCGGCTAGTTGCAGTGCTTCAAGTGCGCCATCACGAAGAGCGAAGGTGATTTCGTGGTTCCATTCAGCAACGACAATGCCGAACCTGTAGGGCCCGGCATTGGGAAGATTTTCTGGAATCTTAGAGAGAGATTGATGTGCAGATGACATCGATATCAGCTGTTACCGCCTTGCGCTTCTGCACGTCCGATGTATTTTTCAATATCGCGTGCTTCTGTGCTGAAAGGGAAATCTGATTTAATCTGGTTGTAAATATCAAGAGCAGTTTTGAAATCTTTCTTCTGCTCATAGATAAATCCCTGACGCATCAGGAATAGCGGGCGTGTGAAATTATTCTGATCCCAGTCGGCAGCTTTTTTATAATAGCTAAGCGCCTCATCAAGATTGTTCTGTTCTGCATAGGCTGCAGCTATACCACCAAGTGCTAATGCTCCGGTGATATCATCTTCAGCATCGTAATTCTTAAGCGTTTCAATAGCTTTATCGAATTCACCTTTTTTAAGGAGACTCATGCCAAGGTAATACTGTGCAAGGTTTCCGGAAGGAGCAGAGCCGTAATTGTCTATGATCTCCTGAAAACCGGGGTAAGACCCGTCTCCGTTAATTGCCAGATTCACACTATCCTGACCGAAATACTGTTCGGCCATAAACATCTCTTCCTGAGCACTTTCTTCCTGTGGCTTTACAATGAACTGATTATACCCAAAATAGGCAAGAACCACCAGTACGATAGCACCACCGATGATACCCAGGCTTTTTTTATTGTCGTGAATATAGGATTCTGCTTTACCAATACTTTCGGCAACATCGATTCCTGTGTGTTTTTCCTCTGACATACTGAACTGATAATCTGATTTTAAGAGAGCCGCAAATGTATAATAAAATTCAATGCGATGAAAGGGGGAATGCCCCTTTATAATTCTTTATTAACGTATTCATCAACAAGTCGTTGTATGACCCTTTCGGCGGTGGTGTCTAAAAGCCTGTAAACTTGCTCAAAATCAGAGAAATCACCGTACCAGGGATCGGGGATATCAGCGATGCCTGAACCGGCAAATTCAAGATAGAGGTGAATTTTATGGTAGTTTTCAGGTGCTGAAAGGAGTCGGATATTCCGGAAATTACTTTGGTCCATGGCAAAAATCAAATCAAACCGCTGTAAATCATCTTTTATCAGTTGACGGGCTCTTTGTTCGCTGATATCTATTCCGTGCATTCTGGCTACTTTAATGGAGCGTGCATCAGGGTTTTCACCGGAATGCCATCCGCCGGTTCCAGCCGAGTCAACTTCAAAGTTGCCAGGTACTCTCATTAGCTTTGCACGAATGATTCCTTCTGCCAGTGGCGACCGGCAAATATTGCCCAGACAAACCATCAGTATTTTCATGTTGTCTTTCTTTTAGCTGCGTAAACGGGTGGAAATAAAAGAGGCTGACACTTTTATGTATCAGCCTCTTTTATAGCGGTAATCGTTATCTTGACAAATTAATCCGTTTTTGCAGATCAACCACCTGAGCTTTGAACTTTTTATCGGTGTCCATCAGGTTGTTGACGGTTCTGCAGGCATGTAAAACAGTTGCATGATCCTTTCCGCCGCAATGCATTCCGATATTGGAAAGTGATGATTTGGTGAACTGCTTGCTGAAATACATCGCTAGCTGACGGGCCTGTACAACTTCTCTCTTTCTTGTTTTTGACTTGAGTACTTCCAGCGGTAGTTCAAAGTAATCACAAACAACTTTCTGAATGTAGTCAATGGAGATCTCGTGTACCGTATTCTTTACAAACTTGTCAATCATTTGTTTGGCAAGTTCTAAAGTGATCGGCTTTTTATTGAGGGAAGATTGTGCAATAATGGAAATTAATGCACCTTCCAGTTCACGAATATTATTAGTGATACTCAGCGCGATATACTCGGTAATTTCATTCGATAGTTCAATGCCGTCCACGTACATTTTCTTTTTCAGAATAGCAATACGTGTTTCCAGATCAGGCACCTGAAGATCTGCCGCCAGACCCCATTTGAATCGGGAGAGCAGACGTTGTTCCATTCCCTGAAGATCTACCGGAGGTTTGTCGCAGGTGAGGATAATCTGCTTGTTGTTCTGATGCAGGTGATTGAATATGTGGAAGAAAACATCCTGTGTTTTTTCTTTTCCTGCAAAGAACTGAATATCATCTATGATCAGGACATCCATCATCTGATAAAAATGGATGAAGTCATTCTGACTGTTATTCTTTACTGCATCAACGAATTGATGCATGAACTTTTCGCTCGGCACATATAATACAGTCTTGTTCGGAAAATTGTTTTTTATCTCAATACCAATAGCATGCGAAAGGTGAGTTTTACCTAAACCAACACCACCGTAAATAAGTAAAGGATTGAAGGAAGTTCCTCCCGGTTTTTGCGCTACAGCATAACCCGCCGAGCGCGCTAAACGGTTGCAGTCACCTTCTACCAGATTATCGAATGAGTAATTTGAATTGAGTTGAGAATCAATGTCAATTTTCTTCAGACCAGGAATAATAAAAGGATTGCGGATGCCGCCGCTGATTTGCTGGGGCATCGGAACTGCTGGATTCTTTAATCCGTTGTTCCCTTTTGCAGGTAACTTAACAGTATAAGGCTTAGTATTCTGCGTGGAATTTTCCATGAGAATGGAATATTCCAGTCTGCCATCAGGACCAAGTTCACGTTTGATCGTTTTCCTGAGAAGCCCAATGTAGTGTTCTTCAAGCCATTCGTAAACGAACTGACTGGGAACTTCAATGGTCAAAGTATTTTGATCCAGCTTAACAGGTTTGATGGGTTCAAACCACGTTTTAAAATTTTGCGGATTGACATTGTCGCGAATTAATTTCAAACAGTTTTCCCATACTTGCTCATGAGTCTTGTCTTTTGCGAGTGTCTCTTTATCTTTTTGCATACCTGCGGAAGGCATTTGGAATTCTTGAATGATGGTTCGTGTTGGTGTACTGAAATTGTACTCGGCAAATATTGTCTAAAAAGATGTTAAAAAAAAATTTTTTTAACCTTGACTTTTAAGAAACTTTTACTGTAGAGGAGGAATGTGTGATTTTTTGTCCCTTTTCTCCGAATAGAAAATCTATTCTCCCCAATCGGATTCCGCCGAAACCGGTTTGTGCGATGAGAACATTTTTTTGTTCCGGATTTTTTATTATATCCGGCTGATCCAGGAAGGTATGCGTATGGCCACCCAGAATAACATCGATGTTTTTTGTATTCATTGCCAGAGTAATATCACTGATTTGATTATTATCATATTTATAACCCAGATGCGACAGGCAGATCACGAGATGACATTTGTGTTCATGCCGGAGTTGGTGTGCCGTTTCATTGGCGGATTTTACCGGATCGGTATATTCAAGGTTCTTGGTAAGCTGGCGGTCAACAAGTCCGTTCAGATCAATTCCCAAACCGAAAACTCCAACCCGGATTCCGCTTTTTTCGAAGATACGGAACTTTTCTGTCTTTCCGTGAAGAGCTGTATTTTCCAGCCGGTAGTTGGAATTGACGAATGGGAATTCGGCATATGGAAGTTTGCTGACAAGACCTTCAATCCCATTGTCAAAATCATGGTTGCCAAAGGTGGCACAGTCGTATTTCATGGCGCTCATGGCTTTGAATTCAACTTCTCCGCCAAAGAGGTTAAAGTAGGGTGTTCCCTGAAAGATATCACCACTGTCAAGCAGTAATACATTTTCTGATTCCCGTCGGATACGGTTGATGATTTCAGCTCTTCTGGAAACACCGCCCAAACCTGCATACTTCGGGTCATTCATTGGAAACGGATCAATTCGGCTATGCGTATCGTTAGTATGCAGAATGGTGAGTTGACGAAGTGAGGATGAGAACAGAGATGTTGGAATTCCACCGAGCGCAGTAAGTCCGATCAGCCTGAGGGATGTTCCGAGAAATTTCCGGCGACTAGTTGAGTAGGATGCGTCCATCTTTTTGTATGCTGATTGTGTCGGTTTCTGTTTTTAGTTTTCTGATTTCTTCGAGCAGTACGTCCCGCAGCTTGATTTGAAGTGTTGTGAACCGACCGGTTTTAAATACGCCAAAATTGTCGTTTCCGCTGGCGAGATAATCAGATGTAACAACGTAAATACTGTCAGTGAGATTGCTCCATGGTGTGGTTTCTGTTTTTCCGTTGCTGAGCTGAAAACGGAAACCGGCAATGGGCGCGCCTCCTTTTTTTGCAATTGTATTCAGCAGACTGTCTTTCATTCCGGCCGCCAGTGCACAAACAACCAGTTCATTTTCAAAAGGCATGAGTTCAAATACATTTCTGACGGTAATCATTCCGGCTGGGAGAGAACTCCGTAATCCTCCGTGATTAAAAACGGCAATGTCCGGTGCCGGTAATTTTTTTTGTTTGCAGATTTCTCTTGCCGCTTTTAACCATAAATCGGAACAGAAATTACCCAGGTTCCCTTCCGGTAATTCCTTGGTCATGGTGACTTTGTTATAGATCAATGGTTCGTTCATGACTGAATTTAAACTGTCACGGAAAATTTGTGTGAGCTCAAGTATTTCCTTGTTCTGGATGGTATCTCCTCCTGTGCCTATAATATATTGCCGGTTGGATACCGAAAGCACTTCCTGTCGTGGTTTGCAGGAATTTGCCATTGTAAGGATCAGCAACAGAAATAATGGATACCGTTTTATGGTCAGCATTGAATGGTAAGGTTGTCAATTTTATTATTTTGCATCTTTATACCCGTTAAGGTAATTCAGATGTTTACTACAGAAACGAAGGTCAGAGTGCGGTATTCGGAAACCGACAAAATGAGCTATGTCTATTATGGGAATTATGCTTCTTATTTTGAAGTGGGCAGGGTAGAGGCACTTCGGGGACTGGGACTAAGTTACCGGAAGATGGAAGAGTCAGGGATTATGCTTCCCGTTCTCGAGTATAAAGTTAAGTATTTTAAACCAGCACTCTATGATGATCTGCTGACAATAAAAACCATAATCCCGCAATTACCATCGGTACGTATTGTTTTTCAGTATGAAATTTTTAACGAAGAGGGCGTATTACTCACAAACGCGGAAACCACTTTGGTTTTTATCGATATGGCTACCGGTAAACCGAGAAAATGTCCCGATGAATTGTTATTGAACCTTCAGCCGTTTTTTACCGGATCATAATTCTTTCATTAACACACGATAGGCTTCAAGCATCGATCGGATATCTGCCTTGTGTACTTTTTCGTCGGGACTGTGAACCATGTCTTCCGGTGCTCCAATAAAACACCAGTCAATCGGATAGGCCTGTTTCTGAATCTCGTTTCCGTCACTGCCCCCTGCATTTTCTACTTCGAGCTGATAGGTAACATGATGATGGTCAAGAATCGATCGGATATGATCAACAAATTTTTTTCTCGGAATTCCTGAGTCGCGCATGGAAACAGCAACACCTTTCCCCGGATGTACTCCTTCCGTCACCCAGGTGATATCGCTGATGAGCGCCTGACGGATGTGAAACCGCTCCCATAGATAACGGGTCAGGAACGCAACGGAACCACCTCCATGTTCTTCCCAGCAACTGAAAACAATAACACCGTCTTCGAGCGTTTCCGCCAGTTTTAAGGCATTGTAAACACCTAGCCGGTTATCCAGATAACAGGTTTGAACCCAGTCGTTGTCTTCTCTGAAATGCTGCTTGAAACTAAGGGTGGTACCGCGGTCGAGTTGCCGGTTGTATCGGTAGCTGAGGGTGTTGTCTTCTTCATTCACATGGAGTTCGCAATCGATTAGCCCGCCACTGTCTTTTCCGGTCAGACGATATCCGGTAACAACTTTGGGTCCGCCGATTTTTACGAGTTGATTTTCATAGCGTACGTTAAATCCGATATTGTCAATATGGGCAAATACTGCTGTGCGTGGTTTCCCAAAAACCAGAATGATGCAGTGTTGAAAATCATCGCCATAAACGACTTCAGGCATTACCTTCCAGTGTGATTTTTCTGCATTTATATAATCCAGTAAAAATTCCTGCATGGCTGATTCGTCACCGGAAGGCGCATGTATGGAGCATAGTTTTTTTAGCAAATTCATGATTCGTTGGTTTTTAATTGTGTCTGATAACTGATCACCGGGTGTGTCTTGAATGCGTTTTCAAAGCCAACAACTGCCGATTTTCTTATTAAAAAATGTATCTGACAGGGTGAACTATAATCCTGAAATGTGATACTGGCTTTGTGTTTTCGCAGCAGCTGATGAACTTCATTGCTTAAATCATACGGGAACTCCAGTATAAAGGCTTCTTCAATGAATTTTTCTGCGAGCTCAGCCTGATCAAGGCAATGGGCTGCTGCCGATCTGTAAGCGTTGATTAATCCCGGCACACCTAATAATGTTCCGCCGAAGTACCTTACAACGATTACCAACACATCCGTGAGTCCTTTGGATGTAATGGCTCCAAGAATGGGTTTTCCGGCTGATCCGGATGGCTCGCGGTCATCGCTGGCTCTGAAAACGGTCGGGTCAGGTGTTAATCTGAAAGCATAGCAATGGTGGTTGGCTTGCGGATGATCTTTTTTTACAGTTTGTAGAATCTGTTTGACTTCTTCTTCATCTTTTACCGGATATGCCAGGCCAATGAAACGACTGCCCCGGTCACGGTATTCACCTGTTGACGGACATTTAAGGGTGAAGTAGGAGTCTTCGAACAGCATCAGAAGGTTAGGATATAAATGCTGATGACAGCCATCAGGAGACCGGCGATATTTAATGGATTCAGTTTTTCCCTGAATATGAAAATGGCAAATAGTGCGGAGATAAGAACGACCATAACATTGCTTAATGCAAAGATAATGGAGCTTTCTGCACCTGGACTCGCCAGCGCCCGGATGAGAAATACCAGTGAATAAAAATTTGTAATACCGAGCAAGATACCACCTGCCACACTTTGAAATTTCAGCCGGACGCCGTTTTTAAAATATTGATAAAGGCTGGCTATGGCACCCATACAACCTGCAGATCCGAATAAAAATACCAGATATAATTCCTGGTTGTTTTCATTAATAAAGTAATACTGCGAGATCTTAATGCAGGTGTCAACAAGTCCGCTGCCAATGAATAATAATACCGGTAATATCCAAAGCAGGGCCGCTCTCGATCCTGCTTTCTGCTCTCCCGGTTCTCCCTTTTTTACACTGCTAAGTACAACTGAAACAATGGCAATGGTTATTCCGAGAATCCGCACAGAAGTCAGGATATCTCCATATAACCATACTCCCGCGATGATGGGAATAACCATCGACATTTTACCGGCAATCGATGTAACAGCAACACCACTTTTTTGGGCGGTCAGAGCTGCAACATAAAACACTACGATGAACAGCATGCCGATAAAAAGTGCAGGGAGGATGAATCCCGGTATTTCATTCAGATGCTTCACGTTGGAGGAGTATTCAGATAAAAATGAAAAAGTTGAAGCGGTCAGATAATTGAAGGTCAATCCATGCAGATTATATACGTTCCAGCGTTGAAAGTACTTCAGAATTACATACAGAAGCGTGGATAAAAAAGCTGTGATAAAAATTGTAATTAGTAATGCGCTCGTCATAAATCAGTTCCGTTGTATATGGATGAGTTGATTGTCTCCTATCGAAGAAGTTGTGATTTTTCCATGTGGAAGAAGAGGAGCGGAGATGCCTTTGTTCAGCCGCTGGTTACTTTGATAGATGTAACATTCATCCCACAAGTCACTTTCAATTAAGTGGCGGTGTAAGGAGGGGCCTCCTTCTACCAATACCGAGTCAACTTGCATGTTCCCTAATTTGTCAGCAATCTGCTTTGCCAGTGATTCACCATCGTTGAGCAGGATATGCTCTGCAGTATTGAATTTTGCTGAATGATCACTGGTAAAGAGAAGCGTATGCTGGGAGCCATCAAATACATGCAACCCGGAAGGATCTTCTATTTTGTTTTTAGGGTCAACAATGATTCTCACCGGATTCCTGCCATTCCATTCCCGGACGTTGAGCTGAGGATTATCGCAGAGAATAGTGTTAGCGCCGGCAAGAATAGCTTGTTCCGTGTGACGAAGATGGTGCGCGTGAATTCTGCTTTCTTCGTTGCTGATGCGAATCGGGTGGTCGGCTGCCCCGGCAATTCCATTGGCAGTCATAGCCCATTTCAGTGTAATGTAAGGCCGTTTGAATTGCTGTAGCGTAATGAATCGTTTGTTCAACCTTTTGCATTCATCTTCCAATATCTGATACTCAACATCGATGCCTGCTTCTTTTAATTTGCGAATTCCATTACCATTAACCGCCGCAAAAGGATCACTCATACCGATCACCACTTTGGGAATTCCCATACGGATAATCAGATCAGAACAGGGTGGAGTTTTTCCATGGTGGGAGCAGGGTTCCAGGTTTACATATAGAGTCGAAGTTTTCAGTAAGGATTTGTCTTTTACAGCATCAATAGCGTTGACCTCCGCATGCGCTCCTCCAAATTGCTGATGATAACCTTCTCCGATGATTATTCCGTTATGCACAACAACGGATCCTACTTGCGGATTCGGTGATACGTATCCTTCACCGAGTCTTGCCAGATGTAGGCAACGCCGCATATATGTTTCGTGAAGAGGCATGTTGGCTGCAAAAATAGTTTTTGACCTGAATCCTCAGGCACGTTTATCTCATTATATTTGTGACATGACAGTGAATGAATTTTCTATACTTTTCAAGGAGGAGATGAAAGGTGTTTATGATCCTTCAGAGTGTAATGCACTGGTTAAGTATCTTTTGCAGGAACGTTTGCAGTGGTCGTTCAGTGCACTCTCTCAACAGGGAGATCAAGGGCTTCAGGATCCAATGGTGCTTCAGTTAAGAACTGATTTGTCGAGATTGAAAAAAGGTGAACCCATTCAGCATGTACTGGGGTATGCATGGTTTAACGATCTGAAAATAATGGTAGACAGGAATGTGCTGATTCCCCGTCCGGAGACGGAGGAACTGGTTACATTTATCCAGGATTATACACTTCCTCCGGAATCGGTAATTCTTGATCTCTGTACCGGAAGCGGATGTATTGCACTCGCTTTGAAAGGTCATTATCCGGCATCATTGGTGTATGGGGCAGATGTGAGCGAAGCTGCATTACAGATGGCCCGAAAAAATAGCGATACATTGAACCTTGCCGTGACTTTTTTTAACTGGGATGTATTGAATACTGCTGAACCTGAAATCCCGATACCATTGGCGGATGTAATTGTTTCAAATCCGCCGTATATTCAAATGGAAGAGATCAGTGAAATGCATCAAAATGTTTCTGAATATGAACCGCATCTGGCATTGTTTGTACCAGACAATGAGCCTTTGCTGTTTTTTGAAGCGATAACAGCTATTGCTGTCAGGAAACTAAAACGGGGCGGTCGACTCTGGTTTGAAATTAACCGTCAGTACGGTGATGAAGTCGGTAATCTGTTAGAGAAAAATGGTTTTTCTGATATCCGGATTTACCATGATATTTCGGAAAATGACAGATTTGTCTCCGCAGTCAGATAACCTGCTATTTCTTCTTCAGTAAATCAAGTATCTGGGCGGCATGATCTGAGGATTTTACTTTTCGGATAGCATGTAGAATAACACCTTCCTCGTTGATGATAAATGTGGTGCGGTGAATGCCCATGAATTTTTTACCGTACAGTTGTTTTTCACCCCATACACCGTACTTGTCAATAATCGTATGCTCCGTATCGCTGATAAGCGGAAAGGGGAGGTTATTCCGTTCCGCAAACCGCAGGTGCGAAGACTGATCATCTGCACTTATGCCAATTACCACACATCCTGCCTTTCTTAGTTTTGTTATATTATCTCTCAGATTGCAAACTTCCACCGTACAGGTTGGGGTAAGATCTTTTGGGTAGAAAAACAGCACGATCTTCTTCCCCTTGAATTCCTTTAACTGAAGTGTATTTCCGGATTGGTCAATTCCTTTAAACGCTGGGGCCTTGGTACCTGCTTCGGGTAGATTTTGCATAGGGAGAGTTGTTTTGGTAGCAACGGATCAAACACCGGGATGGGCTTATCAACACTGCTTTCGTTGTAATTGCCTGATAATCTGATGGCCAATTATGGGGAATGTTGATCACCAGAAAGGCAATTAACATTATTTTTGCGCATCAAAAGTAACACCTTATGAATTTACATGAATATCAGGGAAAGCAGATCCTGAAAAGTTTTGGCGTAGCAATACAGGAAGGTATTGTGGCTGAGACAGCAGATCAGGCGGTAACTGCCGCCAAACAGCTGAGCGAACAAACCGGAACCCAGTGGTGGGTGGTGAAAGCACAGATCCACGCCGGTGGCCGTGGAAAAGGTGGTGGAGTAAAGCTAGCCAAAAACCTGGATGAAGTAAAAGAAAAAGCTGGTCAAATCATCGGCATGAACCTGGTGACCCCTCAAACTGGTCCGCAAGGCAAGCCCGTTCACAAAGTGCTGATTGCACAGGATGTTTATTATCCGGGCGAGTCGAAAACAGCTGAGTTCTATATGAGCGTGTTATTAAACCGTCAAACCGGACGCAACATGATCATGTATTCTACCGAGGGTGGAATGGATATCGAGGAAGTTGCAGAGAAAACACCGGAGCGGATCTTTAAAGAAGAAGTGGATCCCAAGGTAGGACTGCAGGGATTTCAGGCACGCAAGATTGCGTTCAATCTTGGACTCAGCGGAAACGCATTTAAAGAAATGACAAAGTTTGTTTCTGCGCTGTATAAAGCCTATGAGCAAACCGATTCTTCTATGTTTGAAATCAATCCGGTGTTGAAGACCTCTGATGATAAAATTATCGCAGTGGATGCGAAAGTGAACCTGGATGAAAACGGTTTATTCCGCCATCCGGATTATGCTGCAATGCGTGATGTGCTTGAAGAAGATCCTACTGAAGTGGAAGCCGGTGAACATAACCTGAACTATGTAAAACTCGACGGTAACGTTGGTTGCATGGTGAATGGAGCAGGTCTCGCCATGGCTACAATGGACATCATTAAACTGGCCGGTGGTGAACCTGCCAACTTCCTGGATGTTGGTGGTACTGCCAATGCTGCCCGTGTTGAACAGGCCTTCAGAATTATCCTGAAAGATCCGAATGTGAAAGCTATCCTGGTGAATATCTTCGGTGGTATCGTTCGTTGTGATCGCGTTGCTCAGGGTATCGTTGATGCCTATAATAATATCGGTGAAATTCCTGTGCCGATTATTGTGCGTTTGCAGGGTACCAATGCTGATGAAGCGAAAAAGCTGATCGATGCAAGTGGCCTGAAAGTCTTTTCTGCCATCGAATTGAAAGAAGCTGCTGATCTCGTTCAAAAGGTCGTAGGCTGATTATTCAGTAAGAAAGTGTAAAGCCTCCCGATCCGGGGGGCTTTCTTTTTTTATGATTTTCGTTAAAAATGCTCCCGAATCGAATTTTCAGAGCACCGAAACGATGACGCCCGGGAAAACTACTGCTTACATTTGTTTAGTTTAAATCGGTAAGAGGATGTCCGGGAAAATCAAAAACAAAGGCACCACATCGCTTTTCAGAAACCCGTTTCTGGAGGCGCTAACGCGTACACATTTCGCTATCCCTGTTGTGCTGTATGTAGTGGTCTCCGCATGTCTGTTAGGATATGCGTTTGGTCGCAGCGATCTGAATTTCATAAATGTTTGCTGGTTGTTCCCCATTGGGTTGATCACGTTTTCGCTGGTGGAGTATGCGATTCATCGCTGGGTGTTTCATTTCAAACCGACGAATGAGCGGCAGGAAAAAATCAAGTACAATATGCATGGTGTTCATCATGAATATCCGAGAGATAAAGACCGGCTGGTAATGCCGCCTGTATTGTCATTGGTGCTGGCAACCGTCTTTTACATGGTGTTCAGGACGGTGTTGGGACCAAAAGTCTTGTTGTTTTTCCCGGGGTTTTTGTCCGGGTATTCAGCCTATTTGTTAATTCACTACGCGGTCCATCGGTTTCGTCCGCCGGCGGGTTTTCTGAAAGTACTCTGGTCGCATCATGCTTTACATCATTACCGGGAGGAAGATGCTGCTTTTGGTGTCTCTAATCCACTTTGGGACTATGTTTTCGGTACGATGCCTCAGAAGGCCGACCCGGCACTCCATGAATCTAAAAAGCAGATGGCGGATTTGCTCTGAAACCACTGTTTAAAAATCCAGAGTTGTTTCAGGGAAGCTGTGTTTCTCCGTTCCGGGATTGTTCGTAGTTTTATACCCATGAAATTTACAAAGATTCTCATCGCGAACAGAGGCGAAATTGCGGTACGTATTATGCGTTCGGCCCGCGAAATGGGTATTAAAACTGTAGCTGTTTATTCGGAAGCTGACCGGAATGCACTACATGTACGGTATGCCGATGAAGCCGTTTGTATCGGTCCGCCTCCATCCAGTCAGAGTTATCTCGTAATTGATAAAATTATTGATGCAGCACTTAGAACAGGCGCTCAGGCAATTCATCCTGGCTATGGGTTTTTATCTGAAAATGCTGCTTTCGCGCGTGCAGTGAAGCAACAAGGACTGGTACTGATCGGACCCTCTCCCGAATCAATGGAGATGATGGGCAGCAAACTGGCCGCCAAAGCTGCAGCGAAGCAGTATGATATACCACTTGTGCCCGGTACCGATTATGCCATCAGCGATATTGACGCAGCCAGAAAAGTGGCACGTGAAGTGGGATTCCCGATTCTGATTAAAGCTTCTGCCGGTGGTGGTGGAAAAGGCATGCGTATCGTTGACCAGGAAGATCAGTTTGATGAAATGCTGCAACGCGCAGTGAGTGAAGCTACCTCTGCGTTTGGAGATGGTTCAGTCTTTATCGAGCGATATGTGGGTTCACCGCGTCACGTTGAGATTCAGGTGTTGGGCGATACGCATGGAAATGTTGTTTACCTGTTTGAAAGAGAGTGTTCGATTCAGCGTCGCCATCAGAAAGTGGTTGAGGAAGCCCCAAGCTCTGTGCTGACACCGGAAATAAGGGCGAAGATGGGGGCCTGTGCAGTACAAGTGGCGAAAGCCTGTAATTATGTAGGCGCTGGAACGGTTGAGTTTCTGATGGACGAGAAACTGAATTTTTACTTCCTCGAGATGAATACCCGGTTACAGGTTGAACATCCTGTTACAGAAATGATCACTGGTGTTGACCTGGTGAAAGAGCAGATCCGGGTTGCAGAAGGAGAGCCTTTGTCGTTTAAGCAGGAGGACTTGAAAATAAACGGACATGCCATGGAGGTACGTGTTTATGCAGAGGATCCCGCCAATAACTTTTTGCCGGATATCGGAAACCTGAAGCGCTATGTTCGCCCGCAGGGTGCCGGTGTTCGGGTGGATGATGGTTTTGAAGAAGGGATGGATATCCCGATCTATTATGACCCGATGATCGCAAAACTGATCACCTGGGGAAAAAACCGGGATGAAGCTATTGAAAGAATGATCAGAGCCATTGATGAATATAAAATTGTTGGTTGCGAAACGACGCTGGGTTTTTGTCAGTTCGTTATGCGTCATGAGGCGTTTACCAGTGGTAATTTTGACACCAATTTCGTGAAGCATTATTTTAAACCCGAGATGCTGAAACCGGATATGACTTCAGAAGAACTGGAAGCAGCAGCGCTGATGGCTGAATATGTGCAGTCGGGAAACAATAAATCTTCAAAACAGCGTTTATCCGGTAACCCGATACAGGGATTTTCGGCATGGAAAACAAATCGGTCATAGGTTTGGCACGTAATTAGAAGAACGGCGGTCATGAAGAAATCGATCTTCCTTCTGCTCTTCTTAATGATCTCTCAGTGGTTGTTTGCTCAGGTGCAAATGCCCGATGGCAGATATCGTGTTCTCACGACAGTTGTAGATGGTGATACCATGCCAATGATTAATCTGGCGCCGGTAGCCATCTATGCAACCATCAGCCCGGAAGCTTCTGCTAACCTGAAAGCATATCTGAAGTTAAAAAGGGATCTACTCAGAGCATATCCCTATGCCCGTCTAGCTTCCGTACAGCTCAAGTTTATAAATGATAGCATTGCGAAAATTCCAAATGAAAAGCAGCGGAAGAAATTTGTTAAGACGGAAGAGAAATTACTGAAAGAGCAGTTTGAGAAGGATCTTAAGAAGCTCACGGTGACTCAGGGCCGTATTCTGATTAAACTAATTGACCGGGAAACCGGGTCAACTTCATATGCGCTGGTGAAGGAATTGAGAGGTTCACTGCAGGCCTTTTTCTGGCAGGGGCTGGCAAGATTATTCGGGTCTAATCTGAAGAGCGAGTACGATGGTATCGGGGAGGACCGGTTGATTGAATCAATCGTTCAGCAGATTGAACGTGGCGAACTGACCTACCGGCCTGTAACCAAATAGGAATTCACAGTCGGCTGTTCTTAACATTCTGCAATTAACTTTTTCAAATGCCCTGAGCTCATCAGCGGTAAGTACTTTTGACAAACAGAATCATGAACTTTCAGGAAAAACGTATTACAAAGAAAAAAGAGTCGCAGGTTGCGGAACCGAAGCAATTGATAAAATCGGTATTCATTGAGGATTTTTTTTCTGCTGCTTTGCGCCATCGTGTGAAACTTGAAATTTTGTTACCTCCATGGTACGAGGAAACACCTCAATTCAGATTTCCATTGCTGATTTTAAACGATGGGCAGTCGCTCCATCAGGTGAAATTGAAAGAGACTCTTGTCGAATTATATAAATCAAATAAGATTCCTCCTCTGGTAGTTTGTGGGGTGCATGCGCATAACCGGTTGCATGAATATGGGGTTTCCGGTGTGCCGGATTACAAGAGCAGAGGTGATAAAGCACTGAAGTATTCGAGGTTTGTTGTAAACGAATTACTTCCCTTACTCCGGAAAAACTTCAGAGTGGAAGAGGGCTCTGCATTGACTGCTGTCGCTGGGTTTTCATTAGGTGGATTGTCTGCTTTTGATATCGCCTGGAATTATCCACACATTTTCGGTAAAGCCGGTGTTTTCTCCGGTTCTTTCTGGTGGAGAAGTAAAGGGTATAAAGAAGGATATGACGACAGCGATCGTATCATGCACCGGATTGTGCGAAGCACGGATGCTAAGAGCAATCAGCAGTTCTGGTTTCAGTGTGGAACTGAGGATGAAACATCCGACCGGAATAACAACGGCGTTATTGATTCAATAGAGGATACACTGGACCTGCTTCGTGAACTGGAAGAACTGGGTTTCCGCCGTGGCGTCGATCTGGAATATGTGGAAGTGCAGGGTGGTAAACACAACGAAAGCACCTGGGCGGAAGTGATGCCTCTGTTTTTGCAATGGGCTTTTACACCCCGTATGCAGGTGATCTGATCAGATCTCCGCGGCCTTCGTCTTGAACTCAGATGTAAAGTGAAATTGAACGTCAGGATGATTTTTTATCATCTGATCGAGCATCCACTGTGATTCTGCAAGATAGACGAGATTGCCATCTTTATCTGTGGCCACCTGATGCTGTCTGAACCGTACGAATTCATCCAGTTTTGGTTTGTCATCTGAGGTGATCCAACAGGCTTTGAAAATACTGATCATGTTGAAGCGGCACGAAGCCCCATATTCATGTTCCAGACGATATTGAATGACTTCAAACTGGAGTTCTCCAACCGTTCCGACAATTTTCCGGTTTCCTCCGAATTGGGTGAAAAGCTGGGCGACACCTTCATCGGTGAGCTGACTGATGCCTTTTTCCAGCTGTTTGGTTTTCATCGGATCCGTATTCACGAGCTCTTTGAAGATCTCTGGTGAGAAATTCGGGATTCCCTGGAACTGGAGGTCTTCACCTTCGGTTAAGGTGTCTCCGATTTTGAAGTTGCCGGAGTCGTATAAACCAATGACATCTCCCGGGAAAGCCTCGTCAACGATACTCTTGCTTTGACCAAGGAAGGTCGCCGGATTATTGAACCGCAGGTCTTTGTCAAGGCGCACATGATGATAAAACTTCCCTCTCTCAAATTTGCCACTGCAAACCCGCAGGAAGGCGATCCGGTCGCGGTGACGGGGATCAAGGTTCGCGTGAATTTTGAAAATGAACCCGGAGAATTGCTTGTCGTCGGGACTGATTTCCCTCTTGTCGGTTGGACGACCGCCAGGAGTGGGTGAGATCTCAATAAAGGTATCTAGCATCTCTTTTACACCAAAATTATTAATGGCGGATCCGAAGAACGTTGGGGCAATATCTCCGGAAAGGTAGGTAGAGCGGTCGAATGGCTCATATACTCCTTCAATGAGGTCTACATCTTCTCGTAATTGTGTGGCGTATTGTCCGGCCAGCTGATCTACCGATGCGTCGTTGAGACTGGTGATATGAATTCCGTCCGGCTTCTTTTCAGTGCCGGGAATGAAGGCATAGATACTCTTATCGTAAAGATTATATACTCCCTTAAAAGTCTGACCCATCGAGATCGGCCAGCTTAAGGGTCGTACTTTGATACTAAGTTTCTGTTCCAGTTCATCGAGCAGATCAAAAGGGTATTTTCCTTCACGGTCCATCTTGTTTACAAAAATGATCACAGGTGTTTTCCGCATTCTGCAAACTTCCATGAGTTTGAAGGTTTGCTCTTCGACACCTTTCTGGCAGTCCACTACGAGAATAACAGAATCAACGGCCGTCAGTGTTCTGTAGGTGTCTTCAGCAAAATCTTTGTGACCGGGCGTATCCAGCAGAGTGATCAGGGTGTCTCTGTATTCAAAATTCATGACAGAAGTTGCAACGGAGATTCCTCTCTGACGTTCAATTTCCATAAAGTCGGAAGTCGCACTCTTCTTGATTTTATTTGACTTTACAGCTCCTGCTGTCTGAATAGCACCTCCGAATAGAAGAAACTTCTCTGTAAGGGTCGTTTTCCCTGCATCCGGGTGGCTGATGATGGCAAAAGTTCTTCTTTTCTTGATTTCCTGACTGATACTCATGGCGGTTAATGAAGCTGCAAAGGTACGTTTTCAGCCTTTGTCGCGAAAGCTTTTATGCCGGTTCTTTTCGATCTGCTGCGGGGAAACAATGTTTATATTTGCAGAAATATCGTTCAGGTGAAACAACTATCATTGATTCTCAATATTGTTCTGCTGCTGGCAGTTGGATTTCTTTACTATAAGGTGTACAATACGCCTGAAGCCGTGACCATCAGCGGGCCCGCTTCTTCTTCGAAGATCGTATTCGTGAACTCAGATTCACTGATGGATAATTACACATTGTTTCAGGACATGCAGGACAGGATGGAGAAGAAGAAAGATAGCCTGGATCAGATGTTGACTTCCCGAGGACGGGCGCTTGAGCAGGAAATTCAGCAATATCAGAGCGGCGCAGGTTCCATGAGTGCCGGTGAACGTCAGTTGCGTGAGGAAACCCTGATGCGGAAGCAGCAGAATCTCATGGATGAAAGAGACCGTTTGCTGGATCTTCTGAAAGAGGAAGAAGCGACACTCACTGACAGTATCCACGCTGACCTGATGAAATCTGTGAAAGCCTTTAACAAACAATATAATTTTGATTTCATTCTTGGTTATTCCAGAGGTTCAGGCATTCTTTTCGCAAACGATTCACTGGATATTACCAGTAAGGTAGTGGAAGGACTCAATAAAAAATAAACCACGGTAATCAACCGTGGTTTATTGTGTGTGTAGCCAGTATCAGATCAGAATAATCCGTGCAACTCGCCATTGATTTTATTAATAACCATGCCGAGATGTTCAGGGTTCTCTGCGAAATTAATGTCATCAATATCAATGATCAGTAATTTGCCGAGTTCATATTGTGAAATCCAGGCTTCGTATCGTTCATTCAGACGCTTCAGATAATCGAGCCGAATGGAGTTTTCGTATGCTCTTCCACGCTTCTGAATCTGATTGACAAGAGCAGGTACTGTTCCCCGGAGATAAATAAGCAGATCAGGAGCCTGAACAAAATTACTCATCAGGTTAAACAACTCCAGGTAATTATTGAAATCACGGGTGGTCATTAAACCCATTGCGTGCAGGTTAGGAGCGAAGATATATGCATCTTCATAGATTGTTCTGTCCTGAATGACGGTTTTATTGCTTTTTCTGATTTTCAGAATCTGGTTGAAGCGACTGTTCAGAAAGTAAATCTGAAGGTTAAATGACCAGCGTTGCATGTCCTCATAGAAGTCATTCAAATAAGGATTGTCATCCACATCTTCAAAGTGAGGTTCCCACTTTAAGTTTTTTGCAAGAAGACTGGTGAGCGTTGTTTTTCCACTGCCGATATTTCCGGCCACAGCAATATGCATGTTTTTAGCGTTGGAAGAGGTTGCCAATTTTAAGGAGATTTAGGAGGTAAAAAGAAATTTACCAGAGGTTCAAAAATAGCTGGTGTTTTTTAGTCGGCCAAAAGCTGTTAATAAGTTGCTGATTGTGAAAACAGCATGGTTCCGATCCTATACCAGCACCGACGGTTGAACAGAACAAACTGATCTGCACTGTCTGTACAGGGAATTGTGGTTTGTGTAGCGATCCCGGTTCGTAATTGCATTGAAATTAACTGGTTATCTTCTGAATAAAGCAATAAATTTTCTTCCAGCTGAAGAATACGAGTGGTAGATTTCAGATGGATGGACTTTACCCTGGTGCCAAACTGGTCAAAAATCAGCAGTTCATTCTTCTCCGCGAGAATAATCCAGCTCTGGTTTGCAAGCAGTTGTTCGGGATTAGGTCGTCTGCCGAGTAGCTGACTTAAATCCACCGTATTGGAGATGGTGCCTAACCGTGAATTTATTTTCAAGAGGTTGCCACTGATTTCCTCGTACATCCATATTCCCTGATCTGGAGTTCCTGCAATGACTCTGGGTTGCTGAATTCCTAAGTTCCTGAGCTGGATTTCTGACTGAAGTACAAGATTGTTGTCCAGAATCCGGATGACTGCAAAGTCAGCATAAAACACGAGGATCCGCATTGGATTACTAACGTCGAAACTGGTTGGAGAGCCAAGGTCTTTCATGCTGAACCGAACCTGCGAAGCAGGAAGATTGGCGAGCCTTACAATGTCGTTGCCGTTTAAATAATAACAGTTACCGAGTGGGTCAAGACTGAATTTTTGAGCCTGGGTGGATAGTATAGAATCCTGCGCAATCGTTTGCAGACTACATAGAGCAAAAAGAATAATGTACAGCTTTGAAATGTTAGGATTCAACTTTCGCATGCTGTAGAATATCGTCAATGTAATTGCGGTTGTTGGCAAGTCGGGGGACTTTATGCTGTCCGCCAAGTTTTTCACGGGATTTCATCCAGTTGTAAAACGTTCCGGAGGGAAGGTTTCGTATAATGGGCTGACGAAGAATTTTGTCTTTGTAGCGTTTGGCTTCGTAATCCGAATTCTGACGTTTTAGTGCTTCGTCAAAATACACCGTAAAGTCATGCAGGTCGGCAGGTGGGTTGGCGAATTCAATCAGCCATTCATGAGCACCTGATTGACGATCGCTGAAATATACCGGTGCTCCGGTGTAGTCACGAATGACTGCTCCTGAATGCAGGCAGGCTTCTGCCAATGCTTTTTCAGCATTATCGATGATCAGTTCTTCTCCGAAAGCATTGATGAAATGTGCAGTTCTTCCGGTTATTTTTATTCTATGCGGATTCAGTGAGGTAAAGGCAATGGTATCACCAATTTTATATCTCCACAAACCGGCATTGGTCGTAATGATAAGCGCGTAATTCTCGTGGAGTTGAACCTGATCGAGGGTGATGGTCTGTGGATTTTCTTTTTCCCATTCACTCACCGGTAAAAATTCATAGTAGATACCATAATCCAGCATCAGCAGCATCTCATCAGAGAATAGCTGATCCTGAATTCCGAAAAATCCCTCTGAAGCATTATACGTCTCCAGATAATACATATCTGTTTTTGGAATTAACTGACGGAACTGGTTTCTGTACGGCGTAAAACTGACCGCCCCATGAACAAATAATTCCAGATTCGGCCAAATTTCTGTAAGGTCTTTTTTGCCACTAATTTCAAGAATGCGATGGAGGAGTACGAGGGTCCAGGAAGGAACGCCGGCAATATTGGTTACGTTTTCGTTCATTGTAACCCGTGCCATTTTTTCTATTTTCTCTTCCCATTCATCCATGAGAGCGATAGAACGCTCCGGAGTACGAAACAGTTGAATCCAGAAAGGAAGATTCTGAATCAGGATGGCACTCAGGTCACCATAGAAGGAATCATTGTTCAATGAGTTGACCTGATGACTTCCGCCGAGAGAGAGCAATTTCCCGTCAAACAACTGGGTTTCGGGGTTGTTGTGGAAGTACATACACAGTAGATCTTTTCCTCCTTTGTAGTGACATTCTTCCAGCGCTTCCGTGGTGACCGGAATGAACTTGGATTTGTCATTGGTGGTTCCACTCGATTTGGCGAACCAGCGCACGTCACTCGGCCAGAGCAATTGCTGCTCTCCAGCCTTTAAACGAAAGATATATGGTTTTAACGTCTCGTAATCCTGTAAGGGGACACGTTCTCTGAATTCCCGCGAACTTTTAATAGATGAAAAATCATACTTACGTCCGAACTCCGTATACCTGGCGGCAATGATCATTCTTTTTAAAAGATCTTGCTGCACCTCATTGGGAAATTTCATGAACAGTTCGATCTGATGCAATCGCTGTTTCATGATCCACGAAAGTACCGAACTGATGAGGGGCATAAGATTTCGGTTAGGTTTTGCCTGACTAATATAGTGAAAAATTAATCAGGAGGTCAGCTTTTCTTTTCTTTTTTTGAACCAAAGGCTGATTTCTTCGAGATTTTTTGCATTAAAGGTGTGTTCGGCTGTCAGCCCCGCTTTCCTGGCACAGCAAACACCGTAGTACATATCGTTGTATCCTTCGATGGAATGGGCATCCGGATTAATAGAAATCAGAACACCGTACGCCAAAGCTTTATGTATCCAGCGCCAGTCGAGATCGAGTCGGTAAGGGTGTGCATTTAATTCAACAACAACTCCGGCTTCACCGCAGGCTTTTAATATTCTGTCGTGATCGATAGGATAGCCTTCACGCGATAGCAATAATCTTCCGGTTGGATGGCCGAGAATAGTGGTGTGAGGATTTCGAATGGCTGTTAATAACCGTTCTGTTGCTTTTTCTTTTTCCATTTTTAACCCGGAGTGAACGGAAGCTACTATGAAATCAAATGAACTTAGTATTTCATCCGGATAGTCCAGACTACCATCGGCCAGAATATCTGATTCAATACCGGAAAAAATACGGAAGGGAGCAAGCTGCTCATTAAGTCTTTTTATCTCTTCTTGTTGTTCGGCTACTTTTTCGATAGAAAGTCCTCCGGCATATTGGGCGCTCTTGCTGTGATCACAAATACCAAGATAGGAATATCCCATATCTCTGCAGGCAAAGGCCATTTCTTCCAGTGAGTTGATTCCATCACTGTACGTACTATGGTTGTGAAGGATACCTTTTAAGTCCTTCACGTTAATAAGTTGTCTGGGGAGAATGCCCGCAACAGCCTGTTCAACTTCCTGAAATCCTTCGCGCATTTCCGGCTCGATAAAAGGGAGTTTGAGCGCACGGTAGATTTCTTCCTCAGAGGCTGCACTTTTCAGGTTGTCTGCCTTTATATCATTGGCTACAAGACATTGTAAGATATGTGCATCGTTTCCGGTTGTTCTCCATCGTTCGTATGGACGATTTGCTGCAGCTACAGGGGTGATGGTAATCGGGATGCCTGCCGGACTTTCAGACTGAATATGCTGATCAGATACCACTGGCAATTTATAACCTGTTTCGGTATATTGGGAAAGGAGCTGAATTATTTTATCCTTGTCAGCTTCGTCGCAGATGAACGATAGCTCCTGTACAATTTCACATTTTCTTCTAAGGTCACCGGTGGTTTCTATGGAAGAAATACCTGCGAGTGATGCTTTTTGAATAAACGCATCAGCGCTAATCTCTGCAGCCGCATAATGGTAAAATCCCTTCTGCGATAGCTTGAATGTAACAGCAGCACGAATAGAATCCTGCGACTTCTTGCCAAACCCTTTCAATTCTAAAAGCCGGTTTTCGTTGCAGGCGTACAGTAGTTCTCCTGGTGAGGTGATGTCAAGTTCTTTCCATAACAATGCGACTTTTTTCGGACCTATCCCTTTGATGTGCATCAGTTCGATGACTCCTTCGGGTGTGGCAGCGATGAGTGCCTCCCGATCGGCTAAAGTGCCGGTTTCGATCAGCAGGTGAATTTTATGGCTGAGACTTTTTCCGATTCCATCAATGCCGGCCAGTTCTTCAATAGTTTTTCCTGCCAGCTTTTCCTTGAGACGGTCAATTTTGAATGCCGCGTTTTGGTAAGAGCGGATCTTAAAGGGGTTTTCACCATGTAGTTCCATGAGCCGGGCTACCTCTTCCAAAGCTTCTGCTACCTGATAATTTTCCATTGTTCGTGGTACTTTTTCTCTTCGGCTCTAAAGTAGATAATTCCGTATTGTGCAGCTGGTTATTTTTGCGATCACATTTAATTGAATCGATACAAGGTGAAAGGAGCATTAAAAATCGGCACAGTAAGAGGGATAGGCGTGTTCATTCACTGGACTTTCTTCCTGTTGTTGGGTTGGGTGGCTTACAGCGAGTTTGCAGAGTCGTCGTCGGTTGAAAGTGTGGGCAATGAGTTGTTAATGGTACTTCTGGTTTTTACCTGCGTATTGTTGCATGAATTCGGTCATGCACTGATGGCACAACGGTATCAGGTACGCACCAGAGATATTACACTTCTTCCGCTGGGTGGTGTGGCCCGGCTTGAACGAATGCCAGAGAAGCCCGTTCAGGAATTGCTGGTTGCTCTGGCCGGACCATTGGTTAACCTCATCATAATTGTGTTATTGCTACCCTTTATTTTATTCGGTAAAGGATGGCCTATGGCCGTCGATCTCGAATTTGTAGAAACCAACGGTCTTCTGGTTAACCTGATGATGGTAAACATTTCATTGCTTGTTTTTAATCTGCTGCCGGCATTCCCTATGGATGGGGGAAGAGTGTTAAGATCGGTGCTTGCGATGAAGTTGAAACGTGAACTTGCAACCCGAATTGCTGCTTATATTGGAATGGCCATCGCTGTCGTTTTTGTGATAGTTGGATTTTATGTTAATCCGATTCTGGCCCTGATCGGATTGTTTGTCTTTTTTGGCGCGGGTTCTGAGTTGAAAACTATGAAAGCAATAAAAAAGAATGATGCCTTTTCGCTGGATATTATTGTCAGAAAAGCTTTTGTGAGCGGAGATATTGAATCAACCATACAGGAAGCGATTCAAAGGTTGAATGCTTCTGCTTCAGAATTTATGGTATTGCAGAATGGTGTTGGAGGGTATGCGGTTCTATCGGCAGAGGAGCTTTACAGCAGTTACTGGGCAATGGGTGGACAAATCCATCTTTCCGAATTACCGATAGCGTATGCCGAAGGATTGAGTATAGAAACTCCTCTGGAGGACGCCGCAAATCAAATGGTATTACGGGATCTTACAGCTATGGCCGTTATTCAAAATGATACCATCACCGGTGTTGTAACGGTCCGCGATGTTTCAATTCTGCTGCGGATGGCTGTGAGAAGTAATCTTAGTTGAACCTGACATCGTAGGGACTCCAGGCCTGCATCCCTTTTCTTTTGAGCACGGACTGCATAGCTTTCAGATAAACATAGGAGTCGCCGGTTTCTTCTTTCATTACATATGTTTTTGCAGATGTTGAAAGATCAGATAAGATCACTTCGAAAGGATCTTTCTGCTCAGGAAGCTGAGTGATACGATAGTTGGATATTCCTGCTTTCTTTGCGGCGATGGCGATGGCTGTTTCAATTCCGCCCAAGGTATCTACGAGTCCAATTTGAACTGCGTCAACGCCTGACCAGATACGGCCTTGCCCGAGACTATCCACTGCTGATTGGCTGATTTTTCTTCCTTCCGCCACTCTGCGGGTAAACAGGTCATAAATACGGTCTACTTCTGTCTGAAGAATGGCTCGTTCGGAGGAAGTCAACGCACGTGTTCCGCTTCCCATATCAGTGTACGTGTTTGTTTTATACGTATCGGTAGTAATGCCGAGTTTGTTTTTTAACATGTTGCCGGCATTAAACAACAATCCGAAAACACCTATCGAGCCGGTCAGTGTATTGGGTTGAGCAACGATTTTATCGGCTGCGCAACTAATATAATATCCGCCGGATGCAGCCAGGTCGCCCATTGAAACAACCAGGGGTTTGACTTTTTTAGCGAGCATAACTTCTCTCCAAATTTCTTCCGATGCCAAAGCGTCTCCCCCCGGGGAGTTCACCCGTAATACGATAGCTTTGATTTTTTCATCTTTTCGTGCTTCACGGATAGCAGCAGCAAGACGATCGGAGCCAATTTCCTCATCTGATCCTTCTCCGTCAGAAATGCTTCCAACGGCATATACAATCGCGATTTTTTCTTTTGCCAGCTTGGCTCCTTTCTCTCTTTTTTCAGGAGATTGTTTGTATGATTTTAATGATACGAGATTCAGCTTCTCATCTTTGCCAATGCCTGCCTTTGTATTCAGGTCGGCAGTGAATTCATCGTAGTAAGCCAGTTTATCTACCAGCTTTGCTTTCAATGCATCATTAGCGGTTCGGATACTCAGACTATCGGCCATTGACTTGATCGCGTCCGGTTGAATGTTGCGGGACTTGCAGATCTCTGCAGTGATATGTGCCCAGATCGGATTGAGCAATCCTGCAATCTGTGCACGGTTCTCATCACTCATTTTGTCGAGGATGAAGGGTTCAATTGCACTTTTGTATTTTCCGTGACGGATTACCTGTGGTTCAATCTCAAGCTTCTCAAGTGTGCCTTTGAAAAACATCAGTTGGGCAGCGAGACCATGCAGCGCTACCTGGCCTTCCGGATTCAGATAAATTTTGTCGGAAGCTGATGCCAGATAATAGGCGCCCTGGGTGTAATTGTCGGCAAATGAATAGACGAACTTACCGGACTTACGGAATTGGATCAGCGCGTTACGGATTTCTTCTACAGAGGCAATACCACCATTGATAGCAGGCAGATCAATATAGATACCTTTGATATGTTCATCATTTTCTGCTTTATGGATAGCTTTTAGAATGTCATTTAACCCCGGCTGATTGTTCGATTCGAATTTGCTGAAATTGAAATTTTCAAACGGATTGGGTGAAGATCGTTCTTTCAGCATCTGATCGAAATGCAGGTGCAGTACGCTGTTGTCAGAGATGACGGTTTCTTTTTTTCCTACCGAAGATACGGCGGCGCTGATGATGATAAGGAAGATTATAAAAAGTAGTATGGCGCCGAGTACAAATCCAAACATGGATGCAAACAGGAATTTAAAGAATTGTTTCATATCTTTTGTCTTGTAGTAACAAATTTAGGGAGTGATGGTTAGTTTTAGGTTCTTATTTACGTCGTTTCGGTCGTTCTCTATGGCATTTCGAGGGTAAACATACTTTGGATGTCGGCACGATTGACAATAACACTGTATTGTCCTGCCGGCATATCTTTAAGTGTAATTTTGTTTTTACCTGTTGTCAATTGTTGGCTGATGATGATCTTACCGGCTGAATTTTTAATGGCGACTGAAAACTCTGAATTTTTCACCGACCGAACTTCAAGCTCCAGTTGATTTGATTTGGTTAATACTGCAAATATCCGGTCCGGCATGTTTTTAAACACTTTCTTTTTGAATTCAGGTCTCTTTTTACGGATTACTTCAACCACCGTATCATTGTTAATAGCAGGAACCCTATAGTCCTTTCTGAATTTTAAGACAGCTCTGGGGTCAGGTTGCCAGACGCGGATAAACTCAACGGTCATCTCTGAGGGGAATTTGGTTTTTTCATTTACTTTTCCTCCGAAGGTGCCTTCTTTATCGGTTACAGCCAGATTTGCAATGATCGACATAGGATCTTTAAACTGACCTTTCCACCAGGCAATCGGTGTACCATCAATAAACCATGAAATGCCTTCGTTGGTCCAGTCGATCGCTGCTGTGTGAAATCCGGTTGACCAATTGGTGTTTGTCTCGAGGTAATCTCCCCAGTTTGATCGGAAGATGCCCAAAAACCGTTTATAGTTATCGCACCCGTTTTTACAATGTACATCAACATGGTAGGATGAGGTTTTGGTTCCACCGATTTCAAAAATATCGATTTCCTGATTGTCTTCCCCGAATAGCCAGAAAGCTGGCCAGAATCCTTCACCCGGATCAGCTTTGAAATTCATCTCGTAATAGCCATAGGTGAATTGTTGCTTCGAGTAGATTAATCCGCTTTGAAAATCAAAGTCCATCAGGTTTTTGACGGTTGGCTTATGAGCGCAGGTGAGTAGAAAGTCGTCCTTTTCATACGGAATGGCTTTCGTTGTTACAGGTGCTCTACGTGCAGTTATATGCAGCTGACCGTTTTTCAGTAAAAGATCTTCCCCGTCAGAATAAACGCTGACATCCATGCTGCAATATAAATGTCGGGCCCAGGGATAGGCTGTCATCCATTTATCCCTGTCCAGTTCACTGGTTTCAAATTCATCTCCACCATTCAAACTATATGCTGTTGCCTTTCCTTCTTCAAAACGAAGCAGAAGTTGTCCGTTTGTTGTTTGCAGATTCAGCAACAGCAATGCAGTATAAATGATCAGTGTGATCCCGATTTTCATATGCAGCACGAATATCGGTATTATTCCGGCTGTTCAACCCGCTCACTAATTTATGGTATGGGGATAAAAAAAGCTGCCTTCTAAGACAGCTTTTTATGTGGAGTGGAAGGTTTTATATCTTGATGAATTTCAACGCTGCAGGTTTATCTCCTTCCAGAATAATCTGATACATTCCTGAAGGGAAAGATGCAACCGGCAATTGAATCCGGTCACTAAAAACACCTGTTTGTCTGAATATTATTTTTCCGGTAATGTCGGTAATGGTAATTCCTTTTATTGCAGTTTCCGGTGTTGTTCTAAGTAATACAAAATCTCGGGCCGGGTTAGGGGCTAGCGTATAAAATGCTTTATTGCCGTTTTCCGAAAGTCCACTGCAATTGATCACGAGCACATCTGTTATCGGTGAGGTGAGTGTACAAATTCCGTCGCTGACTTCAACAGCATAATCACCTGTTTGATTCACGAATAAAGTGTCTTGTGTTTGGCCGCTTAGCAGAATGCCGTCCTTATACCATTGATAGGTCCACGATGGATCCGTTTGAGCAAATAAGGTAACATAATCGCCCTGACAGAATGCGGTTGGTCCACTTGGCGTAATATATGCAGCTGGAGATGTTCTGACTTCCAGTGGCAGATTATTTAATGTACTCCACATTGGCGGATTAGATGAAAATACTCTGATTTTATAATCTACACCATCTACCAATCCATCGGGTACCAGGATTAAAACAGGTGTGGAACCTGTTGCGGAAACACTGCCCAGAACTGTCGGGTAAATAAATTCACCGAAATCATCTGATAACTCAACTCTGAAAATATTGCCAGAGTTCCAGGTCCCGTTGGCATTAATGGCCAGCGTATAGTTATTGTCAGTACAGAATATCTGCGTTGGTAAACTGAGCTGTATATCATTGGATCGTTTTATGATCGTTCCAAGTCCATCTCCGACACCAATTGCATTAACACCTTGTAATATCTCAATGTCATACACCGGATCCTGATTCGGGCTGATTTCGGCTCCCCAAACAGTACCACCATTTGAGGTTCTGAAGATTTCGTTTCCTGATGCGATCCAGCCATTTTGCGGGTCAGTAAAAACAATGGTTCCTATAGCAGCATTTGAAGCAGACTGATATACCAGTGACCAGTTGATACCTCCATCGGTTGTATAATAAATTTCACCAATGCTGGTTCCGATGTATCCGGTATTTGAATTCAGAAAGTGCATGGCTGTTGTTTCATAGGAACTTCCGTTGGATACCAGATTCCATGAAACGCCATTATCATAACTTGTAATGATATACGGTTGGTCAGTAGCTATGAGTAATGTGTCGGTTCCGATACTTTGCATTTCAGTGAAAGCATATCCTGCTCCTGAGTAGGTGGTTGGCAAATCGGTCCAGGTGTCGCCATTATTTGTGGAATACGCTAGTTTGCCATTAGCACCTGATACATAGTATTTGCCTGAAGAGGTTCTCGTAAGTGAATACAAATGTTCACTGATTCCGGAAAAAATAAAATTCCAGGTGGTACCGCCATCTGTGGTTTTAACAATTGTGCCATTTGAGCCAACACTAAGGCCGGTGTTAATATTCGCAAATAAGACGTCATAAAGATCTTCTCCGCCTGCATTGCTGGACTGGCTTGCCCAGGTGGTGCCACCGTTTGAGGATTTAAGAATAGTTCCTGCAAAGCCTGCAGAAAATACTGTATTGGTATTCACAACATCTACTGCGTTGAGTCTGTATTCAGTGAGATGTGTTGATTTATCTGTCCAGGCTGCACCTGCTGACGTCGTTTTTAGTAATGCACCACCCGTTCCACCGGCATAATAGTTAGAAGCGCTGTTTGAGAACACGCAGTTGGTGGTCATCCAGTAATTGGGAGAAGAGTAGGCGGTCCAGCTAACTCCACCATCTGAAGTGTAGTATAAATAGCCCTGATCCATTCCCGCAACTCCGCTGTTAACGTTTGCGAAATCAACGGATGTTACCATGAGTCCGCTTCCTGAACCCGGATTTCCAATGGAACTGAAAGTTGATCCGCTGTTTGTCGACTTGTAAATGCCGTTCATGGTGCAGGCATAGAAAGTGGTGTTTGATGCTGCTGATATATCTGTAAAGTCGTCAGAGGTGCCTGCAGAAGCACTTGCCCAATTAGTTCCTCCTGATGTGCCGATCAACAGAGTGCCCACGGCTCCTGCCGCGAGAATGGTGCCATTGGGAGTATAAGTCAGGTCAAGAATGTCTGTGGAGATACTCGCTGGTAATTGCGTCCAGTTGGTCCCACCGTCAATGGTTTTGTACAATAACGATCCTGTAAAGCCATTGGAAACAGCCACTACGCCGGTGTCGTTATCACGCATAGCCAAAGCCGTGATATTGTAACCGGGAAACCGGTAAATGATGGTCCAGCTTTGACCGGAATTTGTAGTTTTGAAAAGATCGCTTTCGGCACCAACCCATCCATGCAGGCTGTCACTGAACTGAAGGGCATGAATATCACTTACAGTACCCGCATATTGGGGTGTCCAGGTATTTCCTCCTGACGTAGTTTTGAGTATTGCCCCTTTTTCTCCAGCGGCCCATCCGGTATTCGAATTAATAAATGATAATTTCAGAATGTTGTTTCCTTGTGGATTAGGATGTAGCCAGCTCCATTGGCCGAAAGCCGAAGCTGAGATGAGGAGATAGAAACAAATCTGAAGACATAAGTTTTTCATGGTGATGCAGTTGATCGTTTGTTTTACGAAAAAGCGGAAATTAAGTTCCCTTTATTCGGCCAGGAAGCTATAGGAAAAACTGGGACCCGTTTTACCTCCCGGAAGTACTTCTCTGAAAAGGAGAGAGTCCTGATTCAGGCGGAGTATCTTGAATTGACGTATTACTGTGGCCGCTGCCGGTTTATCTTCCGGCTTATAGATGAAGATTAGAAGACTGTCGTTTAGTTGCCAGGTGCCGGAGGCCTTGATGTTTTCCAGCTGAAGAGCGTAGGAAAATGTATTTTCTGAAGAGCCTGTTCGAAGTATCATAATATCATGAGCACCAACTTTTTTAAACTGATCACCCGGTGATTTCAGATAGATTTCTTCATATTTCCATGATCTGGAAACATCTTCTGGTTTAATCTGCGCATTTAAAAGAAAGGTAGTACAGGTAAACACCCCTGTAAAGAAAAACGTGAAAAGTAACGACTTACTGCTCGGATGATTTTTTCCTTTTGTTGAGTTCGTCGCGGATTTTAGAGGCTGTTTCATAGGCTTCTTCATCAATAGCCCGCATTAGGGACTCTTTTAATTCTTCAGTAGATAAGGAGGTGTATTCATTATCTGCGACAGATTTTTTTTCTGAAGCCTTTTTCGGTGCCGGTTTGGGTTTTTCTTCTTCCGCAGGTTCTCCTTCGTCCAACACCATGCCTGCAGAGGATAAAATAAATTCGTAGGTATAAATCGGACAATTGAACCGGACGGCCATTGCTATGGCATCTGATGTCCGTGCATCAATTTCTTTTACATCTCCGGAAGCATTTGAGCAGATGAGTTTGGAAAAGAATATGCCTTCTTTCAGATTATAGATGATAACTTCATCTATATTGATCCCATATTCTACAGCGAAATTTCTAAATAAATCATGAGTCAGAGGACGGGATGGCTGCATATTTTCCAGCTCCACAGCGATCGCCTGAGCCTCAAAACCACCTATGATGATTGGTAATCTTCTTTTGCCATCATCTTCTCCCAAAATAAGAGCATAGGCCCCACTTTGAGTCTGACTAAATGAAAGCCCGATAATTTCCAGCTTTATTTTTTTCATAAACCTGATGTGAAGATAATAAAATTATCAGGCATGGGCCGCCTTAAACTCTTTTACAGCCTCAATCAACCTTGGAATTACTTCAAAGGCATCACCAACAATCCCGTAGTCAGCAGCTTTAAAGAACGGAGCTTCCGGATCTTTGTTGATGACAACTATTGTTTTTGATGAACTTACTCCGGCAAGATGTTGAATAGCTCCTGAAATTCCTATGGCAATATAGAGGTTCGGACTCACGGCGATGCCGGTTTGTCCAACGTGCTCACTGTGAGGACGCCAATGTGCATCACTTACAGGTTTTGAACAGGCTGTTGCAGCTCCAAGGAGATTGGCCAGTTCTTCTACCATGCCCCAGTTTTCGGGACCTTTCAAACCGCGACCACCGGAAACCACTATTTCTGCTTCCGGGAGAGATACTTTGTCAGCTGCACGAACAATTTCTTTTACCATTGTTCTGAAGTCTGTATCCTTAATAGCGGGAGCAAAGGCTTCTACTGAAGCGGCGACCGGATTCTCATTTACCTGATAGGAATTCGGAACGAGAGCAATCACTTTGTTTTCACTGCTCAATGTCACATCAGCATAAGCTTTACCTGAAAAGGCACCTTTTCTGACCGTAAATTGTCCATCGGTGGATGGTAAGGAGATCGCACCATCAACATAACCAGCAGCTAATTTCACTGCGATTCGCGGAGCAAGCGCTTTCCCGGAGAAAGATGCAGAAAGCACCACCACATTGGATGAACTGGCTTTTGCCGCTTCAGCAATGATAGATGCGTAAGCCTGATTCACGAATGATTTCAATTGTTCACCGGTTACGCTCAGCACTTTTGAAGCACCATACTTCGACAGCTTTTCAAGCTCATCGTTACCGACATCTCCGATGGATACGGCAACGAGATCGGTGTTCAATTGTTTTGCAACTGCAAAGGCATAAGAACAGGCTTCAAATGTTGATTTTTTGAATTTGCCTCCGGCGTTTTCGGCGTATATTAATACTGACATGGTATCTCAGTTGTTTTTCGGTTGGTGAATTAAATAACTTTTGCTTCGTTATGAAGTAATTGTACAAGCTGGTTTACTTCTTCTGACTGTACCAGTTTTACCTGACTTCTTGCTGCCGGTTTCTCAAACTGAACAACCTGTTGCAGAACCGGTACTTCTACGGGCTCAACTGCTGTCAAGGGTTTGGTACGGGCACTCATGATGCCTCGCATGTTGGGAATTCGTGGTTCGGCCATACCTTCGGTTGCACTTACTACCAGCGGCAGTGGACAAGAAATAACTTCCTTGCCTCCTTCAATTTCTCTTTCCAGTGTGGCGGTACTGCCATCGATGGTCAGTGACTTAACAATGGAAACCGCAGGTAAATCGAGCAACTCACCGATCATGGACGCCACCTGGGCACCATTATAGTCGATCGATTCGCGGCCGGTAAGAATCATGTCGTACCCTTTGTCGGCTGCATAAGCGGCAATTTGTTTGGCAACAAAGTAGGCATCACGGGGCTGTGCATTGATACGCACGGCATCTGTAGCGCCAATTGCCAAAGCTTTGCGGATGGTGGGCTCTGTAGAGGCATCACCAATGTTTATCACTGTTACCGTTCCTCCGGAAGCTTCTGTCAGTTCCAGAGCGCGCGTTAAAGCGATTTCATCGTATGGATTTATGATAAACTGAACGCCGGTTGCGTTGAATGACTTTTTATCGTCACTGAAGTTTATTTTCGTGGTGGTATCAGGTACATTGCTGATGCAAACAAGTATCTTCATGGCCATTTGTTTTTTTACTGATCTGTTTTACAATAAATTGCAAAAGACGCGCGGTTGGATAGAAACGGGCTTCTCCTGCATTTTAACAAGAGTGCAAACCTAATCAATCTCCTGCATTTTAGGGTGCGTTTTCAATTGATTCCTTTCACACAGTATGTTAATAATTAGCAGTGCTACGTGTATCCGTAGTATTTTTGTTGCATGAATAGCGAAAGAGTACAAAGTTTGTTGAAAATGATAGAGGAAGAGGGGAATGATCCGTTTCTGAAGTATGCACTTTCTTTGGAGTATTCGTCTGATATTCAGTTTGTTGGTAAGGCGATTGAAACGTTGCAGCACATTCAGACCCTTCATCCGGAGTATCTTCCGACGTATTATCAGCTGGCCGTTTTACTGAAGAAGAGAGGTGAAGAACAACAGGCGTTAATCGTTGCGTTGCGGGGTAAGGAACTGGCTGTAGAGCAAGGGAACAAACATACGGCCATGGAACTGGAAGGATTGATAGAGGATATGGAGTGATAAATATTGATTTTCAATTCGGTTATGTTCTACTTATTTGTGTTTTGACAGTTTTATGATAGCAGGCGTTGGGTGTTGAATCGGGCATTGTCTTATTTTTGCGTTTCAAATCTGCATAAATGAGAGAGATTCAGTTTCGTGAAGCATTGCGTGAGGCAATGTCAGAGGAAATGCGACGCGACGATAAGGTGTTCCTTATGGGCGAAGAAGTTGCGCAATACAACGGGGCGTACAAAGTAAGTCAGGGAATGTTGGATGAATTCGGTCCCAAACGGGTAATCGATACGCCTATCGCGGAGCTTGGTTTTGCAGGCATTGCAGTAGGTGCAGCAATGAACGGACTTCGTCCGGTGGTCGAATTCATGACCTTCAATTTTTCGCTGGTGGCGATCGATCAGGTGATCAATTCAGCAGCGAAGATGATGAGCATGAGCGGCGGTCATTTTAACGTGCCCATTGTGTTCAGAGGGCCAACGGCTTCTGCAGGGATGTTGAGTTCACAGCATAGTCAGGCGTTTGAAAACTGGTATGCGAACTGTCCGGGCCTGAAAGTAATAGTGCCTTCCAATCCTGCCGATGCAAAAGGGTTGCTTAAATCTGCGATCCGCGACAATGACCCTGTCATTTTTATGGAGTCAGAGCAGATGTATGGTGATAAGGGAATGGTTCCGGAGGGCGAATATGTGATGCCGATCGGAGTTGCTGATATCAAACGTGCCGGTACGGATGTAACCATCGTATCGTTTGGTAAAATGATGAAAGTGGCATTGAAAGCCGCTGAAGAACTTGCTGCTGCCGATAATATCAATGCAGAGGTCATCGATCTTCGCTCGGTTCGTCCGATCGATTATGATACCATCGTTAACTCTGTTAAAAAGACCAATCGACTGGTCATTGTAGAGGAAAGCTGGCCCCTGGCATCTATTGCGTCGGAAGTTACATTTATGGTGCAAAAGCGTGCCTTTGATTACCTGGATGCTCCGGTGTTGAGAGTGATGGGTGGAGATGTGCCATTGCCATATGCGCCTACACTGATTGAAGCCTATTTGCCCAATCCGGCACGTGTCATTAAAGCCGTGAAGGAAGTGATGTACATGCATGCTTAATCAGAGAAATGATAAAAAAGGAAGAGGCTGCAGGATCCTGCAGCCTCTTCCTTTTTTACCGGCGACCAGTTCCGGGGCCCATGCCCTGAGCCCTTCGTTCTTTGATCCGCTCGAGTAATTCGCGCTTGAAGTCTTCTTCAGCACGATAGAGTAAAGCAACTTTTTTCATAGGCAATGCCTGCTTGAACTGTGCATTGTATTTTTTCATCAGGTCAAGTTCCTGCTGACGGAAGGCGATTTCTCCATCCACCATCTTTTCAATTTCTCTGTCTGAAAGGTTGTCGAGGTTGTCCTTAACATCCTTAGCGGCTTTGCTTCTGTTATCGCGGATGGTTTTTAGTTCATCGGAGAACTGATTGTACACCGGCCAGAACTTTTTTGCTTCTTCCGGATTCAGATTTAATCTTCGTGTCAGAAAAGCGATTTTCATGGCTTCGATGTCTTCACGCTTTTCTTCTGCTCTTCCTCCGGGACCCTGTGCATTAGCGAAGGATAATGCCCCAAAAAGAAATGCGAATAACAGGCTATAGTTCAGGATTGTTTTCATAGTGGATGATTTATAAGGCATTGATTAATTCTTCCTCACTGGAGGATTCGATGATGTATTCATCGATTCCGGAAGATGGGGTGATCGTATTGTTTTCTTCTGATTGTTTTTCGGTAATAGTGGCAGTAATCAGCTCTTCATCAATTTCTGTGTAATATTCAGAGGTGATCAGGTCTTCAGAACTGATTTCTATTTCAGCTACCTGCACAGGAGGTATTGGAGCAACGTCGGATTTATTAAAGACAGCGAAGAAAAGGTACAAAGCAATACTTCCAAGTGTTAGGGTTAGGGCAACCGGTTTCCAGTTAAAAGAAATACCTCGCGCAGGTTTGTTAATCCGATCCTGAATGGAGGAGGTGAGTCCGTCAAAATAGCCATCGGGAGCCTCAAATCCATTACCACTCCGCAATGAGCGCAACAACGGACTGTCTTTTAGCTCGTCTTCGTGATGATGTGATTGATCTGGGTTCATTTGCTGTTTGGATGGTGTTCTGATTGAATAGTTTAATCTCCCTTTAGGAATTTTTCTACCTTATTTAAGGCATGATGGTAGGAAGCTTTCAGTGCACCGACTGAAGTATTGAGTACTTCCGACATGTCTTCGTATTTCATGTTGTCATAGTACCTGAGGTTGAATACGGTGCGTTGTTTCTCCGGAAGACTCAGAATCGCTTTCTGTAGTTTCATCTCAAGGTGATTGGCGTTGAAGTAACTGTTATGACTAAGCTTTTCTGCAAGTTCATGCTCAACATCTCCAATGGGGAGAAAGAATCGTTTTTTCTTCTGTTTAAGAAATCCCAATGCTTCGTTGGTGGCAATCCGGTACATCCAGGTATAAAGTTGACTGTCCTCTCTGAAATTATCAAGGTGATTCCAGATTTTCACAAAAGTGTTCTGAACCAGATCGTTGGTGTCGTCATGATCAATAACCATTCGGCGGATATGTGAATAAATCCGCTGTTGGTACTTCTTTACCAGTAAGTTAAATGCATAGTGTTTTTCACGGCCACTGGGGTCGCGAAATCGGTCTAGCAATTCCTGATCGCTGAATTCAGCCATATAAATTCCCGGGGAGGTAGCAATTGGACTACAATTCGGGAAAAGGGTTTAATCCCTTTCTCAGGCCGTCACCTGCTTTCTTTTCAATACAGTCTCAACTGCTGCAACAATGTTGCTGCTTTCAAGTCCGTATTTTTTCATCAGGTCGTCAGGTGTACCGCTCTCGCCGAATGAATCATCTACCGCAACAAACACCTGGGGCGCCGGAAAGTGTTTCGATAAGGTTTGTGCAACGGCATCTCCTAATCCACCAATACGGTTATGCTCTTCGGCAGTCACCACACAACCGGTTTTGCGCACGCTGGCAATAATCGCGGCTTCGTCGAGAGGCTTGATGGTATGGATATTTATGATTTCGGCGTTAATGCCCAGGCTTTCCAGTTTCTCGCCGGCTTCAATGGCTTTCCAGACCAGATGTCCGGTTGCAATAATGGTGACATCTGTCCCTTCATTCAGTATCACTGCTTTGCCAATTTCAAAATGCTGGTCGGCAGGTGTGAAATTCGGAACGGTAGGGCGACCAAAGCGAAGATATACCGGTCCATGAAGCTCGGCTATGGCGATGGTTGCGGCTTTTGTCTGATTGAAATCGCAGGGGTTAATGACCGTCATACCCGGTAACATGCGCATTAAGCCGATATCTTCAAGAATCTGGTGTGTTGCACCATCTTCACCCAGCGTGAGACCTGCATGTGATGCGCAGATTTTTACGTTCTTATCAGAGTAGGCAATGGATTGGCGGATCTGATCATATACACGTCCCGTGCTGAAATTGGCAAAGGTACCGGTATAAGGGATTTTTCCTCCGATGGTGAGACCGGCTGCGATACCCATCATATTGGCCTCTGCAATTCCGGTTTGGATAAAACGGTCAGGGAATTCTTTCGCGAATGCATCCATCTTTAGAGAGCCGGTAAGGTCGGCGCAAAGAGCAACTACATTTTGGTTTTTTTTACCGAGTTCTAAAAGCCCGGCACCAAATCCTGAACGTGTGTCTTTTTTTTCTGTGTAAGTATATTTTTTCATGCGCTTTGCAGAGTAGAAGTTCAATTGATATTTACGCTGATACTGGAGCCGGATGCAATCCGGAATGTTTTCTCGATGGTATAGATGGCGGATTGTGAGTTTTTGGGACGGAAAACAATCCGGTAATTGCCGGGCTGAAGAACAACACTCTCCTTGATACTATTCAGGGCAATCCGATGTACCCATTTTAATTCATTCTTGTCTTCCAGCAGAATATCTCCGTAACCGGGAGCGTTGCAGATAATCGTAACAAAGCCGGGAGTAGGTATCTGTACGGTGGTTGTTTTACTTTGATCAACGGATACATTGTTGATGTAGATACGCGGTGTTGTCAATACTTCAAGATCGTAGTTGCCAACAAGGTAACGAGTTACTTCGCTGAAGTCCTGAACATGCAAAGTTTGTGTTTCTCCATGTTTACGTACAATAGCCTCGAGTTTCCTGTATTCGTTAGCACCGTCAATTTTCAGTAAGAGATCACCCTGGGGCGCATCTACCGCAATGATATTATGCTTGCCGGGTGTAAGTGTGATACTGTCCTTGTGCACCTCGGGAATGGTATGGACAGTGAGTTTGTATTTGCCCAGCGGATCAATCTGTACAGTATCCGGAACCCCTTTGGCATTGATGGTGTGCATGATATTGTATTTGACAACGCCCGTATGCTGATCATACAACGTCATGGAAGTATTGGTCTCTGTGGGCCGGCCGTTAATGTCGAGCAGGTTGATCTGTGCAGTGGTATTGTTGAGTGCCTGCGTTATAACAATGTTGAACGCTTTGCGGAATTCAGTTTCGTTGGTGGCGTCAAAGTAATTTCCTACACAGTCAAAGGATTTGATAAAGTCTTTGTCAAGGCCAAGACCAATAACGAACGGTTTTAATACAATACCTTTTCGCTGTAGCATGGCTGAAACAGCACAGGGGTCGCCGTTACATTCTTCTATCCCGTCAGTAATAAGAATAATGATATTGCGGGCCTGACTTTTTGGGAAGTCTCCGCCACAAGCTTCCAGAGAGCGGGCAATGGGTGTCGTTCCGCTGGGACTGATCTCATTGAGGCGTTTTTTAATGGAGAATCCGTTTTTACTTCCGAACGGTACTTCAAGGCGGGTATCGTCACAGTCCTGCGGAGGATAGCGCTTCGTATGACCATACACCCGTAGTGCCAATTCGAGATTGTCCAGCTGCTGAAGGCTGTCCACCATCTCTGACAACAGGCTCTTGGCGACTTCATACTTGGTATTGGTTTCCCATCTTGCATACATGCTTTGCGATGCATCAAAAAGAAAGAGTATACGTGTAGGCTGTTCCGGAGATCCTGATTGTGCATGTAATTGCAACGTATTCCAGACCATCAAAAATAGGATAGCCAGCAAACGGAACCGGAAGCAGGTGTAGAATTTCACAGGATCAGTAGTCGCCGAGTGTAACCGGATTTTGTTCAAGCGCTGTTTTCAGTTGTTCATCATTGGGAGCAACTCCATGCCATTTATGCGTGCCCATCATAAAGTCGACTCCATGTCCCATGATGGTTTTCATCAGAATCATTACCGGCTGCTTTAAACCCGTAAGGGTTTTAGCTTTTAAAAGGGTTGCCCGTACTTCTTCAATGTCATTCCCATTCATTTCAAGTACCTGCCAGCCGAAGGCATGCCATTTTCCTTTCAGATCTCCCGTGTTTAAGACATCTTTTGTTGAGCCATCGATTTGTTGTCCGTTCAGGTCTATGACGGCAACCAGATTATCTACTGATTTTGCCGCGGCAAACATGGCTGCTTCCCACACTTGTCCTTCCTGAATCTCTCCATCACCCATAAGAACGTAAATCAGGGACTCATCATTGTTCAGTTTCTTTGAAAGTGCGGCGCCCACTGCTACCGATAAACCCTGGCCGAGTGACCCGGAAGCTACACGTACACCGGGTAATCCTTCATGTGTGGTTGGATGCCCTTGTAAGCGGGTATTTAGTTTGCGGAAGGTGGAGAGTTCAGAAACCGGGAAATATCCGGATCTCGCTAAAACACTATACCAAAGGGGAGAGATATGCCCGTTGGATAGGAAGAACAAATCCTGTTCTTTGCCATCCATGTTCCAGTTAGCGGGATCATGGCGAAGAATATCATTATACAGAACCGTTAAAAATTCAGCACAGCCCAGAGAGCCCCCCGGATGTCCGCTCTGTACAGCATGCACCATGCGAAGAATATCACGGCGGACCTGTTGGGTAATATTTTTCAGGGTAGAGATTTCAGTCATGACAGGATATTTCCTGCAAAAATAGTTGCAGGTCTGCTCGGTGTAATCCTGTTTTCAACAAACAAGATGGTTTTGTGGATAAGTAACGAAGTTACCGTCGATTTACTGACGAAAACGGCGTCATTTCCCCTCCATTTCTAAGTGGTGCTATGTACTTTTGCCATCCAATGAAAATATTCCCCGAGCATTCGCTTCTTGTTGATGAGTTTGAAAAGGTAAGAGAACTGGCCGCCAATGAGTGTTATGGGCAGCCGGGCAGGACGGCTTTGGCGAAAGTGGTATTGCGGACCGATTTCCCGGAGATATTGAAAGCGCTGGAGGAAACGGATGAGATGAGGAAGGTCATCAGTAACGGTGAACCGTTTCCAATGGAATCCTATGCAGATATTTCCGGTGAGCTGAAGCTGTTGAATATCCGGAATTCGGTGCTTACCCCTTCGCAGATACTCCAGCTTAACAAGCTGATACGAATGTGTGGACTGGTGTTCGGATTTTTTACGGGCCGCGAAGAACGTTATCCTTTGCTTAAACTGATAACGGCCACCACCGAATATAAAAAAGAAATCAGCGAAGCGGTGGAGAAAGTGATGGATGAAACAGGCTTTGTTTTGTCATCAGCTTCTCTGGAACTTGGCCGGATCCGGAAGAATTTGTCGAGAAAGCGGGTGGAGTCGGACCAGTTGTATCAGAGCATCATCTCCAAATACCGGAAGAACGGATGGGTGACGGATGCAGAAGAGAGCTGGCGTAACGGACGGCGTGTTGTCAGCATTGTTGCGGAACAGAAGAGAGCTGCACGGGGAATCATTCATGATCTTTCTGCGACCGGTAAAACCTGTTTTATTGAGCCGGAAGAAGCAATTGGCGTGAATAATATGATTTTGTCTCTGGAGGAAGAGGAACGCATGGAGATTCAGCGAATCATGAAAGAACTGACCGAATTTCTGCGTAAATATTTTTCGTTTATCAGTGAGTACTTTAAAATTATTGTCCGTTTTGATGTGGTCAGTGCGAAAGCAAAACTGGCATTGATGATGCATGCAGGTTTGCCCTATGTGGAGGCTCGTCCTAAAGTAGATGTGATGGATGCGCGTCATCCGTTGTTGTTTCTGTATAATAAAGCGGCAGGGAAACCAACGGTTCCGTTTAATCTTTCTCTGCAGGAGGATAAGCGCATTCTGGTCATATCGGGGCCAAATGCCGGAGGGAAAACCGTCTGTATGAAAACAATCGGACTGCTCCAGATGATGTTGCAAAGCGGGTTTCTTGTTTCTGCAGATGGTAATTCCAGATTTGGAGTTTTTAAAAATATTTTGGTGGATATCGGCGATTCACAATCGCTCGAATTTGAATTGAGTACGTATAGTTCACGCTTGCGGCATATGAAAATGTTCCTCCAGCGTGCCGACGAGCATTCGCTGTTCCTGATTGATGAGTTCGGCACCGGTACGGATCCAAGTCTGGGTGGCGCATTGGCGGAATCTATTCTTGAAGAGTTGAATCATAAGAAAGCGGTAGGTATCATTACCACGCATTACATGAATCTGAAAGTACTGGCCGACCGTACCAAGGGGATCATCAACGGATCCATGGCGTTTGATGCGCGTAAACTGGAACCGCAATTCCGTCTGGAAGTAGGTAAACCGGGTAGTTCGTATACGTTCGTTGTTGCTGAGCGGAGTGGACTCCCGCATTCAGTCATAAACCGTGCGCGTAAAAAAGTAAAACGGAATACCTTGTTGCTGGAAGAACTGTTGACGAAGATGGAGCATGAAAAAGCAGAAGTCGCCCGTTTGATGGACGTAAATAAACAACAGGAACGGAAGCTGAATGAACTGGTGAATAAGTATGAGAAGAACGTAGCTCATCAGGAGCAGAAGTATGAACAGAATGAGGAACGGGTACGTCAGAAGGAACTTCGGCTGGCTAAGCAGATGGAGGATCAGTTCAACCGATTTGTGAGGGACTGGAAAGATGCGAAAAACAAAAAGGCCGTTCTTGAGAAATACAACAAACGATTGCAGGAACGGAAGAATGTTTTAAGTGCGAAGGATCAGATGAAGCTGGAGGAACTGGTTGCCTACAATAAAAAGCATCTGAAGAAAGGCAGTATCGTTCGTTTGAAAAACGGGAAGGTGACCGGACAGGTGGAACTGGTGAAAGATATGAAAGTAGTTGTTCTTTTTGGCAATGTCCGCACAACCGCTGAGCTGGGCAATCTGATGCTGGTGGAGGAGAAGGAAAAATCAAATTCAGTCAAGCCGGCAACAAAAAAGGAGACCAGACTTTGATCTCCTTTTAATTTTTATATGAATCCCTTATTGAGGTTTTAATTCATTTGATTTCGTCATGTATTTCTGCGCAAGTCCGGCATTTCCTGACATTCTATAGGCCTTACTGAGTTGTTCAGCCGTCGCAGATGATTGCGGAAATAAATCCATGTTGAAACGAAGTAAACGGATAGCATCTTCTGATTTTCTCTTGAAGAGAAGTTCTCTGGATAAGCGCACCAGTTGTTCGTCGTTCATTGGGTAAACTACCTTCGAAGGACTGTTCATCAAACTTAATTGCGTTTTGATCTGTGTAACGGCACTTTCGAAATAGTCGTAGGCGATTGTTCCGTCTGCCAGGTCGCGCTCATATTGCAGGAGACTGTAGAAATAGGCATCAGCTTTCTGATCAGCACTTGCATTTTTCATCCGCTGCGCTTCTGCGTATGCTTTATCTCCCTGACTCAGATAAACAGAATCTCCGTCAAGGCGCAGGATGTCTTCAAAATTGAGGATGGCTGCCAACGCAATCTGAGAATAATTCTGGGATTCATTTTTAAACCCACAGGCTTCTGTTTTCCATAACGTGCGAATGAGTTGTTGTCCGCCTTCAGTTGGATTTATTTTATTGATTGCACAGGACAAATTGCCGGCTCCGGCATGGTAAGCATGCAGTACCAGCAGCCTGAACCAGGTATCTGTTTCATTATAGGCGATGTTCCGTTGGTCAAGCAATGCCTTGACACGCGGTACACAAATGGTACTGATCAGACGGGAAGCAGCAAAGGCAGCTCTTTTTAAGTCGGTGCGTTCGTCCGTGTATTTATTAACCTTCAACCCGAATTTCAAGGCTACTGTACGCATGAGCTGAAATGGTCCGGCAGCACCAACATACGATTTGCTGGTATGTTTTCCCGGGCTTTCAATGAGCAGAATCGTTTGCGCATACCAGGGATCTACACCATATTCGTTGAAATAATGCACCGCCTTGCTGATGGTTGGAATACTCTTACGGTGTTCGTAAAATTCTCTTTTCCCATTGGTCACAAAGAGCTCTTCGCCGTAATCCACACAGAAATCAGCCCTCAGTCGTGACTTTACAATTGATTTCTCCAGCTCCGATTGTGCACACCAGTTTTTATAGCTGGTTACCTGCAAGGGTTCCCGAGTTTTGGCAATATTGATAATACATGAATCAGGAGGCAGGCACATAATCTGCTTCCAGAATTGAGGCTGCGCCAGTGAGTCCCAACCTTCTGCAAAAAGCGGATTCCCGTTTACAAACTCCATCGAGGCAGTATCATCTCCTGAAACCACCACTTTGCTGATGATCACTTCTTCTTTTTGAGGACGCGGAGGAGGTAATTGCGCTTCAGCCTTCTGAACCTGATTACAGGCGGATAGGCTGATGGAGGATAAGAGGAGAATATTAAGAATCAGCTTATGGGTTTGCTGCATATCTTTTTTTTGTTTTGGATACGTATAAATCGCTGACGGTGTTTCTTTCCGTCTATTGTACTAATTTACTGATTATTCAGGTTTTTTCAAATCTATTCAATGTAATTCTTGTTCGATGTAAGGTTTTGCGGACTTTTCAACGAATTCATGTTAAATAACGGGTCATGACCTCCTTTATTCTGTAAAAAGCGCTTAAATCCCTTATTTTTGCCATGTAAGTGAGGAAACATGCAAAGTAAGATATTCAAAGATTCAATAGAGATTTCAGTATCCAGAGAGCTAAAACTGTTCGTCCGGTCGATGGCTGCTTCGTATCAGTTCATCTTTCAGCACGAAAAGTACGATTTTGTGCAGCGTGCTATGATGATAGATCTGGTGGATAAAGGCGGTGTTGGATTGCTGGCAGCGCGATTTGCTACGCAGCCAGAAGGGGAGAAGATGGAGCTTTCTAAACAGGAATTGTATCTCTTTTATACGATGATGGAACTCGTTTGCAGAAGTTTCCTGAGCGATGTTGGCGATGATTATAAAGCGGTGGCCATGAAGGTGAATAAAGTGAGCGAAGAGAAATACAACGAAGTGCGTAATATGGAACTGAAAATTGCACAGACCTTGTTGCAGCAGATTCGTCGTGATTTTATGGAAGATCCCGATTTTGAAGAAATCTGCGACCGGATCGATCTTCTGGATCAGTGATGGAAGTGAGGAAGAATTTCCTTGATGAATTTCTCAGCAAGGAGGTAAAGAGAGTCAGCTTCAAAATCTGCATTTTTCAGCGTTAAGATCCCTTCGTGTTTTCTTTTGTCATCTACAAAAGCGGTGATCATGCTGAGCGATTTCCCGAATTCCATGTCGGAAGATGAATTGCCAATCATCAGACTTTGTGAGAAATCAATAGCAGGAAAATCTCTTTGTGCAATTTGTCCCATATAGGGATGAGGTTTGCGTTTTAAACTGCTGCGATCTTCGTCGGTTGCAGCGTAAATCGCATCGATGTTGATGCCATGAACGGAGAATTCATCCAGCATGTGTCTGTGAACAGTTTGCAGGTCGTCATCACTCATAATTCCTGCGCCAACACCTCGTTGATTGGTGACGATAATCGTGTATTGAAAAAAAGGCTGAAGTATTTTTAGCGCTTCAAAAACGCCGGGCTCAAACTGAAATTCGCTGATCGATTTTACATAATCTGCCGGGAGTTCTGTATTGATCACTCCATCACGGTCGAGAAAAAGTGTACTCAGTTTTTTCACGCCTTGGCCGGATAGAGTCCTTCTTCGATAAGTTGGCAGAGGATATGTCCCATCAGAATATGTGTTTCCTGAATGCGGGGGGTGTCTTTGCTGGGTGATTTCAGCATATAATCACAGAGTCCGTTCATTTTACCTCCGGTTTCTCCGGTCATACCTATAGTGATCATTCCGGCTTTTTTCGCTTCGTTGACGGCTGCTATGATATTTCCTGAATTACCGGATGTGGAGATGGCTACCAGAATATCCCCTTTTCTGCCACAGGCTTTTACCATTCTGCTGTACACTACATCGTAGGAGTAATCGTTGGCAACAGCGGTCATGTACGAACTGTTTACATGAAGTGCTTCGGCATAGAGCGGATCCCGGTCAGTATAAAATCTGCCGGATAATTCAGCAGCTATATGTTGTGCATCTGCTGCACTGCCCCCATTGCCGCAAAACAATACCTTTTTGTCACTACGAAAGGCAGCAATACAAACATCGGCAACCTGCTGTAGCGTTTGTTGCATGGCCGGATCGTTGAGTAATTTGACTTTAACTTCGATGGAAGCCTGAATCAGGTCGTGGATGGAACTCATACTGCAAAGATAGGTGCTTTGATTTTAATTATTTACCCAGTAAAACCTGTGTGAATGATGCCCAGGAATAGCGTTGTTTTTCTTTGCGAATTTCTGCTCTGAAAATGTCTTTATCGGGCAGACTGACAAAGTAGTTTAAGCGATCAGCAATGCGGTCAGGGTTCGGTTCGGCGACAAGACCAGAGACTTCATTCCGGATAATTTCTCCGAGTCCGCCCACATTGGTTACCAACATCGGTTTTTCGAAATGAAAGGCCATTTGAGAGATACCACTCTGCGTAGCCGTCCGGTACGTTTGGGTGATCAGATCGCTGATGCTGAAATAATATCTCACCTCATCATCAGGTATAAACCGGTTATGGATGATCACTTTACCCTGCAGATTCAATCGTTGTATGATATCCTGATAGCATGCCGGATCGTCGTAAAATTCGCCGGCAATGAGTAAGATGTATTTATTTACTGCAGTTGATTTTGCAAATGCTTCGAGTAACAGGTCGAGTCCTTTGTATTTCCTGACCAGGCCAAAAAACAGGAGATAATTCTTCTCCGGGTCAAGATTCAGTTTTGATGCTGCCGTTAATTTGTCAACGCTGCTGCCATACTGATCATAGATAGGATGTGGACTGAACCTGGATGGCTTGTTCGTGAATTTTTTAAGATCCTCCGTAACCTGATGTGACAGTGTCATAAAATCATCGCAAGCTGAGCAGAAATATCGGATGAGCTGAACATCTCCGGGTCGTTTTTCATGCGGAATTACATTGTCCATTAATCCGGTAATACGGGCATTCGTTTTTTTTCTCAGCTGGCGTCCGATTGTGCCAAGGCATGGAGCCATAAAGGGAATCCAGAAACGCAGGATGACCATATCGGGTTTTAAGGCTGCAATTTCAGATGCAGTCGAATACCAGTTTAGTGGAGAGAGGGAATGAACCTTTACCCTTATTTCAGGAGATGATGGGGCAGGGTCGGTGCTGTACTGCGTTTTTCCCGGGAACAGGAAGGAGGGATATTGATAACGGAACGTGAAAATGGTGACCTGATGACCTTCCTCAAGTAGCTGCATCGACATTCGCTCATTGAAAGCAGCAATACCTCCTCTCAACGGGTGTGCCGGTCCGACAATGACAATATTTTTCCGTTCCGGCATCTCTTTGTGTTGAGACCTGATTACAAATTCTCTTTCTTTTCGATCAGGTAGTGGTTTCTTTCAGAGCTGTTTCGTCCGACAAGTTCGCTCACGAATCCGGCGAGAAATAATTGCGTTCCGAGAATCATACAGGTAAGCGCGATATAAAACGATGGCCGGTTGGTGATGAGTCGCGCATATTCATTGTGCGCAACCGCCCACATTTTGGAGACGCCCAGATAAGCTGCCAGCAGGAACCCGGCAAAGAACATCAGCGTTCCAAGTGTACCGAATAAGTGCATTGGTCTTTTTCCGAATCGGGAAACAAAGGTGATGGAGAGTAAATCGAGAAAGCCATTGATGAATCTTTCCAGACCGAACTTTGTGGATCCGTATTTTCTTGCACGATGTTCTACGATTTTCTCAGTAATTTTTGAGAAGCCCGCCCACTTGGCAATGACCGGAATATAACGGTGCATCTCTCCGTACACTTCAATGCTTTTTACGACTTCTGAGCGATAGGATTTCAGTCCACAGTTAAAGTCGTGGAGATTATTGATACCCGACATTTTTCTGGTGGCCCAGTTGAAGAATTTGCTGGGGATGGTCTTGCTGATGGGATCATATCGCTTTTGTTTCCATCCTGAAACCAGATCGAAACCATCCTCCACAATCAGCTTATATAAACCGGGGATTTCATCGGGACTATCCTGCAAATCAGCATCCATCGTGATAACCACACGTCCGGTACTTGCTTCAAATCCTTTTTGAAGAGCAGCAGATTTTCCGTAATTCCGTCTGAACTTTATGCCTTTAAAAGAGGAATTTGCAGCGCAAAGACCTGTAATTACCTTCCATGAATTATCCTTACTACCGTCATCAACAAAAATCACTTCGTAGCTGTAATTTTCTTTCTGCATGACCCGGTCGATCCATGCACTGAGTTCAGGCAACGACTCGTCCTCGTTAAATAGAGGGATGATTACAGAAATATCGGGTGTATTCATTCTTCAGAACTGAAATTAGGATCACGACGCATAAAAGCAGCAGTAATAAAAGCGGCGATCAGTCCGCCAAACATTTTATTCATCACATCTGATGCCGCCACATCTTCCATATGCATATTGTTGATACCTTCAATCGATTGATCATAAGCGGCTTCACCCATCATGGATTTCATTATGCCCTCGGATAATTCAAGGGCTTCCAGGCTTTGTTGTTTAAAAGTATCCAGAATGCCCGGGTCAAATACCGTAACGAACGCCCAGGATAATACCCCGTAAACCAGTGCTCCGGCCGAAGCTGTTAATAAACCGATCCGAAATCCTTGCCAGTATAAGAGGTATCCGCCATTTTCAATGTTCCGGTAATGTCGGGATGATAACACCATAAAGACCACTGGAATCCAGGCGCCTGCCCAAGAAGATGGGCCTAAAGGGTTGAATCCCAGAAAGTAAAGGATGATGAACACCGCAAAACTACCAAGACCACTTAGAGCGCCATAGTTGAGAGCTGTACGAATTACCGGGGGATTTTGCATCAAGGCAAATTTAAACGAAAATTTTATTGGAAAAAACTGATTCTCAGGTTGACCGATGGGAAATAAAAAATGGGTAAGCTACTTATATCGCACCGCTCAACCGCGTATCCTTGCTACCTTCCGGTCCTGGGGAGGTTGGCAGGAGCTGGTCGTATAAGACTTACCCACTGCAAAAGTACAATTCTTTTTAATATACCGGTTTTCCACATTGGAATTTCGGATAGGTTAGAATATTAGTTTTGCGAAAACAAAATTGACAAATGAAATTCTTTATTGATACAGCCAATCTGAATCAGATTCGCGAAGCATATGATTTAGGTGTTCTGGATGGTGTAACTACCAACCCCAGCCTGATGGCGAAAGAAGGAATCAAAGGACGGGATAATGTCCTGAAGCATTATATTGATATCTGCGAAATTGCTCATGGTGGAGATGTGAGTGCAGAAGTGATTTCTACTGACTTTGAAGGAATCATTCGCGAAGGAGAGGAACTGGCTGATTTGCACCCGCAGATTGTGGTAAAGGTGCCGATGATAAAGGATGGCATCAAAGCGATTCGCTATTTTACACAGAAGGGAATCAAAACCAACTGTACGCTTGTATTTTCTGCAGGCCAGGCACTTCTAGCTGCCAAAGCCGGAGCGACCTATGTTTCTCCGTTTATCGGAAGATTGGATGATGTGTCAACTGATGGTGTTGAACTGATTGAACAGATTGTACATATCTATAACAATTATGGTTTCGAAACGCAGGTGCTTGCAGCTTCTATCCGTCACCCGATGCATATTATCAAATGTGCAGAGGCCGGAGCCGATGTAGCAACTTGCCCTTTACAACCGATCCTCGATTTATTGAAACATCCCCTGACTGATTCTGGTTTGGCGAAGTTTCTTGCGGATGCCGCACAAACGAAATAAAACACTCTCCCAAAAAAAGAAGAGCTGCCAACCGGCAGCTCTTCTTTTTTTTTATCTGAATCCGGCCTTATAGCCTGATCGCAGTTTTTTGAGATTTTTATCTCCACCTACGTATTGCACCACCAGTTCCTTCCATGAACTTCCGGGATTGTGGGGCTTGTCTCTTTGTCCGAGTTTTAATCCGAGTTTGTACAAAGATCCGTCGATCAGTTTCCGGTCGTAGTGACGATCGAGCAGCAATTTGTACATGGAAAGTGATTTGTCGAGATCTCCTCTTTCTCTGTAATAATCGCCCGAGTAGTTCACAAGACCGTTTGATCCTTTTTCCCGGATATAGCGATACAGGTCAGGTTGATGATCTATGCCATAGGTGCCAATGTGATTAGCTGCGAAGTAGCCGGATGCTTTTTCGTAGTTTTCTATTGCTAACTGAAAATTACCGGAGCTTTCACTCTCTTTACTTGATCTCATTAGTTCGAGATAGGTAACTGCGGGTCGTATCGCAATTACTGAACTTTCGATACTGTCAACCTGACAACCGCAATCACGGTTAGCGGCATGAACGCTTAGTGCATGCTGATAGGCGTTGTTGGCTTCCAGATAATTTCCGTCGGCTTCGAGGCGCTGGCCCTGATTATAATCGTTGTCAATTTCGTTCTGAACGTTCAGGCATTGCTGAGTGAAGATACCTTTACGTAATGACTCACTGTGTTTCAAAAGATCCTTTTCTCCGGTCAGGTTATACTTCTGTTGCAGGTCAAGCGATTTTCTGTAACAATAACGGGCGTCCGTAAGGTTGTTGTTCTTTACAAAAGCTTCGCCTTCGTACAATAATTCGATGGCTCTTGGACGAGCAGCCGAGAGGATGGTTGAGCCGATGTTTTTTACTTCTGTGAGCTGATAGTAGTTGAGCAGACTGTCTGCAGCGTCAAAAGCAGCGAGGGCTGCATCATACATACGCTGGTCAGTGAACCGGATGCCGCGCTGAATCTGTTGATCGTATTTCTTCTGCCGTATCGATTTCAGCAATGAGGTGCCCTGAATAATGTCATGCACTTCGTTTCTATATCTCTCCTGATAGTTCAATGCCTCCAGTACGCTGTTTTCTGCACGCTCCATGTCATTTAGAATAATGAAATCACGGGCTTCATCCAACATGTCATTATAGATACCGGTCCTGGCACTGCTCAGCCCTTCATTCAGTTGCGCATCACAACGCACTTCCTGGTATTTCTTGCAGAGGCGTGCTGCGGATTCATACTGTTCGATAGCAGCTGCATAGTTCTTTTTCTGAACCTCTGCATGCCCACGACGGATGTATGTGTCGTAAATTTCGTTCAACAATCCGAAGGTATATTCTCTGGTTTGTGGATCGGTTGGCATGTTGAAGAGAATATCATCTGCTTTACAAATGGCTTCAAGAATTCTTCCGCGGTTAAAGTCAATTTCTGCAAGCTGAAGTAAGGCCGGTGAAAATCCGGGATTCACTTCCAGCGCCCAAAGGAAGAGTTCTTCCGCTCTGGGCAGGTTGCCTTTTTTAAATTGATAGATGCCCCGGTCGTAAAATTTGATATGGAGGGTACTCCACACAAGATTCATTTCATACTTCTTGCGATTCAGCAGATCAGCATACGCCGATTTTTTAGAGATGTACCTTCCGGGGTCTGATTCAGCCAGCCTTAATCTGGATTCGAAAGGGATTGAAGTTGCAGCGTTGAAAATGTTCTCTGCAATCACAAGGTTTTTCTGGTTTTGGCGGAAAGCATCGGTATTTTCCGGAGCGACGGTTTGTAGAATGGTGAATCCTTCGTCGAGTTCCTTTATTGAAGCGTAGTAATCATTGATCAGTTTGATTCTGTTTTCAAAGGCATTGGAATTCTCAAATTGAAAAACGGGATTCACCGGTTCAAATGAAACGAATGCCTTGTCGATGGAGTCGGTGTTGGTGAATCCGGTGGTTTCAGGTTTTTCTCCATTGATCAGAACAGTCAGGTATTCGCTCCTGAAAGAACCATTGGCTCTCTTGAGCCGTAATTCAAATTTTAACTGGGCAGGAATCAGCAGGTCGCTCACGTCGAAGTTTTTGTAGCGTATATCTCCAGATAATCTCAGTTTACTGTTTTCAATACGATACACAAAATTCGGTTCACGGGTATTCAGTTTTATCACCTGATCAAACTCGATGAAGAAACTTGTACTTCTGGGAGGTTTATTGTTCCCTTCGGCAAGACGTTTGATGATTGGGGCAGCATTGGGAGAGGCTGCAGCACCATCGGCAATCGTAATCCGCTGTGGATATCTGAACTCTTTAATAAAAGTATTCTGACTGCTGACAGAAGCAGATAGCATGGCGAATACTAGAAACAGTAAGCACTTTTTCATAATCCTGATTTTCGCTCCAAAACTACAAAGGATATACCACACCGGGCATCTGATTTTATCAGGATCACTTTTCACCGGAATAGGGGAGTAGTGCAAAAAAAAGAGGCCGGCATCTCAATCGCCGGCCTCTTTTAATTTTATTTAGTGGAAATTTCTTTAATGGCTGACAGTGAAGCGTACTGATTTATTTCCGGCACTGTTCGACAGATTCATCATATATATGCCGCTTGCCATTGACTTTACCGGAATACTGTACTGGTTCTTGCCGGCTGACAATGATAACTGATTGTTGTAAACAACCTGTCCCAGTGCATCCATAATCTGCAGATTGAAATCACCCTGTGTTCTGTTCACCGTTACAAAATTCACCTGCTCAGTTGCTGGAACAGGCCATACGGAAACCATCGTGATTCCGCTGTTTTCGGTGATACCCGTTGTTGCCGGACCATCATACAAACTGAAATCATCCATCAATGCTTCAACAAGGCTGCCAGCATTAGCATCTTCAGCTACAAAACGCACCGTAAAAGTGCTGGTTGAAGGCAGATAATCATTAACCCTGAAAACATTATTTCTCCAGGAATGGTCAGATATAGTGGTATATTCAACAGGTATGTAGTTTATACCATCATTGGAAATGTAAACCTGCCAGTAGTCCGTGCCAGGTGTGGCACCCTGGTCATTGGTGTACCATCTGTAATATTCTATTGTTGGATTCGAATAACTTGTAAGATCCAGAACCGGAGATGTGAGAGTGGTTTTTCCATTGTCGACATCGTAATCACCTGCACCAGATCCTGCCAGACCTCCGGTTACATAGCAGATTAACCCACCTGGGGTTACCTGGTAATTAGGTTGAACAACTGAATTGTTTACCAACGTTTGGTCAGGGATATATTGTTGCCAGGTGCCGGTTGTAGCATCATCACCCGGAGCAACTTCTGACCATAAACCGGCAAACAGATCAAAGTCTTCAGTAAATAATTTGGTAAATCCAACAAGGATAAAATAAGGTAAATTTGGGTTGTTACTGTTTGCGCCGGCTGGTCGTACATTACTAAGCGCACCGTTTATGTCTTCAATGCCTACATAGTAAGAGATGAGTGTGCCATCCGGTTGACCAGGAATGGTAGCTGAGTAATTGGAGCCAGTTCCTTGAGTAAAAATAATCGGATTCCAGGTATTTGTATTGTTTAGTTTATAGTATCCTTTTACACCTGAAAGTGCCCAGGCGAACGTAACATTCCCAAGAACAGCATTCAGGGTAATAGGGGTGTTGCCAATTGACGATGTAACAGGCGTGTGGGTTAGTGTTGCATTCGATAGAAGTGTGATACCATGTTGTGCAAATGCCTGTGTAATAGCAGCACCGTTTGGAGTGCCATTCGACAGGTTGGCGTCATTATCATCAGCGAGAAGTGCATCAATTAATATATCGGTATACACCTGTCCCTCTGCACCATTTGGTCCGTTGGCAAGTCCTGCATGCGACTCAGAGAAAATATCAGCTGTGAGTGAGAGCGAGCCGGTCAGCAATTTCGTTGACCACCATGCACCTGCAATGATCTCTCCATCAGCATGAACTTCGCCGATGATGTTCTGAGGGTATATTTTGCGGGGAGAACCATTGGTAAAATCATAATTACGTACAAAGCTGGTCGGATCAGTATCGCTGAAACCAATACCCAGAACCGGATTGTCTGTTATACTGATCGCCCAGATATCTGAATACCCTTCTCCCATGGCACCATTGTCAAAACTTAAGCCATTGGCGCCCCAGTACTGATTGGTAATTCCATGTCCATATTCATGATAAACAACGTCAGATACGAGACTGAGTGCATAACAGCCGTTAGCAGTTGTGTAGAAATTGATCCCGTTCCCGTCATAAAAAGCATTGCAGTTTCCATCTGTACGATCCACACGGACCGGCATTGGGAAGTCAAGTGTTGAGAAGGAAGGAAACTTCGTTTTCATGAAATCATGAACGATGTTGGTATGATAATATGCCGTGAGATGCCGGATGCTTGTATTGGGGTCGAAATTAACCGTGTTACTTCCAGGGTTTATCGTTGTTGTAAAAAACGGAGGTGTTGTGCCACTCGCCCCAGTGTATAAAATTGCATAGGGTCCTTGTAGTGCAAAATTCGCAGCATAGGGAGCGGTTTGATTGGAAATATTCAGAAACCCGTTAACGTCGGTATTATAAATTGTACCGTTTACAGATACCTGCAGGTATGGTAAGTTAACGATTGTTGTTGAGTTATAGGGGTGAGTAGGATATACGGTTGCAGTGGCTGTGATATCCGCATTCATAAAACTGACAACTTTATCGCACCGATAAAGAATGGTTCCATTATTCGCATCAACAAGCGTATATAGTTTTTCCGGCGTAACGCCATCACCTGCAGTGTTGACCATTACTTCGTAAACCAGTCGGTAATCATTACTTCTGTATCCGGGAATCGGAAGAACCTTCAGATTATTATTGACGCTAACAGAGGTAATCAGGCTCTGAATACCCTTTTGAGCGAACACTCCGGCCTGAGCATTTGAAACATCCGGCGTAGTGCTGATGTTGATGTCGTCATAAATGTCCATTCCGAACATGACGGCTTTAGATAAGTCGGTTGTAAGTTTTACCGTTGCTCTGCTCCATATAACTTCAAGACCATTGTATTTCTGGATGAAGTGAGGTTGCACGTATTTCTTGGTTTGTGTGGCCGTTAAAAACTCCAGCTGGATACCAGAGGGTAACCAGGCACCTGCCTGATTGGTCAGGAAATACAATCCTGTTGCTGCGGCACCGGCCTGAATACCTGTGGGGACAGGTGTGCCAAACGCCCTGTGTGGCTTCTTATTTGTTTCATTGAATTGAACCCACCAGTCTCCGTGTTGCTGAAGGTAGTCTGCCCAGGCTGCTGTGTTTCGAAGTTGCTCCTGATACGCATTGTCCACCGGCCGCTTGCTGTCGTCCATGAAACGTATTTCATGAGATATTTCATTTCTTAAAATATTACTATGTGCGGCTGCATATAAGGCAGGCAACATAGCACACATAAACAGTGCAATTTTTTTCATGTTTGAGAGTAAGAGTGTTTGGGGTTGTTCCTACAAATATAATAAATGTACTTGAGGCTTATTTGTTTAAAACTGCAGAAGTGCATTTTGTAAATGCTTGTAATACAGTGTTATATATTACATGGTCAAAGTTTCACCTATGATTTGTTCAGGAGTTGCAAACTCATAATCGCCTTTGTTTCTGAACCAGGTCAACTGCCGCTTGGCGTAATTTCGACTATGCTGTTTGATCTTTTCAATGGCAGTTTCGAGACTCCATCTACCTTCTATGTAGTCGAAAAGCTCTGTGTAACCAACTGTTGAAAGGGCGCTTAAATGTTTGTACGGAAAAAGGGTTTCTGCTTCCTTTAATAATCCTTTTTCGAACATGGCATCGACGCGTAAATTGATCCGTTCATACAGCGATGATCGTGCTATATCAACAACAAATTTTCTTACTTCGTATGGGAAGTTACTTTCCTTTTGCTGCGAGAGAAAATAGCTGAATGGTTTTCCTGTACCTTTTATAATTTCAACAGCACGCATCAGGCGAGCCGGGTTATTGGTATCTACTTTTTCATAATATTCCGGATCTGCTGACTTTACTATTTCACGGAGATGTTCAATGCCTCTCTCTTCAAACTCACTTTTTACAATGGCTCTGATTCCGGGATCTGTATCCGGGAAATTATGAATTCCTTCAAGAAGTGTCTGAATATAGAGTCCGGTTCCTCCGGTGATAATTGCGGTGTTACTGTTTTTGAAAATTTCTTCCAGCCATCCCATTGCCAGCTCTTTGTACATTCCGGCGGAAACCGGCTCATGTATCGAATGTGATTGAATAAAATAATGCCGGATACCTTGCTGTTCTTTATGTGTTGGGGCTGCGGTACCAATCAGCATCTCGCGGTAACACTGACGGGAATCGCAGGATATTACAGCTGTTTGAAAATGTTTGGCCAGTTCAATAGAAATAGCAGTTTTGCCGGATGCGGTTGGTCCTGCTATAACAATAACTTTATTCGATGAATGTCCAGACATATTCAGAATGCAGAAAGGCTGTTCCGGAATCCCGACGCAGCCTTTCCCTCAAATATTATTTTTATTGACGATCTTATTTTTCAGTAATCATCCTTACGGTCTTCGTCGTCATTGTCGTTATAATCCATCTCTTCTTCACCCTCTTCGTTTTCCTCTTCTTCACCTTCTTCTCCCATGTCTTTGATTTCATCCATTTCAACACCATCCTCCGTGTCGCCCATAATGTCGTCAGATTCCTGACTCAAATCATCTTCATCGGACTCCTCTTCATCAGATAGTGAATCCATCAGCTTGCTGAATTCATCATCTTCAGCCGCAATCGCTTTTGGGGCAGAAACCACAACATATTGTTTAGGGGCATCACCTGTCGATTTAATACAAACAGGATAATTTCTCATAGCATCACCTTGTGGAATGATTTTAACCAATTCAATTAAAAAACTCCAGTTTGCATCATAATCACTGATGTAAATGATTTTCTGGTGCGGATCGGCAATGAAGTCGCAAAGGCGGGATGCTTCCATCAACATAGATTTGTTTCCGGATTTATCTGTTCGGGCTTCAGTCGAAATTTCCTGACCTTTCATCCAGTTGTCGTTGCTCATGTAGAATGAGGCCGGTTTTTGATTGTCGAAACCGATGGAGGATTGTATGGTCTGGTGCAGTTCCAGAAAGTTCTGGGTGCTCTTGATTTCTATGTCGCGGCTTACCTCATCATAATCTTCAAAGGTAACCCTGAATCGATATACTACTGGCATTGTTTAGTCTTGTCTTCTTATGCAAATATAGGAGCCTGATAGATACGATTGAAAAAGTACGATACCAGCCCGGTTATTTTTTGCTAACAGGTTTTATTCCCAACCGGGCCGCCTGATCAATTAAAAAATCATAGGCCGCATCGTAATCATTGGGGATTTGTCCATCGAGAATTGCTTCTCTGACGGCATTTTTCAGCACCCCGATTTCACGTCCTGGTTTCATATCGAATATTTTCATGATCAATTCACCGGTGATCGGTGGCTGCCAGTTTCTGACCTTATCTTTCTCCTCAACTTCAACGAGTTTTTGGCTTACCAGTTCGAAATTTGCCTTGTATTTACGTTGCTTGAATTCGTTTTTGGTGGTGACATCTGCGGAGCATAGTTTCATCAGGTCGTCAATGTCATCTCCAGCTTCAAAGAGAAGGCGGCGAACAGCAGAATCGGTGACTTCACTCTTAGCCAGCACAATGGGGCGCAGGTGGAGCAAAACGAGCTTCTGAACGTATTTCATCTTTTCGTTCAGGGGCAGTTTTAGCTCCTTAAATATTCCGGGAACCATTCTCGCTCCTTTGTCTTCGTGTCCATGAAAGGTCCATCCGTTTTCAGGATCGAAACGTTTGGTGGCGGGTTTGGCTATATCGTGCAGAATAGCTGCCCATCTGAGCCATAAATTATCGGATAAACGACAAACATTGTCGAGCACTTCAAGGGTATGGAAGAAGTTGTCTTTGTGTGCTTTCCCCTGCATTGTGTCAACACCTTCCAGCTGACTCATCTGAGGGAATATCAGGGGCAACAAACCTGTGGACCGAAGCAGCTTAAAGCCTGTTGAAGGAACTGCCGCTCCAATTATTTTATTCAGCTCATCGGTAATACGTTCTTTACTGACAATCCGGATGCGCTCTTTCTGTTCGTGTATAGCGTTCAGCGAATCTTGTTCTATGGAAAAACCCAGCTGCGTAGCAAATCGAATGGCACGCATCATCCGCAGCGGATCGTCTGAATAAGTAATCGCCGGGTCGAGCGGGGTGCGGATAATGCCTTCTGCCAGATCTTTTAGGCCCCCGAAAGGATCCAGCAGTTCCCCGAAGTTCTCTTTGTTTAAACTGATAGCTAAAGCATTAATAGTAAAATCTCTTCTGTTTTGATCGTCTTCCAGACTACCGGATTGTACAAAGGGCTTTCGCGATTCAGAAGCGTACGACTCCTTTCGGGCACCAACAAATTCAATATCGTATTCACCAAATTTGATCATGGCAGTGCCGAAATTTTTAAAGACGGTGACTTCGCCTTTCACACCGAGCGCTTCTGCAATTTTACCGGCCAGGTGGATGCCGTCACCAATTACCGTAATATCAATGTCTTTGCACGGCCTGCCAAGTAGCAGGTCACGTACATAGCCGCCAATTAGATATGCCGGGACCCCTTCTTTCTGAATGGTTTCCCCAATGATCCTGAAAACAGGATGGGTGGTTATGGCTTTTTGAAATTGAGGTAAAACGGTCATTTTCCGCAAAAGTAGTTCACAGAAAGAACTTTACACATCCCTATTGGGTTTTGCAGAGATATCGGTCTGATTTTTATCAATCAATGTTCTGTGGTGGTCATTTGGTAAAGGGATGGATTCTTTCAATTTCGTGTTGTTATCAAATCCCAACTTGCTATGGAAAAGAAATATGTATATGATCTGCACGCAGAACATAAAGAATGGTTAAACAAAATCGCCTTTTATAAAGATGAGATCAGAATGATGCGAAACAGGCTGGCAGAAGTTGCCGGTAAATATACGGATCATGATGTTCAGGCGATGGTGGAGCATTTTCAGAATCAGCTGATTGTTCAGGATGAACAGGCAGATATTACTCGTCACAATGTGAAAGAATACGAAAATGTATTACAGGATCATCTGAAAAAGAATGAAGTGGCTGCTGATCATCTGAAATGGAATGACCACACCCATATGCGTGATCAGGTCGAAACATTTGAACGTATTTTTAACGATCTCCGTAAAGAACTGATTACCTTCATTGCCCGGTGGATGTAATGGTTGAAAAAATCTGTTGAATTATGCAAGGCCCGGAAGATCCCGGGCTTTGTTTTTCATACCGATTCAGTATTTTAGTAAAAAATAATTCTATGGCTTTACGATTCGATGAATATGCCGCAAAAGGGAAAGCGTTTGTTGCCGAAGTGGCGACAGCGTTGAATACCGATGATCAGGAAAAGGCAGGTCGCATGTTGCGTTGTGTATTGCGGGCACTACGTAACCGGCTGACTGTTGAAGAGTCGTTCCAGTTCATTTCTCAGCTGCCTATGGCCATCAAGGCGATTTATGTGGATGGCTGGAAAGTGAAGCTGAATCCCTCCAAAATAAAGCACATCGAAGATTTCAGGACGGAAGTGATGAAGGAAGATGATTTTGCTGCACTGAAAGATTTTGACCATGATGGTGCGGTGGATGAAGCCATCAAAGCGGTGTTTGTTGTGTTGGCAAAACATATCTCTCCAGGAGAAGTTGAACATGTGCTGAATGCGCTTCCGGCTGCTTTACGTGCCACACTGGAAGGTGAGGAAAATTAAATACTATTTGAGCAACTGTGCCGTTAAACTTTGAGGTGAATAGATTATCGAAACCTCATCATGACGGATCGGGTCAAACATTTATGGTGGCGTGCAGGCATGGGCGCTCCGTTGCAAAGCAATCGCTTTGGGTCGGAAAAGGAACTCCTTGATTTTTTAATTGCCGACGCATCTAAAATAACATCTTTACCGGGACCGGTCAAAAGCGGGTCTGTTCAGGATGTATTGAAGATGTCGCCAGAGGAGAAAACTCAGGCTGCAATAAAACGGACCGATGAAATCAGGCAGCTGAATTACGATTGGGTAATGCGCTTCGCATCAAACGCAGGTGTATTGCGAGAGAAAATGACGCTTTTCTGGTCCAATCATTTTAGTTGCCGTTCGGGTAACCCTGCATTTTCGAGGCAACTGAATCAGATCATCCGGACTCATGCATTGGGGGATTTCAGGACCTTATTACTGGAAGTGTCTAAATCACCTGCGATGCTACAGTTTCTCAATAATCAGCAGAACAGAAAGGCCCATCCCAATGAGAATTTTGCCAGAGAAGTGATGGAGTTGTTTACATTGGGCAGAGGTCATTACACAGAAGAGGATATTCGGGAAGCAGCGAGAGCGTTTACAGGATGGAGTTTTGATCAGGAAGGGAATTTTATTTTCAGAGCACGTGTGCATGATGAGGGGGAGAAACAAATACTCGGATTTACCGGTTACTTTAAAGGAGAAGATGTATTGAATATTTTACTGGAGAAAAAACAAACAGCAAGATTCATTGTGGAGAAATTCTGGCGTTCTTTTATTTCTGAAACACCTGAACCGGAAAGAGTTCAACAACTGACTGATGATTTCTATAACAGCAGGTATGATATTTTGGCATTGGTAAAAAATGTTTTCGGGTCGGATTGGTTTTATGATGTTAAATACAAAGGTGCTTTAATCAAATCACCGATTGATCTGATGGTACCCTTGATCCGCGACTTCAACGTGCAATTCGCAAATATCAATGTATTGCTGGGCTTTCAGAAAGTGCTTGGTCAAATCCTGTTTAATCCACCCAATGTAGCGGGATGGCCAGGAGGAAGGAATTGGATTGATAGTTCATCGCTGGCAGTGCGGATGCGGCTTCCGGGAATTCTGATAAAAGATCAGGTGGCTGAGTTTGACGGAAAAGAAGATGCGGATGCCAATAATCCTTTTCGTGAACGGGCAGGCAGTGCAGGCGGGAAAATTGTTTCAGACTGGACAGCTTGTTACATTAAGTTTTCCGGAGTGTCAGATGAAGAAATTTTCGGTGAGCTGTCCTCATGGTTGCTGGCCATTCCTATAAGTGAACGGCTCCGGGCACTGAGTAATGCATATTGTCAGGGTGAAAACAGGGCATCAAAAATAAAGGCGATGGTTGGATTCATTACTACTTTACCTGAGTATCAAATCTGCTGAAGATGAACAGACGATCATTTATTAAGAACACCGCATTCGCATCTGCGGCGATGTTCACCCCGCAATTTTTAATGTCGGCCGGACGATTGCTGCAAACAGAGAATAATACAGGCAGAGTTCTGGTTATTGTTCAACTCTCCGGAGGAAATGATGGATTAAATACCATTATCCCATATGAGGATGATTACTATTATAAAATGAGGCCGGGGTTGGCTCTCAACAAGGAGGATATTATTCCTTTGCATGATCATTTTGGGTTTCATAAAAGCCTGGCACCTCTCCGGGAGCTGTTTGATCAGGGTAGTTTGAGTATCTTCAATCGGATCGGCTATCCCAATCCTGACCGGTCACATTTCCGTTCAATGGATATCTGGCATACAGCAAGTGATGCCAATGAATTCAGAACGGAGGGCTGGATCGGCAGGTATCTGGACGCCAGTTGTGGTGGCTGCGCTACTCCTCATCTGGCCATCGAGCTGGATGAATCACTCAGTCTGGCACTCAAAGGGAAAAACACCAACGGTTTAGCCGTATCAAGTCCGGAGAGAATGAAAAAAGCAATGAGTGGACCACTTATGCAGGATCTGATGAATGAGGTGCATGAAGGGAACTCCAATCTATCTTTTCTCTATAAAACACTGACCGATGCCGGCAAATCTGTTGAGTATCTGTTTGAACATGCACGCCGCCGTACTGTATCCACTGATTTTCCATCCGGAGGTTTTGCAAATGATCTGAAGCTGATTGCTTCACTCATTAACAATGGCAGCGAAACGAAAGTGTATTATGTTTCCTTAACTGGATTCGATACGCATAACAATCAAAAGAACAGGCAGGGACGATTGCTCACCGAGTATGCTGAGGCTATTCAGGCTTTTTATCGCGAATTAAAACATTCGGGTAACTGGCATCGTACCTTAGTGATGACCTTTTCTGAGTTTGGGAGAAGGGTAGAGCAGAATGCCAGCGGAGGAACTGATCATGGAAAAGCCAATTGTTTGTTTCTTGCAGGAGGAGGTCTCCGGTATCCAGGATTTCAGCCGGTAAATCTGGATCTCCGAAATACCGAGGAAGGGGATCTGACGTTTAAAACGGATTTCAGGAGTGTATATGCTGCCGTACTCAATAGTTGGCTGGATATTGATCCGGTTGAGATTATCGGAAGACCATTTGAACCGGTTTTAATCTGATTTTACCATTAAACAAATGTTTTACAGTTCATGTATTTCCATTTCGATTGAAAGATTTGTAGCTTAGCAACAAATTCAATAAAATATGGATCTTCATTCATTGAACTGGGCAGGGGTATTCAGTACGGCCTTTCTTTCTATAGTATTTCTTCAGTCTGGTATTGACAAAGTAGTCAATTATAAACAGGAACTTGGCTGGATTCAGCAGAAGTTTGTAAGAAATGCATTGTATAACTATGTCGGCCTGCTTTTTCTGCTGCTAACAATTTTTGAAATAATGAGTGGGTTGCTGACCTTTTTTGGAGTTATACTGATATTTTTAGGAGAATCTTCAGAGCTTGCAATGGCTGGAGTATGGATTTCTGTACTGACATTACTGATGCTGATTTTTGGTCAACGGATAACAAAAGATTATACGGGTTCTGCCAGTCTGGTTCCTTATTTTATCGCAGGAATTCTGGCATTGCACTTCCTCTCTTAAAAACGAATCAGTTTGCGCGTTGCTTCTGTTCCATTTTGAGAATATCGAATAAAATACAACCCTGAACTAAGTTGAGGTGTTATTTCTACTTGTGAAAAACCACCAGCAACTGTTTTAATAAGCTGAGTGAATATCAATGATCCATCTATGTCATAGATGGTAATTTCACCTGGTGCTGAGTCAGAAGCAAATACAAGTAGACTTACGGGTTGGTTACCATTCCAGGGATTTGGAAAAACATGCAGATATTCATCTGTTGAGAATGTATAGTCTTCTAAGCTTAGCAGGCTGTTTGCCAGAGTGAAATTTGGAATTCCATAGCCAAGCAAGGTGTCGGGATTACTGAATTGATTCGCACTCCGTTTTACGGCCTGAATAATTTCCATGTTTGTCTTTGCCGGCCAGGCTTGGCGTAAACAGGCCACCGCTCCTGCCATTACCGGTGATGAGAAAGAAGTTCCATTGGCCATTACTGGTTGGTTATTAAATGGAGTATAGAGCCATGTATTCTGACCTCTTGCAGCGACATCGGGTTTAACACGACCATCTGAAGATGGGCCATTACTGCTGAACGATGCATAGTTTGTATTTTCATCAACTGCCCCTACTGCAAGCACAGAGTCGCCATCGGCGGGTACACCTATATAATTCCAGTTAGAATTGCCTTCATTGCCTGCACTGTTCACCACGATGATTCCTTTCGAGGCAGCTTTGTCCGCAGCAATTGTACCCGGGGCTGTATTTCCGTTCATGTCGGCATAGGTGTGGTTCTGTGTGGGATCATTGAACTCTGTATATCCGAGGGAACTATTGATAATATCAGCGCCTGCAGAATCAGCAAATTCAGCGGCTACAGCCCAGTTATATTCTTCGATAAGATATTCTGTACCGGCATCTTCCGAACGAAGCAGAATATACTGAGCATGAGGAGCAGTACCAATGATGGAATCAGGAACGATGGACGCCATACAGGATAATACGGCGGCACCATGGTAGTGGTCATTATAAACATCCGTTTCATGATCAACAAAATCCCAGGTAGCAAGTACCCGGTTCTGTTGGAACAAACTATCAAAACAAGCCATCGTATTTGCAGAAAGAAATCCAGCATCTAAAACGGCGATGAGCATCCCATTGCCATCAAACCCCTGGTTGTGCAGACTTTGGAGTCCAAGCATATTGATTTGATTGCTTGAGTACCCGTAAGCGAATGCGGTAGTTGCTGCACTTGACATCATTCTTTGAGATGCAAAAGGTGCAATAGGAGAGATATCAAGCTTAGTGCTCGAATCCCCACTTTTTATTTTTCCAACATTAGATGTTGACTGAACATAGGGTAGATTCGAAATGGCTGTGAGAACAGAAGGAGTAGGAGTATCAATGATCGCGGCGTTAAACCACTTTGTTGTATTTAATACCGTGGCTCCTGCATTAAGCAAACCCTGAATGTAGTTTGCATTAACCGGAATATCCTCCTGGGTAATTGCAATTCCCTGAGCAACCCTTCTGTCGATTGCCCTTTGTGATAAGAACTGAATCGGGTTGGAAGTAGAGTACGGAGAATTGTTTTTATCGGTGAAAAAAACGATGAATCTGGATTGGGCGAAGACTGAATGAAAAGATAGAAGGATTAAGGATAAGGTGATGATCCGGAGTTTCATGGAAGGATATAAGACGTAAGGGTTTCTTTGTATATATACCCGGAAGCGGTATCTCCGGATAACCATTCAAAGTTAAGGGAAGATTTTAACTTAAAATAGGCTCCGATGTTTTTAGCGTATTTGGCCTCTTGCTCGTTGTTATTCAGTAAGTTACCCGGGTTGTTTTCTTCTTTAACGTGTAATGTGTTTGTAAAATTGAGCCCTGAAACAGAGCCCGGAATATCCAGCGCCGTGATTTCGTAAGTTTGGTCACCGAGCGTATTGTAGGAATTCCCGTTCCAGGTGCTTCCGTCAGAAGCCGGGAAATGGATTTTTACATATCGGATATTTTCTTCCACCACTTCAGCAGTATTGTTGGTGCGCACCGACGACCATACCCGGTTGATAACCCATGTGCCGGTGGAGTCTTTACGATAGCGCTCAATTCTCATGGCATTTCTGCCTTGGTTATCGATGAAATGACCTGCAAGCACTTCTTTGATTTCGAAGGATACTGTGCCTGTTGTATTCGTGAATTCGTCCCAATAGGTTGAATCCACTGCATAATATCTCACAATACCTGAATCATCAGGGAAATAGTCGAGACCGGCTACACTCAGCGAAGTGGAATCTGTTTCATTTTCCTTGCTACAGGATGAAATGAGTAAAGCAGCGATAGCCAGAAAGGTAAGTGAAATACAGTTTTTCATAGCAGCAGATTTGAGATCGTTATACGTCAATATTTTCAAGAGGTTTATTCCTGAATAGCTTTTTCAATGAAGCCTCCGCCAATTACGTCATCTCCTTCATAAAATACTGCACTTTGTCCGGGAGCCACGGCTTTTACCGGTGCATGAAAGGTCACATGCATTCGATTATCCAATTGTTGAATGGTGCTCAGTGTGCCCTGATCTTTGTAACGTATTTTGGTAAGTGCCTCCATCGGTGTATCGATGTTTGCGTATTTTATCAGATTAATATCGCGAACAAGAATTTCCTGTTGTTGCAGATCCTCCAGATCCCCGAGTACGACGGTGTTTGTTTCCGGGTGTATTTCGGTGACATAAAGTGCTGAGCCTACTGCTACTTCCAGTCCCTTGCGCTGTCCGATGGTATAAAACGGATAGCCGTGATGCTTGCCGAGAATTTTTCCGTTTTTGTCGGTAAAGAATCCACCATTAAGGTTTTTCTCCAGTTCGGGGACACGGGTCTTCAAAAAGGCCCTATAGTCATTGTCCGGAATAAAGCAAATTTCATAACTCTCACTTTTATTCGCCAGATCATGCAGTCCCATCTCTCTGGCCATCTCTCTGATTCTCGATTTTTCAAATCCGCCAATCGGAAACATGGTGCGAGAAAGACATTCTTGCGAAACACCCCATAATACATAACTCTGGTCTTTTGTTGGATCCAGTCCGCGGGAGATAACAAATCTGCTGTTTTCCTCTCTCACTTTGGCATAGTGTCCGGTAGCGATGTACTCACAGTTGAGCATATCCGCTCTTTTTAATAATGCTTCCCATTTGATATGGGTGTTGCACATTACACAGGGATTCGGTGTACGCCCGGCAAGGTATTCATCAACAAAATTGTTAATGACCGATTCTCCAAATTCGCCTCTGATATCTAAAATATAATGTGGAAATCCATATTGAACGGCAATGCTTCTGGCATCGTTAATGGAGTCGAGACTGCAACAACCGGTTTCCTTCCCTGCTGTTCCTGAACTGGCATAATCCCAGGTTTTCATGGTAATTCCAACCACTTCATATCCTTCCTCATGTAAAAGAATGGCTGCAACGGAACTGTCAATTCCACCGCTCATGGCCATTAAAACTCTTCCTTTTGAATTCATGGCAACAAATATAGTCAGATTAACCGATATTTGTTTGTAAGATATTGAAAATAAATTAATTAAAATTATTTTGATGAAGAGTTGTTCATCAGGTCATTGAACTGTATTTCAAAAAGCTGTTTATAGTGGCCGTTATTATTCAGGAGATTTTTATGATTTCCTTCTTCTACTATCTTTCCTTTTTCAAGTACAATAATTCTATCTGCATTCTGAATGGTGGCTAATCGGTGAGCAATAACAATGGAGGTCGTGCGGGCTGTAAGTTTTTGCGTTGCTGTAGTGATCAGGTCTTCGGTTTCGGAATCAACGCTGGAGGTAGCTTCGTCAAGAACCAGAATGGATGGCTGATATGCGTATGCGCGGATAAAAGAAATCAACTGTCGTTGTCCGGTTGAAAGTACACTACCTCTTTCCTGCACATGAAAGTCGATACCTCCTGGCAGTTTGTCGATGAATGAAACCGCTCCCAGCTCACGGGCGGCATTTTGTATTACTTTGGAAGGTAGTTTATCATTGAGTAAACTGATATTGTTCTGTATGCTGTCGGAGAAAAGAAATACATCCTGCATTACAATTCCGATTTTACTACGCAGCCAATCCAGATCATAATCTCTGATATCAATCCCATCAATTAAAATCTGGCCTTTACTGACTTCATAAAATCGATTGAGTAAACTGATGACGGTGGACTTACCGGCTCCGGTTGCACCCACAAATGCAATAGTTTCTCCGGCACTCACTTTAAAGCTAATCCCTTTTAATATCCAGTTGGTACTATCTGTATGTTTATCTTCCGTATCGTAGGCGAACCAAACATCTTTAAATTCAATTTCTCCGTTTAAGGTAGCAGGCTTAAGTTGGCCGGTATTGGCTGTCACTTCATCTTCATCCATGACCTTGAAAATCCGTTCGGAACTGACCATCCCCATCTGAAGGGTATTGAATTTATCGGCCAGTTCGCGGATAGGCCGGAAGAGCATGTTGATATACATGATAAACGCAACGAGGTTTCCGAAGGTAACCTCATCCCTGATAACTCCTCCGGCTCCCCACCAAACAATAAGCCCGATGGATATGGCTGATAGTATTTCTACAACAGGGAAGAATATGGAGTAGTACCAAACGGACCGGTTGTTTGCATCTTTGTGTTTTCCATTGATCTTTTCGAACCGATGATATTCTTCTTCTTCTCTGCCGAAAATTTGTACTATTTTCATTCCGGTGAGATGCTCCTGAACATAGGTGTTGAGCGCTGCAACCTGAGTGCGTACCTCTCCGAATGTGGCTTTTATCTTGTTTTTAAAAATATTAGTGGCAATCAACAGAACCGGAACTGTACTCAGGCTGATCAGCGCAAGCCGCCAGTCTACTATAAACATAGCGGTTACGATGACCACTAGTTGAAGTAAGTCTCCAATAATTATGATCAAACCTTCCGAAAAAATGTCAGCAATGGTTTCCATGTCTGAGATGCTTCGCGTAACCGAAGTGCCTACTGGTGTTCTGTCAAAAAATCTTAGCCGGAAACTCAGCATTTTTTCAAACAATGTATTGCGTAGATCCCTTATTACTTTCTGTCCGAGTTCATTCGTGCTCCAGGTGTGGAAGTACTGAACGATAGATTGCACAACGAGGACGAATACCATGAGCAGACTCATGTTGAGGAGTCCCTGTGCGTTGCCTTGTCCAAGGTAATGGTCGAGAATATACTGAGTTAGTAATGGACGCACCGGCCCTAATAGCGCCAGCAGAATAGTAAGAGCCAGGGCGGTCCAGAAAATTGACCGGTATGGGCCGGTAAATCTGAATACTCTTCGTAATAAGGAGCTGTCAAAAGCTCTTCCTGCTACGCTCATCTTTTGACAAAATATTTCCGGTCCGGTAGATAATATGGATAGATTACTTCTTCAAGAAATAACCCCTGTGGGGGAACGCTTTGTCCGGCATCGCTGCGCGTACCTTTTTGCAATAGTTCCTGAAACTGATCGAGGTTCATTTTGCCAAGTCCGACTTCTGTCATGGTGCCCACCATCGCTCTAACCATATTCCGAAGAAACCGGTTGGCACTTACATCGAAGCAGAGAAAGGAGTCCGTTTCAGTCCACAAACACTTAGATATTTTACAGATACTGGTATGTTGTTGTCCTCCGGCCTTACTGAAACAGGTAAAATCCTCGTGTTGCAGACAAAGTTGAGCAGCCTCGTTCATTTTTTCCGTTTGAAGCGGACGGGAATTATACCAGGAATAGTCGGTGAAAAAAGGGTCAGCTTTTCTGGAGATATAGTAGCTATAGGATCTTCTGACGGCATCGAACCGGCTATGCGCTTCATCAGAAACAAGGAAGATATCGTACACTCTTATCGAAAGGGGGAGCAGTGCATTGGCCTGAAAAGCCAGTCGGGCGGGATCGGTGATTTCATCCGGGCTGTCGAAATGAGCGATGAATGAGCTGGCATGCACACCGGTATCTGTTCGGCCACATCCTGTCGTTTCAACCGGTGATTTCAGCAGGGTAGAGAGGGCTTTGTTGAGCTCCTCCTGAATACTGGGAGCATTGGGCTGGATCTGCCATCCATGAAATCCGGTTCCTTTATACGCGAGATGGGCGAAATAGCGGGGCATGCGCAAAGATAGGCAGTGGAAGTCAGAGATGTAATGTTTTTCGAAACTTCGGACTGACTTCTCCGTAAAACCTTGATAAATTAAGCAAAAAACGAAAGCACGATGATTCAGCCTTTTATGCCATCCTGGGTAAAACGTCACTACATTACGTACAATAGTGTGGATGAAATTCCTACAGCTACAGTGGAGCGGATTCGAAGCAATTTTCAGAAGCTGAACAGCGATAATCCGATGGTCACCATTGTGGTGATTGCCTACAATGAGGAATTGAACATTCTGAAGTCATTATCCTCTCTGTCAGAACTCAAATCAAAGTATCCGATTGAAGTGATTGTTTCAAATAACAACTCGACCGACAGAACACAGGAAGTATTGGATAATTGCGGTGTAAAATCTGTATTTCAGCCCTTACAAGGCGTAGGCTTTGCCAGAGATGCAGGTCTGCAAATTGCTAAAGGAAAATATCATCTTTGTGCTGATGCCGACAGTATCTATCCGGCCGACTGGGTAGATCAGATGATTGCTCCATTAGAAAAGGGGGAAGCCATCTGCACCTATGGACGTGTTTCATTTCTGCCAGATGGTAAAAAGTCACGATTCAGTCTTTCGATTTATGAAATTTTTAAAGATGTAGCTATAGGTATCAGAGCCATTAAACATCCGGAACTGGTAGCCGGGGGAGCAAGTCTTGCTTTCTTCACCCGAATGGGTCGTCAGATTGGTTGGCGCACCGACGTGAAAAGGGGAGAGGATGGTCAGATGGTTCTTGCCATCAAGCGTTTTGGCTATGTAAAGATGGTGAAGTCGACCAAGTCGAGAATCTGGACCACTGCGCGTACGCTGGATCGTGATGGAAATTATCTTCAGATGATTGCCAAGCGGTTGAAGCGGGAGTTTTCACGAATTCACTTCTATACCACTTCTAAACAGAATGCCTGAATCAAGGCAAAGCCTTGATGATATTGACGAAACTTCTCGATTTCAAAGAGGCTCCGCCAATGAGTCCGCCATCAACATCCGGAAGCGCAAACAGTTCGCCGGCATTCTGATCATTACAACTTCCACCGTATAAAATCGTCGTTTCATCTGCGATGGAGGTACCGTACTTTTTATTGACAAGCGAACGGATGAAGGCATGCATTTCCTGCGCCTGGTCTGCTGTTGCAGTTACACCAGTTCCGATCGCCCATACCGGCTCATAGGCAAGAATACACTTTCTGAATTCATTTTCATTCAGGTGAAAGATACCTTCGTTTAACTGGGCTTCGATGGTGGAGAAATGCTGGTTTCCGTTTCGTTGTTCCAGTGTTTCACCAATGCAATAGACAGGATGTAGTAATTCTTTCAGTGCAATATTGATTTTTTCTGCCAGCCATTGGTTTGTTTCGTTGAAAAGTTGCCGGCGTTCGGAATGTCCTATCAGAACATATTTACAACCAACAGACCTGAGCATCGCAGCTGACACTTCACCGGTAAAAGCTCCTGAAACTTTGTCGGAGCAGTTCTGCGCCCCAATGGAGATCCTTTTATCTGCCGAGCAAAGCTGAATAGCCGCGCCAAGGTGAACATAGGGAGGAAAGAGGATGATTTTTTTTTCTGTATTCACTTCATCGTTGAGCATTCCGAGAATTTCAGCAATGAGGGCATGCGCTTCATCTTTCTGCAGGTTCATTTTCCAGTTTCCTGCAACAAGTTTTCTTGACATATCAGTACGGCAATTTTCGCAAAGATAATGGAAAACCGGCAACCTGATTTTATTCGTAGGCGATAGAAAGTTTAATCAGCGAAACCTGTCGGCGCTTGATGATTTGAATGTAATTGATTCCTGAAGGGAGGCGTTCATTGTTAATGATTTTGTATTGCCTGCCTTTTGCGTAGTATTCGTTTCCGAAACTGCTCACCACTTTCCCGCTGAAGTCCAGCAGGCGGAATTCCACATAAGCTTCATCCGGATTGTCAAATATAATGGTTGATTTACCGGATTTTGAGGCAGGGTTCGGATAGACGCCGTCCTTGCTGGTGTACACTTCGCTGTCAACGGCACGGCTGTGTTCAGATTCTGTTGGACCAAAATCAATGCGGTTGCCTTGCACCCGGAGGTTCCCGTTTATATCGGTTGGGATATTGTTGAATGTTACAATCTGACCGGCATCAATCAGTACAGATCCTTCTTCAGTGTTATAATTGTCAGTTGCAGGATCTGTAAACCGGGCGTTTTCAATATCTCCGCTCATGAAGTTTAAACCGATATCAGCCTGTTCTCCGACACAGTTAATGTACTTTGGAACTGTGAAAGTACTGCCGGGAGTAAGGATAATGACGTTGTTGAAAATCTTGTTTTTCAGTTGGTTGTTGCACAAGAAGCGGATGCCTTCTTCCGCAGGGGAGAGTATGAGGTTGTTGTAGATATTGAAGTACATCCCGCTGATCGAGTTTTTGTCATCGATGTACATTCCGTATTTCTGACTGGATGGACTTTTGCTTTTTCCGGGCCTGATTATTTCGTTGTTAAAAATGTATACTTCGCCCAGTCCATTGGCGAAGATGCCCATGCCTTCTCCGTCTTTGATTGTGTTGGCATGGATTGATCCTGTTGTTCCTCCGCCCAATGCAATACCGGTCATTTGGAACGGAGCAAATGCCTGTGAGTCGTAACGAATGAGGTTGTGATGTATGTCAGCATTAATGGCGGAGCTGACCTGAATGCCATCCCATCCGGTGAATTCAACGATATTGTTGTATACTTCTACATTTTTCAGTAACGGTGGATAAACGATCACATTGGTGCCGTTGCATACGATCGTTTGGCCACTGTAGAAAGAACTGCCAATGTACATGCCTTCTGTTCCTGTATGGTGAACGTAGCAGTGATGAATGACGGTGTTTTCCTGCATGAAGGAACTTCGGTCAAAACCGCAGAAAGGCTCCGTTTTGGCAATGATACCGGAGAACTCGCTGTTTCCGACTTCAATATGATCTACTTCAAAAAAGCTGCTGAAATCTCCAATGCTGAGTCCGCTGCCTTTCCGGTTGTATACTTTGAATCCGTATTCTTCATCGCTGCTTCCGGTCCCTGTGATCCGGATGTGTTTGCTCATGCGAATAGAGATTCCGAAGTAGTGATCGGAGTCGATGATCACAGGGCCATTACGATTGATTATGATCACCGGTAAACTATCAGTACCTGTGATGTTTTTGAAAATAATAAATTTTCTGGAACCAGCTTCAACCGCAATGGTATCGCCTGGCTGAATGTTATTATAAGGTGCAAGATTGCCATCAATTACATTTACAGTATTGTCGACCGGATGAATGTTTTGGGAATAGACAATGCTGCAGGAACAAAAAGTGCTTGCGATGAGAATATGGAAAAGTTTGTTCCTGTAACTGGACATCAGCGGTGCAGGAGTTTGTTGTTGTCACGATATCCCGGCTTGTCTTCATACCAGTCTGGGTACAAAGTGCCACCCGATTGCGCCCAGTCTGCAAAATGCAGATAAGCGTTGATGATGGAAGTCTTTTCTGTAATAATTGGAAATTCAGCCGGGATGTTGATGCACCAGGGCAGGTTGTTCTCCGATTTATAATATCTGCCTAAAGCCATATTGCTTCTGTCCTGACCAGTATTGAACAAAGACGCATCTGCCAAAGCTGTAGGTGGTTTATCAGGCATGTGTATTTCATAACCTCGCCGTTTGTTTGAAATGATGAAGGGGTTGAAAGGAGCGACGCCTAATGTGTTCTGTGGAATACCAGCAACAAATCTCACCGCCAGTCGAACGGTGTCACTTGCTATGACCGGCGATCCCGGTTCTGTATTGACATAATATCCGCTTTGACAGGGTGCAATACTGTTTGAATTATCAAAGACAATTACAACTGCATTTTGCTGATTTGATTCCGTGCCGTTGGCATTGTTTGAAATATAATTTTCGGTGTACACCGGGCCATTGACCGTCTCAACAAAATAACCGGGAACCGGAAACTCTATGCCAAGACCGTGTTGATAAGATCCACCGGCAGCTTTTATAAATATTTTCGACTGAACTTCTTTCACATCATTGTTGGCATCTGTAATCATGTTGAAGCGATATCCGACCAACATGTCGTTCAGATCGTAGTCACCCTTGTAAGGCCAAAGGTCTTCAAAGGCCAGATAGCCAAATGATTTATCAGAAGGGTAGTAATTGTTAAAAGCGAGATCCGGGTCGTAGGGATACTCATCTGAGTTATCGTCAATACCATCTCCATCTGTATCAACTGGTGCTGCTGATCTGTTTGCTGAACCGGTAGAAAGGCCAGAGGATGCTGATGTAGTAATATAAACAACAATGTCGTTAAAGTCATCGTCACTTCCGGAGGTCCTGTTGTCGTCTTCAAATCCGACAATCATTTTATTCTCTGTCTGATCCCAGAGTAGTACATGGTGATTCTTTTTCAGCGGATCAGCCTCAGGGTTCAATGCCGGATTAGTATAATATTGGGCCGTTCCAGGTCCAACAGTAGCAGTAGATATATTGTAGGCATTAGAAAGCAATACAAGGCCGATGATGGTGTCTGGCCCTATTATACCCAGTGATACTTTGTCCCCGGAAACAAGCCCTCCGGAAGAATTTATATAACTCAGGTTAGGGAAAACAACTTTAATTTCTGAAATGTCATTGACGGAAGTCGGTGGATGAAATTTGCTGTATTTATAATAGCCGATGGTGTTTCTGTTATTAGCTCCTTCATGTACATACGTCATCCAGACTTCTGATTGCTGTGTAATTTCAATTTCTGTGGTCGAACTTCCCGACAGATATTGAGGATGATGTATGGTGACAGGTTTGTATTCTGGCAACGAACTGTTGTTTCTGGATAAAAAGCTTGCCGTTATATCTTCTCTTGATGAGGAAAGATAATTGGGGACGCCCTGCGTGTTCCAGCCTCCCAGATAAGTTAATACTGGCACATACGTGTTTCTTGCTGCAGATCCGGAAACTGGTATGTTGTTTCCAGCTACGGAATTCTGTTTTATTTTATGTGGACTGGATCCACCTAAGGTTACATTGATGGATCCGGTGCTTAAATCTGCGGGAATATTATCCGGAAGGCCTATGTAACTTGTGCGAATGAACACTTCTTTCACTGACTTCGGGGCCATGAATGAGGTGGTGAAAATACCATTGTTGTTGGATGAGCCATTAATCAGGACATATCCGTTGTTTTCTGGCAAATCTGTCCAGACAGAAATTCTGATACCGGATAAGGGTGCATCCGTATTCGTCTTCAGCGTCAGCGAAAAATTGATTTTTCTTTCGTTGGCGTAGCTAAAGTTGGCGGGCACCTGCATCTGATTGATGTCAGTTACCTGTCCGGTCGAATTGTCATCTCCCGTGTATTCATCGATTTCCTTTACACACGAAGTGAGTAACAAGGTAAAGCAAAGGAGCGATATAGGAGCTAAATGGCGGCAATACATAGATGAGGATAGGAGGGACTTCCTAACGCTCAAGTATACGGCAATTTGAAGCAGTTGGCTATTACAAAATAACTGCTAATCTTACATTTTCCCGTTCTATGCCGGGTTGTGTCCAGCCATGGCTTTACGGGCCGACCGCTCCCAAACCGACGATTGGTTTCCTTTCAGATAACGCAGGAAACCGGCAATTGCCGCGTAGTTCATCATCACAAAATAATACGGGATGAAGAAGGGTTTGAATTTGATTTCTCGCTTTTCCAGCAAATATCCGGCGAATGCAAAAACATAGAATGTGATTTGCATCTGAAGTACGATGGTGTAAAAACTATTGTCGATGGCCAGAAGGACATTTAAGGGCATGGCCAACAGCAGAAACAAGGGCGCTAATGTCCATCTGAGGACGCGATGGGAGATGTACTGGAACGTCAGCACCGGATGGTTGAATACGTTGAACAGACTTCCCAGTCGGCTCATGGCTTGCCATCCTCCGGCACAGATTCTGATTTTTCGCTTCAGCTCCTCTTTGCTATCGGCAGAAGAAGTTTCAAGGGCTGTTGCAGCCGGATCATAAAGCACCCGGTAACCTGCCTGAGTAATGCGGAGAGAGAGTACGAAGTCATCAAGAATAGTATCTTCTTCCAGTGGTTTGAACAAATGGCGGCGGAAGGAAAATAATTCCCCGGCTGCACCTACCACGGTAAGAAGGCGTGCGTCGAAACGCTTCAGCATGGATTCGTATTTCCAGTAGAACCCTTCTCCAGCTCCGGCTGCATTTTCCTTATCGGATTGCATGATTCTTTTTTCTCCGCTCACCGCGCCAACAACTGGATTGATGTAATGGCGTACCAGCTTGTGGACGGCATCAGCAGGAAGAATGGTATTTGCATCGGAGAAAATGATGATTTCGCCGGTACTGTGTTTTACTGATCTGTTTTCAGCTGCTGATTTTCCCCGTCGTTGTTGTTCGTGCAGCACTTTTAATCCTGAAAATGTCCGCAGGTATTCAGCGCTGCCATCGTCAGATCCGTCTGTAATAAAAATAATCTCAAGTTTGTCTTCCGGATAATTGAGCTGCAGACAATTCTCCACTTTTTCTTTTAAGATTCCCTTTTCATTATAGCAGGGAATGATGAAAGACACGGTGGGCTCAAATTTGGGATTGACGATGGTTCGCTCCGAAACAAATAAATCGCGGATTTTAACCATCGCAATCAAAATGATGCCATACCCGAAGTAGGCGTAGAAGATGATGAACAGAAATAACCAGAATAAGATCTCCATAGTTTAAATAGCGACTTTGAGGTGAGTATGATTTTCGTTTGGTTTTTCCCAGACCTGGGTGGCCGGATTGTATTGTTTAATGATGCGCGCTGGGTTGCCGGCAACTATTGAAAATTCAGGGACGTTTTTTGTAACCACACTGCCTGCTGCAACTACAACATGTTTGCCGATGGTTACACCGGACGTTATTACCGCATTCGCACCGATCCAGCTATCATCGCCAATGGTCACCAGAGCTGTTGTGCAAGGTTGTAACCGGATGGGAGTATGAATGTCCTGGTAACCGTGATTCAATGCGGAGATCACCACGTTTTGTGCGATGATGACATTGTTGCCAATGGTAACAGGTCCAATCAGGGTATTGCTCATACCAACACGGCTCCCATATCCGATTTTCACTTCCCCCATGCCGTTGTTTACAACTGAAAAGTCTTCTATGGTGGAGTTAGCGCCAATTGAAAATTTATTGAAGGGTAACACATCCATGCGGGTGCGTCTGCGAATGATGGCTCCTTTCCCTTTTTTGTGGATCAGCGGATTCAGAAACCATTGCACCCATAACCGGGGGCGAGCCTGGTTTTTGGGCATAAGCAGATAAAGGCTTAGCGCCTTCAGCTTGGGGTTGTTTTTTATGTTTTTTACAAAAGACATGGAGGGGGACTTTCCTGCTTTTACGCAAGATCGGAAGTCGGGTTACTGAATCGGGATGAAATGAAGGGCTATCTTACCGTAACGTAAATGGGAATAGGACGTAAAAAGAGGCTCATACCCCATTTATGATTAAGAACAGAGATATTGTTATCGTCGGTTTGCAGCCCTGGGATATTAAAATCGGCAGTAACTGTAAGAATATTGCTATTGAGTTATCAAAGCATAATCGTGTTTTGTACGTAAATCCGCCCCTCGACAGAAGTACGTTTTTGAAGGGAGGAACGGGTGAACAGTTTAAAAACAGAATTGAGGTTATAAAAGGTCGTAAACCGGGACTTGAAAAGGTTCGCGAAAACCTTTGGAATTTGACGCCTTCACACCTTGCAGAATCGATAAACTGGATAGCTCAGCCATCTGTATTTGGCTGGCTGAACAAAATGAATAATAAACGCATGGCCCGTGATATTCAACGGTCTATGCAGGAGCTGAATTTTTCTGATTTCATTCTTTTCAATGACCAGTCGATGATCCGGTGTTTTCATCTGAAAGAGTTGTTGAAGCCGGACCTTTTTGTGTATTATATCCGTGATAACCTGAGCACCATTTCCTACTTCAAGCGACATGCTTTGGAAATGGAACACACCTTGATTGCTGAAGCCGATGTGGTAGCTACTAACTCAGAGTTTCTCGCAGAATATGCAAGAAAATACAATCCTTCAGCGAAGTTCGTTGGTCAGGGATGTGACTTCTCGTTGTACGACCAACCTGAAAAAATCAGGGTTGCGGATGAAATGCTTCCTTTTGCTCGTCCTGTTATTGGTTACACCGGATTCCTGACTTCTGTTCGCCTCGATATCGCTTTACTGGAATATGTTGCTTCTCAAAACCCATCCTGGCAGATTGTGTTGGTGGGGCCTGAAGACGATGCTTTCAAAGCCAGCAAACTACATCAGATGAATAATGTTCATTTTTTGGGGAATAAAACGCCTGAGAGTCTTCCCGGGTATATTAAGTCTTTTGATGTTACCATCAATCCACAATTGATCAATGAAGTTACGATGGGTAATTATCCTCGAAAAATTGATGAATACCTGGCTATGGGAAAGCCGGTGGTGGCTACCTATACACCGTTTATGGAGTATTTTAAAGAGTACACCTATCTGGCCAAAACGCAAGATGAGTTCGCTTCACAGATTGCCAAAGCCCTCAGAGAAGATAATCCCGAAGTCGCTGCTGCCAGAAGAAATTATGCTTTATCGCATACCTGGAATGCAAATGTTGAGTCCATTTCAGAATTAATCGAACAAAAAGTGAAACATACCGTAGAAACGGGTATCTGATATAATCTTATGGAAAATTCAAAAATCAATATCGGCAAGTACACCGAGTTTACCGAAGTGGTCGATATCAAGCGGCTCAACTTCATCGCAGAAGTGATTCAAACCTATTGCCAACCGGGAGCCAGAGTTCTGGATATTGGTTGCGGTAACGGGAATATTGCCAGAGGAATTGGTAGCCTCGGGTATAAAGTAACCGGCATTGATTTCAGTGAAAATGCAATTCGCTATGCAACTTCAAAAAATACGTTACCCAACGTTGATTTTAAAGTTTGCAGCGCTGAAGAAGTGACCGATGGTGATCAGTTCGATGCTGTTATCTGTAGCGAAGTATTGGAGCATTTGCATAATCCGGATGGATTAATGACCACAATTGCCAAAATTCTTCGTCCCGGAGCCATCCTCATAGCAACGGTACCGAATGGTGTTGGCCCACGCGAATTGCTGGTAACGCGCCCGGTTCAGAAAATGTCAAAAAGCTGGATGGGTAACATAATCAACTCCTCAAAGAAAGCGCTCGGGTACAGTAACAGTACCATTCAAAGTCAGAGCGAGGACCTCACGCACGTGCAGTTTTTTACAAAGCATGCTATTACCAATCTGGTGAAGCGTCATGGTTTTGATTTACTTCAGTTCGGTCATTCCAATTTCGTAGAAAAAGTATTCCCGTATTCTATGCTGACACGTCATGTGAAAGCATTGTCGAAGTTTGACAATACGGTGATCGATTATTTACCATCGGTAATGGCTTCAGGATTCAATACAGCCTGGAGACGTACCTGGTAAGATAAAAATAGTTAAGGGAAGGAAGGGTCAGCTTGTATATACAGGCTGGCCTTTTTGATTGAGTCCCGGCTTTGAATTAGGAATTGCAGTTTTTATACTTCCACCTTCTAACACCGCCTGGTAAATTTTAATCAGATTAAAAACAGATTGGTTCCAGCTGAATTCCTGAATGCGGCGTTGACCTGATTCAATTAATTGCTTTCGTAAAGATTCATTACTGTTGAGGCGATGGATGGCATCAGCTATCGATTGGGGTGATTCCGGATTGATAAAAATGGCGGCGTTCCCGGCAGTTTCTGGCATGGCATGATTCCCCGAGGTTATTACAGGTGTTCCGCAAGCCATGGACTCCAAAATGGGAAGTCCGAAACTTTCTCTCAGAGATGGATATAAAAACAGCCGGGCTTGGTTATAGATATCTGGCATGTCTTCATGTTTTACATAGTTCGTGATGTAAACATGGTCTCTTATCTCGTCTAGATTGTATTTGTCAATTAAACGGTTGGTAACAGCCCTCGATAAATCAGCTATAACAAGTTTTAATGCACTGCCATGTTTTTTAACGTAGGCATGATACGCTTTTAGAACATTTAGTGTATTCTTCTTTGGATCTGTGTTTCCCAGGAAAAAGATGAATGGATGATTTGGTAATTTGTATTTGAGACTAACCGATAGTGTTGTTTCTGCCGGCTTAGGCATAAAGTGCATGGATACGGCATTCGGTATAACGGTGAGTCGTCCGGTTAGTTCCGGTAGGCGGTCCAATATAATCCGTTTCTCATTCTGAGAAACCGTAACCAGTCCTTCAGCTTTGCGGATAATTCTGGGGACAATAAATCGCCTGTATTTTTTACCGATTTGTTGATAAAGCGAACCGCCCTTTAAGTCATCTCTTTTTTCGAGATAAATAATGTCGTGCAAGGTAACCAGTCGTTTGCAGTGCAGGAATAAAGGAGAAGTATTTCCGGTTGAATGTAGAACGTCTAGTTTGTACTTCAACGCGAGAAAAGGCAAAATACATTGTTCGATGATCGGAGAAGGTGCCCGGGGAATTTTTACAATCTGAAAATTTGCCGACGATTCAAGTGTATATCCTTCCTGATCATCAAAACAGAAGAGAATATATGTATTGAGTTTGTCCAGATATTGCAGACGTTTAACTGTTTCCAACGCCACAATATCCATCCCATGTTTGTTTTTCCGGAAAATCCGGAACGCCTCAATACCTATTCTCATTGTTATAGCTTATGCTGCAGCTCTTGCAGTTACCGGAAGAAGCTCCCGGTAGAGGTTTTCATTGTTCTGCACCATCATTCTTACATCAAAAGTACTTTCAACGGTTTGGCGTGCATTTTCACCAAGTACCCGTTGCATTTCCTTGCTTTCATGCAGACGCAGAATGGCTGCTGCCAGTTCTTCATGTGATTTGCAGGGTACAAGAAGACCGTTTTGCCCTTCCAGTATAGCTTCCTTGGATCCATCTACTGGAGTGGCAACAATGGCTTTTCGCATAGCCATCGCTTCCAGCATTCCAATTGGAAGGCCCTCCCATAAAGAGGGCAAAGTATATATGTCAAAGGTGTTCAGTACTTCCGGGATGTCTGTTCTGAATGCGTGGAATTTAATCATGTCCGTTACGTTCAGTTCTTTCGCGAGATCTATACTTGCCTGTTTCAGATCGCCGTCGCCAATGAACAGAAACTGTATGTCTCTTGTTGTTTTTGCAACTTCTGCAACAGCTCTTACAAGTGTGAATGGATCTTTCTGAACTGTCATGCGGACCAGATAACCGACAACTGTTTTGCCCGGTTCAATTCCCAGTTCCGTTCTCAGGTCGTTCATCGGTCGATCGGGGTTGAATCGCTGGAGGTCGATACCGTAATTGATGACCCTGCTGCGTTTCATGTGGAATCGCTCGATTCCGTCACGCTGATTGGATTGGGAAACACTGATGGTTGCGTTAACCTGATCAGTGAGGAATTTTTCAGAAAGCTCACGCATCCTTCTGATATGATAAGGTTGATCCTGATGAAAGGACCATCCGTGAACTGTATAGGCAATAGGTAATCCAAGAGATTTGGCCGGGAAAACAGTATTACTCAACGCCCTTGTGCCATGTGCATGGAGAATGTCGATTTCTTCTTTTTTAAGAATATCTTTCACTGCATTGTATGTAGTAAGATTGAAAGGCTTGAGGGTTTCAACTACGTATGTTTTTATGCCCATGGCTTTCAATCGCTCTACCATTGGTCCGTCGGTAAAGGAAAGTACGATGGGTTCGAACTCTGCCTTATTCATTCCTTTTACAAGGTCGAGTACATGCGATTCTCCACCACCAATTTGTCCCTGGCGAATGGTTTCGAGTATTTTGATTTTTCTATATGACATGGGGTCGTCTTAAATAGTTGTTTTTTCGAATTGAGCTGTATGAGGGGTGTGGATAAACCGTTTGTTGGCACCTTTGATTTTAAACATAGCTGCAAACATGATAAAAATAGTACGGGGTAAACTCATGATCGCATACATAAGATCCTTGTTCCAGTATTCCTTCGGAATGGCAATGGCATAGGCGCTGACATAGGTAATACCTAGTAGCAACCAGCTGAGGAACCCTGGACCTGCATCCGGAATAATCAGGTTGAATAGTGCCATACAACCAATGGTGCCTAATAAGATAACTTTGGGAACAAGGGCGTAATGCATTACTTTGTTTGCGTAATCTACTCGGCCCATAAAAAGGTTCAATAATCCTTTGAGCCAGTATTTTTTCAGATAGATCATCTGCGCTGCCACCCAGCGGGTGCGTTGATTGGCGAAGACCTCTGATTTCTGAACTTTTTCGTCGAGTACAACTGCATCGTCCAGGTAGACGATTTTATGATTGTCATCGATCAATGTCATCTCCAGCTCTTTGTCAAATCCTCCAACTGCTTCGATTTCCGACATTACCTGTTTGAGATAGATATAGGAGAAGGCCATGCCGGATCCGATAACAGCACTTGATAAACCAACGGCTACCTGGCCTTTGCGCATGATATGATTGTTCACCTCTTCGCTTATGGCATCGAGGATTGCATAACCGGTGTTTTTATTCTTGGCAGCCCGGTGACCCTGAATAGCATAGCAGCCTGAAACAGATGCTTTGTTTACCTTGTCGAGAAAATCAGGCATCATAACATTGTCGGCGTCGAGAATAACGGCCAGATCATACGGCTTCGAAATCTGACGAAATGCTTCGTTTAAAGCTTTTGCTTTGGTGCTTACGTCGAAGGATACGGTGATGACCTGTAGTGGTAGTTTTTTGAGCTCCGTGAGTGTTTCCGGTTGGAGTGAGTCGGCAATAACAAAAACATCATATCGATGGGATGGGTATTGTTGCAACAAGGCCTGACGGGCCGTTTGCAGGATGACGGCGTCTTCTTTGTAAGCAGGCATCATGACTGCAATCTTTTTATAATTGTCTTTATGATTGTAAGACTTGTTACGGTAGAAGTGGCCTGCCAATGAGAAAAAGAGGAAGTAGGCAACCGTGGGGATGCAGAGCAGGAAGACGATGATCAGCATGAGGTTGAGTAAGGCCATATGATTTCAGATTAATGATTCATTACGATGGATATCTTTCGCAGTGACATTCCAGAGAACTCCTCTCCAGAAAGCCTTGAGCATATCAGTTTTGCCCTTCAGCAAGTACTGAAAGGTGTTCTTCGGTATAGATACAACAAGGAAAAAAATGAGGCTGACAAAAAGCCGGAAACCTTTCACATTTCTGCGTTGGTACAGCAGTCGGTTACGGGTCAGGTAATAGGTTTTTAGGGTACTGCCTTTTCCCGTGGAAATGGATTCTTTGTGGAAGATGGTCGATGTAGCTTCATACCAGATGGAATAACCTGCCCGTTTAATGCGTTCGCAATAGTCCATTTCCTCATAGTATAGGAAGAACAGATCGGCCATCAATCCAATTTCTTCAACAACTTTCCTTGACACCATCATAGCTGCTCCATGCGCCCTGCTGGTGGTATGTGAAGTATTGTACTGGCCGTTGTCTTTTTCTCCGAATCCGATTGCTGTTCCGCGTCCGGTATAGGGATTGATAGGGTTAAAGCCTGCAAATTGTATCACTCCGGGACTATGATGAAAAATAATCTTCGGAGAAACTGCACCTACTTGGGCATCATTTTCAAAGCGGTCAACAAGTGGTTCCAGAAATCCGGGTTCGACTTCTGTATCGTTATTGAGCATCAGGAAATACTTTCCTTTTGCTGCATTAAAGCCCAGGTTGTTTCCTCCTGCAAATCCCAGATTTTTCTCGCTCCTGATAAATGTAATCCAGGGGTGCTCTTTTTTTATAACAGACGCATCTTCTGCACTCGCATTGTCAACAATTATTACCTCGATATTCGGATAGGTAATGCGTTGCAAGGATGCGAGCATTTCGCAGGTTACACGGGCACCATTGTAATTGATGCTGACGATGCTAACGAGTGGTTTTTCAGACTGGGGATTCATCCGGCTTATTTAACGCCCGGTTGCGCACAAAGGTTTCCCCTAAAAACATATATACGAGAGAAATATATATACAGGGTCCAGTCGGGAACTGCCCGAAAATCTGGTTCCCGTAACTGGCAAAACAGACCCCGAAGAATCCGGCATAGAAGGCGGCTAGTTTGAATTTCAATTCCGCATCTTTTAGCTTAAAGAGAAAAATGAATCTATTCCCGAGGAAGAAGAGCAGCATGCTCAGGTAAATGGTTAAACCGACAGCACCGGTGGTTGCCCAGATTTTAACATACCAGGAGTCGAGTGGGGTAGTGGCCAGGAAGGTGCCGGGACTAAAACGTTGTCCCCACGACCCGGCCGAGCCGAGTCCGCCACCCAACGGCCGTGAAGCCAGATACAGCTTAAGTTTTGCCTGATTATTAAGTCGTGCCTGTAAAGATGCATCGTTCGGATCCAGCGCGGTTCGCATCCTCCTGATCTGGTCATTTTGCTGGCCAATCATCGTGTACTTAAGTGTTCCAAATGCTAGTACACCAACGATAGCACCCGGTATGATGATCTTCATGTTGTTTGATACCAGAAAGTAGATGGCGAATCCTGTAATGACTACAAACAAAGCTCCCCTTGTACCCGAAATCGCCATGCCATATAAGGATAGCAGACAGGTAATAATGTAGAAGATTTTCCTCTTTCTTGAGTAAGGTCCCATGGCAAGTACTCCGGCTACAACACCGGCATGCGCCTGCGCCGCACCAAATTGTCCGGCATCGGAGTAGAAGGAGAATACACGCAGTTTTCCGAAGAGAATATGCGTACTTTTTGCTCCCATTTCCAGCCAACGGTTTTCTGCATAGTCCATCCCGAAAAGCAGTTGTTTCATCCCCCAGAAGGTGGCGAATAGGGAAATGCTCAGCCAGATTTTAATGAAGGATTCCATGTCTTTTTCACTATACAACAGCGTGAAAGCTAACGGTACAGTGGCTACGAAGTAGAGGGATACCCCACGAATATCGTAGAACCAGGCTTCAATACTGCGGGCTTCCGGATTGGCAATTTCAATCACACAATAGCTGAACCAGATCAGAATGCCAAGCATTAATGGATTCTTGATAGATGGCGCTTCCAGATCTTCCTTGGTGCGGAAGAGGATGCCAAGAGCGGTGATCAGGAGAATAATATCTACACCTAAACCGAAAGGACCATCGACATAACGGGTAATTCCATTGGCAAAGAATGAAAATGAAAACATGGTCCACAGACCAACCTTTGGTTTGGAGATGATGAGACCAAGAAATCCAATACCGATTGGAAGACAAGCCAGACCAATCATGGCCACAATCCCTCCTTTGTAAAAGGTGATGCCAAGAACAATCGCAAGCATGATCATGAAGATCGCTTGCAGAAGCCCTTTTATCTTAAAATTATCAGGATGCGGGATTACCAACCTTTAACGCTTTTATGCGTTCCTTGAGCGGTTGGAGTATATGCAACATCGAATGGTAACCGGTTTGAAGGGTTTCTGAGATTCGGTGGTGCAGATATTTTTTCAGGAAGAAATTCCCGAAGATCACGCCGGTCAGGAACGTGAGTATTGATACGGTGGCAACGCTTCCAATGTTACCGAAATAGTGAATTGCAACCAGGTCGCCGCTCACATTTACGATGAGCATCAAAATAACCTTGAGGAAGTTCAGGTAGGGTTTGCCGATTATATCCAGTGTTATTCCGCTGAAACGGTCAAGTGGAAGGAAGGCGGCGTATACGGCCAGAATACGTAATACATTGGCTGATTCGGCGTATTGTGCTCCGCCAAGGATGATCACAAGGGAGTCTGCAAAGAGAATGCACCCGATGATCATCGGCAAAAGGACAAGTGTGAGCAGTCCGGTGTACTTGTAGTACATCTGGCGTAGTTCGCCTTTATGTTCCGGCGACCTGAATTTTGACATGACCGGCATTGCACTGGCAGCAAAACTGCGTAACAGGATTTCAATGACTTCTACAAGTTTCAAAGGGATACTGTAACTCGCAACTTCTCTCGCACCCAGCATAAACCCGATAAGTAGAGTGTCTGAGCTGCGAAGCAGATTAGATCCCATCAACGTTCCCATGCTGAATTTTCCAAAATTGAAAAGATCACGCATCATGTTTTTAGTCGCATACTTCACGGAGCCGATCATCGACCAGCCTGTCCATACGGAAATGGCACTGGGCAATAAGCCGGAAATGATAAATCCAGCAAGTACAACTTCAGAGGAGTTGTAATTGGCGATTAATGCAATGAGAATACAGGTGATAAAGCTCAGTTGATTAAGTAAGCGGATATAGAGTACTTTTTCAAAGGAGGATTTGGCTTGTAATAACCACGCGGCATAATTAAACGGCAATGTAGTAATAGCTGCCAGCCAGTACCAGGTAAGGAACATTTGAATTCCTGCATTGGTAATATAATGACCAAATAGGACATCTATTAAAACAGTAATAATGGAAATAACCAGCGTGGTGATGATTGATATCAGCCATCCGGAACCCGAAACCACCTTGAACTGACTTTCTTCTGATGATGCGGCAAAGCGGATCAGCGAAGTGTGAATAATACCCGCACGCAGCAAATCGGCAAAAATGTAGGCAGTCATGAACATGATCCATGCTCCCATTTCATCCTTGCTCAGCAGACGGGCAACAAGTGCAATGCTGCCAAAACCGAGTATTGCATTCACCAGATTACCTGCCAGTGAAAGAGTGTGACGATTTCGGATGAGATTTTTTATGGAGTTAATCACGTTTGCTGTTACGAGCGTTTAAAGTTGAATGTTACTACTCGTTTTATCGCTTTTCTTACAAAGGTTCGTTGCTTGGGAAGTTCACCGATGATGGCTTCCAACCGGTCGATTTCAGTGTGATTGAGGATCACCATGGGTTGAACCTCCGTCATTTTGGTGAAGAGGGTCAATGCTCTTGAATCAGCTTCCGACCAAACCCTTTCACCTGAAACGACAAATAGGTGTGAGGCTATCCCCTTGATCAGGTTATCATTCAGTGAGAACCTGCCCAGTTCATCAAGTTCAATAATAATGAGGTTGAAGTCAGAAATATTGATTCCAATGATCTTTAACCAATCGTATATAGTGTTCCCTTGAAAGGAGGTGTCTGTTTTCCTGTAGGTGAAAGGAGTAACACAAGGGGGAAAACCTTGCAATTCATCTGGTGAGAGATAAAGTACTTTGTTAACGCGTTCGCCTAATTTACCCGCGATCATTTTACCGATGAAACTTTTTCCTTCATCTTTTTTAATACTGCTTATTCCTATTACAGGAGGCAGTTTGTTTTCCTGAAAGAGCTCTTTGTTATTTGCCGAAAATGTAGAGCTGAAGTGTGCAAGAATACTTTGTCTCAGTACCGCAATATTGTAACGTGTATCAATTTTATCGAAATGCGGGAAGGCGGTAAGAAAGGTGAGTTTTGTGAATTTTTCTGCCCTTGCCGGTGTCTGCACCGTTTTCCCAATGAATGATTTTCCAACAACGATGGATAAGCTAAGTACAAAGGTGGCGAGGAAAGCCATGATGATCATCATACCTCGCTTGGATGGTTGCGGCTTTAATGGTAGGAAAGGATAGTCAGTGATAGAAAGGTTGTTCGACATCTGCAGGCTCTGTTGTCGTAGTCTGGCCATGTTAAGCCCATGAAGAATACTCAAATATTCTTTTTCATTGATATCCACTTCACGTTCGATGCGTTTCAGGTTGGATCCAACCGGTGCCATTTCCTTGTATAATTCGTCGAAGCTGTTGAGTCGCTTGTTGATCACATCCAGTTTAGCCTGGTTTTCTTCCACGGCCAGAAAGCTACCCAGCCATTCGGATAAGAGGTTGGCACGGGGAAGGCCTTCAGGTGTATTGTTCCATTTGTATTGTTTATTTACTTCTTCTTTGATCTGTTTCTTGATGCGGTCTGATTCTTTCCGGTAGGTATCGAGGAGTTCTGTTTCCTCATTGTATAATTCCGCATTGGCTATTTTATAAGTAATTTCAGAAAGCTGTTCCCGAAGTTTGGTCAGATTTTCATTAATCTCAAGTATATTCTTTTTGATATCAATTTTCTGTTCGATTTTTTTCAGTGCTGCCCGGGATGCTTCTAGTGATTCTTCCTGCTTTTGCTTGTCGCTAATCACGTTTTCTTTAGAGTTGGCAACGAATTTTGCCTGCTCGTAGAAGTTGATAATTTTGTTCTCTGAGCTGTAATCGCGCAGCCGGTCTTCGGATTTTCTTAGACGGTTGGCTGCCTGATTCAACTGTTCTTCGAAGTATTTTACAACATTGCTTGTTTCCGCACCTTTAATGCCTTTGTAGCGGGTGATCACTACGTTGACAATCGTTTGCAGAGTTTGCTGGCAAACGGCAGGATCATTCGATTTGTAACTGATCTCAATCATGTCACTCGATTGTTTCCGCTGAGGATTCATGTTCGAGCTGATGGCTTCTACACTATATATGCTGGATGGGGTGGTGAGAAGTTCTATTATCTCATTGTGTTCGGAGGACCTTTTATAGCTTTCAATACGGAAAAAGGTCAGTTCTTCCGACCCTTTTACGATTAGTTTTTTCCTTAATGCATCCGGTAGTTCTTCGCGTATATGATCAAAGTTTTCAGGCGACAGGTCTTTGTATGCAGGCTTTTCAATCAGCAGGTGTTTGGCGAGCAGACGCATCCCGACTTCTTCAAGTGTTTCACGCGATTTAATCGTTGCCATCAGGTTGTCAAAAGCGTTGTTCACGGCAAAATAGTCCACGCGATCGTTTTCTCCCGAAGTGATACCATAACCGCTGGCAATACCGGTATATACCTGTGTATTTGAAACGTATTCTTTCTTGGTGTTACGGGTAAGATAAAATACGACACCGGCCGTCATTAACGGAAAAATCACGAGCACTTTCCAGTGTCGTGCAATCAGTCGTATAAATTCTAGCAAACTCACTTTTTCCTCACCAATGTGTCAAGTCGTACGCCCAGCAATTTTTCCAACGAAAGGTATTTGTTGTAGAAATTACTTCTTGCGATTTCGTAATCCTGCTCAGCTTTCGATGCAATGGCGGCGACGGATGAATAATCCGCTATGGTGATGTCACCTTGAGCGAATTGTTTGTCGGCCATCTCCTGCAGTAACCGGGTAGTACCACGGCTTCTGGTCGAAAGAAGCAGAATTCTATGGGCAGATAGCATCTCATTATACTCTGAAATGACCTGTCGGGATACATCCAGTTTGATTTTTTCACCTGTTTTCTCCCGTACTTCACGCTCATGTTCGTAAACGTTGATGCGGCTCGTTCGTCCAAAGAGGAGAAACAAGGGCACACTCACGTTAAGTCCCAAACGGTAACCTGTTTGCAGACTACTGGATTGAACCGTGTTAACTTCCTGGTTGGAATCGTAAAACAGCGATTGATTACCCATCGATTGACTGAAGGTGCCTGAAATTCCATTTTGCCATTCACGACGTGCAAATTTAATCTGGTCTTTACTGGCGTCAATTAATGCATCTTGTGCCTGAATAGTCGGACTGTTTTGAATGGCAACTTTGATAAGACTGTCAATAGGAACAAACTGATCCGAAAGCTCCTTGTTTAAGTCAATTTTTGATAAAGTGGTATCGTTGAGTGAAAAGGCAGGATTTGCATTCAGATCCCGATAAGGGAACGCACTTACTTCTTCTTCACCCTGAGCTGAACAGAGTTGTGTGGTCAGTGTTAGGAGGAAAAGAATGGAGAGAATATTTCGTTTGATTTTGTTGAATGCACCAGCCATATCACTACACATTTTCACTTTGAAGGAGTGCGGGGAATGTCCGGAGTATAATTTTAATGTCGAGTAGAAGTGAGTGATTCAGTGCATAATTATTGTCCAGTGCAATTCGCTCTTCCTCCGACATATCTTTCTTCCCGCGTTTGGTAACCTGCCATAGTCCAGTTAATCCTGCCGGTGCCAGAAACCTGAAGGCTCTGGAGTCGGTAGTCAGCATCTCTGCTTCATATAACGGCAGGGGACGATTGCCTACTAACGACATGTCTCCTCGTAATATATTTATAAGTTGAGGCAGTTCATCAATGGATGAGTTACGCAGAAATTTACCAACTTTCGAAATGCGTGGATCATCCTTTGCTTTGAAGAATATTCCTTGCTTCTCCAGATCCTGCAAAAAGAAATAAAAGTTTTCACAGATTTGCCGGTTGTCGGCATACATCATCGGTGAGCAGGGTTTGCCTAATCGTTTGCAGTCAGGGCATTCTTTTGGTACTTCCATCTCAGTAGCTCCTGCATAAAGATTCAGGTGCCCCATGTTGTCGATCTTTTTATCTGCATCCGGAATCATCGTTCTGAATTTCAGCAGATCGAAAATTTTATAATTCGATCCAACTCGCTTGGAGCGATAAAAGATAGGTCCTTTGGATTCAAGGCGGATGGCAATGGCTGCTCCGAGCATAACCGGAGATGCAATCAGTAAAGCGGTAGAAGAAATACCAATGTCAAGCAGCCTCTTGGCGATTAAACTTCTGCGGCTATATAAAGAACTGAGTGAATTCTGTCCGTGTTTCTGACTGAATAGCTGAATAACCTGGAATACGGTAGTTGTTACCTTCTCCGTTGGAACTACATCAAGATATCCATCATTAAGGTATTGGCTCAGTTTGGTCCGGTCGGGTTTTTGCGTATAGCCAATGATGATGGTTTTTCTGAATGCAGGTTTCGAGCGGATGATTTTCATTGTATCATTGCTCGGGTCGATTGAAGGATCAATCTCTGTAATCAGAATGTCGGGATATCTGTCCTGCCGCATCCATTGAAAGGCGGAGAACAAATCATTAAAGCAAATTACATCATGACGCGTGAAGGCACTTTTAAAAAGCTCCTGTTGTTCGCTGGTTTGGTTGATATAAACGATTTTCATATGGGGACTGAAAATATTTATGCTGCCGTCATGCGACGGAAGATCACCTGAATGCGGACCATCAGCTCTTCAGGATTGAATGGTTTCTGGAGATAATCATCAGCTCCTACGGTAAACGATTTGATACGGTCAGAACTTTTTTGCTTGCTTGAAAGCATGATCACAGGTACCTTTTCCATGCCGGATTGTTTACGGATGTTTTCAGTTAATTCATATCCGTTTACCATTGGCATGTCTATGTCAACCAGAATAAGGTCTGCCGTATTTCCTTCCTGGAGCCATGTCATGGCTTCATATCCGTTATCTTTCGTTACAACATCATACTCATCGGAAAGGAAATTTTCCAATAGCATGCGGATGCTTAATTCATCGTCAACAACCAGGATTTGCTTTTTCATATTCTTATTGGGGTTACTTTTTTTATACGCAGTTTATTTTCCAGAGGTTTCTCTTGAATGGTAGAATTTTAATGCTGTTTCGAGGTCTTTGATGGAAAGTTCCAGTTCCTGCGCCATAGATGGCCAGATATTTTGGATTTCTTCCTGTGAATAAGATGAACTTGATTGATCTTCAATCCATTTCATGTTTTTCTCTAAACCCGGATTGCCCATCATATTCATGTTGGGTATTAATTTGTGTGCTGCCTTGGTTACTTTCTCCCATTCATTGTTCAAAATGGAATTGTTCAGTTCCGCTACGGTTGCAGGGACGCTTTCCAGAAGTACTGTTAACATCTTAATGATGAAGCTATCTTTGCCTCTGCTGAATGCAGTAAGTACATGCATGCTGGCATGTTTCAAAACAAGTTCATCACTTTTATCGTTGGTTGTTTTTCCCAAAGGTTGTTCTGCAACGGTTGCTTTTGTACTGAGAAAAGCTGGTTTCTTCGTTTGGACGGGTGCGAATTTTCGGATCTTATGGAAAAGTTCTCCGGATTCGTAGGGTTTGAAAATGACATCATTCATACCGGCTTTTCCATATTGTTCTTCATTTCCTTTCATAGCATTCGCTGTCATGGCGATGATAACAATGTCTTTTTTGGGACCCTTGAATTCACTCCGTATATACTGTGTAGCGTCAATGCCACTCATTTCCGGCATTTGAATGTCCATCAGGATAAGGTCATATTCGTTTCTTCGCGCCATTTCCACAGCTACCTTTCCGTTATCGGCTATGTCCAGACTGGCTCCCCAATCCTGAATTAATTCTGATGCAAACAGCTGATTCACTTTATTGTCTTCGGCCATCAGAATGCGAAGTCCATTCAGTTTCCCGGAATAATCTTCTTCAGGGTGATTTTGTGTTTCCTGCAACTGACTTGCTTTTTCGAGGTTCAGGTCGAAAAAGAATTCAGAACCTTCCCCATGATGACTGGTAACACGGATTTTTCCACCCATCAGCTCAAGCATGTTCTTTACTATTGTTAATCCTAATCCTGTGCCTCCGTATTTTCTGCTGGTATCTGAATTGGCTTGTGTGAAACTGTTGAAAATTTTATCGACTTTTTCAGGGGCAATGCCAATACCACTATCTTTTACACTGAAGCGTAGCCGGCAGGCTTCTGTGGTTTGGTTGAGCAAACGAACTGAGAGAGAAACCTTGCCGTTTTCAGTGAACTTGAGTGCATTGCTGATCAAATTGGATAGTATTTGATTCAAACGTATTTCATCTCCGTTCAGTATCGGTTGTATATTATCGTCGATTGAAGTGTTCAGTTCCAGATTTTTCCGCTGTGCTTCCAGCTTAAAGGTTTGTGTGAGGTTGTAGAATAAATTAGTGAGATCAAATGGCTTCTTGACTATTTCAAACTTTCCAGCCTGTATTTTGCTGAAGTCGAGTATGTCGTTTATAATGACTAGAAGATTCTCTGCACTTTGTTTAACAGAAAATGCGTATTCTTTCTGCTTTTCGTTTAAAGGCGATTTCAGCAATAGATTGGTGAGTCCAACAATGCCATTCATGGGTGTACGGATCTCATGCGACATATTGGCTAAAAACAGTTCTTTCGTTTTTGCGCTGTCTTCTGCTGCCTGTTTTGCAATTTTTAGTTCGGTTTCAGCCTGCAGTCGTTGGGTAATATCCTGTGCAAAACCAATAATATAGGAGTCTTCGCCCGGTTCATCTACTTTATAGTTTTTGTATAAAAGACTGATGGCTTCTCCGCTCTTGCTGAGTAAATGGAGGATCCCTTCTGCGGTTTTTGACTGTTTGAAAATGTTCAGATATTCTGTTTGGAAAAGCTCACGGTGAGATGCCGGCATAAAATCCATGATGTTTTTCCCTACCATTTCTTCCAGACTATATTCGAGAAGGTTGCAGCCGGTTGGATTTATACTCAGGATGACACCAGATAGATCATGGGTGGCAATGATGGCTTGACTGTAATTGATAAGATCGCGGTTCCTTTTTTCACTCTGAAGTAGCTTGTATTCGTATTGTTTCCTCTGAGTAATGTCGCGCATGATGGATGACCTGAACAGTGCTTTTCCTTCGTCGTCACTGTGAATAATGATCAGCTGATGGACAGGTATCTCATTTCCGTTTTTATCCAGAATAGCAGTTTCACCTTTCCATGCTCCATGTTGCATCGCAAAGGGTATGGCTTTTCGCCGGATGATCAATTCAGCCCAGGCAGGATAAAGTTCATATGAAGTTTCTTTCTGCTGATTGTACCGGATTTCTTTATAAGCCTTATTTGCATAGATCATCTCACCGTTCATGTCATAATAGCTGACATAATCAGGAGATTCTTCAAGGATAGTACTAAGTTTACGGACCTCTGTTTCGGCTTCTTTTCGACTGGAGATATCATTGATGATAAACAGGTAGCCGTTGTTGTTTGCCTTTTCATCGGAAATTCCGGTAACTGATAATGAAACATCAAGGTTTTTTCCGTGCGATGTGTATAATTGACATTCGATTTCGTTATTCCGGTGGTCATTCTGATAAGTGATCAGGCTTTTGAAAAGTTCTTCTGTTTTAAAAGTTTCATCAAAGGCAAGCAGATTCAGAACTTTGGAAATACCAATCACATCTTCCGCCAGATGTCCTGTTAGTTTCTCTGCACCTTTGTTAAAGGTTTTAATTACTCCTTTATCATCTGTAGCAATAATGGCTTGTCTTGCGGCATCCAGAAGTGTCCGCTGAAATACGTTCGACCGTGCCAGTAATTCAGCATTCCTTCGACTCTCTGTTACATCTCTGATGGTTCCAGAGTAGGAGTGGATGTTCTCTGTAGGACTGGTGTTAGTTTTAATCGTAAAATCAACCCACCTTTGTTGCTGGTTACTTGTGTTGATACGGAAAATGGCCGTTCCGGAAGGAGTGTCAGTGCTTTGTATGCTTTTTAATAGCCTGTTAAAAACAGGTAGATCTTCAGTATGGAGGTAGTCAACAATCCGTGTACCCAGTGTGTCTTCAATCTGAAATCCGGATATTTCTTTCCAGGTGGAGTTGAGAAATGTGAATTCAAGATTATTATCTGCCTGGAAAATGATATCATGAACGCTGTTAATGACATTCCTGTGTTTCTTTTCGCTCGAAACTATTTCATCTTCGAATAATTTCCGTGCTGTGATATCGTGCAGGATCGCCAGGTAACGGGTAACACTTCCCTTGGAATCTTTCAGTGGGGTAACGGTGCCATTCAGCCAGATTTTATTCCCTTTGCGGGTCCTTACGTATAGCTCACCTTGCCACACATTACCTTCGCTTGCTCTGCGAATAGCCCGTGCAATGATCTCTTCCTGCTCTTCACCAGCAATTTCAATTGTGGTTTTATTAATGAAGTCTTCTGCCTGTAATCCTGTTAGTTTTTGAAGGTTCTTATTGACAGAAGAAATTCTTCCGTTTCGGCCGATCACGGCTACCAGACTCGCTTCTTCAATGGCAAAGCGGATGTTCTCAACTTCTGTTTTCGCTTCGTCAGAAGAAACTTCGATTACATGTTCCAGGTTCTTAAGACGCTTTTCATCCTCAAGATACGTTTGGTTGACAGCTTCAATGAAAGCCTTCAGCTCCGGAGAATCCGGAACTGAAGAATGAAAATATTTTTCAAGCTGTCGCCTGAGGAGCTTATGCATGGGGTGCAATATCTTCCTTTCTTTTACGAAGATTGCACCGATTAGTTTCTTTGCTTAAGCAGCCTTCTCAGCCTTTGGTGTTTAATGGAAAAAGATGATGTAGATGCCTGTTATACAGCCGATTGCGACTTCCTTGGATGTACTGCGTGATAAATCTTGAGGAGATCGTGCAACAAGGCTTCCACCTGATCGAGTGGTATCATATTGGCGCCGTCACTTAATGCTTCTGCAGGATTTGGATGGGTTTCGAGAAAGAGTCCATCTGCGCCAGTTGCAATGGCTGCTTTTGCAATAGTCGCAATAAAATCCGGACGACCTCCAGTTACACCAGAGGTTTGATTGGGTTGTTGAACGCTATGCGTGATATCCATAATGACCGGATGGCCAAAACTCTTCATTACCGGTATCGAGCGGAAATCCACTACCAGATCACCATAGCCAAAGCTATTTCCGCGTTCTGTGAGCATTACCTTATTGTTACCTGCATCTTTCACTTTCTGAACAGCAAACTTCATGGCTTCTGCTGAAAGAAACTGCCCTTTCTTAATGTTGACTACCTTGTGTGTTTTGGCAGCTGCGACGAGTAAATCGGTCTGGCGACAGAGAAAAGCCGGGATTTGCAATACGTCAACATATTCAGCTGCTATCGCAGCTTCATGGCTTTCATGGATATCAGTAATCAGAGGAATATTTAATTCTTTGCCTACCTTAGAGAGTATTTGCAATGCCATTTCATCACCCATTCCGGTATATGAGTCGATACGTGTGCGGTTGGCTTTCCTGTAGGAGGCTTTGAAGATTAATGGAATTCCCAACCGGTTAGTGATCTGCTGGAGCTGATGGGCGGTTTTGTAAGTGATGGCTTCAGATTCAACTACACAGGTGCCTGCGATCAGAAAGAAGTTGCCGGTGTCTGTATGACGAAGATGGGGGATATGTGGAATCATATCGTTCTTTTTTGCAAAGATAGCGAACTGCCGGGGAGAATGATCGGATATTTCTGAAAACAGCTTGCCGGTTTATTCGACATAGAGTACAAGACCTTTCAAATACTCGGCTTCCGGATGATAAATACTTACCGGATGATCGGCCGGTTGTGAAAGCTGATGAAGGATTTTTACTTCGCGTCCTGCTTGTAAAGCGGATTGAAAAACAAGTTTCCTGAATAAATCTTTATCAATCGCCTGTGAACAGGAGAAAGTGAACAGGATCCCGCCTTCTCTGACCTTGCGAATCCCTTCGGTATTGAGATTCCTGTAGCCGATCATGGCATTAGAGGTCTGGTTGAGGTGCTTGGCATAAGCCGGTGGATCGAGTATGATGACATCGTATGTTTCCGTTACCTGTTTTAAAAACGGTATTACATCCATGCAGTAACTCTGGTGTGAGCCGGTATAGGATTGAAGGGTCAGGTTTTTTTCTACGCCCTCAATTGCCCGCTTAGAACTGTCAACAGAATGCACCAGTTTGGCCCCTCCCTCCAACGCAAAGAGCGAAAACCCTCCGGTATAACAGAACGTGTTCAATACAGTCTTTCCGTTGGTAAAACTGCCCAATAGTTTTCTGTTCTCCCGCTGATCCAGAAAGAAGCCAGTTTTCTGACCATTAATAAAATCAACATGGAATTTTATTCCGTTCTCTTCGATGAATTCCGGGGGTGTATAGTTTTCGGATTGGATTAAAAAATCATCTCCTTCTGAATCTGCTCCATGCTTTGACATGGTTTCATTGCTTTTATCATAGATAGCTGTAAGGCATGGTATTTCTTCCAATATAATCGCCGCCAGCATTTGACGCAGCTGATACATGCCTGCAGTGTAGCACTGGATAATGGCCGTGTTACCGTAAATATCAACTATAAGTCCTGGAAAACCGTCTCCTTCACCATGAATTAACCGATAACAATTGGTGTTCTCTTTTGGCAGATATATAGCATTGCGCAGCTGTATAGCCGCCTGAATTTTCCTTCTGAACAGATGGGTGTCGGGTATTGACCCACTGAAATCAAAACACCTGACAGTGATCGTGCCTTTATGCCAATGTCCGGTGGCGAGGTACTCTTTGTTTTGAGAAATAACCTGCACGATAGCACCTTCCTTCAATCCGGGAGGCTCATGCTCAATGGCACCACTGAATACCCAGGGATGTTTCTGTAGCAGCGAACGCTCTTTTCCTTTTTTCAGACGTATGCTGGGGTAGGTAAGTTGAGGCATAAATTTCCGGTAATATTTTTCAGAGCAGTTGAAATTTTTCTGCTTTGATTTCCTTTTCTCCCGACATAATCTTTATAAGGAATGTCCCCTTCTGATTGTTTCTGGGACACCAGTTTTCAGTTATTCCGGGTTGGATTCTTTTACTGTACAGGTATTTCCCTTCGATGTCGAAAATGTTAACTGTAAATCCGGCCGGGTTGTTGTTGGCATGCAGACAGTAGTTGATTCCTTCGAGAGAAGGATTGGGCCAGATTTTAATTTCAGGAACGGAAGGGTCCTGTGAATTCAATCCAGTTGTATGGTCGATGAATCCAAAGGTGTATTCTCCTGCTTTAAGGGTGTCTACTACAAAATTTCCGATTTTGTCAAATTTATTTCCCGCGTTTTTAATTAAAGCCGTAATCACGTGCCAGTCATCAGAGGCATCCAACCTGTGAAGCAGCACCAGACTGTCTTCGGTTCCCGTGATAAGGGTGTTGTCCATCCAGCCCGATGTTAAATTGGTAGATCCATTGTAAGGGAAAGTGGCTTTCGCATGAAAACCGGTGTTGAATAGTCCGTCTACTCTCCAGTAATGGTAATCGCTTACGCGAATGCCCGGATTTACTGATTTAAATGGATCCGCCGCTACCCAGTGATGTTCAATTCTGACCTCCGAAGTGTCGTTGCCGGTGGATTGAGTATTGATCGTAATTGCTGTTTCAGTGAATACGGTAATTCCGGCGCTTGAAATCAAGTGCTCATCTGCAGTGACCGCATCCGCCATCAGGTCATTTTTGTCTATGATAAAATGCTGAACAGTAAAAGGCAGTGCGAAGTGAAATACATTGGTGACACTGTCAATCACAACGGTAAACGTGGTGTCATTGTACTGGTCGAATAGGGTGATTTGTACGGGCATTTCATAGATATGATTGTTGCCTTTTGATTTCTGTCGGGTGTAAACAAAGTAGTGGTCCAGTCCGCCGGGAACATATACTACCGAGTCAATGGAGAAATGTGGAAATCCGGGTGTGAATACCCAATCATCAAAAAAACGGGTCAGGTCCATACCCGATGAGGTGGCAAGTTCATCACGTAGATTATAACTGTTGGCATTCTGATTACCATAGGTGTTCATATAATCTTTGCAACCATTGAAAAATAACGAATCACCCATGTAGTTTCTCAATGTATGAACTATGGCCGCCCCTTTATTGTACACAGTAGGACCATAGGTGTGTGCATGAGGGATATTTATCAGCGGGAGATAACCACCATCGGTGATATGCGCAAATTGTAATACCGGACGTAAATTGTTTCGGTGCCAGTTGCGGTAGGATGGTGTGCCATAAAATTTCTCTGTCATATAACTTTCATTGAAACTGGCAAATCCTTCGTTCAGCCACATATCTCCTTCTGTTTCGCAAGTTACCCAATCGCCCCACCACATATGTGAAAGTTCATGCATCCATAATGTTTCGTATCCTAACAGCCCATTCACAAAGGCACGGCCAATGTGTATACTGCTGGCATGTTCCATTGCTCCAGATGAAAATGGAATAAGACAATATCCGACCTTATCATAACGGTAAGGGCCATACGCCTGAATGTAGTAGTATAATGTGGAATCCAGATGAATAAATGTTGAAGTGACATTGGTGGTGTCATTAGGCATCGCTGCGATTTCAACTGGAATACTCTGATAGTTTCTCTGCCAGGTCGTGTAGGGCGCCACGGCCATGCTGGCCAGATAGGTGGGGATCTCTTGTTGAAATTCCCAATTCCATCTTACTGTACCTGCGGAGATACTGTCAACTCCGTTCAATATACCATTGCAAAAGGCTTTGTAGTTAGAGGGAGTAGTGATGTGAAAACTGTAGTTTGACCGGTCAGTGAAAATATCATTGCACGGAAACCATGCCCGGCCAAAACAATGTGGATCAGAGTCAAAACCAACCCCAAGATTGAATGCGTAAACGCCGGAAAAATAAAATCCTCCCCAGTTTGATGGGTCAGTCTGTGGTGCCCCGTGATAATATACAGATACATAATCAGTATCCAAAAGGTTGACGGGTGCCGGCAGTGTTATGCTGAGATTGGTGTCATTGTAAACATAAGGGAGCAATGTGCCGGTTACATGAACAATGGAGTCAATGTTCATGGATAATAGGCTAAGCTGAAGTGTCGAAATTGGCTGGGAGGGACTCGTAAATTCTATACGGGTAAACCCTGCTATTGTTTTCCCGCTGTAGTCGATAGAGGTGATGGATACATCGTATTTGGTAACATCCGGTAAAAGTTGCGAATTACCGGCCAATGGAACCAGTAGCAGAATAATTGCAGACAGAAGATATTTCATGCTTATTCAGGTTGATGGCCCTAAAATAAGCAATGTTTTCATGTCGATGCTAATGAATGATAATGGCTCTTGCCTGATACACCTGGTCCTCGTCTCTAACTTGTATGATGTAGTTGGCATCGATCAGATGATGGATGTCAAGACCATTGGTCATCAGGCTGGAGATGCTGGTAGAATCCTGAATAACAAGCCTTCCGAGTACATCAAATACACTTAAGGTGCACGCTTCCATTCCTTTTACTTCTTCACCAACCTTAATGAAACCGTGGCCGGGGTTTGGAACAATGGTAAGCCATCCTTCCTGATTGATCGGTGTCTCGAAACGTTGCAGACGAATTGTATCACGGAAAATGCATCCGTTCGCATCAGCGATAAAAACAGGATAGTCGCCGGAGCTGAGTTGGTCTAATTGATTGCCGGTAATTCCTGACACCGGCCATTGAATATAATAGGGTGGAGTTCCTCCTGTAGCGTTTAATTGAATACTACCATCAGCATGGTGATCGGTTTCTGGTGTTGTGACCACGCCTGCTTGTATCGGAGATGGAGCGGTCAATGAAATTACTTTTGTTGAAGAGCATTGCTGACCATAATTTACGGTCACTGTATAGGTGCCGCCGGGAAGGCCAGTTATAGAAGTTCCGCTCATGCCATTACTCCAGATACTGTTCAGATGCCCAGTAGGAGTTGAGTAGAGCAGCGTGCCACTGAAATAAGTCACTGGTACATTTGATGATTGAATAAACGGAGCTGTGCTATAAAATGCAGTTGAGTTTAAATGTAAGAGCGGCGAATTAATGAAATTATTCCTCGTTCTGAGTACATTGATTTTCCCGGCTGAAGCTCTTACGCAGATGCTCCAAGAGTCGTTGTCGAGTTGAGCGGGTAGAGGTAAATTGAATGTCAGTTTACCTGTCGGATCCGGAGAGGCTGTTAATGATGACCCAATCAGTATCCATGCGGTAATATCATTTTCAAAACCCGCATATCCTCCTCGTTTTAAATAAATATCTGCAGTTACCGAAGTATCAGAATATACTTCAATTCCATTTAGTTGAATGTCGAAAGGGTTGTCAATTTGGAGGAATACACCTTCCCTTGGATTATAAAAGGCCGGTGGAGTAACAGCATAAGATGAAATGTTGCCGGCATTTAATTCAATTGCAATTTCTCCATCGGTACTATTGTGACATCTGGGAGTAACGATGTCAAGAGGATTTATAGAAAGAGCTGTAGGAGGCTGAATCGCGAAACGTGCTGTGCTGGAACAACCCATAACATCGGTGATGACGGTGTTATATTGTCCGGGAGTCAGCCCTGTTTTTATTGCCGGTTCAGTGGGATTACTGCCGTAAATATATTTTTCTCCGTTAGGCGATTCGATTTCATAAGTAATTCGACCTGATAAATTCATGATTCCTGAAGACGATGTTGCGAATGGATTTGTCGACAGTCCTCTCGCCATACCAGCATAGATGATTAGTTGGTGATCAAAATTAAAGGTGTTGCCAAGTATACTGCTGCTTACACCAAGTAGTTCGCTGTTGTAACTGTATACATACAGCGTGTGCTTTCCGGTATCGAGTTGATGCAGTGATGTCAGGTCGATTGGAATTTCGTCTTCGGTAGTCGGATAATTGAAAGTTTCATTTGCCACCAGCGTCCATGAAGCATAGTTGTTGACCAGACTGGATCCGTCACCATGATAGTAATATACTTCTATGTGTTGGTTGCCTGTTTGGTTTAATAGAAGATTGATTTTCTTTAAACTTAATTTTGACTTCAGATCAAAGGTGAACAATAAACCATTCGCAGTACTGTTTGACCATTGAGTTGTTGCAATTGAATTTTCATAAGGATAAGGTGTGCCTCCTTTGACATTATAAATAACGATACTGTTATTTGCATTGTCACAGGACGGGGGATACGCTATTGCTGATGATGTCATTGGAGAAGGCTCATGTACTTCAGCAGATTCAGTAACTGAACAGCCTGTCGCATCAGAAATAGTAACCGTATAAATACCGGCTGGTACGTTCACCAATTCATTGCTGTGAGAACCGTTCGACCATTTAAAGCTATATGGCCGTTCTCCACCGTGCGACCTTGCACGAATGAAACCGGTAGAAGTTCCAGCGCATTTGGCATCAACAACACGTCGGATTCCGGCTGTAAAGAGAATCGTCGGATAAAAGGAGGGCGCTATAATTCCGCTATTGGAAATTTCAGAATAATCAATTCTAATTCTCCCTGTTCCTCCGTTGCCACCTTGCATACATGGTGAGTTATCCAAAGGTGATATTCCTCCTGCACCGCCGTTTGCGGTGATTTGTCCTTTATTCACGACAAGTTTGGCGGTAAGATAAATGCTACCACCGGATCCGCCTCCGCCTCCGGATCCACGCTGGAAACCATTTCCTCCGCGGCCTCCATCAACATGAATTCCACCATTGCTACCAATGATAATTGGATTGCATGACGTTATCGATAAAGAACCACCGCCACCCCCACCGGCACCGGAAGAGTATCCGTTTTTTACAGCACCGCTACCGCCTCCACTGCCACCCCGTACACCGTTAAGCATATAGTCGCCGTACATATTCGAGGATGAAATGCCACACCCGGATCCGATGGAGCCATAACCGGCTCCATTACCTGCTCCATTAAAAAATGTGCCTCCCGGGCCAGCGCCCGGACCATTTCCTTTTTGCCCATTCGAAGAGGATAATGTGCCAGCTATTCCTAAACCGCCACTAAATCCTCCTCCGTTGCCTGAACCGGCTAAGGCTGATGTAAGGTTACTGGTAGCATCTCCACCATTTGATCCGTTAAGTTGAATTTCACCATCAATAATTACTGAACCCTTACAACGAAATGTTACAGGTGAATTTCCGGTAAAACTCACGACGACACCTTCGGCGATATATATATCCGTAAAGTCATAGTCCCCGGTGTTAATTACCGTGTCATTGTGGATAATAAAGGCCCCCATGTTCCCGGTTCCGCAATCAAAACAGGTTTGCCCTTGACTCCTTATAGATATAAGTTGAATCAGCAACCATATTACGGTGAATCGACACATTAATCTCATCTGCTCTTAAATCTTTGTTATCCTTAAAACGGGATTTATTTCAGGGTGTTAAGGTAAAAATCTGTTTTGTAAGAAAAATGACTTTTTTGATGTTGTTAAATAAAGAAATTAATAAAAAGTGTAATCGTTATAATGCCCAAAATATCAATAATAAACCCGGCAATTACCATTTCTTTTACCCGGATGTGTCCGCTGGAGTAAACGATTGTATTGGGGGCAGTGGCCACCGGTAACATAAAGCCTAAGGATGCGGCAAGGGCAGCAGTAGTCATCAGCAAAGCCGGATGGTGACCGATTGATTCGTGAACAGCAATCAGTATTGGCATAACCAATTGAATACTGGCTACGTTGGAGGCGAATTCGCTGATGATGGTAACAACCGCACCGATCAGCAGAATCAGATACAGTATATCAATCCCTTTCAGGCCATGAAGTTGCTGTGCGATGAAATTGCTTAAACCGGAGGTCTCGAATCCTTTTGAGAGCGCAAAGCCGCTGCCGAAAAGAAGGATGATCTCGTAGGGAATCTTCGACGCTTCGGTCCAGGTGAGTAAGGCCCTGCCGGGTTCTGTACTGGAGGGAATCATGAAAAATAATAAGGCCATGAAGATGGCTACTGTGCCGTCGGTGATTTGCGTAGGATAGGGGAATAGAGATGCCCATCCGTTGATTTTATAGTCTCCTAATTCGATGTCACCACGACTGAACCAGAGTAATACGGTAATGCCAAAAAGAAGGGCGGTGCGTTTTTCATCGACAGACCATTTTCCTAATGCTTTGCGCTGGGTGATGAAAAGAGTTCGGTCGAAGGGAAAAGCAGCATCCTTTTTAAGCAAGGTGTATTTCAGTGTGAGTCGGGTGATGTAAAGTAATACCACAGCAATGGGTAGTGCGAAAGCCATCCAGCCCAGAAAAGTTATGGGATATTGTGAACCGTATTGTTCGGTGTAAAAACGATAGAATATCATATTAGTAGGAGTACCTACCAGAGTAGCCATGCCTCCGAGGTTAGCTGCATACGCTAATCCAATTAACAGTGCGGCTGAAGTGCGCCGGTGTATTTCTTTGTCGTGGATATGTTCTTTCAGCTGCAGAATAACGGCCAATACCGCCGATATAAGCATCATAACTGTGGCCGTGTTGGATATCCACATGGAGAGTAAAAATGCCGTTAACATTACGCCGGTGAGTACGCTTCCGGAAGTTTTTCCGGTAGAGGATAGGATGCCAAGTGCCAGCCTTCGGTGTAAGCCCCATTTTTCAATGGCAAAGGCCATCAGAAAACCTCCGATGAAAAGGAATAGAATAGGATCCATGTATTGTGCAGAGATCACTTTGATGTCTGCTATACCGCAGGCCGGAAGTAGTATGAAGGGAAGAAAAGAAGTGACTGCTATGTGTACACATTCACTGAGCCACCAGATGGCCATCCATAAAGTGAGACCGCCCATTTGCGGGAGAAGAGGGTAGATCGGGTCGGGCGATGAAATGAAATAACTGAGAATGAAAATCAAAGGCCCAGCCAGAAGTGGAATGATTCTTCTCTTCGGTTGGTTTTGTTCGTTCTCTGTCATACTTCCACCCGCTGAATCAAAGGGTAACCGAACGAAGTTTGTTTAGTAGTTCATTTAATTGCTTGGCCTCATCCTCGCTGAGTCCCTTGCTTGCAATGTCAAGGTTTACTTCTTCAGCGGCCATTTCTTCGAGCAAGGTTAGCCCTTTTTCAGAAATTGTAATCTTGGCGACTCTCCGGTCAGTAGAATTGGTCGTTCTTTTTATCAATCCGCTTTTCCTCAGCCTTTCAACAATTCTGCTCGTATCACTCATGCGGTCGAGCATACGGCTCTTAATTAAACCAAGACTTAAAGCGTCAGGAAGAGCTCCTCTCAGGATACGCAGAACATTGTATTGTTGATTGCTCAGACCGTACTTTTTGAATATTTTATGATGATGATCCATAATCCAACCACTAGTGAAAATCAGGTTTACCTGCACTTCCTGATGGATATTCCTGAATTTTCGTTGGTTTATGACCTCTTGTATGGATTGATGCATGTTGTCAAAAATAAGGAATAGAAGGGTTGGGTGAAAGAAAAGCCCTGCCTAAATAATAAGAAAAAGGCCGGTCCACAGAACCGGCCTTTCAATTGGAATGTTAGATTATTTTGCCTGAACAAGTTCGATATTTAACAAAATATCTACATCATCACTTACAACCATACCACCAGCTTCGGTAACTACGCTCCATTTAAGATTGAAGTCTTTGCGGTTGATTTTACTTTTTGCTTTGAATCCGGCTTTCACATTTCCCCAGGGATCCTTGGCTGTTCCTCCATAAGTTGCCTGAAAAGTTACGCGTTTGGTAATATCACGAATCGTTAAGTCGCCAACCAGTTCATAATTGTTACCATTTAGCTTCTTGAAGGAAGTACTCTTAAAGGTCATTTTAGGGAATTTCTCTGCATTGAAGAAATCATCACCTTTAAGATGTTTATCACGGTCTTCATTGTCAGTATTAATACTTGCTACATCAACGGTGAATTCAACATTTGCACCATTGAAATCAGGTGAAGTAGTAACAACCTTGCCGGAGTAGGTCTTGAAGTATCCTTCTGTTTCAGATACTACCATGTGAACAACAGAAAATTTTACATTGGAATGTGATGCATCTACATTCCAGGTAGTTTGTGCATTAGTCAATCCTGTAAATGCACAGATCATTAAGGTGAATAAGGCTTTTTTCATTTGAGTCAGATATGATTTGGCAAATATATGTAATAACAATTGATGTTTAAACAACAATTAATGTAAAAAACACATAAATATTTGATTATTAGCAATTAAAATTAATTATTTAGATCCCATCCACTTCCTTAAATAACGAAAAACAAGACCAGCTGCCGCCATTTCCACGGAACGAACAACTCCTTTGTATTGTTCTCGTTTATCCGGAGAAACACTGTTGGGGATTATTTTGTCGATCAGAGAATTAACCGGATTCAGAATTTTTGATGCTTTTTCAATCTGATCTGTGCTGAGCGGAAGCACGCTGTTCAGAGTGATTCTTCCGAAATTTTCCTCTAACAAATGCAGTTTATGATTAATGCGCTCTTCCTGCACTTTCATTTCTGCTTTAGCCCGTGATTGTTCGGCTTTTAATCTCTCAAGCGGTTTCATCTGTAAGGTCAGTTTGGGCATCTTTTTCATCCAACAGCCGCTCCACAACTTTCTGGGTAATGTTTTCTTCAATCTGCTTTTTCCTCGCAACAATAAAAAGTATTCCGATCAGATCGACTGATGTTACAATTCCATATCCCCAGGCTGGTTTTCCAAGGTAATCGCCAAGGATTAATGCAATGGTGATCGAAAGGAACAGGACGACAAAGAAAGCAAGCGTACCAATGAGTAGGACCGTCGTTGCTCCCGAAATCAGTTGCGCTGATTTTTCATACGCGGAAAGTTTGGTGTATTCAATACGGGCATCTACATAGGCTGCGATGTCTTTTCGTAACTCTTTGGCATACGACCCAAATGTGTATTGCTCTTTTTCGGTCATGCTTGTTCTTCACTCATGTTTTTGATCTCTTCAAGGATCTCTTTGCCATTGTCGATCTGCTTGTCGAATTCGTCTTTGAATTTACCGGCGGCTTCTTTGACATCTGCCAGCATTTCTTCTCCCTTCCCGCTGGCAAGTAAATAACCTACTACGGCTCCGGCAGCAGCACCGGCGATAAAGGATAGAATAAGAGCGGATTTCTTTTCCATGGAATTCATTTTTTCAAAGATAGTCAAAGCTTGTAAAGTTTTAGATGATTCGCAGAATGATTCATCGTGATTTCGCTCATCAGGACCTTGCTGTGCACCTTTCCCTGATTCAGTTTCGTGAAAGGTCCGTCATCCGATAATGAATTTGAGGGCTATAAAAGATGTACGGCTTTAACCGACATGTCCAGGTTACGGGAACAGTTGAAGTGCTTTTTGGGACATGCCCGAAAACCGTGTAATCCACATGGGCGACAGTCCAAACCTGAGACTTCTTCAATGTTTCGCACGTCGGATAAAGGGCCGAATCCGAAGGCGGGTACTGTACTGCAATAAAACGCTGTTACAGGTGCATTCATGGCGGAGGCAATGTGCATCGGCGCAGAGTCATTTACGTAATTCATGCGTGCATCCTTCATCAGGGCTGCCGTTTGCAGGAAACTGAGTTTTCCTGATAAATTTATCACTTTTGAATCGTTGGCTGAATGACGCAGGTCTTCACAAGCTGAATGATCATCCGGACCACCTAACAGATAAATTGGATACATAAAACCGGCTGAACGAATAGACCCGATCAGTTGAAGCCACTTCTCTGCCTGCACTTGCTTGGTGTACCAAACAGAAGTGGGGGCTATGCAGAGATAGGGCTCGTGCTTGTAAGCTTGTGTAGATGAAAAATCCTGTTCCGAGGGAAAAAGGATCGGTCTCGCTTGTGTATTGGCACCGGTGTGTGCAATGAGTTCAAGATTCCGTTGAGTCTCGTGCAGTTGATCTGACTGACCAATACGGTGTTTGTTTTTTCTGGTAAAAAGAAAGGAGAGTGGATTTTTATCAAACCCGGTGGTAAACGTTGCTCCGCTGAAAGCAGTGAGTAAGCCGGTGGAGAAAAATCGCTGAAGATTGATGACCTCGTCGTAGCGTTCCGACCGGATCTGAGAAATGAGTTTGAAAAGATGTTGGGTTTTATCTTTCTGTTTATCCCAGATTATAATATTCCTTATGCCGGGAAAATTTTTCAGCAACGATTCATTACCCTTTCGTACCAGTACATCAATCGTGGCATCCGGATAACATCTGTGGTATTCTGAAATGACGGGTGTGGCCAGAATAACGTCACCAATAAAAGCAGTTTGAATGATGAGTGCTTTCAAGGTTATCCTTTGATCTGTAATGGATGCCGGTCATTGTATTTTTCAATGTACCGCAATAAGAGCTGACGCTTCATCCGTTGTGTTTCAAGTCCGGTAAATTCCTGATATAAATCCGGATCGCGTTCTTTCAGAATTTCCTCCATTTCGTTGACAGTGTATTCTCTGATTTTGCCCGTTTCAAAATCGAGTATCCGCGGAATCATATCCTTCGCCAGATCAATGCTGACCGCAGCAGGAGAGGATCGGATAGGGTAACTTTCTGAGAAAAAGCTTAAAGTGCCCGGTAAGGTAACCTTATGAGCATAGGTTTTACGTTGAATGAATAACTGACCTTCGTCGCAAAACGCATAAATACTATCCACCTTTAATGAAAGTATCTTTCCACTTTGCTCGTAAAAAAGACTATCTCCTTTGAACCATTGTTTGGGGCCGGTATTTTTCAGATGGGCAGTTCTGAGTTGCGATACGCTAATTCCGGGTTTTCCGGTCACTAACTGGTTGAAATTGAAATAAACACCATCCGGAAATTGTTTTGCTTCCTGTGTGGATTGGGCATTAACGGTATGGAATAAGATAAGGAAGAGGACGATCAGATGAGTCAGATTCCGGCTTTTCATAGGAAAACAAAATTACGGCGCGATGGAGTTGGGAACTCAGATTTTTCTTAACAGTTCCTCGGCACGTTGTTGATATCCACCTTTCAACTCTATAACTTGCAGTAAGGCCTTCCGGGTAGCGTCGCGGTTGTTCAGTTTGAGGTGCACGAGCGCTTTGTACCACCAGGCTTCATCATTCTTTTTTCCGGAGGCAGTAGTCACATACTTGTCAAGTGCTTTTAGTGCTTCGTTCTGGTTGTTCAGCTGATAGTAACTGATGCCGGTATATAAACGGGATTCGGGAATGTCGGTAGCAGCAGTAAGGTAGGGTAGTGCTTCCTGATAGCGGCCTTCTCTGAACAGCTCAAGTCCGGTATTGAAAGTTCCCTGTTGCGACTTGTCCTTCTGCGTGCCGTTAAACAGTTCGGCTTCTGCTGCCTGCTTCCCTTTGCTTGTCACCCGTGGCGCTGCAGAAACGGCTTCCACTGAAGACGGACGGTCATGGGTGGATTCAACTTTTTTCTTGGTGAGCTCTTTCTGTTCTTCTTTCGCGACAGACTCATCCACGGCAGCTAAATCAGTATTGGTAACTTCAGCGGATTTACGAAGAGTACTTGTTTCGTTTTCGGTTTCTGTTGCTGCAACTCCGGCAACTTCCTCCATATGGTATTTGGCGTTCGATTCCTGAACTGAATTTTCTTCAACGGCTTGTTGGGCAGGTGCAGAAACGATCGGGGCTTTTTCGTCTTTAACTTCCTTATTGGTTGCGGCAGAAAGTAAAGACTCGTTAGAAGGAGAGGCGTCCGCAGGACTTTCTTTTAAAGGTTCGGCAACAGGTGTGTTGGGTTCCTGTGTGTCGAGTACAATTTGTTCCTGACGGGTGTCGGGGCGAAGATACCAGATGAGTCCACCGGCTATCAGAACAATAACCAACATGGCAGCAATACGAAAAGCAGGGAACCGGACAATGATCGCTTCTTTCTTTTCTCCGGTTCGTTTTTCAATCCGTTCATTCAGTTCCTGCTGTACCTGCAGGAGCGTGCCGGGATGATCCATGAGCTGAATGCCTTCCAACGCATCAGCACAGAATTCACAATCGAGCAGATGTGCTTCCAGCTGATGTTGTTCGGCAGGAGAGAGAAGCCCCTGCTGATAGCGAACCAGCGTTTGCGGGTCCGGACACGTATGGTCGGCGTTGAAGTTAATCCCGTTGCTGTTCATTTTCTGTCATGATAATTTTCAGGTTGCGTTTGCCGTTCTGGATGTAACTTTTAACCTGATTCAGATTATATCCGGTGATTTCACTGACTTGCTGGTAACTCTTTTCTTCGAGATAGAATAACCGGATGCACTTTTGCTGATGTTCGTCGAGTTCCAGGATGGCTTTCTCGAGCAGACGGAGCCGTTCTTCTTTTTCAAGAACTTCTTCAGTGGAAGGTCCCGAGGGATGCATCGAAAGTTCTTTTTCCATAACCGCCGGATCAATTCCGCTCATTTCTTTCTTGCCTGCCCTTAGAATCATCAGACAATGAAACTTGGTAACGGTATGCAGCCAGGGTCTGAAATTTCCGATTTCATGGCGCAGGAGCTCTTTCAGCAGTTTTTCGAAAACCTGCATCGCGGCATCCTTGCTGTCGTCTCCATCTTTCAGGTATTTCATGCAAACAGCAAATACCAGATGGGAATAACGACTGTACAATGCACCGGCAACCGCTATGTCTTTCCCGGTTTTGTAAAGCCGGATCAGTTCATCGTCAGTATATTGCTTGTATTGCGGTTGGTTCGCCACGCTTCAAAGTTAGCAAAATGAAAATTCGGATCAGGCCTTCATCACATCCTGCAATCGTTTTTGAAATCCTGCCTCTGTTGCCAATGGATGCCGGAGGGCATGGAGCCTGACTTCTTCCTTCAGTTCCGGATAACGGCCGCAGGCATATTTCAGCATACCTAAAGCATTGGCGTAGGTGGCAATTGCATGATGTGAAGTGTTGAGCAGAGCCAGTCCCAGTTCAAGGATACGGGAGTCGCGTTTTGGGAGATATCCATGATCTACCCAGACGCCGGTCAGGTTTCGTATGACGCTGCCGTTGTCGGACTGACTGATGGTTTTATACAGAGCAGGGAAGATTTTATCTAAGGCTTCAGGATGCAGATCGGCCCAGGTTCGGAAGATCCAGGAAGCCCGGTTGGCGATTTCGTCCTCTGGATGCAGCGACCATTTCAACAATTCACTGCCTTCGTGACCGACAGCCTTCGCGTGACGGTCCACATCTTTTTTCAGCATTTTTCCGGATAGCACATGATACATTTCGCTCTCTTCAGCACCATTGCGCTGATATTTACCAGCAGAATCCTTGCGTTTATTCATGGAGAGAATGAGTAACTGTTGCTATCTTTACAACGTAAACTGAGGAAACAAAAATACAGATTGAAAGAAATAGTTATATCGCTCGATTTCCCCAATGTTGTCGATTTTTTTGGGGTCAATGATGCTAACCTGGATGTTATCCGCCGTCGATTCCCTGAACTTAAGGTAGTAGGTCGTGGTCACGAGTTGAAATTAATCGGATCGGATGATCAGTTGCTGATGGCGGGAGAGAAGATCAATAAGCTCCTGTCGCATTTCAGAGAGCATGGATTACTGACACCTACGGAAGTTGATTACCTGCTGAATGGTCGTGGTAGCAAAGGTGCTGCTGATAACGAAAAGTCTTCTTCGCTTCAGGCCGGACAGAGTACGGATGGCCGCGATGTGCTGGTGTTTGGCCCGGGCGGGCTCCTGGTACGTGCCCGGACTCCGAATCAGCAGAAGCTGGTGGAGACCTGCGAGAAGAACGATATCGTTTTTGCAATTGGTCCGGCAGGAACCGGTAAAACCTATACAGCAGTAGCGTTGGCTGTTCGTGCACTCAAAAACCGCGAAATACGTCGCATCATTCTCACTCGCCCAGCTGTTGAAGCCGGCGAAAACCTGGGATTTTTACCGGGCGATCTCAAAGAAAAAATTGACCCGTACCTGCGTCCTTTGTACGATGCATTGTTTGATATGATTCCCGGCGAAAAGCTGCGTACCTTCCTCGAGAATGGAGTGATTGAAGTGGCTCCTTTGGCGTTTATGCGCGGACGTACCCTCGATCATGCGTATGTGATTCTGGATGAAGCACAAAATGCGACAGAGAGTCAGCTGAAAATGTTTCTTACACGGATGGGACCACATGCCAAAATGATTGTTACCGGCGATACGTCGCAGGTAGATCTTCCACGTAATCAACCTTCGGGATTGGTGCAGGCGGTGCGTATTCTGAAAAACATTGATGGTATCGGATTCGTGCACCTGGATGCAACAGATGTGGTGCGACATCGTCTGGTACGTGATATCATTCATGCGTATGATCGTGTTGCTCCGGCTAATAAAGAGCAGAAAGATCAGCCCGGTACAGGGGATATTAACGGTAAATGACTACTTTGGTTAATCAGCGAGGAATTCGCAAACTACCTTACAACCACCAGTTTCTTCGCACTCCTTTCATACCCACTCCTTACCACGGCAGTATAAACTCCTTCGCTCAAGCTTGGTAAATCAACATACTGCAACGTGCTCCAGGGTGGTAAATTCACTTTATGTACGAGCTGACCTGTCATGTTATACACTTCAAAGATACCTGATTTGTTTTCCGGGAGCAGGTAAATGATTTTTACCGGACCATCAGCAACAGGATTGGGTGAAATCCCGAAATGAAAATCATGCTGCATCTCAGGCAATCCCACACCCAGCGTATCACATACACTACCCACCACAGGACCTAAGTTGTAGTTAGGGTGATTGGGTACTGCTCGTAAATGAAGGTAACTTCCCAAATCAATCGCGTGTTGTTGCAGATCACACGCTACACCGGCACTATCCGGGTAGTTCATTTCATGGATGTGTTGGACGGAACTTCCGCTGGTGATGTATATTTTACCATTTGCCGCCAGGTACATGTTCCAAAACGAAGTGGCGCAACAGGTAAGATTGGGTGGTGAAATGAACCCATCGTAATAGGCCACTGTGTCCACAGTTAAACTATCGGTGTTTATTTGGAATACTTTGGAGCTTGAACAGGCATATAGATTATTTCCTGATGCGCTAAAAGCTGTTCCCCACAAATAGCTTCCATAAGTCAACTGAATGGTAGTGTCGTTGTAAATATTTCCTGTGCAGCGGTCGAAGTTGGCTGTGACAATATATGAATCATGAGAAATAGAGTCATTTGCAGTAAATGCAAATCGTTCCCCTGTTGAGTTGAAAGGTATTTGAGAAGAATTATACCAAGCGTAATGAGATCCATTCAGATGTTGTGAAGTAACAAAGTATCCATTTGGGGTGAATAGAACTTTGTAAATTGTAGATGTGGCATGTTTAACTAAAATAATCCACCAATCGCGCCCATTTGCATGTTTGACAGCACCAATTCCTCCATTTAAAGTATCTTGAAATATTACTTGGTTTTTTAATATTACGCCACCCAAATTACCGTCTAAACTCATATCGACAATTGAATAAAAAAGTTCATAAGGTGGATAAGAAAACCCATCGAATGTATAAGTGTGATGAAATAATAAATATTTCCCCGTATCATCAGGATAAGGCACAAACATTGCATTGTTTGAAAAAGGTAATCCATACGGCCAACTACCGGTAACTCCGCCTGGATTCAAACCCGCGCCGTTCATCATCGTATCGTTATTCGCATTGGCGATCCAGATACCGTTGGTGCTCATCAGGAAATTCCCCTGAGCATCGCAGATGGTGGCTTCTGTACCCCAGAATGACATTGGCCTCATCTCAGGAGTATGGATATATCCGCTTGAGTCAAAAACTATCCTGCCATTTGGAAAACCGGCAAACGGATTGTTTCCGGTAAGCCAAACGTGATTGTAGAACCCTTGAGATAACAACTTGCCAGAAGCAATTAAAATAAATCCGATGATGATAAGTGCCTTTTTCATCGAATGATAACCAGTTTAGTGGACATGCTATTACCGTTTGGTTCCGTTAATCGAATTGTGTAGAGTCCATTTGGTATGGATGAAATGGATACGTGTAAATTATTGATCATGTTGACATCACCTTTTTCAAAGACGATTTCACCCATA
>WBZP01000099.1_pt1 | contig 125766 bp, 98 predicted proteins | sample 5204301 | NCBI WGS metagenome assembly WBZP01 (sample SAMN12412401, study PRJNA552823) | activated sludge metagenome | isolation source: activated sludge from nitrification reactor of wastewater treatment plant... | place: USA: Pennsylvania | collected 2017 | reverse complement strand
AGGCCGCCCTTGACGACCTCGATGACGGTGCCCTTGACGGCCTCGTCCTTTTCCTTGAGCTCTTCGATGGTGCCCCAGGCGCGCTCGTACTGGGCGCGCTTTTTGGACAGGATCAGGCGGCCTTCCTTGTCCTCCTTGGTGAGGACCAGGGCTTCCACCTCGTCGCCGACGGACACAACCTCATTGGGGTCGACGTCGTGCTTGATGGACAGCTCACGGGAAGGGATGACACCTTCGGTCTTGTAACCGATGTCGAGCAGGACTTCGTCGCGGTCGACCTTGACGATCGTCCCTTCGACGATGTCGCCATCGTTGAAGTACTTGATGGTCTTGTCGATGGCGGCGAGAAAATCCTCTGCAGTGCCGATGTCGTTGAGGGCAACTTGCGGAGAGGTGACGGAGGGACTTGACATATTGTTGGGTTGCTCCGGACAGGTTTAGTCGTAGGGACGGGTTTCTGTTGGCTCGTTCCCGCGATCATGTGCGCACGGGTACCGCTTGAGCCTACTAGACCGGGCACAAGCTGGACAAACCCGGGTGACGGAACCGCCCGGCGCCCGGCGCGGGACGCATTAGCCTGCTTGTCGTGCACCATCCGCCGATATCTCCGCACCCGCCGCTGCCCCAGTCCGTCCGTCCGGGTCTGCCGACGAAGCTCCGTAAGGTCGGCGCGCCGCTCGGCGTGATCATCGCGCTGGGCACGGCCGTCGCGCTGATCCTGGTCACGATCACCGCGATCAACCCCGTCGGTGCGGTGATCGGCATCGTGCTGACCACCGTCGCGATCGTCGTCGTGCTGCTGGCCTACCTCTGGCTGGACCGCTGGGAGCCCGAACCGTCGCGGCTGTTGGTGTTCGCGTTCCTGTGGGGCGCATCGGTGGCCATCATCGTGTCGATCGTGCTCGAGCTGGTCTTCGAACAGGTGATCAACCCGGCCGCCACCGTCGAGTCCGATTCCAGCGCGTTCACGGTCGCACTGGGCGCGCCGCTGATCGAGGAGGCCGCCAAGGGCGCGTTTCTGCTGCTCATGATGACCGGCCGGCGGCGGCTGGAACTCAACTCGCTGACCGACTGCCTGGTGTACGCCGGGCTGGTCGGCGCGGGCTTCGCGTGGATCGAGGACATCTTCTACATCGGTAACGCCGAGACGCTGGCCGCTTCCCTGGTGACCGCCGCGCTCCGGTTGGTGATGGCGCCGTTCGCCCATTCCCTGTTCACCACGATGACCGGCATCGGTGTGTATTTCGCGCTCAAACAGCGAAACCGGTTGGCGAAGGCCGCCTGCATCGCGCTCGGCTACATCCTCGCGGTCCTGCTGCACGGCGTCTGGAACGGCTCTGCACTCTTCGGTGTCGAAACGTACTTCGGCGTCTACGCCTTGTTCATGGTGCCGATCTTCGGGCTGGTGATCGCCCTGGCGGTGCACAGCCGGCGCCGCGAGCAGCGCACCGTCGCCGCGAAGCTGCCCGGCATGGTCGCCGCGGGACTGGTGAGCGCCAACGAGGCGACCTGGCTCGGCTCGATGCCGACCCGAAAGCTGGCCGTCGCGGCCGCAGCCCGGTACGGCGGTCGCCCGGCTCGGCGGGCGGTGAAGACCTTCGCGACGCAGGTGGTGGAACTCGCGGTCGTAAGAGACCGCATCGACCGCGGATTCGGCGACGCTCGGGTGTACGCGCTGTTCGACCAGGAAACCCAGGCGCTGCGGGCGGCTCGGGCGGCGGCGTCCCCGGTATTGCAGGCACTGGCGAACTATTCGATCCCCGGCGTGCGGTGACCGAATCCCGCCCGTCCCGTGTGGCGGCCCACGGCCATCGCGGCGTGAACTGAGGCCGAAAGGCCCTGTCAGCTAACAGCAAGAACTGGGCAGACTGGACCGTATGGTTCGTCTGCTGTCGGTCCTGGTCGCCGCAACCGCGGCCGCATTGGCGTTCGCGACACCCGCAGCAGCCGAGCCGTGCGGCGACGGCATGGCCAGCCTCGAATATGCCCTCGCCGTCGCCACCGGTAACCCGCCGGCAGATCAGCCGGGCACGCCATTCATCTCTGACGCAGGAACTCCCTGCGCCTGCGGAGGGTGGCGAGCCGGCCCGTGCCAGTGCTGGGTCTACTGCACGTGCCTGCCGATGCTCACCGATGGCGACCCGGGGGGCTTCATCGATTGCTCGCAGACGCTACTGCGCCTCAACTGTCCCGGCGCACCACTCGACCAGCTTTAGTGCGCGCGACCACGACTACGAGTGGTGTCGCGGCGAACCGAACCCCCTCGCCTAGTGCGCGGCGGCGTCCCAGCTGCGGCCGTAACCCACTGACACCTCCAGCGGCACGTCAAGCGGATAGGCGCTGCCCATCTGCTCGCGGATCAGCGCATCGACCTGGTCACGCTCGCCGTCGGCGATTTCGAGCAGCAGTTCGTCGTGCACCTGAAGCAGCATCCGGGACTGCAGACCGGCATCGCGTAATGCCTTGTCCACGTTGATCATCGCCACCTTGATCATGTCGGCGGCGCTGCCCTGGATCGGCGCGTTGAGTGCCGCCCGCTCAGCGGCCTCGCGCACCTGGCGGTTGCTGCTGTCCAGTTCGGGCAGGTAGCGGCGCCGACCGAACACCGTCGAGGTGTAGCCGTCCTTGCGGGCCTGCTCGACGACGGACTGCAGGTAGTCGCGCACTCCCCCGAACCGGGCGAAGTACTGGTCCATCTGACCCTTGGCTTCTTCGGTGGAGATCTTGAGCTGAGACGCCAGTCCATACGCGCTCAACCCGTAGGCGAGCCCGTAGGACATCGCCTTGACCCGACGGCGCAATTCCGGTGTGACATCACCGATTTCGACGCCGAAGGCCCGGGAGGCGACGAACGAGTGCAGGTCCTCGCCGGTGTTGAACGCTTCGATCAGACCCTCGTCGCCGGAGAGGTGCGCCATGATGCGCATCTCGATCTGGCTGTAGTCGGCCGTCATCAGCTCGGCATGGGACTTCCCCACCACGAATGCGTCGCGGATCTCCCGGCCGGATTCGGTGCGGATCGGGATGTTCTGCAGGTTCGGATCGGTCGACGAGAGCCGGCCGGTCGCGGCGATCGTCTGGTTGAACGTGGTGTGGATCCGGCCGTCGGCGGCCACGGACGCCAGCAGGCCGTCCACGGTCACCTTGAGCCGGGTCTTATCCCGATGGGTCAGCAGATGCTGCAGGAACGGGTGGCCGGTCTTGTCGAACAGCGACTGCAGCGCGTCGGCATCGGTGGTGTATCCGGTCTTGGTCTTCTTCGTCTTCGGCATCTCCAGCTCGTCGAACAGCACGACCTGCAGCTGCTTCGGTGAACCGAGGTTGATCTGCTTGCCGATGACGCCGTAGGCGGCCTCGGCGGCGTCGCGGATCTGGTCGCCGAACTGGCTCTGCAGCTGGGACAACAGGTCCAGGTCGACCGCGATGCCGGCGGTCTCCATGCCGGCCAGCGCCGCCTGCACCGGCAACTCCATATCCGAGAGCAGCCTCGCCGAGTCGATGCGCTCCAGTTCGGCGTCCAGCGCCTCGGCCAGGTCGACGATCGCGCGGGCCCGCAGGATAAGCGTCAGCACCGCCTGATCGTCGACGCCCTCCTCGTCATCGAGAAGCGAAAGCTGTTGCTGCTCAGGGGTATCCGCACGCAACTCGCGGCGCAGATACCGAAGCGAAAGGTCGTCGAGGGCGAAGCTGCGCTGACCGGGCCGCACCAGGTAGGCGGCCAGGGCCGTATCCGAGGTGACGCCGGCCAGGGTCCAGCCACGCCCGGCCAGGTCGTGCATCGCCAGCTTCGCCTCGTGCGCGGCCTTCGGCCGCCCTGCATCCGCCAGCCACTGTCCGAGTGCCGCCTCGTCGTCCGGGGTCAGGGTCGCGGTGTCGATGTAACAGCCGTCGCCGTCGGCGGCGGCGACCGCCAGCGCCGTGGCATCCCCGTCGAAGGCCAGATGTGTTCCCACCACGGCGATGCCGGCGCGTCGCCCATCGGCGACATGTTCGGCGAGCCAGGCCGCCACGGCGCCGGGCTGCAGCGCCCCGCCACGGATGTCGAAACCCTCGTCGACCTCCGGATCGGCGGAGGCCAGGGTGTCGAACAGCCGGTCGCGCAGGACCCGGAACTCCAGGTCGTCGAACAACCGGTGGATCTGATCGCGGTCCCAGGGCAGCAGGCGCAATGTGTCCGGTGTCTGCGCCAGCGGCACGTCCTTGACCAGATCGGTGAGTTCGCGGTTGAGAACGACGCTGGACAGGTTCGCCCGAAGCGCATCCCCGACCTTGCCCTTGACGGTGTCGACGTTGTCGACCAGGCCCTGCAGCGAGCCGTATTCGACGATCCACTTGGAGGCCGTCTTCTCCCCTACGCCCGGGATCCCGGGCAGGTTGTCGCTGGGATCGCCGCGCAGGGCCGCGAAATCGGGGTACTGCCTCGGAGTCAGGCCGTATTTCTCGACGACGGCGTCCGGGGTGAACCGGGTCAGTTCGCTGACGCCCTTGCGGGGGTACAACACGGTGACGTCGTCGCTGACCAGTTGCAGGGAGTCGCGGTCGCCGGTGACCACCAGCACCCGGTAGCCGTCGCCCTCCGCCTGGGTGGCCAGGGTCGCGATGACGTCGTCGGCCTCGAAGCCCGGTTCGGCCAGCACCGTGATCCCCAAGGCAACGAGGACCTCTTTGGTGATGTCGATCTGGCCGCGGAACTCGTCGGGTGTGGCCGACCGGTTGGCCTTGTACTCGGGGTACCTCTCGGACCGGAAGGTCTGCCGGGACACGTCGAAAGCCGCGGCGATGTGGGTGGGCCCCTCGTCGCGCAGCAGATTGATCAGCATCGCGGTGAAGCCGTACACCGCGTTGGTGGTCAGCCCGCCCTTGGTCTTGAAGTTCTCGGCCGGCAGCGCATAGAACGCCCGGAACGCCAGTGAATTGCCGTCCAGCAGCATCAGGGTCGGTTTGGTGTCGGTGGCGATGTCGGCAGTCTTGGCGGGACTCACGGTCTCAACTCTAGGCACTGCGTCCGACAGTCAGCCAGGACCCGCTTCGGCGGCGGGCCGGGCGGCTCTCACCGTCGATTCCGGACACCGTCGACGGCGATCCGGGCCCGGCCCCGAGAAGGGTTGGGCGGCAACCATTTCCCGCTTCAGTAGCCCAGCAACTTGCGGAACTGCTGGCCCACGGCCATCGACTGGCCCATGCGCTGCACCCAGCCGTCGAGGGCGGCCTTGGTGTCGGCGGGATTCCAGCCGCGCTCCGAGGCCAACGCGATCATGCCGGCCTCGTCGGTCACGCCGCGGGCCTGCGCGTCGCGTGCGAGGCTCGCGTACTCCTGCAGCGAGATGCCGTTGATCGGCGCCCAGATCGGATCGTCGGCCGCGACCGAGCGCGTCGACGGCCCGCCGAACGCGGCCGTATCGATCGGGCCGGCCCCCTGCACGTGCACGATGCCCTGCTGGGTCGCTGCCTGCGCTGCTTCCTTGGCCTTCTTGAAGAACCCCACGGTGGTCTCCGTTCGTCGTCGCGGGTGCTGGCGTACGTCAAGTGCACACCAGACGGACGGCTACCGGTCCCACCTTCGGCCAAACTGGAACACGTTTCAGTTTCGGCGTCGACCTCGGATAGTCTGACCCGGTGCCAGGAGCTACAGATACCGCCAAGCCGGCGATCGACGGGTGGTGGGACACCGACGACGCGGGCGTACCGCACCTGATCGGCGGCAAGTGCCCGCAATGCGGCACCTACGTCTTCCCGCCGCGGGCCAACAACTGCCCCAACCCGGCGTGTGACAGCGACGTTCTCGAGCCCGTCGCGCTGTCCCGCCGCGGCACGGTCTGGAGTTACACCGAGAACCGGTACCCGCCGCCGGCTCCCTATCCGGCGCCGGATCCGTTCGAGCCGTTCGCGATTGCCGCCGTGGAGCTGGCCGACGAGGGCATGATCGTGCTGGCGAAGGTCGTCGAGGGCACGCTGGCCGCCGATCTGAAGGTCGGCATGGAACTCGAGTTGGCGCTGGAACCGCTCTACGTCGACGACGACGGCGTCGAGCGCCTGACCTACGCGTGGAGGATCCCGTCATGAGTCGCGCCGTCGACGACGCAGAGCGGGGCACGAGCGATGAGGAGGAGCGGCGCAGATGACGATTGATCCGCTGTACATCCTGGGTGCCGGCATGCACCCGTGGGGTAAGTGGGGCCGCGACTTCACCGAGTACGGCGTGGTGGCGGCCCGGGCCGCGCTGGCCGAGGCCGGACTGGACTGGCGGCAGATCCAGCTGGTCGCCGGGGCCGACACGATTCGGAACGGCTATCCGGGGTTCATCGCGGGCTCGACGTTCGCGCAGAAGCTGGGCTGGAACGGGGTGCCGGTGTCCTCGAGCTATGCGGCCTGCGCCAGCGGGTCGCAGGCACTGCAGAGCGCCCGCGCGCAGATCCTGGCCGGCTTCTGCGATGTGGCCCTGGTGATCGGCGCCGACACCACCCCGAAGGGTGCGTTCGCCCCGGTCGGCGGTGAGCGGAAGAACGACCCGGACTGGCAGCGGTTCCATCTGATCGGCGCGATGAACCCGGTGTACTTCGCGCTGCTGGCGCGCCGCCGGATGGACTTGTACGGCGCGACGGTCGAGGACTTCGCCCAGGTGAAGGTGAAGAACTCCCGGCACGGTCTGCAGAACCCGAATGCGCGTTACCGCAAGGAATCCGCCGTGGCGGACGTACTCGCCAGCCCGGTGGTCGCCGACCCGCTGCGCCAGCTGGACATCTGCGCCACCTCCGACGGCGCGGCCGCGCTGATCGTCGCCAGCGCAGACTTCGCCCGCAAGCACCTGGGTTCGCTCGACGGCGTGCCGTCGGTGCGCGCGGTTAGTACGGTGACACCGCGCTATCCGCAGCATCTGCCCGAATTGCCCGATATCGCAACGGATTCCACCGCTGTGGTGCCCGCACCGGAACGGGTTTTCAAGGATCAGATCCTCGACGCCGCCTACGCCGAGGCCGGCATCGGCCCCGAGGACGTCAGCATGGCCGAGGTGTACGACCTGTCCACCGCACTCGAGCTGGACTGGTACGAGCACCTGGGCTTGTGCGCCAAGGGCGAGGCCGAGGGTCTGCTGCGCAGCGGGGCCACCACGATCGGGGGCAAGGTGCCGGTCAACCCGTCCGGCGGGTTGGCGTGCTTCGGCGAGGCCATCCCCGCCCAGGCCATCGCCCAGGTGTGCGAGTTGACCTGGCAGCTCAAGGGTCAGGCCACCGGACGGCAGGTTGAGGGCGCCACCGTCGGTGTCACCGCGAACCAGGGCCTGTTCGGCCACGGTTCGTCGGTGATCGTCGCGCGGTAACCGCGGCGTCGGCCTGCGCCGCGTAGGGTCGGGCCGATCATGGTCGATATCGACGTGGCCTCGGCGCAACAGGTCGAGCCGCGTCCGGTCGTCGAGGGCATCGGCTACGGCGAAGGCCCACGGTGGCACGAAGGCCGGCTGTGGTTCACCGACGGGCCGGCGGGCCGGGTGTATTCCGCGGGCGAGGACGGCGACCTGGCCGTCGAGGCCCGCATTCCGCACGCATCCGGCCGGTTGCTACGACACCGGCGAGTTCCTCCGGGTCGTCGGTGACGGCACCGCGACGTATCGCGTCGTCGTCGAGGGCGGCATGGATCTCGACGGGGCTCCGGCGCCCAAGTCGGGGATGCGCCGGTTCGGCTCGCCGCGATACCGCGCGGGCCGGCCGCCGATCCGGCAGGCACGCCACACCAGAAGCGCGATCGGATTCATCAGCCCGACCTCATGACACAGCATCCGGGTGTCGCCGAACATGTCCCGCAGCGCCTGACGGGATGCCGGGTCGCCGAAGAACGCCTGCCTGCGCACCGAACGCGGTATTCCCAGCTGCGTGAAAAGGCTGCGCGGCGGCACCAGGAAGGCGCCGCAGAGCAGCCGCATGACGAGGGGCACGTACAACGAGAGCATGAATCTGTTGAACCGCGGCTGGCGCGGGACGTTGCGGCACAGATACGAATGCGCGAAAGCGATGTGGCGAGCCTCCTCGGCCACGTGGATCGCCACGATGCGCTCGAGTACCGGATGCGACGTCGCCTCTTCCCGCAAGATGTTCGTCTGCATGCGGTCGAACGGCACTTCACCCGCCAACACACCGAAGAAGAACGCGTTCGGCATCGGTCCGGCGGCAAGCGCGAGCATCGGCGAGAGCATCCGCAACCAGCGCGGCATGCCCTCGACGTCGGTCGCGGTGCGATTCACCAGTTCCTGAAACATCATCATGTGGTTGCACTCTTCGACGGATTCGTGCATGCAGTACCGAAACTCGGGAGACCCGTTCGGCAGCCGGAAGGTGTAGCCCATCAAGCCACGGACGAGAATGTTCTCGAATTGCGCGGCCACTTTGGCGATGCTCGCCTGCCGGCACAGACCGATCGCGATCCGTCTGTTCGGTGGCTGCGCTCGATACCACGGGTGGCGCCCCAGGGGATCGGTGTTCGGCAGCATCCAGCGCGGGTCGTCAGGTGTCACCGAGAAGTCGGGGTCATCCCAGTCGATATCCGTGTAGGCATCGAAATGCCGGCGCACCGAACCCTGAGACAGGGTCGCCAGGGTGGCCAGGTACTCGGCGTCGTCGATGACCTGCCGCAAACGTTCGCGCCGACGGACTCCGCGGCGCCACATCACGGCGGCACCGCCGCAAAACACCGCGACCACCAATATCCAGCAAACGATCGATGTCGACCCTCTCCCTCACCTTTCGCACTCGGACGCCGGCTGCTTCGACGCGGCAACAATTGCGAACTTCGGCCAACCTACTTGGTGAAGCGTCATTTCGCACACCAAATGCGCCGAAACACTTCACGCGAGACCGAGCGGGCAGGGTGCGCACCGCATTTCGTCAGCTAATTATTGCAGGCCAACCGGCTCGCCGGAATCCGAATCCAACAGCGGCCGGCGCTATGCGACAACCCGGGGGCGCGTCAGCCCCGGGCAACGCCGAGTGCGGTCGCGCAGCGTCGCCGGATCGGCCGGTCTCACCACCAGCGTCCGCGGTTGTACGCCCTTGACGGTGTGTCGGTGTACCGACGCGCACTCAGTGTCAGTGTGGTGATCGCCGCAGAAAGACAGACCTCAGGCGACACCAAGGTAGGCGGCACGCACGCTGTCGTCCGACAGCAGATCCCGGGCCGGACCGGAGCGGGTGATCGAGCCGGTCTCGAGGATGTAGGCCCGATCCGATCGGCTCAGCGCCTGCTGAGCATTCTGTTCCACCAGCAGCACCGTGGTGCCCTGCTTGTTGATCTCGGAGATGATCTTGAAGATCTGAGATATCACCATCGGCGCCAGACCCATGGACGGCTCGTCCAGCAGGAGCACCTTGGGGCGGGCCATCAGGGCCCTGCCGATGGCCAGCATCTGCTGCTCTCCGCCCGACAATGTGCCGCCGATCTGGGAGCGGCGCTCGGCCAGCCGCGGAAACGTCTCGAACACCCAGTCCAGCCGTTCGTCATGCTGCGACTTGCTCTCGAAGGTGCGTCCGTAGCAGCCCATTTCGAGGTTCTCGACGACGGTCATGCCCGGAAAGACCCCGCGGCCTTCGGGCGCCTGGATCAGGCCGTCGCAGACCCGCTTGTGCGCCTTGACCCGGGAGACGTCCCGGCCGTCGAACCACACCGATCCCGATGTCAGCGGCCGCAGGCCGGAGATCGCCCGCATCATCGTGGTCTTTCCGGCGCCGTTGGCGCCCAGCAGCGTGACCAGCTCCCCCTCGTGCACGATAAGCGAAACCCCGTGCAGTGCTTCGATTCTGCCGTAGTTCACGACGACCTCGCGGACTTCCAACAACACCGGACGGTCACTCGGGTTCGTCATCGGGCACTCCCAGGTATGCGGCGATCACCTTCGGATCGTCACGGATCTCGGCGGGCAGTCCGTCGGCGATCTTGCGACCGAACTCCAGCACCACGATCCGGTCGGTGACGCCCATGACCAGGCGCATGTCGTGTTCGATGAGCAACACGGTGTAGCCGTCGTCGCGGATCGCCCGGATCAGTTCGATGAGTGCGGCCTTCTCGCTCGGGTTGAACCCGGCGGCGGGCTCGTCGAGGCACAGCAGTTTGGGCTCGGTTGCCAGCGCCCGGGCGATCTCCAGCCGGCGCTGGTCCCCGTAGGGCAGGTTCTTGGCCTTCTCCTCGCCCCGGTGCGCGATCCCGACGAATTGCAGGATCGCCGCGGCCTTTTCGATCGCGGTGTGTTCCTCGCGGCGGTGCCGCGGCGAGCGGAGGACCGCGCCGGGAACCGAGGTGCGGTGCCGGGCGTCGGTGGCGACGACGACGTTCTCCAGCGCGGTCATCTCCCCCCAGAGCCGGATGTTCTGGAACGTCCGGGCGATGCCCATGCGGGTGATCTGATGGCGCTTGACGCGGCCCAGCCGCTCACCGTCGAAGGTCACCGAACCCGAACTGGGCCGGTACACCCCGGTGATCGCGTTGAAGCAGGTGGTCTTGCCGGCGCCGTTGGGCCCGATCAGCCCGAGGATCTCGCCGCGCCTGATGTTGAAGCTCACCGAGTCCAGCGCGGTGAGACCGCCGAACTTGACGGTCAGGTCCGTGGTCTCGAGCAGGATTTCGCCCTCCGCCGCGTTGACCTTGCGGTCGAGGGTGGCCAGCTCCTCGTCGATGACGGGCAGCGCCGCGGATTCCACGTCGTCCGGTCCCGTCATGCCGCCGCCTTCGCGTCGGGTCCATTGGAGGCGCCCCGCAGCAAGTCGCGGGCCCGCTTGCCGTAGGCGAGCAGCTGCTGGCGCACCGGGAACAGGCCCTGGGGCCGGAAGATCATCAGCAGCACCAGGGCTAGACCGAAGAACAGGTATTTCAGGTCGCCCAGATTCACCCCGAACAGGTGCACGCCGAGCAATCTGTTCGGCAGGTAGACGATCACGAACGCGCCGAAGATGACTCCGAGCTTGTTGCCCTGCCCGCCGAGCACCACCGCGGACAAAAACAGCATCGAGTTGATGATGTTGAAGTTCGTCGGCGCCACGAACTGGACCTGACCCGCGTACAGGGCACCGGACAGCCCGCCGATGCCGGCGCCGATCACGAAGGCCCACAGTTTGAACTTGAACGTGTTGACGCCCATCATCTCCGCGGCGTCCTCGTCCTCCCGGATGGCCACCCAGGCGCGGCCGACCCGGCTGCGTTCCAGGTTGCCGACGATGAGCAGGACGATTGCCACGAGGACCAAACCCAGCCAGTACCACCAGGTTCCGTAGTTGGAGTCTCCCATGGCGTTGCCCGCGGAGAAGAAGCCGCCGGGAACACGGTTCTCGCCCAGCCGCGGATAGGCGATGCCGCCGAGTCCGCGGGACCCATTTGTGACGTCGTTGAGGTTGTCCGCCAGCAACCGGATGATCTCGCCGAAGCCGAGCGTGACGATCGCCAGGTAGTCCCCGCGCAGCCGCAGCGTCGGAAAGCCGAGGATCAGACCGGTCAGCGCGGTGATGGCCATCGCCAGTGGCACGCAGGACAGCCACGCCCAGTTCTTGCTGAACATCCCGGTGGCGCCCAGCTGGTTCCACGGACTCTGCGGGCTGGTCAGCAGGGCGACCGTGTAGGCGCCGACGGCGTAGAACCCGACGTAGCCGAGGTCGAGCAGGCCGGCCTGTCCGACCACCACGTTCAGCCCGATCGCCACCAGGGCGATCATCGCGAACTGGGCCATCACGCCGTCGAAGCTCACACCGGGGGTGTTCAGGAACGACGGTGTGTAGATGGGGAGCAGTGCCATCACCGCGAACCCGAGCGCTCCGAATCCCCACTTTTGCACGCGGGTCCGTTCGCTCCACCAGGACCGCAATGCGTCGCCGGGCGCGGCGAGCGACCGGGTTGCGTCGGGCCGGGGGGTCATACGCGCGCCTTCCCGAGGCTCTCACCGAGGATTCCGGTGGGCCGGATCAGCAGCACCAGGACGAGCAGGACGAACGCGACGACATCGCGCCACTGCGTCCCGAACACCATCTGGCCGTAGTTCTCCATCACGCCCAGGATCAACCCGCCCAGCAGCGCGCCGCGCAGGTTCCCGATGCCGCCCAGCACGGCCGCGGAGAACGCCTTGATGCCCAGCAGGAAGCCACCGGAGTAGATGATGCCCTGCGGCACCTTGAGGGTGTAGAGCAGCGCGGCCGCGCCGGCCAGCAGGCCGCCGATGAGGAACGTGGTCATGATGATGTGCTCCCGGGACACCCCCATCAGCGTCGCCGTGGTGGGATCCTGCGCGACCGCCCGAATGCCACGACCGAACTTGGTCCGGTTGATCACGACGTCGGTCAGCAGCGCGAAAATCAATGCAGCCGCGATGATTACGATCGTGACGTCGGTGATGTTGGCGCCCAGCACGGTGAACTGCACCTTGGGCTGGACCAGGATGATGGGTTGCTGTGCGTTGTTGCCGCCGTAGCCGTGGATGATCTGCGGCAGGATGAAGTGGACGAACTCCTGGATCACGAAGGACATGCCGATCGCGGTGATCAGGAAGGTCAGTGGCCGGGCATTGCGCCGCCGCAGCGGCCGGTACGCCACGAATTCCAGTCCGACAGCGGCACTTCCGGACACCAGCATCGCGAACAACATCGCTATACCCAGATAGAGCACCGTCAGCAGGACGCCCTTGTTGTAGGCGTTGCCGCTGGGTGTGAAGCCCAGGATCATGTCCAGGCAGAAGTAGGCGCCGAACATGCCGAGCATGAAGATCTCGGAGTGGGCGAAGTTGATCAGCCGCAGCACCCCGAAAACCAGGGTGTAGCCGACGGCTACCAGCGCGTAGATCGCACCCCAGGACAGACCGTCGATCGTCAACTGCCAGAAGCTCTTCAGCAGCCCATCGACGTTGAAGTTGATGTTGGCCGCCAGACAGGCGTACTGGTTCAGACAATCAGCGGTCATCCGGTGGCGACTTCCTTACCTGTAGAAGTGCGCGACGCGCCCGAGGCCCTGGGGTCGTGGGCGCGTCTGTCGCACAACCGCTACTGAACCTTGTACATCCAGATCAAGGTGGTGGTCAGCTCACCGGTCTCGGTCCACTGGTACTCACGCGCGATGCCCTGGCCCTGGTAGTTGCGCACGAAGTCCAGCAGGTCCGCGCGGGTGATCTTGCCCGAGTCGATGCCCTTGAGCATGATCGCGGCGAGGTCGTAACCCTCGGTGCTGTAGGTACCCGGCTCCTGGCTGAAGGCTTCGGTGTACTGCTTGGCGAAGTCGCCCGTGGCCGGACCGCACGGGCAGGACAGGATGGCGTCCTTGGACGCCGCACCGGCCTGCTTGACGAACTCCGGGTCCTTGGTGCCGTCGGCGCTGACGAAGACGCCGGTGAAACCGCCATCCCGCAGCTGCTGGACGAACGGCGCCGCCTCGGCGTAGTAGCCGCTGTAGAACACCGACTCCGGTGAACTGCCCTTGATCTGGTTCACCGCGGCCGAGAAGTCCTTGTCGCCCTTCTTCACCGAGATGTTGCACGACGCGTCGGCCACCGGCCCCAGCGTGGTGCGGACCGCCTGCGCCAGACCCAGGCCGTAATCGGTGCTGTCGTCGACGACGCAGACCTTCTTGTGGCCGAGGTTGTTCTTGAGGTAGTTCGCGACCGACGGGCCCTGCACGCCGTCGTTGGCCAGACCGCGGAAGAACGTCTTCCAGCCCTGCTCGGAGAGCGTGACGTTGGTGGCCGACGCGGTGACCGCCGCAAGCCCGGCCTGGTCGAATACCTGACCGGTGGCCTTGGTCTCGCCGGAGAACGCCGGGCCGATCAGGCCGATGGTGAAGGCGTCGTCGACGATCTGCGGGGCGATCTGGGTGGCCTTCTGCGGGTCACCCTCGGTGTCGAATGGCTTGACCTGCACCTGGCAGCCGGGGTTGGCCTTGTTGTGCTGATCGATGGCCAGCTGCACACCGTTCTTGATGTTGATGCCGAGCGCGGCGTCCGGCCCGGTCAACGCACCGGCCATCGCCAGGGACACCGGTGGGCAGGTGGCCTTGCCGTCGCCCGCGGGATTCAGCGGAACCGCGCCGGCCTCCGGCTTGATCTCCGCGCCGTTCTGGTCGATCTGGACCTGTTCCACGATCTTCAGATCGGTGGCCGCCGCATCGCCACCACCGCCGGACTGAGACTGCTGCTGGCAGCCGGCCATGCCGAAAGCCACCAGCGCAGCCGAACCGAGAACCACTGCACTCCGCACCGCGCGACCGCGCACTTTCCACCTCCACGTAAATGTTCACCGAGGCCCCCGGCGGGACCGTTGCGCCCCAATGCTTCGCAAAGAACGCCCCAACGCTTCGCAAAGAACATAGCCAACCAGCGGCGGAATCGCGTGGTGTTGGCGCAGGCGTGGCGTTGCCCGAGGCAGCGCACGCGACAAAGCGGGCGGTCAGCGCGATTATCCGGTCCGGGATCGCCGCGCCGGAAAGCGCAGTGTCAGCGCTTGCTCAGCTGGTCTGCGCGGTGGCCAGGGGGCTCTCAGGGGCTCTCGGAGGCGCCGTCTGCGGACGCATCCAGGGTTTCCAGGACCACCTCGGCCACCCGCTTCATCGTGGTGCGGCGGTCCATGGCCGCGCGCTGGATCCACTTGAACGCCTCGGGTTCGGACATCCCCTGCTTGGCCTGCAGCACGCCCTTGGCGCGTTCGACGAGCTTGCGCGTCTCGAGTCGGTCGGCGAGGGTGGCGACCTCCTTCTCCAGCGCCGAGATCTCGCTGAACCGGGTGACCGCGAGTTCGATGGCCGGGATCAGATCGCTGATGGAGAACGGTTTGACCAGGTACGCCATCGCACCGGCGTCGCGGGCCCGCTCGACGAGGTCGCGCTGGGAGAACGCGGTCAGCACCACGATCGGGGCAATGCGCTTCTCGGCGATCTCCCGCGCGGCGTCGATGCCGTCGCGGCGCGGCATCTTCACGTCCATGATGACGAGGTCCGGGGTGAGTTTGTCGGCGAGTTCGACGGCCTCCTGACCGTCTCCGGCCTCGCCGACCACCTCGTAGCCCTCCTCGCGCAGCATCTCAGCCAGATCGAGCCGAATCAGCGCCTCGTCTTCGGCGATGAGAACGCGGTGTGGCGGGGTCCCGTCTGCGTCGGTGCTCATCGGCCCATTGTCGCGCAGTCGGTCCACGACCGCCGACCACGGGGCCGGACGGTGTCGGCGAAACGATCCTCTATCGTGGTTAGTCGCGCAGGCCCTCGTATCCCAATTGGCAGAGGAAACGGATTCAAAACCCGTGCAGTGTGAGTTCGAGTCTCACCGAGGGCACCACCGATAGCCACGAATGTCCTTGCAGGTCAGGACTTGCCGTCCCCAGCCGCGCGGGCCGACGAGGACGACTTCGGCACACCTGCCGCGCACAACGGTCAGGGGGCGTTTGCCATGGCGCCCCACCACCGGCCTGGGGTGCCGGCGACTTCGTCGCCTATCTCGACACGTCCCTCGAAAGGTCATTGGTGGTGACCGACCTGGACAACCGCGGTCCCCGACGGGTCGATGCGGGTGTGGACACCATTGCATGGGCGCCGCCGTCCCGGTAGGGCATCTATGTTTGCTGCACCGGGACCCCGCCGAAATACCGAGCCCGCTCTCGTTGTTGAATACCTTTCATTGAGATCGGGGCGAAATGAACAACTTCAAGCGGGTACTCGAGTGGACCGTCGCGGTGTGGGTCGTGTTTCTTGCACTGGCGCTTCCGCTGGCCGTTTCGGCAAATGGAGCCGCCGCCGTGGTGGCGTCCCAGCAGACCACCCAACAGGTACTCGACGGCCTCATGGCCGGCGAAGATCCGGCCCTCAGCCCGGCCGAACCCAGCACGAGTACTACGGGTTGGCTCACCGGGACCCCGTTCGACGTGCCGGCCGGCACGCTGGTGGTCAACACCCCCGGCACTGACGACACGACCATGTATCGCCGCATCGACCCGATGCGGGGTGACCTCAGCACCGTGATCGTCGTCTCTCCGCAGTCTTTTTTCCCGATCATCTCGGGGAATTCGGGCCACCTCCTTCCGATTTTCGCCCCGACCTACGATCAGTCCGTCGCCACGGCCGTCGCCCACAATCTCGCCACGATGGAGGGGCTGAAGGACGCCTCTGACAAGCCCTACGTGGTCTACAGCGGGTACTCCCAGGGCGCGGATGCCGTCGGTGAAGCCGCGGAACAGGCGTACGCCGGCGGCCTCCTGGATCCGACCAGCACCCAGATCGTGCTGGTCTCCGACCCGCGCAGTCCGTGGGGCGTCATGCAGTGGGCCACCGACCACTGTCTGGTGCGCATCGTGTCCAGCCTGATCGGGGCAAGGCCCGACGGTGCCCGCAATCCCGCGAACACCGGTGACGACCTTCAGGTGACCTCCGTGATCGTCGATGGTGACCCCGCCGCGAACTTCCAGTGGGTCTGGTACCGGCCGATCACCTCGTTGATTGTCGACGCGGCCGGTTTCTTGGCGGTGCACGCGCTCATGGGCCCGCAGAACTACTCCAACCTGGATCAGATTCAGGACAAGGACGTTCTCTACAGCCGGGACGGTCGCACCACCTACATCGTCTACCACGCCGAACACCCGCTGACCCAACTCACCGAGATGGTCATCGGCCTCGTCGGCATCCACCTCAGCAAGACTCAGGTGGAGCAGCTGGACGCGTTCAACAACTGGTTCTACCCGCTGCAACAGCCTTCCGTAGAGCGGGCCGCCCCTGCCGCGCCGGTGACGACCACGCCGCCCACATCGGCTCGCACCGGGGACGAGACCTCGACGATCCCGACGGTTGCCACGCTGGCGGTGTCGGAGGGTGTCGCGCCCCTCTCACTGCCGCAACAGTCCAGCCGGGAGGCGGCCGCCCCCGAGACGACAACGCCGTCCACACCGGCTGACACGGACGACGAAACCCCGACCACCCCCGCGGTGACTGCCGACCCGGCAGAGCCCGAGGGCGTCGATACACCGTCCGACGAGCCGCCGTCGGAGCTCGCAGACACCTCAGACAGCCCCTCAGCGCCCGAGATCACCCAGCCGAGTGACGACGAGGGCACTGCACCGGATTCCGATCTCCCGGAGAACGACTCCGTCGCCCGCCAAGTGCAGTCAACCTCCGACGACGAGTCCGCCGAAGCCGGCGATTCCGACCCGGGACCGACTGACGTCAAGCAAGGCGGGAATCAGGTCGACCAGCCCTCGCAGGAGAGTTCCGCCGGCCACCCGGAGAGCGCCGCCGCCTGACCACATCGCGGCAAGCCCGGCGCACGGCTCTCCCGTCAGCGCCGGTCAGGCCATCTGTTCCGCCTTGGCGCGCGAGCGCTTGGGGTCGGTCCCCGGCGCATGGGTCGGTGAAGTAGGTGAAACACCTTGGCGCCCAGCCGCTTTCGCCACCCGCTGTTGTGCCTGGCGGAATTCCGGCAGCGGGCCCATCGTGAAGTGGATGCCGTTGATCACCGACCACACCGCGGCCTGGCGGGCGGCCCGCTCGACCGGGTTGGGCCGACGGTGCATCACCATGGCCGCGGCCCAGCTGGGCAGCGTGTCCCGGATTGCCCAGTCCACGAATTCCCCACCGGGCGGCTGGGCTTGGGCGTCGGCCAGGTTAGGCCCGGTGGCCATCGCCGCCCCGTAGGTCAGGGCCAGCTTGGGCAGGTAGGAGTACAGGCAGTCCAGTGTCTCAGCCTTCGTCTCGGGCAGGTCGGTGCCCCCCAGCGCGTGTCCGACCTTGACGAATTCCCGGTAGTACCGATCGATCGTCTTGCCGCGCAACGGATTCGGATGGTAATACTCATGCGCGGTGGCGATCCCCCACACCACGGTGGCGTAGTTCCAGCGCAGCCAGTCCGGGTCGTCGGCGTCGTAGTGCAGGCCGTCGGGCCGTGTGCCCTTGACGGTGTGGTGCATCGCCCGCACGGTCTTGGCCACCCGCTCGGCGGTCGCCGTGGAACCGTAGGCCGTGGCGATGAAGAACGACACCGAATGACCCAGCCGCACCGCGGCGCCTTCGGGATCCACCTGCATCGTCGGCTCTCCGCTTTCGTCGCGCTCGACGATGCGGGAGTGGTCCACACCCATCCAGAAGATGCTCGGGTCGAACCGCTCAAGGTAGGCGGCGCACTGCAGTCCGAACACCAGCGCCGGCATGTGCGAATGCACGTGCCAGACGGCGCTGCCTGGGCCGAACCAGCCCGGGTCGCCCTGCGGCCCAGCGAAGTCCAGCCCGCGGAAGTACCTGCTGCGGACCTCGTCGTCGTAGAACTGGGTGATGCGCTGCGCGAGAAGCTGATGCGGCATGGCTGGCAACTGCATGGCGCCACTGTACATTTCTGGATACACATGTCGCCAGATTTGGGCGGTTAGGCTTGCCGCATGTCGAGCCCCACCAGGTGGGCGGGCGTTCCGCTGACCGACCGCCGGATCGAGCGCCGCGCGCTGCTGATCGGCGCGGCGTTCGAGTTGTTCGGCGACGAGGGTGAAAGTGCGGTGTCGGTGCGCTCGGTGTGCCGGCAGTCGTCGCTGAACAGCCGGTACTTCTACGAGAGCTTCGCCGACACCGACGAACTGCTCGGCGCCGTGTACGACCAGGTGGCCGAGGGCCTCAACGCCGCAGTCGAGGCCGCGATCACCGCGATCACCGCGACCGACGGCACTGACATCGAGCGGTCACGGGCCGGCATCCGTGCAGTGCTGGGCTTCAGTTCCGCCGATCCGCGCCGCGGCCGGGTGCTGTTCACCGAGGCCCGAGCCAACCCGGTGCTGGCGGCCCGGCGCGAGATCGCCCAGGATCTGCTGCGTCAGATGGTGCTCAGCGAACGCGCGCAGGCCCACCCGGGCGAGAAACCGGTGGCCACGGCGGTGGCGGCGGCAATGTACACCGGCGCCATGGCCGAACTGGCGCAGCAGTGGCTGGCCGGCAATCTCGGCGAGGACCTCGATGCCGTCGTCGAGCACGCCGTTCGTTTGATACTGGCTACCGCCTGAACTTCAGCCGGGCCCAAGGTAGGCGCCCCCTCATCTGATCGCACCGTTGAGCATCGGCTTCTCGATGGTGCCCCGCTCGACGCCCCACAGGGTGGCGATGGTCTTGTACTCCCCCGATTTCATCAGGTGTTCCAGGGCCTGCCGCAGGGACTCGGCCAGCTTCGAACCGTGTTGCACGGGCCACCCGTACGGGCCGGCGTCGAAGACGTCGCCGGCTGCCACCAGCGCGCCGCCGGTGGTCTTGATGGCGAAGCCGGTGACCGGTGAATCCGCCGACATCGCGTCCACCTGGCCGGCGATCAACGCGGTGGTCAGGTCGTCCTGCCGTTCGAACACCACGCTCTCGATCGGGGGCAATCCGGCGGCGATGCACGCGTCGCTCTTCTGCGGCAACTCATGGGTCTGCTGGATCACCCCGGTGGTGACACCGACGCGAAGACCACAGGCATGCACCGGATCGATCGGCGGGCCGGGCCGCTGCGCCCACAGCGTGCCGGCCTCGAAGTAGGTGACGAAATCCGCCAGGCGTTCGCGTTCCGCGGTATCGGTCACCGAGGACATCCCGAGGTCGAAATCCCCAGCCTGCACCGACGGCAGGATCGTGTCGAAGTCGACCTCCCGGTACTCCGGTGTCACGCCGAGCACCCGCGTGATCGCGTTCATCAGATCGACGTCGAAACCGACCAGCTGTCCGTAGCCATCCCTGAATTCATTTGGCGCATACGGGATGTTGACCCCGATTACCAGACGGCCGCGGGACTTGACGTCGTCGGGCAGCGTCGCTGCGATCGATGGAATGGCGCCGAGGGTCACCGGGGTGTCGGTGGCCGGCGGCGGACCCACGTCCCGGTGGGCCAGCACCTGCCAGGCCCCGATGCCGCCCGCGGTCAGCAAGACGGCGGCCAGGGCCGCCGCGATCGCGGTGCGGCGCGGCCGGCGGTCCTGGTCGGGCTCTCCGGCCGAGTGCCGGCCCCGGCCGCGCGCCGCGGGCACCCGCGGTGCATCCAGCGCCTGACGGACCGCAGCGGCCAGTGCGCGGCCGGTCTGGTAGCGGCGGTCGGGATCCTTCGCCATGCCCTTGGCGATGACGGCGTCGAAGGCCGCCAGCGCCGGGTCCGTATCCGACGGCCGCGGCGGAGTCGACACCAGGTGCCCCGCGATCTGCTGCTCCAGGCTGTCACTGGGATACGGGCGCCTGCCGGTGAGGCATTCGTAGAGCACGCAGGTCAACGCGTAGATATCCGAACGGGTGTCGCTCTGTCCGCCGTTGAACCGCTCGGGGGCCATGTAGGCCAGCGTTCCCAGTGTGCTGCCGGCGGTGGTCAGGCCCGTCTCGCCGGCGGTGCGGGCGAGCCCGAAGTCGATGAGATACACGAACTCGCGGTCGGAGATCAAGATGTTGGTCGGCTTGACGTCACGGTGTACCAGGCCGCGCGCGTGCGCGGAGTCCAGCGCCGACGCCACCTGCTCGACCACCACGGCGCCCAACTTCGGCCCGAGCGGTGTATCTCGTTGCGCCAGAAGGCTTCCGAGGTTCTCCCCCTCGATCAAGCGCATGTCCAGATACAGTCGGCCGTCGATCTCGCCGTAACCATGGATCGGGACCACGTGCGGGTCGTTGACGCCGGAGGCGGCCTGGGCCTCGCGCCGGAAGCGCTGCTGGAAGACCTCGTCGCGGGCCAGGTGCGCGGGCAGCACCTTGAGCGCGACGATCCGGTCGGTATTGGTGTCGCGGGCGCGGTACACCTCACCCATCCCGCCGCGACCGAGCAGTTCGAGCAACTCGTATTGCCCGAAGCGCGTCCCCTCCACTTTGACTCCCCGGTCGCCGGAGGCTACATCACCTTGGAAAGGAACGACTGCGTACGTTCATGCTGAGGATTGGCCAGCACCTCACGCGGCGGACCCGCCTCCACGATGACGCCCCCGTCCATGAACACCAACTGGTCTGCGACCTCGCGGGCGAAGCCCATCTCGTGGGTCACCACGACCATCGTCATACCTTCTGCCGCAAGCTTTTTCATGACCGCCAGCACCTCGCCGACGAGTTCGGGGTCCAGCGCGGAGGTGGGTTCGTCGAACAGCATCAGCTTGGGCTCCATGGCCAGCGCCCGGGCGATCGCGACGCGCTGCTGCTGCCCGCCGGACAGCTGCGCCGGGTAGGCGTCGGCCTTGGCCGACAGCCCCACCTGGTTCAGCAGATCCTTGGCCTTGGCCAGCGCGGCGTCCTTCTTGACACCTTTCACCTGTATCGGCGCCTCGATGATGTTGGCCAGCGCCGTGCGGTGCGGGAACAGGTTGAAATGCTGGAACACCATCCCGATGTCGCGCCGCTGGCGGGCCGCGTCGCGTGGGGACATCTCGTGGAGCCTGCCGCCGCGCTCCCGGTAGCCGATGAGCTCACCGTCGACGTAGAGCCGCCCGGCGTTGATCTCCTCGAGGTGGTTGATACACCGCAGGAAGGTCGACTTGCCCGAGCCGGACGGCCCGATCAGCACCAGCACCTGGCCACGACCGATCTCCAGCGTGACGCCCTTGAGGACCTGCAGCGCGCCGAAGTTCTTGCACACGCCGTCGGCTTTGACCATCAGCTGCTCACCGGCGGCATCATCGACTCGGCTCATACGTGGCCCGCCTCTCCCAGCTGTTCGGCCTCGTTGAGTGCTTCGAGTTGCTTGCTGGTGAGCCTGCGCGAGGCCCCCCGGGAGAAGTACTGCTCGAGGTAGTGCTGACCGACCATCAGGATGCTGGTCACCAGCAGGTACCAGGCCGATGCGACCAGCAACAGCGGGACCGGCTCGAAGATCACCGCGGCGATGTTGCGCTGCGCGCCGAAGAGATCCTTGGTGTAGGGCACCGCCGCCACCAGTGACGTGGTCTTGAGCATGCCGATGAATTCGTTGCCGGTGGGCGGGATGATCACGCGCATCGCCTGCGGCAGCACCGTTCGTCGCATGGTCTGCCACCATGACATGCCCAGTGCCACAGATGCTTCGTTCTGCCCTTCTGGCACCGACGAGATGCCGGCGCGGATGATCTCGGCCAGGTAGGCGGCCTCGTTCAGGGCGAGGCCGACCACCGCCAGCCAGAAATACGGCGCCAGATTCTGGATGTTCAGGTGAAAGAACGTGGGCCCGAACGGAATTCCCAGCTGGACGTTCTTGTAGATGGTCGGCACCAGGCCCCAGAACACCAGCTGGACCCATACCGGTGTGCCGCGGAAGATCCACAGGTAGACCCAGGACACGGCGCGCAGCACCGGATTGGGCGACAGTCGCATCACCGCCAGCACCACAGCGAGCACGATCGCCAGCACCATGGACAACACGGTGAGCTCGAGGGTGACCACGACGCCGCGAACGATGCGTTCGTCGAGAATGTACTTGCCGAAAACCGACCAGCGGTACGCCTCGTTGGTGGCGGCGCCATAGAGGAACAGCGCTGCCAGCAGAAGGACGACGATCGCCGTCACCCAGCGCCACGGGTGCCGCAGCGGTACCGCGTCGATCGCGGCCGGGGTGGCGCCGGGCGGCGGCGAATCGTCGGTGCTCATCGTTGCCCGTCGGCGCTCAGTTGACCGCGCCGTTGATCACCGGTTTGTCGATCGCGCCCTTCTCGACGCCCCAGTTCGTGGCGATGGTCTTGTAGTCGCCGGTCTCGATGAGGTGCTCCAGGGCCTTCTGCATCGCGGCGGCCAGAGCCGAGCCCTTCTTCACCGGCCAGCCGTACGGCGCCGAGTCGAAGATCTCGCCGGCCTGTTCGAGCTTGCCGTTGCTCTGTTTGATGGCGTACAGGGTCACCGGGGAGTCGGCGGACATCGCGGCGGCCTGGCCGAGAACCACGGCGTTGGTCGCCTGATCCTGACCGTCGAACTTGAGGACCTCGATGGCCGGCTTGCCCGCCTCGGTGCACGCCTTGCTGCGCGCGGGCAGTTCGTCGGTCTCCTGGACCGTGGTCGCCTGCACCGCGACCTTCTTGCCGCACGCGGTGTCCGGGGTGATGTCGGACCCGACGGGCTTGGCCCACAGCGAACCGGCGGAGAAGTAGGTGACGAAGTCGACGGTCCGCTCGCGTTCCTTGGTGTCCGTGAACGACGACATCCCGACGTTGAAGGTGCCGCCCTGGATGGACGGGATGATCTTGTCGAAGTCGGCCTCGCGGTAGTCCGGCGTGAGTCCCAGCGTCGCCGCGATGGCGTTCATCAGATCCACGTCGAAGCCGACGATCTTGCCGCTGGGGTCCTTGAACTCATTTGGCGTGTAGGGAACATTGACACCGACGACCAGCTTGCCCGACGACTTGATGTCCTCGGGAACCATGTTGGCGATCGAGTCCACCTTCGAGGCCTGTGCCGCTGTGGTCTGCGTCGTCGGAGACTCGGTGTCGGTGTTCTTGGTGCAACCCGACAGGGCCAGCGTGCCCGACAGCGCAAGAATGCCGACCGTGCGCCATCCGAGCCCCGACCACCGGCGAACCTGCTTTCCAGCTTCCACGTTCGTCTCAACTTTCTACCCGGGTGTTCATGGGGCCGTTCCGTTTGTCCAAGCAGTGCACGTTAACGACCGTGGCGCCAACTCGCACTGCCGGTAACGAAACAGTAATAAAGCGGCCGCATCACGGCAGCAGAACAGGAGTTTCCGGCGCTGTGCATACCTCGGCGTTGCCACACTGTGACACACTTTTCGGCATGGACTCCCCTGTAATCAACGAAGTTCGAAGCCTCGCCCCCCACCTGTGGAAGTCGACCCTGCTTTCGGGTCTGCTCTCCGTCGTCATGGGCGTGCTCATGCTGGTGTGGCCGGGCAAGACGCTCGCCGTCGGGGCCGTCCTGTTCGGCGTATATCTCCTGATCAGCGGTATCGCGCAGGTCTTCTTCGCCTTCACGCTGCAGGTGTCGGCGGGCGGCCGGGTCCTGTTGTTCATCAGCGGCGCGGCGTCGCTGATCCTCGCGGTCCTGGCCTTCCGGCATTTCGGTGAGGGCTATGCCGTTCTGCTGCTGGCCATCTGGATCGCGGTCGGCTTCATCTTCCGCGGCGTGGCCCACACGGTGTCGGCGATCAGCGATCCCGGCCTGCCGGGGCGCGGCTGGGAGATCTTCTTCGGCATCATCAGCCTGATCGCCGGCATCGTGATGCTCGCCTGGCCCGGTCTTTCCCTGTTGACCCTGCTGATGGTGGTCGGGTGGTACCTGATCTTCATCGGCGTGTTCGAGGTCGTGATGGCCTTCGTGATCCGGAGGGAAACCAAAGCCCTGACCTCATAGCGGTCACGGTGCGGGGTACGTCACGTTGCGGGAGGTACCCCGCGGGCTACTACACTGCGTAGTACAGATATTCTCCGCAGCCCTGGAAGTTGGTGCCGGTGGACGCCCTCGACGCATCGCGGTGGCAGTTCGGAATCACGACGGTCTACCACTTCGTCTTCGTGCCGCTGACCATCGGGTTGGCGCCACTGGTCGCGGTGATGCAGACCGTCTGGTACGTCACCGGGAAGACGGAGTGGTACCGGCTGACGAGGTTCTTCGGGAAGCTGTTCCTGATCAATTTCGCGATCGGTGTCGCCACCGGCATCGTCCAGGAATTCCAGTTCGGCATGAACTGGAGCGAGTATTCGCGATTCGTCGGAGACATCTTCGGCGCCCCCCTGGCGATGGAGGGCCTGGTCGCGTTCTTCTTCGAGTCCACCTTCATCGGGCTGTGGATCTTCGGCTGGACCCGCCTGCCGCGCGCCCTGCATCTGGCCTGCATCTGGATAGTCGCCGTCGCAGTGAACCTGTCGGCGTTCTTCATCATCGCCGCGAACTCGTTCATGCAGCATCCGGTCGGCGCGTCCTACAACCCGGCCACCGGCCGTGCCGAATTGCACAGCATCATGGCGCTTTTCACCAACAACACCGCCGTGTGGGCGTTCCTTCACGCGGTGGCGGCGTCCTTCCTGACCGCGGCCACCTTCGTCGCCGGTGTCTGCGCGTGGTGGATGGTGCGCAGCCGCAACCGCAGCGGTGCCGCACCGGTCTCTGATGCCGGCACCATGTACCGGCCGGCGACGATCCTGGGTTGCTGCGTGGCGCTGGTCGCCGCACTCGGCCTGGTGTTCACCGGCGATGCCCAGGGCAAACTGATGTTCCAGCAGCAACCCATGAAGATGGCCTCGGCAGAGTCGTTGTGCCACACCGAAACCGACCCGAAATTCTCGGTGCTGACCGTGGGCACCCACAACAACTGCGGCGGCGTGAACCGCCTCATCGAAGTCCCCTACGTGCTGCCCTTCCTGGCCGAGGGGACGTTCAGCGGGGTGACCCTGGAGGGCGTCGAGGATCTGCAGACTCAGGCCGTCGACAAATTCGGCCCCGGCAACTACCGACCCAACCTGTTCGTCACGTACTGGTCGTTCCGCGCGATGATCGGATTCCTGCTCGTCCCAGTCCTGTTCGCGCTCACCGCGCTGTGGCTGACCCGCCGCGGCCGGATACCCGATCAGCCCTGGTTCGCCCGCTTCGCGTTGTGGACGTTGCCCACCCCGTTCCTGGCCAGCATTGCCGGCTGGGTCTTCACCGAGATGGGCCGCCAGCCCTGGGTGGTGGCGCCCAATCCAGTCGGTGACCAGATGGTGCGACTGACGGTGCAGGACGGCGTGTCCCACCATTCCGCCGGACTGGTCTGGTTCACGCTCATCGGCTTCACTGTCGTCTACGCGGTGCTCGCCGTCATCTGGTTCTACCTGTTGCGCCGGTATGCCGGCGAGGGGCCGCTGGAACACGACTCCGAACCGGCTCCCCCGACACCGCCCGACGACTCCGACATCGCGCCGTTGTCGTTCGCTTACTGAATCTTCGACCCAGGGAGCTGATCGCATGGGACTCCAGGATTTCTGGTTCATCCTCGTCGCGGTGCTGTTCGTCGGGTTCTTCGTTCTCGAAGGCTTCGATTTCGGCGTCGGCATGCTGATGGAGCCGCTGGGCCGGATGGGCGCCAAGACCGATCGGCAGGACCCGGCCACTGCCGAGAAACACCGCCGCGCGGTCCTCAACACGATCGGCCCGGTGTGGGACGGCAACGAGGTCTGGCTGATCACCGCCGGCGGCGCGATGTTCGCGGCGTTCCCGGGCTGGTACGCCACGATGTTCTCCGGGCTCTACCTGCCACTGTTCGCGATCCTGCTCGCGATGATCCTGCGCGTCGTCGCGATCGAGTGGCGCGGCAAGATCGACGATCCGAAATGGCGCGCCTGGGCCGACGCCGGGATCGCGGTGGGATCGTGGCTGCCGGCGGTCCTGTGGGGCACCGCGTTCGCGATTCTGGTGCGCGGCGTGCCGGTGGACGCCGACAAGCAGATGCAGCTGGGATTCACCGATGTGATCAACACCTACACCCTGCTGGGCGGGGCGGCCACCTGCGGGCTGTTCCTGTTGCACGGCACGGCCTTCCTCGCCCTCAAGACTGCCGGTGAGGTACGGGCCAACACGCTGGCGGTGGCCCGGGTGATCGCGGCGCCGGTGCTGGGAGTCGTCGCCGCCTTCGGGCTGTGGACCGAACTGGTGCACGGCAAGCCGTGGACGTGGATCGTGTTCGCGCTGGCCGCCGCCACCCTGATCATCGCAATCGCGTTGCTGCTCAAGGGAACTCACGACGGCTGGGCGTTCATCGCCACCACGTCGACCGTCGTTTTGGTGATCGTGATGCTGTTCGGTGACCTCTACCCCGACCTGATCCCGTCGACGCTGAACCCGGACTGGAGCCTGACCGTCGACAACGCGTCGTCGAGCCCGTACACGCTCCGCGTCATGACCTGGATGGCCGTCATCACCGCGCCGCTGGTGATGGCCTACCAGGCCTGGACGTACTGGGTGTTCCGCAGCCGGATCTCCGCCGAGCGGATACCCGACCCGGTCGGGTTGCCGGGGCGCGTGCCCTGACCGGGACCTCGCGGCGGGGGCCGGTCGACCCACGGCTGTGGCGGGTGTCGGCGTCCACCCGCCGTTACCTGATCGCCACGGTCGGCTGTGGCGTGGTGATCAGCGCAACCGCCATCGCCGCGGCCATCGTGCTGGCCCACGTGGTCGCCGGCGTCGTCACCGACCCAGCGGCACGGACTGTGCGGCACTGGGCCGGCCCGCTGCTGATGCTGTCGGGGCTCTACCTGATCCGCGCGGTCACCACCTGGGTCCAGGCCCGGCTCAGTCAACGCGGCGCGGCGGCGACGATCACCGGCATCGCCGAAGCGGTGCTCACCTCGGTGACCACCGACGATCCGCGCCGGGTGGCTGAATTGCGGGACGATGCCGCCGCGGTGTTGTTGCGGGGACTGGACGGGCTGCGACCCTATTTCACCGCGTACCTACCGGCGCTGTTCCAGGCCGCCGTCCTGACTCCGGCCGCGGTCGTCGCGATCGCCTGCTTCGACATGCAGGCCGCCGTCGTGGTGCTGGTGGCGCTGCCGCTCATCCCGGTCTTCATGGTCCTGATCGGGCTCGCCACCGCCGAGCGTTCGGCCGCGGCCCTGCAGGCCATGTCGACGCTGCAGTCCCGGCTGCTCGACCTCGTCGCCGGCATCCCCACCTTGCGTGCGCTGGGCCGCGCCGACGGGCCACGCGCACGCATCGCCGAACTCGGTGCGACCCATCGCCGTTCGGCGATGGCCACGCTGCGCATCGCGTTCCTGTCCACACTCGTACTGGAACTCGTCGCCACACTCGGTGTGGCCCTGGTGGCGGTGAGCGTCGGCCTGCGACTGGTGTCCGGCGAGATCGCCCTGGCCAACGCGCTGACGGCACTCCTGCTCGCGCCCGACGTTTTCTGGCCGTTGCGCCGCGTCGGCGTCGAGTTCCACAGCGCGCAGGACGGAAAAGCCGCCGCCGACAAGGCTTTTGCGGTGTTGGATCGGACGCGTACCGCGACCCGGGTTCCCGGGACGGCGACCGTCACCGCCCGCGGGGCGAAGATCCGCGTCGCGGGGCTGTCGGTGCTGGGACGCGACGGCGCCGCCCCGCACGGACTGACCGTGGACCTGCAGCCCAGCCGGGTGACCGTGCTCACCGGGCCCAACGGGGCGGGCAAGTCCACCACGTTCGAGGTGGTTATCGGCCTGACCCGGCCGACCGCCGGATCGGTGAGCGTCGCCGGGGTGGAGGTGGCCGACCTGGACCTGGAATCGTGGTGGCGGCAACTGGCCTGGCTGCCACAGCGACCCGTCCTGATTCCCGGCACCGTCGCCGCGAACCTCGCGCTCTTCGGTGACCTGACGGATGTCGAAAGTGCCTGTGCGGAATCGGGTTTCGACACCGTACTCGCGGAGCTGCCGGACGGTATGCGCACGGTAATCGGGCGCGGCGGGGTGGGCCTGTCGCTCGGCCAGCGCCAGCGGCTCGGGCTGGCCCGGGCCCTGGGCTCCCCGGCTTCGGTGCTGCTGCTCGACGAACCCACCGCCCACCTGGACTCCGGCGCCGAGTCCCGCGTGCTGCGGGCGCTGACCGCCCGGGCCCGCCGGGGCGACACCGTCGTCGTGATCGGGCATCGGCCATCCGTGCTGGCCGTGGCCGACCACGTCGCCGAAGTGGGTGAGCATGCCCGCTGCTGACCCGCTGCGTGCGGCACTGCACCTGCTGCGGCCCCGGATTCCGCGGCTGCTGCTCGCGATCGGCTGCGGGGTCCTCTCCTCGGGCAGCGCGCTGGCCCTGGCCGCCGTCTCCGCATGGCTGATCACCCGGGCCTGGCAGATGCCGCCGGTGCTGGATCTGTCGATCGCGGTGGTCGCGGTGCGCGCCCTGGCGATCACCCGCGGCGTTCTGCACTACTGCGAGCGGCTGGCTTCCCACGACACCGCGCTGCGCGCCGCCTCGAGCGCCCGCGCGGAGATCTACGGCCGGCTTGCGCACGAACCGACGGACGCTGCGGCACGGCTTTCCGGCGGCGACCTCGCGGGCCGGCTCGGCGCCGACGTCGACGAACTGTCCGATGTTCTGGTGCGTGCGGTGCTGCCGATCGCGGTGGCCGCCGTGCTGTCGGTCGCCGCAGTGGCCGTCATCGCGGTGATCTCACCGGTCGCCGCGGCGGTTCTGGCCCTGTGCCTACTGGCGGCCGGCGTGGGCGCACCGTGGCTGTCCGCCCGTGCGGCCACCGGGCACGAGCACGCGGCCCGGCTGCAGCACGCCGGCCGGGACGACTCGGCGATGCTGGCCCTCGAACATGCCGCCGAACTGCGCGTCAGCGGCCGCCTGGCCGAGGTCATCGCCGAAGTCCGGCAGCGCCAGCGTGATTGGGCGCGGTCGACGGACCGGGCCGCGGTCCCCGCCGCCATTGCGGCCGCCGTACCGGCGGCCGCCGTCGGCGTCAGCGTGCTCGGCGCGGCGGTGGCCGCCATCGGCCTGTCCGCGGCTCCGGCTCCGCCGGCACCGACGACGCTGGCAATCCTGATGCTGCTGCCGCTGTCGGCCTTCGAGGCCACCACGGCGCTGCCCGCCGCCGCCGTGTCGCTGACCCGCGCCCGCATCGCCGCGCGCCGGCTCGTTCCGTTGACCCGCGCCGGCCCACCGGGCCGCACCCCGTCGGCCACCACCGTGCCGGCCGCCGCCGCGCTGCAGGCCGATGTCGCAGCGGCACCGCGGCTGGATCTGCCGCCGGGTGCCCGGCTGGCGGTCACCGGTCCCAGCGGCGCCGGCAAGACCACGCTGCTGATGACGCTGGCCGGCCTGATCGCACCGCGCACCGGATCGGTCACCCTCGCCGGCACCGCCCTGTCGTCGTATGACGAGGCCACGCTGCGGGCCACGGTCGCGTTCTTCGCCGAGGACGCCCACGTGTTCGCCACGACGGTGCGGGACAACCTGCTGGTGGTCCGCGGTGACTGCACCGACGCCGAGATCACCGACGCCCTGACCGCGGTCGGGCTGCCGGCCTGGCTCGACGGCCTGCCTCGCGGCCTGGCCACCGTACTCACCGGCGGGGCCGGCGCACTGTCGGCCGGGCAGCGCCGCCGGCTGCTGCTGGCCCGCGCGCTGCTGTCGCGGGCGCCCATCATCCTGCTCGACGAACCGACCGAGCATCTCGACGCCGACACCGCCGACGGCATCATGCGGGCCGTGCTGACGCCCGGGGCCCTGTTCGGCGCCGACCGCACCGTCGTGGTGGCCACCCATCACCTGCCGGCCGATATCCGCTGTCCACGTCTGCATGTCGACTCCGGCAGGTACCCTGACTGCCAATGCGCCGCATCGGGCCTGACGGGAGTGCCGAGTCATGACTGAACCATCCGATCCCGCCGACCGGCCGGACATCCCCACGGAGACAACGGCTCCCCCGCCACCGGGATACGCGCCGCAGGGGTATCCCCAGAACTACGCCCCCGGTCCCTATCCCGGCGCCTATCCGCCGCCACCGCCCGCCCCGGGCGGGTACCCGGCCGCGCCCCCACAGCCCTATGCGGGCTATGGCACCCCGGTGCCCGCCGCCCCGAAGAACGGGCTGGGCATCGGCGCGCTGATCCTGGGCCTGCTCTCGCTGCCCGCCGTGTTCAGCGTGGTCGGCGGCTTCGTCCTCGGGTTGCTGGCCGTCATCATCGGCTTCGTGGGCTACCGGCGGGCGCGCAGCGGTGAGGCGACCAACGGCGGGATGGCGATCGGCGGCATCGTCCTGGGCTTCCTCGGCATCATCGTCAGCGCGGTGGTGATCGCCGTCGGCGTCTGGGGGTTCAACAAGTTCGGTGGTCAGGACCTGGTCGACTGCATGCGCCGGGCCGGCAACGACACCGCCGCGCAGCAGAAGTGCCAGGACGAGTTCCGGGGCAACCTCGAGGACCGCCTCAGCATCACGCTGACGCCGACGCCCTGATCGGGCTGGGCCGCAACCGTTTTCAGCGCTTCGGGAAGTGCTTGACGATCCCTTCCTGAACCACCGTCGCCAACAGTTGCCCGGTGCCGTCGAAGAAGTGTCCGGTGCCCAGGCCGCGGGAATCCGCCGCCACCGGTGACGTCGTGGAGTACAGCACCCACTCGTCGAACCGGACCGGACGGTGAAACCAGACGGAGTGGTTGACCGTCACCGCGAAGATCCGGTCATGCCCCCAGGACAACCCGTGGGTGGTGATGATCGAGTCGAGCACGGTGGTGTCCGACGAGTACACGAGCGCCGCGTTGTGCAGCACCGGATCGTCTGGCATGGCGCCCTCGGTGGTCATCCACACCCGGTTGTGCGGGAGCCGGTCCCCCTTGTCGCGCATGATCCAGGCGGGGTCGTTGGTGTACCGCCATTCGATGGGCCGCAGCGCCTCGACGAACAGTGGCACCGTCCGCTCGTAGCCGACGAGCAGGTCGTCGATCTTCGGCAGTCCGTCCGGTGGCTGGACGGCCGGCGCCGCGATCCCATGCTCCAGCCCTTGCCCACCGGACAGGTAGGAAATCAAGGCCGTCGCCAACAGCTGGTCGTTCTGGACGACGTCGACGCGGCGGTTGGCGAACCGGCGCTCATCGCGCAGCCGGAACACCCGCAGTTCCAGATCCCGCGTCGGATCGCCACCGGCGATGAAGTGCACCGACAGCGCGCTGGGCGGCAGCTTCGGGTTGACCGTTCGACTGCCGGCCACGAATGCCTGGGCCATCATCTGCCCACCGAAGGTCCGGATCGGATTCTTCGACGGATGGGTGCCGAAGAAGGTGTCGGGCCCGGCCTGCCGGAGGTCCAGAACGGCCAGCAACTCCTCGAAGTCCGTGCCGGCCGGCAAGGCGCCTCCTCCGCGTCAGTGGTCGTCCTCCCCGATCCGGTGCACGTGGATCAGGTTCGTCGAGCCTACTGTGCCCGGCGGGGCGCCTGCGACGATCACCACGAGATCGCCGCGCTTGTAGCGGCCCATCTTCATCAGTTCCCGATCGGCATACCGGATCATGTCGTCCGTCGACTTCATCTGATCGACGATGAAGGTCTCGGTGCCCCAGGTCAGCGCCAGCTGGCTGCGCACCTCAGGCAGGGCCGTGAACGCCAGCAACGGCAGCGGGGTGTGCAGTCGGGCCAGCCGGCGCACGGTGTCTCCGGATTCGGTGAACGCCACCAGCGCCTTGGCGTCGAGGCGTTCACCGATATCGCGCGCCGCATAAGAGATCACACCGCGTTTGGTTCGCGGCACGTGCGTCAAAGGCGGTGCGGCCGTGGAGTTTTCCTCGACAGCGACGATGATCCGCGCCATGGTGCGGACCGCATCCAGCGGGTACTTGCCCACCGAGGTCTCCCCCGACAGCATGACCGCGTCCGTGCCGTCCATCACCGCGTTGGCCACATCGGAGGCCTCGGCGCGGGTCGGCCGGGAGTTCTCGATCATCGACTCCAGCATCTGTGTCGCCACGATCACCGGCTTGGCGTTCTCCCGGGCCATCTGGATGGCCCGTTTCTGCACGAGCGGCACCTCCTCGAGGGGCAGTTCGACACCGAGGTCTCCGCGGGCCACCATGATGCCGTCGAAGGCCAGCACGATCGCCTCAAGGTTCTCCACGGCCTCCGGCTTCTCCAGCTTGGCGATCACCGGAACCCGGCGGCCGACCCGGTCCATCACCGCGTGCACCAGTTCCACGTCGCTCGGAGAGCGCACGAACGACAGCGCGATCATGTCGACCCCGAGTCGCAGGGCGAATTCGAGGTCCTCGATGTCCTTCTCGGACAAGGCCGGGGCCGAGACGTTCATGTCCGGCATGGACAAGCCCTTGTTGTTGCTGACCGGCCCGCCCTCGATGACCGTGCAGACCACATCGGACCCGTCGACGTGCTCCACCACCAGTGCGACCTTGCCGTCGTCGACCAGCAGCCGGTCCCCGGGCGCCGCGTCTCCGGTGAGCTCCTTGTACGTCGTGCTCACCCGATCGTGATCGCCGACGACGTCCTCGACCGTGATGCGCACGGTATCGCCGGTCTGCCACCTGACCGCCCCTTCGACGAACCGGCCGAGCCGGATCTTGGGTCCCTGGAGGTCGGCGAGGATACCGACCGCGCGGCCGGTTTCGTCCGAGGCGGCCCGGACGCGGCCGTAGGCCGCCTTGTGGTCTCTGTAGTCGCCGTGGCTCATGTTCAGCCGGGCGACGTCCATGCCCGCTTCGACAAGCGCGCGAACCTTCTGATCTGTGCCGACGGCCGGTCCGAGGGTGCAAACGATCTTTCCGCGTCTCGTCACGACGCCTCAGCATAGTCTCGGGTCGCCGCCGTCTCGACCGATACAGATGGCCGCCCCGGGTGTGCGCGCGTTGTTCGCGGAGCGGACATCTACCCGACCGCCAGCGGCAGCGCGGTCGGCTTGACCGGCTCCGGCAGATCGGATTCGCCCATCAGGAAGACATCCACCGCATGGGCGGCGCTGCGGCCCTCGGCTATGGCCCACACCACCAGCGACGCACCCCGGTGGGCGTCGCCGCACACGAACACTCCCGGCGCAGTGGTCTGCCAGTCGGGTCCGCAGCCGAGCGAACCCCGGCGCGTGAGTTGCAGTTCGAGGCCGTCGAGCAGCGGCATGTGTTCGACGCCCTCGAACCCGATGGCCAGCAGCGCCAGATCACATGGGAGCTCGAGCGACTCGCCCACCGGCGTGATCGTGCGCCGCCCAGTTTCCGCATCGCGGGTCACCCGCACTTCGGCGATCTGGATGGCCCGCAGGTTGCCGTCCTCGTCGCCGACGAACCGCTGCACGGCGACCTCGTAGCGCCGGTGGCCGCCCTCCGCGTGTGCGGGCGAGGTCCGCAGCACCAACGGCCAGGTGGGCCACGGCGACAGTGATTCGTCGCGCAGTTCCGGGGGTTCCGGGTTGTAGTCGAGCTGAGTGACCGAAGCCGCGCCCTGGCGATGGGCGGTGCCCAGGCAGTCCGCCCCGGTATCACCGCCGCCGATGATCACCACGTGCTTGCCCGCGGCGGTGATCGGCGACGGTCCGTCGCCCTCGCATTCCTTGTTCGCCGGCACCAGGTGGTCCATCGCCAGGTGCACACCGTGCAGGTGGCGACCCTCCACGTCGCTGTCGCGGCCGCGCAACGCGCCGACCGCCAGCACCACCGCGTCGAACCGGTTCCGCAGCTCGTCGACCGAAAGGTCCACGCCCACTTCGCAGTCGGTGACGAACCGGGTGCCCTCGGCGCGCATCTGGGTCAACCGCTGATTCAGCGTCGACTTCTCCAGCTTGTACTCCGGAATACCGTAGCGCAGCAGCCCGCCGAGGCGGTCGTCCCGTTCGTAGACGGTGACGTGGTGGCCGGCGCGGGTGAGTTGCTGTGCCGCCGCGAGTCCCGCAGGTCCCGAGCCGACCACCGCGACGCTCTTACCGGTCGAGATGGCGGCCGGTTGTGGTTCCACGATGCCGTCCAGCCACGCCTGGTCGGCGATGGTCTGCTCGATGCGTTTGATGGTGACGCTGCCGCCGGTCTTGTCGTCGGCGATGGACAGCACACAGGCCGCCTCGCACGGGGCCGGACACAGCCGCCCGGTGAACTCCGGGAAATTGTTGGTGGCGTGCAGGCGCTCACTGGCCGCGCCCCAGCGGCCGCGGCGGACCAGGTCGTTCCATTCCGGGATCAAGTTGCCCAGCGGACAGCCCGCAGTTCCGGAGTGGCAGAACGGAACCCCGCAGTCCATGCACCGACGGGCCTGCCGGCTCACCTCAGCCGACCGCGCGTGGGCATCCTGCGCCTCGTAGACCTCCCGCCAGTCGCCGACCCGTTCGTCGACGGGGCGCTTGTGCGCCTCGACCTTGGCGACTTCGAGGAAGCCGTGCGGGTCAGCCACGGGTCGCCTCCATGATCGCCGCATCCACGTCGCGGCCTTCGGCCCTGGCCATCCGGGTGGCCTGCAGCACCTTCTGGTAGTCGGTCGGCATGATCTTGGTGAACTGCGCGCTGCGCCTCGGCCAGTCCGCGAGCACCGAGGACGCCACCGTGCTTCCGGTGAAATGGGCATGGCGCGCGACGATCTCACGCAGCCAGGCCAGGTCCTCGGGCTCGAGCCGCTGCAACTCCACCATCGCGGTGTTGACCTTCCCCGGATTCAGCCCCAGCACGTAGGCGATCCCCCCGGACATTCCCGCGGCGATGTTTCGCCCGGTCGGGCCGAGCACCACGACCCGCCCGCCGGTCATGTACTCACACCCGTGGTCGCCGACGCCCTCCACGACGGCCAGCGCCCCGGAGTTGCGGGCACAGAACCGCTCACCCACCCGGCCGCGCAGATACACCTCACCCGAGGTGGCCCCGTACATCAGGGTGTTGCCCGCGATGACGTTGTCCTCGGGCAGGAACAGCACATCGTCCGGTGGACGCAGCACGATCCGCCCACCCGAAAGGCCTTTTCCGACATAGTCGTTGGCGTCGCCCACCAGGTTGATGCTGATGCCGGGCGGCAGGAACGCACCCAGCGACTGGCCCGCCGAGCCGGTCAGGTTGACCGTGATTGTGTCGGCCAGCAGACCCTGTGCGCCGTAGCGACGGGTCACCTCCGAACCCAACAGGGTTCCCACCGTCCGGTCGACGTTGCGGACCGGCAGTTCCAGCACCACCGGATGAGCATCCTCGAGCGCGCCCTCCGCCAGGGCCACCAGCGTCTGATCCAGCGCGTGGTCCAGACCGTGATCCTGATCGCGGACCCGCCGGCGTTCGGGATGCTTCGCGCCCGGCTTGTCGCCGGGAACCGCGAACAGCCGGGTCAGATCCAGGCCCTTGCTCTTCCAGTGCGCAACCCCGTCGGCGGTGTCGAGCAGTTCGGCGTGACCGACGGCCTCGTCGACGCTCCGGAAACCCAATTCCGCCAGGTACTTCCGGATGTCCTCGGCGATGAACCGGAAGAAGTTCTCGACGAACTCGGGCTTGCCGTTGTATCGGGCCCGTAGTTCCGGATTCTGGGTGGCGACACCGACCGGGCAGGTGTCGAGGTGGCAGACCCGCATCATGATGCAACCGGACACGATCAGCGGTGCGGTGGCGAAGCCGAACTCCTCGGCCCCGAGCAGCATCGCGACCATCACGTCGCGCGCGGTTCGCATGCCGCCGTCACATTGCACCGTGATCCGGTCGCGTAACCCGTTGAGCACCAGCGTCTGCTGCGTGTCGGCCAGCCCGATCTCCCACGGCGCCCCGGCATGTTTGAGCGAGGTGAGCGGAGCCGCACCGGTGCCGCCGTCGTACCCGCTGATGAGCACCACGTCGGCGTGCGCCTTCGACACCCCGGTGGCCACCGTGCCGACGCCCACCGAACTGACCAGCTTGACGTGGATGCGCGCGTCCCTGTTGGCGTTCTTCAGGTCGTGGATCAGCTGCGCGAGATCCTCGATCGAGTAGATGTCATGGTGCGGCGGCGGCGAGATCAGGCCGACACCCGGGGTGGAATGCCGGGTCTTGGCGATGCTCGGGTACACCTTGAACCCCGGAAGCTGGCCGCCCTCACCGGGTTTGGCGCCCTGGGCCATCTTGATCTGGATGTCGGTGGCATTCACCAGGTAGTCGCTGGTGACGCCGAACCGCCCGGAGGCGACCTGCTTGACAGCGCTGCGCAGCCGCGGGTCGTAGAGCCGCTCTGCATCTTCCCCGCCCTCGCCACTATTCGACCGGCCGCCCAGGTTGTTCATGGCGATCGCCATGGTCTCGTGCGCCTCGGCCGAGATGGAGCCGTAGCTCATCGCCCCCGTGTTGAATCGGGTGCAGATCGCATCGACCGACTCGACCTCGGACAGGGGAACCGGTTCGCGCACGCCGGCTTTGAAACCGAAAAGTCCGCGTAGCGTTCCGCCCTCGCGGGACAGCCGGTCGACCTCCCGGGTGTACTCGGCGAAGACGTCCTCGCGGCCGGTGCGGGTCGAATGCTGCAGCAAGAAAACGGTTTCCGGGGTGAACAGGTGCAGCTCGCCGTCCCGGCGGAACTGGTATTCGCCGCCGACGGACAGGCGCCGGTGCGCCCGCTCGGTCGGGTTCTCCGGGTAGGCGCGGCGATGCCGGAACCTGACCTCTTCGGCCAGCACGTCGAGACCGACGCCGCCGAGCTGGCTCACGGTGCCCTCCAGGTACTCGTCGATCACCTCCTGGGCCAGGCCGATGGCCTCGAACGCCTGCGCACCGGTGTACGAGCCGACGGTGGAGATGCCCATCTTGCTCATTACCTTCATCACGCCTTTGCCAAGCCCCTTGAGGTAATTGCGCACGGCCGCGGCGGATTCGATGCCCGTCAGCTCACCTTCGCGGATGAGGTCTTCAATCGATTCGAACGCCAGGTACGGGTTGACCGCCGCGGCGCCGTATCCGATCAGCAGGGCCATGTGGTGCACCTCGCGGGCGTCGCCGGTCTCCACCACCAGCGCGACCTTCGTGCGCTCCTTGGTGCGCACCAGATGGTGGTGCACGGCCGCGACGGCGAGCAGCGACGGGACCGGCGCCATGGTGTGGTCGGAATCCCGGTCGGAGATGACCAGTGTGCGTGCGCCTTTGGCGATCGCCTCCGAGGCGCGCAACCGCAGGTCCTCGAGCGCGTCGGCCAGCCCGGTGCCGCCGCGTTCGACGTCGTAGAGGGCTCGCAGCACGGCCGTGCGCAGGCCGGGGTGCTCGTTGTCGTCGTTGATGTGGACGATCTTGTTCAGCTCGTCGTTGTCCAGGATCGGCCAGGGCACCTGGATCTGCCGGCACGACGCCGCCGTCGGGCCGAGCAGGTTCTGCTCTGGACCCATCACGCGGGCCATCGAGGTGACGATCTCCTCGCGGATGGCGTCCAGCGGCGGGTTGGTCACCTGGGCGAACAGTTCGACGAAGTAGTCGTAGAACAGCCGGGAGCGCCGCGACATCACCGCGGCAGGGGTGTCGGTTCCCATCGAGCCCAGCGGTTCGGCACCGGATGCGGCCATGGGGGCCAATATGATTCGCAGGTCTTCCTCGGTGTACGCGAAGGCGATCTGGCGGCGGACCACCGATTCGTGGTTGGGGTGCACGCGGGCCCGGTCGGGCAGCGATTTGAGGTCTAGCAATCCGGCGTCGAGCCATTCGCCGTACGGCTCGGTGGCGGCCAGTTCGTCCTTGATCTCGTCGTCGGGGACCAGCCTTCCCGCGGCCGTGTCGATCAGGAACATCCGGCCGGGCTCGAGTCGGCCTTTGGCGACCACTTCGGCCGACGGCACGTCGAGCACACCGGCTTCGCTGGCCAGGATGATCCGGTCGTCGATGGTGCGCCACCACCGACCCGGCCGTAAACCGTTGCGGTCCAACACCGCTCCGACGACGGTGCCGTCGGTGAACGTGACGCACGCGGGTCCGTCCCACGGTTCCATGACCGAGGCGTTGAACTGGCAGAACGCCCGGCGCGCCGCGCTGATCGTGGTGTTGTTCTCCCACGCCTCCGGGATCATCATCATCACCGCGTGCGGCAGGCTGCGGCCGCCCAGATGCAGCAGTTCCAGCGTCTGGTCGAACGATGCCGAGTCCGAGGCGTCGGGCGTGCAGATCGGCGAGAGGCGCGACAGGTCGCCGCGGATGTGGGCGCTGGCGAGCATCGCCTCGCGGGCGTGCATCCGGTTGCGGTTCCCGCGCACCGTGTTGATCTCGCCGTTGTGGGCGACGAAGCGGAACGGGTGGGCCAGCGGCCAGGACGGGAAGGTGTTGGTCGAGAACCGGCTGTGCACGATGGCGATGGCACTGGTGCACCGCTCGTCGACCAGATCCGGGAAGAAATGCGACATCTGCGGGGCGGTCAGCATGCCCTTGTAGGTGATCGTCCGGCTCGACAGCGACGCAAAGTAGACGCCGGTGCCGGCGGCGGCGACATCCGGGGTGACGTGGCCGGCGCGTTTGCGCACGGGGTACACGAGCCGGTCCAGCTCCAGCCCCGACGGTCGCACCCCGTCGCATTCGGGGGCGGCGACGAACAGTTGGGACATGTGCGGCATACAGCTGCGCGCGGTGGGGCCGATGCCGGCGCCCTCGGGGTCCAGCGGCACCGTGCGCCAGCCGAGCACCTCGATGCCCTCGTCGGCGGCGATCGCCTCGACCCGCGCCTGTGCAACGGCCCGGGTGGCGGGGTCCTGCGGTAGGAAGCAGATGCCGGCCGCGAAGGTGTTGGCGCCGTCCGCCGGCGCGGGCAGTTCGAAGTCGACCACCGCACGGAGCAGTTCGACGGGTAGTTGCAGGAGGATGCCGGCGCCGTCGCCGCTGTTGGGTTCGGCGCCCGCGGCGCCGCGGTGTTCGAGGTGTTCGAGGGCCTTCAGCCCGTCGGTGACGATGCGGTGCGACCGGCGGCCCTTGATGTCAGTGACCATCGCCACACCGCACGAGTCGTGCTCGCGCTCAGGATGGTACAGACCCTGGGCTTCCGGCAACGCCGAGAACAGCATGAAAACGCACCTCCGCAGCACGGCTGCGGTCGCGAGAGTTGTTGCGCTGAAGGGCTTTACGTCGTCAGGCAGTCCGCAGTCTGTTGTCTTACCGACGGGACTGCGTCGGCCCGTGCGCGGCGTCGCGCAGGCACTCTGCGTGCCTCGAACACCAACGCAGAGTGTATCAGCGGGACCGGTCGGCTACCCGTCGAGAATTGTCGGCACAAGCGGGAAGCCCGGCAGGTTGCGAACCACGGTCCAGGTGACGGCGAGCACGGCCAGGACGGTCACCGCGGCGGGGCTGAACACCGGCTTTCCCTGTCGCATCCTCAGCAACACCCAGAAAGCCACGCCGGGCAGCCCGATGAGCAGGAAGACATTGTCGAGGACGGCGCCCGGCACATCGCCGTGCAGCAGGTCGTGCACCATTCGCAGACCGCCGCAGGCCGGGCAATTCCAGCCGGTCAGCGCCTTGAACGGGCACGCCGGGAACGCCGAATGCGGGCGGTGCGGATCCACCAGGCCGACATAGGCCAGGGCGCCGAGCAGAAGCGCGGCGGTGCCCGCCGCGACCGGCCGATTGATGTGTGCCCCGTCCGGGCGGGTGTCAGGTTCCATCGCGCAGCGGGCGCCCGGCGGTGTCCCGGACGTTACCGGTGAAGATCAGGACCGCATCGACGATGCCCCAGATGATTGCGCCGATACCGCAGGTGAGTACGCCGACGACGAGCTGGATGACCCCCAGGCCGGTCTCGCCGAGGTAGATCCGGCCGAATCCGACCAGTCCGAACAGGCCGATCAGCTGCAGCAGGCCGGCGACCACCTTCGACTTGTCCGAGAACGGTTCCCCGGTGATCGGATCCCGGCCGTACGGGGCCATCGGGTCGAAGTAGATGCCCGGCGGAGGTGGGTACGGGTAGGCGCCCTGCGGCGGGGGAAACCCGGAACCGGGTGGCGGGACATACGAACCCGGGGGTGGGACATACGAACCCGGGGGCGGGACATACGCACCAGTCGGCGGGACATTCGAGCCTGGGGACGGCGGATAGCCCTCGGGCTGTAAGGGCGGCGTCGTGCCGTAAATGGGGCTTTCGCCGCCGTTGGGTTCCGTCATGAATCCAAGGATGCCAGATCGCGGCTGCTGCCAACGAGTTCCCCGGGCTCGCAAAGGGAATCAGCCCGGGTCTTCGTCGGGTCTTCGCAGGAAGCGTTCCCGACGCCGCCAGCGAGAGCCAGTTCGTGGCCGGCCTCAACGCCCGACAAGACCGGGTGACTCCTAGCGGCGACGCCGGAACAGTCCTCGACGCGGAGATTTCGGGGCAGTCTCGGCGGGCTCGCCGCTCCCCGGCTCCGCGACCTCGGCCTCCGCCTCCTCCTCGCCGGGTTCGGACACGGCTTCCGCGGGAGCCTCTACGGCCGCTGTTTCCACAGCCTCCGGCGCGGCCGGTTCCATGTCAGTGTCGACCGCGGCGTCGTCGCCACCGTCCTCGACGTCCTCGGGCGGGTAGACGATGGTAGCCGCGGGATCTGGGACTTCGTCGGATGAGTAGTCGATCACCATCGCCGCGTCGTCCGACTCTTCGTCGTCCGACTGTTCGTCATCCGACTCTTCGTCCTCCGACTCTTCGTCCTCCGACTCCCCGGTATCCGGTGCCCGAAGGGCTTCCTCTTGCTCGGACAGCGGCACATCGACCTCGGCGTCGCCGGTCAGACCCTCGAGTTCGTCTTCGCCGATCGGGTCGTGATACTCGTCGATGAGGTCTTCCTCGGCGTCGTCAGCGCTCTCGACCGCGACTCCCGGGGCCGCCACTTCGGCCTCCACGACGGCCTCGTCCGCGGCCAGATCCTCGGACACCTCGGACTCGCCGGTCTCGTCCACCTCGTCGACGGAATCATCGAGCGGCTCGAACTCGTCCACGGACTCCGACTCGTCGGCCGAGTCGAGAAGGTCGAGTTCCGACTCGTCGTCTTCGCCCGCACCGTCGACCGCCACGAGATCGTCGGCGGATTCGGACTCGTCGTCGAAGTCTTCGACTTCACCCTCGACGAACTCGCCGGCCTCGCCGCTGTGTTGATCTTCTTCGTCTTCCAGGCCCGCGACGGTGGCCGCCGCCACCACTCCGGTGCCCGCGGCGACCGCGCTGAACTCTTTGGCCAGTTCGGGCGACAGCTCCGGTTCATCGTCGGACTGCTCGGCCGCGCGGCGGTGACCGACGAGCGTGCTCGGGTCCTCCCGGCCCTTCTTCGCCAGGATGAGATAGACGACAGCACCGAGGAACACGAAGGTCGACGTGAACGAATTGATGCGGATCCCGGCGATGTGCGTCGCGGTGTCGTCGCGCAGCAACTCGACGGCGAATCGGCCCAGACAGTAGAGAGCCACGTACAGCGCGAACAGTCGGCCGTGGCCGATCTTCCGCCGCCGGTCGACCACGATCAGGATCACGAAAACCAGCAGATTCCAGAGCAATTCGTACAGGAATGTCGGGTGGACGATCGCTGCGACCTGGCCCGTCGACACGCCGTTGAGCGAGTGCACGTCGATGATGCCGGAGGGGTCCTGCCGGTAGAAGACCTTCATCCCCCAGGGCACGGTGGTTTCCCGCCCGTAGAGCTCCTGGTTGAAATAGTTGCCGACGCGGCCGATCGCCTGCGCCAACACAATGCCGGGCGCGATCGCGTCACCGAAGGCGGGCAGCGGGATTCCCCGGCGCCGGCAGGCGATCCAGGCGCCCACGCCGCCGAGTGCGACCGCACCCCAGATCCCCAGCCCGCCGTCCATGATCCGCAGCGCGGCGACCGGACCGGCGCCGCCGGGACCGAAGTACGTCTTCCAGTCCGTCATCACGTGATAAAGCCGGCCACCGATCAACCCGAACGGCACCGCCCACAGCGCGATGTCGTAGATCACGCCACGTTCACCGCCCCGGGCGGCCCAACGGCGGTCACCGATCAGCAGCGCCGCGATGATGCCCACGATGATGCAGACCGCGTACGCGCGGATGGGGACAGCGCCCAGATGCCAGACGCCCTGCGCGGGGCTGGGGAAATAGGCCAGGGTTGTCGTGGTCACGCGCTCACCCTCTGTCGCACTCCTTGCGCAAGTTCCGCGGTCAGGGCGCGCACCGCGCCGACACCTTCATCGAGCGCCGACACCAGCGCCGAACCCACGATCACACCGTCAGCATAGGACCCGATCTCGGCTGCCTGTTCCCGCGAGTGCACACCCAGACCCACCCCGACGGGGATGTCGGAGACTGCCCGTACCCGCGCGACGAGTTCGGGCGCCGCGTTCGACACCGCGTCACGGGCGCCGGTGACACCCATCGTCGAAGCGGCGTAGACGAATCCCCGAGACGCGGCCACGGTCATCGCCAACCGTTCCGGGGTCGACGACGGCGCCACCAGAAACATCCGGTCCAGTCCGTACCGGTCGGAGGCCGCCAGCCAGGTATCGGCCTCGTCGGGGATGAGGTCGGGGGTGATCAGACCCAGACCGCCGACCGCCGCCAGGTCCCGGGAAAACGCGTCAACCCCATAGTGCAGCACCGGGTTCCAGTATGTCATCACCACCGCATGGCCACCGGCGGCGGTGACCGCCTCGACCGCGCGAAACGCGTCGCGCACCCGCACTCCCCTGCTCAGCGCCGCTTCGGTGGCGCGTGCGATGGTCGGACCGTCCATTCCCGGATCCGAATATGCGATGCCGACTTCTACGATGTCGCAACCGGATTCGACGAGGGCCACCATGGCGCCGATCGAGGTGTCCACATCGGGGTAGCCGGTGGGCAGGTAACCGATCAGCGCAGCCCGGTTCTCGCTTCGGCAGGCATCGAACACCGATGCCACACCGCCGATTTCACTCATCGACACCGCCGTCGAGCAGACCGAACCACTTCGCCGCGGTGGCCACGTCCTTGTCGCCGCGACCCGACAGGTTCACGACGATCACGGCACCCCGGCCCAACTCGGCGCCCAGTTTCAGCGCGCCGGCCACCGCGTGGGCGGATTCGATCGCCGGGATGATGCCCTCCGTGCGGCACAGCAGCCTGAACGCGTCCATCGCCTCGCTGTCGGTGACCGGGCGGTATTCGGCCCGGCCGGTGTCCTTCAGGTAGGCATGCTCGGGGCCGACCCCGGGATAGTCCAAACCCGCTGAGATCGAATGGGATTCGAGGGTCTGGCCGTCCTCGTCCTGCAACAGGTATGAGTACGACCCCTGAAAAGCGCCCGGCGATCCGCCGGTGAAGGTCGCGGCGTGCCGTCCGGTCTCCACACCGTCCCCGGCCGCCTCGAAGCCCATCAGTCGCACGCCGGGATCGTCGATGAAGGCGTGGAAGATGCCGATCGCATTCGATCCCCCGCCCACACACGCGGTGACGGCGTCGGGCAGTCGATGGATCCGCTCCTGGATCTGGGCGCGGGTCTCCAGTCCGATAACCCGCTGGAAGTCGCGCACCATCATCGGGAACGGGTGCGGCCCGGCGGCAGTGCCGAAGCAGTAGTAGGTGGACTCGGCGTTGGTCACCCAATCCCGAAAGGCTTCGGTGATGGCGTCTTTGAGGGTCCGCGAGCCGGTTTCGACGGAAACCACTTCGGCGCCGAGCAGACGCATCCGGGCCACGTTCAGTGCCTGCCGGGCGGTGTCGACCGCGCCCATGTAGATGACGCAGTCGAGGTCCATCAGCGCACAGGCCGTGGCCGTCGCCACGCCGTGCTGGCCTGCCCCGGTCTCGGCGATGACCCGTTTCTTGCCCATCTGGCGGGCCAGCAGCGCCTGCCCGAGCACGTTGTTGATCTTGTGAGAACCGGTGTGGTTAAGGTCTTCTCGCTTCAGGAACAGCCGGGCGCCACCCGCGTGCTCCGACAGTCTGGTGGCCTCGTACAGCGGTGAGGGCCGCCCGGCGTAGTGGGCCTGCAGGTTGTCCAGGGTGTCGAGGAATTCCTGGTCGGTGCGGACCTTGTCGTAGGCCGCGGTGACCTCCTCGATGACGGCCATCAGCGCTTCGGCGACGAATCGGCCGCCGTACACACCGAAATGGCCCCGGGCGTCGGGTTCATGACCACTGGGTTCCGCGATTCCCGCACTGGCGCGCGGCAGACCGGGGGTGGACGTGTCGGCCACCGCGCTAGCGTGCCGGCTTGGGGCAGGACGGGTGGGTGCCGGCGGTGACCAGGTCCGCCACCGCGCTGCGCGGGTCGCCACTGGTGACCAGGCCCTCGCCGACCAGGACGGCATCGGCTCCGGCGCCCGCATAGGCCAGCAGGTCCGCGGTGCCGCGTACGCCTGATTCGGCCACCCGGATGACATTGGAGGGCAGCCCCGGCGCGATGCGCGCGAAGCAGTCCCGGTCGACCTCGAGGGTTTTCAGGTCGCGGGCGTTCACGCCGATGACCTTGGCGCCGGCCTGCAGGGCCCGGTCGGCCTCCTCCTCGGTGTGCACCTCGACCAGTGCGGTCATGCCCAGCGATTCGGTGCGATCCAGCATCGACTCCAGTGCCGACTGTTCGAGGGCGGCGACGATCAGCAAGAGCATGTCGGCGCCGTGCGCGCGGGCCTCGTGAATCTGATACGGCCGGACCACAAAGTCCTTGCGCAGCACCGGAATCGACACCGCGGCACGCACCGCGTCCAGGTCGTCGAGCGAGCCGTTGAACCGCCGCTCCTCGGTGAGCACGCTGATGATCCGCGCGCCGCCGCGCTGGTATGCCCGCGCGAGGTCGGCGGGATCGGGGATGTTGGCCAACGGGCCGCGGGACGGGCTGGCCCGCTTCACCTCGGCGATCACCGCGATACCCGGTTGGCGCAGGGCCGCGACCACGTCTCGGGGCGGCGGTGCGGCGTTGGCGGCGGCCTTCACCTCGGCGAGCCCGACGACGGCTTCACGGGCGGCGACGTCCGCGCGGACTCCTTCGATGATGGAGTCGAGAACCGACGCCGCGCTCATGCCTGCCCTCCCTTTCAGCTCGTGGCCGTAGCCAGTGGCTGCCACCGATGGTGACGTCGAAGAATCTCCGAGTGTCGCTGTTCCTGAAGGGTAGCCGCCGCGACGGGCTGCCCCGTCACCGACCCTCCGCATCCGGGTCCCGTTCGGAAGGCGCTCCGTCGACCGTCGGATCGTGCCCGTGGTCCAGCGCGTCCCACATCCGGCGCTCCGACGTCGCACCCGGCGCGGCGGCCTCATCAGCCGTTCCCGAGGCCCGTTCCGAACGGACCGCCGACCGTCGCGCCGCCGGCCCGCGGTACTTGTCGGCGTGGTCGGACCTGTCGGTGCCCCCGCGGGCCCGCGCCGCTGCCCGCATCAACAGGGCCGCCGCGAGCAGGGCCGCCACCGCGGCGGCCAGCGTCAGCGCGGCTCCCGCGTACCGGCGTTCGCCGGCCACCAGGAACATCACGGGGATCCCGGCCAGGTCGGCCGCCCGGGCCGACACGTCGGGCAACGTCCACTGGCTGATCGCCAGATAGCCCGCCGCCGCGCTGGCGACAGCGACCAACAACGCCAGCAGGCGCAGCAACCAGCCCCGCACCGCCAGCGCGGCGAGGGCCGCGACCAGCAGCAGCAAGGCCAGCGGCAGCAGCGCCGTCGACCAGGCCCCGCCGGACAGCGTCGTCGTCTTCGGTTGCCCCAGACCGTCGGACGTCGTGATCGCCACCCAGGGCAGCCGCGCACCCACCCACAGCCCCAGCGCACCCGCCACCAGTAGCAGCTGAGCCGTGCGCAACGGCCGGCGAACCGTCCCCTCAGCCATCGGAATCCGGCACCGGGGCGACGTCCGCGGGGGCCAGCGTCTGCGCCGCGGCGACCGCCGCGAGAACCGCCTTGGCCTTGTTGGCGGCCTCGTTGTACTCGTAGGGCCCGTTCGAGTCGGCGACCACACCACCGCCGGCCTGCACGTAGGCGGTGCCGTCGCGCATCAGGGCGGTGCGGATCGCGATCGCGAAATCGGCATCGCCGGCGAAGTCCAGGTAACCCACCACGCCCCCGTAGAGCCCGCGGCGGGTCTTCTCGACCTCTTCGATGAGTTCCATCGCGCGCACCTTCGGGGCGCCGGACAGCGTTCCCGCCGGGAAGCAGGCCGTCACCGCGTCCAGGGCGGTGCGGCCCTCGGCGAGCATCCCGGTGACCGTGGACACCAGATGCATCACGTGGCTGTAGCGCTCGATGTGGCTGTAGTCCTCGACGCGCACGGTTCCCGGAACGCACACCCGGCCCAGATCGTTGCGGCCCAAGTCGACGAGCATCAGGTGCTCGGCGCGTTCCTTCTCGTCGGAGAGCAGCTCCTTTTCCAGCAGCTGATCCTCCTCCTCGGTGGCACCGCGCCACCGAGTGCCCGCGATGGGGTGCGTGGTGGCCCAGCCGTCCTGCACCGTGACGAGCGCCTCCGGACTGGAGCCGACGATCGAAAAGGCTGTTCCCCCGACATCATCCGGAATGTTCAGCAGATACATGTAGGGGCTGGGATTGGACACCCGCAGCATCCGGTAGACATCGAGCGGATCCGCTGGGGTCGTCATCTCGAAGCGCTGGGAGGGAACCACCTGGAACGCCTCCCCGGCCTCGATGTCGCCGACGAGTTTCTCGACGATCTCGGTGTACTCCTCGACGGTGCGCTGCGAGCGGTGCACCGGAACCGGGCGGGAGAACGTCGCCACCGTGGACGGCAGCGGCTGACCCAGCGCCTTCGTCATCACGTCCAGCCGCGCAACGGCATCGTCATACGCCGCGTCGACATGCTCGTCGGTGCCGTTCCAGTTCACCGCGTTGGCGATCAGCGTGATGGTGCCCTCGTGGTGGTCGACGGCGGCGATGTCGGTGGCCAGCAGCATGACCATGTCCGGCAACTGCAGGTCGTCAAGGGCGAGGTCCGGCAACTTCTCCAGACGCCGCACCAGGTCGTAGGCGAAGTAGCCGACCATGCCGCCGGACAGCGGGGGCAGACCGGGCAGACCCGCCGTGGCGAGCAGGCTCAGGGAGTCGTGCAGCGCCTGCAGGGGGTCGCCGCCGCTGGGGGCGCCCTCGGGTGTAGTGCCCAGCCACGCGGCCTGACCGTCCCGCACGGTGAGCGCGGACGGGGCACCTGCCCCGATGAACGACCAGCGCGACCACGACCTGCCGTTCTCGGCCGACTCGAGCAGGAAGGTGCCCGGGCGGTTGTCGGCAAGCTTGCGGTACGCCGACAACGGCGTCTCGCTGTCGGCGAGCACCTTGCGGATCACGGGGACCACGCGGTGTTCGCCCGCGAGAGCGCGGAAGTCCGCCCGCGTGGTGGTGAGGTCGTCTAGCACGCGCCCATCCTCCCACTCCACGTCCGTCAGGTTCTGCACCGTGCTCGTTCGTTGGCGTCCGCCACAACCCTGGTGCAGAACTCGGCGTAGCGTCACCCGACATGAAACGAGGCGACCTCGTCGACGACTTCGTCCTGCCCGACCAGACCGGCAGCGACCGGCGGTTAAGCGATTTCCTGGCCGACGGGCCGGTGGTGCTGTTCTTCTACCCCGCTGCGATGACCCCCGGGTGCACCAAGGAGGCCTGTCACTTCCGTGACCTGGCCGGCGAGTTCGCCGCCGTGGGGGCTCAGCGCGTCGGGATCAGTATGGACAGCGTCGACAAGCAGGCGCAGTTCGCCGATAAGCAGCGCTTCGACTATCCCCTGCTGTCGGACACCGACGGCCACATCGCCCACCGGTTCGGCGTCAAGCGCGGCCTGCTGGGCAAGCTGCTGCCGGTCAAGCGCGTGACGTTCGTCATCGACACCGACTCGACGGTGCTCGACGTGATCGCCAGCGAGACGTCGATGGACAGTCACGCCGACAAGGCATTGGAAACGCTGCGGGCACGCAGGACGACCTGATGGTCCGGATTCGTGTCAAACGCACCATCGCCGCGCCGCCCGACCGTGTCTTCGAGTGGCTGGCCGGCCCGCCAACCTCCGGCAAGGCTTCCTCCAGATCCCCGCGGGCTGCGCGAAAAGCCTTGAGGAACAACGCGCGCCGGCGGTCCGACTAATCCGGGTCGAGCAGCACGTCGGCGTCGAAGCAACTGTGATCACCGGTGTGGCACGCGCCGCCGACCTGGTCGACCTCGAGCAGCACAGCATCGCCGTCGCAGTCCAGCCGGACCGAATGCACGTACTGCGTGTGGCCCGACGTCAGGCCCTTGACCCACTGCTCGTTGCGGGAACGCGAAAAATAGGTCGCCTCACGGGTTTCCAGGGTGCGAGCCAGCGCGTCGTCGTCCATCCAGGCGACCATCAGCACGTCGCCGCTGCCGCGCTCCTGCACGACGGCGGTGAAAAGGCCCTCGGCGTTCCGCTTGAGGCGGGCCGCGATCGTCGGGTCAAGGCTCAACGGACCGTCCCCAATGGCCCATTCGCTCCCCGCGCTGCGCGCGTCTCGCTCATCGGACCGTCCCCAATGGCCCATTCGCTCCCCGCGCTGCGCGCGTCTCGCTCATCGGACCGTGATCCCCTCCGCGGCCATCGCCGCCTTCACCTGACCGATCGTCAGCTCCCCGAAGTGGAACACACTGGCGGCCAACACCGCATCGGCGCCGGCGTGTACGGCCGGCGCAAAGTGTTCGGCGGCGCCGGCCCCTCCGCTGGCGATCACGGGAACACTGACCGCCGCACGCACCGCACGCAGCATCGGCAGGTCGAATCCCGCCTTGGTGCCGTCGGCGTCCATCGAATTGAGCAGAATCTCCCCGACGCCGAGTTCGGCTCCGCGCCTAGCCCATTCGACCGCATCGATGCCCGTGCCCTGTCGGCCACCGTGCGTGGTGACCTCCCAGCCCGACGAGGTGGGAGCCGATCCGGCTCGCACTCTGCGGGCGTCCACCGACAGCACGATGCACTGTGAGCCGAAATGGCGGGCCATCTCGGCCAGCAGATCCGGGCGGGCGATGGCGGCGGTGTTCACCGACACCTTGTCGGCGCCGGCACGCAGCAGCACGTCGACGTCCTCGACCGCACGGATTCCCCCGCCGACCGTCAACGGGATGAACACCTGGTCGGCGGTCCGTCGCACCACTTCGAGCATCGTGGCCCGCCCCGACGAAGACGCGGTGACATCCAGAAACGTCAGTTCGTCGGCGCCCTCGGCGTCGTAGACCGCGGCGAGCTCCACCGGGTCGCCGGCATCGCGCAGGTTCTCGAAGTTGACGCCCTTGACCACCCGGCCGGCATCGACGTCCAGGCAGGGAATCACCCGGGTGGCAACATCATTGGTGATCACAGGTAATCCTCCGGTGCGCCAACGGTTTTCACGATTTCCATCATCTCGGCGTGCACCCCCGGCGCCCCGGCCAGCGCCGAGCGGGACGCGGGTGTCCACGGCTGCCCGCCCAGGTCGGTCACGATGCCGCCGGCCGCGCGGATCAACGCCGCGCCCGCCGCATGATCCCAGATGTGGTGGCCGAAACTGATGGCGCCGCCGAGGATCCCAGCGGCGACGTAGGCCAGGTCGATACCCGTGGAACCGTGCATGCGCATCCGTGAGCACTGCCGGCTCAGCTTCTCCAGCACGGTCGAGCGGTACCGTCCGGGGAACGCACCGCGGGATTCGACGTTGAACGTGCCGATCCCGACGATCGACTGGGCCAACCGAGAGGACGACAACGGCGCCAGCGGCTCGCCGTTGCAGCGCAACGGCCCTCCCGGCAGCGAGGTGTAACGCTGGCCGACGAACGGCACCCAGGTCAGCCCCAGCACCGGCTGCCCGTCGCACATCAGCGCCAGCAGCATGGCGGCCATCGGCGAGCCGGCCGCGTAGTTGAAGGTGCCGTCGATCGGGTCGAGCACCCACACCAGTTCGGAATCGATCGGTTCACCGCCGAATTCCTCCCCGTGGACCCCGATCCCGGTGCGGAGGTTGAGTTCGGCGACGACCTGACGCTCGATGGCCAGATCGATCTCGGTGGCGAAGTCGTTGCCCTTCTTGGCAACCGCGGAGTCCGCGCGATGACCGGCGACGAACTGCTCGGCGGCGCCGTCGAGGATGTCGGCGGCGGTACGCAGCCAGTCGGCCAGTTGGGCGGGGTCCGGTGCCATGGGCGGACCCGCGCCTAGCCGCTCACCGCGGCCAGGGCTTGCCGAAGGGTGAATCGGTCGGCGTAGAGCGCTTTGCCGACGATCGCACCTTCGACGCCACGCCCGGTGAGTGTCGCGATCGCCTGCAGATCGTCCAGGCTGGACACACCGCCGGAGGCGATCAATGGCGCGTCCGTGCGGTCGGCGACCGCCCCTAGGAGCTCGAGGTTGGGTCCGGTGAGGGTGCCGTCCTTGGTGACGTCGGTGACGACATAGCGCGAACACCCTTCTCGGTCAAGCCGATCCAGCACGTCCCACATATCGCCGCCGTCGGTCTCCCAGCCCCGGCCACGCAGCCGGTAGCTGCCGTCCTCGATCAGGACGTCGAGACCGACCGCCACCTTGTCGCCGTATTCGGCGATCGCCGCCGCGCACCACTGTGGGTTCTCCAGTGCCGCAGTGCCGATGTTGACCCGCGCGCAACCGGTGGCCAGCGCAGCTTTGAGCGAGTCGTCGTCGCGGATGCCCCCGGACAGCTCGACGGCCACGTCGAGTTTCCCAACGACCTCGGAAAGCAGTTCGCGGTTGCTGCCCCGACCGAACGCCGCATCGAGATCCACCAGATGGATCCATTCGGCGCCATCGCGCTGCCAGGTCTGCGCGGCTTCAAGTGCCGAGCCGTAGTCGGTCTCGCTGCCGGCCTTGCCCTGCACCAGGCGCACCGCCTTGCCATCGACGACGTCGACGGCCGGGAGCAGAATGAGTTTCGTCAAAGTCAGAGTCCCTCAACCCAATTCGCGAGAAGCGCCGCACCCGCGTCGCCACTCTTCTCCGGATGAAACTGTGTGGCCGCCAGCGCGCCGTCCTCGACGGCCGCCAGGAACGGCACGTGATGCGTCGCCCAGGTGAGCTTCGCGTCGGGATTGCCCTCCCATTTCTGGGCGGCATAGGAGTGCACGAAATAGAACCGGGTGCCGGCGTCCAGGCCCTTGAACAGGACACTGCCGGGGGCCGCCCGCACCACATTCCAGCCCATGTGCGGGATCACCGGGGCGTCCAGGCGTGTCACCGCGCCGGGCCACTGCCCGCATCCCGTCGACTCGACACCGAATTCAACACCGCGGGCGAACAGGATCTGCATTCCGACGCACACGCCGAGCACCGGCCGGCCCGCCTGCACCCGCTCGGCGATGATCTTCTCCCCGCCGATCCGGCGCAACCCCGTCATGCAGGCCTCGAACGCACCGACCCCGGGGACCATCAGTCCGTCGGCGTTGGCGGCGGCATCGGGGTCGGCGGTCACCTCGACCTCGGCGCCGACCCGCTCCACCGCCCGCTGCGCCGAACGCAGATTGCCCGAGCCGTAGTCGAGCACGACGACTCTCCTTCTCACAGAACCCACGCTGCGGCTCCTCCTCCCGCTCGTCCCTGGCGGGCATCGTCGCTCACAGGCTGCCTTTGGTGGACGGCACCCCGGAAACTCGGGGATCGGGCTCGACGGCCTGACGCAGCGCGCGGGCCACCGCTTTGTACTGCGCCTCGGTGATGTGGTGCGGGTCGCGGCCGTAGAGCGTCCGCACGTGCAGCGCGATGCGCGCATTGAGCGCCAGCGACTCGAATACATGGCGGTTGATCACGGTGTGGTACGGCGCCGCGGAGCCGGCGATGGTGAAGTCCACCATGTAGTCGGGTTCCCCGGTGTGCACGAAGTACGGTCGGCCGGACACGTCGACGGCCGCGTGGGCGAGCGTCTCGTCCATCGGGATGTAAGCGTCGCCGAACCGGCGGATGCCCTTCTTGTCACCGAGGGCCTGCCCCAGCGCGGTGCCGAGCACGATCGCGGTGTCCTCGATTGTGTGGTGCGCCTCGATCTCGATGTCGCCCTTGGCCTTCACCGTCAGATCGAAGCTGGCGTGACTGCCCAGCGAGGTCAGCATGTGGTCGAAGAACGGCACACCGGTGTCGATGTGGGTCCTTCCGGTGCCGTCGAGATCGATCTCGACGACGATGTCGGATTCCTTGGTCTTGCGTTCGACCTTGGCGATGCGGTTGCTCATGATGCTCCTACCGTCGAGGCCAGTTCGGTGGCGGCGAGTCGGGTGCTGGCGGCCAGGAAGGCGTCGTTCTCGGAGGCCAGCCCGATGGTGGTCCGAAGGTATCCGGGGATGCCGACGTCGCGGATGAGGACCCCGGCGTCGAGGTAGCGCCGCCAGGCGGCCGCGGCGTCGGTGAAGTCGCCGAACAACACGAAGTTGGCGTCGCTGGGGATGACCCGGAAACCCATGTCGGTCAAGGCCTTCGAAACCCGGTCGCGCTCGCGGATCAGGGTCTCGACGCTACCCAGGGTGTCGTCGGCGTGGCGCAGTGCGGCCCGCGCCGCGGCCTGTGTCAGGGCCGACAGGTGATACGGCAACCGCACCAGCAACAGCGCGTCGACGACGGCGGGGTCGGCGATCAGGTAACCCAGCCGGCCGCCGGCGAAGGCGAACGCCTTGCTCATCGTGCGGCTCACGACCAGCCGGGCCGGATATTCGTCGATCAGGACGACCGCGCTGGGCTGCGAGGAGAACTCGCCGTAGGCCTCGTCGACGATCAGGATTCCGCCGGTCATCACGTCCAGCAGGCGGCGCAGGTCGCCGAGCGGAATGCTCTGTCCCGTCGGGTTGTTCGGGCTGGTGACGAAGACGACGTCGGGCCGGTGCTCGGTGATGGCGGCGACGGCGACGTCCACGTCCAGGCTGAAGTCGTCAGCTCGGGCGGCCTGCAGCCACCGGGTCTGGGTGCCGTCGGAGATGATCGGGTGCATCGAGTACGACGGCACGAATCCCATGGCGGACCGGCCGGGGCCGCCGAACGCCTGGAGCAGCTGCTGCAGTATTTCGTTGGAACCGTTTGCCGCCCAGAGGTTTTGCGAACTCAGCGAAACCCCGGCGACACGGGACATGTATGCGGCAAGGTCGGTTCGCAGCGCGGTGGCGTCCCGGTCCGGATACCGGTGCAGCTCCGAGGACACCTCCCGCACCGATTCCACGACGTCGTCGACGAGCGCCTGCGCCGGCGGATGCGGGTTCTCGTTGGTGTTCAGCCGCACCGGCACGTCCAGTTGCGGCGCGCCATAGGGCGACTTGCCCCGAAGGTCTTCGCGCAGGGGAAGATCCGCGAGGGTGATCCGATCGGCCTTCACCGTTCGAACCTCCGCCGAACGGCCTCGCCGTGCGCGGGCAGGTTCTCCGCCTTGGCCAGCGCGATCACGTCACCGGCGACATCCTTCAGCGCGGCTTCGTCGTAGTCGACGATGTGAATGCCCTTGAGGAAAGTCTGCACCGAAAGCCCGCTGGAGTGCCGTGCACAGCCCGCGGTCGGCAGCACGTGGTTGGAGCCCGCGCAGTAGTCACCCAGGCTCACCGGAGAGTAGGCGCCCACGAAAATCGCTCCCGCCGAACGGATCCGGTGGGCAACCTCGGCGGCGCCGACGGTCTGGATCTCCAGGTGCTCGGCGGCATAGGCGTTGACCACGCGGACGCCGGCGTCGATGTCGTCGACGAGCACGGTGGCCGACTGCTTGCCGGACAGGGCCGTGGTGACGCGACCACGGTGCACCGTGGTCGCCAGCTGCGCGGTCAGTTCGGCGTCGGTGGCCGCGGCCAGAGCGGGACTGTCGGTCACCAGGACGCTGCCGGCCATCTCGTCGTGCTCGGCCTGGCTGATCAGATCGGCGGCCACATGCGCCGGATCGGCGGTGTTGTCGGCCAGGATCGCGATCTCGGTGGGGCCGGCCTCGGCGTCGATGCCGACCAGCGAACGGCAGATGCGTTTGGCGGCGGTGACGTAGATGTTGCCGGGACCGGTGATCATGTCGACCGGGGCCAGTTCGGCGCCATCGGTGTCGGTGCCGCCGTAGGTCAGCAGCGCCACCGCCTGCGCCCCGCCGACGGCCCACACCTCTTCGACGCCGAGCAGCGCGGCGGCGGCCAGGATGGTCGGGTGCGGCAGATCAGCGAACGGGCCGGTATTGGAGGCCTGGGGTGGACTGGTGATCACGAGCGACTCAACCCCGGCGGTCTGGGCCGGAACGACGTTCATCACCACGCTCGACGGGTAGACGGCGTTGCCGCCCGGCACGTAGAGGCCGACCCGTTCGACCGGCACCCAGCGCTCGGTGACGGTGGCGCCGGGAGCCAGCCGGGTGACCGTGTCGGTGCGGCGCTGGTCGGCGTGCACCGTGCGGGTGCGTTCGACGGCGACCTCGAGGGCGGCCCGTACCGCGGGGTCCAGTTCGGCCAGGGCCGCGGCCAGTGCCGAGGCGGGCACCCGCACCGTCGCGGGGCGCACCCCGTCGAACGACTCGCCGAACTCGAGTGCCGCAACCGCCCCGCGCTCGGCGACGGCATCCACGATCGGGCGCACCTTCGGCAGCACGGCGTCGACGTCGACACCGCCGCGCGGCAGTGCGGCACGCAGTTGCGCCGTTGTCAGCTCACGACCGCGCAGGTCGATCCGGGACATCTCGAAGCCAGCCATCCCTCCGATTGTCCCTGATCGGTCCAGCCGATAAAAATCGCTTGAGCAGCCCTCTACGCCGCGAGCGTGCGCAGAAGTCCGCATTGAGCGGCGTGTCGGCGTGCCGACACGCACGCTGGCCGCTAAACGAGCTACATGTCCAGGCCGATGTCGAGGACTCGGACCGAATGGGTCAGCGCCCCGACGGCCAGGTAGTCGACACCGGTGGCGGCATACGCGGCCGCGTTCTCCAGCGCCAGTCCGCCGGAGGACTCCAGTTGCACCCCGGGCGTGCGGGCGTCGCGGCGTTGCACGGCGATCTGGGTCTCCCACACCGCGAAGTTGTCGAGCAGGATCAAGCCCGGCTCCCCGAGATCCGCACCGAGCACCTCGTCGAGCTGCTCCAGGGAATCCACCTCCACCTCGCACGGCAGGTCGGGCGCGGCCTCCCGCACGGCCCGCAACGCCGCCAAGACGGACCCCGCGGCGGCGACGTGGTTGTCCTTGATGAGTGCGGCGTCACCGAGCCCCATTCGGTGGTTGACTCCACCGCCGACCCGCACCGCGTACTTCTGCAGGGCCCGCAGACCCGGCAGAGTCTTGCGGGTGTCGCGGATCCGCGCCGTCGTACCACCCACCACGGCCACCCACTCGGCGGTGGCCGTGGCGATGCCGGACAGGTGACAAACCAGGTTGAGCATCGTGCGTTCGGCGGTCAGCAACCCGCGCGTGTCGGCTTCCAGGGTCAGCAGCGCGTCGCCGCGCCGCAGCCGGTCGCCGTCATCGGCACGGCCCAGCACCCGGTAACCGTCGGCGCCGAGCACCTCGTCGAGCGTCAACAGCGCGATGTCGATTCCCGCCGCCACCCCGTCGGCGCGGCTGACGAGCGCCGCCGTGGCAACCGCATCGGCGGGCACCGTCGCGATGGTGGTGATGTCGGGCCCGTAGCGAAGGTCCTCCTCGAGCCCGCGCCGGACGGTTTCGCGCGCCTCGGCCAGATCGGTATCGCTCAGGGAGTGCGCGACCGTCACAGGCACACCGCCGGGATCTGCACCGCCGGCCGGCCGTCGGCCTCGCGGACGGTGGTGCTGCGGGCCTGCACCGGATCGGTGTCCGGGAAGTCGGAGCGGTGGTGGCAGCCACGGCTTTCGGTACGGGCGGCCGCGGCGGCGATCACCACGCTCGCGGTGGCGGTCAACGCGACATCCTGGAACACCCGACGACCGGTGGGCTCCAAAAGGCTTGCATTGTCCAGCAATTCGGCGACCCGCCGGAGACCGTCGGCGCCACGCATCACGGAGGCATCGGCGGACATCGCGCGCTGCAGCACCGCACGGTCCAGTGCGGGACGGCGATGCCGCTCCGACGCGGTGGCCGTGACGGGGCCGGCCTCCGCGGCGTGCGCGGCGGCCAACCGGCCCGCCCGGCCACCGACCACCAGGCCTTCGAGCAGGCTGTTGGACGCCAGCCGGTTGGCGCCGTGCATGCCGGTGCGGGCGACCTCACCGGCGGCGAACAATCCCGGCAGCTCGGTGCGGCCGTACACGTCGGTGACCACGCCGCCACAGCTGTAGTGCGCGCCGGGAACCACTGGGATCGGCTGGCGCGTCGGGTCGATGCCGGCCGCTCGACAGGCCGCGGTGACCGTCGGGAAACGAGCCGTCAGATCGGCGACCCCACGGGCGTCGAGATACACGCACGGGTCGCCGGTGTCGCGCAACCGGGTGTCGACGGCGCCGGCCACCACATCGCGTGGGGCCAGGTCTCCCATCGGGTGCACACCATCGGTGACGGAATTGCCTTGGGAGTCGACGAGTTTGGCGCCCTCGCCGCGCAACGCCTCGCTGATCAGCGGGCGCCGTCCGTCGGCACCGCCCGCATGCGGTTCGGAGTACAGCATCGTCGGGTGGAACTGGATGAACTCGAGGTCACTGATCGGCGCGCCGGCCCACAGCGCCAGCGCGATCCCGTCGCCGGTCGACCCCGCCGGGTTGGTGGTGGCACGGTACAGGTGGCCCAGGCCGCCGGTGGCCAGGACGACCGAGGGAGCGTGCACGACGCCCGGGCCGTCGGGGCTGTACACGAGCACACCGGTGACGGCGTGCTCGTCGCGCAGGATCTGCACAGCGACATGGCTGCGCCGGATGTCGAGGGCAACCGCGGCGTGGTCGAGGGCACGCTGCACCTCGGCGCCGGTGGCGTCCCCACCGGCGTGGATGATGCGTCGGCGGGAGTGACCGCCCTCGCGGGTCAGTGCCCAGCGGCCGGGCGTGGACTCGTCGAAATGCGCTCCGTCGTCGACCAATTGGGCGACGGCGGCGTAACCGTCGGCGACGATGGAGCGCACCGCGTCCACATCGCACAGCCCGCCGCCGGCCGCAACCGTGTCGCGCACGTGGGCCTCCACGGAGTCATCGGTGTCGGGCAGGACGACCGCGATACCGCCCTGGGCGTAGTACGTGGACGTCACGCCTTCGGTTTCGGAGGCCTTCGACAACACCAGCACCTTGCGGCCCTGCCGGTGGGCGGCCAGACCGGCGACCAGACCGGCCACGCCGGTGCCGATCACGACGACGTCGGCACGCTGCTGCCACAGCCCGGAGCCGCCGCAAGCGGGTCCGGTGGTCATTCGCCGCCGCCGGGTTGCCCGATCTCGATCATCCGTTGCACACTGGCCCGGGCCCGATCGGCGGTGTCGGGATCGACGTCGACCTCGTCGGCGCCTTCGATCAGGCAGCGCAGCAGTGCGGCCGGGGTGATCATCTTCATGTACTTGCATGACGCCCGGTCGTTTACCGCCCGGAAGTCGATTCCCGGTGCGGCGCGGCGCAATTGGTGCAGCATGCCGACCTCGGTGGCGACCAGGACCTCCCTGGCCTTCGACTCGCGGGCGGCGTCGAGCATACCGCCCGTGGACAGGATCTTGACCCGGTCTTCGGGGAAGGCGCCCGCGCCGGCCAGGTACAAAGCCGATGTCGCGCAACCGCATTCGGGATGCACGAACAGTTCGGCGTCGGGGTGGGTGCGGGCCTGCTGGGCCAGTTCGTCGCCGTTGATACCGGCGTGCACATGACATTCCCCGGCCCAGACGTGCAGGTTTTCGCGGCCGGTCATCCGGCGCACGTGCGCACCGAGGAACTGGTCGGGGCAGAACAGCACCTCGCGGTCGGCGGGAATGGAGTCCACCACCTCGACGGCGTTGGAGGACGTGCAGCAGATGTCGGTGAGCGCCTTGACGGCGGCGGTGGTGTTGACGTAGGAGACGACCACCGCATCCGGATACTCGTCCTTCCATGCCCGCAGTTCGTCGGCGGTGATCGAATCGGCCAGCGAGCAGCCGGCCCGCTGGTCGGGAATCAGCACGGTCTTGTCCGGCGCGAGGATCTTGGCGGTCTCGGCCATGAAGTGGACGCCGCAGAACACGATGGTGTCCTCGGGCGCCTCGGCGGCGATGCGCGACAGCGCCAGCGAGTCGCCGACGTGGTCGGCCACATCCTGGATCGCCGGCAGTTGGTAGTTGTGCGCCAGCAGGGTCGCACCGCGCAGTGCCGCCAGGCGGCGGATCTCGGCAGCCCATTCCTCGTCGCCGATCACCCCGGTGTAGCCGCCGGGCCCACCGGTGATGTGCGCCGCCAGCGGGCTGTCGATTTCCAGGCGGTCCAGAACTGTCATTGTCCGGATCCTTTCCGGGCCGGGTTTTCGACTTATAATCGAAAACATGCCCAATGGTAACACCGCCCACGAGGTGCTGGCCGCCGTCTTCCAGGTTGGACACCTGGGCACGCCGAAGCCCCAGCTCAGCGTGCTGCTATGGGAGCGCGCGATGGACCCTCAACGCGGCGCCTGGGCATTGCCCGGCGGCCGGCTGCGTCACGACGAGGACATCGCCAGTTCAGTCCGGCGCCAGCTCGCCGAGAAGGTCGACCTCCGTGAGATCGCCCACCTCGAGCAACTGGGCGTGTTCTCCGACCCGCACCGGGTGCCCGGCGACCGCACCATCGCCACCACCTTCCTCGGACTGGTACCCTCCCCCGCCAAACCCGAGTTGCCGGCCGACACCCGCTGGCACCCCGTCGAGGCGTTGCCGTCCATGGCCTTCGACCACGCCACGATGGTGTCGCACGCGCACGCCCGACTGGTGGCCAAGCTGTCCTACACCAATCTCGGATTCGCGGTGGCACCAAAGGAATTCGCGCTCTCCACGCTGCGCGACATCTACAGTGCGGCGCTGGGATACCAGGTGGACGCCACCAATCTGCAGCGGGTGCTGGCCCGCCGGGGCGTCATCACCCGCACCGGAACCACCGCGCAATCCGGCCGAAGTGGCGGCCGGCCGGCGGCTCTGTACCGTTTTACCGACTCCCGCCTGCGTGTCACTGACGAGTTTGCGGCCCTGCGTCCGCCAAGCTGAACCGATTGGTTTGTAAGGGATCTATAAGAGACAATCGTCGTCGGGGTCGAAGGGAGTCGCTAGATGGATGCCGGTAACGCGGCCCGGCTGGCCGAACCGCACTGGATCGGCCGGGTGCCGCATGAGCCGCTGCGGCCCGGGACCAGGCCGATCGTGCCCGACCGCGATCCGTTCTACCTGCCACCGGCGGGTTTCGAGCATGCCGAACCGGGCACCGTGCTGCGTTCCCGCGACGTCGAACTCGGCTTCCTGGGTTTGATCCGCCAGCACGCCAGAGCGATCCAGCTGCTGTACCGCAGCACCGACCTGCGCGGCGCGCCGGAGGCCGCCGTGACCACGGTCATCGTGCCCGCCGTGCGCGCGCCGCACTCCCCGCGCCCGATCGTCTCGTATCAGTGCGCAATCGACTCGGTGAGCCCCCGTTGCTTCCCGTCGTACGCGATGCGCTGGGGTGCGCACGCCCTGGGTTCCTTCGCCCAGCTCGAATACCTGCTCGTCGCCGCCGCGCTGGCCGAGGGCTGGGCGGTGTCGGTTCCCGACCACGAAGGCACCCACGGCCTGTGGGGAGCCCCACACGAACCCGGCTACCGGGCGCTCGACGGCCTGCGCGCCGCCCTCAACTACGACCGGGTCGGCCTGTCGCCGCAGGCGCCCATCGGATTGTGGGGGTATTCCGGCGGCGGCCTGGCGACCGCGTGGGCGGCCGAGGAGCACGGCGCCTACGCCCCCGAGCTGAATGTGGTCGGCGCCGTGCTGGGGTCCCCGATCGGCGACCTGGGCTCCACGTTCCGGCGGCTCAACGGCAGCATCTACGCGGGCCTGCCCGGCACCGTCGTCGCGGCGCTGACCCACGTCTACCCGCAACTGGACCGGATCCTGCAGGAGCACGCCACCGACGAGGGCAAGAGCATGCTCGCCCGCATCCAGCGGATGACGACGGCCCATGCGGTCGCGCGGTTCGTCGGCATGGACATGAGCAATCTGATCGATCGACCGCTGACCGAACTGCTGGACCTCCCGGAGGTCGAGCAGATCCTCGACGAGATCAAGCTGGGGTCCTCGGCGCCGACCCCGCCCGTGCTGCTCGTCCAGGCTGTTCACGACCAGATCGGCTCGGTCCACGACATCGACGCCCTGGCCGACGCCTACACCGCCGGCGGGGCCAACGTGACGTATCACCGCGACCGGTTCAGTGAGCACCTGCTGCTGCACCCGATGTCGGCACCGATGGCACTGCGCTGGCTCATCGATCGCTTCGAGGGCCGGCCTCTCGACGAACACCTGGTCCGGACGACCTGGCCCACCCTGCTCAACCCGATGACCTACCTCGGGATGTGGCGGCTGGGCACCGTCGCCGCCCGGGTACTCACCGGCCGACGGGTGGGACGCCTCCCCCTGTGACGCCGCCTCCTGTAATGGAGTGCGGCATCGGCGCGATCCCCGGGTCGACCGGGGGCTCCTGCGGCGGATAGGCACCGAGATCGTCGCGGGTCGCGGCGACGGCCAGCAACGCGTACACCACGGCGGCGGCCGCGGCCGGAACCAGCACCCCGGTCGCCATCTGGACGGGCGTGTGCCCGAAGAACACCGACGGCGCCTCGGTGAAGTAGTGGAATCGGTTGTCCGGGGTCACCGGCGCGGCCGCCGGGTCGTACACGGCCCCCCAGCGGCGGCGGGCCAGGGCCGTTCCGACCCCGGCGGCGGCCAGCGCACCCAGGGCCGAACCGACCGTCAGCGCCGCCACCATCACGGGTCCGCGCTGGGCGCGCCACTGCCATACCGCCACCGCGGCCACCACGGCCAGCACCGTGAGCATCCCGAGCAGCAACGAGGCCGCCAAGAAGAAATGATCGGCTTCGTCGCCGAGGTATGCGTGCACCCGCTCACCGCTCTTGCTCAGCGCCACGACGCCGTGCACCGGCGGGGCCAGCAGCACCCACAGCGCGCCGACGGCTGCGCCAGCGAGCGTCAGACCCGCGGCCACCCGCGCCGCCGCCGAAACCGGAGAGATACGGGGTTGGGAGACAACAGAATTCACCGTCGGTCCTCGAGCTCGGTCGAATCGACGAGTCCGTGCCGCGAGCATTTCGCCCACCAGCCGTCGGGGCGCACCTGCACCATCATCCGGCGCCCGCAGGCCGCGCAGAAACGTGGCGGCTCCAAGCCCAGCCGCGCCGCGGTCGGCAGCGCAGTACCCGCCCGCTCGCCGGTGTAGACGTTGTAGACGCCGGCGCCGACCGGGACCGGCAGCTCGTCGAGCATCACAGGCTGGCGTTGAGCGCCTTGAGCGGCATCTGCAGATCGTCGAGCAACTCCAGATCCGCCTCGGCCGGACGGCCCAGGGTGGTCAGGTAGTTGCCCACGATCACGGCGTTGATACCGCCGAGGATGCCCTGCTTGGCGCCGAGGTCGCCGAGCGTGATCTCGCGCCCGCCCGCGAACCGGAGCATGGTGCGCGGCAACGCCAGCCGGAACGCTGCGACGGCCTTGAGCGCCTCGGCCGCCGGAAGCACGTCCAGGTCGCCGAAGGGGGTGCCCGGACGCGGGTTGAGGAAGTTCAGCGGCACTTCGTGTGGATCGAGCTCGGCGAGGTCGGCGGCGAATTCGGCGCGCTGCTCGAGGGTTTCGCCCATCCCGAGGATCCCGCCGCAGCACACCTCCATGCCGGCGTCGCGAACCATCTGCAGGGTTTCCCAGCGCTCCGCCCAGGTGTGGGTGGTGACCACGTTGGGGAAGAAAGACCGAGCCGTTTCGAGGTTGTGGTTGTAGCGGTGCACACCCATCGCCGCCAGCCGATCCACCTGCTCCTGGGTGAGCATGCCCAGCGAGCAGGCGATGTGGATCTCGACCTCGTTGCGGATCGCCTCGATGCCGGCGGCGACCTGGCTGAGCAGCCGCTCGTCGGGCCCGCGCACCGCAGCGACGATGCAGAACTCCGTCGCCCCGGACTTGGCGGTCTGCTTGGCGGCCTCCACCAGACTCGGGATGTCCAGCCAAGCGCTGCGCACCGGGGAGGCGAAAAGTCCTGACTGCGAACAGAAGTGGCAGTCCTCGGGGCAACCGCCGGTCTTGAGGCTGATGATGCCCTCGACCTCGACCTCGGGACCGCACCATGTCATCCGGACCTCGTGGGCGAGTGCCAGCAGTTCCTCGAGTCGGTCATCGGGCAGTTGCAGGACCTCCAGGACCTGCTCCCGGGTCAGGCCCTCGCCCCGCTCGAGCACCTGTTCGCGGGCAACGCCCAGTACATCCGTCGCGGCCTCCGAAACCGGCACAGTCACTGGTGCTCCTCACTCGACTTGAACAGCGTTCAGGTTATGGTAGCGGCGTGCAGCTGCACAAACCGGCCCTGGTGGCCAAGGCGCTGGCGATCCTGGACGACTACGGGATCGCCGACCTGACCATGCGCCGGCTGGCCCGCGAACTGGCCGTCAGCCCCGGCGCGCTGTACTGGCATTTCGCCAACAAGCAGGAACTGCTCGGCGCGGTGGCCGACGAAGTGCTTGCTCCGGCGCTGACCGCGGATCCCGACGGGCCGTGGGAGCAGCGCCTCACCCGCACCAGCGAACGGCTCCGCGATGCGCTGCTGTCCCACAAAGACGGCGCCGAACTTGTTTCGGCGAGCTTCGCGGCGGGACAGTCGGCGGCGATGGCGCAGATTCTGGCGCGGCTGACCCACGCCGCGACCGACGCGGGCGTCCAACCCGCCAACGCCGAGCTGGCCGCCCGCACCGTCATGTACTTCGTGCTCGGATTCACCGCCGACGAACAGTCCCGGCTGCAATGGGACGCAGCCGGCGCCGAACTGCCCGTCGAGCAGTCGGTTCGCACCGACAACACCAATGCGCGGTTCCGCTTCGGCGTCGATCTACTGATGGCCGGCATCGCGGCGCGCAACGGCGCCGTTGTCGAAACGACGCATTAGTAGGGCTTGAACCGGACCTCCCCGCAGCATGCGCGTCGCGGTCGGCCCGTGCCGGATCGCTCTCGGCGAGCGCGACACGCGCGCGCACCGTCCGTGCGAACATCCGGAGCATGCCGGATGTCGCCGCGACTGCGTCGTCCGCCCAGCGCCGCCCGGTCCCGGGGAAAACACGGAGATACCGCCAAGCGCACACCGATGTCAGGCGATCGGATACTCCCGCTTGGAGTTGCCGTCCCACCGGCGCAGCCCGACGAAGCTGCCGGTGATCTCGGACGGCTTCCCCGCGATGCGCAGCGCCCGGCCCAGCTGGGCGGGCACCACGCGGCGGGCCAGTGTGACATGCGCGGTCCATTGGCCGGGTAGCGCGTTGGCCATCGGAGTGGGCTGCAGGTGCGGCAGGCAGCTCCGGTGCACCGCCGCGTGCACATCGAGCAACTCGGCCGTCGGCACCACCAGCCGCGCGAGCACCACCTTGGCTCGGCCGAACAACACGGGTGCCCCGATCCGGCACGGCATCGGGAAGCGGTCCGTCAGCGCCGACAACAGGCCGTCCACGGCGGGGTCAAGCCGCTCGGCGACGGTCAGCGTCACATGCGGGCGACTCGCGGGCGCCTGACTGGGTATCCCCGCCTCGCGCAGCCCGTCCCAGATCTGCCGGATCGCCGCCTCGGTGTCCGCGTCGAACAACAACTCGACGGAGTGCACCATGTCAGTCCACCAGCCCGCGGACCCAGGCCGGATCGAAGGCATCCCGCGCCACCGCCGCGAACGCGCCGGCATCAAGCACACCCGCACCGGCGGGCAGCACCGCGCGCACCGGAGACAGCCGCGCCAGCGCGCCACGATTGGATGCCTCGGCCAAGCCGGGAGTCGCCGGCCAGCTGCCGATGACCAATCCTGCACACGAAAGGCCTTTGGCGGCAATGGCTTCCAACGTCAGGGCGGTGTGGTTCAGCGTACCCAGACCCGCAGCCACCACGACGAGAACCGGGGCGGAGAGTTCGGCGGCCAGATCGCGCAGCGTCACTCCGTCGGCGCCGAGTTCGACGAGCAGTCCGCCCGCTCCCTCGACCAGGGTGAGCCGGCCCGGCGCGTCGGCGGCTCGAATCACGTCCCGCAGGTCGTCGGCGGTCAGCAGGGGCATCCGGGCCCGTTCCGCGGCGGCCACCGGCCCGAGCGGCTGCGGGTACCGCGCACCGCCGAACAACTGCATCACCCCGGCGAGTCGGCCGATCTCCGCGAGGTCGTCGTCACCGCCGGCGGTTCCGGTCTGCGCCGGCTTGCACACCGCGACGTCGAGGCCGGACAACCGGGCGTGACAGGCCAGGGCCGCCGTCGCGACCGTCTTACCGACCCCGGTGTCGGTGCCGGCGACGAAGAGCAGGCTCACGACCGCGCCGCGCCGAGCACTTCCGTGAGCACCCGGCGGGCCACGGCCATGTCGTCGTCGGTCAGTGAGGCCCGGGCGGTCAGGCGGAGCCGTGAGGTTCCGGCGGGCACCGTCGGCGGGCGGAAACACCCCACCCGCAAGCCGTGTTCGGCACATGCGTTCGCGGCGGCCAGGGCCGCCTCCGGTTCCCCGAGAATCACGGAAACCACTGCCGATTCCGGCTTTTCGGCGACACCGCACACATCGGCCAATTCGCGGGCGTGGCGCAGCACCGCCGCGGCACGGTCCGGTTCGCCGATCAGCACGCGCAGGGCGGCAGCGGCCGCGCCGACCGCGGCCGGCGCCAGACCGGTGTCGAAGATAAAGGTGCGAGCGGTGTCGATCAGGTGATCGCGCACCGCCACCGAGCCCAGGACGGCGCCGCCCTGGCTGCCCAGCGACTTCGACAGCGTCGTGGTCATGACGATGTCGGATGCACCGACGAGCCCGAGTTCGGCGAGCAGACCGCGGCCCCCGGTGCCCCGGACCCCGAGCCCGTGAGCCTCGTCGACCAGCAGGACCGCGCCGTGCCGGCCGCAGAGCTCGTGCAGTTCGCGCAGCGGCGCCAGCGCACCGTCGGTGGAGAACACCGATTCCGTCACGACCAGGGCGCGCTCCTCGGTGCGGCCCGCCAGGGCGGCGGCGACGGCCCCGACGTCATTGTGCGGGGTCACGACGACCCGGGCCCGGGACAGTCGGCAGGCGTCGACCAGGGAGGCGTGCGAGTAGGCGTCCGACACGACCAGCGAACCGGGCCCGGACAGCGCGACCACCGCACCGATGTTGGCGGTGTACCCCGAGGAGAACACCAAAGATGCCGGCGCACCGACGAATTCGGCAAGGTCGCGTTCGAACTGCTCGTGCAGATCGGTGTCACCGGTGACCAGACGCGAGCCCGTGGAACCGGCGCCCCAGGTCCGCAACGCCGTCACGCCGGCCTCGATCACCTCGGGATGGCGGGCCAGACCCAGGTAGTCGTTGGAGGCCAGATCCACCACCGTTTCGGTGGACGACCGCGGGCGCAGGAACCGGCGCAGGCCGGCGGCGCGGCGCGCCGACTCGTTGCGGTCCAGCCATGCCAGTGGCGCGGTCATGCTGCGTATCACCGACATCCCACCACCGTCCCGGACCGAATTGAACAGCGTTCAGGTTAGCGCAGGGGTTGGTCGGCGGCGACCGCGACCACGGCCGAGGTGATCTGTTCGATCTCCGCCGCGGTACAGATGAACGGCGGCATCACATAGATCAGGTTCCGGAACGGGCGCAGCCACACGCCGTGATCGAGGGCCACCGGCGTGGCCACCGCAAGGTCGACGGGACGGTCCATCTCGACGACGCCGATGGCGCCCAGCACCCGGACGTCGGCGACGCCCGGCAACCCGGCCGCCGCGCGCAGCCCGTCGCGCAGCCCTTCGGAGATCGCCGCGACCCGGGCCCGCCAGTCCTGGCCGAGCAGCACCTCGACGCTGGCCACCGACACCGCACACGCCAGGGCGTTGGCCATGAACGTCGGTCCGTGCATCAGCGCACCCGGTTCGGCGGTGCTGATGACGTGGGCGATCCCGGCGGTGCACAACGTGGCCGCCAGCGTGACATAGCCCCCGGTCAGCGCCTTGCCCACGCACATGATGTCCGGGCTGACGCCGGCGTGGTCGGCAGCGAACAGCTCACCGGTGCGGCCGAAGCCGGTGGCGATCTCGTCGAAGATGAGCAGGACGTCGTGACGGTCGCAGATCGCCCGCAGATCGGTCAGGTAGCGCGGGTCGTGGAACCGCATCCCGCCGGCACCCTGAACCACCGGCTCGACGATCACCGCAGCCAGTTCCTCGGCGTGGGCCGCCAGTTGCTCCTCGAAGGCGGCACTGTAGGCGGGGTCGTAGGCCGTCGGCACCTGCGGGGCGAACACCTGTCGCGCCAGCACGTCCGTCCACATCTCGTGCATGCCGCCGTCGGGGTCGCACACGCTCATCGGGGTGAAGGTGTCGCCGTGGTAGCCGCCGCGCCACGTCATCAGCCGATGCCGGCCGGGCCGGCCGCGGCTGCGCTGGTACTGCAGCGCCATCTTGACCGCGACCTCGACAGACACCGACCCGGAATCGGAGAAGAACACCGTGTCCAGGCCGTCCGGGGTGATCTCCACGAGCAGCCGCGCCAGCCGGGCCGCCGGTTCATGGGTCAACCCGCCGAACATGACGTGGTTCATCGTCGCGAGCTGGTCGGTCAGCGCCGCGTCGAGCACCGGGTGCCCGTGCCCGTGTACGGCGGTCCACCAGGACGCCATCGCGTCGAGCACCGGCACCTCGCGGCCGTCCCGCGCGAGAGTCAGCCACGCGCCCTTGGCGCGCAGGGCCACCAGCGGCGGCAGCGTCCCCGGCGCACCGATCGTGCTGTACGGATGCCAGACGTGCGCGGCGTCGATGGCACTGATGGCCTCGGGGTCGAGATGCGGCACGGACACCCACCCTAATTCGGGGCGAACCGCGGATGACGGCACACCCAGCCGGATTGGGTAGATTGTCTGTCGACCATGACGCTCACCACACCCCTCGAGCCGGCGTCAGCAACCAGTCCCGTGGCGATTCCCGCGACCCCTCGCGTCACGTCCCCGGCGGCGACGGGTACGCGCAAGACCGGCTTCTACCGACACGACCTCGACGGCCTCCGCGGGGTGGCGATTTTTCTCGTCGCGGCGTTTCACATCTGGTTCGGCCGGGTCTCCGGCGGCGTCGACGTCTTCCTCGCGCTGTCCGGCTTTTTCTTCGGCAGCAAGCTACTGCGCAATTCGCTGAGCCCACAGCCGACACTGAATCCCGGCCGCGAACTCGTCCGACTGGCCCGTCGCCTGCTGCCGGCGCTGGTGGTTGTGCTCGCCGCCGGTGCGGTGCTCACCATCCTGGTCCAGCCGCAGACCCGGTGGGAGACCTACGCCGACCAGAGCCTGGCCAGCCTCGGCTACTACCAGAACTGGGAACTGATCAGCACCCTCTCCGACTACCTCCGGGCCGGGGAGACCGTCAGTCCGCTGCAGCACATCTGGTCGATGTCGGTTCAGGGCCAGTTCTACGTGACCTTCCTGCTGCTCGTGTTCGGCTGCACGGCCCTGCTGCGCCGGCCGCTGGGCAACCGGCTGCGGACCTTCTTCCTGCTGCTTCTGAGCGCACTGACCGTCGCGTCGTTCGGCTACGCGATCGTCGCCCATCACGCCGATCAGGCCACGGCCTACTTCGACAGCTTCGCGCGGGCCTGGGAGTTGCTCGCCGGAGCGCTCGCCGGGGCGCTCGTCGGCTTCGTCCGGTTCCCCATGTGGCTGCGGACCGCGCTGGCCACGGTCGGGCTGGCCGCCATCCTGGCGTGCGGTTGGCTGATCGACGGCGTCAAACAGTTTCCGGGCCCATGGGCGCTGGTGCCCGTCGGCGCGACCATCCTGCTCGTGCTGGCCGGAGCCAACCTCAGCGCCGACCCGCGCACTCACGGCAGACAGCCGCTGCCCAACCGGGTGCTGGCGGCCAGGCCGCTGGTGACTCTCGGATCGATGGCCTACTCGCTGTACCTGTGGCACTGGCCCCTGCTGATCTTCTGGCTGGTCTACTCCGGGCACGGTCACGCCGGTTTCGCCGCGGGCGCGGCGATCCTGGCCGTCTCTGCGGTGCTGGCCTACCTCACCATGCGGTTCGTCGAGGAACCGCTGCGCGACCGCAGCCCCTCCCGTGCCGCGGCCGGCGCGCCGGCCCCCGTCCGGGTCCCGATGTGGGCCCGGTTGCGCCGCCCGACGATCGCGCTCGGCTCCACCGTCGCACTGCTCGGCGTGGCCCTGACGGCCACCTCGTTCACCTGGCGCGAACACGTCACCATCCAGCGCGCCGCCGGCCTCGAACTGCAGGGCCTCGACAGCCGCGAATTCCCCGGTGCGCGGGCGTTGCTCGACGGCGCACCGGTGCCGCAGCTGCCGATGCGGCCCACCGTGCTCGAAGCCGCCAAGGACCTGCCGGTCACCACGCAGCACGGGTGCATCAGCGACTTCCGCAACGGCGAGGTCGTCAACTGCACCTACGGCGACCCGCAGGCGACCCGCACCGTCGCGCTGGCCGGCGGTTCGCACGCCGAGCACTGGATCACCGCCCTGGACAGCCTCGGCAAGCAGCACCACTTCAAGGTGGTCACGTATCTGAAGATGGGCTGCGCGCTGTCCACCGAGGAGGTGCCGCTGGTCATGGGGAACAACGCGCCCTACCCGCAGTGCCACACCTGGGTCGGCAAGGCCATGGACCGGCTCGTGGCCGATCATCCGGACTTCGTGTTCACCACCTCGACGCGACCCTGGAACGTCAAGCCCGGCGACGTCATGCCGGGCACCTATGTGGGCATCTGGGAAACGTTCGCCGACAACGGAATTCCCGTTCTGGCGATGCGCGACACCCCGTGGCTGGTGGAGAACGGCAAACCGTTCATCCCGGCCGACTGTCTGGCCAAGGGCGGCGACGCGGTGTCCTGCGGCCGAAAGCGTTCCGAGGTGCTGGCCGACCGCAATCCGACGCTGGACTTCGTCGGGCGATTCCCCAACCTCAAACCACTGGACATGAGCAATGCGGTGTGCCGGCCCGACTTCTGCCGGGCCGTCGAGGGAAATGTGTTGGTCTACCGTGATTCTCACCACTTCACCGCCGCGTACATGCGGACGATGATCCCCGAACTGGGCCGGCAGATCGGCAAAGCGACCGGCTGGTGGTGACGTGCAGTGCAGAAGCCGGACTATAAGCGCCGGTGGTGGTGGCGGGCGCGCAGGCCGGGCCGTGCGCCGATAAGGTCGAGCCATGCTGCCGAGTGAGCCGTCTCCCGAGGCGCCCGCCGTCTCGATGGTGTGGCCCGGCAGCGCGTACCCGCTGGGCGCGACCTACGACGGAGCGGGGACCAACTTCTCGTTGTTCTCCGAGGTCGCGGACCGGGTGGAACTGTGCCTGATCGGTCGCGACGGCAACGAGACCCGGATCGGACTCGACGAGGTCGACGGCCACGTCTGGCACGCCTACCTGCCGGCGATAATCCCCGGCCAGCGCTACGGCTTCCGTGTGTACGGACCGTGGGATCCCGCGGCCGGGCATCGCTGCGATCCGTCCAAGCTGCTGCTGGACCCGTACGGCAAGTCGTTCCACGGGGACATCGACTTCTCGCAGGCGGTGTACTCCTACGATCTGACCGCCGAGGATCTCGCCAACGGCGGCACCCCGCCGATGATCGACTCGCTGGGCCACACCATGACCAGTGTGGTGATCAACCCGTTCTTCGACTGGGGCCACGACCGGCAGCCACGCACGCCGTACCACGAGACGATCATCTACGAGGCTCACGTCAAGGGCATGACGCAGACCCATCCGGGCATCCCCGAGGAGCAGCGCGGCACCTACGCGGGCCTGGGCCACCCGGCGATCATCGATCACCTCAAGTCGCTGAACGTCACCGCGATCGAACTGATGCCGGTGCACCAGTTCCTGCACGACCACCGGCTGCTTGATCTCGGGCTGCGCAACTACTGGGGATACAACACAGTCGGCTACTTCGCGCCGCACTTCCAGTACGCCGCGACCCGCAGCGCCGGCGGCGCGGTCGCCGAATTCAAGTCCATGGTCAAGGCCCTGCACGAAGCCGGCATCGAGGTGATCCTCGACGTCGTCTACAACCACACCGCCGAGGGCAACCACCTCGGTCCGACACTGAACTTCCGGGGCATCGACAACGCCGCCTACTACCGGCTGCTGGACGGGGATCTGCTCTATTACAAGGATTTCACCGGGACCGGCAACAGCCTCAACGCCCGCAACCCGCACACGCTGCAGCTGATCATGGACTCGCTGCGGTACTGGGTTCTCGAAATGCACGTCGACGGCTTTCGCTTCGACCTAGCCTCCACGCTGGCCCGCGAGTTCTACGACGTCGACCGACTTTCGGCGTTCTTCGATCTGGTGCAACAGGATCCGGTGGTCAGTCAGGTGAAGCTGATCGCCGAGCCGTGGGACATCGGCGAGGGCGGCTACCAGGTCGGCAACTTCCCGGGTTTGTGGACCGAGTGGAACGGGAAATACCGCGACACCGTGCGTGACTACTGGCGGGGGGAACCCGCAACCCTGGGCGAGTTCGCGTCCCGGCTGACCGGGTCGTCGGATCTGTACGAGACGAGCTGCCGGCGCCCCAGTGCGAGCATCAACTTCGTCACCGCGCACGACGGCTTTACCCTCGCGGATCTGGTGTCCTACAACGAAAAACACAACCTGGCCAACGGTGAGGACAACCGGGACGGCGAGAACCACAACCGGTCCTGGAACTGCGGTGTCGAGGGACCCACCGACGACCCGGAGATCCTGGCGCTGCGCGCCAAGCAGATGCGCAACATCCTGGCGACCCTGATGCTTTCGCAGGGCACCCCGATGATCAGCCACGGCGACGAAATCGGGCGAACCCAGTCAGGCAACAACAACGTCTACTGCCAGGATTCGCCGCTGTCCTGGATGGACTGGTCGATGCGGGAGACCAACGCCGACCTACTGAGCTTCGCGCGCAACGTGACTGCACTGCGCAAGGCGCACCCGGTGTTCCGCCGGCGCCGGTTCTTCGAGGGTGAACCGATCCTGACCGGCGATCTGAAGCGCGACATCGCCTGGCTGACCAAAGCGGGCCTCGAAATGACCGCCGAGGATTGGAATTCCGGGTTCAATTCCGTGGGGGTGTTCCTTAACGGGCAAGCGATCCCCGAGCCGAGCGCCCGGGGGGAGAGGGTGGTGGACGACACTTTCCTGCTCTGCTTCAACGCGCATTCCGCCGCGGTGGAATTCCTCACCCCCGACGGCGATTACGCCGCCGAGTGGACGGCGGCACTGGACACCTCGGTAGCCACCGGAGCGGCCGATCTGGTGGTAAAGGCCGGTGAGTCGGTGACACTGCCCGGGTGCTCGGTGCTGGTGTTCCGCAAGACCGCCTGAGCCATGAGGGAACAGGTTGGCGTGCTCGCGACGTACCGGCTGCAGCTGCGCGGGCCGGACAGCGGCACGCCGTTCACCTTCGGTGACGTCGAAGCGATTCTGGATTACCTTGCAACCCTGGGTATTTCACATCTGTATCTGTCGCCGATCCTCACCGCGGCCGCCGGGTCGGCGCACGGCTACGACGTCACCGACCCCACCACCGTAGCGGCCTCACTCGGTGGTCCCGACGGGCTGGCGCGACTGTCCCAGGCGGCCCGTACCCGCGGCCTGGGAATCATCGTCGACATCGTGCCCAACCACCTCGGGGTCGAACTCCCCCGGCACAACCCATGGTGGTGGGACGTGCTGCGCCTGGGCCGCGATTCGCCGTACTACTCCTTTTTTGACATCGACTGGGACCTCGACCCCGACGGGCGGATCGTGCTGCCGGTGCTGGGATCCGACGACGACATCGATCACCTCGACGTCCACGGCGACGTTTTCCGGCTGGGCGACAAGGAGTTTCCCCTCGCGCCCGGCACCGCAACCGGCACGCCGCGGCAGATCCACGACCGCCAGCACTACCGGCTGATCGACTGGCGGCGGGGGGTGTGTGGCTATCGACGGTTCTTCTCCGTCAGCTCGCTGGCCGGGCTGCGCCAGGAGGATCCCACGGTGTTCGCCGCCAGCCACCGCGAAGTGGCCCGCTGGTTCACCGAGGGCCTCGTGGACGGTGTGCGCATCGATCACCCCGACGGCCTCGCGGACCCCACCGGCTACCTCCGGCGTCTCCGTGAGCTCATCGGCCCGGGCGCCTACATCGTCGTCGAGAAGGTCCTCGCACCCGACGAGGCGCTCGACGACAGCCTGCCGGTCAACGGAACCACCGGCTACGACGTTCTGCGGGAGATCGGCGGGCTCTTCGTCGATCCCGCCGGGCGCGACGCGTTGCGCCGGCTGGCCGACTCGGCCGGGTTTCCACCGGATCCGGCGTCGGGCCGAAAACTCAAGGCCATCGTCACCGCCGACACCCTGGCCAGTGAACTGGACCGGGTCTGCCGCGCGGTGGCCGCCGCCGTGGGTACCGACCATCCGGCGTTGCCCGACGCGGTCACCGCCCTGCTGGCCAACATCGACGTCTACCGCTGCGACTATCCCGCGCTCTCGGCGATGATGTCGACCGCGATCGCCGACACGGCCGCGGACCGGCCCGACCTGGCCGCCCCCCTGGCTGCGGTGGCGGTCGCCCTCGAGCACCCCGAGCCGGCCACCCGGATCCAGCAGCTCTGCGGCGCGGTGACCGCCAAGGCCATCGAGGACCGCCTGTTCTACCGCGACCCCACGCTGGTCTCGCTCAACGAGGTCGGCGGGGAACCCCATCGGTTCGGCGTCAGCGCCGCGGAGTTCCACCACAGCGCCGCGGTGCGCGCCTCCCGCTGGCCCGCCACGATGACCGCCCTGACCACCCACGACACCAAGCGCGGGGAGGACGTCCGCGCCCGGATCGGGGTGCTGTCCCAGGTTCCCGGATTGTGGGCGCAGCTCGTCGCCGACTGGGCGGCGCTGGCTCCCCCACCCGACGCGGGCACCGGTTTGTTCCTGTGGCAGAACATCTTCGGTGTGTGGCCGGTGACGGGCCGCGTCGACGACACCCTGCGGGACCGCCTGCACACCTACGCCGAGAAGGTAATCCGCGAGGCGCACCTGCACACCTCCTGGACCGATCCCGACGACGACTACGAGAAGGCGGTGCACACCTGGGTCGACGCCGTGCTGGACGGTCCGGTGGCCACCGGGCTCACCGAGTTGGTGCGCCAGTTGGGTCCGCATGCGCAAAGCGACGCCCTGGGCCAGAAGTTGTTGGCGCTGACCGTTCCCGGCGTTCCGGACGTCTACCAGGGCACCGAATTGTGGGAGGACACCCTGGTCGACCCGGACAACCGGCGCCCGGTCGACTTCGCCTCCCGTCGCGAGGCGCTGCACACCCTGCGGCACCCGAAGATCAGGGTCGTCCACGCCGCCCTCGGACTGCGCCGCGAGCGCCCGCACAGCTTCCTGGCCGGCGGCTACACCCCGCTTCTGGCCGTCGGTGGCGGTGCCGAACATCTCGTCGCCTTCCGACGCGGCGACGATGTACTGGTTGCAGTGACCCGGTGGACGGTCGCTCTCGACGAAACAGGTTGGGGTGGAACTTCTCTCGCGATACCGGCGGGCACCTGGCGCGACCGCCTGACCGGTGCCACGCACAGCGGCACGGTCCCCGCTGCGTCGTTGTTCTCGGAGTTGCCGGTGGTTCTGCTGGAGCGCTCGGATGTCTGAACACGAATTCGCGGTGTGGGCGCCCACCCCCGGGATCGTCCGCCTCGACGTGGACGGGACGGTTTTTCCGATGACCCCCTCGGCCGACGGCTGGTGGCGCACCGCCGTCCCCGCGGCCGACGACGCCCGCTACGGGTATCTGCTCGACGACGATCCCGCGGTGCTGCCGGATCCCCGCTCGCCGCGTCAGCCCGACGGCGTGCACGAACGCTCCCAATTGTGGGACGCCGGTGCCGCGAACTGGACGGACGCCGACTGGGCGGGCCGATCCGTCGAGGGTGCGGTCGTCTACGAGTTGCACCTCGGAACCTTCACGGAGGCGGGCACATTCGACGCCGCCATCGACAAGCTGGACGCCCTGGTCGACCTCGGGGCCGATTTCGTCGAACTGATGCCGGTCAACGCGTTCGACGGCACCCACGGCTGGGGTTATGACGGCGTGCTCTGGTATGCCGTGCACGAACCCTACGGCGGACCGGCCGGTTTGGTGCGCTTCGTCGACGCTTGCCACCGCCGCGGCCTCGGGGTCCTGCTCGACGTCGTGTTCAACCACCTCGGGCCGTCAGGCAACTACCTGCCCCGATTCGGCCCGTACCTGTCCAAGGCCGAAAACCCCTGGGGCCAGGGCATCAACATCGCCGACGACCATTCCGACGGCGTCCGCGACCACATCATCGGATGCGCCCTGCGGTGGATGCGGGATTTCCACGTCGACGGTCTGCGCCTGGACGCCGTGCACGCGCTGGTGGACACCACCGCGATCCACATTCTCGAGGAGCTGTCCGTCGAAACCGATGCGCTGGCAGAGCAATTGGGCCGGCCGCTGTCGCTGATCGCCGAGAGCGACCGCAACGACCCGCGGTTCATCACCCCGCGCAGTGAGCTGGGCTACGGCATGACCGCGCAGTGGGACGACGACATCCACCACGCACTGCACACCGCGGTGTCCGGTGAACAGCAGGGCTACTACTCCGATTTCGGCTCGATCCAGACCCTCGCCGAGACGCTGCGCAACGGGTATTTCCACGCCGCGACGTTCTCGTCGTTCCGTAAGCGCCGGCACGGACGACCGCTGGACACCGCGAGGATCCCCGGCTACCGGTTGATGGCCTACACCTGCAGCCACGACCAGATCGGCAACCGTGCCGCCGGCGACCGGCCGGCCGCCTACCTGACGCCGGGACAGTTGGCGGTCAGCGCGGCGCTGGCATTGTTGACGCCTTTCACCGCAATGGTTTTCATGGGCGAGGAGTGGGCCGCCTCCACGCCGTTCCAGTTTTTCAGCTCCCATCAGGAGCCACACCTGGCCGAGGCCACCCGCGAGGGCCGCAGGACCGAGTTCGCCGATCACGGTTGGGATCCCGACACCGTGCCCGACCCACAGGATCCGCGGACTTTCGAATGTTCGAAGCTGGACTGGGCCGAGCGGGACTCCGGTCGGCATGCGCGCATCCTCGCGCTGTACCGCGACCTGATAACGTTGCGCCGCAACGAATCCGATCTGGCGGACTTCTGGCTCGACCACATGGAAATCGACTTCGACGAGGACGCCCGCTGGATCGTGCTGCACCGCGGGGGCCTGGCCATCGCCTGCAACCTGGGTCCGGACCAGGTGGTGGCGCCCGTCACCGGCGACGTCGTCTACGCGTGGGGCGACCCCCGGGTCGGCAGTGCCGGGACCGTGCTGCAGGGCCACTCGTTCGCCGTGCTGCGCAACTGACTTTCCCGCCGAGGGTGCGTGTCGATCCGCAACACGCCGCCGCCGGGCGGTCCTCTGCGCACGCTGGTGAGCGGCGCGGTTTCCGACGTTCACTCGCACCCGGCGTGCCGCGGACTGACACGCACGCTCGCGGGGGGAAGGACCCCTACGTCAGGTAACGGTAGGCCGGTGAGCCGGGTTCGAGGAGTTCGACGTGGCTCTCCGAGGTCTGCATGCGCTCCAACAGACCGCTGAAGTCGGCCGCCGAGCCGAGCTGGATGCCGACCAGCGCCTCACCCGTCTCGCGGTTGTTCCGCTTGACGTACTCGAACAGCGTGATGTCGTCGTTGGGACCGAGCACCTCGTCGAGGAAGCGGCGCAGCGCGCCCGGCTCCTGCGGGAAGTCGACCAGGAAGTAGTGCTTGAGGCCCAGATGCACCAGCGACCGCTCCAGCACCTCGCCGTACCGCGAGACGTCGTTGTTGCCACCGGAGATCAGGCACACGACCGTCGAACCGGGTTCGACGTCCGCCTCCAGCAGGCCGGCCACGCTCAGCGCTCCCGCGGGCTCGGCGATGATGCCCTCGTTCTGGTACAGGTCGAGCATCGCGGTGCACACCGCACCCTCGTCGACGGTCGTCACCGACACCATGTCGCCGGCCGCGGACAGCACCGCGAAGGGAACCTGCCCGGCGCGGGCCACCGCGGCACCGTCGACGAACTGGTCCACGTGTTCGAGGTTGACCGGTTCGCCGGCCGCCAGCGCGGCGGCCATCGAAGCCGCGCCGGCCGGCTCAACACCGAGAACCGATGTGGCAGTGGTGCGTTCGGCCAGATAACTGGTGATGCCGCTGATACAGCCGCCGCCGCCGACCGGCACCACGACCAGGTCCGGCTCGCCGTCGAGCTGATCGAGGATCTCCACGGCGATGGTGCCCTGACCGGCCATCGTGCGCAGATCGTCGTACGGGTGGACCAGGGTCGCGCCGGTGCGTGCGACATCCGCGAGGGCAGCCTCGGCGGCCAGGTCGTACGTCTTGCCGCCGACGATCAGCTCGACGAACTCACCGCCGTGGTAGCGGATGCGGTCCCGCTTCTGCTTGGGGGTCTTGGCCGGCACATACACCCGGCCGTGCACCCCCATCGAACGGCAGGCCAGCGCGAACCCCTGGGCGTGGTTGCCGGCCGACGCGCAGACCACGCCGGCGTCGATCTCCTCGGGGGTCAGCTGCATGAGCAGGTTGTAGGCGCCGCGCACCTTGTAGGAGCGGACGACCTGCAGATCCTCGCGCTTGAGATAGACGAGCGCGCCGGTCAGTTGCGAGAGCCGGTCGCTGAACTGCAGCGGGGTGGGTGTCACCACACCGGAGATTCGCTGAGCCGCCGCCTCGACGTCGGCCGCGCACAGCGGCGACACCCGGGGACTCTGACTCACTTCGGCGGACACCGATCAATGGTGCCACGTGGGGTTTCCAAACACCCAAACGCACGTATGGGCGGAAAAGTGCGAGTGGAATCGACCAAAACGTGGGACTCGGCACTCGGGGATCAGTTGGACGGCGTCAGCACGAACACCGGGATCTGGCGGTCGGTGTTCTTCTGGTAGTCGGCGTAGTCCGGGTACGCGGCGATCGCGCGCTTCCACCAGATCGCCTTCTCGTCGCCGAACACCTCGCGGGCCTCGTAGTCACCGGAGACGGTGCCGTCCTGCAGTTCGACGTGCGGGTGGGCCTTGACGTTGTGGTACCAGACCGGATTCTTCGGGGCGCCGCCCAGCGAGGCTACGATGGCGTACTGCCCGTCGTGTTCGACACGCATCAGCGGCGTCTTGCGGATCTTGCCGGTCTTGGCGCCGATCGTGGTCAGCAGGATGACGGGCATCCCCCGCATCTCCATCCCCTTGGTACCGCCGGACGCCATGATTTCCTCGGCGTTTTCCCGGGCCCAATCCAGCGTGCTGGGTTCGTAATCTCCAGTGAGCGGCATCTGGCCAGCCTAGCCAAATCGGGCCTACACATCCGGTATTTCGGTTGCCCGAAATTCGGGTTACGGTTTATCGTCTTATCCATGACAACCGTCGAGCCGTTCCGTTCCGCGATCGCGCACCCCGCCACATGCGAGGTGTCGATCGCCGGAGTGCCGTGGCCCGCCTACAAGGTGCTTGCGCTGTTCGTCGGAATCGTGGTGTTCGGACTGGTTGCGCTTGTCACCCGCAGTGCGGATCCGGCCCTGCTGTGTGCCACCGGCGCGGCGACCCTCACGTGGGCCGGTTTCCGGTTGAGCCGGCACGGTCGCTGAGCGGCCGATCGTCACCGCCGGGCAGCGCGCCTTGTTTGAGACGGGTCGCGACTCAGAGGTAGAGCCCCAGACACAGCATTCCGTCGATGCCTTACCGAAGGACTACCGCCACTCACGTCACTGTGTGTAAGCGCCGACGGCACGGTAGGAAAGGGCTACCGAGAAGTCGTTGAGCAGACCGGCAGGAAACTACCCGAGAATTCGGACGAACTGGACGATTTCGTAGCTGCCGACCGGCTCGAGTGCTACCGCTTCTACAGCGCGGAACTTCCACCCGGCGGTGGTGAACCAACCCTCACGTCCGGAGTCCGTAACACCAGTGCCCGACAAGTGAAGGCGAACAAAACCCACCAAACCCGTCGACCTTTGCCCTAGGTGCAACCTCGCGTCGCCGGCGACTGGGCGTTGCGACACGTGTGAATAATCCAGCGGGTTCGACTTGATCCCAATGCTTTTCGGCTCAGCCCCCCAGGCAGCCCGGTCCGAGCAACGCCTTGAGGTCACCCATCAGCGCCGAAGACGGCGTCACCCGCAGCGACTGGTCGAGTTCCAGTGTGGTGATGCGGTCCCCGCTGATCAGCCGCAGCTGCACCTGCGCGATCCCGGGATGACGCGCGAGCACCTGCTTGAGTGAGGTGACGCGGTCCATGGTGCACTGCCGTGTAGGGAGACTGACCACCAGCGGCCGATTCGGCTGGGCATTGGAGAAGTCCGGAACCACCAGGTCTTGGGCGAACAGCGTGACGCCATCCTCCTGAACCCTGACCTTAGCGTTGACCAAGACCACGGCGTCATCGGCGATGTCCGCACCGCACATCGAGTAGGTCTGCGGCAGGAACAGCAACCTCACACCGCCGGTGAGATCCTCCAATTGCGCTGAGGCCCAAGGCAGTCCCTTCTTGTTGACACGCCTCTCGACTCCCGCGAGGATGCCGCCAACACGAACCCTCGCATCATTGGCCACCTCCCCGTCGAGGATGGCCGGGATCTGGGTGTCCACCTGAGCAGTCAGCAGATGCGCAATCCCGTCGAGCGGATGACCGGACACGTACAGGCCGAGCATCTCGCGTTCGAGAGCCAGCTTGTGCTTGTCCTCCCACTCCTCGTCGGGCACCTTGATCGTGAACACGGGATCCGAGGCGTCGGTTCCATCCTCATCACCCCCGCCGAACAGGTCGAACTGACCCATCGCCTCGGCCTTCTTGGTGCCCAGCACGGAATCCACCGCATCGGTGTGCACCAGGAACAGACCCTTGCGGGCGTGCTTGAGCGAGTCGAACGCGCCGGCCTTGATCAGCGACTCGGTGACCTTCTTGTTGCAGGCGGTTACGTCGATCTTGTTCAGGTAGTCCGAGAAATCCGTGAAAGCACCCTTGTCGGTGCGGGTCTGGATGAGCGACGCGACGACGTTGGCACCGACGTTGCGCACCGCGCCCAGTCCGAACCGAATATCGGTGCCCACCGAGGCGAAGTTCTGCACCGACTCGTTGACATCCGGTGGCAGCACCGTGATGCCGAGCCGGCGGCAGTCGGCCAGGTAGACCGCGGCCTTGTCCTTGTCGTCGCCCACCGAGGTGAGCAGACCGGCCATGTATTCCGGCTGGTAGTTGGCCTTGAGATAGGCCGTCCAGTACGACACCAGCCCGTAGCCGGCTGCATGCGACTTGTTGAACGCGTAGCCGGCGAACGGAAGAATGGTGTCCCACAAGGCTTTCACGGCCTTCTCAGAGAAGCCGTTGGTGGTCATGCCCTCCTTGAAGCCCTGATACTCGGCCTCGAGCACCTCGATCTTCTTCTTACCCATCGCCTTTCGCAGCGCATCGGCCTTACCCATGGTGTAGGAGGCCACCTTCTGGGCGATGAACATGATCTGCTCTTGGTAGACGATCAGGCCGTAGGTCTCGGCCAGGATGTCGGCCAGCGGCTCCTCGAGCTCCGGGTGGATCGGCTTGATGGGCTGCCGTGCATTCTTGCGGTCGGCGTAGTCGTTGTGGGCATTCATGCCCATCGGGCCCGGCCGGTACAGTGCCAGCACCGCCACGATGTCATTGAATTCGGTGGGCTGCATGCGGCGCAGCAGGTCGCGCATCGGGCCGCCGTCGAGCTGGAACACGCCCAGGGTGTCACCGCGGGAGAGCAGCTCGTAGGTGGCCGGGTCGTCCAGGGGCACCGACTCGAGGTCGAGATCGATGCCGCGGTTGGCCTTGATGTTCTCCAGCGCGTCGCCGATGATCGTGAGGTTTCGCAGCCCCAGGAAGTCCATCTTCAGCAGGCCGATGGCCTCGCAGGACGGGTAGTCCCAGCCGGTGATGATCGCGCCGTCCTGTGGGCGCTTCCACAGCGGGATGGCGTCGATCAGCGGCTCGGAACTCATGATGACCGCGCATGCGTGCACACCGGCGTTGCGGACCAGGCCCTCGAGACCCCGGGCGGTCTCGTAAATGGTGCGCACGTCGGAATCGGTGTCGATCAGCGTGCGGACCTCGGCGGCCTCCTTGTACCGCTCATGATTGGGGTCGGTGATCCCCGAGAGCGGGATGTCCTTGGCCATGATTGCCGGCGGCAGGGCCTTGGTGATCCGGTCCGCGATGGCGAAACCGGGCTGGCCGTAGTGCACCCGGGCCGAATCTTTCAGCGCCGCTTTGGTCTTGATGGTGCCGAAGGTGATGACCTGGGCCACCCGGTCGCTGCCCCACTTGTCGGAGGCGTAACGCACCATCTCCCCGCGCCGACGGTCGTCGAAGTCGATGTCGATATCGGGCGCCGACGGCCGCTCCGGGTTCAGGAAGCGTTCGAACAGCAGGCCGTGCGGGATCGGGTCGATGTTGGTGATGCCCAGCGCGTAGGCCACCAGCGACCCGGCCGCCGACCCGCGGCCCGGGCCCACCCGGATGTCGATAGACCGCGCATAGTTGATCAGGTCGGCCACGATCAGGAAGTACGACGGGAAACCCTTGCCGCAGATCACGTCGATCTCGTACTCGGCACGCTCGGTGTATTCCGGCGGCACAGCCCCGCCGGGAAAGCTCGAGCAGCGGCGCGACAGCCCCGCGTGTACCTCGTGGCGCAACCAGGACCCCTGATCGTGGCCCTCCGGCACCGGGAACACCGGCATCCGGTCCCGCTCGGCCCATACGTCGGCGTACGGCTGCACCCGCTCGGCGATCAGCAGGGTGGAATCACAGGCGCCGGGAACCTCGGCATCCCAGATCCTGCGCATCTCCGCCGCGGACTTCAGGTAGTAGCCGTCGCCGTCGAACTTGAACCGCGCCGGGTCCGACAGGGTCTTGCCGGTCTGCACACACAGCAGCGCCTCATGGTTCTGGGCGGCTTCACGGGTCACGTAGTGGCAGTCGTTGGTGGCCAGCGGCGGGATGCCGAGCTTGCGGCCGACCTCGAGCAGACCGTCGCGGACCCGGGTCTCGATGGATAGCCCGTGGTCCATCAGTTCGAGGAAGAAGTTGTCGGGTCCGAAGATCTCGCGCCAATTGGCGGCGGCCTCGAGCGCCTCCCGCTCGTGGCCCAGGCGCAACCGGGTCTGTACCTCGCCCGACGGGCAGCCGGTGGTGGCGATGATGCCGGCCGCGTGCTCGGCGATGATCTCCGCGTCCATCCGTGGCCACTTGCCCAACTGGCCCTCGAAGGACGCCAGCGAGGACAATTTGAACAGGTTGCGCAGACCGGTTGCGTTCTCGGCCACCATGGTCATGTGCAGGTAGGCGCCGCTGGCGGAGACGTCGTCGGCCTTCTGACTGGGGTCGCCCCAGGTGATGCGCTTGCTATCGAACCGCGAACCGGGCGCGATATAGGCCTCGATGCCGATGATCGGTGTGATGCCGGCCTTGACCGCGGCGTTGTAGAACTCGCTGGCACCGAACATGTTGCCGTGGTCGGTCATGCCGATGGCGGGCATCTCCAGGCGTTTCGCCTCGGCAAGCATGGGGTTGACCTTGGCGGCACCGTCCAGCATCGAGTACTCGGTGTGGTTGTGCAGATGCACGAAGGAGCCAGCTGAAGATCCCATAGGCCCGTCATCCTATGACTGCGTACCGACACCTCAAATCACATCCGCGGCGGGTCGGGGAGTGTGTCGGCGCGCCGCTTCCGGCGTGTCGTGGAGGCCACGCCTGCACGGCAACGCCCGGCTCGGGCGAAAGGTCTCGCAACGTCAGGCCACGGTGGCACGGCGGGACCGCACAAGGGCGTCGCCGGAGAACACCACCAGCGCCAGCCAGATCAACCCGAAGCCGACCCACCGCGCCGGCGGCATCGCCTCGTGCCCGACGAACACACCCCACGACATCTGCATGGCCGGGTTGAGGTACATCAGCAGACCGAGCGTCACCAGGGTCAGCCGCTGGGCCGCGGCGGCGAAGCACAGCAGCGGCACCGCGGTCAGCACCCCGGACAGCACCATCAGCGCAGCATGGCCGGGGCCATACCCGGCAAAGGTCGCGTGCCCGGCCAATTGCCCGCCCAAGATGAACGCGAGGGCGAAGGGCGCCGCGAGCCCGGCCTCCACCCCCACGCTGACCCGGGGGTCGGTCGGGACCACCTTCTTGACCGCGCCGTAGAGCCCGAACGACACCGCCAGACCCAGCCCGATGTAGGGCGGCGCACCGACCTCGACGGCCAGCACGAGGACCGCGGCGACCGCGATGGTCAGGGCACCGGCCTGCGCCCGGTTGAGCCGCTCGCCGAAGAACAACACTCCCAGCGCCACGCTGACCAACGGGTTGATGAAGTACCCCAATGCCGCGTCCACCACATGACCGTTGTTGACCGCATAGATGTAGATCACCCAATTCGTCGAGATCAGCACGGCCGCGGCGGTCAACAGCAACCAGACCCGGCCGGCGATGACCCGCAGATCGCCCAGCCGGCGCGCCGCGGCGAGCACCCCCACCATGAATACGAGCGTCCACACGATCCGGTGCGCCAGAATCTCGAACGCCCCCGCGGGCTCCAGCAGCGGAAAGAAGGCCGGGAACAGGCCCCACGACCCGTACGCACCCAGACCGAACAGCAGACCTGCTCGTGAATAGCTCTGCGCTGCAGCAGAATTCACGCGTGATTGCGCAACACGTCCAACGCGTGTTGCAGATCGTCCGGATACGGGGCGGTGATCTCGATTCGCCGCCCGTCGGCAGGGTGGGCGAAAGCCAGCGAACGTGCGTGCAGCCATTGGCGTTCCAGCCCAAGCTTTTTCGCCAAGGTCGGGTCGGCCCCGTAGGTCAGGTCGCCGCAGCAGGGATGGTGCAGGGCCGCGAAGTGCACCCGGATCTGGTGGGTGCGGCCGGTCTCGAGGTGGATGTCGAGCAGGCTGGCCGCCACGAACGCCTCGATGGTGTCGTAGTGGGTGATGCTGTGCCGGCCGCCCTCGGTGACCGCGAACTTCCAGTCGTGGCCGCGGTGCCGGCCGATGGGCGCGTCGATTGTGCCACTGGACGGGTCCGGATGTCCCTGGACCAGCGCGTGATAGCGCTTGTCGACGGTGCGTGCCTTGAACGCCCGCTTGAGCACCGTGTACGCCCGCTCGGAGAGCGCCACCACCATGACCCCCGACGTGCCGACGTCGAGCCGGTGCACGATGCCCTGTCGCTCGTGGATACCCGAGGTGCTGATGCGGAACCCCGCGGCCGCCAGCCCGCCGAGAACGGTCGGCCCGTGCCAGCCGACGGTCGCGTGTGCGGCCACCCCGGGCGGCTTGTCGACGGCGACGATGTCCTCGTCGGAGTACAGGACCGCCATACCCTCGATGTGCTCGGGGGTGTTCTGCACCGGCGGCCGGGCCTCGGGCAGTTGCACCGCCAGCCAGGCGCCGCCGACCAGCCGGTCGGACTTGCCCACCCGCACCCCGTCGAGTTCGACCCCGCCGCCCTCGGCCAGCTCGGCCGCCGCCGTCCGGGACAACCCGAGCAGCCGCGCCAGGCCGGCGTCGACACGCATACCCGCCAGGCCCTCCGGGACGGGCAGGGACTTGTCCCCGGTCACGGGTCGGTGCGGATCGTGGCGTCGGAACCAGACGGGCGGCGGCCGACCCGGTCATAGTCGAATCCGAACAGCGACAGCGCCACCAGCAGGATCGCTCCGCCGACAACGGCCGGATCGGCGACGTTGAACACCGGCCACCAGCCGATCGACAGGAAGTCGACGACGTGGCCGCGCAGGGGTCCGGGCGAACGGAAGAACCGGTCGATGAGGTTGCCCAGTGCGCCGCCCAGGATCATGCCCAGCCCGAGCGCCCACCACGGGGACACCAGTCGGCGGCCCATCCAGATGATGCCGACCACCACGCCTGTGGCGATCAGGGTGAGTACCCACGTGTAACCGGTGGCCATGGAGAACGCGGCACCCGAGTTGCGCACGAGTGTCCAGGTGATGGTGTCGCCGACGATCGACACCGGCTCGCCCGGGGTCAGCAGCAGCACGGCGAGAATCTTGGTGACGACATCGAGTGCCAGCACCACCGCCGCCACCGACAGCAGCAGTCCCAGCCGCCGCCTGACCGCCGGAGCCGGGGCACTGTCGGCGTCGGCCGCAACGGGCGTTTCCTCAGTCACGCCCCCATCATTCCTCAGTCCCGCGCAGCGAGACGCCGTGGTGCCGCGTCGGGCATGATCGTGCGATGTCCCGGCTCGTCGTCATCGCCACCGGCGGCACCATCGCGACCAGTGCCGATACCGATGGAGTGCTGCGCCCGACCCGCACCGGCACGGACCTGCTCACCCTCGCCGGCGGTGGGTTCCGCGCCGAGGTGCACGACGTTCTGGCACGCGACAGTTCGGAGCTGACCCCGGTCGAATGGGATGTCATCGGCGCGGCCGTCGGACGCGCCGCCGCCGAAGGCGCCGACGGCATCGTCGTCACGCATGGCACCGACACCCTCGAGGAGACTGCACTGTGGCTCGAGTTGACCTATTCCGGAGCGCCGCCGGTGGTGCTGACCGGAGCGATGCGAGGCGCCGACGACCCTGATACCGACGGCCCGTCGAACCTGCGCGATGCCCTGACCCTGGCAAGCCGTCCCGAGACCCGCAACAAGGGTGTGTTGGTGAGTTTCGGCGGCCGGACACTGACGCCGTGGGGTCTGCACAAGACCGGCACCGCCCCGTACTTCAGCGGCGCCGAGTGGGACGGCCGGGGCGCAAAACGCCAACGGCTGGCCGGGGTTTCCGCCGCCGCGGCCCCACGGGTCGACATCGTTACCACCTATCCCGGCGGCGACGCCGTGGCCATCGACGCCTGCGTGGCAGCCGGTGCGCGCGGGATCGTGCTGGAGGCGCTGGGGGTGGGCAACGCCGGTCCGGCCGTCGTCGAGGCGGTGGCCCGCCATTGCCGCGACGGGGTGACTGTGGCGATCTCCAGCCGGGTTCCCGGCGGTGCGGTGTACCCGGGGTACGGGTCGGGCCGCTCGATGGTCGACGCGGGAGCGATCCCGGTACCGGGCCTGGGCGCGCCGCAGGCCCGGGTGCTGACCATGGCGGCGCTGGCCGCGGGCCTACCCGTTGGCGACGTCGTTGCCGCCTCGGTCGACCAGACCGAGCATCAGTGGCCGCCGAGACCCTCGACGTAGTCGGGCCAGTCCAGGCTGTCGACCGGGTTGGCGCGCGCGACGGCGGGGCTGTCCACCGGCAAGGTGCGTGCCACCCCGGGTCCGCGCGCCCGGCTCTCGAACCGGATGGTCATCACACCGTGGCCGGCACCCTGCACCCAGCCGTGGCCAAGTTCTTCGTGGAGTACGTCGTCACCGACCCGCCAGCCGCCGACTTCCGGTTCCGACGCCGGGGCGCGGGTCTCGCCGAGGTCGGCCTCCTGCTGCTCGAGTTCCGGGAACAACGACTCCTGACGAACGTCGGACAGGCCCGAGAACCCGACGCCCAACAGGCGAATCGGCCCAAGGTCGATGGGGTCCAGTAACAGCCTGCGTGCCGTCGCGGTCAGCACGGACACATCGGCCGTCGCGTAGGGCAGGGTCGCCGAACGGGTCAGGGTCGACATGTCGCTCTTCTTGAGCTTGACGACGACGGTCCGGGCGCCACGTCCGTCGCGCGTCAGCCGCCGGTGCGCATGCTCGGCGATGGGTCCCACGGCATCTCTGAGCTGCTCCAGGGTGGTCAGATCCACGGCGAAGGTGGACTCGGCGCTGATCTGCTTGGCCTCGGCGCGCTCGGCGACGGGGCGGTCGTCGACCCCACGGGCCAGCCGGTGCAGCGCCGGGCCGACGGTGGCGCCCAGGATGTCGGCCACCTCGCTGTCCGACAGGGCGGCCAATTGCCCGACGGTTTCCACCCCGAGCCGATGCAGCTTCATCTCGGCCACCGGGCCGATACCCCACAACCGGCGCACCGCCAGCCCGTCGAGCAGGGCACGTTCCTCGTCCGGCCGGACGACCCGGATGCCGTCCGGCTTGGCCAAACCGGAGGCAATCTTGGCGATCTGTTTGCCCGAGCCCGCACCCACCGAAGCCACCAACCCGGTCTCTCTGCGTACCAGTGCCCGCAACCCGGCGCAGAACGCTTCCGCTTCCGCCGGCCCCGCGCCGGCCAACGAGGCCGGCTCGCCGAACGCCTCGTCGAGTGAAATCTGTTCCAGCACAGGCAATATCGTCCGGATGGTGTCCAGCACGCGCTGGCTTGCCACGCCGTACACCACCCCGCGAGGTGGTAGCACCACGGCACCGGGGCCGACCAGGCGGCTGGCTTGGTGCATGGGCATCGCCGAACGCGCCCCGAATGCGCGGGCCTCATAACTGGCCCCGGCCACCACGCCACGACCGCCCAGACCACCGACCAACACGGGTCGGCCCCGTAGCGTCGGACGGGTCAGCTGCTCGACAGACGCGAAGAACGCATCCATGTCGAAGTGCAGAACCCAGCGATCCACGGTTGCCGATGCTATGCAGTTACTGTTGCCGACATGGACGACGTGCCGATCCGCAACGGATCGATCCGGTTGGGCCAATTCCTGAAACTGGCCGGACTGATCGACAGCGGCTCGGATGCGAAGTCGGTGATCGCCGATGGTCAGGTGTCGGTGAACGACAAGGTGGAGTTGCGCCGGGGACGGCAACTACGCGCAGGCGATGTGGTCGCCTTCGGTGGGCGAAGCGCGCGGGTGAGCGCCGCAACCTAACTCGACGTCCTTCGCCCGGAGAAGTGACTTCCACCCGCAAAGCTACTTGCCGGTCGCGGTCCGACCGTTCAAGATCAGACGGTGAGCAACGTGCGGAGGTGGTGGACGGCCCCCGACCACTTCGAGTGGCTCTCGACCTACCTCACCGCGCACCGGGCACGACGATTCGCGTCGCTGGTCATCGGGGCTCTGATGTTTTCGATGGGCATGCTGGAACTGCTTTCGATGTTCGCCGTCGAGGCGCCGACAGGCATAGCCCGTATCGGCTCAGCGACGGTGGTGGCCGCCTGCCTGGCGATGGCTCCGATGTGGCTGCGCCGGCAGTGGCCGACGCACCGGCAGTCATTGGTGTTCGTGGTGGCCTCCGCGCTCACCATCATGGTGGCGTGCCTCGCCGAGCCCAACCCGCTGTCGGCGCTCGTGGCCTGCACCCAGTTCAGTCTGCTGGGCGGCTACATCGCCTTCTTCCACTCAGCGCGGTTCATGGTGTTCAACATCACGCTGGCCATTTGCACGGCAGCGGCGCTGGCGATTCGGGTGGCCGCCACCGATCCCCTGCTGGCGGTCACCAAATTACTGGCGGTAACCGCTGTGACGACCGCCATTCCGCTGCTGTGCCAGATGGTCATTCAAGTCCTCGGGCCTGACGTGGCCGACTCCGAGGCGGATCCGCTGACCGGGCTGCTCAACCGCCGCGGGTTTGGACGCCGCGCGGGCGAACTGCTCGAACAGCGACAACCCCGACGCAATGGACACCTGGTGCTCGCGATGGTCGACCTCGACCGCTTCAAGACCATCAACGACACCGAAGGACATGCCGCCGGCGATCAGGCACTTATCGCCGTCAGTAGGGCGATACAGGCCAACACCCGCGACGGCGCCGTGATCGCCCGAGTGGGCGGTGAGGAATTCCTGATCGCCGACACCACCTGCAACGCCGACGTCAACGGTATCTCCGAGCGATTGACCACCGCCATCGCCAATCTCGGCGTCAACGTCACCGCGAGCGTGGGCACCGTGACGCTGCCACTGCGGCACACAGATCAGCACTCGGCCACCGCGTTGCTGGAGAGCCTCATTCAGATCGCCGACAGGGCGATGTACGCGGCGAAGCGCGCCGGCGGCAACCGGTTTCACCACGTCGGTGTGTCCAACGCCGCGGCGTTGGACACACCGGGTTCGGCTACGCCCTGACGATCGAGACCCTGACCCCGTCGCCGATCTCGGTTCCGCTATCGGGTTCGCCGAAGGTGAAGCTGGTGGCCAGGATCTCCCCGGCGATCAGGTCCCGGTGGGTTTGCGCCCAGCCCTGTTTCTCCGGCGGGACCGACATCGTCACGCCGATGCGATCCGACACCTCCAGGCCGGTGCTCTTGCGCAGCTCCTGCAGTTCGCGGATGCGGTCCTTGGCCCAGCCCTCGGCCTCGAGCTCCGGTGTCACTGTGCCGTCGAGCACCACCAGGCCGGTGCCGTCGGGCAACGCCGCGGTCCACTCGGGATCGGCGGCAACGAGTTTCGAGCTGAATTCGGCCGGCAGGAGCACGGCCGGCCCGGCGCTCAGTGTGCCGTCGGCGTTGAGCACCCCCTCGCCGGCCTTCACCGCCTTGATCGCGGCCTGCACGTCCTTGCCGATCCGCGGGCCGGCCTCCCGGGCGTTCACGGTCAACTCGAACCGGCCGTACGCCGCGATGTCGTCGGTCAGCTCGACGGCCTTCACGTTCAGCTCGTCGGCGATCAGGTCGGTGAAGGGCACCAACTGATCCGGGTTATCCACCGCCACAGTCAGTTTGGGCAGCGGCAGCCGCACCCGCAGCTTCTTGGCCTTGCGCAGCGACGAGCCCGTCGAGCACACTTCGCGCACCAGGTCCATCGCCGCCACCAGCTCCGGATCCTCCGGTAGCGGATCGGGCCCGGGCCAGTCGGTCAGATGCACCGACCGCTCACCGGTGACGCCGCGCCAGATCACCTCGGTGGCCATCGGCAGCAGCGGGGCGGCCAGCCGCGCGGTCACCTCGAGAACGGTGTGCAGGGTGTCGATGGCGTCGGCGTCCTCCTCCCAGAACCTGCTGCGCGAACGCCGCACGTACCAGTTGGTCAGCGCCTCGGTGAATTTCCGCAGCTGTTCGCAGGCACCGGAGATGTCACAGACGTCCAGCGCCGCTGTTAGTTCGTCGCGCAGCGCGGCCAGCTTGGCCAGGATGTAGCGATCCAGCACATTGGCCGAATCCGTACGCCACACACCAACTTTCGGTGCATACAGGGTCAGGAAGGTGTAGGCGTTCCACAACGGCAGCAACACCTGCCGCACGCCGTCGCGGATGCCCTGCTCGGTGACGATCAGGTTGCCCCCGCGCAGGATCGGCGAGGCCATCAGGAACCAGCGCATGGCATCCGAACCGTCGCGGTCGAAAACCTCGGTCACGTCGGGATAGTTGCGCAGCGACTTGCTCATCTTCTGCCCGTCGTTGCCCAGCACGATGCCGTGTGCCACACAGGTTTTGAAGGCCGGCTTGTCGAACAGCGCGGTGGCCAGCACATGCATGGTGTAGAACCAGCCGCGCGTCTGGCCGATGTACTCGACGATGAAATCGCCGGGGAAATGGGTCTGGAACCATTCCTGGTTCTCGAACGGGTAGTGCACCTGGGCGAACGGCATGGACCCGGAGTCGAACCAGACGTCGAAGATGTCCTCGATGCGCCGCATCGTGGACCGGCCGGTCGGGTCGTCGGGGTTTGGCCGGGTCAGCTCGTCGATGAACGGCCGGTGCAGGTTGTCCGGGCGCACCCCGAAGTCACGTTCGAGCTCGTCGAGGCTGCCGTACACGTCGATCCGCGGATAGGCCGGATCGTCGGACTTCCACACCGGAATGGGGCTGCCCCAGTACCGATTCCGCGAGATCGACCAGTCCCTGGCGTTCTCCAGCCACTTGCCGAACTGGCCGTCCTTGACGTGTTCGGGATACCAGGTGATCTGTTGGTTGAGCTCCACCATGCGGTCCCGGAACTCGGTCACCTTGACGAACCATGACGACACCGCGCGGTAGATCAGCGGATTCCGGCAGCGCCAGCAGTGCGGGTAGGAATGCTCGTAGGTCTCGTGCCGCAGCAACACCGCACCATTTGCCGCGGCGGAGCCGGTGTGATTCTTCAAGTCCCGGATGATCGACGGGTTGGCCTCGAACACCTGCTGGCCCTGGTAGTCGGGCACCGTCGCGTCGAAGCGCCCCTTGGAGTCCACCGGTGTGGCCGGCACGATGCCGACCGTGTCGGTGGTGGCCTTGTCGTCCTCACCATAGGCCGGCGCCATGTGGACGATGCCGGTGCCGTCCTCGGTGGTGACGAACTCCCCGCGCAGTACCTGAAATGAGTTGTGCGCCTTGTCGCCCTCGGTGAAAAAGGGGAACGGCGGCAGGTAGCGCATGCCGAGCAGGTCGGACCCGGGGAAGGTGGCCAGCACCTCGGGCTCCTCCCCCAGTTCCCGGGCGTAGGCGGCCAGCCGGGCCTGCGCCAGGACGTACCGGTTGCCGTCGGGCGCGGCGACGTCGACGTAGGTGACATCGGGATTCACCGCGACGGCCTGGTTGGAGGGAAGTGTCCACGGCGTCGTCGTCCAGACCAGGAAGTGCGAACCTGCCAATGGACCACCCGGATCCGAATCTATGCGGAGCCCGACCGTGATCGCCGGATCCTGCCGGCTTTGATAGACGTCGTCGTCCATCCGCAATTCGTGATTCGACAGCGGTGTCTCGTCGTTCCAGCAGTACGGCAGGACCCGGACGCCCTCATAGGCCAGGCCCTTGTCCCACAGTTGCTTGAACGCCCAGATGACCGACTCCATGAAGGTCAGATCCAGGGTCTTGTAGTCGTTGTCGAAATCCACCCAGCGAGCCTGCCGGGTCACGTAGTCCTGCCATTCCTCGGTGTACGTGAGCACCGAGGCGCGGCAGGCCTCGTTGAACTCGCCGATTCCCATCTCCTCGATCTGGGCCTTGTCGGTGATGCCGAGCTGCCGCTGCACCTCGAGTTCGGCGGGCAGCCCGTGGGTGTCCCACCCGAACCGCCGTTCCACTTTGTAACCGCGCATCGTGCGGTACCGCGGGATGATGTCCTTGACGTATCCGGTCAGCAGGTGACCGTAGTGCGGCAGCCCGTTGGCGAACGGGGGCCCGTCGTAGAAGACGAACTCCGGCGCGCCCTCACGGTTGGCGACGCTGGCCCGAAACGTGTCGTCGAGGTCCCAGTACTCGAGTACGTCGATTTCCAGGGCCGGGAAGTTCGGGGTCCCGGTTGCCGGCTTGGGGTAGGTTCTGCCGCCATTCTTCGCGCCCTGCACGTCGCTCACGCCGTCTCCTGTGCCCGTACCGCCCGGCACGGGGACGACGGACGCGCGGGACGCGCGAGCGCCGCGGTACCACCCCGCTTGCGTGCCCGGGGCACGCCGCTCGAATAGGGGCTGTGACGGGCCTACCCGTTCGGGTCTACTGGGCCTGGCGTGGCTTTTCTTCCGAAGGCTCCCCGGTGATTGCCGGATCGGTGCCGCTCCCTCGATTCTATTCGGCGACGCAAATCCGGCTCCGGCCGGTCTTACGTACCCCTACCTTTGACGCATGACCGTCCCCCCGCGCGAGCCCGACTATCGTTTCACCCTGGCCAACGAGCGCACATTCCTGGCCTGGATGCGAACCGCGCTGGCGTTGATCGCCGGTGGTGTGGGCCTCATGCAGTTGGTGCCGTCCTTCGGCATCCCCGGCGTCAAACACGGCTCGAGCGTCGTGCTGGTCCTGATCGGCGGGGCGATGGCGGCGTTGTCGGTGCGGCGTTGGAAGCAGGTACAGGACGCGATGCGCGACGAGGCCGAACTGCCGGTCAGCAGGTTGCCGGTGTGGCTTGCCGTCGCACTCCTGGGCGTCACCGCGGTCCTGCTGGTCCTCATCGTCTTCGAACCGAACGCGCACTGAGATGGCCGATGACGCCGAGCCCAGGCCGGGACTGCAGATCGAACGCACCCACTTGGCTTGGGAGCGAACCGCGTTCGGCTATCTGGCCGTCGCGGCGGTACTTCTGTTCCACACCGCCGGACCGGTGTCGCGGGGCCGGCTGGTCCTGGCCGGTGTGAGCATCGTGCTGTCGTTGACGGTCGTGATCATCGCCCGATGGCGCGGGCGGATCGTCAGCGGCCCCGATACCGCCGGACGGCCGACAGTGCACTCACCCGCGACCGCGGTCGTGTTCACCGGTTGGGCCACCGCGGTCCTGGCGGTACTCATCCTGCTGGCCGCGGTGCTGCCGAGGACGTGATCAGGGCCAGCCCGGCGTCGGGACCAGCACCTCGGTGATGTTGCCGTTGACGCTGACCTGGTTGGCCGGGTCGTCCAGGTTGACCTTGGTGTAGTCGATGTGGATAGCGGACTTCCCCTTTTCGGAGAGGTCGCTGTTACCAGGGATCCAGTAGCAGTAGCCGTCCCATTTACGGCACACGTCGGTGACGTGGTAGGGCGTATCCGCCGGGATGCCGAAACCTTCCGACCTGCGGTAGTCGTACATGCCCGTCGGGTCGCTGTAGGCCAGGCCGGTGGGACGATGCTCGGGGGTGCCCATGGTGATGAAGCTCAGCTCGCTCGGTGGCGGCGCGCTCGGATCGTGCGAGTAGAGCCGCAGCCACTTGTAGATGACCGAGGCGCCGAGTGAATGACCCATGGCGATCTTCTTGCCCGGCGTGTTGCGGATCCACTGGTCCAGCTTGGTCAGACCGTCGTTCATGCTCTGGACGGCCAGGTCCGTGCCCAGGAACTCGGCGGTGTTCATGTAATAGATCGGGACACACTTGTTCGGCGCCGCGCACACCTTTCCGTTCAGGAACGGGAACTCCATCTCCGGCAGGCCGAACGCGCCGGGCAGGACGGCGACCTGCGCGCCCGAGCCGACGCCGTAGTCGACATCGGCGTGTGCGGGTGCCGGGGACATCCCGAACAACGTCGTCACCGCGAGAGCGATCATCGCCAGTCGCTTCGTCACTGCATCTCCCTTTTCCCGAACAGTGGATCTGAGGACTGCATCGCAGCCAACGCCCAGAGTGTTACCCGTTGCCGCGAGCGCTCACACGCAACTCTAGGGCCGGCGGCTCGCCTGACCAGGGTCGGGCCCTCAGAAGCGGCACCGCAGTACCACCGTCGTCATCATCCGGGACAAGATCGCGCTGCGAGCCGCGAGCCGGAATGACCATCGCGCCACCCGCGGCAGTTCCGCCACCTCCGCAGTCCGGGTGAGCAGCAACTCGTCGACCAGCGTCAGCCCACTGACCCACTTTTCGAGCTTCTTCGGGTCGTTGAGACCGGGATTGGCGATCCCGCCTGCGATCGGCGCCATCGCGCGGGAGCGTTTGAACGTCCACATGGCCCAGGAGGTGTAGGCGTTGAGAACCAGCTCCCCGCTCGGGAATCGGGCGGTGAGCCTTCGCAGCAGCGACAGGAACTCATCCTGCGTGAGGAAAAGCATGAGACCGTCGGCGACGATCATCGCCGGCCGATGGTCCGGGATGTCGTCCAGCCACCGCGGATCCGTCAGATCCGCGCCGACACCATGAGCATTTTCGAAGTGGGGCAATACTTTTCGGCGGAGTTCAATCACCTCCGGGTAATCGACGTCATACCAGTCGACGCCGGCTGGCGGTTCGATGCGGGTGAATCTGTCGTCCAGTCCGGCGCCGAGGTCCAGCACGACCGCGTTCGGATGCCGACGGACGAATTGGCGCACCATGTCGTCCATGATCTTGGTGCGGACGGCCACGTCGAACACCTTGGACCGTTGGTCGAGGACCTTCGTGCCCAGTTGGGGAAACCTCTCGAGCGGATATCCCGTCTTGGCGACGATCGCGTCAGCCGTGGAGTCGCCCAGGAAGGGATGCGGCAGTCGACTGTCGAGCGCTCTGCTGCCCAGTGTGAGAAACAGGCTCTCCTGTGCCGGGGTGAGGTCCGGCGGCACGATGCTCACGGGCGGTGGGTCTGGCGTAAAGGCAGGACCGGCAACATGGTTTTCAATCTTTCACCTCCACGCGGACTCTCCAACGCAACCGGGCCCCCGCTGCTGCGCCAAGGGGCCCGGTGGGAAGTCAGCGAGACTACGAACTGCTGCTGCCGCCCGAGCTGCTGCTGCCGTTATCCGTGCTGCCGGTCGAACCGGTGCTGTCGGTCGAACCGGTGCTGTCAGTCGAACCGGTGCTGTCAGTCGAACCGGTGCTGTCAGTCGAACCGGTGCTGTCGGTCGAACCGGTGCTGTCGGTCGAACCGGTGCTGTCAGTCGAACCGGTGCTGTCAGTCGAACCGGTGCTGTCAGTCGAACCGGTGCTGCCGCTGCCGGCGTCGTCACCCGAGGCGTCAGTCCCGGTGCTGCCAGTCGACTCGGTGCTGCCCGTCGAACCGGTACCGCCAGCCGTTTCGGTGCTGCCCGCCGTCCCGGTCCCGGTTTCGCCGCTCGACCCGGTGTCGCCGCTGGTGCTGCCGGACGTGCCACCGCCGGTCGCGGCCGCCTCGACCTGATACGTACTCACGGACTTCGCCGCGGCCAACAGTTGATTGCCGCTGGTCGTCAGGTTCTGGTTGTTCACGTCGACATTCGGGCCACCGATTCCGTACGCGCCGGCCGACGAGGTCGTATTGGGCCTGGTGGTTCCGAACACCCGACCCAGCCCGATGTCCTGGAAACCGTTGTCCAAACCGGTGAGGATAGCGGTGGGAATCGTATTGAACAGCAACGTGATCGGGTCGGGGAAGTAGAAGAAGTTGGCCGCCGTGGGTTGCCCCGGGTTGATCGTCCGGTTGTAGCCCGTCTCGACCAGCACGCGTGTGATCGGGTCCAGCATGTCGGCCAGCGCCTTCCCGATGAAGGGAATCCCCTGCACCGGATACAGGAGCGGAACGGTGCTGCTCGGAATCAGGTAGTAGTCGGTGTCACCGGTGGTGCCCTGATACAGCGAGACGCTCTTCGGGTCGACCGACCCGTTTTCTTTCAGGTCCGGATAGTTCAGATGGTTGGTGTAGCCCATCAGGGCGTTGAGCATTGCGATCGGGTTCAGCAGGTTGGTCGGCAGGTCCGCCAGGGGGTCGTACTGGTATGCGACGTCGGTTGTGGTGATCTCACCGGCCGCCGCGCCGGCCGTGGTGGTCGGGGTGGCCACACTGTAGGGGGCACCGTAGGGGTCGGACATGTCGATACGCGTCGAGAGTCCGCCGTTGGGGCGCGCGGTGTTTCCGACGAGGACGAACTTCGGCCGGACGGGATTCGCGGCGGTGTAGTCGTAGTTTTCGTTGAACACCTGCTTCCACTGGCTGGCGATCAACGCACCCTTGTCGTATCCGAAGATCGTGGGTGTCTTGTCCGCGCCGATCGTCTTCGTCAGCGACCACACACCCACGTCGTTGGAGGGCTCCCACCACAGCGTGTTCACCGTGTTGTCCAACGTGTTCCCGGGTACCACCCCGAACCCGTTGACGAAGGCGTTCGCCTGGATCCGATTCGCCAGGTCGCTTTCCATGATCAAGAGAATCGGAATCTCCTGGCCCTTCAGGGCGTAGACGCCGCCCTGAAGCCCCGCGTCCTGGACGGTGGTGTTGTTCACGTCCAATGGCGGCGGCTGCAGGCCGATGGCCGACCACAAACCGTGGAAGAACTTGGCCAGGCCACTCGGGTTGGCCCCCCAGTTGACCTCGCTGTCGGGGAGCAGCGGGTTGCCGAAGTCCCAGATGTCGAAGTAGGAGCGCCGCCACAGTTCGATGTTTCGCTGGATGTCTGCGTCGGTGGGGACGTTGGCCGTTCCCGCGTCGTACGCGGCGATCCATTCCTCGAGGGACTTGTTCCCCGGCCAGAGGTTGGAGATGAACTTGACGATCGCCGGGAAGCCCTGGTCCTGCGACATGTATGCGCAGAAGCCCGGGCAGAGGGAGCTGCCGGGTGTGAACGGGTCGAAGGAGACGACGAGGCCCGCGATGAACGTCTGGATCGCTCTGCCGAAGTCTTCCAGGGTGGGCAGCTTGATCGGGTTGTTGGCCGGATCGTCGGTCAGATGGTCGAACCAGTTGACGAAGGGGGTGATCGGGTCGAACTTGAACGTCGTGTTGGACCACGGCATCACCCAGTCGTATTGACTGCCCTCCGCGCCCGGGATCGTGCCCTTGATCCCCAGTCCGTCGTAGACCCGGCCGTCGTAGCTGGGCTGTTCACCGAAGTTGTATCCGGTCAACAGCTCCAGGGGGCCCACCTTGAACAGGTTGCTGAGCACCGGGAAGTCGACGATGCCGGCCAGCATCGCCAGATTCCAGAGAGTGGTGTCGAGCCCGCCGATCCCGGTTATGGGGCTGACCGGGGTGTTGGGCACGCAGCGGTAGGCGGTGCACGAAGGGTCCACGGGCCATTCGGCCGCCAGGAACTTGGCGAACTGCTGGGCGAATCCGTTGCCGTCGATCATGTACTGACCGCCGGTGGTGTCATCGGGGTTGAACCCGGACAGCGACGGAATCGGGATTGTCAGCGCAGCGCTGGCGAAAAAGCGCGCGAAGTCCGCGGGGTCCTCGCCCCAGACGTTCGAGGCGCCGGTGACGATCCAGGGCCCACCGTAAAGGAAACCGCGCGCCTCCAGATCAAGGGCGCGCGATTCGACGTAAGGGATGTTGATGAGGTCGATCAGCAGATTGATCGGAATGTTGAGCAGCGAGCCCGCCAGCTGGACGTCTTCAGTGACGACGCGGATTTCGGCCTGCGGCGGCGGTGGCGATCCGGCGGTGTCGAGAACCAGCGCGTTGGCCCCGATGAGGGCCACACCGGCGGTCAGGTACGGTACGACGGCGGTGGTCAGTGCAGACGCGCCCCCGCGACGTGCCACATCCTGACCTACGACGACCGGCTTGAACCCTGCTGCGCCCGCATGCCGCTGCCGTTTTTTTCCGCGGTGCCGTGCTGGTTGGCGCAAGGCCTTCCCCAATCTTCTGATGTTGCCTGAATCGGTTGCCGAGCCTACCCTAGCTAACGCAATTACGGAAGTTGAGCAGCGGTTCTTCGATTTCCGTTCATCGGCTCTTTGCGGCAAATGTGCAGGTCCAGTGTGCCGACGATGGCTCAGCTACCAAGACACGCCGCGCGGTGACGACGAAATCCGGCGACTATCCGGAAACCTTCGAAATGATTGCCCGCGTCAGCTTCGACCGGTGCGACCGCCACCCGGGGTCGTCGGCGTCAACTCGAACGGATGAGCGGGAAACTCATTCGACGATAGATCGACCGGCTTGGTCGCCGCAACATCACCACTGTCGCCGGCCGCACCGTTCTCCGTCCCACGATCGCCCACGGGATGGAATTCCGCTGCGCGATCGGATCCGGCCCGATGTTTGGCGCGGGACGGGCGGGTTCGCACATTCTGCGGCCACCAGAACCAGCGTCCCAGAATCGCCGCGGCCGACGGCATCATGAACGAGCGCACCACCAGGGTGTCGAACAACAGACCGAGACCGATCGTGGTGCCGACCTGGCCGACCACGAGCAGGTCACTGACGATCATCGAAGCCATGGTGAAGGCGAACACCAGGCCTGCGAGCGTCACAATTTTGCCGGTGCCGCCCATCGCCCGGATCATGCCGGTCTTCAGACCCGCGTGTCGTTCTTCCTTGAACCGGGATACCAGCAGCAGGTTGTAGTCGGCGCCGACCGCCAACAGGATGATGACCGACATCAGCATCACCATCCAGTGCAGGTTCACACCCACGATGTACTGCCACAGCAGCACGGACAGGCCGAAGGAGGCCCCCAGCGAGAGCACCACGGTACCCACGATCACCAGGGACGCCACGATGCTTCGCGTGATGAGCAACATGATCACCAGGACGATGCAGATCGACGCGATACCCGCGATCAGGATGTCGTAGTTCCAGGCATCCTGCAGGTCCTTGAGGATCGACGCGGTGCCCGACACGTAGATCGTCGAGTTCACCAACGGTGTGCCCTTCAGCGACTCCTCGGCGGCCGTCCTGATGTGGTCGATCCGGTCGATCCCGCTCTTGGAGGCGGGATTGTCCCGGTGCGCGATGATGAACCGGGCCGACTTGCCGTCGGGCGACACGAACAGCTTCACGACGCGCTGGAAATCAGGGTTGTCGAACGCCTCGCGCGGCAGGTAGAACGAGTCGGCGGTCTTCGCGGTGTCGAAGTCCTCCCCCATGGCGCTGGCGTCGGCGCCCAGCGCTTCGGACTGCCCGACGATGCCGGACATCGTGCTGTACGCGGTCAGCATCAGGCTCTGCACACTGCGCAGCGCCTCGATCTGCGGCGGCAGCAGCTGCATCAGTTCCGGCGCGATGGAGTCCACGTTCTGGAGGTCGGGCTGCAACTCGTCGAGCTTGGCGGTGATCTGGTTGAAGCCGTCCTGGGCACGCAACCCGGCCGCGCGACCGTCGCGTGCCGCAACACAGGTGTCGACGTTGTTGCAGCCTTCACGGCTGAAGTACTCGTCGGCGCGGTTGAACGAATCGTTGACCGCCGTGACGTCGTCGCGGATCTGCTTGGTGATATCGGTCATCTGCGAAGTGATGTTGACCATGCTGTGCGTCTTGTCGGTCAGGTCCTGCATCAGCGAGTACGCCCGCTCCATCGAATCGATGGTTCCCGACAGGTCGTTTGCCTGCGTGCGCATCTCGTCGAGGCGGCTCTTCATGAACTCGACGTTCTGCTGCTGACCGGCCGACTGCATGCTCAGCAACGCCGGGATCGATGTGTTCGCCAGCGGTGACCCCTCCGGCCGGGTCACACCCTGAACCTGGGCGACACCCGGAACCCGGAAGATGTCCTCGGCCAGCTTGTTGAGCACCAGGAAGTCCGCCGAGTTGCGCATGTCGTGGTCGGTGTCGACCATGACGACCTCGGGCATCATCCGCGCTGCGGGGAAATGTCGGTCCGCGGCGTCCCACCCGATCATCGCCGGGGTGTCCTTGGGCATGTACGGCCGGTCCTCGTAGCTGACCCGGTAGCCGGGCAGTGCGAGCAGGCCGATCAGGGCGACGGCGCAGGAGGCCAGGAAGATCGGCACGGGCCAGCGCACGATGGCGGTTCCGATCTTGCGCCAGCCGCGAGCCGACATATTGCGCTTCGGTTCGAGCAGACGGCGGAACCGGCTGGCGACGGTGATCACCGCGGGCACCAGAGTGAGCGCGGCGGCGATGGCCACCAGCATGCCCACCGCGCAGGGCACACCCATCGTCTGGAAGAACGGCAACCGGGTGAAGCTGAGGCAGAACGTGGCCCCCGCGATGGTCAGACCGGAGGCCAGGATCACATGCGAGACACCGCGATTGGCGGTGTAGTAGGCCGTCTCGCGGTCCTCACCAGCATTACGGGCCTCGTGATAGCGCCCGATAAGGAAGATCGCATAGTCGGTGACGGCGGCGATGGCCAACGCCACGAGAATGCTGATCGAGAAACTGGTCAGGCCGATCAGACCAAAGTGCGCCAGCGCGGCCACCGTCCCGCGCACCGACGACAGGCCGATGCCCATCATCATCATGACGAGGATGACCGTGGTGATCGACCGGTAGACCAGCAGCAACATGATCGAGATGACGACCACCGTCACCATCGTGATCTTGATGGCGGCATGGTCACCGGTGTACGTCAGGTCGGCCGACATCGGGGTGGTACCGGTGAGGAAGACCTTCAATCCGTCCGGCGGCGGTGTCTTGGCGATGATGTTGCGCACGGCATCCACCGACTGGTTGGACAGCACCTCACCCTGGCTGCCGGCCAGGTTCAGCTGCACATAGGCCGACTTGCCGTCGGCGCTCTGCACCGCTTGCGCCGTTAGCGGATCACCCCAGAAGTTCTGGATGTACTGAACGTGCTTGGGGTCGGCCGCCAACTGCCGGATCAGGTTGTCGTAGTACTGATGCGCGACGTCGCCGAGCGGTTGATCGCTTTCCAGCACGACCATTGCCGAACTCTGGTTGTCCGGCTCGTGGAACACCGCGGCGATGTGTTTCGACGCGATGATCGACGGCGCCTCCTTGACGCTCATCGAAACCGCGCGTTCCTTCGCGACCTGTTCCAGCGGTGGCACACCGAGAGTCACCAGCGCGGTGAACGCCACCCACGCCAGGATCACCAGCACGGCAAACCTGCGGACCACGCGGGCAAGCCAGGGTCCCTGGCGGGTCCCGGGGGCGGTCGTGGTCGTCCTCATGCGCCCTTCACCAAGCAACTCGTGAACGCGTGCGCTTCGTTCGAAACCTTTTCGTCCTTCACTTCGCCGTTCACCAGGATGCGGCAACCGATGCTGTAGCTGTCGCCCTGCGCCACCACGCTGCCGACAACAGCCGGTGAGTCCGACATCACCGTCACCGACCACGGCAACGCCGCTCCGCTGATTTGCTGCGGCCGCGCTTGGGCATCGAAGTAGCTGATGTCCGCGACCGTCCCCTCAGGGCCGTACACCTCGTACACCAGCTGTTTGGGATTGGAGGGTTTGGTCTGCTCCATCGGCCCCTCCGCATAGGTCGGACGCTGTTCGGAACCGAAGACACTGTGCAGTCTCACAACGGCGTACCCTCCAACTCCGAGGACGAGCAGAATGACGAGTGGCAGCCAGACGCGACTCAGCAGTTTGCCTGTCGTCATCGCCTGCACCCGTTCAGATATGCCTCAGCTTTCCCAACGAGTGTACGGGCGACCACTAACAAACCCGCAGCTTCGGCGTCACGAAATCGAGTAGTCGGACAGCGGGAAGCGATCCTGCGCACGCACCGCGTTTCGGACCGACGTGGGCCGGAAGAGGGCGGGCTCCCCGGACGGGCTGAACCAGTAGGAGCGCGACTCCGCACAGCTGCCGAGGCGGAACACCGAATTCTCGAGACGGTCGTTCACGTCGCGGAGGAACCGCGCGTTGGCTTCCCCGGTGACCTCGAACGTGGTCGCACCGCGGCTCTGCAGTTCACCAAAGAGCCGGCGCATGTGCCGCATCTGGTATTCGACGGTGTTGAACCAGGACAACCCCACCCATGCGTAGGGGCTGGCCATGGTCAGGAAGTTCGGGAACTGCGGCACCGATATGCCCTGGTAGGCCTGGAAGCCCGCCTCACGCCACCATTTGCCGAGGTTGCGGCCCTCCCGGCCGATCACCTCAACGGCGGGCATGTTGCTTTCCCACACGTCGTATCCCGTTGCCAGCACCAGCGCATCGATGGTCGCCTTGGTTCCGTCGCAGGCCACGATGCCGTCCGGCTCGACGCGCTCGATGCCACTGGTCACCAGGTGGACGTTCGGTCTGGTGAAGGCCGAGTAGTAGTTGTTCGAGATCGACGGCCGCTTGCAGCCGAACTCGTACTGCGGGCTCAGCTCGCGGGACAGCTTCTTGTTGCGCACCGACAGCCGGCGCTGAATGTTCGACCCCAGCGTGATGGCCTTGTTGGCGAACTTGAAGTGCTTGTAGTTCCACATCGTGATGATGTTCGCGACGTCCAGGAAGGTGTCCGTGCCGAAGCGCAGCACCCGCTGGGTGAACGGCACCCTGGCGAAGAGCTTCTGGACGATCTTGGGGAACACGATGTCGCCCTTCGGCATCACCCAGATCGGCGTGCGCTGATAGACCGTGAGGTCGGAAACTTCCTTGGCGAGTTCGGGGATCACCTGGATGCCGGTCGAGCCGGTGCCGATGATCGCGGCGCGGCGGCCTCGGAAGGAGTAACTGTCATCCCACGTCGCCGTGTGGATGACCTGCCCGGCAAAGCTCTCGATCCCGGGAATGTCGGGCATTTTCGGCTGGCACAGGAAGCCGGTGGCAACGATCAGGAACTGCGCACTGACCGGGTCGCTGTCCTTCAGCGCGATCCGCCAGACGTGAGCATCCTCGTCCCACTGCGCGCCCTCGACGGTGGTGTTGAAGCGCATGTGCCGTCGGACGTCGTACTTGTCGGCGACGTGCTCGGCGTAGCCCTTCATCTCCGCGCCGGTCGGAAAGAGCCGCGACCAGTACGGATTCGGCTCGAACCAGTACGAGTAGGTGGTGGCCGGCTGGTCGACGGCGATGCCCGGGTAACGGTTGACGTGCCACGTCCCACCGAGGTCGTCCTCCCGATCGACCATCAGGATGTTGTCGTAGCCGAGGCTCTTCATCTCGATCGCGGCGCCCATGCCGCCGAAACCAGCCCCGATGATGACGACGTCGTAATGCTGCTCACCCATAGTTACTACACAGTACCTTTCCGCCGCGAAGAGCCCTCGGCAAACTAACCGCTGAACCTCGAGCTGTCACGCGGTGGGCGCATGCCGTCTCAGATTTTGGTGTTCAGTGTAGGCATCATACGGCCCGTCACCGGGCCGAAAACCCGCTCATAGCCCGATCCGGTCAACCGGACCACGATGTCGAACACCCGTGCACCCGGACCGACGAGCACCCGGGCCTTGTTCTTGCCCACGCCTTTGAGAATTGTGCGCGCGGCCGCCTCCGGGCTGCCTTTGGCCAGCTTGTTGTCGAACAGATCCGCCAGTTCGGTGACGTCGAGACCCTGCGCTCCGGTGGCGGTACGCGCGATCGCGGTCTTGACTCCGCTCGGATACACCGCCGTCACCCCCACCGGGTGGCGGGCCAGCGTCATCTCCTGACGCAGGGCTTCGGTGAAGCCACGCACGGCGAACTTCGACGAGTTGTAGGCGGACTGACCGGGTACGGCGAAGATGCCCCAGATGCTCGACACGTTGACGACATGCCCGTCGCCGGAGGCGATCAGGTGTGGCAGGAACGCCTTCGTTCCGTTGACCACGCCCCAGTAGTTGACGTTCATCACCCGTTCGAAATCGCTGAATTCGCTGTGCTCGATCTCGCCGAAGAACGCAACACCGGCGTTGTTGTAGATCTGGTTGACCACCCCGAAGTGGTCCCTGACCTCCTCGGCATACGCCACGACGCGGTCTCGGTCGCTGACGTCGAGCCGGTCGGCCTTGACCGGGCAGCCGATCGCCCTCAGCCGTTCTTCGGTAGCCGCCAGCCCCTCGAGGTTCACGTCGCTGATCGCCAGCTTCGCCCCGGCCCGGCCCAGCTGCACGGCAAGTTCCGCCCCGATGCCCGATCCCGCGCCGGTGACCGCGGCGACCTTCCCCGCGAAACCGTCCATCTGCACACCGTTCCTCGAATCGAGCGCCGACAATCTCGGATCAGCCGAAAGTGTAGTCACTCAGCGGGAAATGGCTCTGCGTGGCTACCGATTCGCGGGTGGACGTGACACGCACGTAAGTCTTGCCGTTGGGAGCGAAGTAATACGAACGTGAATTGGCACAGTTGCCGCGGTGGTACACCGCGTTGTGCTGCAAGCCGCTGTACCTGTCGCAGAACCGGGTGGTCGCGTCCTCGGTGACCTCGAATGTCGTCGCACCGCGCCGGCGGACCTCACCGAACAGCCGTTCCATGTGCCGCATCTGATAGTCGATCATGTCGAAGAAGTTGAGGCTTATCGAATAGGCGCTGGTCAGATTCAGCAGATTGGGAAACGACGGGATGGCGACCCCTTCGTAGGCCTGGAATTCGTTGGCGCGCCACCACTTTCCGAGATTGCGGCCGTTGCGGCCGATGATCTCGATGGCCGGGAAGTTTGCGTCCCACATGTCGAAACCCGTGGCCAGCACCAGGGTGTCGATCTCTGTCTTCGTACCGTCCGACGCCATGACGCCATCGGGTTCGATCCGCGCGATCCCCGCCGTCTGCAGGTGCACGTTCGGCTTGGCGAACGTGCGGTAGTACGAGTTGGAGAATGTGGGTCGCTTGCACCCCAATGTGTAGGTCGGGGTGAGCTTGCGCCGCAGCTCCTTGTCACGGATCGACGTGAAACGCAGCATCCTCGACAGACCCGCGCCGATCTTGTTGAGCCACCAGAATTGGCGGTAGCGCAATACGGTGAACACCCACCCGGCTTCGTAGGTCGCATCGGTCACCGAACGCACGACGCGCTCGACGCGCGGCGATCGGGCAAACACCCGGCGCACGAACTGCGGGATGGCGATGTCGTTCTTGGGTGTCACATGGATCGGCGTGCGTTGGTACACCGTCAGGTCGGCGACCTCTTCGGCCAGCTCCGGTATCAGCTGTACCGCTGTCGCGCCGGTGCCGATGAGCCCGACGCGGCGACCCTTCACGTCGACGTCGTCATCCCAGGCCGTGGTGTGCACGGTGCGGCCGGCGAATTCGGCAAGGCCGTCGATGTCCGGGTAGGCCGGTTGGGACATCAGTCCGGTCGCGGCGATCAGAAAGCGAGTGCTCAGTGTGCTGCCGTCGGCCAACGACACGTTCCACCGCGCGGTTTCCTCGTCCCAGTGCGCACCGTTCACGACGGTGTCGAACCGGATATGCCGTCGCACGTCGTACTTGTCGGCGACGTATTCGGCGTACTGCTTGATCTCGGCTCCCGGGGCGTAGAGCCGCGACCAATACGGGTAGGGCTCGAACCGGTAGGAGTACGAGTACGACGGGACGTCACAAGCCAGACCCGGATACCGGTTGACGTGCCATACCCCGCCCAGATCGCTTTCGCGATCCACGATGAGAAGGTTGTCGTATCCCAACCTCTTCAGCTGGATCGCAGTTCCGATTCCCCCGAAACCGGCGCCTATGATCAGTACGTCCAGTTGCTCGTTCCCCATGGGCGCGCACGCTACCGCAACGGCGTTTGGCGGTCACCCAACCGCGACGAAATCCGGAGTGTCTGCCGAACTTCGGCTCAGCGGATGGGCTTCATGAACAAGCGCCCCAGCCGAGGGATCACCCACAGATAGCTGGAGCCGGTCATGCGGACCAGGAAATCCAGCAGCCTGGTGTCGGGTCCGACCAGAATCCGGGAGCGTTTCCTGCGGACGCCGTGGAGGATCACCTGGGCGGCTTTCTCCGGCGAGGTGTTCCACAACGGTTTGTTGAAGGTGTTCTCCACGTCGAACTCGGGGAGTTCCTCGGCCACGGTCAGGTTCCTGACGAACGCACTCGGCACCCCCCCGGGGAACACCGCGGAGACCCTGACCGGCTGCCGGGCAAGCGTCATCTCCTGACTGAGCGCCTCGGTGAAGCCGCGCACGGCGAACTTCGCCGAGTTGTAGGCGGCCTGACCGGGCACCGCGAACAGCCCGAACGCGCTGGAAACGTTGATCACGTGGCCGTCGCCGGAGGCGATCAGGTACGGCAGGAAGGCCTTCGTCCCATGCACCACGCCCCAGTAGTCGACATTCATCACCCGTTCGATTTCGTGCAGTTGAGTGACCTCGACGTCCCCGTAGAAACCCATGCCGGCGTTGTTGTAGATCTGGTTGACCTTGCCGAAGTGTTCGTTGACCGACTCGGCGTAGGCGGCGAAGGCGTCGCCATCGGACACGTCGAGTCGGTCGGCCTTGACCGCCGCACCGATGGCCCTCAGCCGTTCCGCCGTGACCGCCAGACCCTCGGGGTTGATATCGCTGATCGCGACCTTCGCGCCGGACTTGGCCAGTTCGACCGCCAGCGCCTGACCGATGCCCGAGCCGGCGCCGGTCACCACGGCCACCTTTCCGGCGAAGCCTTCCATGACGTGGCCGCCCGTCACCGACCGGACATCTTCTTGTAGAGGTTGCCCATGATCGGCACCAGGACGCCGCGTGGGGCGTACAGGCTGACCAAGTTCATCGCCTTGGCCGGCAGACCCGGCACGACGCGGGCCTTGTTGTGGCTCAAGCCATCCAGGGAATCCTTCGCGCAGTGTTCCGCGGTGACCCAGGAAAAGTCCGGCACCATCTTGTCGACCAGTTCGGCGTCGACCTCCTCCGGCTGTCCGGTGCGCACCGGACCGGGCGCCAACAGCGTCACGAACACACCGGTGTTGCGCAGTTCCCAGCGCAGCCCTTCGCTGAAGGCGTTGAGGAACGCCTTGCTGGCCGAGTACGACGTGTTGTTGGGTATCGGCGAATTGCCCGCAGCCGAGCCGGAGATCAGGATGCCGCCCGCGCCACGCTCGAGCATTCCGGGCAGGACCGCCAGAACCAGGTCGTGCACGGCCACGACGTTGAGCTGCACCAGCGCCCGTTCGGCCGCGGGATCCAACTCCGCCACCGGACCGAGCGAGGAGACCCCCGCATTGGCGCACAGGATGGAGATCTGGCGCGAGGCCAGTTCCTCGGCGAGCTTCGCCCGCTGGGCGGCATCGCCGAGGTCGCCCGGCCGCACCTCCACGGTCACGCCGTATTTGTCGGTCAGCCGGGCCGCCAGGGCGTCGAGCAACTCCCCGCGACGGGCGGTGATGATCAGGTTGTGGCCGCGCGCAGCCAGGTCGATCGCCAGGGCTTCGCCGATGCCGTTGGAGGCTCCGGTAACCACGGCACGGAAGTCTGGACTCGGGGCTGGTAGCGGCACGCGGCGATCATACAGCGACGCCAGGGCCGCGCACCGGGCCAGCCGCCCTCACAGGCCGCGGGCGGTCAACCAGGTGTGAATTCGTTCGGCGACGGCGGCCCAGCCGGGCTCCAGCATCATGTTGTGGCCCATGTGCGGGAAGAACTCCGCCTCGGTGCGGTAAGCCCGTGCCGTCGCAAGGATTTCTTTTCGGGTGTGGGCGCCGTCGTCGTCGGCGCCGAGGACCAGCAGCGGTGTGGTCACCCGCTCGGGCCGGGGCAGGCTGAGAACCAGGCAGTCGACGCCGACCCGCGCACTGTCCTCCTGCAGCAGCGCCGCGCATTTGACGACGTCGGCCTCCGGTGTCCACGCCGAGAAGAACTTCGCCCGTGCCGCGGCCGCAGTGTTGATGTACGGCAACGTCCTGCCCGTCACGGCTATCTTGAGGAACTGCCCGGGGTGGTCCCTGAACCAGCGCCAGGTGGCTCCACGATTTCCCTGCGGCGGCATGGACGTCATCAACACCCCGGCGGGACAGTGGTGCGACTCCAGGTACTTCTGCACGAAGAAGCCACCCATGGAATGACCGACGATGACCGGCGGTACGGGCAGGCCGTCCGCCACCGCGGCGATGTCCTCGACGAAGTCGGCGACCGAACACGCCCGCAACGGTTTGTCGGTGGAGCTGTTGCCGTGGCCCCGCAGGCTCAGCGCCACGGCGCGATAACCCTTGTCGGCGAAGAAGTTCAGGAAGTGCTCGTCCCAGCACCACGCGGCGTGCCAGGCACCGTGGACGAAGAGCAGTGGGACCGGGTGGGATTCACTGACGCCGCCCTTGTCGATGACCTCAAGCATCCGCGGGACCTCCCCCGGCGAACGACCGTCCTTGGAGCACGCGCAAAAGTAGCACGCGAACTGCGCGCTACGATTGCGTCCGCACGAAAGCCGGGCGACGGAGGAACGGCCGGCAGGGAGGCGCCTCAGCATGTCGGCGGCCTGTGCCCGCCGGACCGCGACGACATGAGTTGAGGAGGCCTGACCCGATGAATTCCCGGAAGGTTGCCCTGGTCACGGGCGCTACGAGCGGCATCGGCCAGGCCACCGCGCACCGGCTGCACGACCGCGGCTATCTGGTGTACGCGGCCGGCCGCAATCCCGACGCGCTCGACGCGCTGCGCGCGCGGGGTCTGCAGGCCCGCCCGCTGGATGTCACCGATGAGGACGCCGTGACCCGGCTCGTCGACGACATCGTCGCCGAGCACGGCGCGGTGGACGTCCTGGTCAACAGTGCGGGAATCCCGGAACGGGGGGTTCTCGAGCAGCGGTCCCCCGCCGAGGTTCGCACCCTGTTCAACATGCATGTCGTTGTGCCGCTTCGTCTTTCGCAAGCCGTGCTGCCCGGTATGCGGGCCCGCGGCGCGGGCACGATCGTCAACATCGGCAGCATCGCCGGACGGGTTACCGGGCCGGCCGGGGGCGCATACCACATCGTCAAGTCCGGGCTGGTGGCCCTCTCGCTGGGCCTGCGGGCCGAGGTGGCACAGTTCGGGGTGCGGGTCGTGCTGATCGAGCCGACGGGCGTGCGGACGCCGTTCTTCGAGAGCGAGTTCAACGAGGTGTGGACTTACGCCGATGACGATCCGTACGCCGCGTTCATGCGCCGGCGCGACGAGTCCGTGCGCAAACTGTCCAAGCTCCCCGGCGCGGCGATCAAGGCCGACACCGTCGCCCGCGCGGTGGTGCGGGCGATCGAGGCCCGCAACCCCAGACCCCGCTACATCGTCGGGGCGTCCGGCAGGGCCACCGTGCTGATGCGGGCCCTGACCACGGACCGCATGTGGGAACGAATGATGTTGGCGGGCATGAAGCCCCGGTCGCGCTGACGGCAGCTCAGCGCGGCGGCCGGTCGAAAGAGTCGAGCCAGACGCGGTTCCCGAACGTGTCGCGGTGGACCACTTCTTCGACGGGTTTGCGGGTGGTGGGTCCGTAGCGACCGCGGGGCCAGCCCAGCGGAACGATGCAGATCGGATGAATCGCGTTAGGCAGCCCGAGGATTCGGCGCGCCGACGCCTGGCTCCACAGCGGGAGGGTGATCAGCGAGGCGCCCAGGCCCATGGCGCGGGCCGCCAGCAGCAGGTTCTGGACGCTGGGATAGATCGATCCCCAGTACGCCGATTCGGCGATGTGGGGCATCCGCACCACCGGCAGCCGGCCGTCTCGCGCACCGAGCCGCAGGCACGGCACCACCAGCACCGGGATCTCGGCGAAGTGGTCGACCTGCCATTGGATCGAGCGCACGATCTTCGCCATCGACTCGCTCTCTTCGATGGCGCGCCGCAGCACCACATCGCGCTGGAGCTTCCACGCCTGGCGGTACCGCTGACCGAGCTTCTCCTTGGCCTCGACATCCTTGACGACGACGAATTCCCAGTTCTGCCCGTCATTGCCGGTCGGAGCCCGCATCCCCAGCTCGATGCACTTGAGCACCAGCGCGTCGTCGACGGGGTCGGGCAGCAGCCGCCGCACCGCCCGCTGGCTCATCATTGCCGCCTCCAGCGGCATCTGAAGCCGGGCCAGCGCTTCCTGCGTCGTCGGTATGGCCCGGGTGGCCGAGGGGTCAACTGCGTCAGGCACGTTCGGCGATCCAGGTGGTCGTGAAGCGGTTGATGTCGGCGAACCCCGTGATGAACTGGCCTGCGACGAAACTCTCGACCCTGCCGCCCACCAGGGGGACCTTGAATTCCACGTGTCCCGCCAGGTTCAGTTGCGATCCCTCGTCCGCCGGAGCCAGCAGTGCCGTCCCGCCCCCGGAGCCGGGTGCGCCGATCACCGTGACGACGATGTCCCCGCGAACCCGGCCGTCGTCGGTCGGCGTCCACGTCTCGGCGCTGCGGATGTTCAGATCGGCCCGGTAGAGCTTGGCCAGGATGCCGGGTAGCGCGCCGTGGCGCAGATCCTCGGTGACGACGACCTCCACCACGCCGTTCGGGCCGACGGTCAGCGAGTCGAGCGACTTGGCCCCGCCGAAGTGGGCAAGCCGGTCCAGCCAGTAGTCCCGGTCGCCGAACGCGCCGTGCACCTCTTCCACCGTCGCCGGCGACTCCATGGAAACCTCGAACGGACGCGGCACGGTCAGCGGCTCCGGGTTTCGGAATTCGCGCCGAACAGCCGGTCCGCCAGGCCGGCGGCGAACTGTCGGGCCTTCTCCAGTTGGCCGGGCTGCACGTTGGTCGGCGGGATGGGCACACCGAAATACCTGGTGCGGTTCTCCCCCGAGCCCAGATAGCTCGTCAGCGACATCATCGAGCGAACGGGGTCACCCGGGTAGGTGAAGTGGATCTCGTCCACGAACCGGCCACCCTGCTGCTGCGCGAGTTCGCGCACCGCCGTGAGGTTTTCCAGCCAGTACTGCCTGCACACGACGAAGACCGCAAAAGGCTTGCCGGACAACAGTTTCCCGGCCTCGGCGGATTTCAGGAAGGTGCGCAGCGGCATGCTGACCGTCTTCCACCAGGTCGGGGAGCCGATGCAGATCAGGTCGTACACGCCGTCGGTCACCGCGTCGGGGATGCGGATCTCACCGGTCTCGCCGCGGGACTGGGCCTTGAACACGCTGAGCATGTCCGGCCACACCCGCCGCATCGGGAAGCGCGTGAAAGGCTCGGAGTACTGCGCGTCGGTGAACTCGATCGGGGCCTCGCACACGTCGAATCCCCGGGCGCGAAACACGTCGCCCGCGGCATCGAGCACTTTGCGCGACTGGCCGGTGTACGAGTAGTACAGCAGCAAAACGCGTGGCGGCCTTTCACCGCCGCCCGCGCTGGTCACATCCGTCACCGCACCTCCTGAACCGTCAACGCCCGCGGAACCGCACCGGCTCCGCGGGTCAGTATCGTATCTCTGTCGCTTGCCGGCATTTCCCCCCGTCACGTCTGCGCCCCCGGTACCACGTTCGGGGGTTGCGCCCACTAAGCTCCCAGACGTGACCGACTTGGTGCGCGTCGACCTCACCGGCCCAGCGCAGACGATGCTGTCGACCCTGTACTGCAAGGCGCTCGACGCCGGTTTCGAGCGGCCGATCCTGGGCGATACGTTTGCCAGACAGGCCGTCGACCGCATCGATTTCGACTGGTCTTCGCTCAAGATCGCCGACATGTGGACACCGCTGGTCACCGTCCGCACCGCCCAGTACGACATCTGGGCGTCGCAGTTCCTGGCGGCGCACCCCCATGCCACCGTGATCCATCTGGGCTGCGGTCTGGACAGCCGGGTGTTCCGGCTGGATCCGGGGCCGGACGTGGAGTGGTACGACGTCGACTACCCCGACGTCATCGACCTGCGCAAGCAGATCTATCCGAGCCGGCCGAACTACCACCTGGTGGCCACGTCGGCGACGGACCCGTCCTGGCTGGACGAGATTCCGGCCGATCGGCCGACCCTGCTGCTGGCCGAGGGCATCAGCATGTACCTGACCGAGCACGACGGGATCGAGCTGCTCCAGCACGTCGTCGACCGCTTCCCGTCCGGTGAGCTGCAGATCGACTTCTACAACTGGGTCACCGTCCGAACCCAGAAGATCCAGCGGCTGCAGCGGCAGTCCGGTTCCACGTTGTACTGGGCCGTCAACAGCCCCGACGACGTCCTGCGGCACGTCAACGGGATCCGGCTGCTGGACGCCGTCACGTTCTTCGACGCACCGACGTTCCGCGGCACCTCACGTCCTTTCCGGGCGGTGGGGCGGCTGATTCGACCCGTCCGGCCGCTGCGCGGGATGCTGCAGTATCACCGGTACGCGTTCGGGCCGCTGCGCCTCAGCTGAGCCCGGCTGACGTGCCGGCGTACTTCTCGGCAACCTCGCACAGCAACGACTCGATGATCTCCACCGACTTCTCCGGATTCGGTGCGAACGAGTGGTATTCGACGTTCAGCCGGCCCGAGTAGATCTGGGTGAAGTAGATCTCGATACCGGAGCTCACGGCGAAGTACAGCTCACCGTGCGTACTGATCACCTCGAGACCCGGAGGTGTGCGCACGGGCGGCACTAGGCCGTTGTCGGAGAGCAGCACCACGTCGGGCAGACCAGGCGCGTTGCCGGAGTACTGCGGGCTGAAATGCAGCCGGGACTGCTGGATCGTGCCATCGGCCAGATCGGCCTTGAAGGTTTCGGCGATCGCCCGGCCAAGCTCCACCACATCGGTCTTGCGGTCGATGTCGGCCAGGAACGTGGTCAGCGCAATGGGATTGGTGCAGCCGGTCGCCGATACCGGCGGGGTCAGGAAGTACCGCAGGTCGACCGTGTAGATCAGCGGGATCGGGATGTTCGCCGACCCCCGGATCCGCCACTCCGCCAGCAGCAGGATGGCGGCGACCATGGCGGTCAGGCCGATGCTCTCCTTCCGGCACAGGGCCACGATGCTGTCGGTGTGCGCCTCGCTGAGCCGGCACGACACCATCGGAACCTTCACCGGGAACGGCGGCTTGTCGCCGGTGACGGCGCGGCGCGAGGGCGGCAGGTCGTAGGTGAAGATCGCGGGCATGAACCGCTCGATCCCCGACCGGGGCCCCTTCTGGATGCCGCGGTCGGCCAGGATCGCCTCGATGGACTCCGGCACGGGCTGCACCGGCCCGCGCCGGATCTTCCCGTTGGTGACCAGATCGGTGTAGTAGGACAGCAATTCCTCGATCAGGCTGTACATGTGGTGGCCGTCGGCCAGCGCGTGATGCACGTAGAGCGTCGGCTGGGCCTGCCCTTCGCGGATGGTGACCCGAAGGTGCACCAGCGACTCGTTCTGGTTGAAATACAGCGGCGGATCCTCGTCGGCCGGGTCGTCGAGCTCGACGACCTCGATCCCCTCGGGAACCAGATCGTCGGCGACCAGTTGGTGCCGGCCGTCGGGGCCGCGTTCGATCCGGGTGGTCAGGTACGGGCGCGTCTCGAGCAGCGCGTCGTACGCCTTCTCGAGCTGGTCGAGGTCGATGGGACCCTTGACGTCCGCGGCCAGCCCGACGAAATTCTCCGTCTCGGCGAGCATCTCTTCACTGTTGGCCAGCTTGCGAATGACCGACGATGGAAACACTTCTCATACTCCCAAACTCGAGCCGGACATCAGTCGAACTCGACGAGCGTCAGCTCGTCGTTCGCCGAATCGAGTTCTTCTTCGATGGCGGCCTCGGCGACCAGTCCCGACAGCTCCGACCCGAAGCCCGTGGCCAGAGCCTGCGCCGCGGCCTCGTCGATGCGGCGCGCGTCGTACCACCAGTCGACGTGCAGCTGTCCGCGCGACCGGTACACGCGCAGTTCCAGGGCATGTCCCAGACCTGGGATCGCTTCGCGCACAGGCGATTCCGCGTCGGTGTCGAACTGCACCGGCGCTTCGCCGGAGGCGAACGCCGACATGTCGGGGATGGTGCCCGCGTAGGTGAACGCGATGTCGGAGGTTCGGACGGCGCCGAACGACCGCGCGGTCGGTGCGTGCAGGTAACGCAACAATCCGTAGCCGATGCCGTGGTGCGGCACCCCGGTGACGGCCTCGTGCACGGCATCCAGCAGCTCCTGGGCGCCCAGCTCAGCACTCGGCGCGCACCGCAGCGCGACGGGGTACACCGTGGTGAACGAACCCACCGTCCGGCCCAGATCGACATCGGGCCGCAGCACCGACCGTCCCGGCCCGCCCAGATCGACCGCGGCGACGCCGGATCCGGCGGCGCCGGCCAGCGTTCGACCGAGGGCCGCAAGCAGCACCTCCTCGACCGCCACCCCGCGATTGCGCCGCACCTCGTCGACCTCACCGGTCTCGGCGACGCTCAACACCGACGACAGTCGCACCAGATCTCCTGCGGCGGGACCGTCGGCCGCGTCGGCGACCGGCAGGCGCAGATCGGCCGCGGTCGCGTTGGCCAGCCAGTAGTCCCGGCTCTCCAGCACCGCCGGATGGGTGGCCAGCCCGGCGCAGCGCTGCGACCACTCACCCCACTGCGCCGAAACCGGCTGCAGCGCAACGTCCTGACCGTTCATCCGCTGCCCGAACGCGGTGAAGATGTCGGTCACCAGAATCTCGCGGGACGCCTCGTCGGCCACCATGCCGTGCACGGCGAGCGCCAGATAGGACGGACCGCCCGCGGCGCCCGGAACGAACGTGGCCACCAGCGGAGGTGCCGACAGATCCTGCTCGGCGATCTGCTGCCGGCAGATGTCGAACACCGCGGCGCGCTCCTGCGCGCTGCCCGGCTCGAGTCCCTCGGGCAGCGTGCCCGCGGCCACCTCCACGGATTCGAGCTGTTCACCGATCTTTTGTTCCCAGATGCCGGCCCGTTCGGCGAGCCGCAACCGCAGCGCCTCGTGATGATTGGTGACGGCGGTGAGCACCGCACGCACGTCGTCGATCCCGACATCCGAGCGCAACCGCAGGATCAGCGGGATGCGCCACTGGCCCCGGTCGGCCAACCCGTGCTCGAGGAAGAAGTCCAGGTTCGGCGGGACCGGCGGATGCTCGACCTCGGTGAACGAGTGCCGGGCCAGACCGCCCGCGGCGTAACGCGCGGTCAGTGCCTTCGTCAGCGCCGCGACCGTCGGGTTGTCGTACAGATCCTGCGGGGTCAGCTCGAGCCCCTGATGGGACGCCGACATCGCGACGCTGATCGCCACCAGCGAGTCGCCGCCGATGTCGAAGAAGTTGGCGTTCCGGTCGACCGTCGCGACACCCAGGCACTGCGACCAGATCCGCCCGAGGGTGGCCTCGAGCGGCGACCGGCCACCGGCGCCGCCCTGCGCGGCGGCCGTCGCGGCCGCCGGCAACTCGGTGCCATTAACCCCGGCGGCCCCGGCGCCGTCGGCCGCGCGCCCTTCGTGTGGCTTGTGTTCGACCCAATAGCGTTCGCGCGCAAAGTGATAGCCGGGCAGTGACACCAGCTGCGGCTGGGCACCCTGGCTCAGCGGCGACCAGTCGACGTCCACCCCGGCGGACCACAGCTGGCCCAGGCCCAGCAGGAACGCGTCGCGGTCGTTGCGGCTCTGGGCGTGGTGACGCATCAGCCGGACCGCGCGGTGCCGCTCGGACCACTTCGGATGACGCATCGCCGAGGCCGTCAGCGTGCCGCCCGGGCCCACCTCGACGAACACCCGGTCCGGATCCGCCAGCAGCACGCCGAGTTCGTCGGCGAACCGGACGGTGGCCCGGATCTGGCGGGCCCAGGTCGCCGGGTTGGTCGCCTCGCTCGCGCTCAGCCAGGTACCGGTCAGGTTCGACAACAGCGGAATCTGCGGCTCCCGCAGCGTGATCCGCGACAGGAAGCCGGTGAACTCCGGAAGGACCGGATCCATCAGCCGCGAGTGGAACGCATGCGAGGTCCGGACCCGCCGCGCGGTGATCCCCGCCTCGGCCAGACGGGCCTGGAATGCGCGGATGCCCTCCTCCGTGCCGGCCACGACGCACCCGCCGGGGTCGTTGACCGTCGCCAGATCGACGTCGTCCGAGAGATATTCGGCGACCGCCTCCGGGCCGAGCGTCACCGCGACCATCACACCGCGCGGTGCGGTGTGCATCAGCCGCGCCCGCATCGCCACCACCTTGAGGGCGGTCGGGAGGTCGAACACGCCCGCGATGGTGGCGGCCGCGTACTCACCGATGCTGTGCCCCGCCATCGCCGCCGGGACGATGCCGTAGCTCTCCAGCAGTTTCGCCAGGGCGTACTGCACGGTGAACAGGGCTGGCTGGGTGCGGTCGGTGCGCTCGAGATCCCGGGCGCTGCCGTCGAAGATGGCCGCCTTCAGGTCGATGCCCAGCTCGGCGTCGAATCCGGCGACGCATTCGTCGAAGTGCCGGGCGAACTCGGGCTCGGAGTCGTAGAGGTCGCGGGCCATCCCGATGTGCTGGGCGCCCTGGCCGGGGAACAGGAAGACGACCCGGTCCGAACTGCTGCTCGCCACGGTCTCGCCGATGAACACGTTGTCGTGCTCCTCGGCGCTCAGCACCTTGGTCGCGTTCTCCCGGTCGCCGACCACGGCCGCCATGCGGACCCTGTCGGCCCGACGGTGTTCCAGGGTGTAAGCCACGTCGGCCAGCGCGGGCGCGTCCGGGCGGGCCAGTTCCGCGGCCAGCTCGGCGCGTGCCGCGGTCAGCGCCTCGGGCGTGCGGGCCGACAGCAACAACATCTGCGGGCCGGGCACATCGACGGTCGGTGCGACGGCCGGGGCCTCCTCCAGCACCACGTGAGCGTTGGTGCCGCCCACACCGAACGCGCTGACGCCGGCGCGCCGGACGCCGTCCCACTCCCACGCGCCGTACTCGCCGCGCACGACGAACGGCCCCTGGTCGAGGTGCAGCTCGGGATTCGGGCTGGTGTAGTGCAGCGTCGCCGGGATCGCCCGGTGCTTCAGGCACAGGATCGTCTTGATCAGCGCCGCGATGCCGGCCGCCGACTCCAGGTGACCGATGTTGGACTTGACCGACCCGATGTAGCACGGACCCGGGCGGGTCTCCTCGGAGATGTCGAAAGCCTGTCGCAGCGCCTCGATTTCGATCGGATCGCCCAGCGGCGTGCCCGTGCCGTGGGTCTCGACGTAGCTGATCGTGGCGGCGTCGACCTCGGCGACCGCATGCGCCTCGGCCACGACGTCGGCCTGACCGGCCACCGTCGGCGCCGCGTAGGTCATCTTGGTCGAACCGTCGTTGTTGAGGGCCGAGCCGCGGATCACCGCGTGGATGCGGTCGCCGTCGTCGATCGCATCCTGCAGCGCCTTGAGGACGACGACGCCCACGCCGCTGGAGAAGATCGTGCCGTCCGAGCGCACGTCGAACGGGCGGCAGTGACCGGTGGCCGAAACCATCGAACCGGGGTCGTGCCAGTACCCGACGTGATGCGGGATCCGCAGCGACGCAGCGCCGGCCAGCGCCATGTCGGACTCGCCGTTGAGGATGCTCTGACAGGCCAGGTGCACCGCCACCAACGACGACGAGCACGCCGTCTGCACCGACAGGGCCGGGCCGTTCAGATTGAACTGGTAGGCGACCCGGGTGGCCAGGTAGTCCTTGTCGTTGGACATCGACAGGTTGACCATGTCGAAGGTGATGCCCTCGCCCATGACCGACTCGGGGTCGTAGTGCGACATCAGGTTGTGCAGGAGGTAGCCGCCGGTGGTGCTGGTGGCGAAGACACCCACCGTGGCGTCGATCTTCGGCGGGGTGTAGCCGGCGTCCTCGAGCGCGTGGTAAGCCTCCTGCAGGAACAGCCGGTGCTGGGGATCCATCGTGCGCGCGGCCTGTGGCGTGAAACCGAAGAACTCGGCGTCGAATTCGTCGATCCCCCGCATCAGTCCGGCGCGCCGCACGTAGGCATGATTCGCCAGCGCCTTGGCGCTGACACCCTCGGCCAGCAGATCGTCCTCCGACAGCGTGACGATCGATTCCTTGCCCTGGCGCAGGTTGTCCCAGAACTCCGACACCGAATCGGCACCCGGGAATCTGCCGGCCATGCCGATGATGGCAATTGCGTTGTCCGGAAACGAGTCTGTTGCCGGACGGTCGGTGTTGCTGCTCACGCTCGATCTCCTACTTTTCGCCGCGCGGCGGCACGCTGACGGGCCGCGGCACGCTTGTTCGCGCGGTCACGGACGCCACCCGTGCTCTCGGTGGACTGCTGACCCTCCAGCCCCAGCTGGCGGGTTAGGTCGGTTGTCAGGTCGGTCAGCGAGGCGCCCTGCAGCAGCAGCGCCACCGGCGGCTCGACGCCGAAGTCGGCGCGGACCGTGTTGCGGATCCGCACGGCCATCAGCGAATCCAGGCCCAGTTCGGTCAGCGGCTGATCGACGGCCAGCGTGCTGCCCTTGGCGTGACCCATGATCGCCAGGATGCGCTGCGCCAGCCGTGCGGTCACGACCCGGTTCGCCTCGGCGGGGTCCATCTCGCGCAGCGCGTCGGGTCCCGGCCAGTCGTCGTCGGCAGCGTCGACGTCCAACTCCTCGGCGAGGACGGAGAAGAACCCGATCTGCTGGATCTCCGGGAACGCCGCCGCCGCGCGATCCAGGCGCAAGCGCGCCACGCCGACCCGCGGCAGGTCGTTGGCCACGATCGCCGTGAAGGCCTCCATGCCTTCGACGGGACTGATGGGATCCAGTGCGCTGAAGGTCAATTCGCGCGCGAGACCGATGTCCGACCACTGGCCCCAGTTGATGGTGGTGGCCGGCAGACCGTTGGCCCTACGCCAGTCGACCAGGCCGTCCAGCCACGAGCTGGCGGCGGCGTAGGCAGCCTGCCCGGGCGAACCCAGCAGCGAGGATGTCGAGGAGAACCCGATCCACCAGTCGAGCTCCTTGCCCGCGGTGGCCTCGTTGAGCCGAAGGGCGCCGATCGCCTTGGGCGCCCAGACCTTTTCCAGGCTGTCGCGGCTCAGTGCGGCGACGATCTGATCGTCGAGCACCGCGGCGCTGTGGACGATGCCGCGCAGCGCCAGACCGGTCTCCTCGGCCGCGGCGACGAGCCGTTCGGCCACACCCGCGTCGGCGATGTCGCCGTTGACGACGGCGATCTGCGCCTTCTCGCCGAGTTCGGCCAGGATCGCCTGGGCCTCCTCGGACGGCTGCGAACGAGCGTTGAGGATGATGCGACCGGCGCCGTGCTCGACGAGCCAGCGCGTCACCAGCAGACCGATACCGCTCAGGCCACCCGTGACGACGTACGCACCGTCCGAACGGACCACCGGATCCTTGGCGGTGTCGAGGGCCGCGCGCGCGAGGCGCTCGGCGAACCGGGTTCCGTCGCGCCAGGCGACCACGTCGTCTTTGGCGGCACTGCCCCCCGATTCCAGTTCGGTGAGCAGCGGCTCGAGAACGTCCGCGGCGGTACCATCCAGGTCGACCAGCGTAGTGTGCAGGTCCGGGTGCTCGTAGGCCAGCGTGCGGATAAGGCCCTTCAGGCCGCCGATCGCGGGATCGCCGCCCTCGGAACCGTTGACGGCCAACCCGCTTCGGGACACCAGCCACAGCCGCGGCGGCTTGCCGTGCCAGCCCCCGACGATCGCGCGCACGGTGGCCGCGACCCCCCAGGCCAGCTCCCGGCCGCGGGTCAGCGCGTCACCGGACACCGTGCCGTCAAAAGACCGGCTGCCGGCCAAGAGGATCACCCCGGCCGGCGGCAGCTCGGGGTCGTCGGCCGTGCCGGCGAAGGCCGACAGCACCTCGGACTCGCGGGAGACGTCCGCGGTGATCAATCGCCGTGTCGGGGAACCGAATCGGCTGACGAAGTCGGTGGCCAGGCCCTCGGTGTCGGTGCCGTCAGTCAGCACCAGCCAGCTGCCGGTCGGCGGTTCCGCCGCCGGCTGCGCCGGAGATTCGACCCAGTTGGTCTCGAAAACCTTCTGCGACAACGGCAGTGGCACAGTGCGCCGCTGCACGCGCTGCATGTAGATGCCGGTGATCTCGGCGGTGGGACTGCCCGTCTCGTCGGTGACCAGGACCCGGCCCTGCAGGCCGGCGCTGTCGGGGTCGACGTTGTGCAGCTCGGCACGCGCCTTGGCGCGGCGGCCGACCTCGGCGAACACCCGGATCGACTCGAAGGAGATCGGCAGATAGGTCGTCTCGCTCGAGCCGGCCAGCATCTCGTCCGGGATGGCGGCGGCCAGCGCCTGCAGCGCCGCGTCGAACATCACCGGGTGGATCCGGTAGCTGCGGTGCGGGGTGGCCTCGTCGGGCAGGACGATCTCCACCTCCGAGACACCGCCGGGCAGCCGGACGATCCGCGTCAGCGCGGCGAACGCCTGCGCATGATGCAGGCCGGTGCGGCGCAGCCCGGCGTAGAGATCCGCGGGCGCGACGACGGTCCCGTCCGCGGTGCCCGCGGCGGTGAGCCGGGCCGGCAGCGGGGATTGGTCGGCAGCAGTGACAGCCTCGACGGTCGCCACCGCGTGGCGGCGCCAGTTGCCGTCGTCCGACCGCGAATGGATCTCGACCCGGGTGCCGGCACCGGGGTCGTCCGCGGTTGCGATGAGCTGCGTGGTGATCTGGGTCCGATCGTCCAGCCGGAGCATCTGCTCGACCTCGACCCGGTTGACGGCCACCCGTTCGGCCGGCAGGCCCAGCGCTTCGCAGGCGGCCGCCAGCGCGATCTCGGCGAAACCGGTCGCCGGCATCACGGCCTGACCGTGCACGATGTGATCGATCAGGTACGGGATCGCCTCGGTCCCGACGTCCCCCTGCCAGACGTGATCGCGGCCGGATGGCATCTCGACATGCGTACCGAGCAGCGGATGGGCGTGGGCCGACTGCCGGGCGGCCGCCGACGTCGACGTCCAGTACCTGACGTGCTGCCACGGAGTCGGTGGCAGATCCACGAAACTCCGTGCGTTGCTTCCGGTTTCGGCGCTAGCAACCGTTGGGGGCCGAACCGTGGCCAGCTGCGTGTGGAACGCGAGCGTTTCCGGGTTGTCCCGGTTCAGCGTCCCGCCCACCTGGACGTCGCCGCGCGGCCGGGCCGATCCCAGCGTCCCGTTGATCGCATGCGTGAGCAGCGGGTGCGGGCTGACCTCGACGAACGTGGCGTGGTTCTGCGCTGCTTCGGTGACCGCACGACTGAACCGGACCGGCTTGCGCAGGTTGTCGACCCAGTAGGCGGCATCAAACGCCGGCATGCCGGCCTCGGGATCCACAACGGTGGTGAGCAACGGGATCTTCGGCTCGCGCGGCGCCAGATCGGCTAGCTCCGAACGCAATTCGGCCAGGATCGGGTCGACGGTCGGGTGGTGCGATGCGACGTCCACCTCGACGCGGCGGGCCAGCCGGCCCTGGGCGTCGACCACGGCGACCACCGCGTCGACCTGGTCGGGCGGTCCGGCGATCACCGTCTGGTTGGGTGCGGCGTACACGGCGACCGTCAGATCGGGATGGTCGGCCAACAGCGCCTCGGTGCCCTCGGCGTCCAACTCCAGCAGGGCCATCGCACCCTGACCGGCGAGCCGCTTCATCAGGCGCGACCGGGTGGCGATCACCTTCAGGCCGTCGGCCGGGCTCAGCGCGCCCGACACCACCGCCGCGGCCACCTCCCCCATCGAATGTCCGATCACCGCATCGGGTTCCACGCCGTAGGACCGCCACAGCGCGGTCAGGGCCAACTGCATGCCCACCAGCACCGGCTGGATCCGGTCGATGCCGACGACCGGTTCGCCGGACTCGAGCACACCGCGCAGCGAGAAACCGACCTGCTCGACGAACACCGGCTCGAGTTCGTCGACCGCCGCGGCGAACGCCGGCTCGCTGCTCAACAACTCGCGGCCCATGCCGGCCCACTGGGAGCCCTGACCCGAGTACAGAAACACGGTGCCGGGCCCGGTCACCGGCTGATGCGGCGCGACCACGCCCGGCGCCGGACGCGCCTCGGCGAGTGCCCGCAGCCCGACGACCACCTGGGCGCGGTCACCGGCGCACACCGCGGCCACCCTGGCCTGGCGGGGCCGGTGGTCGAGCGTGTGGGCGATGTCGGCGAGCGGGACCTGCGCGCCGGGGCCCTCGACCCAGTCGGCGAGGGTCTTCGCCCACGATGCGACCCGCTCGTCCGTCTTGCCCGAGAGCACCAGCGTGGTGATGGCCGGGCCGGGGGTCTCGGCCGGAACCGGTTCGGGCCCCTGCTCCAGCACCACGTGCGCGTTCGTCCCGCCGAGGCCGAACGACGACACCGCGGCGCGGCGCGGACCGTCCGAATCCGGCCAGTCCGCCAACTCCGTCGGCACGTAGAGCCGGGTGGGCGACGGGTCGATCGCCGGATTCCACTTCGTGAAGTTCAGGTTCGGCGGGATCTGTCCGTGCTGAACCGCCAGTGCGGCCTTGATGAACCCCGCGATCCCGGCGGCCGCCTCGAGGTGGCCGATGTTCGTTTTCACCGCGCCCAGCGCGCACGGCCCGTCGCCGCGCCCATAGGTGCCGGCCAGGGCCTCGAACTCGATCGGATCGCCCAGCGCGGTGCCGGTGCCGTGCGCCTCGATGAAGTTCACCGAGCCGCCCGCGACGTCGGCGCTGCGCAGCGCGCGGGTGATCACGTCCACCTGCGCCTGGGTGTTCGGCGCGGTCAGCCCGTTGGAGCGGCCGTCCTGGTTGACCGCCGAGCCGCGGATCACCGCGAGCACCTGGTTTCCGTCACGGATCGCATCGGTGAGCCGCTTGAGCACCACGATGCCGCAGCCCTCGCCGCGCACGAACCCGTCGGCGCCGGCGTCGAAACTGTGGCACTTGCCCCGCGGCGACAGCATGCCCCATTTGGACATGGCGATCTGCGTCTCCGGTCGCAGGATCAGGCTGACGCCGCCGGCCAGGGCCAGGTCGCTCTCGCGCAGCCGCAGGCTCTGGCAGGCCAGGTGGATGGTGACCAGCGACGACGAACATGCCGAGTCGATGGCCACCGCCGGACCACGCAGCCCGAGCAGATAGGCGATGCGCCCGACGGCGACGGCGTGCGCGTTGCCGGTGGCCGAGTACGCGTCGATGTGGTCCGGGTTGGCCGCCGAAATACCTTGGTACTCCGTGTAATACACGCCCATCATGACGGCGGCCCGAATCCCGGACAGCTCATCGGGCCCGATGCCGGCGTGTTCGAGCGCCTCGAAGGCGACCTCCAGCATGACGCGCTGCTGCGGATCCATGGCTTCGGCCTCGCGCGGGGAGATCCCGAAGAACTCGGCGTCGAACCCGGCGACGTCGGGGATGAAGCCGCCCCACTTCGACGCCATCCGGCCCGGGGCGAACGTGTCCGGGTCGTAGAACTCGTCGGCGTCCCAGCGGTCCGGCGGGATCTCGCCGATGGCGTCTTCGCCGTCCGTCAGGAACTTCCAGTACGACTCGGGGCCGGCGACGCCGCCGGGCAGGCGGCAGCCGATCCCCACGACCGCGATGGGCTCCGCTGTCGCGATGCGGGACGCCTTGGTGAACTGTTCGTCCAGCGCGGTCTGCTGTTCGGCGGACATGGCCGAAACCCGGTTGAAAATCGTCTTGATCAAAAGCTGCTGCTCTCACTACGGGCCGGAGCGGATTCCACGCTCTCGAACAGTTCGTCCAACACACCGCCGCCCATGTCGGCGTCGCTCGGGCCGGCGCTTTCCGGCGGGCTCTCCGGTTCCTCGTCCGGCGCGAGCAGGTCGGCCAGATGGGTCGCCAGCAGCGCGATGGTGGGGTGATTCCACAACATCGACGCCGACAGGTCGATACCGGCCAACTGCTGCGTCTGCTTGAGGACCGTCATCGCCATCATCGAGTCGAGTCCCATTTCGGGGAAGGGCTGATCGACGTCGACCGCCCGGGCCGGCATCCGCAGCTCGTGGGCCAGAATGCCCCGTAGCCCGGCCTTGAGCCCGTCGTGCCGTTCCTCGGCGGTCATCGCCGCCCAATCCGCAACGGCCGCAACGGATCCGTCCCCGTCCACCTCGGCCGGCCCACCGGCGGGCTGCCGCGCGTCGGCCTCGGCGACCACACTCTCGAAGTAGCCGAGTTCGCGGAACTCCGGGGTCGCGGTGAGCGCACGGTCCAGCCGCAGGCGTGCGACGCCGACGTGGGCCGGGCCCCGGCCGAGCAGCGTCTGCAGCGCCTCGACGCCTTCCGCGGGAGAGATGGGGTCGAGCACGCTGAGCGTCATGGAACGGCCGATCCCGACGTCTGACCACTGGCCCCAGCTGATCGCGGTGGCGGGCACACCCGAGGCGCGTTGCCAGGCGACGAAGCCGTCGAGCCAGGCGTTCGCGGTGGCGTAGGACAACTGGCCGGGCAGGCCCAGCAGCGCCGCCATGGACGAGAACCCGACCCACCAGTCGAGCGGGTGGGCCGCGGCGGCTCGGACGACGGCCTGGTGCAAGCGCATCGCACCGGTCGCCTTGGCTGCCCACACCCGTTCCAGGCCCTCTGAGGTGACGGCGGACACCAGGCTCTCGTCGAGCACACCGGCGGAGTGCAGGACACCCCGCAGCGGCTTCCCGGTCTCCTCGGCGGCCGCCACGAGACGGTCCGCGACACCCGGTTCGGCGATATCGCCACGAACATAGACGATTTCGGCGCCAGCACCCAGATCGGCGAGTTGCTGCTGCTCGTCGGACGACGGCTCGCGCCGGCCGCTGAGGACGATCCGCCCGGCGCCGGCGGCGGCGAGCCAACGGGCGAACACCGTGCCCAGCCCGCCGAGTCCGCCGGTGATGATGTAGGAGCCGTCCGGCCGGACCGCTGCATCCCGGGCATCGTGTTCGCCCGCACCGAGTGTCGCGCGGGTCAGCCGTTCGGCGTAGCGGATCCCGGCCCGCCGGGCGATGACGTCGTCGCGGTTCGGCGATCCCAGTTCGCTCAGGACGGCCGCGACGAGATCGCCTTCGGCGGAGTCCAGATCGACGAGGGTGGCTGCAAGATCGGGTTCCTCGGCCAGGGTGCGGGCCAATTCGCCTGGGAATCGCCAGGTTCGGATGACGCCTCGCAGCGCGCCGACCGCCGGATCGCCCGGGTCGCCGTCGTGGACGGCCAGCCCGTCCCGGGTGATCAGCCACAGGCGCGGCGAGTTCCCGTGCCAGCCTCCCGCGGCGGCGCGCGCCGCCGCCGACAGCGACACGATCCTGTCGCGCGTCCGTCCGAGGACGCCGTCGGGATCGGCGCTGTCGAACCCGTTCTTGCCGACGAACACGATCATGCCGGCCGCCGGCAGGTCCGGATCCGCCGCGGCCGTCGCGACGGCGTCCCGAACGGCGGCGTCGTCGGACAGGTCCGCGCCGATCAGCCGTCGCGTCGGCGCGCCGAACCGTGCGGTGAAGTCGGCCACCAGGGACCGGGATTCGTCGTCCCCGTCTGCGAGCAGCACCCAGCTGCCCGCGGCGGCCGGGCCGGCACCGGACGGCAGCGGGCTTTCCACCCATTCGGTGCCGAAGGTCATCTGCTCCAGCGAGGCCGGCACGGCGGCGGCGTCGACCGGGGCGAACTCGATGCCGGTGAACTCGGCCGTCGGGGTGCCCGCGTCGTCGGTGAGGACGATGCGCCCCCGGTAGCCCGCCTCGCCCTCCGGGCCGACCAGCTCGCTGCGGCAGCGGGCTCGCCGGCCCACCTGACCGAACACCTGGATGCCCGCCAATGACGTTGGCAGATAGGCAGTTTCGGCGGCGTCGGCCGGGATCGCGGCGGCCAGGGCGCGCAGGGCCGAGTCGAGCAGCGCCGGATGGATGTTGTAGTGCCCGTCTCCGGCGATGCTCTCGGGCAGCGCGATGTCGGTTTCGGTCCAGCCCGTCGCGGGTTCGGCGGCCGGAATCTCGCCCGGGGCCGCGACGACCGTGGCGACGGCATGCCTGCGCCAGTTGCCGCCGGAGGTCTTGGCGTGGATCTCGACGCGGAAGCCGTCGTCACCGTGCCCGAATTGCGTTGTGACGCGGGTCTTCTGGTCCAGTGCCAGCGGTTGTTCGATCTCGAGGCCGCTGACCTGCATCGCCTCCACTGGGACACCGAGCGCCTGGCGGCCCGCGGCCAGCGCCATCTCGACGAGGCCCGCCGCCGACAGGACCGGCCGGCCCTGGACCCGGTCGGCCAGCCACGGCATCGCCTCGGGGTCGAGGTCGGTCTGCCACATGTGGTCACCGCCGGTGAGCATCTCGACGTGCGGCCCGAGCAAGGGGTGCAGGTCGGGCAGCCGACGCTGCAGGGAGTGATCCTCCACCCAGTAGCTGGCGTCGTGCTGCCACGGCGAGGGCGGGATCTCCACGAACCGGCCGCCGTCGGCCTCGGAGGCCGGGGCGTCGAGCGCCGCGAGTTGCGTGTGGAAGAACAGCGTCTCGTCGTCCACCCGCCGCATCGCCGCGGTCACGGTGACACCGTCGCCCAACTGCGTCGACTCCAGGGTGTCGCCGATGGCGTAGGTGAGCAGCGGGTGCGGGCTGATCTCCAGGAACGTCGCATAATCCGGGGCCGCCGCGACGACGGCCTGGCTCACCCGCGCCGGCTGGCGCACGTTGGCCACCCAGTAATCGACGTCCAGCGGCGGCGCGCTGCCGTCCTCGGTGACGGTGGAGATGAACCGGATCGTGGGCGCCGTAGCCGCCAGATCGCTGAGCGCCGAACGCAGTTCGGGCAGGATCGGATCCATGAAGGCCGTGTGTGAGGCGACTTCCATGTTGACCCGGCGGGCGAACCGGTCCTGGGCGGCGACCGCGGCGATCACCGCGTCCACCTGTTCCGGCGGCCCGGCGATCACGGTCTGCCGCGGCGAGAGGTAGCCGGCAATGCTCACGCCGGCGAAGTCGGCGATCAGCTTCTCGGTGGCGTCGGCGTCGAGCTCGACGAGAGCGACCGCACCCTGCCCGGCCAGCCGCGACATCAGCTTCGACCGGTGCGCGATCACCTTCAGGCCGTCGGCGGCCGACAGCGCGCCGGCCACGACGGCGGCGGTGACCTCGCCCATCGAGTGGCCCATCACCGCGTCGGGCGTCACGCCGTAGGAGCGCAAC
>WBZP01000098.1_pt1 | contig 125907 bp, 114 predicted proteins | sample 5204301 | NCBI WGS metagenome assembly WBZP01 (sample SAMN12412401, study PRJNA552823) | activated sludge metagenome | isolation source: activated sludge from nitrification reactor of wastewater treatment plant... | place: USA: Pennsylvania | collected 2017 | reverse complement strand
TCTCAAGCGGCTACTGGTCAATAACCGAGAGCTGCGCGTGACTCTCTGCCCTGATTCTCTGCTCGACCTCTGGCCAGGTAACTAACACAAACTGTCCGGTAGCTAAATTCTCGCTTCTCGATTCTCGATCTCCTCCATTCCCCCTAAACAATTCCGGAGCTGACCCATGCAAACCCCACCCGAAAAACTTGGCTCCTTCTATTTGGGCGCCGAGTACGACCTGGCGGCAGGCGCCGCCACCGAAAACGCGCTGCACTATGACGCGCGCGACCTTGTGACCCATGCCGTGGTGGTGGGCATGACGGGCAGCGGCAAGACGGGTATGTGCGTGGGCCTGCTCGAAGAGGCCGCGCTGGACAACGTGCCGGCGATTATCATTGACCCCAAGGGTGACCTCGGCAACCTGCTGCTCCAGTTCCCCGACGGGCGCCCCGAGGACTTTCGCCCCTGGATCAACGAGGACGACGCCACGCGCAAGGGCATGACGCCCGACGACTTTGCCGCCGCCGAAGCCAAGAAGTGGACGGAAGGGCTGGCAGGCTGGGGCATCGGCCTCGAGCGGCTGCGCACGCTGAACAACAGCGTCGACTACACCATCTTCACCCCCGGCTCGGATGCGGGCGTGCCGGTGAACATTCTGGGTAGCCTGGCCGCGCCCCAGCTGGACTGGGACGTCGAGGGCGAGGCGATCCGCGAGCGGATTACCGGCACCGTCGCGGCGCTGATGGGGCTGGCCAATGTGAGCGCCGACCCGGTGCGCAGCCGCGAGGGGGTGCTGCTGGCCAGCATCTTCGAGCACTACTGGAAGGCCGGACAGAATCTGGACCTGGCGATGCTCGTCAAGGCGATCGCTGCGCCGCCGATGGCAACGGTGGGCGTCTTTGAGGTCAACACCTTCTTCCCCGAGAAGGAACGCTTTGGGCTGGCGATGGCCTTCAACAACCTAATCGCCGCCCCTTCGTTCCAGGCCTGGCTGCAGGGCGAGGCACTCGACGTGGCGACGCTCTACTACACGCCCGAGGGCAAGCCGCGCCACAGCATCTTCTACATCGCCCACCTCACCGATTCGGAGCGCATGTTCTTCGTGACGCTGCTGCTCGAGAACGTGCTGACGTGGATGCGGCGGCAGTCGGGCACAACCAGCCTGCGTGCGCTGCTCTACTTTGACGAAATCTTCGGCTACTTCCCGCCCTCGGCCGAGCCGCCCTCGAAGCGCCCGCTGCTGACGCTGATGAAGCAGGCGCGCGCCTTTGGCCTGGGCGTGGTGCTGGTGACGCAGAATCCGGTGGACCTGGACTACAAGGGGCTGACCAACGCCGGCACCTGGGTGATCGGCAAGCTGCAGGCCGAACGCGACAAGGCACGTGTGATGGACGGCCTGAAGGGCGCCATTGCCGAAGCGGGCGCCAATGCAGAAGTGAACTACGACGAGTTGATCAGCCGGCTCAGCAACCGCATCTTCCTGATGCACAACGTACACGCGGGCCAGCCGGTGGTCTTCAACACGCGCTGGGCGCAGAGCTACCTGCGCGGCCCGCTGACGCGGCCGCAGGTGCGCGTGCTGATGAAGGAGAAGCGCCCTGCGCCGGCGGCGGCCCCGGTTGCCGCGGCTGCGCCGGCGCTTGATGCCGCCGCTGCGCAGCCGGCACCCGCGCAGCCGTCACCTGCGCAGCCTGCCGCCGCTCCGGCACCCGCTGCGCCTCAGCCTGTGGCAGCCCAGCCGGCCGCCTATGCCCCGCCCGAAGGGTACAGCGCCGTGCGCCCCAAGCTCGCCGATACGGTGCCGCAGGTCTTTGTGCCGCTGCGCCTGGACGAGCGGCTGCTGCCTTCGGTGGTGAGTCGCCACACGGGCAGCCCCGTGCAGTCGGTCAACGCGCAGCTGGCCTACGAGCCAAATGTGCTGGCACGCGTCCGCATCAACTTCGAGGACAAGGCGCTGGGCGTGCAGGCCGCCGAGGAGCGCGCGCTGCTGATTCCGCTTGCCAACCGCGGCACGGTGGATGTGGCCGACGCGCAGCCCTTTGAGGTGGCGCTCAACCTGTTGCGCAGCGAGCCGCTGGTGACGACGGCCGACAAGGGGCCGTACTTCAGCCCGCTGCCCGAAAACGCCTCCTCTTCCACCGAACTGCGCTCGATTCGCACCCGCCTGGCCGACCACGTCTATTACTCGTCGCGCACCAGCGTGCGCATGCAGCCCACGCTCGGCATTGCCCAGCGCCCGGGCGAAGCCGACGCCGAGTTCCACGCCCGCGTGGCAACGGCGGCGCGCGAGCGGCGCGACGCCGAAGTAGACAAGCTGCGCACTGCGGCGGAGAAGAAGGTTGCCGCCGTGGCCGAGCGGCTGCGCAAGGAGCAGATTGAGCTGGCCGGCGACGAGGCCAAGGCGCAGGCGCTCTCGCAGGAGCGCTGGGTGGGCATGGGCGAAAAGGTGCTCAACATGTTCCTGGGGCGGCGCTCTTCGAACCTGGCCGGCGCCTACATGAGCAAGCAGCGGCAGGTGGCGGCGGCCCAAGCCAGCGTCGAGGAGAGCAAGCAGGAGATCAGCCGCCTGACGCAGGAACAGCAGTCGCTGCAGGCCGACCTGCAGCAGGCCGTGAGCGAGATTCAGGCCCGCTATGATGAGATGACCTCCCAGTTCACCACCAAGGAGCTGGCGCCGCGCAAGAGCGACGTCAACGTGCAGGAGTTCATGCTGGCGTGGGTGCCCAACTGGCTCGTGAACTTTGAAGCCGACGGCCGCCCGCAGTTCCAGTCGCTGCGCGCCGACGTATTGCCGGAATAGACGTGCGGGCAGCGCCACAGTTGACGCAACAGCGAGCGGGGCGGCCACTTGGGCCGCCCCGCTCTCGTTATGCCTCACCGGGGCGCCTGTGTGATCAGGCGCCCCGGTCTCTGTTGTGCGGCGACTACCCCTTGCTGCGGGCGATGCGGCCGAAGCCGGCGGCCAGTGCAAGCAGCAGCAGCACGCCCACCGCAGCCAGCACGCTGGGCAGCGGCGACGGCCGTGCACCGGTGACGGGCAGCGTCTGCGGCGCCTCGTCTGTGGCAGCGGCCGGCGCCTCGGCCTCGGCGTCCGAGGCGGGCATCGACTCGGCCTCGGTGGTCATGGCTGCGCTGTCGGTGACTTCTGCCGTCTCAGTCATGGCCGCTGCGTCGGTCACCTCGGCGGTCTCGGTCATGGCTGCGGCGTCGGTGACTTCGGCCGTCTCGGTCATGGCAGCCGTGTCGGTCATGGCCGCGGTGTCGTCGGCAGGAGGCGGCGCCATGGCGGCCAGCACCTCCATCACCGGCGTGCCTGTCATGTCGGCCACACCTTCGAACTTGAGCACCTGGCCCGAACCGGGCGCGCCCACGGCGTTCACGCTGACGTAGAGGTTGCCGTCGGCGTCAAAGTCGAGCGAGCTCGGGAAGGTCAAGCCGGGGATGACCACCTCCGACGTGTCGCCGGCGCCGATGCGCACCACTGCGCCGGTGCTCGGTGCGGGTCCCGTTTCGCCCCACAGGCCGAACGAGGTTGCATAGAGGCTGCCGTCCGGCCCCTGGCGCAGGTCGGTGAGCATGGTGAGCCCCACCGCGTAGTCCGCGATGCTGCCGTCGGCGCCCACCTGCAGCACCTTGGCGCTGCCGGGCACAAAGGGCGCGCCCGAAAGCAGGCTGACGAAGAGGCCGTCGGCGGATTCGACGACGGCGGTGGGCACGGGGTCGGTGAGCAGTTGGTTGTCGTAGTCGGGGCGCGGGAAGACGCCGGGCAGCGGCTCCATGACGGCGACCACTGTGGCCTCGCCGGTAGCGGGGTCAATCGCCATCAGGGCGTTGGCGCCGGCATCGGCCACCCACAGCCGCCCATCCGAACCGGCGATCATGCCGTAGGGGTGGGCGTGGTAGACCACACCATAGGGGTTGACGTCGCGCTCGTGGGCCCAGCTGTCGAAGAACTGGGTGGTGGTGCCATCTTCGTTGACGGTAACGATGGTCGCCACGCCGGCCGGCGGGTCGATCGTCGGCTCCGAAAGCCAGTCGCTGGCCGAGGCGTAGAGCACGCCATTGAGCAGCGCCAGGCGTGCGCCGCCCGATGCGCCCATCTCGGGGCTGCCGTAGGACATGACGGTGGCGACGTCGGTGATGCTGCCGTCGGCCATGTTGATGCGGGCGATGCGCGCCGTGCTGCCCACGGTGGCCGATACCAGGCCGGCTTCGGGGTTGTTGACGGTGACCATCTCCTCGCCGCCCAGCCCCGAATCGATCACCCAGACGTCACCATTGGGGTCCACCAGCAGACCCATGGGGCCGTTGAAGCCCTCGCCGACCACCGTTCCGGCCGGCGCACCCTCCTGCGCCAGCGCCATCCCTGCGAACGCAAAGAGCGCCACTGCAACCAAACAGAGCAACAAGAGCAGTCGTACAGGCTGCTTACCCATCGTCTTGAACCCTCCACGGACTCGCGTGAAACAACCGGATAGACAGAGAAGAACTGCTCGGTGTCCGCGCGATGCGCGCCGGCGCCGGCCAAACGGGAACCACGATGGGGGGCGACCGCACTGGGCGCAAGCCAAACAAGGCTTTGCGGCTTGCCGAAAGCGGATGCGCGCAGCGCCGGAGTGGCATCCTGGCTGCGCGGGGAGGAGATTGGAGGGGTTCCCAGGTGGCGCCATTGTAGGGCAGACGCGCGCCAGCGTCAAGAGGGTTGTTTAGTCATGCTTGGCGCGCATCGTACTCCCTTGCAGTCCACCAGCATGTGCATTTCCCAGCCACAAGTACTGGCCGAAGGTTTCCGGGGTGATTGACAGCCTTGGTTCTTCTGCTATAGTGGCCGAACAAGTGCGTTTCTCGTCGCACTTGCTCCTCAGTTAGCATCTCCCACACCCAATTGAATGGCGCCTGGATCTGTTGGCCTCTTGGGCTATGTCAGGTGTAGCGGCATACATCATGCCGGTGTACTGGTGACCTGCTGCGCGTCTTGGCCTATTGCTCGGTGGCGGGAGTGGCACGCCGCGCTCACGCCGCGGATCTCGCATGCAGTACCAAGACACACGGTTCTTGAGACCAGTTCACTCACATTTCTTGCTCTTCCATACGATTCGTTGACCGCTATCCAAGACAATTGTCGTTTCGCGCGACGCTCGCAACCCGTTTGCTCTAGGCGATTGCCGCGAACGCACATCCTGGCCGACACATCGCTTGAACAGGCCATTCCGGTACCCTCTTCTCCGGCCTGGCAACCCACATCCCCATCTCGAGACACTGCGCATTCCGCTTTAGAAAGGAGCCATCATGATGCGATCCCTCGCGCGAGGACTTGTAGCAGTGCTTGCGATCTGCGCAATTGTCTGCCTGCTGCTGGCTGTTCCTGACCATGCCAAAGCGCAATCGAATGGTGAAGTGGACGTTGTCGGGATCGAAAGCCAGCCAGACATCACACATGCCAGGCAGTTCGTCTACCAAGGCGACAATGGCTGGTGGAGGACAGACGGTGGCTACTCACTGGCTTACGTGGCGGACCGCGTGGTTACCGGCGACTTTGATGGTAATCAACCCAGTGGTATCAAGGACGACGTCGCCGTCTTCTTCGATTATGGCAGTGGCAAAGCCAGGATCCATGTTTTCTTGAGCACTGGATCAGGCCTTGCCTATCAGGGTGACGGCGGTTGGTGGGCAACCGGAGGTGGCTATTCACTGGCATACGTGGCGGGACGGATGGCCGCAGGCGACTTCAACGCCGACGGCCGCGATGACATCGCTGTCTTCTTCGACTACGGCAGCGGCAAGGCTCGAATCCACGTGTTTTTGAGTACTGGATCGAGTCTCACCTATCAGGGCGACAATGGCTGGTGGGCGACGGGCAGCGGTTACTCGCTGACCTACGTCGGAGACCGTATGGTCACAGGCGATTTCAATGGCGATGGCCGCGATGATATCGCCGTAATGTTCGACTATGGCGGCGCCAATGCGCGCATTCACGTGTTCTTAAGTAACGGAACGAGCTTTGTCTACCAAGGCGACAGTGGGTGGTGGGCTCGCGGCAGCTATCTGATGAGTAGCGTGCTTGGCCGCATGGTAGCCGGAGACTTCGATGGCAATGGCCGCGACGACATTGCGACCCTCTATGACTATACCGCCGGTATGGCGCGCATCCATGTCTTCCTGAGCACTGGATCGAGCTTCACTTATCAGGGCAACAACGGTTGGTGGAGGACGGAGAGTGGCTACTCACTGGCCTCCGTGGCGGACCGGATGATCGCAAGTGACTTTGATGCCGACGGCCGGGACGACGTTGCAGTCTTCTTCGACTACGGCAGCGGCAAGGCTCGAATCCACGTGTTCTTGAGTACTGGATCGAGTCTCACCTATCAGGGCGACAACGGCTGGTGGGCGACGGGCAGCGGTTACTCGCTGGCCTACGTGGGGGATCGGATGGTGCCGGGGGATTTCAATGCAGACGGCGCAGATGATGTGGCTGTCTTCTTCGATTACGGCAGTGGCAAAGCGCGCATCCACGTCTTCTTAAGCGCCGGAGTTGGCCGGGCCTTCTTGCCTGTCGTCAAGCGCTAGCGGCCGGGCAGCTTGCGTGTGGCGCCTGGAGGGAATCAGGACGTGGCTGCACAACGCGCTTGGCGCGCAGCGTATCGAGTCTGGCCCCTGCCAAACAGCCACACAGAAGTGGAGTAAATGAACGCCGCGCCGGGAGCCATCCCGGCGCGGCAACAACGCGTGTGACGCCGAACGCTCAGGCAGCGCGGCGGTGGTGGTGGGCCGCTTGCTCACGCTCCTTGCGCGCTTCCAGATAGGCTGAGAAGGAGGAGAGGTCGCGCGGCCGCAGGTGCTCCTGCACCAGCGATGCGTAGAGATCGATCATGCGTGCCGCCGTGGCCTCGACGGTGTAGGCCGAGGCGATGCGCGCCGCCTGGGCGCCCATGCGCTCGCGCAGTGCGGGGTCTGCCAGCAGGCGCACGCCGGCGGCCACAAAAGCATCGTCATCTTCGGCAAGCAGCCCCGAGCTGCCATCCTCCACCACGCCCTCGAGCGCAGGGTCGTTCCAGGCCAGCGCGGGCAAGCCGCAGGCCGCCGCCTCGAGCGCGACCATGGGGTGCACCTCGCTGGTCGATGTGCTGACCCAGAGATCCGCCGAGGTGTAGATGCTGGGCATGTCGGCGTAATCGGCCAGGCCATAGAGGAAGACCGCATTGGCCAGCCCGTCGGCGGCGATCGCTGCCTCCAGTTCGGCGCGCAGCGCGCCTTCGCCCACCAGCACCAGCACGGCGTCCGGCTGCTCGGCGTGGATGCGGCGGAAGAGGCTGTAGGCGAGCAGCGGCCGCTTCTCCTGGTTCAACCGGCCCACCCAGAGCAGAATCGGGCGCTCCTCGGCCAGCCCCAGACGCGTGCGCAGGAAAGCGCTACGCGCCGGGGTGAAGCGCGCCATGTCGATGCCGTTCGGAATCAGGTGCACCAGAGGCTTGACCTGAATGCTCGCCAAATAGCGCTGCGCCTTGGGCGAGGGCGCCACAATCGCGTTGGCGCCATTGCAGACCACGCGGTCGAAGAGCTCGAGCGCGGGGTGGACAACGCCGCTGAGCGGTTCGGCCAGCGGCCCCAGATAGTGCGTGTACTCGGTCGTCATCGTGTGGTAGGTGTAGACCACCGGCAGGTCGATCAGTGCGCTGGCCTGCCACGCCAGTAAGTTGATGGTGGTGGAGGTGTGCACGTGGATGATGTCGAAGCGCTCGCGACGGAAGCGGTCGATCATCTGCCACGAGACGGGCACGCTCCAGTAGACGGGCTGGCTGTTGCTGACGCGCACACCGGGCAGCAACACGGTGCGCTCACTGCTTTCGGCGCCGTCGTGCTGCTTCCACGGGTGAAAAAAGACCACGTCGTTGCCGGCCTCGCGCAGGGCATCGGCCAGCAGCTGGGTGCTGGTGTCGACCCCGCTGGCGCTCATGCCTTCGACGAAAAACGCAATACGCATGCTGGTTCTCCCCTCCTCTTCGCTGCACTACACCCCAAACCACCGGCTCGCCTGCCTGGTTCCCTGGGGGCGCGGCCGCCCTTTGCGGCTTGTGCCGTACACGTGCGAAGTCACTTCTTCATAACCCCTGCCCTGATGCCGCGTTGCGTTAGAAACAGATGAGAGCCTGCGCGGCAGCCGGGCCGATTCGAGCGCTGCCGCGCTTACGGCGCCAGGCCAAACGAGCGCAGCGCCTGGCGGTGGACGAAACTGGGCAGAAAGTACCAGGGGCGCGGGTGCATCTCGACCGTTGAGCTGCGTTCCACAAGTGCGCGGCGCAGGTCGGCCGGGGTGCTGCCCGCAAAGTGGGTGGCGCCCATGCCGATCATCCAGAGCATGTGGGCATCGCTGCAGCCGGCGCGGGCCAGGCCAGAGGAGCGCACGATGGTGCGGGCAGGCTGGTTTGCAAGCAGCAGGGGCAAGCTGGCGTTGTACTCCTCGGCGCCTAGCAGCACGCTGCGCAGCTCGGGGCTAACCAGAGCGCGCGCGATGGCCGGGCCGGAGAGCGAGCCGCTCCAGTTGCCGCCGGGGTGGGGCGCCAGCGCATAGCCGCCCTGCTCGCCAACCAGCTCGAGCGTGCGCGGCAGCGAGAGGCCGGGCGGCACGATGCGTTCCACCTCCAGCGCAAGCAGGTGGCCCTCGAGGGTCGAGACTTCGATGCCCGGGATCACCTGCACGCCGTAGCGAGGCGCAAGTGCAAGCGCTTCGAGCGCGCCGTCGATCTCGTCGTGGTCGGTGATGGCGATCAGGTTGAGGCGGGTGTGGGTCGCGACATACTCGAGCGTCTCGACAACCGTGGCCGTGCCGTCGTAGCTGGTGGTGGTGTGAATGTGCAGGTCTGCGCTGCCCATGGTTTGGTCTCTCCCGATGGCTGTTGATGCGCACCGGCCGGTCTGCTGCCGCGCACCAACGCTCTGGCTGGAATTGTAAGCCAGTCGCTGCGAATCCCGCTACGCTGCCCACTGCAATTGCGCAACGCGAGGGCGCAAGGGGCCGCAAGCGGCGCAAGGAAGAGCGCCCAAACGCGTCTCTCATCTCGGGTTTACTTCACGATAGGAGCCGGCTGAACTGTGGAGTGGGTGAGCGAAGAACAGCACGCAGACGCCACAATTGATTCGTTGACAAACAAGCACAATTGAATTAAGATACGTTTGTGAAAACACAACTTGACGAACTGGATCGCTCGATCCTCAGCCTTCTACAAGAGGATGGCAGCCTGAGCAACGCCGAGGTCGGCCGCCGCATCGGTCTCTCGGCGCCGGCAACCTTCGCGCGCGTGCGCCGCCTCGAGCAGGAGGGGATCATCCGCCGCTACGCCGCCCTGCTCGACCACGAACTGCTGGGGCTGGACCTGGTCTGCTTTATCCAGGTGTCGCTGCGCCTGCACTCGAGCGAACTGGTGGCCGACTTCCGCCGCAGCGTGCGCGAGGTGCCCGAAGTGCTTGAGTGCCACCACATTACGGGCGACTTCGACTACCTCTGTAAGGTCATCGTGCCCAACCGCAAGGAACTCGAACGGCTTGTGGTCGAGGTGCTGACCCCGCTGCCCGGCGTCGAGCGCATTCACACCAGTCTGGTGCTCTCTGAAGTCAAGCAGAGCCCTGCGCTGCCGCTGGGGCTGCTGAAGAACATCCGATAGCGCGCCCGCACCGGGCGCGCCTCTCTTTTCCAAGCCAGGGAAGTCGAGGAGACCGCATGAGCGCAGAGCAGCTGGATGGGGCGCAGGTTGTAGACGAGGCACGCCCGATGCACCGCACCATGGGCCAGCAGTCGGGGCGGCGCTCGTGGGCCGAACCGTGGAAGATCAAAATGGTAGAGCCGCTGCGCATGATCGATCGCGCCGGGCGCGACGTCGCGCTGCGCGACGCAGGCTACAACACCTTCCTGCTGCGCTCGGATGACGTCTATATCGACCTGCTCACCGACAGCGGCACCAATGCCATGAGCGACCGCCAGTGGGCGGGCATGATGCTGGGCGACGAAGCCTATGCCGGCAGCCGCAACTTCTACCACCTGGAGGCGGCGGTGCGCAAGCATTACGGCTACCGCCACGTGGTGCCCACGCACCAGGGCCGCGGCGCCGAGCATCTGATCAGTCAGGCGCTGATCAAGCCGGGCGACATCATTCCCGGCAACATGTACTTCACCACCACGCGCCTGCACCAGGAACTGGCGGGCGGCGCCTTCGTCGATGTCATCATCGACGAGGCGCACGACCCCGCAAGCCTGCACCCCTTCAAGGGCAATATCGACCTGGCCAAACTCGAGGCGCTCTTTGTGGATGGCGGCGCGGCAAAGGTGCCCTACGTCTGTCTGGCGGCGACGGTGAACATGGCCGGCGGCCAGCCCGTGAGCATGGCCAACGTGCGCGACGTGCGCGCGCTCTGCAACCGCTACGGCGTGCGCCTCTACCTGGATGTGACGCGGCTGGCCGAGAACGCCTGGTTTATCCAGGAGCGCGAAGAGGGGTACGCCGGCAAGTCGATCGCCGAGATCACGCTCGAGTTCTGCTCGCACACCGACGGCGCCTGGGTCAGCTCGAAGAAGGACCACCTCGTCAATATCGGCGGCTGGCTGGCGATGAACCACGACGACCTCTTCCAGAAGGCGAGCAACCTGGTGGTGGTCTATGAGGGGCTGCACACCTACGGCGGCATGGCCGGGCGCGACATGGAAGCGGTGGCGATCGGCATCGAAGAGGCGCTGGACGACGCGCACATGAACGCCCGCATCGGCCAGGTGCGCTACCTGGGCGAGCTGCTGAGCGACTGGCACCTGCCGATTGTGCTGCCCGTGGGCGGTCACGCCATCTTTCTGGACGCGCGCCGCTTCTACCCCCATGTGGCGCAGAGCTGCTTCCCGGCGCAGACGCTGGCGGCGCAGCTCTACCTCGATTCGGGCATCCGCGCCATGGAGCGGGGCGTGGTGAGCGCAGGCCGCGACCCGCAGACGGGCGACCACCGCTACCCCAAGCTCGAGCTGGTGCGGCTCACGATCCCGCGCCGCGTCTACACGCAGGCGCACATGGACGTGGTGGCCGAGGCCGTGAAGGCGGTCTATGACCAGCGCGAGGGCGTGCGCGGCCTGCGCATGGTCTACGAGCCGGAATACCTGCGCTTCTTCCAGGCGCGCTTCGAGCCGATCGAGGGCTAGCCGCACTCGCAGCCGCACTCGCTTCACCCCCTGTAAATCCAGATTGAGAGGCCGCCGGCGGAAGACTCCGCCGGCGGCCTGCTCTTGCGCGCCTGCGGCCTGGAATGGGGAGAAGACCCCACGCGGCATGGGGCGCGTACCCCACACGGTGGCACGCGTGGGGTGAACGCACCATGGCAACGGTGGGGCGTGCGCTGGCAAATGGGGTGCCGCGACGCGGCATATGGGGCGGGCGGCCAATAGAAACGCGCGCGCAATGCGCCTAGACTGTGGACATCGGTAGCACAGCTCCTTTTTGATAGGAGGGCCAAATGAGCATCCTTGAATTCCTCTCCATGTTCGCCATTATTGTCGTCTTCGTCGCCATTCGCTTTGCGCTCCCCGCGGCGCTGATGGCGTTCTTCTGCTTCTGCGACCGCCACTTCCTGCACCCGCAGTTCAAGCCGTAGCTCTTGCAGCGTGGTCTAGCCCCCCACCATCACCAGAGCTCGGAGGAGCACATGATTGCCCAAAGAACCATGCAAACCTTGCCATTTTCGGGCAGGCTGAGCGCACTGGCGCTCTGCCTGCTCTTTGCTGTGCTGTGGCTGGCCTTCCCAACCACTGCCTACGCCCAGGAGGCGGGTGCGGTGGACGCCGCCAGCGCCGTCGTCGCGCAGGTGGAGGACGATGAAGAGGTCAAGCCCTGCACCTCGTGCCACGAGGACGAAGCCGACAGCTGGATGGCTTCGACCCACGCCCTGACCACGGACCCCGACACCGGCCTCGCCGTCGCCCAGTGCACGACATGCCACGGCGACTACGTGCGCGGCCACCCCGACGAGGCGCTGACGCCCCTGATCGTCGACTCCTCCTCCTGCCGCGACTGCCACGCCGGCACCTTTGCCCAGTGGGATGAGAGCATCCACGGCTCCGAGGGCGTACAGTGCATCAGCTGCCACCAGCCCCACTCGCAAGAGATGCGGCTGACCGACGAGGGACAGTGCACCGCCTGCCACCAGGAGTCGCTGGACGACCCGATGCACACGGCGCACTGGGAGGCTGAGGCCGCCTGCACCGATTGCCACATGGCCACGCTCGAGCCGAGCGCTGCGCTGGCGCTGGCCCACGCCGACGGCGAGGCGCTGGCTTCGGTGCTGCCCACCACCAACCACGACTTCGTCAGCGTTTCGGCGTCGAACTGCCTGAGCTGCCACGCCGAAGATGTGACGCTGACGCAGCCAACCGCCTATGTGCAGGCGGTGACGACGAACCGCGAAACCGAGCTGGCGCTGAGCGACGCCAAGGCCGAACTGGCCAACGCGCAGCAGACGAACCGCTCGCTCACCATCTTCTCGCTGGCAAACCTGGGCTTTGGCCTGGGCATCGGCAGCATCCTGGGCATCGTCTTTATGGTCGCCTTCGTCCGCTTTGGCAGTCGGGTTGCCGACGAGCAGAGCCAGCGCGAGGAGGCAGACGGTGAGTGACCGCATCCACATCGATCTGCTGCCCGCCGGCGCCGCAGAGAGCGCCTGCCCGCTGCTGGGCCGCCGCCGCTTTTTGCAGGGCGTGGCCGCAGGGGCGACGGCGGTGGCCGTGGCCGGCGCCCTGCCCGCAAGCCGGGCGCTCGCCTCGAGCGAGGGGCCGTCGACAGAGGGCGCGCTGGGCATGCTGATTGACCTGTCGCGCTGCACCGGCTGCAATTCGTGCGCGCTGGCCTGCAAGAAGGCCAACGACGAGCCGAACCCCACGGTGGTGCCCTACGCCCTGGACAGCGACGCGCTGAGCTATGTGGACGAGCGCGAGTTCACCGCACCTAACGGCGCACCGAGTTCGCTCTTCGTCAAGCTCAACTGCATGCATTGTGTGCATCCGGCGTGCGCTTCGGCGTGCACGGTGGGCGCGCTGCGCAAGACGGCCGAAGGGCCGGTAGTCTACGATTCGGCCAAGTGCATCGGCTGCCGCTACTGCCAGTATGCGTGCCCGTTCGGCGTGCCCACCTACGAGTGGTCCGGCGCGCTGGGGCTGATCAGCAAGTGCGAGATGTGCACCGAGCGTCTGGCCGAAGGCGAAAAGCCTGCCTGTGTTGACGCCTGCCCCAACGGCGCTATCCGCTTTGGCACGCGTGCCTTCCTGCTGGCGCAGGCCAAGGCGCAGATCGAATCGAACCCGGGCCGCTACGTCGATCATATCTACGGTGAGCACGAAGTCGGCGGCACCTCGGTGCTCTATCTCTCGCCCGTGCCCTTCACGGCGCTCGGCTTCCCCTCGCTTGGCGAGCAGGAGATCCCGCACTACGCCGAAGCGGTGATGAAGAAGACGCCGGTGGTGGCGCTGACCGTGGCCTCGCTCGCTGTGGTCGCGCAGGCCGTCACACGCCGCCTGCACAACCACGCCGCTCAGCAGGCCGAATTTGTGCCGGTTGAAGCCACGCAGCGCAGCGACAGCCGCAAGCTGGACGGAGGTCTCCAGTGACCACACAACTGCTGACTCCGGCGCGACAGCCGCACACTGCACCGCAGCTTGCGCTGCCGCGCGGCGCCGTCACCATGGGCGTGCTGGGCGCGATTGCAATTCTGGGCGTTGCCGCAGGGTTGGCCCGCCTGCTGATCGGCCTGGGCGGCACCACGGCGCTCGATGACACCACCTCGTGGGGCATCTGGATCGGCTTCGACTTTGGGCTGATCGCGTTCTCGGGCGCGGCCTTTACGCTGGCGGCGCTGGTTCACGTCTTCCACATCGAGCGCTTCCACGCTGCACTGCGCCCGGCGCTCTTTGCCGGCCTGCTTGGCTATGTGGCCGTGCTGCTGCTGCTGGTGCTGGACCTGGGCCGGCCGGACCGCTTCTACAGCTTCCTGATCAACTGGAACATGCACTCGCCTCTCTTCGAGATCAGCTGGTGCGTGCTGCTCTACTCCACCGTGCTTGTGCTCGAAGTTGCGCCCGACCTGCTGCAGCGCTTTGGCTGGCAGCGCCTGCGCCGCCTGAACCTGGCAATCATGCCGGCCGTGACGATCGTCGGCGTCACACTCTCGACGCTGCACCAGTCGACGCTGGGCACGCTCTACCTCAACATGCCCCACCGTTTGAGCGCGCTCTGGTGGACGCCGGTGCTGCCGATCCTCTTCTTCAGCTCGGCGGTGATGGCCGGGCTGAGCATGGCAACCATCGCCTACCGCGCCGCGGTGCGCATGCACGATGTCCCCGAAGATCAGCGGCTGCTGCGCGGGCTGGGGCTGGGCGTGGCCTGCACCGGGATCGTCTATCTGGCGCTGCGCGTGGGCGCGCTCTGGTTCAACGGCGGCTGGATGCTGCTAGGCTGGGCCGACCTGCGCTCGTGGCTCTTCGGCATCGAAGTGCTTGTGGGCGGCCTGTTGCCGGTGGTGCTCTTCTTCGTTGGCCAGCACCGCTTCCGCAGCTGGATCTATTGGGTCGCGCCGCTGCTTACGCTAGGCGGCGTGCTGATGAACCGCTTCAGTGCCACGCTCTTTGGCCAAACGGCGCCGATCCCCGGCGTGGCCTATGTGCCGAGCCTGATGGAGTGGCTGACGACCTTCGGCATCCTGGCCGGCGCTGCCTTGGTCTGGATGGTGGCGATCCGCTGGCTGGTGCGCTTTGACGAGCACACGCCGGCCCACACGCCGCATGTGCAGAGTGCAGGGGTGGCAACGTCGCGCGCGCAGGCGGCAGCGAAGCAGTAGGAGGCAGGATGACTCCCGAACTCCAGCACTTCCTTGAGTTTCTCTCCGTGGTTGGGCTCTTCACGCTGCGCGTGGGCGTGCCGCCGGCACTGGTGATTGGGCTGGCCATGGCGCTGCGCCGGATGGACCGCCGCTGGCAGGCCGAAGCCGAGGATCAGCGCCGTGCAGCGCTGGATCTGCCGCCGCTGCTGGTGCCCAATCCGGTGATGGGCATGTCCTGCTGGGAGCAGCGCACCTGCGAGGGCAAGGTCTGTGCGGAGTGCGCCGCCTACGCTCACCCCTCCAGCCCCTGCTGGCTGAGCCGCCACGCCGCCGAAGGCAAGCTGCCCGACGCCTGCCCCACCTGCGGAATCTACCGTGCGCGCAACCAGGTGCAGCCCGTGCGCGCCGGCAGGATCGCCGGCGCAACCCCGGCCGCCTGAGGCCCCTCCCATTCTGCAGCACCCATCAGTCACAAAGCCGCCCCTGCGCGACCTACGCGCAGGGGCGGCTTTGTCTGGCTCTCGCTTGCTTGCCTGGCGTCAGGGCGGGGGGATGAGGCCGCGCGCCATGGCGTACTTCACCAGCTCCACCCGGCTGTGCAGGTTGAGCTTGGCCATGATGTTCTCGCGGTGGCGGTCGGCCGTCTTGGGGCTCACAACGAGCGCTTCGGCGATCTCGCGGCTGGTCTTGCCCTCGGCGATGAGCGTGAGCACCTCGCGCTCGCGCTCGGTGAGCGGTTCGGCCGAGGTGGTGGCCGCGCCGTCGCTGCGGGGCAAGCTGCCGCTGGGGCTGATCTCCCGCACCAGGTGGCGCGCCAGCGTGGCCGGCAGGAAGAAGTTGCCCTGGTGTACCACGCGGATGGCGGCGATCAGGTCGTCGGGCGCCGAACGTTTGGGCACGTAGCCCGAGGCGCCGGCGTTGAGCATTTCGAAGAAGTACTGCTCGTCTTCGTGCATGGTAAGGGCGAGCACGGCCGTGGCGGGCGCCAGTTGCTTGATGCGGCGGGTGGCCTCGATGCCGCCCATGCCGGGCATGGCCACATCCATGATCACCACGTCGGGGTGCAGGGTTTGCACGGCGGTGAGCGCTTCGGGGCCGCTCTGCGCCTCGCCGACGATCTCCAGGTCGGATTCGGCGGCGAAGAGCATGCGCAACCCAGCGCGCAGGATGGCGTGGTCGTCAACAAGCAGGAGGCGGATCGCAGCCACGGCACTCTCCATCAGCGGTCAGTCGGCGAGGGTCATGCGCCGTCGTCGTCGGGTGCGGACGACGGCGGCTGGAGCGGTTCGGCGGGCGGGCGCGGCACGCTGAGCCGAATCAGTGTACCCTGCCCCGGCGCCGACTTGAATTCGTAGCGGCCGCCCAGCAGCAGGGCGCGCTCGCGCATGCCCAGCAGCCCCCAGCTGGGCGTCTCGCCGCGGCCCGAAAGCGCCAGCGCGGGGTCGAAGCCGCGCCCGTTGTCCTGCACGGTGAGCACGACTTCGGAGGGTTTGGCCTCGAGCAACATCTGCGCCTGCGTGGCCTGCGCGTGGCGCACGACGTTTGTGAGCGCCTCTTGCGCCACGCGGAAGATCACGGTTTCGTAGTGGGCGGGCAGCCGCACCGGCTCGGCCGAGGTGGTGAACTCGAGGCGAAGCGCCGGGTTGCGGTCGTTGATCGTCTGCGCGTACCAGCGCAGGGCGGCGGCCAGCCCCAGGTCGTCGAGCTGGGGCGGGCGCAGGTCGGCGATGATGCGGCGCAGCTCGCCCAGGGCATCGCTGGCAAAGGCGCGCAGCGATTCGGCCTGGCGCTGCAGGTCGAGCGGCGCAGCTGCAGGGGGCGGCGCGGCCAGGCCGGCATCAGCGCCGGCTGCCGTGGGCTGGGCAAGAGCCGTGGGCTGGGCGAGTGCTGCGTGTTGCGCGGCGCTCTGGGTGGCGTTGGCCAGGCCGCGCAGCCCCATGGCAATCGCCGAAAGCGACTGGCCGGTGGCGTCGTGCAGCTCGCGGGCGATGCGGCGGCGCTCGGCTTCTTGCGCACCCACCACCTCGCGCAGCAGGTGGGCCAGCGTTTGCTCGCGCGCCTGCGCCTCCTGGTAGAGACGCGCTGTGTCGAGTGAGCGTTCGACCTGCTGCGCGATACCCACCATCAGGTGCAGGTCATCCACGCTGAGCGCGCCCTCGCTGCTGCGGGCGCGGGCAAAGACGATCGCGCCCATCTGGCGCCGCCCGCCCGCCGGTGTAAAGGTGAGCGGACCGGCGGCCGTGCCCGCCGGTTCGGGGCCGGCGGCGCTGACCAGGGGCAGGGCAATCAGCGTCGACGGGCTGGAGTGGCCCCAGCACTCCTGGCCGCGCAGCACCGAGAGCGCATCGAAGCCGATCACCGCGCCATCGGCGTGCAGACAGGTGGCGCGCCCCATGGCAAAGGCCTGGCGCCCCAGCGCCACGCTGCGCCCGTAGCGCGAGACGGCGACGGCGGCGTCGCGCGTGCGGTATCCTGTCGACGCAGCAACACGCAACGTGTCACTTGTGCCCTCCACCAGCAGTACAAGCGCGGCGTCGCAGAAGGCCAGCGCGTCGACCACGCGCGCCAGCGCCGCCTCCAGGCTTTGGCGCAGCCCGTGCGGCTGGTTGAGCAGGTTCGAGAGGTCGAGCAGCAGGCCGAGTTCGCGGGCGCGTGCGCCAAGCAGTTTGTTCAGTTCCTCACGCTCCTGGCCGGCGGAGCGCTCGGCATCCAGCAGTTGCTCGCGCGCCTCTACCTCGCTGCGCGCGGCTTCGGCCAGGCGGCGGCGCGACTCCTCTTCAAACGCACGCAATGCGCGCATCATGAAGATCAGCAGCACCATCGCCGCCAGCGCGCGAAGCAGCTGGACGGGGAAGCCGAACCAGTCGAGGAAGAGATTCGAGTTGATGAGCGTAGAGGGGAAGAGGCGCGTCTCGCGCACAAAGAGCTGGCCGACGACGCCGTAGACCAGCAGCGCGGTTGCCGCATAGACAAGGTCGCGGCCGAAGCCGGGCATGCCGCGCGCACGAAAGTCGCGCTGCTGCGCCATCAGCGCCGCCGCCGCCAGCAGCGAGCCGGGGATCGCCAGCAGGTAGCGCGAGAGCACGTCCGCCTCTTCGAGCCAGGTCTTGGCGGCGTAGCGCACGCCGGCCACCACCACCACGCTCGCAATCCAGAGCCCGAGCAGAATCACAGGCACCCAGAGGATGGCGCGGCTCATGCCGCTGCGCTGCAGACTGTCGACGCCGAACGCGACCAGGAAGAGGAAGGAGGCCACCAGCAGCCCCAGCCGCAGTGGCGTGACGGTCAGCTCCTCTGCCCTGCTCAGCAGGGCGAACATCTCGAGCCACTTGTGAATCCCGTGCAGGATGCCAAAGAGCGCAAGCAGCCAGAGCGAGGGCACAATCGGCAGCAGCGATTCCTGGCGGCTGACGAGCGTCAGCACCACGCCGAGCAGGAAGAAGGCCAGCCCGTAGATGAAGTAGATGACGAGCAGTTGTGTGGGTTGAGCCACAGTCGGGTCCATAGGCCAACCGGTTTCCGGTGCGCTCGCGCGCTGTTGAACTCTGCTAGCGCAGACGCCGCACCACGGGCGAGCGCAGCAGGTTGATTGCCGTCAGCACAAGCGTGACGAGCGCCGTGAGCGTCAGGGCGATGCTGATGCTCCAGTGTTCGGCCAGGGCGCCCAGGGCCAGGTTGCCAAAGGGCGCAAAGCCAAAGAAGGTGAGTGTGTAGAGGCTGAGCACGCGCCCGCGCATGGTGTCATCGACGCGTGCCTGCAGCAGCACGTTGATGAGCACAAACTGCGAGATGAAGCCGACGCCCATCAGGAAGATCACGGGCAGCGCCGTCCAGAGCGTGGTAGTCCAGGCGAAGACCGCGAGCAGCATGGGGAAGATGAGCGCCACAACCGTGAGCCAGAGGCCGCGCGGCATACGCTCGCCGTAGCGGGCCACCAGTGCGGCGGCGCTGACGGCGCCAAGCCCGGCCACCGCGCTGAGCATGGCAAAGCCCGACGCCGGCAGCCCCAGGTTGCGGGCGGCAAAGGCGGGCAGGATTGTGCTGTACGAGATGCCGAAGACGCTGAAGACCAGCGCCTGCAGCAGCAGCGCCGTCAGGTCGGGGCGTTCGCGCACGTAGCGCAGCCCATCGGTGAGCTGCGTCCATGGCTTGTCGACACGCACCTTGCGCACCACGGCCGGCATCTGCATGGCCAGCAGCGCCACAATCACGGCCAGGAACGAGAGGCCGTTGAACAGGAAACACCACGACGCGCCGACTACGGCCAGCAGCACGCCGCTGAGCGCCGGGCCAATCACGCGTGCACTGTTGAAGATCATGGAGTTGAGCGCGATGGCGTTGCTCAGGTCTTCACGCCCCACCAGTTCGACGACGAATGCCTGGCGCGCCGGCCCATCGAACGAGTTGACCACGCCCAGCCCCACCGCCAGCACCACAATGTGCCAGACCTGCACCGTGCCCGTAAACGAGAGCGCGGCGAGGATGAAGGCGAAGGTCATTGCCGCGGCCTGGGTGACGACGAGCACGCCCCGCTTCGAGACGCGGTCGAGCAGCACGCCGGCCCAGGGCGAGACAATCAGCGCCGGCAGTGCGGCGGCAAACGAGACCACGCCCAGCGTGCGCGCCGACTGGCTCAGCTCGTAGACGAGCCAGCCCTGCGCCACGCCCTGCATCCAGGTGCCCACCATCGAGACCAGCATGCCTGCGGCATAGAGCCGGAAGTTGCGATGGCGCAGAGAGGCGAAGGTGCCGCGCGGTGGTTCTGGCTCCTGGAAAAGCGCGGGGGCGGGCAGGGTCGCGGCGGCCGGCGCTGCGCCGTGCACTGGGCCGCGCGCTGGGCTGGAGGGCAGGACAGCTGTGCCGGCGGCTTCGCTCGCTTCGATGGGTTGGTCTGTCATGACGGACTACGTTCTAGCGGCGCCCTTCGGAGGGCGGGGCGCCGGTAGCGGCTTCGGCTTCCAGCGCGGGCAGCAGTGCGCGCACGGCCGACTGCGCACGCGGCGTAAAGAGCGGGCGGAGCAGCGCCAGCGCCTCGAGTACGATGGCGCGCTCGGCGCCGTTCAGGCTATGCAGCAGCTCGGCCAGCCGCTGCTCGGTTCCCTGCAGCACCTGGGCGAACATGGCCGCACCCTCATCTTCCAGTGTTAAGTGGATGCGGCGGCGGTCCTCGCGGGCAACCGTGCGCGCCACAAAGCCGCGTTCGACCAAGCCATTGACCAGGATCGACATCGATGAGAGCGTGAGGCCGATAAACTCGGCGGCGGCCGAGAGCGAGGCGCCGGGGTTGTTGTTAATGAAGGCCAGGGTGCGAAACTGCGGCACGCTCAAGTCCGTCAGCCGCTGGCTGCGCATCTCGAATCGAATTGCCTGGATGATGATCGGCGTCACGTCCAGCAGCTCGCGCGCACAATCCTGTGGCGTGTTGCTCACGGGCAGCTCCTGACCTGTGCAGCGGGCACGGCGATGGCCGGCCGCAGCTTTGCGCCCACGGGCGGCAGCTTAACGCCCAAAGGCGGCGCGCAGCTCGTCGCTGTGTTCGCGGTAGTGCTCCGACGTGTTGCCATAGACCAGGCCGACCACCGCCTCGCCCTCGAAGCCGGCCACCTGCAGCGAGCGGCCGGGGTCAAACAGATCCTTCTCACCCAGCAGCTCAAGTTCGACCATGCTCTCTTCGTGGGTGCGCAGCAGGTCCTCCCAAACGGTGTGCCAGTCGGCGTCCTTGTAGCGCTCGTAGATCTGGGCATTGACCGAATTGATGTCGTTGACCGTGGCGTCGCCACCGGCGCCGGCGGATTCGGGCGCCACGCGCGGCGGCAGGTATTCGCCCACGGCCGCACTGCGCAGGCGCAGCAGCATCCACGCTTCCCAGTCGGTGATGTGAGCAACGATGTCCTTGACAGTCAGGTCACCGGCGATGGGCGTCGTGCGCTGGTCGGCCGGGATCTGCTCGACGAGAGCGACGAAGTCGGCGAACTCGCTCTTGATCTGGGCCAGCAGCTCGTCCTTGGTGGTCGGTGTGTCGAGCGGTGTCTGCGCCATGGGTCTCTCCTTGGATGCGGATGCGAATGGGGGATCAGGCAATGGCGGGGGTGAGTGTGCGCTTGTAGAAATCGTGGCGCTGTGCCGCAGGGCCGGCGAGCGCAGTGTAGGTCTTTTCGCCGGGCGAACCGAGCCAGGCGCCGATCCAGGCGTGGGTAGCGCCGGCGTCGCGCAGGCGGTGCAGCCCCTCGATGATCACGGCGCTGGCCAGCCCGCGCCGCTGGAACTGCGGCCGGCAGCCCACCGGCTCGAAGACGCCCATGCGGTTCGCTTCATCGTACCAGACCAGCGCGAACGCAGCGAAGAGAGGTCCCTGCGCCTGCGCCGCGGCATAGCCGGCAAGCTCGCCGTCGCGCTCGGCCTCGTGCCCCGCGGGCCAGCCCGGCGCCTCGACCACAAGATCGAACGCAGGGCGGTACATGGGCGCAGCGAGCACAGCCCGGTGCTTGGCCACCGTCATGCGCGAGGGGGCAAAGGCGGCGCGATGGGCAGCCACGCGTGCCTCCAGCTCCGCTTCGCCGCCGAGGTTGCGCACGAAGAAGCCCTCGGGCAGCGCGCGGCGGGCGGGCAGCGGCGCCGTCAGGTCGAAGCGGAAGTCCTGCATGGCGGCATGGTCGCCGGGCGCGTAGCCGCGCGCCTCGAGCAGGGCGCGCCTGGCGGGGTCGCGCACAAAGCAGACGTCCTCGAAGCTGGCCGGTTCACTGGGCGACGATTCGGCCTGGCGCACGATCGCGCGCTGCTCGGCCCATTCGAGCAGCGTCGGGTAGAGCTGCTGGGCGTGGAAGTGGGTCACAATGTCGGCGCTCTCGCCGTTGTGCCAGACGAAGGCAAGAAGCTGATCAGCTTCGTACCATAGTTCGATGTTGGCAAGCTGGTTGGGGTCGTTCGTGGTGCAGCGCCACCAGTCGATATCGCCCGCCGAGGGGTACCACGGCCGGTCGGCGAACGGGACACCGGCGGCGGCTGCGGCAGCGTAGCGCTCGCGCACCAGCGTTTGCATGGCGGCGTAGTCGGCGGCGGTGGCGCTGCGGTGGGTGAGTGTGTGGTCGGACATCTCTGCTTCCCCCAAGGTGGAGAGCTACAGCTCCGGGTTAATCAGCGTCAGCGTGCTGTTTGCGGCCTTGCGGAAGGGGCCGTGCGCGCCGGTTGCGCCCTCCTCCAGGCTATTGAGCATCCAGCCCGAGAAGCCGTCGAGCCAGCTGCGAAAGCCGGGCAAGTGTTCGGGCGGGAAGCCGAAGCGCTCGGCGTCGGCAAGCACCACATCCCAGCAGCGCAGCCACTCGCGCCGCCCCTCCTCGGTGATCACAAAGGGGGTGTGGCGGGCGCGCATGGCTGGGTTGCCGTAGCGCTGGTGGTAGAGCGGCGGCCCACCCAGCACGGTGACGAAGAAGGTGGCCGACTTGCGCGCCGCGGCCGACAGACCGGCCGGGCTGCGCGCGAACATGCCCGCAATGCTCGACTGCCCAAACTGCACGTAGACGGCTTCGAGCATGGCCGTGACGCCCTCTTCGCCCATCGCGACGTAGATTGCCGGGTTTGGCGGCTCCAGGCGGGGCGGCCCGGCGGCGGGCGTGTGCAGCGGGCGCTCGATGCTCAGGTCATGCTTCAGGTCACTCATCCGGCAAGTCTCTCCTGTGCGGCGCGCTGCGGCAGACCGTCGGCCACCACAAAGCGCTCGTATTCGTTCTGGCAGGGCAACCCCCACAGCGCCCACAGCTCACCCGTCTCGGGTGACATCAGGCACGCGCCCGAGCTTTCGATGTCGTAGTCGGGCTGCACGTGGGCGCAGATCGACATCTCGCCCTCGACGTGGGTGCGGGTCATGGCCATCAGCGTCTCCACGTCAAGCGCGCCGTGGCGGGCGGCGAGGAAGGCGTCGGCCTGGGCCAGGCGGTTGCAGCTGCTGGTGCGCGAGAGGGGCTTGCGCGGCCGCTCCACCTCTTGCAGCGGCTGTGCCAGGCAGTGGTTGGCGTGGGCAAAGTGGCTCTCTACCGGCGCGACGTGGGTGCGCGTCGCGGTTGCTTCGACGTTGTAGCCGCGCAGCGCACCTTCGCCGTCGCGCCCCAGCAGCGCGTAGTTGTGGCCGCCTGAAAGCGGCGCATCGAGCAGCACCGCCAGCGCGCGGTCGACTGTGGTTTCGGCCAGCATGCGGCGCACCACAAAGGGCCAGTGAACGCCGGGCCGGCCATCGGCGCCGAGCAGGTTGTTGATGCAGACCGCCACGCCGGCTTCGTTCATGCCGATCATGCCCACACAGCCGGTGAGGGTGAAGGTGAGCGCACGCGGGCTACCCTCGGGCGCCACCTCGAGCAAGAGCACGTGGGGCGTGGCGCTGCTGTGCATGTCCCACGTTTGGCCGATGAGGGCGCGGCCCTCGCGCGTGGCGCCTTGGCCCACCACAAAGGCGGTGCAGCCGCCGTCGTCGTCACGGCTGCGCGGGTCGTCGGGGGCCAGGCGGGCAGGGGCGGCCGGGTCGGTGGCCACCAGGTCCACAAAATCGGTGAATCCGTTCATGGTCACCAGCTCGCTGAGGCCCAGTCCAGTGGCCTCGCCCATGCCGCGCAGCTCGTCCACCAGTTCGGGGCACCAGATTTTGTGGGCGCGCAGGCAGGCAGCGCCCAGGCTGCGCACCTCCTCGGCCGAGGCGGCGCGCCCGCCCGTCCAGGTTGGGTCGGTGGCCAGGCGCATACGCTCTTCGGTGATGAGGCGGATTTCGTCGGCAAAGGCGCGGCCGTGGGCATAGCCGAGCTCGAAGGGGCGGCCGCTGATCGTGAGTGTGCGCAGGGGCGCCATGCTCTGCCTCCTTGAGGAACCAGAAGAACCGTCGTGCGAAGGGGTCTGTGTGTCGGCCAGATGGGTGCCGGCCGAAAGGGCGCCGGCCGGGAGGGCGCCGGTGTGCGCAGCCGTACCCTTGTGCGGCCATTGTACCCGAGTGCGTCAAGCGGCGCGCGTGCGACGTGCAGTCTGTTCAGGTTGTGGCGGCCTGGAACTGCGCCCAGCCGCCCGCCCAGCGGCGCAGACGGCCGTCGGCTATCTCCCACAGCTCGTCGCCAAAGCGCTCGAGGAAGCGGCGATCATGCGAGATGGCGAGCATCGGCCCCTCGAAGGCGAGCAGCGCCTCCTCCACCTGTTCGAGCACGTCGAGGCTGAGGTGGTTGGTTGGCTCATCGAGCAGGAGCACGTTGGGGTTGGCGGCGATCAGGCGCGCGATCTGCAGCTTGCGCTTCTGGCCGGTGCTGAGCACGGCGACCGGGCGCGCCAGCTCGGGCCAGGTGAAGAGCCCGCTGGTAATCAGCGCCGTCTTGATCTGCTCCCAGTCGCCCACCTGCCCTGCGGCGTAGCCCTCGTAGACACTGCCCGCGGCGTCCAGCGTCTCCTGCTCCTGGTCAAGGTAGCCCACCACCACGCCGGGGGCGCGGCGCACCAGCCCCTCGACTTCGAGCGGCGCCGCGACGTCGACGTCGGCAGGGGGCGGCTCGGCGTCGCTGCGGGCGGTGGCCTCGCCGGCGAGCAGGCGCAGCAGCGTGCTCTTGCCGGCGCCGTTGGGGCCGATGATGACCACGCGCGCCCGACTCTGCAGCGTGAGCGAGACGTCGGCGAAGAGCGTGCGCGCGCCGTAGCGTGCGGCAAGGTTGGCGGTGGCGATCGGGCTGCGGCTGCCCAGCGTGGCCGGCGTCAGCGTCGAGTTGATCACCACCGGCGGCGGCGGGCGCTGGATCGCCTCGGTCTCGAGCCGCCGCAGCCGCTCCTCGGCCGAGCGCAGGTCGCGCGACTTGGCGGTGTCGATGCGCCCACCCTTGAAGTTCATGTAGAAGCCGTCGCTGTCGGTGGGCTTGCGGTTGTGGGCAATGACGCGCCCGCCGCGTTTGATGAAGGCGCGCAGGGCGCGGATCTCCTCCTGCTGTGTCTCATACTCGAGCAGCCGCTGCGCCCGCTCGCGCTGCTTCTCCTGCGCCCAGGCCGTAAAGTTGCCGGGGTAGGAGCGCAGCCCGCGCGTCTCGTCGTCCACTTCGAGGATACGCTGCACCGTACGGTCGAGGAAGACGCGGTCGTGCGAGACGACGAGCAGCGCGCCGCGCCATTCCGTCAGCGCCTGCTCGAGCCAGGCGAGGGCGGCAAAGTCAAGGTGATTGGTCGGCTCGTCGAGCAGCAGCAGGTCGGGCGCCTGCAGCAGCAGCGCCGCCAGCCCCAGGCGTGCCTTCTCGCCGCCCGAGAGCGAGGCGACCTCGCGCCTGCGGTCGAGCGCCGCCAGCCCCAGCCCGGCCATCACTTCGTCGGCTGCGTAACCGGCATAGCCGCCGCGCTGCTCGAAGAGCGTGCTCTGCGCCGCGTACTCCTCGAGCAGGGGCGCCAGACTCTCGCCGTCGGCGGCGGCCATGGCGTGTTCGAGCGTGCGCAGGCGCGCCTCGATGGCGCCGATGTCGCCCAGCGCGGCTTCAACCAGCCCCTGCACGGTTTGGCCCGGCTGCGCGGCGGTCGCCTGCGCCAGGTAGCCAAGGCGCAGCCCCGATTGTAGGCGCAGCGAACCGCTGTCGGCCTCCAGCTCGCCGACGATCATTTTGACCAGGGTAGACTTGCCCACGCCGTTCGGCCCCACCAGCCCCACATGCTCGCCGGCGTTCAGAATCAATGCCACGTCGTGCAGCACGGTGGTGTCGCCGAAGCGCTTGCTCAGGGCAGAGCCTTCAATCAGTGACACGAGTTCATCGTCTCTTGTGCGGCTGAACGATCGAGAATCGAGAAGCGAGAATCGAGAGGCTGCAGGGCAACCGGGCTGCTCGATTCTCGATTTCCATTTGCTGCCGGCTGCTTGATTCTCGCTGCTCGATTCTCGCTTCTCGATCTCCCTACAGGATGCGCTGCACCGTAAGCCAGCCGCCGCGCTCGGCGTTTGCGGCCTCGATTGCTGCCGCCGAGCCCAGGACCACGGTGCGGGCGTCGGGCAGCGCCTCGTGCAGCAGCTCGCCAAAGCGCTTGAAGTCCGCCAGGGTTGTGCCCAGAATCTGCTCGCGGATCAGCTGCAGCTCGGCCTCGCTCTCGTTCGCTAGGTAGCGGCGCAGGGCGGCGCTGCCCTTGGCATCGGGCAGCATGTAGGGGTCGTAGCTACTGATGGCGCCGATGATGGCACGCGTCAGTTCGCGCGGTGTCAGCTCGAGCCGGCGCAGGTAGTCGGCGGTCTGGCGATAGACGTCGAGCGTGGCGAGCAGGTTGGGGTCGCGATATGAGGTAAAGGTGACGACGTTGGTTTGGCGGCCGTAGCTCATATTGGCGCCGTACGCGCCGCCCTGCACGCGAATCTTCTGCAGCAGCCAGTCGGTGCGCAGTTGGTTGCTGATTACGTTGATCGAGCCGTGGTAGCGGAAGCCCAGCCGGCCCATGTCGGCGCCAAGGCCCACGTAGTTGACCTGTGACGGCACCGTCAACCCCTCGTGCGCGGCGAAACTGGGGGCGCTCCAGCGCCGGCGCGGGGCGGCGCTGGTGGGCAGCGCGGCGAGCAGGCTCTCGACGTGCGGGCGCACGCTCTCCCAGCCCGCGGCGTCGAGCGTGACGTTTGCCACTGTGCCGGGGCGTACGATGAGCAGCTCGCGCACCTGCTCGAGCTTGGCCTGCAGGCCGTCGAAGTCGTTCTCGATCTCGTCCAGCAGCCGGCGCAGGAAGTGCAGCCACTCCGTGCCGTCGAAGAGCTCGGAGATCCAGCCGACTTCGCTGAAGGGCGCGCGCAGGCGGATATCGACATAGCTGCTGCCCGCAGGCACCAGCGACGCCTCCATCGATGCCTTGGCTTTGCGCACAATCTGGCGCAGCCGCTCGCGGTCGTCCAGGCGGGCGGTGAGCAGGATGTCGCCCATGATTGCGGTCAGGTCGCCGGCGCGCTCGAGCGAGGACTTGCCGGCGAGCATGAGCCAGGTTGCGGCGTCGCTCTGGCCCTTGACGGAGGAGAGAAACGAGCTGGCGCCCACGCCACCGGTCTTGCGGCCAATGCGCCGGCTGAGCTTGACATAGTCCTCGTCGCGCGTGCCCATCTGTGTGAGCAGGCTGCCGAAGAGTTCGGCGTAGGGCAGCAGCGGCTGGGGAATGCGGCCAAGGTCCCAGCCCAGCGTCAGGTAGAGCACGCCGTTTGTGTGCAGGTCGTGGTGGAGCAGGGTGACGTCGTCGGCGCCCAGCCGGCCCAGGTCGGTGGGGATGGTGCGGTTGCTGCGCTCGAGGTCTTCAAGGTCGAGCGACGGCAGCGCAGCAAGGAGCTCGGGAGCGTCCGGCGTCTCCTGGCGGGCGCGCAGGGCGGCCGTGTTCTCGAGCACGGCCTGCACGTCGGCCTCGCTCATGGCCGCGCGCGCCGCTGTCAGGCGCGCTTGCTCGTCGGCCTCGAGGCGTGCGTTGTGCTCGGGGTCCGGCTCGAGCACGACGGTGACGCGATGGGGATTCTCGATCAGCAGGTTGCGAATGAGGTTGCTGAGTACACGCGCGTCGCCGGCCAGCTGCTCCTTCACCCAAGCCAGCGCCGATTCGTAGCGCAGGGGGGCAATCGGGTCGTTGTCGTAGTTCCACATGCCCATCGCGCGCTGCATCAGCCCCAGACCGCGCGGGTAGCCGCCGCTGTTGTTCTCGCGCAGCGCAAACTCGATCGAGTTGAGCGCCGCTTCCACCATCTCGGCTTCCAGCCCCTCGGCGGCAACGGATTCCAGCGTGTCCAGGATCAGCGCTTCGACGGCGCCGGCGTCGGCGGGGGCGATGTTGCGCATGCCGGCGCCAAAGCTCATCTGGCGCAGGCCAAGCCCCAGTCCGCCGAACGCATCTTCCCCCAGCCCCGAATCGAGCAGCGCCTTGCGCAGCGGTGAAGCCTGCGTGCCCACCAGCGCGTAGCCCAGCACGCGCAGCAGCATGGTGCGCGCCGGGTCGTTGTTCTCGTCCAGCAGCCAATCGACCGAGATCAGCGCGCGGCGGCTGAAGTCGCTGCCGGCGTCCACGCCGTAGGGGAAGCTGTAGCGGCGCGGCGCGTCCAGCGGCGGCTGCAGCGGGATGGCGCTGTCGACAGGCTGAACGTCGAACTTCTCGAGCAGCTCGGCCAGGATCACAAGCCGCTGCTCGGGGTCGTCGTCGCCATAGAAGTAGAAGAGCGCGTTGCTGGGGTGGTAGTAGGTGCGGTGGAAGCGTACAAACGCGTCGTAGGTCAGGTTCGGAATCTGCTCCGGGTCGCCGCCGGAATCGTTGCCGTAGGGCGTGTCGGGCAGCAGCGCCTGCAGCCCATGCCTGCCCAGCAGCCCTTCGGGCGAGGAGTAGGCGCCCTTCATCTCGTTGAAGACCACGCCCTTGAACTTGAGCGGTGCATCGGCAGCGTCCAGCTCGTAGTGCCACCCCTCCTGATCCAGATGGTGGGGCGTGAGCAGCGGAAAGAAGACGGCGTCGAGGTAGACGTCGACCAGGTTGTAGAAGTCTTTCAGGTTGGTGCTGGCCACGGGATAGGTGGTGCGGTCGGGTGCGGTGAAGGCATTGAGGAAGGTCTTGAGCGAGCCCTTCACCAGTTCGAAGAAGGGGTCTTTAAGCGGATACTTCTGCGAGCCGCCCAGCACGCTGTGTTCGAGGATGTGGGGCAGGCCGGTGGAATCGGCGGGCGGCGTGCGCAGGCTGACGGCGAAGCACTTGTTCTCGTCGTCGAGCACCACCGAAAGCAGGCGCGCGCCGGTGCGGGCGTGGCGGTAGATCAGCACCCGCGCCTGCAGCTCGGCCACTTCTTCATCACGTTCCAGCACAAAGCCGTGGGTTTGGGTGGCGTCCTTTTGCTCTACCATAGTGCTCCCTTTCGTGAATGCGCGCGAGCGAGAAGCGGCAAGCGAGCGAGAAGCGGCAGGCGATCGAGAATCGAGAAGCGAGAATCGAGAAGACAGCCGGCGCGGCTGCCTTGCAGTTGCTGCCTCCGCTTGCTTTGCCTTTGGCTGTTCCTTGCTCTTCCTTGCGTTTCCTGGCGTCTTCGCGCCCTTGCGTCAGAAGTTGCCGTTTACGGCCGGCAGAGGCAGGTGGCGGGGGCGGCCAGGCAGGTGAGCAGGGCGGGCAGCTGCGCCATCGTTGCCTCCAGGCTGTGGCGCACTTCGCCCTCGGCGGGGCGGCGCTCCTGGTCGGCGCTGTAGCCGTCGATCGTCACCAACGTCGAAAAGCAGAGCCCCAGTTCGCGCGCCAAAAAGGCCTCGGGCGCCACGTTCGTGCAGTGCACGTCGGCGCCCCAGGTGCGGAACATGCGCGCCTCGGCGCGCGTGGCGGGGCGTGGGCCGTCGGCGCCCACCACCGTCACCGGCGGCGCGGCGGGGTAGCTCTGGTGCAGCAGGGCCACGCTCTCGGGGCAGAAAGGGCCGGGCGCCAGATCCTCAACGGGCGCCAACTCCTCCAGGCCAGGGGCGCCGGCAAAGGTGTCGGTCTGGTGGCGCGTCCAGTCGATCAGGTCGGTGGCAATCGTCAGTTGGCCGCGCTGCAGCAGGGGGTTGATGGCAACGCCCGTCTCCCATAGCAGCAGGCGGCGCACGCCAAGGGCGCGCGCGGCGTAGATGGTGGCGCGCGGGTCGGTGCGCGTGGGCAGGCCGGAATAGGGCTGCACCCAGAGCGCGAGCGGGGCGGCCTCGCCGGCTGCACGCGGCGTATGGGCGCGGCGCAGCGCCAGCGGCCCCACGTCGCCGAATGGGGTGCGCACCAGCCGCTCCTCCACCATGGCGCCCAGTTCGTCGAGCGCGCGCGGCGGCAGGTTGGCGGCAACCAGCAGCGTCAATTCAGGAGGGTTCATGGCAGCGCCCTGGAGATTGAGGTTCGGGATTGATGCATTCAGGCCGGCAGAGGTGTCGGCGCGGCGCTTTCGGCGGCGCGGCGCACGGTGCGGCCGGCCAGCCAGATCGCTCCGGCGGCCACCAGGCGCAGCACAAAGCCCACGTAGAGGCCGGCACGGATGTTCATCCAGTCGGCCAGCAACGGGCCGGAGAGCGATCCGAGCAGGATTCCTGCATTGAGCGCGATGTTGTACCATGCCAGGTAGGCGGGCCGGTCGTCGCGCGGCGCAATCTCGAGCAGGTAGTTGGCAAGCGCGCCGCCCACCATCGACCAGGCGGCGCCGCCCACTGCCGAGGCGACGATGTAGAGCGTGAAGCCCCAGGTGTTGGCGACGATCAGCGGGTAGAGGCTGAGGCCGATCACGCCGGTCACAATTAGCCAGAGGTTGCCCTTGCGCTCGGTCAGGCGCGCCAGCTGCAGCGAGCCAATCAGCAGCGAGAAGTGGAAGACCGCTGTGCCGATGCTGATCTGCTGGTCGGTGAAGCTGAGCTCGTTGACCCACATGAGGGGGAAGAGCGCAATCGGGATGTACTGGGCAAAGTGGAAGAGCATGAGCGCGCCCACCACCAGCCCATAGGGGGTCTTGAGAATCTCGAGGCGCAGGATGGCCTTGCCACGGGCGAAGACGCGCAGGGCAACGTTCATGCGTTCGCCGCCGCCGCCGGTGCGCATGGCGCCGGGGCTGGCCAGATCGCCCAGCGGCGCGCGCACCGTCGAAGGGTCGATCCCTTCCATGCCGGTAAGGCTGCGCAGGTACCAGAGGTGGATCGTGCTCCCTACGGCGCCGATGAAGCCCATGGCGAAGACGATTGGGTAGCCCTGTTCGATCGGCAGCGTGTTGAGGATGTAACCGCTGAGCAGCGAGGCAAAGATGTAGGTGACGGCGAGCACGGCGTTGCGCACGCCGGCCACCTTGCCCCGCTCGCGCGGCGGCACCGCAGCGGCATAGAGGGCGTTGAAGCCGACAGACATCGCCGTGCCGGGCACGGTCATCAGCAGCGTCAGGATGATGTAGGCCTGAATCTGGGCGCCGGGGGCAAGCAGGAAGGGCAGCACAATCCAGAGCGCATAGCCGATCCGCTGCCAGATCGCGGTGGTGAGCACGGCACGGCCAATCGGCCGCCCGTGGAGCCAGCGGCCCAGCGGCAGCGTAAAGAGCAGACCCACCAGCGCCGGCCCGGCGTTGAGCAGGCCAATCGCCAGCGCGCCGCCGCCCAGGCGTGTGAGGTAGACGGAGATGAAGGCCATGCTGCTGCCGGCGAGCAGGCCATACCAGGCAACATCCCACGTCAGGTGGAAGGCATAGCGGCGCTGGTCGGCGGGGTCGATGGTGGGGACCAGCGGCTCGGGCGCCTGGGGTGCGGGCGATTGGGCCACCGGTGCTTTGTCCGGGGGCACAAGCAGGGTAGGCGCTGTGTGTTCGGGCGCGGCAAGAGTTTCGGTTTCGAGAAGGTCTGTGTGGCTCACGGGTATCAGCTTTGGATCCAGAAACGCGGCGTATCAACGCAGCTCAATCATTTGAAGGTCGAAGGATAGTATACATGGCGCAGGGTTCAGAAGTCGATGTGCGGGGCGGCCAGGCCGCAAGCAAGTTGCGCGTGGCGCTGGTGGGAGCGGGCATCTTTGCGCGCGAGGCGCACCTGCCCGCCTGGCTGCGCCTGCAGGAGCGGGCGCAGATTGTGGCCGTCTATGCGCGGCGCGCCGAAGCAGCGCAGGCACTGGCGGACGAGATTCCCTACCCGGTAGTGATCGAGACCGACTATGCGCGCCTGCTGGCGCGCCCGGACCTCGATGCGGTGGACCTGGTGCTGCCCATCGACTCGCAGCCCGCCTTTGTGACGCAGGCGCTGGCGGCCGGCAAACATGTGATCAGCGAAAAGCCCGCCGCGCCCGACGTGGCGACGGCGCGCGCCCTGATCGAAGCGTGGCAGGCGAGCGGGCGCGTTTGGATGGTGGCCGAGAACTGGCGCTACGAGAGCGCCTTCCAGCGCGCCGCCGAGCTGATTGCCGAGGGCGCAATCGGCAACCCGATCACCGTCTCCTGGCTGCTCAACAACCCGGTGAACGAGAGCAACAAGTACTACCACACGGCGTGGCGGCGCAGCGGCGACTTCCCCGGCGGCTTCCTGCTCGATGGCGGCGTGCATCACGTGGCCGTGCTGCGCCTGCTGCTGGGCGAGGTGGAGGCGGTGCAGGCCTTTGTGCGCCAGGTGCGCCCCGACCTGCCGCCGGCCGACACGCTGAGCGCCACGCTGCGCTTTGCGTCGGGCGCGCTGGGGGCCTATACGGTGACCTACGCCGCGCCCCACTATGCGGCCGAGCCAATGGAGATTATGGGCACCAAGGGGCGCTTGCGTGTGGACCGCGGCCTGCTGCAGCTGATCGTCGAGGGCGAGACGCGCGACGAGAAGCCGGCGCTGCGTGACGGCGTCGACGGCGAGCTGGCCGCCTTCATCGCCGCCGTGCTCGATGGCGCGGCGCACATCAACACGCCTGAGCAGGGACTGACCGACGTCGCCGTCGTCGCGGCGATGCTCGAGAGCGCACGCACCGGGCAGCTGCAGCACGTTGCGTAATGGATGGTGCGCGTCTCTGTAGAACGGATTTTCGATTCCTTGTTTCGCCCTCGAGCGCATGGTAGAATGACGCTCAAATGTCGACCCATTCCGCGCGGGCGCTGCCCGAACGTATTCTTCACAAGCTTGCCAATCTGCCCGATAGCCCCGGCTGCTATCAGATGCTCGACGCGTCGGGGCGCACCATCTATGTTGGCAAGGCGCTGGTGCTGCGCAACCGCGTGCGCAGCTATTTTCACAATTCGGCGCAGCACCCGCCGCGCACGCAGGCGCTGGTGGCCGAAATCGCCGACATCGAGTGGTGGGTCACCGGCACCGAGCTTGAAGCGCTTGTGCTCGAAAACGAGCTGATCAAGCGCTTCAAGCCCTTCTACAACGTCCGCCTCAAGGACGACAAGAGCTTTCCCTACATCAAGGTCAATCTGCAGCAGCCCTTCCCCAAGATTCAGGTGGTGCGCAAGGTGCTCAAGGACGGGGCGCGCTACTTTGGGCCCTACTCGAGCGGGCGCGTCTGCTACAACACGCTGGATGCGCTGCGGCGCATCTTCCCCTACCTGGATTGCGACCGCGAGATCACCGGCAACGACGCGCGGCCCTGCCTCTACTTTCACATCAAGATGTGCGGCGGCCCCTGCATCGGCGCCCAGTCGCGCGAGGAGTACCGCGCCACGCTCGACCAGCTGATGCAGTTCCTCAGCGGCGACACCGACCGCGTGCTGGCGCAGCTGGACGGCCAGATGGAGCGCGCGGCGACGAACATGCAGTTCGAGCTGGCTGCGCTCTACCGCGACCGTCTCAAGGCCGCGCGCCAGATCGCCGAGCAGCAGAAGATCGTCAGCACCAAGCCCGAGGACCTGGACTACGTGGCCGTAGCGCGCGACGAACGCACGGGCGACACCGCGGTGCAGCTCTTTTATGTGCGCCACGGCCGGCTGATCGGGCGCGAGACCTTCGTGCTCGAGGGCATCGAGGTTGCCGATGCGGGGGAGAACCAGATCGGCGCGCTGGTGGGCGCCTTTGTGCAGCAGTTCTACGACCACGCCACCTTCATCCCGCCCCTGATTCTGGTGCATGCCATGCCGGCCGATGCCAGGGTGCTGGGCGCGTGGCTGGCCACCAAGCGGGGCAGCGCCGTGGAGCTGCGGCTGCCGCAGCGGGGCAAGAAGCGCGAGGTAATGGAGCTGGCGCAGCGCAACGCCGCCGAGTATCTGCGCTTGCAGCAGGCACAGTGGGCGGCCGATACAAACCGCCAAACGTCGGCCGTGGCCGAGCTGCAGCAGATGCTGGGGCTGGAACGGCCGCCGGCGCGCATCGAATGCTTCGACATCAGCACGCTGCAGGGCACAAACACGGTAGGCTCGATGGTGGTCTTTGCCAAGGGCGCGCCGCTCAAATCGGCCTACAAGCGCTTCAAGATTCAGGGGCGGGGCGGCCAGGGCGTGCCCGACGACTTTGCCAGCATGCGCGAGATGCTGCGCCGCCGCTTCCGCCGCTTCGTTGAGAAGAACGGCCCGAGCGCAGAGGCGTACGGCGACGAGGGCGATCTGGAAGAGGCCGGCGAAGGCGCGTCCCAACCCGCCGCCCGCCCGGCGCGTGGCGACGAAGGCTGGACCGTTCCGCCCGACCTGGTGATCATCGACGGCGGCAAGGGGCAGCTGGGCGTGGCGGTGGAGGTGCTGGGGGAGCTGGGGCTGCTCGAGCGCTTCCCCGTGGTGGGGCTGGCCAAGCGCGAGGAAGAGGTCTACTTCCCGGGCCACTCGGAGCCGACGTGGCTCAAGCGCGGCAGCCAGGCGCTGCATCTGGTGCAGCGGGTGCGCGACGAGGCGCACCGCTTCGGCATCACCTATCACCGCGACCTGCGCGGGCGGGCCCAGGTGCGCTCGCAGCTGGACGACGTGCCCGGCATCGGCCCTACCCGCCGCAAGGCGCTGCTGCTCGCCTTCAACGGCGACGTCGACGCCATCCGCAGCGCTCCCCTCGAGGCGCTGCTGGCCGTGCCCGGCATCAACCGTCGCGCGGCGCAGGCGATCAAAGAGCACCTGTAACTGAGATCGAGAAGCGAGAAGCGAGAAGACTGCCGATCGAGGATCGAGGATGGCGGGGGCTGAGCTGGGGTGTGGCTGTGGTTTTTCCTTGCGTCCTTCCGTTGATCTTTTCCCTTGCGCCCTTGCGTCGATCAGTTTGCAGTTTGCAGTTCGTTGATGGTGAGGGGTTGATGGCTCGTTCCACCGCCGGCGCTGCGCCGCCCACAGTCGCGCACCAGATGCCCAGCGCCGAAACGGTGGACATTCTGCTGCGCCTGCTGCCGGTGCTGCGCAGCCTGATGGCCGACGACGAGCTGCTGCTCTACGTGGAAGGCTGCACGCAGGTGCGCCGGCCTCCGCAGCACCTCCTCTACGGCGAGGGCGTCGCGATCGACGAAATCCTGCTGCTGGTCGACGGCCATGTCGAAGAGGTACGCACGCACACGGTGGCGGGCGTGCAGGGCCAGCACAAGGTGCGCGACTGCGGCACGGGCGCGATGTTGGGCGTCTTCGACCTGGTGCACCGCCGCCGCCACACCACCGCCGCCAAGACAACCTCGCCCTGCCTCTTCATCTCCATCCCCGCCGCCCAGATCAGCCGGCTGCTCTACCACCACCCCGGCCTGCGCGGCTCGCTGCTGCCCGTCGATCTCACAAACCGGTTGCGCTCGATCCCCATCCTCGCCGGCGTCGATGGCGTCTCGCTCAGCTACCTGGCGCAGGTCATGCGCGAGCATCACGCCGTGGCCGGCGAGGTGCTCTACCAGGCCGGCGACGAAGTCCCCTACCTCTACCTGATCAGCCGCGGCCAGGTGCGCCTCGATCGCGAACAAGGCGGCCAGCTCTGGCTGGGCACCGGCGCCGAGTTTGGCTTTGGCGACGAACCCGACGCCCAGGTCGACGCGATCTACCCGCTCGACCACAACGCCACGGCCGTTTGCGCCAGCTCGCTGCTGCGGCTCACACGCCATCAGTTCTTCGCCATCACCGGGCTGCACGTGGAGAAGACGGGCCTGGCGCTGCGCAACCTGCGCGACCGCACGGTGCAGGAGACGGGGCTCTTCGCCCAGTATCCGCCCGAGGCGCGCTCGCACCTGCTGGGCTTTATGAGCCACTACACCATGCCCGCCAGCTTTCTGGTGACGCAGCAGGGCGAGGCGGCCGACAGTCTGTGGCTGCTGCTGCCGGGCAGCGGCGCGCTGATCCATTCGCTTGGCCCCACGGGCGAGGCCCAGCCCGAGACCCGCATTGCCGGCGCGACCTGGTTTGGCGAGGGGGCGCTGCGCGAGCGAGGGCTGGCCGCCAGCACCGTTGAGGCCGAGCCGGGCAGCAGTTGGCTGCGGCTGCACTGGAAGGATTTCAGCGCTTACCTCGACCAGATTGGCCGCCCCGAAATGGGCGAACAGCTGCGGATGAACTACCGACCGCCGCCCGCCAAAGAGACCGAACGCCGCCAGCGCTTTCCGTGGCTGGAGGTGGGCGAGAACGTGCTGCTGGAGTCGCGCCGCCACTGGTTTGATTTGGTGCTGAAGTGCTTTCCCGCCTTTGTGCTGTCTTTGGTGGCTGTCTTTGCACTGACACAGGTTGGCGGCGCGCTCGAAAACCTCACCGACAGGCAGCAGGAAGAGGCGGCTGCATTGGCTACGGCGGCGCCCTATTGGCCGCCCACGTCCACACCCACTGCCACACCGGCTCCCACCACTGTCGGTACGCCGACCGCTGCCGAGCTGCTCGCAGCCGCGGCCTCTGCGGGCACAAGCACGAGCACGCCGATGCCGACGGCGACGCCGGTGCCGGCCACGCCGACGGTTGCGCCAACCTCTGAGGCTGACGTCGTTGCGACTGCAACTGTAGAGGCAATCATCTCCGCGGCCAGGGAGGCGGAGCGCGCCGCCGGATTCGCGCGCGCCAGGGAGCGGCTGGTCGTCTGGGGTTTTTTCAGCTGCTTGCTCGCCGCGGCGGCGCTCTGGTTCTGGGGCATTGCCGACTACATGAACGACTATCTTGTCGTCACCAACCAGCGCGTGGTGCACCAGGAGAAGGTCGTCTTCTTCAAGCACAATCGCTTCATCGCGCCGCTGGAGCACATCAAGGATATTGGCATCAACCGCGGCTTCTGGGGCGCGCAGTTTGGGTATGCCAATCTCGAGGTGCAGACGCCGGGCACCAGCGGCAACATCATCTTTAACCGCGCCGCGCGCTACAACGAGGTGGACAAGCGCATCCGCGCCGCGCGTGCCTGGCGCACGCAGCAGTACCGCAGCTCGGGCAAGAAGGAGATCCACACTGCGCTGGAGAACCGGCTGGGCGTGGCGATCGACCTGCCCGAACGGGTTTGGCCGCAGGGCGTAGAGGCGACGCCGCTGGCCAGACGGGACCAGGCGGCGCGCCGGCGCCGTCTGCGCGCCGCCGTCGCCTCGGCAGATTCGGCAGACCGCATCGTCTGGCGCCAGCACTGGCTGATTCTGGCGCGCAACATCGCCGGCCAGACGCTGCTGATGCTGGTGCTGCTTGTGGGCGCGCTGGTGGTGCTGATCCGGGGCGTTGGCGAGGCCAGAGTGACATCCGCGCTGGCGAGCACAATGATCCTCGGCGGCCTGCTCGTGCTGCTCTGGCTGCTGTGGGTGCTGCGCGACTGGCACCTGGACCAGTACATCCTCGACAAGGACCAAGTGATCGACATCATGGCCAAGCCGCTGGGCTTCGACCTGGACAAGAAATCGGCGCAGCTTTCCGACCTGGTGGACATTCGCTTTGAGCAGAGGACGCCGCTGCACATCCTCTTCAACTTCGGCTCGGTCTTCCTGCAGACGGCGGCATCCGACGGCACCTTTACCTTCGCGAACATTCCCGACCCGCAGATGGTGACGGAGACGATTCGCCGCCGTCGCGACCGCTTCCAGCAGGAGGCTGAACGGCGCAAGGCGTTGCAGCGCGCCGAAGAGTTCCCCGATTGGCTGGAGATCTACACGCGCCTACAGCCGGGCCGCATGGATTAGCCCGGCGCGCGCTTCTGCTGTGGAGGATGGGGCTACCAGCCGAAGCTGAGGCGATCGATGAGCCGCCGGGGCAGTTTGGCGGCGCGCATCTGGTTCTGCGTCAGCTCTATGGGGTAGGGCACCCGCTCGCTGCGCCAGGTGTTGCGCTCAAGGTCGAGCAGCGCATAGGCGGCGCGGGCGTCGTTGTCGCGCGGCTGCCCCACGCTGCCGGGGTTGACGATCAGCCGCTGCGCCGGCGAAGGTTCGAGCCGAATCAGGGCGCCCGGCGTGGGCTGCAGCAGCGAAACCGAGACGATCCGCTCGGCGCTCGGCGCAGGCTGAGGGGCGGGCGCGCCCTCAGCGCCGGCTGCGGCCGCGGCTCTGGGCATGGCCGAGACCATCACAAGGGGCTCGCCATCGTCGGGGTCATCGTCGGGGTCTTGATCTGGGGCGCCGCTGGGCGCCGGCTGCGTGCGCCAGGCATAGATCGCCGGTTTGTGCGTATGGCCCACCAGACAGATCTCCTCGTCGAAGGCGGCAAAGTTTTCGAGCGCAACCGTGGGCGTAAGGATATACTCCCACACCGGTTCGCGCGGGCTGGCGTGTGTGAGCAGCAGCGAGTGCGCGGGCAAGGGACGCGCCGGCTTGTCGGGCAGGGCATCGAGGTAGCGGCGGCTGCTCTCGGTGAGCTGCTCCTGCGTCCAGAGGATGGCGTGGCGGGCGTGCGGGTTGAAGTCGTCGACATTGATGCCCGGCCTGTCGAGTGCGGCCCAATCGTGGTTGCCGATGACGCAGAGGGCGGCCTTGTCGCGCACCAGGTCCACGCACTCGTTGGGTTTGGGGCCGTAGCCCACCACGTCGCCCAGGCACCAGACGGCGTCGTACTTGCCCGCCGCCGCGCTCAGCACGGTTTCGAGCGCAACCAGGTTGGCGTGGATATCGGAGATGACGAGTACGCGCATGGACGCATTCTAGCACAGGGCGCATGCAGGGCGGCCGGTTTGACGCCTGCGCACCGTTGCTATAGAGTCGAATCCCAGTGTGCTTTTGAACTGCAATGAGGTGACCCTGGCAGCAGACCCCGCCAGGCGCAGAAGGACCTACCGTATGGCTACACCTGTGGCGCCGAGCGAGTTGCTCTCCCCCCCGGCCGCGCCCACGCACTATGTAAATGTGGGCATCCTGCATCACCCGCACAAACCCGAATCGCTCTCGCTGGCGCAGGAGATCGGCGCCTTTTTGCAGGGCGCCGGCGTGCCGCAGATCTGGCACGAATCGGCCTGGGATGCCGAGGCCGTGCTGGCGCGCGTCCCCGGTTCCGACCTGATGATCACGCTCGGCGGCGACGGTACGCTGCTGCGCGCGGCGCGGCTGGGCGCTTCGTTTCGGGTGCCCATGCTTGGCGTCAAGATGGGGCGGCTCGGCTTTCTGGCCGAGGTGCCGCCCGACAACTGGCAGGAGCCGCTGCAGCGGATGCTGGACGGCACAGGCTGGATCGAGGAGCGGCTGATGATGCACGCCGTGGTGCAGCGCCCGCTTCTTGGCGGTGAGCTGCAGACGGTTTGCGAACACGAGGCGCTCAACGATGTCGTGCTCAGCCGCGGCGATTTGGCGCGCGTCGTCCGCATCAGCGCCCAGCTCGACGGCGGCTATCTGACGGAATACACCTGCGACGGGCTCATTGTCTGCACCGCCACCGGCTCCACCGGCTATGCGCTGGCGGTGGGCGGGCCGATTCTGCCGCCCACACTGCGCAACATTCTGGTCATCCCCATCGCCCCCCACCTGAGCATGGATCGCGCCGTGGTGCTGCCCGAAGGGGTGGAGGTGCGCATGCAGGCTGTGGCCGACCACCGCCCCATCCTCACCGTCGATGGCCAGGTGGTGGTGGAGATCGAGGAGGGCGACGAGGTGGTGGTGACGACCAGCGGCCACGCCGCCCGCTTTGTGCGCCTGCGCGACCGCTCCTACTTCTACCGCACCCTGATGGACAAGCTGCAGTGGACGGTTTGACCGTCCCAGCACCCATTCGACACCTAACACGGACAGGATTTTGCCCACACCATGAGCACCCCACCCGATAAGGCGCCCGCTGCGCCTGTTGCCCCCCAGACAAGGCCCACCGATCCGCCGGCCATGTACTGCGCAAACCACCCCGAGCGCGAAACGCTGCTGCGCTGCAACAAGTGCAACAAGCCGATCTGCCTCGAGTGCGCCGTGCAGACGCCCGTGGGCTATCGCTGCAAGGAGTGCGTGCGCGAGCAGCAGAACGTCTACTACAACGCCAACGCCGGCGACGACTGGATCGCGCTGGCAATTGCCTTTGTGGTGACTGCGGTGGCCACGCCGATCGTCGCCTTCTTCCTGGGCGTGGTGGGCTGGTTCAGCATCATCATCGCCCTGCTGGCCGGCGGCGCGGCGGGCAGTGCGCTGGCGCAGATCATCCGCCAGGCGGTGAAGCGGCGCCGCAGCCGCACCATGCGCTGGTTTGCGCTGGGCGGGATTCTGGCCGGCGTGCTGGTGGGTTCGGCGGTGCTGGGCTTTGCGCCGCTCTTCAGCATCCCGGTCTGGATCTTTGCCGGGTTGGCAATTGCCAGCGCGCTGCCGTTTCTGCGCTAACGCGATCGAGAAGCGAGAACGGCGATCGAGAATCGAGAATCGAGAAGCGAGAATCGAGAGGCCGGTCGGGCATCGAGGTTCGTGGATAGGGGTTCGAGGGGTGCGGCATTTCGCGAAGCCATTTGCAGGGCGCGCGCGGCTGTGATAGAATGCGCGCAGACAGCGCACAGCGGGTTGCCGCCCTCCGGCAGCCAACGTCACGCCAAGAAAGACGCTCCATCATGAAAACATCGACGCGCCGCTCTCTGCCCTCCTTCTCGCTGTCTTCTCTCGAGTCTGCAACCGCATCGCACACAGGCCGCCCGGCGTCCAGCGCCCGGCGCACACTGCGCGCGCTCTGGTTGATGACGCTGCTGCTGATCGTGGCGGCGGTGCTGACTGCCTGCACGCGCGACCGGCTGATCGAGCCAATCGCCACACCTACGCCCAGCGGCCTGGCGCCCGCGTCGCTCTTCTCCGAGACCACAGGCGGGGCCGTCGCCGCCGAGCCCGTTGGCTCCAGCGGCGAGCCGATTGTGCAGCCGGTGGCCGTCACCGACACCACTGCCACCAGCGAAACCATCCAGCTGCGCGCCGACGGCCGCACCATCGCCGACTACACGGTGGTGGCAGGCGACACGGTGGGTTCGATTGCGATCGAAAGCGACACGTCGCCTGAGGAGATTCGCGAACTCAACCTGCTCACCGATGACCTGATTCAGGTGGGACAGGTGCTGCGCGTGCCAGTCTATCCGCCCACGCCTACGCCCGAACCCGAGCCCTTCTACCACACTGTGGCCGCCGGCGAGTCGCTCAGCGGGATCGCCGCCCTCTATGTTGTGGGCCAGATCGACATCATCACCGCCAACCGCCTGGCCGACCCGAACGCACTCGTCGCCGGCATGCGGCTGATCATCCCCGGCTACAGCCCCAGCGCGAGCGAGGGCGAAGGCGCCGAGGGCGAATCCAGCGAGCCGATCGACCCCGCCGCGCTTGCCACCCACACCGTGGCCGCCGGCGAGACGCTGAGCAAGATCGCCGCCCTCTACGAGATCACCGTGGCGCAGCTGATGCAGACGAACGCCCTGAGCGACCGCAACAACGTGCGCACGGGCACGGTGCTGCTGATTCCGGGGCTGACGCAGGCCGACGCGCTGCGGCGCCGCTCGGTCGAGCACGTGGTGCAGGCGGGCGAGTCGCTCTCAGAAATCGCGGCGCAGTACGGGCAGACGGTGAGCGCGATCATGAAGATGAACCTGATCACCGACCCCAACACGGTGCGCACGGGGCAGGTCCTCTACATTCCGCCTGTCGAGTAGCGGCGGCGCAGGTCAACTCTACAGAGAACATGGCGGGCGAGAGGGATACCCTCTCGCCCGCTCCTTTTGTTTGCGCTTGTACGGGCCGGGCCGCCTACTCGGGCGTCACATACGCCGCCGTAATGCCGCCGTCGACCACGAACTCGGCGCCCGTCATGAAGGAAGACTCGTCCGAGGCCAGGTAGAGCGCGGCGTAGGCCATCTCGCGCGCTTCGCCAAAGCGGCCCATGGGCACGTGCACCAGGCGGCGCTGGCGCTTGGCTTCGGTGTCCAGAAAGTTCATCAGCAGCTCGGTGCGCAGCGGGCCGGGGCAGAGGGCGTTGACGCGAATGTTCTCGCGCGCGTGGACCACGGCCAGTTCACGCGTCAGCGCCAGCACACCGCCCTTGCTGGCGGTGTAGGCCAGCTGCGGCGTGGCTGCACCCAGCAGCGCCACAAACGAGGCGGTGTTGATGATCGAGCCGCCGCCGGCGCGTCGCAGCGCAGGAATGCCGTGCTTGCAGCCCAGGTAGACGCCCTTGAGGTTGATCGCCATCGTCAGGTCCCACACATCCTCGTCGGTGTGGATGGCGTCGTCGTCGCGGCTGTGCATAATGCCGGCGTTGTTGAAGAGGATGTGCAGACGGCCAAAATGCTGTTCGGCGGCGGCGACCATGGCGGCGCAGTCGGCGGCGCGCGAGACGTCGGCGCGGGCGAAGGCCGCCTGGCCGCCGGCGGTTTGCACCAGCGCCACAGTTTCGGCGCCGGCGACCTCGTTGATGTCGACCACCAGCACCGCTGCGCCTTCGCCGGCGAAGAGCAGTGCCGTCTCGCGGCCGATGCCGCTGCCGCCGCCGGTGATCAGCGCCACTTTGTTGTTGAGTCTCACGGCTGCTCCTTTTGGGTGCGCATGGAATGGGGGGGAAAAGGTCTACAAGGGCATCTGACGCAAGGGCGCAATTGGCGCAAGGGAACGCAAGGAACAAGGAAGGAAAGGCCACTGCAGGGAGGGTCAGGGTTGGCGCGGGGCTAACCCTTGCGCGCAGGTTCAGCAAGAGGCAGCGCGGCGCGTGCTGCTGCGACGAGGGCGGCGAAGAGGCGCTGCTGGGTGGCGTCCTCGGCGGCGGTGCGCTCGGGGTGCCACTGCACGGCAGCGAGCCAAGGCTGCTGCGCCGGCTCGGCGAACTCAACCGCCTCGATGCAGCCATCTGCAGCCCAGGCCACGGCCACCAGTCCAGGCGCGAGGGCCGAGACCGCCTGGTGGTGCCACGAGGCAGGCTCCACCTGTAGCGCACCGAGAATCTCGGCCAGCAGGCTGTTGGGGGCGATCTGCACGCTGTGGGGCACAAAGCAGGGGGGCTCGCCCACATGCTGCACGGCGCCGCTCAGCACGTCGGGCAGGTGCTCGTGCAGCGCGCCGCCCAGGGCCACGTTGATCAGCTGCGCGCCGCGGCAGATGCCGAGCACGGGCAGGCCGCGTGCGCGTGCGCCGGCCAGCAGGGCATATTCGCCCGCGTCCCGCTCGGGGTCTACCTCGTGGATGGCGGGATGGCCGGGGCTGGCGTAGCGATCGGGTTCGATGTCGCCGCCGCCGGCCAGGATCAGCCCATCCAGCGTGGGCAGCAGGGCAAGGTGGGCGGGGTTCCAGGGGGCGATGGGCACGGGCAGTCCGCCGGCGCGCTGCACAGCGTCGGTATAGTGGGCGGGCAGGATCAACTCGCCGGCGGGGCCGCGCTCCTCGGCGGTGATGCCGATGCGGGGGAGCAGTGATTCGTGTAGCGATGACGTGTTCATGATGAGAGAGTAGGTGGGGGCGATGACTATATACGCTCGAAGTAGCGGCGGCGCTCCCAGTCCGTCACGGCGGCGTCGAAGGCGGCCTGTTCCACGCGGTAGGTGCGGGTGTAGTGATCCACCACGTGGTCGCCCAGGGCTTGGCGTGCGAATGCGCTGGCCTCGAAGAGGTCGGTGGCGGCGCGCAGCGTGTGCGGCACGTGGGGCAGGCTCTGTGCCTGGTAGACGTCACCTGTAAAGGCAGCGGGTGGCTCGATGCGGTTGCGGATACCATCGAGGCCCGAAGCCAGCGCGGCGGTGTAGGCCAGATAGGGGTTGCAGTCGGCGCCGGGCACGCGCGATTCGATGCGCAGGCTGCTGCCCGCGCCCACAATGCGGAAGCCGGCCGTGCGGTTGTCGCGGCTCCAGGCGATGCGTGTGGGCGCCCACGAACCGGCCTGGTAGCGCTTGTAGGAGTTGATCGTCGGGGCGTAGAAGACCATCATTTCGGGCAGGTGGTGCAGCCAGCCGCCCAGGAACCAGCGGAACTCGGGCGAAGTCTGCACGCCGGCAAGCGGCTCGTCGCCGGCGAAGGCGTTGCGGTCGTCGCGCCAAAGGCTGAGGTGGATGTGGCTGCTCGAGCCGGCTGATGCGGCATCGAACTTGGCCATAAAGGTGACGCTCATGCCCAGCTGGTCGGCCATGTCCTTCAGGCACTGCTTGTAGAGCGCGTGGCGGTCGGCCATCTCCAGCACCTCGGCGTAGCGCACGTTGAGCTCGTGCTGGCCCAGCCCCCACTCGCCCTTCGAATTCTCTACTGGGATGCCCGACGCCTTGAGCGCCTTGCGCACCGGTGCGTTGAAGAACTCGAGCCGGGTGCCCTGCAGCATGTGGTAGTCTTCGATATACCAGCCGGCGCGCTCCAGGTGGGCGTAGGCCTGTTCGGCGGCCTGCTTGTAGCTCTGCGTCAGCAGATAGTACTCCAGCTCCGAGGCGGCCATGGCGCTGTAGCCCTCGGCGCCGATGGCTTCGAGCTGGCGGCGCAGCATCGAACGGGGCGCAACGTCGACCAGCGCGTGCGTGCGTTCGTCGCGCACATCGCAGAGCACGACGGCGCTGCGGTCGAGCCAGGCGGCCATGCGCAGGGTCGCCAGGTCGGGCACCAGGTGGACGTCGCCATAGCCCAGTTCCCAGTTGGCAAAGGCGTAACCGGGCACCGGCTCCATCTCCATATCGACGGTGAGCAGGTAGTCGCAGGCGTGGGTGCCCGAATGCGCCGCCTCGGCCAGGAAGAAGCCGGCGTCGAAGCGCTTGCCCATGAAGCGCCCCAGGTGGTCGGTGAACTGCACCAGCACCGTCTCGACGGCGCCGCTCTGCACCAGCGCCTGCAGGCTCTCCAGCGTCAGCATTCCCTGAATCGGCGCCACGGGGCCTCTCCTCGTGGGTGGGTGAGCGGCGGTCAGTAGGGGCCGCGCGGCGCGGCGCTTTCGGGCGTGGCGGCCGCCTGGGGCGCAGGGCTGCCGGCGCGGGCGGCCGCGTAGGCGCGCACCACCTGCTGCGCGCCCTGCTCGAGCAGGCTGGAATCTGCCGCCGCGGTGACAAAGCGGAAGCCCATCTCGACGGCGCGGGCGGCATAGGCGGGCGTGGCGCAGTGCAGGCCGGCGGCGACGCCGTGGCGGTTGGCGGCGGCCACAATCTGCTCGAGCCTGGCGAGCAGGAAGGGGTCGGTGTAGTCCACGCGCTGCACGCCGCCGAGCGAGAGGCTCAGGTCGGCCGGGCCGACGTAGAGCGCGTCGAGGCCGGGCGTCGAGACGATCTCGTCGACGGCATCGAGCGCCTGCGCCGTCTCGATCATGGCGATCGTTACCAGCCAGTCGTTGGCGGCTTCGGCGTAGTCGGCGCCGGCATAGAGACGGGCGCGCGTGGGGCCATAGCTGCGATAGCCGGCGGGCGGGTAGCGCAGTGCGCCCACAAAGCGCTCGCACTCGGCGCGACTGTTGATCAGCGGGGCGATGATGGCGGCGGCGCCGGCGTCGGCCATGCGCATGGCGATGGCGGGGTCGTTCCAGGGCACGCGCACCACGGGCATCGTGTCGCTGGTAGAGATGGCTTGCAGCATGGCCAGCGCGCTCTCGTAGCCCATCAGCCCGTGCTGCATGTCGATCGTCAGCGCGTCAAAGCCCTGGTGCGCCATGATCTCGGCGCAGAAGGGGCTGGCAAGCGCAAGCCAGCCGTTGAGGATGGCGCCGCCCTCGTGCCAGCGCTGCTTGAGGAGGTTTGTCCGCATGAGGAATCCCTTCCAGCCGCGCGTGCGCGGCAGGGGTTTACGGGTGGGGTTCGGGCGCTGCGCCGGTGCTGTGGAGCTGTGCGGATGAGTGGCTCTGTAGGAGGCGCACTGTAGCACGTGGGCGCTGCGCCGTCAATTGGGCAGCGCCTGGCCGGGCCGCTGGGGGAGCGCAGGATCGCGCACCCATGTGGGAAACGGGCGGGCGGGAATTTGACCGCATTCGGCGCTGTGCTATACTGCTTTGGCTATCTGCCCTGCATGCTTTGTGGCCTGCATGCATGGTGGGCAGAGCGCCGGCCGGCGTAGCTCAATCGGCAGAGCAGCTGTTTTGTAAACAGCAGGTTAACGGTTCAAGTCCGTTCGTCGGCTCTGGCCGCGAGAGCCATTGGGAATAGGCGCCCGATGGGTTTCGGCAGGCAGCAGAGAAGTTGCTATGCATCTGGGCGAGTGCCCGAGTGGACAAAGGGAGCTGACTGTAAATCAGCCGGCGACGCCTACGGTGGTTCGAATCCGCCCTCGCCCACCAGAATTGCCCCGGTTCGCCGGGGCAATGCCTTGCTTCTTGGCCGCACAGGACTTGCAGCAGGGTAGCTTCAAAACAGGACTTTCAGCACCAACTTGTCAGGCCCACGTAGCTCAGTCGGCAGAGCACATTCTTGGTAAGAATGAGGTCATCGGTTCAAATCCGATCGTGGGCTCTCACAGGCGATTGACAGGGCGCACCCGTGACGGCGCGAGGCCGTCCGTTTGCGCGAGAGAATCGCAGCATGGACTTTGCCGCTCGTTTTGCGTGTTTGGGCCGTCACTGGCCCGGCAGCACGGCGGCCTTTGGCTCTAGCAATCAGAAACAAGGAGAAGGACGACCCACATGGGCAAGGCAACATTTGAGCGGAACAAGCCGCACGTGAACGTGGGGACGATTGGGCACATCGACCACGGCAAGACGTCGTTGACGGCAGCGATCACGAAGGTTTTGGCGATGAAGGGGTATGCGGACTTTCGCAAGTTCGACAGCATCGACAATGCGCCGGAAGAGAAGGCGCGTGGGATCACGATTGCGATTTCGCATGTAGAGTATCAGACGGACACGCGGCACTATGCGCACGTAGACTGTCCTGGGCACGCCGACTACATCAAGAACATGATTACGGGTGCGGCGCAGATGGACGGAGCGATTCTGGTGGTGGCGGCGCCGGACGGGCCGATGCCGCAGACGCGCGAGCACATCTTGCTGGCGCGGCAGGTGGAAGTGCCGGCGATGGTGGTCTTCCTGAACAAGGTGGACATGATGGAAGACGAGGAGTTGCTGGAGCTGGTGGAGATGGAGCTGCGCGAGTTGCTGACCTCGCAGCGCTTCCCTGGCGACGACATTCCGATTGTGCGCGGGAGTGCGTTGAAGGTGTTGGAGAGCAGCTCGACGGATCCGAATGCGCCTGAGTATGCGTGCATCTGGGAGTTGATGCGAGTGGTGGACGAGTACATTCCGACGCCGAAGCGCGAGACGGACAAGCCGTTTCTGATGCCGATTGAGGATGTGTTCAGCATCAAGGGGCGTGGGACGGTGGTGACGGGGCGCATCGAGCGTGGTGTAGTCAAGCCGATGGAAGAGGTTGAGATTGTGGGCTTGACGCCGACGCGCAAGACGACGGTGACGGGTGTGGAGATGTTCCGCAAGCTGCTGGATTCGGGCATGGCAGGGGACAACGTGGGTTGTCTGCTGCGCTCGATCACGCGCGAAGAGGTGGAGCGCGGGCAGGTGTTGGCGAAGCCGGGTTCGATCACGCCGCACACGCAGTTCATGGCGCAGGTGTATGTGTTGCGCAAGGAAGAGGGAGGGCGGCACACGCCGTTCTTCAACGGCTATCGGCCGCAGTTCTACATGCGCACGATGGACATCACGGGTTCAATCGACTTGCCTGCGGGCGTGGAGATGGTGATGCCTGGTGACAACGTGAACATGAAGGTGGAGCTGATCTCGCCGGTGGCGATGGAAGTGGGCAGCCGCTTCGCCATCCGCGAAGGTGGCCGCACCGTCGGCGCCGGCGCCATCACCGAGATCCTGAAGTAACGAGTGAAAGAACGGGTGGTGCGCTCCACGGGGCGCACCACCCGATTGTCTGGTTGCTGAAGTCTGGTCTCTGAAGTCTGTCACTGTTGTCTGGCAGCAAGACTGAGTACAGGGGTGATTCGATGGCAAAACAGCGAATCCGGATCAAGCTCAAGGCGTATGACCACCGAGTGCTGGACGCATCTGTGCGCCAGATCGTGGATGCGGCCGAGCAGACCGGTGCGCAGGTAGTTGGCCCGGTGCCGCTGCCGACGCGCATTGAGAAGTTTACGGTGATGCGCTCGCCCTTTATTGACAAGGACAGCCGCGAGCAGTTTGAAGTGCGCACACACAAGCGCCTGATCGACGTGGTCGAGCCGGGCAGCAAGACGATTGAGAATCTGACGAGGCTGAATCTGCCGGCCGGCGTCGACATTGAGATCAAGCTGTAGGGTCGTGCACCTGAAGTCCGTTGCAGTGCGTGGGCAAGTCGCCAGACTTGCACGAGCAGGCAGCAGGACAGTGCGCTGAGGCGCTTCGAGCGCTTCACGGCTGATTTCAAAACCGCATAGAGTGTCGACGAATCCCCTGGCGTTGAGCCAGCAGGCGTGCGGGCAAGCCCCGCAGCCGGCAAGGCGCCAAGCGGTGGGATGATGCGGCTGGGCTAGAACATTTCTCTGGCATTCCGGCAGTCCCGGGAGGGTTTCATGCGAGGTATCCTCGGCAAGAAAGTCGGCATGACACAGCTCTTCACCGAGAAGGGCGAGGTCGTGCCGGTTACGATCATCGAAGCAGGCCCCTGCTTCGTGACGCAAGTGAAGACGGCTGATCGCGACGGCTACAATGCCGTTCAGATTGGCTTTGACGAAGTCCCCGAGCGCAAGCTGACGAAGGGGCAGCAGGGCCACCTCAAGGCGGCCGGCGCGCCCAACGTGCGGCGCCTGCGCGAACTGCGCTACCACGAAGTCCCCAGCCTCAACCTCGGCGACGTCATCAAGTCGGACATCTTCAGCGAAGGCGAGCTCGTTGACGTGGTTGGCACGTCAAAGGGGCGTGGCTTCGCGGGTGGCGTCAAGCGCTATGGCTTTGCCGGTGGCCCCAAGACGCACGGCCAGTCGGACCGCCACCGCACGCCCGGCTCGCGCGGCGCCGGCACCACGCCTGGCCACACCTGGCCGGGCAGCCGCGGCCCTGGCCACATGGGCAACAAGCAGGCCACGGTGCAGAACATGCGCGTGGCGCTGGTCGATCCCGAGCGCAACCTGCTGGCCGTGCGCGGCGCTGTGCCTGGCGCACAGGGCAGCCTTGTGCTGGTGCGCGAAGCCGTCAAGAGCACGAAGAAGGCCTGAGGCCATTCAGGACTGGACGGCGTTCTTGCGCACGGGAGTGCGAAGGGCGCGTCAGGACGAGGAGAGAGCCATCATGTTGGTAGCGGTAAAGAACATGGCCGGCAAGGAAGTTGGCCAGGTGGAATTGAACGATAGCGTCTTTGCGGCGCCGATTAACGGCCCGTTGATGCACCAGGCGCTGCTGCGGCAGCTTGCGAACCGCCGCCTGGGCACGCACAAGACGAAGACGCGCGGCGAAGTGGAAGGCGGCGGCCGCAAGCCGTGGCGCCAGAAGGGCACCGGCCGTGCCCGCCAGGGCTCCACGCGCGCACCCAACTGGGTGGGCGGTGGCGTGGTCTTTGGCCCCTCGCCGCGCAAATACACCAAGGCGATGCCGCGCAAGATGCACCGCGCCGCAATTCGCAGCGCCCTTTCGGCCAAGGCCGGCAGCGGCCAGATTGTTGTGCTCGAGTCGATGTCGGTGGATGCGCCGCGCACCAAGAGCATGGTTGCCATGTTCAAGGCGCTGGGCGTCAACGGCAGCGTGCTGATGGTGGTGCCCGACGATGCCGCCAATGTGCGCCTGAGCACAAACAACCTGCCCAACGTCACCATGGTGCAGAGCCACTTTTTGAACGTGCGCGACCTGCTCGGCCACGACGTCGTGCTGCTCCCCAGCCAGGAACTGGCCGGCATCGAGCAGTGGCTGGCGGTGGAGAGTGCGCAGGATGCCGCAGACGAGACCGCAACCCGCGGCGCCGAGGAGTAATCATGCACGTATACGATGTGCTGATCCGGCCGGTGGTGACTGAAAAGTCATACGCCCTGGCCGATGACGGGCAGTATGTCTTCGAAGTCGACATGCGCGCCAACAAGATGCAAATCAAGCAAGCCGTCGAGACGGCCTTCAGTGTAACCGTCTACGACGTCAACGTCATGGTGATGCCGGCGAAGATCAACCGGCGCGGCAGCCGCGAACTTGTGCGTTCGGCCAAGTGGAAGAAGGCCATCGTTACGCTCAAGCCCGGCGACCGCATTCAGCTCTATGAAGGCGTGTAGCGGAGACTGAGGCCCATTATGCCGATCAAGATCTATCGACCCACCTCGGCCGGTCGCCGCAACAGCAGCGTGTCGACCTTCGAGGAGATTACGGCCACCAAGCCGGAAAAGACGCTGCTGGCGCCGCTCACCAGCAAGGCCGGGCGCAACAACTCGGGCCGCGTCACCATGCGCCACCAGGGCGGCGGCCACAAGCGCCGCTACCGCATCATCGACTTTCGCCGCGACAACGTTGGCGTGTCGGGTGTGGTGCAGACGATTGAGTACGACCCCAACCGTTCGGCTCGCATTGCGCTGGTGATGTACAGCAATGGCGAGAAGCGCTACATTCTGGCCCCGCACGGCCTGAAGGTGGGCGAGACGGTGATCAGCGGCGCCGGCGCCGACATTCGCCCCGGCAACGCGATGCCAATTCGCAACATCCCGCTGGGCACGGTGATTCACAACATCGAGCTCTATCCCGGGCGCGGTGGGCAGCTGGTGCGCAGCGCCGGCAACTCGGCGCAGCTGCTGGCCAAGGAAGGCAGCATGGCGCAGGTTCGCCTGCCCAGCGGCGAAGTCCGCTATATCGACATCAACTGCATGGCCACGATTGGCCAGGTTTCGAACCCCGACCACGCCAACATCAGCCTGGGCAAGGCCGGCCGCAGCCGCTGGCTGGGCATTCGCCCCGGCTCGCGCGGTGTGGCAATGGACCCGTCCTCGCACCCGCACGGCGGTGGCGAAGGGCGCTCGTCGATTGGCATGAAGGCGCCGAAGACCCCGTGGGGCAAGCTGGCGCTGGGCAAGAAGACGCGCACAAACAAGCGCACAAACAAGTTTATTGTGCGCCGCAGCAGCAAGGTGAAGTAAAGGGTCCTTGAAAGGCACAGGTGAAAACAGATGTCACGTTCACTGAAGAAGGGGCCGTTCATCGAGCCCAGGCTGCTGAAGCGCATTGAGGAGATGAACCGCAAGGGCGAGCGCAAGGTGTTGAAGACCTGGTCGCGCGCCAGCACCATCTTCCCCCAGTTTGTGGGGCACACGATCGCCGTGCACGACGGCAAGCGCCATGTTCCGGTCTTTGTGAGCGAGAATATGGTGGGCCACAAGCTCGGCGAGTTTGCGCCCACACGCTTCTTCCGTGGCCACGTCAAGTCCGAAAAGGGCACCAAGGTTCGCCCCACCGGCGCACGCTAAGGGTCCTTGAGAACGGAAAGCAGCGGAGGATAACGATGGAAGTTCGCGCAGTCACAAAGTTCACCGGCATCAGCGCCCAGAAGGCGCGTCTGGTGCTCGACGAAATGCGGGGCAAGCGAGCCGAAGAGGCCGTGGCCCTGCTCCAGTTCATGCCGCAGCAGACGGCGCGCGTGGTCTCCAAGACCATCAAGAGCGCCCTGGCCAACGCCAGCGAAAACTACGGCTACGAAGCGGCCGACATGGTGATCACCAAGATCTACGCCGATCAGGCGCCGATTCGCCGTTGGCGCCGCTTTGGCGCACGCGGGCGTTTCAAGCCCTGGCGGCGTCCGTCGTCGCATATCACAGTCATCCTCGAAGAGCAGGTGCAGGTTGCTCCCACAACCTCCTCGGCCTCTTCTTCGGCAGCGGCCAGGCAGGCAGCCAAGCCTGCAGCAGCCGGCAAGGGTGGCAGGGGTGGCTCGCAGTCGGCTCCGCAGGGCGGTTCTAAGAAGTAGAGGGAGGATCACTTGGGTCGCAAGGTACATCCCATCGGCTTCCGCCTGGGGATCGTCAAGGAGCACCGCAGCCGCTGGTTTGCCAGTGGCCGCAAGTATACCGAGCAGTTGGCCGAGGACCGCTTCATCCGTGCCATGGTGCATCGCGAGCTGCCCAAGGCCGGCATCAGCAACGTCGAGATCGACCGCCAGCCCAACCAGGTGCACGTGATCATCGACACGGCCCGCCCCGGCGTCATCATCGGCCGCAAGGGCGCCAGCGTCAACGTGCTACGCAACGACCTGCAGGAGCTGACGCAGAAGAAGGTCAAGATTGACGTGCGCGAGATCGACAAGCCCGAGCTCAACGCTCTGCTTGTGGCCGAGAGCATTGCCGAGCAGCTGGAGCGCCGCATCAGCTGGAAGCGCGCCATGAAGCAGGCTGTGCAGAAGACCATGCGCGCAGGCGCACGCGGCGTCATGATCACCGTGTCGGGCCGCCTGGGCGGTTCAGACATGGGACGTGTCGACACGGTTCGCGACGGGCGCATCCCGCGCCACACGCTGCGCGCCGACATCGACTACGGCACGGCCGAAGCTGCCACCACCTTTGGTGTGATTGGCATCAAGTGCTGGATCTACGTGGGCGAAGTTGCTCCGGGCGAGGAGTACCACGCTCGCTATGCAACCGAGACGCCGGCGCCCGCTGCCTAGGCAGCACGTCGCCGGCAGCCCCGAAGTGGACAAGAAGTGGAGGATGAACCATGTTGATGCCAAAGCGTGTAAAGTACCGCAAAGTCATGCGTGGGCGCCTGAAGGGCAAGGCCCACCGCGGCAACACCGTGGCGTTTGGCACCTATGGCTTGCAGGCGGTTGAATCGCACTACATCACGAGCCGCCAAATCGAAGCTGCCCGTCGCGCCATCGTCCGCTACATCCGGCGCGGTGGCAAGATCTGGATTCGGGTCTTCCCGGATAAGCCGTGGACCAAGCGCGCCGCCGAGACGCGCATGGGTTCCGGCAAGGGCAGCGTCGAGCACTGGGTTGCCCCGGTGCGCCAGGGCCGCGTCATGTTCGAAATGGCCGGCGTGCGCGAAGATCAGGCGCGCGAGGCCATGCGCCTGGCAGCCTTCAAGCTGCCCATGCGCACGCAGTTCGTGATGCGCGACGACCACAGCGCAACGGGAGGGGCCGAATGAAGGCCGAAGAACTGCGAGCCCTGACGAACGCCGAGCTGGCCAACAAGCTGGACGACGCGCACCAGGAGCTCTTCAACCTGCGCTTCCAAAAGGCGACAGGCCAGCTCAAGAACACTGCGCGCCGTGCCGTGGTACGCAAGGACATCGCCCGGATCCTCACGATCCTGCGCGAGCGTGAACTGGCCGAGCAGGCCTGAACCAGCGGCCGGGTGCCAGCGAGCAACGTGCGCGTAAGCACGAAGGAGAAGCAAGATGCGTGAGCGACGGCGGGCGCTGATTGGCGTCGTCACCAGCGACAAGATGGAAAAGACCGTAGTCGTGAGTGTGGAGCGCGTCACGCGCCACCCGCTCTACGGCAAGGTCATCAAGACGCATAAGAAGTACAAGGCCCACAGCGAGAACAACGAGGCGAAGACCGGCGATACGGTGCGCATTCGCGAATGCCGCCCCATCAGCAAGGACAAGAAGTTCTTCGTCGAGGAGATTCTGCTCAAGGGCGTAGCCGAGTAAGGCGGAGGCCCGGCCATGATCCAGCAGGAAACACGTTTGAAGGTTGCCGACAACACCGGCGCCAAGGAGCTGCTGACCATCCGCGTAAAGGGTGGCAGCACCCGCCGCTACGCCGCCATCGGCGACATTATAGTGGCCACCGTCAAGAGCGCCAGCCCCACGGGCAGCGTCAAGAAGGGCGACGTCGTGCGTGCCGTCATCGTGCGCACCAAGCGTCCGCAGCGCCGCGCCGATGGGTCGTACATCCGCTTCGACGAGAATGCGGCTGTGCTCATCGACGACAACCGCAACCCGCGCGGCACGCGCATCTTTGGGCCGGTGGCGCGCGAACTGCGCGAGGGCGGCTACATGAAGATCCTGTCGCTCGCCCCGGAAGTCCTTTAGGGGGATTGGGAGCCAGAGATGAATCTCAAGATCAAGAAGGGTGACACCGTCGAGGTCGTCACCGGCGACGACAAGGGTCACCGCGGCGAAGTGCAGAAGGTGATTCGCCGCAAGAACAAGGATGGCAGCTACGACCCCAACCGGGTCTACGTGCTGGTGGCGGGTGCGAACCTGGCCATCAAGCACCAGCGCTCCACCGGCCGCGTGCGCACGCAGACGGGCCGCATCGAGCGCGAGATGCCGATCCACATCAGCAACGTCTCGCTCGTCGGCAAGGAAGGCAAGCCGGTGCGTGTGGGCTACGAAGTCGACGCCGACGGCGTCAAGACGCGTGTCGAGAAGAAGTCGGGCGTTCCGCTGCCCAAGAAGGAAGCCTAGGCTTCCAGACCAAGCCGCCTGAACTGGCGCCGGACACGTCGGCGCTTGCGGGCAAGGAGCCATCTGCATGAGTGACAAGGTGAAGGGTCAGGCGCAAGCCAAGGGCCCCAAGGAGAACAAGCAGGCCAAGCCGGCCAAGGGCGCGCCTGCTGCCGAAGAAGCTGCCGCTGCTGCCCCCGTGGTGGCCGAAGCGCTGGCCCCGCGCCGCATGCGCGAGATGTACCACGAGAAGATTCTGCCGGCGATGATGAAGGAATTCGCCTACAGCAACGTGATGCAGGCGCCGAAGATCACCAAGATCTCCGTCAACATCGGCTTGGGCGAAGCGATTCAGAACAGCAAGGCGATCGAAGCCGCCACGGGCGACCTGGCCCAGGTCACCGGCCAGAAGCCGGTGGTGACGAAGGCGCGCAACTCGATTGCCACCTACAAGCTGCGCGAAGGCATGCCGATCGGCGTGATGGTTACACTGCGCGGTACGCGCATGTGGGACTTTCTGGACCGGCTGATCAACATTGTGCTGCCCCGCCAGCGCGACTTCCAGGGCGTCTCGCCCGATTCGTTCGATGGGCGCGGCAACTACAGCATCGGCCTGCGCGAGCAGCTCGTCTTCCCCGAAATCGACTACGACAAGGTCGATAAAGTGCGCGGCATGGAAGTCACGATTGTGACCTCGGCGCGCACCGACGAGGAAGCGCGACGCATGCTGGCGATGATGGGTATGCCCTTCAAGCGCTAGGACGCCGGCCCTTCAGGGGCTGAGTGCAGAGCGCAGTGGGCAACCGGTGGCCCTGCCGCCGGAACGAGTTCAGCCGTTTCAGTAAGGAGACGCAAGACCTGTGGCGAAGACATCCATCAAGATTCGTGAGACGCGCCGAAAGTACCCTGTGCAGGTGCGCAACCGCTGCAGCAAGTGCGGCCGCCCGCGCGGGTACATGCGCCGCTTTGGCCTCTGCCGCATCTGCTTCCGCGAAGAAGCGCTGATGGGGCGGCTGCCGGGCGTTGTGAAGTCCAGCTGGTAAGAAATCAAGCAGTCGCAGGGCCGGGTCGTGGCGCCGGCAGCCTGCCGCAGCCGTCCCCAAAGACGACGCGGCGGCCCCGCGCAGCGATACCCGTGCTTGTCCTGGCTTGGTTGCTGACTACGCCCTGCGGCGGTGCTGCCTTGTGGCAGGCCGATGCAGGACTGCAAGAGTAACCTGAGGAGAACGTACATGGTGACAGACCCGATTGCCGACATGCTGACGCGAATTCGCAACGCATGCCTGGTGCAGCACCCGCAAGTGGTAATGCCGGCTTCGACCCTGAAGACGAACATTGCCAAGATCCTGGTGGAAGAAGGCTTTGTGGCCGGCTACCAGGTAACCGATGAGAAGCCCCAGCCCAACCTTGTGGTTAAGCTGAAGTACACCGGCAAGGGCAGCCCCGTCATCCACGGCCTCGAGCGCGTCAGCCGCCCCGGCCGGCGCGTCTATGCCGGCTACAAGGAGATTCCTTGGGTGCGCAGCGGCCTGGGCGTGAGCATCGTCTCGACGCCGAGCGGGGTGATGACGGGCCGTCAGGCGCGCCGTGCACGCGTCGGCGGCGAAATCCTGTGCAACGTGTGGTAGCCGCAGAGGCCACACACACATCCCGCCAGGCGTAGAGGAGAGACAACATGTCGCGCATTGGACGCAGCCCCATTGCCCTGCCTGCCAAGGTGACGGTGGAGATTGACGCCGCCAACCTGGTCAAGGTCTCGGGCCCCAAGGGCACGCTGGAGCAGCAGGTGAGCCCCGATCTGGGGATCAATATTGAAGATGGCACCATCAACGTCACGCGTCCCACCGACGCGCGCCACCACAAGTCGCAGCATGGCCTGGCTCGCACCCTGATCGCCAATATGGTGACGGGTGTAACCACGGGCTACAGCCGCAAGCTTGAGGTGGTCGGCGTGGGTTACCGCGCCGAAAAGCGCGGCGAGAAGCTGGCGCTACAGGTGGGCAAGAGCCACCAGGTCGAATTTGCCCCGCCCGACAAGACGATCAGCTTCGAGGTGGACAAGGACGGGCGCACCATCACCATCATCGGCATCGACAAGAGCCGTGTGGGTGAGCTGGCCGCCGTGATTCGGCGCACCCGCCCGCCCGAGCCGTACAAGGGCAAGGGCATTCGCTATGCCGGCGAGCGCGTGCGCTCGAAGGCTGGCAAGACCGGCAAGGCCGGCAAGAAGTAGAGGAGCGAGAATCATGACGACTTCAACGCGCCGAGCGGCCCGCATTCGCCGCCACATCCGTGTGCGCAAAAAGGTGGAAGGCACCACCGAGCGCCCGCGCCTCAACGTGTTCCGCAGCCTGGAGCACATCTACGCTCAAGTGATCGACGACAGCAACGGCAGCACGCTGGTCTCGGCCTCCACCATGGATACCGAACTGCGCGCCACCCTGGCCCCGCTCAACAAGACCGAGCAGGCCAAGGCCGTGGGCAAGGCCGTTGCCGAACGCGCCCGCGCCAAGGGCATCGAGACCGTCGTCTTCGATCGCGGCGGCTACCCCTATCATGGTCGAGTCAAGGCACTGGCCGACGGCTCGCGCGAAGGTGGCCTGCAGTTCTAGGCCCATAATCACAGGGATACGGACCAATGGCACCGACTACAGAACAAAACAGGGGACGCGGCGGCAAGCGTGACGGGCGCGATCGGCGCTCGAAGGAACGCGAGCGCGACGACCGCGAGGAGCTGAGCGAGCGCGTCGTTCACATCGCGCGCACGGCCAAGGTTGTCAAGGGTGGCCGCCGCTTTGCCTTCCGTGCAGTGGTGGTGGTGGGCGACAAGAAGGGCCGCGTGGGGGTTGGCGTTGGCAAGGCACGCGAAGTGCCCGATGCCATCCGCAAGGCCACCGACCGCGCCCGCAAGAATATGGTGAAGATTCCCTTGCTGGGAACGACGATTCCGCACACGGTGCAGGCCAACTTCGGCGCAGGCCAGGTCTTCCTCAAGCCCGCCAGCCCCGGCACCGGTGTAATTGCCGGCGGCGGCGTGCGCGCCGTCGTCGAAGCGGCAGGCATCAGCGACGTGCTCAGCAAGTCGCTGGGCAGCGACAACATCCTCAATGTTGTCCAGGCCACCTTTGCCGCCCTGCAGGGCATCCAGGACTTCCACATCGAGGCCGAGCGCCGCGGTGTGGACCCCAAGCACCTGGCCCCCTTCTGGTACCGCGAGGAGATGAGCCGTGGCTGAGTCGAACGCCGCAGCGTCTGCCGCTGCGCAGACCGAGGGCAGCCCCGCTGCCAAGACCGTGAAGGTGACGCTTGTGCGCAGCCCCATCGGCTACGAGAAGCGCCAGAAGGCAACGGTGCACGCCCTGGGGCTGCGCCGCATGCACCAGACGGTGGAGAAGCCCGACACCCCCGACATGCGCGCCATGATCGAATCGGTGCGCCACCTTGTCAAGGTGACGGAATAACTGACTAAACTCCGCCCGGCTGTGGCCGGCGCCCACTTGCGGGCGCGGCTGCAGTTGGGCGGCATCCCCCGGCGCGTATGGGCCGGGTGTATACAAGGAACGAACTATGCAACTTCATGACCTGCGCCCCGCAGAGGGTTCGACCGGAAAGCGCAAGCGAGTGGGTCGTGGCACCGGCTCTGGTAAGGGCAAGACCTCGGGCCGCGGCACCAAGGGCCAAAAGTCCCGAAACGGCCCCGGCATCCACGCCGCCTTCGAAGGCGGTCAGATGCGCATGACCAAGCGGCTGCCCAAGATGCGCGGCTTCAACAACCGCTTCAAGGTCGAGTACACGGCGATCAACCTCGACAACCTCGAGCGCGCCTTCGAAGCCGGCGCCGAAGTCTCGCCGCAGTCGCTTGCGCTGCAAGGGCTGCTGGGCGATGCCGATGCGCCGATTGTGGTGCTGGCGCGCGGCGAAGTCAGCAAGGCGCTGCAGGTAAAGGCGCACCGCATCAGCGCCAGCGCCCGCCAGAAGATCGAGGCGGCAGGCGGTTCGATCGAGATCCTGCCCTGGGCGGTTGAAAAGAACCTGCCCCGTTCCTGAGTCGTCCGGCAGCACACCAGCCGTAGCATGCCGGCACGCGGCACTGGGCCAGGACGCCCGGCCCCCTAACAGGCGCCGGCCGCCGCCCGCCCACTCCGCTCGCGCTGCCTTCCCGGAAGGACCGCTTCCATGCTCCAAGCTGTTCGCAACGCATTCCGGCTGCCGGACTTGCGCCAAAAAATCCTGATCACGCTCGGGATCATCTTTCTCTACCGCTTCGCGGCCAATATCCCCCTGCCCGGTGTAGACCGCACCGCGCTGGACTCGATCTTCCGCGGCAGTGAGACGAATATCCTGCTCAACTTCCTCAACTTCTTCAGCGGCGGCGGTCTGTCGCAGATGGGCGTCATGGCCCTCGGCGTCTACCCCTACATTACGGCCTCGATCATCCTGCAGCTGCTCCAGCCGATCATTCCTCAGCTGGATGCGCTGCGCCAGGAAGGCGATGCCGGCCGCATGAAGTTGAACCAGTACACGCTCTATCTGACGATTCCGCTGGCCATCCTGCAGGCAATCGCGCAAGCCACGCTGCTCAGCCGCCCAAGCAGCGGCGGCATGGTGGTGCTGCCCAACTGGGGCTTCACGGGTGACAACCTGCTGCCCTCGCTGGTGATCATCGTCGGCATGACAGCCGGCACGATGTTCGGCATCTTCCTGGGCCAGCTCATCACCGAGCAGGGCATCGGCAACGGCGTCTCGCTGATCATCTTCTCGGGCATTCTGGCTTCGGTGCCCTACCAGATTCTGCGGCTGCGCCAGACGCCGATCCTGCTGATCCTCTTCATCATCATCACCCTCCTCACCATCGCCCTGATTGTGTGGATTCAGGAGGGGCAGCGGCGGATTCCGGTTCAGTACGGCAAGCGTGTGCGCACGGTGCGCGGCAACCGCATGATGATGGTGGGCGGGCAGAGCACCTATGTGCCGCTGCGCGTGAACACCGCCGGCATGATCCCGCTCATCTTTGCGCAGAGCCTGCTGATTCTGCCCAGCACGCTGGCGAGCTACTTTGTCTCGCGCCAGGGCTTTCTGGGTTCGGTGGCGAACTTCTTCTACAGCACCTTCTCGCCGACGAACTGGGTCTACTGGCTGCTCTACTTCCTGTTCACGGTGGCCTTCACCTACTTCTACACCGACGTGATGTTCCGCCAGCAGAACCTGCCCGAGACGCTGCAGCGCCAGGGTGGCTTTATCCCCGGCATTCGCCCCGGCCCGCGCACCGAGGCCTACCTGAACGGTGTGCTCGGCCGCATTACGATCATCGGCGCGTTCTTCCTGGGCTTTGTGGCTGTGCTGCCCTACCTTGTGGGCCTGATTGCCAACGGCATCGCCGGCACGCAGGCCACACAGCTGACGGGCTTCAACTCGCTCATTATCAGCAGCACCGGCCTGCTCATCGTCGTCGGTGTGGTGCTGGACACGATGAAGCAGATCGAGGCCCAGCTGATGATGCGCAACTACGAGGGCTTCATTCGCTAGGCACTCTTGCCTGGCAGCCCTTGATGGATGCAGAGAAACGAGGCAGCCGGCCGCCGCTTACGGGTCGGCCGGCTGCCCCGCCTACAGTACACGCACCGCAAGCGCAGCGGCTGTGCCCGGCCCAGCAGTGAGCCGGCGCAGCGAGGGCGCAGCGGCGCACCTGATGAGGTCGAGGTCGGCATGAGCGATGTGCGCACCTACCTGGTGCTCCTGGGAGTGCCAGGTGCAGGCAAAGGGACGCAGGCCAAGCTGCTGCAGGAGACGCTGGGTCTGCCGCAGGTATCGACCGGAGACATCTTTCGCTACAACCTGAAGAACGCCACCGAACTGGGCGTGCTGGCCAAGTCCTACATGGACAAGGGGCTGCTGGTGCCCGACGAGGTGACGATTCGGATGGTGGAGGACCGGCTGGCGCAGCCCGATTGTGCGGCCGGCGCGATCATGGACGGCTTCCCGCGCACGCTACAGCAGGCGGCCGCCTTTGATGCGCTGACGGCGCCGCATGGCGGGGTGCGTCTGGCGCCGCTGATTGGCTTGTCGGACGAAGAGGCGGTGCTGCGCATTTCGGGGCGCCGCTCGTGCCGCACCTGTGGGGCCATCTACCACGCCGTGGCCAACCCGCCCAGGGTGGAAGGTGTTTGCGACAAGGACGGCGGCGAGCTTTACCAGCGCGACGACGACCGCGAAGAGGTGGTGCGCAACCGTCTCTTCGTCTACTACAAGCAGACGGCGCCGCTGATTGGCTACTACTTTGCCAAGGGGCTGCTGGTGGAGCTGGACGGCGCGCAGCCGATCAGCGACGTCTTTGCCGGCCTGCAGGCGGCGTTGGCGGCCCACGCTGCGCTGCCCACGCACTCCTGAGCGGAACAGTGCCTGGCGAGGCTGCGCTGAGCAGCATGTTGCAGCTGTGGCCATGCGCCGCGGCGGCAAAGGGAAAGTTCGCATGAGTGGTCTCTTCAGCCGCAGCCAGGGGGCGGCAGCGCGCAAGCCCATCAGCCGGGCGCCCATGCAGCGCCGCATGCCCATTTTGAAGAGCCCGCGCGAGATTCAGATCATGCGCGAGGCTGGGCGGATTGTGGCGCGTGTGCACGCTGCGCTGCGCGAGGCGGTGCGCCCCGGCATCAGCACGGCCGAGCTCGACGCCATCGCCCTGGGCGTAATCCAGCGCTACAACGCCGTCTCGTCCTTCCTGGGCTACCACGGCTACCCGGCCAACATCTGCACCAGCATCAACGATGAGCTTGTGCACGGCATCCCCAGCGCCGCCCGCGTGCTGCAAGAAGGGGACATCATCAGCATCGACGTGGGCGTGACGCACCGGGGCTTTGTGGGCGACAGCGCGTGGACCTACGCCGTCGGCGCCATCTCGGCCGAGGCGCAGCACTTGATGCAGGTGACGGAAGCCAGCCTTTACAAGGCGATCGAGCAGGCGGTGGTGGGCAACCACGTGGTGGACATCAGCCGCGCGGTGCAGCAGCACGTCGAGAGCAACGGCCTGCACATCGTCAAGGCCTACACCGGCCACGGCGTTGGGCGCAACATGCACGAAGCGCCGCAGGTTCTGAATTATGTGGGGGGCGACCCCGAGGGCAACACGCTGCTGGAGCCCGGGCTGGTGGTCGCTATCGAGCCGATGGTGCAAGTAGGCACCTGGCTGACGCGGACGTTGCATGACAAATGGACTGTCGTCTCGAAAGATGGCAGCCTGGCGGCGCACTTCGAGCACACGATTGCTGTTACCAACAACGGGCCGGAAGTTTTGACGGCGCCCTGAGCGTGTGATACACTTGCTAAGTTGCGCCTGATTGAGCAGCTGGGAGAGTTCGATGAAAGTCCGACCGTCTGTCAAGAAAATGTGTGAAAAGTGCAAGATTGTGCGTCGGAAGGGCGTGGTCTACGTGATCTGCGCCAACCCCAAGCACAAGCAGCGCCAGGGCTAATCAGGGAGCAGAGGAGCTTTTTTCATGGCACGTATTGCCGGTGTTGACCTTCCGCGCGACAAGCGCGTGATTATCTCCCTCACCTATCTTTACGGGATCGGGCGCACCACGAGCGCGCAGATCCTCAAGCAGGTCAACATTGACCCGAGCACGCGCGTCAAGGACCTGGACGAGGCGCAGGTGACGCGCCTGCGTGAGTACATCGACCGCAACTATGTGGTGGAAGGTGACTTGCGCCGTGAAGTGAACATGAACATCAAGCGGCTGATCGAGATCGGCAGCTACCGCGGCCTGCGCCACCGCCGCAACCTGCCCACGCGCGGGCAGCGCACGCGCACAAACGCCCGCACCCGCCGCGGCGTCAAGAAGACGGTTGCCGGCAAGAAGAAGGCCGCCAAGAAGTAATCCCGGCGGCGCCCAGCTTGGCCGGCCGGCCTGGCGGCGTCGCATGATGTTCAGCTTCTCCTGCCCCGCTTCGGGATGCAGCGAGAAGCAGAGACTGGTCACTTTCCCGAAGAAGACGTACGTGAGCCTTTCCGTACGGCAGAGCGGCAGGAGAAGGAATAATCATGGCTCGACCGCAGCGTCGTCGCGACCGCAGAACAGTCAAGCGCGAACGCAAGAATGTGCCGACCGGGCAGGTGCACGTCCACTCGGCCTTCAACAACACCATCGTCACCGTGACGGACCCGACGGGCAACACGCTCTGCTGGGCCAGCAGCGGCAGCAGTGGCTTCAAGGGCAGTCGCAAGAGCACGCCCTTTGCCGCCCAGCTGGCCGCCGCCAACGCTGCCAACATGGCGCGCACCGATTTCAGCATGCGCGAAGTCGATGTCTTCATCAAGGGCCCCGGCCCCGGCCGCGAGTCCTCGATCCGCTCGATCCAGAGCGCCGGCCTCATCGTGCGCTCGATCACGGACATCACGCCGCTGCCGCACAACGGCTGCCGCGCCCCCAAGAAGCGGCGCGTCTAGCTGCGGCTGCAGAAGCAAACCAGGCTTCGCTTCTGCCCATTCCGAACCACCGGCAGGCCGCCGCAAGCGGCCTGCCCTTTACAGAACAGCCCGCCTTGTGTGGGCCAAAGCTGAAACAAATTCGAGAGCTCACTTCGGTTGTCGCTCGCTGGACGGAACCGGAAGTTGAAGCGCCGAACCGGGCACGCCACCAAGCGGCGCGCATGTTGGAGGAGCAATGGCACGATACACCGATGCAGTCTGCAAGCTTTGTCGCCGCGAGGGGATGAAGCTGTTCCTGAAGGGCGAGCGCTGCCTGAGCCCCAAGTGCGCAATTGAACGCCGCAACTCGCCCCCGGGCATGCACGGCAAGAAGGCCGCCTTCAAGCGCAAGACTTCGGACTACGGTCTGCAGCTGCGCGAGAAGCAGAAGGCCCGCCGCGTCTACGGCGTGATGGAGCAGCAGTTCCGCCGCTACTTCCGCGAAGCAAGCCGCCGCAAGGGCATGACTGGCGCCCAGTTGCTTTCGATCCTCGAGAGCCGCATGGACAACGTCGTCTACCGCATGGGCTTCGCCGACAGCCGCGCCCAGGCGCGCCAGCTGGTGCGCCACGGCCACTTCGACCTCAACGGCCGCAAGACCGACATCCCTTCGGCCATGCTCAAGGCCGGTGATGTGATCACCGTGCATGGCAGCAGCCGCGGCACGACCTACTTCAAGGATCGTGGCCAGTTGATGGTGGGCGGGCGCGTGCCGGCGTGGCTGAGTGTGAGCCAGGCCGACATGAAGGGCACCGTTCTGGCTGCCCCGCAGCGCGAGGACGTCGAGATTCCGCTGAACGACCAGCTGATCGTCGAGTTCTACAGCCGCTAGGAACGCAACGTCGCAGCGGCTGCCGGCTTTGCTGATGGCAGCCGCGGCGCGACTGCCGCAACGGGGCCACGGCGCCGCTGCACTCCCTGCCGCCACCGGCCCTGCGCCCGTGGCGGCTTGCAACCGGCGCCAGGCAGTTTGCAGCCCGAACGACATCGCCGCGGAAGCGACGGGAAGCCTCGTCATTCCAGATTGAAGCGAAGGTGGGATCGCTGGATTCCATCATGGGTTGTAGATAGCTGCACGCCGGATTTGCATCACTGGTGCCCCGACGGGCCAACCAAGCAGGAGGGTTGTCCTTGTTGAACATGGTATTGCCCAAGATCGAAGTCGATGCCAGTTCTACGAACTATGGCCGCTTCGTCGTCAGCCCGCTCGAGAGTGGGTATGGGATTACGCTGGGCAACGCGCTGCGGCGCGTGCTGCTCTCCAGCCTGCCCGGTGCGGCCGTCAGCTCGCTGCGCATCAGCGGGATTCACCACGAATTCTCGCCGATCCCGCATGTGCGCGAAGACACCCAGCGGCTGATTCTGAATGTGAAGCAGATTCGCCTCAAGTCGCGCACCGAAGACAATGTGCGCCTGCGCGTCGAAGTCACGAGCGAAGGGCCGATTACGGCCGGTGACCTGATTGCGCCGCCCGAAGTCGAGATCGTCAACCCCGACCTCTACCTGCTGACGGCCGATTCCGACTCGGTGGACCTGGATGTCGAGATGGTGGTGAGCACCGGCCGCGGCTTCAGCCCTGCCGAGGACCGCGTCCGCCTGCCACTGGGCGAGATTCCTGTCGACGCCATCTACAGCCCTGTGCGCAAGGCAAGCTACCGCGTAGAGCGCACCCGCATCGGGCAGCAGACGGACTATGACAAGCTGATCCTTGAGGTGTGGACTGACGGCACGCTTTCGCCCGAAGACGCGGTGCGCCGCTCGTCGAGCCTGCTGCTGCAGCACCTGCAGCTCCTCTCGGGCGAGGAAGTCAAGGTGCCCGAGAAGGAGAAGGAAGCCGAGCAGGGCATCCCCACCCGCGTCTATGATGCACCGATTGAAGAGCTGGAATTGACGGTGCGGGCGTATAACTGCCTCAAGCGCGCCGGCATTACCAAGGTGGGCGAGATCCTCAAGCGCATGGAAAAGGGCGAAGAGGAGATGCTGGCCATCCGCAACTTCGGCAAGAAGTCGCTGGATGAGCTGGTGGAGAAGTTGGGCGACAAGGGCTACCTTACGGTGCCCGGTTTCGATAACACCTTCTGGCTGCAGAGCTACAAGTCGAGCGACCAGAGCGCCAACGGCGAAGAGTAAACTAGACCAAGATGGCCCAGCCGGCCTTGTGACGCCCAGGAGAAGCGGGCGGTGCAGCGCCGGGTGTGCAGGGCCACCGAGAGGGAATTCCGACCATGCGACATCGAGTTGCAGGCTATCATCTGGGGCGCAATTCCGCCCAGCGCAAGGCGCTCTTCAGCGGTTTGGTGCGCTCGCTCTACATTCACGAGCGCATCGTGACGACCGAAGCCAAGGCGCGCGCCGTGCGCGGCGACGCCGAGAAGCTGATCACCAAGGCCAAGCACGGCCTGCGCGACGGTGGCAACCGCGTGCACGCCCAGCGCCAGGTTGTGGCCTATCTGCACGACCAGACGGTGGCCAAGAAGCTCTTTGATGAGCTTGCGCCCCGTTACCAGGAGCGCAACGGCGGCTACACCCGCATCATCAAGCTTGGCAAGCGTCAGGGTGACGCCGCCGACATGGTGATTTTGGAGCTGGTCACCGAGGAGTAGGGTTCGCGCGGCCGTGGAACCTGACGAGGTGCGACGCTTTGTCGCCCTGGTGGCCTACGACGGCACGGACTACTTCGGCTTTCAGGTGCAGCGCGACGTGCCCACGATTCAGGGCGCGCTCGAGCAGAGCCTGGCGGCGTTTGCCCACCCTGTTGGGCGCATCACCGGCGCCGGCCGCACCGACACCGGTGTCCATGCCCGAGGCCAGGTGATCGCCGGCGCAGTGCACTGGAAGCATGGCTGGAGCGACCTGCAGCGAGCCTGGAACGCCCATCTGCCGCCCGCAATTGTGGTGCGGCGGGTGGTGGCCGAACCGGCGCCCAGCGCCGCAGGGCTGCCCTTTCACCCGCGCTTCAGCGCCCGCAGCCGCAGCTACCGCTACACGGTGGTGACGGCAGCCGGCCCCGATCTGCCAGGCCGCTCGCCGCTGCAGGGGCGCTTTGCCCATGTAGAGGCGGGGACGCTGGATGTAGAGGCGATGCAGCAGGCGGCGCAGTTGCTGGTGGGCGAGCATGACTTCGCCACCTTTGGCAAGCCCCCCGACGGCGAAAGCACCATCCGTACGGTGCACTTCGCCCAGTGGCAGCAGTTGCAGACCACGCTGCCCGCGCTGGAGGAGACGCCCGAGTCGACCCTGGTCTTTACGGTGACGGCGAACGCGTTCTTGCAGCATATGGTGCGGCGGCTGGTGGGCACACTGCTCGAAGTTGGGCGTGGCCACAGGAGCGTTGATGCATTTGGCGCTGCGCTGGCTGCTTGTGATGGGCGAATGGCCGCTCCGCCGGCCTTTGCAGGTGGGCTCGTGCTCGAGCAGGTGGGCTATGCTCCCGAATGGGGGCTGCACCTGGGCTGAGCGCTTGGGTCCGAATTGATTTCTGGTTAAGACTTTTCTTTCAAGCCGAAGTGCCGTTAACGCCGGGGGTGACCTCGGGTGAGTCAAGGAGTGAGTCGCGTGAAGACCGTCAGTCTCTCCGCAGACGAGGCCAAGCAGAGCCGTGAGTGGTACGTCGTGGATGCGACGGGCGCCACGTTGGGCCGTCTTGCTTCGAACATCGCCACCGTCCTGCGTGGCAAGCACAAGCCGTCGTTTACGCCCAACGTGGACAATGGCGACTTTGTGATTGTCGTCAATTGTGAGCGCTTTGTGGTGACGGGCGACAAGCTCGACTCCGTCCACTACTACCGTCACTCGCGCCACCCGGGTGGGCTCAAGAGCCGCTCGATGCGCGAGCAGTTGGCCAAGTTCCCCGACCGCATCATCTACGAGGCCGTCAAGGGCATGATGCCCAAGACGAAGTTGGGCCAGGCGCAGATGAAGAAGCTGAAGATCTATGCGGGCAGCGAGCACCCCCACGAGGCGCAGCAGCCCAAGCCGCTGGAGTTGAAAGGGCTGAGCAATGGCTGAGTATATTGAAGCAGTGGGCCGCCGCAAGACTTCGACCGCACGCGTGCGCCTCTATCCCGGCACGGGCGAGATCGTCGTGAACGAGAAGCCCATGAACGTCTACTTCGGGCGCGACCTCGACCGCATGATCCTCATGCAGCCGCTGGATACCACCGGCACCGCCGCTGCCTACAACATCAGCGTGCATGTGTCGGGCGGTGGCGACAGTGGCCAGGCCGCAGCTGTGCGTCTGGGCATTGCCCGCGCCCTTGCTGCCGGCGACGGCAACCTGCGCCCCGCGCTGAAGAGCGCCGGCTTCCTGACGCGTGACGCACGCGCCAAGGAGCGCAAGAAGGCCGGCCTCAAGCGCGCCCGCAAGGCCCCTCAGTACACCAAGCGCTAGTCGCCTGCGCCGGTCCGCCGGCAGCAGAGACGATGACCGCCTTGACCCTTCGATACACAAACCCTCCGGCGCGCCCGACGCGTCGGAGGGTTCCGTTTGTCTTGCCACCCCACTTCATGCGGAGCTGCCTGTGATCATGCGCACCGGTCTGCTGCATGTGCCCACGCTGGATGCCGCCACCTCGCAGGCCGTGCGCGCGCTGTTGCATGAAGCGGGCGTGGGCGCAGTTGTCCTGCTCGAGAGCGCGGTGGGCAGCCAGCGCAACTGGGTGGCCGAGACACTGCGCACCTGGTGCGACGAGGAGGAGCTGGAGCTGCTGCTGACGATTGGCGGCACGCTGCCCGCCCCTGGCCCCGCTGCCGCCGAGTGTGTGCCCGAGGCCACACTCGACGTGCTGGAGCGTTCCCTGCCCGCGCTGAGCGAAACGATGCGCGCCGAGGCCGCCATCGACCGGCTGCCGGCGCTGCTCGACCGCGGCGTAGCGGGCATTCGCAGCCGCACGGTGATTGTGAACCTGCCCGAAGGCGGCGGCGCCGCGCCCTTCCTGGCCGCGATAGTGGACCTGCTGCCGGCGGTTGTGGCCCACCTGCAGGGCGACCCTGCCGCCCCCCGCTTTGCCCCCGCCGGCTCTCCCTCCTCCGAACCGCCCGACCCGGCGCAGATCGAGCCGCCCGCCGCTCAGCCTCGCGCCGCCCTTAACCCCGACGAGTTCGCCGCCTTCCTCGCCCGCCGCAACACGCCGCCCCACGAGCCCGACGACAGATAGGCCCGGAAGGGAAGAGTCGATCGAGGAGCGAGGAGCGAGGGGCGATGGGCGGTGATGAGGCTGAGCAGGCGCTGTGTCAGCCGTAGAGGCGGCGGAGACGGCGGCGGTATTCGTCGTAGGCGGCGTCGAACTGAGCGGCCGAGCGTTCGGCGCCCACCAGCAGCGCGCTGCTGAGCACAATCGGCGGCTGGCCGGCGGCGGCGAGCTTCTGCGCCACCAGCACCTTGAGCATGTTGGTCACTGCCGCGGCGCCAATCGTCGAGCCGGGGCCGATGGGGTCCTCCAACCCCTCCACGCGCACCAGGGCGTCGCCGGCGGGGGTGCAGTTGTCGAGCACAACGTCTGCCACATCGAGCAGCCGCTTGCCGGACGAGTGCTTGGGCATCGACGCCAGGCAGTGGTCGCGGCTCACCACGGCGATCACGGGCAGCCCCAGCGCGCGCGCCTCGAGCGCGACCTCCACCACCACCTCGTTGACGCCACTGTGCGAGAAGATCAGGAACGAATCGGGTGGGCGCAGCACAAAGTTGCGCAGGATCGTGCGCCCCAGCCCCTCTACATGCTCGAGGAACATCGCCTGGCGCTGGCCGTTTGCGCCTACCACCTGGTTATGGAAGGTGAGCGAGAGTTCGACGATCGAGTGGAAGCCGGGAAAGCTGCCGTGGCGGGGGAACATCTCTTCGACGAACATGCGCGAGTGGCCGGTGCCAAAACAGTGCACCAGCCCATCGCCCAGGATCGAAGCGGCGCAGATCGTGGCGGCCTCCTCCAGCGCGTCGAGCTGGGTGGCGCCGATGCGGGTGAGGATGGAGTGGGCGGCGTCGAGCCAGGTGACGGCAGGGTTCATGTGCGGAGTCCTTGGGTGGCATACGAGCGGCGCCGGTGTAGAGAGCAAGCGGCAGCAGGAGCAGTGCTTTGACGCTGGTGCGCAAGGAATATATCCTAACCGTGGACGCGTGGCCAGGCTACCTGTCCGCTCGCCCGAAGTGCAGCGGCGCACGAACCGACGGCCAACTACCCCGCTTCCCCATGCAGAGCCCAAACGCGTTTCGCAACAGGTCGGGGCCGATCCGGCGCGCCATACTGGATACGGGCGCGCTGCGCACAGGCTGACAAATGAAGAGGGAGAGCATGAGCGAGCTTCGCGGGGTGGCAATTACCGGCACGGGCTTTATGGGCCCCACGCACACCGAGGCGCTGCGGCGGCTGGGGATTCCGGTGGTGGGCATCCTGGGCTCGTCGCCCGCCAAGTCGCAGCGGGCGGCGCAGGCGCTGGGGCTGGCCAAGGCCTACCGCAGCTTCGACGAAATTGTGGACGATGCCGACGTCTCGGCCGTGCACATCACCACGCCCAACCGGCTCCACTTTTCCACGGTGCAGGCGGCGCTGCAGGCGGGCAAGCATGTGCTCTGCGAGAAGCCGCTGACGATGACGGCGGCCGAATCGGCGCAGCTTTTGGCGCTGGAGCAGAGGCTGGGCGCGACGGTGGTGGCGGGCGTCAACTACAACATTCGCTTCTACCCGCTCAACATCGAAGCGCGCGCCCGCGTGCAGCAGGGCGAAATCGGCGACGTGCTCACCATCCACGGCCGCTACGTGCAGGACTGGCTGCTCTATCCCACCGACTACAACTGGCGCGTGCTCGCCGCCGAGGGGGGCCAGGTGCGCGCGATCGGCGACATCGGCACCCACTGGCTCGACCTGGCGCAGCATCTCAGCGGCCTCGAAGTCGAGGAGGTAATGGCCGACCTGCAGACGGTGCACACCACCCGCTACCGGCCGCTGGGCGAGGTGGAGACCTTCCAGGGGCCGCGCGATGCGCCTGCTGCGTCGCTGCCGGTGGCAATCGACACCGAAGACGCCGGCTCGGTGCTGCTGCGGCTGCGTGGCGGGGCGCGCGGCGTGCTCCACGTTTCGCAGATGGCAGCCGGACGCAAGAACAGCCTGCGCTGGGAGATTGCCGGCAGCGAAGGCGCCCTGGCCTGGGACGGCGAGGCGCCCAACGAGCTCTGGCTGGGGCGGCGCAGCCAGCCCAACGGCGTGCTGATCAAGGACCCGGCGCTGATGTCGAGCGCGGCGCGTGCCTACGCAGGCTACCCGGGCGGCCACGCCGAGGGCTACCCCGACAGCTTCAAGATGCTCTTCAAAGCCTTCTACGATTATGTCGCAGCCGGCGATTACGCCGCGCCCAAACCCTTCCCCACCTTTGCCGACGGCCACCGCGAGATGCTGCTCTGCGAGGCAATCTTCCGCAGCCACAACGAGCAGCGCTGGGTGCGCGTGGGGGAGTAAACCCATTCTTCCAACCAGACTGGAGCAACGTGATGAAACTGGGATTTGTCAGCGCGATCTTGGCTGACCTTGAACTGGAGGCGGTGCTGGAGCTTGCCGCCGAGATCGGCTACGGCTGTGTCGAGGTCATGTGCTGGCCCAAGGGCAAGGCCGAGCGGCGCTACGCCGGCGTGACCCACCTCGACGTCAGCGGCTTTGACGCCGGGCAGGCGGCGCAGGTGAAGGAGCTGCAGGAGCAGCTGGGCGTCACCATCAGCGGGCTGGGCTACTACCCCAACCCGCTTGCCCCCGACGCCGCCGAGGCGCAGGTCTACGTCGACCACATCAAGCAGGTGATTCTGGCCGCCGAGTTGCTCGATATCCCAGTGGTGAACACCTTCATCGGCCGCGACTGGACGCAATCGGTGGATGCCAACTGGCCGCGCTTCGAGCAGACCTGGAAGCCGCTGGTGGCGTTTGCCGAGGACCACGGGCGCAAGATCGCAATCGAAAACTGCCCCATGTTCTTCTCGAAGGACGAATGGCCCGGCGGCAAGAACATGGCCACCTCGCCCGCGATCTGGCGGCGCATGTTTGACAGCATCCCCAGCACCTCGTTTGGCCTCAACTTCGACCCGTCGCACTTCGTCTGGCAGCGCATGGATTACGTGGCGCCGCTGCGCGAGTTCTCGGATCGCCTCTTCCACCTGCACGCCAAGGATGCGCGCGTGGACGTGCAGCGGCTCAACCAGGTGGGCATTCTGGCCAACCCGCTCGAGTACCACGCCCCCAAGCTGCCCGGTCTGGGCGATGTGGACTGGGGCGCCTTCTTCGCCGCCCTCACCGACACGGGCTACAGCGGCCCGCTCTGCGTCGAGGTAGAGGATCGCGCCTACGAGGGCTCGCTCGAAAACCGCACGGCGTCGCTGGTGCAGACCCACACCTTCCTGCGCCAGTACATGGGGCCGGACCGCTGAGCGACAGACCGTGACGCCCCTGCATGCGAGAGAAGGCGTAGATGAGCACAGTGGACACGCTAACCTACCTTGACGTGGCCAAGATGATCGACCACTCGCTGCTCAACCCCACGCTGACGTGGGCCGAGCTCGAGGCGGGCTGCCGCCTGGCCGTGGCCTACGATGTGGCCTCGGTCTGCATCATGCCCTATGGACTGGCGCGCGCTGCCGAGCTGCTGCAGGGCAGCCGCGTGGCGCCCAGCACCACAATCGGCTTTCCGCACGGCGGCCACTCTACCGCGATCAAGGTGGCCGAGGCGCGCCAGGCGCTGGCCGACGCCGGCGCCTTCGCCCACGCCGTGCCCATCGAGCTGGATATGGTGGTCAACATCAGCCAGGTGCTGAGCGGGGCGTGGGCGTATGTGGAGCGCGACATCGCTGCCGTCACCGCCGTGACGCACGACGCCGGCGCGCTGCTGAAGGTGATCTTCGAGAACGCCTACCTGAACGACGAACAGAAGGTGCGCCTCTGCGAGGTCTGCGGCGCAATCGGCGTGGACTGGGTGAAGACGTCGACCGGCTACGCGCCAACCGGCGCCACGGACGCCGACCTGATCCTGATGCGCAAGCACACTCCGGCGCGCGTGCAGGTGAAGGCCGCCGGCGGCGTGCGCACGCTCGACCGCCTGCTGGAGGTGCGAGCGCTCGGCGTGACACGCTGCGGCGCCACACGCACCGCCGAGATGCTCGACGAGTTTCGGCTACGCGATCGAGAAGCGAGAAGCGAGAAGCGAGAAGACGGCCCGGTCGCGAAGTTGCCTTGATGGGCTCGGCTCTGCGCTGATGATGTGGCAGCAAGCGCGGCCACAAGTCGGCTCATACACAGACTCGTTGCCGAAGAGGCTGTTCTCGCCGGCGCTTAGGTCGAAGGCGTCGAAGGCGGGCAGAGACTTGCGGCGGCCAAGGTGCTGCACGTAATCCTCGAAGCTGAACGTCGGGTTCGGCCGCGCATCTGTTGTCTGCCGCATGGTAGCCCCTGGGTGTAAAGAGAATAACAAGAAGAGGCCGGCACAATGTTGCATTTGTGCCGGCCTCGCTGTGTATGCAGTTGTGCGCTTGCAGGGAAGCGTCGGTGGCGCTAACCGCCGAAGCCCGACTGCATCAGCCCGGCCCAGAACGAGGGCAGGATGCCGACGATGATGGTGAAGGCGGCGGCTACGGCCAGCCCCAGTTGCAGCGACGCCCAAGTGCGCGTCTGCGTCACGCTCTCGGGGCCGGGCTGCTCGAAGTACATGTTCACAATCACGCGCAGGTAGTAGTAGGCGGCGATGGCGCTGGTGAGCATGCCCACCACGGCCAGCCACGCCCAGCCCCCCTCGATGGCGGCGCTGAAGACGAAGAACTTGCCGAAGAAGCCGGCCAGCGGCGGCATGCCGCTCAGCCCAAACATAAAGATCGCCATCAGGAAGGCGAGCAGCGGCGAGCGCTGGGCCAGGCCGCGCGCGCTGGCCTGCACGGCGTCGTCGCCCGCGCTGCGTTCCATGGCCATGATCACGGCGAAGGCGCCCATGTTCATGAACGCATAGGTGAAGAGGTAGAAGAGCGCGGCGTCGGCCCCGCGCACGGTGCCTGGCGTCAGCCCCACCAGGATGTAGCCGGCGTGGGCGATGGTCGAATAGGCGAGCATGCGCTTGAGGCTGCTCTGGCGCAGCGCCGACAGGTTGCCCAGAATCATCGTGAGCGTGGCCAGAATCGCCACCAGCCAGCCCCAGGTCTCCTGCGCGGCGGGCAGGGCGAGTACGAGCAGGCGGGCGAGGCCGGCAAAGGCCGCCGCCTTGGTGCCTGCGCTCATGAAGGCAGCCACGGGGGTGGGCGCACCCTGGTAGACGTCGGGCGTCCACATGTGGAAGGGGACGACGCTGATCTTGAAGCCCAACCCCACCAGCGTCAGACCGATGCCAAAGTAGAGCAGGTAGGGGTCAGCCTGCCCTTCGGCCAGCACGCGGGCGATGGCGTCGTACTGCGTGGTGCCCGTGGCGCCGTAGAGCAGCGCCGCGCCGTAGAGCAGGAAGGCCGACGCAAACGCGCCGAGCAGGAAGTACTTCATCGCCGCTTCGGTGCTGCGCGGGTTGGTGCGGTGCAGGCCGGTGAGGATGTAGAGCGCCAACGAGAAGATCTCGAGCGCCACGAAGAGCACGATCAGGTCGGTGGCGGCGCCCATCAGCCCCATGCCGGCCGTGCAGAGCAGCAGCAGCGCGTAGTACTCGCCCGTTTGGCGGTTGACCTTGACGATGTAGGTGTGGCTGAAGAGGATGCCCAGTGCAGCCGCCGCCAGCACAATCAGGCGCACGCTGTTCGCGAAGCGGTCGCTGATGGCGTGGCCCTGGAACGAGATCGGCCCCTGGTTCCAGAGCCAGATCACGCTGACCAGGGAGGCCAGCACACCGGCCAGCGCCACCCACGGCAGCGCCTGTTTCGAACCGGCCTCGTCGCCGTCGCCGCCAAAGGCATCCATCATCATCAGCACCAGCGTGGCAACCACCAGCACCAGTTCGGGCAGGATGGCGCCCACATTCAACTGCAGCAGGGCAAGTGCGTCATTCATGGCAGAGTGCCTTCGTTGCCTGCGTCGTCGGTCTGCAAGACGATGGCCGGCTGCTTCTCGAGCAGCGCCGTCACCGACGGGTTGATCTTGTCCAGGAAGAGGTTGGGGAAGAGGCCGATCACAAAGAAGAGGATCAGCAGCGGCAGCACCAGCGCCAGTTCAACCGGGCGGATGTCCTTCAGGCGGCCGGCTTCGTTCTCGGGGCGGGTGATCTTGCCCTGCGCCATCTTGCGAAAGGCGGTGAGCAGATACCAGGCAGCGAGAATCACACCCAGCGCCGCCACCACGGCGAAGAAGGGGTTCCATGTATAGGCGCCAAGCAGAATCGTGAACTCGCCCACAAAGCCGTTCAGGCCGGGCAGGCCGGCGCTGCTCATCGCCACCACCAGGAAGAGGAACGAGTAGACCGGGATGCTCTTCCAAAGCCCGCCAAAGTCGTCGAGCATGCGTGTGTGGCGCCGCTCGTAGAGCAGGCCAACCATAAGGAAGAGGGCGCCGGTGCTGACGCCGTGGTTCACCATCTGCAGCACCGAGCCGCTGACGCCCTGCTGGTTGAGCGCCACCAGCCCCAGCATCACAAAGCCCATGTGCGCCACCGACGAGTAGGCAACGAGCGACTTCACATCCTTCTGCACTAGCGCCACCAGCGCGCCGTACAGAATGCCGATCACCGCCAGGCCGGCAATCCAGGGGCCAAAGCGCACTGCCTGCTCGGGGAAGATGGTCATCGCAAAGCGCAGGTAGCCGTAGGAGCCCATCTTGAGCAGCACGCCGGCCAGGATGATCGAACCGGCGGTGGGCGCCTGCACGTGCGCATCGGGCAGCCAGGTGTGGAAGGGGAAGAGCGGCACCTTGATGAAGAAGGCCAGCGCAAAGGCCACAAAGCCCCACAGTGCCAGCGCCGGCGTCAGCGTCGCATTCTGCAGCTCGAGCACGCTGAACGAGCCGGCCTGAAAGTAGAGCGCCAGAATCGCAACCAGCAGCAGCGCCGAACCGGCGAAGGTGTAGAGGAAGAACTTGAACGCCGCATAGACGCGGTTGGCGCTGCCCCACTGCCCGATCAGGAAGACCATGGGGATGAGGCTGAACTCGAAGAAGACGAAGAAGAGCACCAGGTCGAGCGCCAGGAAGGTGCCGATCATCGCCGTCTCGAGCGCCAGCATCAGGGCAAGGAAGCCGCCGAGCCGCTCGTGCACGTAGAGCGCGCTGTAGCCGATCGCAATCGGCGTCAGCAGCGTCGTCAGCAGCACCAGGAAGAGGCTGATGCCGTCGACGCCCAGGTGGTAATAGAGGCCGGCGGCGGGCAGCCACGCCACGCGCTCCTCGAACTGCATGCCGGCGTTGGCGCTCTCCCAGCCCGTCCAGAGCAGCAGGCTGAGCGCAAAGGTGGCCAGCGAGAAGCCGAGCGCCATCCACTTCTTCGCGTTGTCGCCCGCGATCAGCAGCACGGCCAAGGCGCCAAGCAGCGGCAGAAAGGTCAGAATCGAAAGGAGATAAGGCATAAGCACAACTTTCCTCTGGCTTGCGCCTGCGAATTCGCTCAGGCGACCAGGAAGTAGAGAATCACGGCCACCACACCCACCAGAATGCTCAACGCATAGGTGGGCACTGCGCCCGTCTGCAGGCGGCGCACCTGTTCGCCCAGCCGCCCCAGGCCGCTCGCGGTGCCGTTGACGGCGCCGTCGATCACCCGGGCGTCGAAGACCGAAGCGAACCAGGCAGCGGCGGCCTTCAGCGGCTCCACGATCACCAGGTTGTAGACCTCGTCGAAGTACCACTTGTGCTGCGCGATCGGCTCAACCGGCTTGAAAGCGGCGGCTACGCGGCCGGCCCACGGCGCGTTGCGCACCCAGCGCGCCCAGGCATAGTAGGTGCCGGAGAGCGCAATCACCGTGCTCAGCAGCAGCGCCGTAATCTCGAGGCCGAAGGGGGTGTGTTCATGCGCACCCAGCACCGGCTGCAGGAACTCGTCCAACGTGTAGACGAACGGGATGTTGATCAGGCCGCCCAGCGCCGCGCCGGCCGCCAGGATAAAGAGTGGCCAGAGCATCAGCGGCGGGCTCTCGTGGGCGTGGTCCACCAGCTTGTGGTCGCGCGCCGCACCATGGAAGGTGAGGAAGATCATGCGGAAAGAGTAGATCGCCGTGATCAACGCCGTGATCAGGCCGATGACGTAGAGCAGCACGTTGCCGTTGATTTCGGCGGCGAGGATGGCGTCCTTCGAGAAGAAGCCCGAGAAGGGCGGGATGCCGGCGAGCGCAATCGCGCCGATCAGCATCGTGATGTAGGTGCGCGGCATTTTGGCGCGCAGGCCGCCCATCTTGCGCATGTCAGTTTCGCCGTGCAGCCCGTGCATCACACTGCCGGCGGCAAGGAAGAGCAGCGCCTTGAAGAAGGCGTGCGTGATCAGGTGGAAGATGGCGGCCGAGTAGGCGGCGGCGCCCACGCCCAGCATCATGAAGCCAAGCTGCGAGACGGTGGAATAGGCGAGCACCTTCTTCAGGTCGGTCTGCACCAGGGCGATAGTGGCGGCGATCAGCGCCGTCAGCGCGCCGATCCAGGCCGCCGTGGCCGATGCCGCCGGCGCGATGTGCCAGAGCGGCCAGGTGCGCGCAATCATGTAGATGCCGGCCGTCACCATGGTGGCGGCATGGATCAGCGCCGAAACCGGCGTGGGGCCGGCCATGGCATCGGGCAGCCAGACGAAGAGCGGAATCTGCGCGCTCTTGCCGGTGGCGCCCAGCAGCAGCATCAGGCAGACCAGCGTGGCCACGCCGCCCGCCAGCGCGCCGGCCTCCACATGCTCAAAGACCTCGTGGAAGGTCAGCGTGCCCAGCGCCGCCCAAAGCGCCATCATCGCCACCAGCATGCCAAAGTCGCCGATGCGGTTGACGAGGAAGGCCTTCTTGCCGGCGTCGGCATACCAGCCGTAGAGGTTGTCCTTGACGTCGAACCAGAAGCCAATCAGCAGGTACGAGGCCAGACCCACGCCTTCCCAGCCCACAAACATGCCGGCGAACGAATCGCTGAGCACGAGGATGAGCATGGAGAAGATGAAGAAGTTGAGGTAGACGAAGAAGCGCTGGAAACGCTCGTCGTCGTGCATGTACGAGATGGCGTAGAGGTGGATCAGCGAGCCGACGCCCGTCACCACCAGCACCATGGTGATGCTCAGCGGGTCGAGCAGCAGCGCGGCGCCAACGTGCAGCGTGCCGAGCGTGATCCACTCCCAAAGCGGCACCGTCACCACGCGTTCTTCGGCGGGCAGGGCGAGCAGGGCGAAGAGCAGCGCCACGCCCACGGCGAAGCTGGCAATCACCGCGCCGGCGGCAATTGCACCGATGGCATTCTTGCCCAGCCGATGCCCCAGCAGCATGTTGATCAGGGCGCCCGCTGCCGGCAGCGCCAGCAGGAGCCACGCAAATTGAAGCATCTGGTTCAATCCTCCCCCTGGTGCCCCATCGCGCGATGGGGCCGGGTTGCACCTGAACGCAGGTGGGCGCGGTGACCGCCCGAGACGGTTGCCACTTGCGCGGCTACCACTTGAGCAGGGTGATCTCGTCGATGTTGGTGGTGTTTGTGTTGCGGTTGTGGGCGATCAGGATTGCGAGGCCCACCGCAACTTCGGCGGCGGCCACGGCCATCACGGCGAAGACGAAGATCTGGCCATTCAGGTTGCCCCAATGGCGGCTGAAGGCCACCAGCGTCAGGTTCACGCTGTTGAGCATCATCTCGACGCACATGAAGACGATCAGCGCGTTGCGGCGGCTGAGCACGCCCACGGCGCCCACCAGAAAGATCGTGGCGCCCAGAATCAGGTAGTAGAAGGTTGGAATCATGGCAACCTGCGCGCTGTGCAGCATGGCTGCTGCTTGAGAGCTGTTTGTGCTGCGAGTGCTTCGTTACGCTGCCGGCTGCGAATGACCGGCAAGCGGTCGTCAGGCGTGCGTGGCCTTCTTCGCACCGGCGGGCTTGTGCGTCGCGGCGGGCGTCGCGATCGCAGGCGCGGCGTGGATGGCGTCGACCTGCTGCTGCACCTGCTCGGCCTGGCTGCGGCGGGCAAGCAGCAGGGCGCCGACCAGCGCCACCAGCAGCAGCACCCCCACCATCTCGAAGGGCAGAATGTAGCGGGTGAAGAGCTCGATGCCCACGACCTCGGGGATGCCGCCGGCGTTGGCCGCCGGGTTGGGTGCGGCGCCGTCGAAGGCCTGCACCAGCCCCGCGCTCATCGCCACCAGCAGGATCGCGCCCAGGGTCAGCGCCACCCAGGGCAGCCATTTGCGCTGTCCCGCCGTCGTCTCCACCGACTGGCTGCCGATCAGCATGATCACGAAGAGGATCAGGATCACGATGCCGCCGGCGTAGATGATGACCTGGATCGCGCCCAGGAACTGCGCGTCCATGGTGATGTAGAGCGCAGCGATCATGGCAAAGTGCAGCAGCAGAAAGAGCGCACTGTGCACCGGCACGCGGCTGAGCACCACGCCCACGGCGGCGGCCAGCGTTACGGCGCCGACGGCGATAAAGAAGAGGTACGAAAACCACATGGCAGCGTGTCCTCTGCTGGGTGCGGGTGACGAATGCTGGGTGCGGGTGACGAAAGGTCGGCTTCGGCGCTACTCGGGACGGATCACCACCTGCGGTGTGCCGGGGTTGAGCAGCACATCCTTGACCAGGATAAAGTCGCGACGGTTGTACCCTGCCAGGGCAAACTCGTGGCCCAGCACAATCGCCTCGGTGGGGCAGGCTTCCTCGCAGTCGCCGCAGAAGATGCAGCGCAGCAGGTTCACCTCGTAGACCTTGGCAAAGCGCTCGCCGGGCGAGTTGCGGTCGGCCGGGTCGTTCTCTGCGGCCTCCACATAGATGGCGTTGGTGGGGCAGGCCGCCTCGCAGAGCATACAGCCGATGCAGCGCTCCAGCCCGTTTTCGTAGCGGCGCAGCTCGTGCTTGCCCCGAAAGCGCGGGTAGGTCGGCACCGGCTCAAAGGGGTACTGCACCGTCACCGGCGGGCGCGCCAGCGTGCGCAGCGTCACGCCCATGGCGCGGCCAATCTCGAGCGCCGCCTTGAAGAAGTTGTTGCTAGCCATTGCCTCTGTTCCTGTCGCCCTGTACGCAGACTGCGATCGAATCCGCAGGCAGTGATCTCCCGTTCGGGAGAATCCGGGTGCCGGCGCCGCGCTACTTCAGGAAGACCACAAGCAGCGCCGTCACAATCATGTAGCCCAGGCTGATGGGCAGCATCGTCATCCACGAGAAGTTCATCAGCTGGTCGTAGCGCGGGCGGCTGACGCTGCCGCGCACCCAGATGAAGAGGAAGAGCAGCAGAATCACCTTGAAGCCGAGCACAAAGGGGCCGATCCAGAGCACATCCGAGAGCAGGCCAAAGGGCAGCCGGTAGCCGCCGAAGAAGAGCGTGGCCACAATCGCGCTGAGCGTGATCATGTTGGTGTACTCGGCCATGAAGAAGATGGCGAACTTCATGCCGCCATATTCGGTCTGAAAGCCGGCCACCAGTTCGTTTTCGGTCTCGGGCAGGTCAAAGGGGCTGCGGTTGGCCTGGGCCAGAATGCCGATGAAGAAGAGCGGGAACATGGCCCAGAGCCAGATCCACTCCCACCAGACGCGGCCGTTGCCCACCAGGTCCACCAGGCTGAAGCTGCCGGCCAGCAGCAGGATGCTGACGAGGAAGATGCCCTGCGGCAGCTCGTACGAGATCATCTGCGCCGAGGCGCGCAGAGCGCCCATGAGCGAGTAGTTGTTGTTGCTGCTCCAGCCGGCCAGAATCACGCCGTAGGCCTCGACGCCGGCAATCGCCAGAATCCAGAGGAAGCCAATCGGCACGTCGGCCACGGCGGGGATGCCTTTGGCCACCGGGATCACCGCCCAGACCACCAGCGTGGGGATCAGCGCCAGCGCCGGCGCCAGCAGGTAGACCACCTTGTCGACGCGGTTGGGGATGATCTCCTCTTTGAAGAAGGCCTTGACGGCGTCGGCCACGGGCTGCAGCAGCCCCTGCGGGCCGGCGCGGTTTGGCCCCACGCGAGCCTGGAAGCGCGCGATCAGGCGGCGTTCGTACCAGGTGAGGTAGGCGAAGCCGGTGAGCAGCACAACCAGCAGCACCACCACTCGAATCACCGGCAGGAAGAGTACATTCCACCAATCCATGAGGGCGTCCTCAATTGCGGGTTCTACGGCTCGCGCGCCCCTTCACGCGGCAGGGCCAGGGGCGGGCAGGAGATGGCGAGGTGCAGAGGGCGGCGCGCTGCTCTGCCGCCCACATCATCTGTTGAAGATGCCGCGTCAGTCGGCGGCCACGGGCTGGGCGGCCGGGGCCACCTGCAGGCGGGTGACGCCCTCACTGCCGCGCAGTGCACCGGCGGCGGCGCTGGGCAGGCTCTCGGGAATCCAGAGTGTGCCGGGCAAGACAGTGGCGTCGTAGCGCACAGCCAGGATCGCCTGGCCGGCGTCGCTGCGCACGGCCAACAGGTCGCCTGCGGCCAGGCCCATGCGTGCGGCGTCGGTGGGGTGCATACCCAGCACATCGCCGTGCGCCATGTTGCGCATGGTCTCGGTCTTCGCGAAGAGCGTGCCCGCGTCGTAGAGCACGCTGCCGCCCACCAGCGCAAAGTCGGAACCGCCGGCTGCGGTTGCGGGCAGTGCGGGCTGCTCGGCGCGGCGCGGCTTGAGCGGCTGGCGCGCGAGCTTGGCATCCCACTGCACGCCCTGGTCGCCCAGCGCCTCCCAGGTGAGGCCGGCATACTGCGGCGTCACCTTGCTGATTTCGGTGGTGACGGCCTTCTCGTCGGCATAGGGCCAGTTGAAGCCGAAGCGGGCGGCCAGGTGATCGAGGATCATCCAGTCGGCGGCGGCCTTGCTGTTGGGGTCGCGCACGGCCTTGGGGGCGCGCTGCACACGCCGCTCCAGGTTGGTAAAGGTGCCGTCGCACTCGGCCCAGCTCACGGCGGGCAGCACCACGTCGGCATGCTGGGCGCTCTCGGTGAGAAAGAGGTCCTGCACCACCAGGAAATCGACCTTGCCCAGCGCCGCATCCCACTGGCTGCGCTCGGCGGCGGGGTTGGCGCCCATCAGGTAGAGCGCCTTGATTGCGCCGCCGGCCTCGCCCAGCATCTGCGTAAAGCTCTTGCCCGGGCGGGTGGGCAGTGTGGCGCCCCACGCGCGCTCAACAGTGCGGCGCGCGGCCTCGTCGCTCACGGGGCGGTGGCCCGGCAGATGCCCAGGCAGCACACCCATGTCGCGGGCGCCCTGGCTGTTGGCGTCCAGACCCACCCAGGCCAGCTTGTCGGCGGCGTTGACGGCCAGCGCCAGGTTGCCCAGCGCGGCGGCCACGGCTTGCCCGGCAGCGCCGCGCGCCACCTGCGGCCCATAGACAATCAGCGGGCTTTTGGCCTTGGCCAGCAGCTCGGCGGCGCGCTTGAGTTCGGCCGCATCGACGCCGGCGACGTCGCGCAGGCGTGCGTCGGTCGCGTCGGCCACCAGCGCGCCGATGTCGGCGGCGGCGGCAGGGCGGCGCTCAACCAGCGGCAGCGCTACACGCGTCAGGGCGTTGAGGACTGTCACTTCAGTGCCGGGGCGCAGCTGCAGGAAGGGACCCTTGTAGCGCGTCAGTTCGATTGCACGCGGGTGCACCACAATCACCTGCAGCTTGCCGCGGCGGATGGCGCGCTTCAGATGCACATCCAGGATCGGCAGCTCTTCGCTCGGGTCTACACCCACCAGCATCACGACGTCGACCTTGGGGTCCGGCCCGTACTGGGGCTTCATCAGGTCGGCCAGGGCGGGCAGGCCAGTGGGCAGGGCCGCGACATCGCCGCCGTCGCGGTGGTCGATGTTGTTGGTGCCCACAATCTGGCGCGCCAGCCGCTGCAGCAGGTAGTTGCTCTCGTTGCTGAGCTTGGGGCTGCCGATGAAGCCGATGGCGTCGGGGCCGCTGCTCTGGCGGATCGCGTTCAGGCGGTCGGCCACAGTCTGCAGCGCCTCGCCCCAGGTGACGGTGACGAGCGTGCCGTTCTTGCGCACCATGGGCGCGAGCAGGCGGCTTTCGTCGTTGATCCAGGCGTTGGCAAAGCGCCCCTTGTCGCAGATCCACTGGTCGTTGACGGCCATGTTCTCGCGGCCCACGTGGCGGCGCACGCTGTGGGTGCGGCTGTCCATGCGCAGGTTGCAGCCCATCGAGCAGTGGATGCAGATGCTGGGCGTGCGCTCGATCTCCCAGGGGCGGAAGGCGAAGCGGGCGGTGCGGTTTGTCAGCGCGCCCACCGGGCAAAGGTCGATGATATTGCCGCTGCTCTTGGCGTCGACCGGCTTGCCCGGCTGAATGTCGATAATCGTCTCGCCGCCGCGCTCAAAGAGGCCGAGCTGCGGCTTGTCTTCCCACTCTTCCAGGTAGCGGATGCAGCGCCAGCAGACGACGCAGCGCTCCTGATCGAGCACGATCGTGTCCGAGATGGCGTAGTGCTTCTTCTTGCGCCGCTTGGCCTCCACCATCTGGCTGATGCCGGGGCCGTAGCGCAGCGTTTGATCCTGCAGCGGGCATTCGCCGCCCTTGTCGCAGATCGGGCAGTCGAGCGGGTGGTTGAGCAGGATGAAGGCGAGGTTGGCCTCTTGCGTGGCAACTACCTGCTCGGTGTCGGTGCGCACCACCATGTCCTGCGCCACGGGCACGCTGCAGGCTGTTTGCAGCATGGGGCCGCGCGGGCCGGTGACTTCGACCAGGCACATGCGGCAGCAGGCTACGGGGTCGAGCTTGGGGTGGCTGCAGAAGACTGGGATCTCGATGCCCAGTTCGGCGGCGGCGTCGACGATCAGCGTGCCCTTGGGAACGATGACACTGCGGCCGTCGATCGAGAGCGAGACCATGCCGGCGGGCAGGGCCGGGGCTGCTGCCGCGGCGGGTGCGGCCGCGGGCGCAGGCTTGGCGGCAGGGTTCGGCTTGGCCGCAGGTGACGGCTCGTTGGGCGAGTTCTTGATCGGTGGCTGGTTATTGCTCATATCGAGATCTGTCCAGATTCGGGTCCAGAGTCAGGGCAGCGGGCGGGCCGGGAGGGCGGCGCAGGCGTGCAGGATGCGGCTATTTGCTGCTCTTGCTGCTGCGGATGATGGTGTCGCGCAGCAGCGGCGAATCGCCCACGGGGTCGAGCACGCTGTCGCGCAGGCCGCTGGGCTGGGAAGTGTCGGGCCGGTAGATGGGGCGGATGGGGAGGATCGGCCCCAGCTCATCGGGGTTGGTGGCCTCGATGTGGGCGATGAACTCGTTGCGGAACTTGGCCAGGTTGCTCTGCAAGCCCCAAACGGCGGCCTCGCCAAAGGGGCAGAAGCTCTTGCCGGCGATGAATTTGGTGATCGTCTCGAGCAGGTCGACGTCCTTGGCGCGGCCGCCGCCGGCTTCGACGCGCAGCAGGATGTTCTCGAGCCAGGTGGTGCCCTCGCGGCAGGGCGTGCACTTGCCGCACGATTCCTCGCGGTAGAAGCCGAGCGTGCGGCGGGCCACGCTCACCATGCTCTGGGCTTCGTCGATGACGATGACGCCGGCGCTGCCCAGCAACGAGCCGGCCGCGGCCACCGCTTCGTAGTCGAGCGCCGTGTCGAACTGGTCGGGCGTCAGCAGCTTCATCGAGATGCCGCCGGGCACACAGGCCTTGATCGGCACGCCTTCCGTCATGGGGCCACCGCCCCACTTTTCGATCACCTCGCGCAGGCTTACGGCGTGGGGCAGTTCGTAGAGCCCCGGACGCTTGACGTTGCCGCTGAGGCAGAAGATGCGCATGCCCGGGCTCTTCTCGGTGCCGAAGCTCCGGTACCAGTCGACGCCGTGGCGCATGACGTGGATGACGTTGCAGATCGATTCGACGTTGTTGACGATCGTCGGCTTGGCGTAGAGCCCTTCGACGGCGGGGAAGGGGGGCTTCATGCGCGGGTGGCCGCGGTAGCCCTCCAGGCTGGTGAGCTGCGCCGTCTCTTCGCCGCACTCGTAGGCGCCGGCGCCGCGATGCACCACGATTTCGAGGTTCTTCTCGGTGCCGAAGATGCCCTTGCCCAGGTAGCCCTTGGCCTTTGCCTCTTGAATCGCCTCGCGCAGCCGCATGGCGCCAAAGTAGTACTCGCCGCGGATGTAGATGTAGGCCTGCTCGGCCTGGATTGCAAAGCAGCTGATGATGATCGATTCGATCAGCTGGTGCGGGTCGTACTCCATGATGATGCGGTCTTTGAAGGTGCCCGGCTCCGACTCGTCGGCGTTCACCACCAGGTAGCGGGGGAAGGCCGGGGCGAGGAAGCTCCACTTCTGGCCGGTGGGGAAACCGGCGCCGCCGCGCCCGCGAATGCCGCTCGCCTTCACCTGATCCACCACCTCGGGCGGCTGCATCGCGGTGAGCACGCGGCGCGCAACTTCGTAACCGCCGTCGGCCTCGTAGCTCTCCAGGCGGTGCGAATCGGGCTTGCCCACGCGTGCGGTCAGGAAGCGGGGCTCCATGCCGTCTGTGGTATAGGGGCCGGCGGCCTTGCCGGTGCCTTCGCCGTCGCCCTTGGGCGTCCAGCGCTCGAGCGTCTCGAAGGCGCGGCCGCTCTTGACCAAGTCGAGCATCTTCTGCACATCGCCCGCCGATTCCAGCTCCTCGAAGTAGCGGATCTGGCCGCTCGCGCGCTCGGTGACGGAGACCATCGGCGCCGTCGCGCACGAACCGAGGCACTCCATGTGGTCGAGCGAGAACTTGTCGTCGGCCGTCGTCTCGCCATGGTGGACGCCGAGCTGCTCCTCAAAGTGGTGCAGGCACTTGCCCGCCCCGCGCAGTTGGCAGGGCACGTTTGTGCAGACCTCGACGTGGTATTCGCCCTTCGGCTCGGTGTGGAACATGTGGTAGAAGTCGACCACACCGCCCACCTCGGCCGGCTCCAGCTCCAGCATTTCGGCCAGTTCGTTCTGCGCGTCGACGCGGCAGTAGCCGAAGGTGCGCTGGATGATGTAGAGCGCGGGCAGAATCGCCGAGCGCTGGCGGCCGGGCGGGTAGAGGTCCATCCACTGCTTGATTTCGGCGCGTACGGATTCGGAGAGGACCATGGTCGTTCCGTTGGTTGAATGAAGAAGCGGCCTGTGCGACTGGGCCGGCGCTCCCTGCAGGGCAAAAGGGCTGTGTTGCTAAAAGGTGCGTCCCAGAAAGAAGAAGACGAGCGTTGCAATCAGAAAGAGGATGGCAACGCCAAGCGCCCGATCGTTGTCGCGCCAGAAGATGGCCACCAGGCCGGCAAAGACGGCCACGACGAACGAGACATAGGCCAGATTCGAGATGTCGAGCCACTCGGGGGAGAGATAGCCGGCCATTTAGCGGTCCACTTCGCCCAGCACGGGGTCGATGCTGGCGATGCAGGCCACCACGTCCGAGAGCATCAACCCTTCGCTCATCCTGCTGATGGCGTACATGTTGTTGTAGCTGGGGCCGCGCACGTGCAGGCGGTAGGGAATCGCCGAACCGTCGCTGTAGAGGAAGAAGCCAATCTCGCCCTTCGAGTTCTCGATGGCGTGGTAACCCATGCCCGGCGGCACGCGGAAACCTTCCGTCATCAGCTTGAAGTGGTGGATCAGCGCCTCCATGCTCACATCCAGCTCGGCGCGCGGCGGCAGCGAAACCTTGCGGTCCTCGGTCTTGAACAGGCCGTCGGGCAGGCGCTGGATCGTCTGCTCGATGATGCGCACGCTCTCGCGCATCTCGGCCATGCGCACCAGATAGCGGTCGAAACAGTCGCCTTCGCTGCCGGTAATGACTTTGAAATCGTATGTCTCGTAGTCGGAGTAGGGTTGGTCGCGGCGCAGGTCCCAGTCCACGCCGGAGCCGCGCAGCAGCGGGCCGGTGAGCCCCATGTTGATTGCCACTTCGGCAGGCAGCTTGCCCACGCCGATCAGCCGGCTGCGCCAGACGGGCGCATCGGTGAGCATGCGCTCGTACTCGTCGAAGAAGGCGGGCAGCGCCGCCACCACCTCGCGCAGCGTGGGCAGGAACTTGGGCGGCAGGTCCTTCCAGACGCCGCCGACGCGGATGTAGCTGAGCGTGAGGCGCGCGCCGCAGACCATCTCGAACAAGTCGAGGATTCGCTCGCGTTCGCGCGTGGCATAAAAGAGCACGCTCATGCCCACGCCCGAGACGTCGAGCGTGTGGGTGCTGAGCCAGAAGAGGTGCGAGGCGATGCGCTGCAGCTCAGCCATCATCACCCGAATCACGCGCGCCCGCTCGGGCACCTCGATGCCCAGCAGCTGCTCCACGGCCAGGCAGTAGCCAAGGTTGTTGCCCATGGCCGAGAGGTAATCCATGCGGTCGGTGTAGTAGACAAAGTCCTTGTAGCGCTTGTTCTCGCCCGTCTTCTCGAAGCCGCTGTGCAGGTAGCCCAGGTCGGGGTCTACCTTGACGACGTTCTCGCCGTCCAGTTCCACCACCAGGCGCAGCACGCCATGCGTGCTGGGGTGGTGGGGGCCCATGTTGATGACCATGTTCTGCAGATTCATGCCCGGCGGCAGCACGGGCGGCACGCTGTTGGCGGGCAGAATCTGCGTGCCCAGCGTGGCGAACTCGGGGTCGTCATAGGTCAGCGAGAAGGGCACGGCCTCGCCACCCAGCGGCACCTGCTTCTGCAGCGGGTGGTAGGGCCAGTTTTCGGGCATGAGGATGCGCCGGTGGTCGCGCAGACCGTCGAAGCGCACGCCCATCAGGTCCCACGTCTCGCGCTCGCTGAAGATTGCGCCCTCGTAGATGCCGCTGAGGCTGGGCGCCACGGGCGGCAGCTTGTTCTCGAGCGGGCAGACGATGCAGAGGTGCTTGCGGCGCGAGTAGGAGCGCAGCTGGTAGACGGTGAGGAAGCGGCTGTCGTTCTGGCCGATCGGCAGCTTGCTGCAGTCGACGGCGGTGACGTCAGTGAGGGCGTTGTAGCCCATTTCGAGCTTGAGGAAGGAGACAACCTCGAGCAGCTGCGCAGGCCGCACCCACACAAAGGTCTGCTTGTTGTAGAGGCCGGCGGCGATCAGCGTTGCGCCAAAGCGCTCGCGCAGGCGCAGCGTCTCGTCGGTGTCGCCGCTGGGCAGGGGCGCCACGGCGGGGATGCCGATGTCATTGAGGTTGGGCAGCGTTTCGTAGGGGCGGAAGGCCGGTGCGACGTTAAGCATGGTGCGCTCCCTGCGCGGCGCGTGCGCTCTGCTTGGAGGCCTTGGGGGCGGGATGCGCGGCGGCGATTGGCTCGAGCGCGTCGATGTCCTCGGGGCGCAGCATGGCCTCCGCCAGCGCCTGCTTGGCGGGGTTGTACTTGGCGAAGGTCTCTTTGCCCTGCTTCTCGCGCAGCTTGTCCAGCGCAAAGAGCAGCGCTTCGGGGCGGGGCGGGCAGCCAGGCACATAGACATCGACGGGGAAGATCTTGTCGACCCCCTGGATGATGGCGTAGTTGTTGAAGGGGCCACCGGCGCTGGCGCAGATGCCCATTGCGATCACCCACTTGGGCTCGGGCATCTGGTCGTAGATGCGCTTGATGACCGGGGCCATCTTGTTGCTGACGCGCCCGGAGACGATCAGCAGGTCGGCCTGGCGCGGGCTGGCGCGGAAGAGCTCCGAGCCGTAGCGCGAGATGTCGTGGCGGGCGGTGCCGGCGGCGATCATCTCGATGGCGCAGCAGGCCAGGCCAAAGAGCAGCGGCCACGTGGAGTTCACGCGCCCCCAGTTCACCAGACTCTCGAGCGATGTGGTCAGCACGCCCTCGGGCAGCTTGTCCTCAAGACCCACAGGAGGCTCCTTTAACCAGCAGGGAAAACGGCAAACGCAGGCAGGCGCCGCTGGAACCGGACGCCGCGTGGTTCAGCTCCAGCGAATGCCGCCCTTGCGCCATTCGTAGACCAGGCCCAGGATCAGCACAACCAGGAAGAAGCCCATCGGCGCCAGTGCGAGCGCAAAGCCCCAGCCGTCGCGCAGTTCGGTGAGCACCGCTGCCCATGGATAGGTGAAGATGACCTCGATATCGAAGAGGATAAAGAGCATCGCCACCAGGTAGTACTTGATGGGGAAGCGGCGGCGGGCGTCGCCAAAGGGGATCATGCCCGATTCGTACGGCTCGAGCTTCGCCTTGTTGGCCTTGGAGGGGCCCAGCAGCGCAGGCAGGCCAATCGCAATCACCGCCAGCGCGGTGGCGGCCGCAATCAGAATCAGCAGAGGAAAGTACTCGGCAGCCGTGGGGTTCATTGCAGCTCTCCTGCCGGCGGGCGTGCGTATGATGCGAACAGAGTCAGCGTATTGCGCAGGCCGCGATCCGGGGCCGCGCCGGGAGGATCGGGGTGCTGCGCTCGGTTGTGGTCGGTGCAGGGTGCGCTGTGCGAGGAGCAACCAGGCGCACGGCTCGCAGCGGATGGAGCGCCCACTCTGCGCCTTCGCGGGCCGGCGTAACCACCGCATAGACTGGCAGAACTCGACCGTTTGTGCAGTTTATCACGAGGGTTAAGGGGCGTCAACCTGACTTGAATTGTGAAAAAGGGTACAGACCTCGGCAGCGGTGAGCCTCTGGTTCGCCTACATCGCCCGGCGCCGGCACAAGCGGCGCCCTGCTGGTCGCAGGCAGAGAGGAGTGCTGTTTGCTGCCTGTGTGAGCCGTGCTACAATCTGCGGCAGATGGATGGCTGTGCGCCCCGGCGCAGATCCACAGCGCGCAGAGCCGCCGCGACGGTGCGTAAAGCGCGATTGCGCGCAGGGTAAGGCGCACTTCGCTGCGCTTCGAATGCTTCCTCGTTTGTTGCCGATTTCGCCCTGCTGCGGCCGTGTGCTACGATTGCTGGTGTTTGTTCCGTTCTACACAAACCGCGTGTCCTGTCCAGAGACAATGCTCCTCCAAGCGCTTCGGGTTCTCTCGAGAGCGGGCATTCTGCACAGACACAGTCGCGCACCCGCCGTTTTGCACCCGCCATACGCGCACCCGTTTTGCAGGAGCGGCCGCCGGCCGGCAACCTGCGGCGTGGCGCAACACTGGGCGCACTCGCGCAGCGCTCCCACAGGTCGCCAGGTCGTCAGCAACAGCGCCAGTCAAGTGTACCGTCGGCAGTGCGCCCTGGATGGGGCGCGGTTGCTTGCGCGGGGAGCGGCGCGGCCGTCCGCCGCAGCTCTCTGCAAGAACTCTCTATCGCAATCCATTGCCGTGAGTGTCTGCCGCAGCACAGTTGATCCTGGATTCGTGAAGTCAGCCGCCCGCTTGTGCAGGAGTTGACGAGCATGCTAGGCAATTTCGCATTCGTGCTTATCCTCAGTATTGTCGCCTTCATCATCCCGCTGGCGGCGATTGTGTTGGGCGCGTTGCTTGGCCCCAGGCGCCCCGATGCGATCAAGAACGCCACCTACGAATCGGGCGTCGAGACGATTGGCGACACGTGGGTGCAGTTCCGCGTCCAGTACTACCTGATCGGCCTCATCTTCCTGATCTTCGACGTGGAAGTGATCTTCCTCTTCCCGATCGCGGTCGCCTTCAGGCAGCTCTCGCTCTTCAGCGTGGTGGCGACGATCACCTTTGTCCTCATTCTTCTGCTTGGCCTCTTCCTTGAGTGGCGCAAGGGCGCGCTCGAGTGGGGCTGATCGCAGGGCCGCGGTATCTTCGATTTGCACTCGGCAGCGCAGTCAAAGCAAGCGCAGTCAGAGCAAGCGCAGTCACAGAGCAGTGGGTTCGTGCGAGCCGAATCGCTGGGGAGTAACCCATGTGGAGTGATTCCTGGAACTGGGCGCAGGCGCTCACCGATTTTCAAACCTGGCTCGGCGCCCCGCCGGCGCTGGCGTGGGCCGTCAGCCTGATTGTGGGCGCGCTGGTGCTTGGCACCGCCGCGCTGACACTGGCGCTGGTGCTGATTTGGGTGACGCGCAAGGTCATCAGCCGCATGCAGGACCGTATCGGCCCCAACCGGCTTGGGCCGTGGGGTCTGGTGCAGACGGTGGCGGATGCGCTGAAGCTGCTTTCGAAAGAAGCGATCACACCGAGCAACGCCGACAAGGCCGCGTACAACCTGGCGCCGATCTTCGCCGTCTTTGGCGTGCTGATGATCGTGGCGATCGTCCCCTTTGCGCCGGGCATCGTCGGCGCCAACCTCAACGTCGGTGTGCTCTTTGTGCCGGCGCTGGGCTCGATCGGCATTATGGCCGCACTCATGGCCGGCTGGAGCAGCAACAACAAGTATGCGCTGCTCTCAGGCTTCCGGGTGGTGGCCCAGCTGCTGAGCTACGAAGTGCCCATGGTGCTGGCCATGGTGACCCCGGTGCTGCTGGCCGGCACCATGAGCATGGTTGGCCTTTCGGAGGCGCAGCACCTGACGCTCTTCGGCTTCAACATCGGGTTGGGCTGGTACGGCTTTGTGCTGCCGGGCGCGCTGCTGATCTTCTTTATCGCCTCGCTGGCCGAAGCGGAGCAGCCGCCGTTTGACCTGCTCGAGGCCGAATCCGAGATCATCGCCGGCTTCCACATCGAATACTCGGGCATGCGCTTTGCCATGTTCTTCCTTGCCCAATTCCTCAACACCTTCTTCCTGGGCGTAGTGGCCGCCGTGCTCTTCCTGGGCGGGTGGCAGGGGCCATTCGTCGACCAACTGCCCATCCTCGGCTTCTTCTATCTCATGGGCAAGGCGATGCTCGTCTATGTGGTGGTGATGTGGATCAAGGGCACCTTCCCCCGTGTACGCATCGACCAGATGCTGCAGTTGGCGTGGAAGGTGCTGGTGCCGCTGGTGTTGGCGCTGATTGTGTGGCAGATGCTGGTGATGAAGCTGCCGGGCGGCAACTGGCTGCAGCTGCCGCTGATCCTGCTGGGCAACGTGGCCGTGATTGTGGTTGTGCTGCGCGTGCTCGACCGCTACTTTGCATCCGAGCAGATTCGCACCAAGCGTGCGTTCGAGCCGAAGTCGCTGATTGGCACTATGCAGACTGTGGCCGCGCAGCAGGCCGCAGCGCAGGCAACAATGGCGCCGCAGCAATCGGGTGACTGAGCCGCGTACGAGCAACCGGGGCTGGTGCAGCCGGCGCCGGGACGATCGTCAGGCATGAAATCGTCAGGTATGAAGAGGTAGGCCATGCAAGGGTTGATGGAACAGCTTTCGGCCTTTATCCCGCCGATTACGCACCAGGTCTTTCTGGCGCTGGCGATCTTTGTGATCGCGTGCAGCCTGCTGGTGGCGCTGGCGCGCAATCTCTTCCACAGTGCGCTGGGACTGGTGGGTGCGCTCTTTGGCATTGCCGCCGTCTTTGCGCTGCTCGAGGCGGAGTTTGTGGCGGTGGTGCAGGTGCTGGTCTACGTCGGCGCCATCTCCACGCTGATCACCTTCGCCATCATGCTCACGCGCGGGATGATGTATGGGCGCACCTCGGGCACCAACCGCCAACTGCTGGCCTCGGTGATGGCGGCGGGGACCTTCTTCGCTGTGGTGCTGGGTATCGTCTTCAACGTCGAATGGCCGCAGGCCGACCCAACGGCGCCAATCGGCAGCGGCGCGCAGATCATTCCCACACTGGGGCTGCTCTTCGTCAACGACTATCTGGTTGCCTTCGAACTGCTGGCGCTGCTGCTGCTGGTGGCGCTGAGCGGCGCGCTGCTGCTGGCGCGCGACCGCAACAAGTAGGGGCAGGCAGCGCAGGGCTGATTTGCTCTCTCTGAACTGTTAGCACGGATTGCCGGCAAGGACGCAGCGAATGGACACACTGCAGTTGGTGCCGCTGGAATGGTATTTGGGGCTGGCCGCCTTTGTCTTCAGCGCGGGGCTCTATACGGCGCTGGCGCGACGCAATGCAATTGCCGTGCTCATGGGCATCGAGCTGATGCTCAACGCCGTCAACATCAACCTGATTGGTTTCTGGCGCTATAGCACCACGATGGCGGCGCTGGCCGGGCAGGTCTTTGTGGTCTTTGTGATTGCGATTGCCGCCGCCGAAGCCGCCGTAGGGCTGGCGCTGATCATTTCGGTCTATCGCAACCGCAAGACGGTGAACCTGGACGATCTGGACCTGCTGAGAGGCTAGGCCAGGCGGAATCAGCCATGCCCAAGCAGATGCTTTCGGGGACGCTGGACGAGCAGTGTGCGTTTCTCTACCAGTTGGCAAGCGAGAAGGCGGCCGTCGGCAACTACTCCGGCGCCACGCACGCCCTGAAGGAGATTCTGAAGCACCAGCCCGCTTACCCCGGCGCCCGTGAGCTGATGGCGAGCGCAATGGCCGGCAGACGCCAGCAGCGCTTCCTGCTCTGGTTCAGCCTGGCGGGTGCCATTGGCGGCGTCTTTGCGGGGACGCTGCTCAGCCTCTCCAACGACCTGTGGCTTCTGGCCATGGCAGCAGTGGGCGGGCTGGTGGGCTTTGGGATGGGCAACCTCTTTGCCGGGCGCCCACAGCAGATGCCGCCGGCGCCCACGCCCACGCCCGCAGTAAGCAGCGGCGCCGAGCACGATGCAAGCGGGCAACTCAACGACGGGCAGAATACTCCCGAGACGCAGCGCACGCCCGAAGCGTAAGCACGCAGGGTTCCAGTAGACGCATACGCAGCGCAGCGCAGTACAGTAGAGCACAGCACAGCGCAACACAGTGCAGCAGACAACGGGCAGGCGCCGCTCTTTTCGGTGCGCACGCCCCAGCAGCACAGGGACTTCTGAAGAGGGACTCAATGGAGAACTTCTTGAATCTGGCCTGGTTGGTGCCGATTCCACCCTTTATCGCCTTCGCGGCGATCCTGCTCTTCGTCAACCGCAGCAAGGTGGCTTCGGCGCTGACGGCGATCGCCGGCGTGACCGTGTCGCTGCTGATCGGTTGGCCGATCGCGTTTGCCGCCTTTACGGCCGAGCACTTTGGCGAGCACGCGGTGGAGGGGCAGCTCTTCTCCATCCCTACGGGCAGCACCACACTGGACATCGGCTATATGGTCGATGCGCCGAACGCCCTGATGCTCTTTATGGTCTGCTTTGTGATGCTGATGATCTTCATCTACGCATCCGGCTACATGACCTTCCCGCACCACCTGCGCAAGGAGCAGTACCCCGAGGCCTACGCCGAGGGCAAGGACCCGCGCTACAGCCGCTTTATGGCCTACCTCAGCCTCTTTGCCACGGGCATGCTGGGGCTGGTGGTCTCCAACTCGCTGATCACCTTCTTCGTCTTCTGGGAGATCATGGGCCTCTGTTCGTACCTGCTGATCGGCTTCTGGTACGAAAAGGAGAGCGCACGCAAGGCGGCCTTCAAGGCCTTCATCACCACGCGCATTGGCGATGCGGTGATGCTGATCGGCATGATGCTGCTCTATGCCTGGGGCAACCCGCCGAGCCTGATGTTCCACGACATCTTCACGCCCGAGAACCTTGAGCACCTGGCGCAGATGCACGTCACAGTGCCGCTGATCAACGCCGTGGTGCCGGCAATCGGGCTGATTGCGGTGCTGATCCTCTTCGGCACGATTGGCAAGAGCGCCCAGTTCCCGCTGCACGTCTGGCTCCCCGACGCCATGGAAGGCCCCACGCCCGTCAGCGCCATGATTCATGCGGCGGCGATGGTTTCGGCCGGCGTCTTCCTGCTCATCCGCATGTACCCGCTCTTCTACGTTGCGGGCGAGGCTGCGCCGGGCGCCATGACCTATATGGCCTTTACGGGCGCGTTCACCGCCATCTTTGCGGGCACAATTGCCGTTGCGCAGTGGGACATCAAGCGCGTGCTCGCCTACTCCACGATCAGCCAGCTTGGCTTCATGATTGCGGCGATCGGCATCGGTTCGTGGGTGGCGGCGCTCTTCCACCTGCTGACGCACGCCTTCTTCAAGGCGCTGCTCTTCCTTGGCTCGGGCAGCGTAATTCACGGCATGGAGCACGGCGCCCACCATGCGCACGCACACGCCGGCCATGATGCGCACGGCCATGATGAGCACGGCCATGAAGCCCACCACGGCCCCACGCTGCTGCCCCGCATCGACGGTGCGCTGGACCCGAACGACGCCCAGGATATGCGCAACATGGGCGGCCTGCTGGGGCGCATGCCGCTGACCGGGTGGACCTTCATCATCGGCGCGCTCTCGCTCTGCGGCTTCCCGCTGATCACGGCCGGCTTCTGGTCGAAGGATGAAATTCTGGCCACGGCGTGGGGTGGCGGCAACATCTGGGTCTTTGCGACGCTGGCGCTTACGGCCTTCATCACCGCCTTCTACACCACGCGCCAGGTGATGTTGACCTTCTTTGGCAAGGCGCGCACCGCCGCCGCCGAGCACGCGCCGGAGAGCGTGCGCTCGATGACCTGGCCGCTGCTGCTGATTGCCCCCTTTGCGATTGCGCTCGGCTGGTTCGGCATTCCCGAATCCTTCCCGGCGCTGGGCGGCCTGGTGCCCAACTGGCTCGAGCACTACCTTGAGCCCTTCATCGAGACGATGCACTTCCACGTGGCCCACGCCGAGTTCAACATCGTGCCACTGCTGACCTCGTTCGTGGTCGCGCTGGGTGGCATCGCCGCCGGTTGGTTCGTCTATGGCCGCGGCTACTCCTACGAACAGGTAGACCCCATGCGCCGCTGGCTGGGGCCCGTCTGGATGCTCTTCCACCGCAAGTACTTTGTGGACGAACTCTACAACCAGACGATCGTGGCCCTGACCGGCGGAATGGCCAAGGTGCTGGCCTGGATTGATGACCTCTGGATCATCGACCCGATCGTGGATGGTATCGGCAAGGTTGGGTTGTGGATTTCGGCCGTGGCCGCCGCTTTTGACCGCCTGGTGATCGACGGTGCTGTGAACCTGGTGGCCTGGGTGGCCGACCGCTCGGGCCGCATGTTGCGCACGGCCAGCGATGGGCAGGTGCAGGGCTATTTGCTGGTGCTGGTGCTGGCGATTGCCATCTGGCTGCTGCTGAAGACGCTGCCGATCATCATGACGCTGGCGTAGCGGCTGCTGCAAGGTGCAGGGCGCCGGCGGTGCTGCGGCGCAGGGAAGAGGGCGGGCGCTGCAACGGCTCGCCAGGCAGAATAAACGGATTGCAGCCGGACACCGGCCGGAACACGAGTAAAGGCTTGCGGAGGAGCACTCCATGGACTTCCTGAATCAATGGATTCTCGTGATTATCCTGTTGTGGCCGCTTGTGGCCTCCCTGCTCGTTGTTCTGACGAAGAATGACAAGCTGATCAAGTGGGGGAGCGTGGCCGCCAGCCTCTTGCCGCTGGGGCTGAGCATCATCCTGCTGGTGGGCTACGACTGGGATTCGGGCCAGATGGCGCAGCAGTGGACGGTGCAGGCGGAGTGGATTCCCTCGCTCAACGCCAGCTTCCACCTGGGCGTCGATGGGCTGAGCATCCCGCTCATCTTCCTCACCGCGCTGCTCACCACGTTGAGCCTCTACTACAGCGCCTTCGTGATCAACACGCGCGTGAAGGAGTACTTCGCGCTCTTTCACCTGCTGCAGTTGAGCATGGTGGGCGTCTTCATGGCGCTCGACATGGTGCTCTTCTACGTCTTCTGGGAGATCAGCCTGGTGCCGATGTACTTGCTGATCGGCATCTGGGGTGGCAAGAACCGCAGCTACGCCTCGATCAAGTTCTTTATCTATACGCTGGTGGGCTCGGTCTTCATGCTGCTGGCGATCCTGGGCACCTACTTTGCCACCGGCACCTTCGACATTCTGGAGGCGGTCGCGCTCAAGCCCTTCCAGGACTTCCCGCCGCAGGATGCGCTCTTCTTCACCAGCCTGGCCTTCTGGGGCTTCTTCCTGGGCTTTGCCTTCAAGGTGCCGGCCTTCCCCTTCCACACCTGGCTGCCCGACGCCCACACCGAAGCGCCCACGGCCGGTTCGGTGATTCTGGCCGGCGTGCTGCTGAAGCTTGGCGCCTATGGCTTCCTGCGCATTGTGCTGCCCGTCTATCCAACGGCGAGCCACTTCTGGGCCATCCCGCTGGTGGCCATCGGTGTGATTGCCATCGTCTACGGCGCCTTTGTCTGTGTGGCGCAAACCGACCTCAAGCGGCTTATCGCCTACAGTTCGGTAAGCCACATGGGCTACGTGATGCTGGGCATCGGCGCCGCCGCAACGGTGCTCACGCCCGCGGGGCAGCAGTACGCGATGGACCGCTTCGGCTACTCGGCGCAGGCAATCGCCGATAGTGCGGCGATGGCCATCAACGGCGCCACGCTGCAGATGTTCAACCACGGCATCATCACGGGGGCGCTCTTCTTCCTGGTGGGCGTGATCTACGAGCGAGCGCACACGCGCGACCTCTCCCGCTTTGGCGGCCTGAGCACCAAGACCCCCTACTTCTATGCGATTGCGCTGATCTCGCTCTTCGCCAGCCTGGGGCTGCCCGGCCTGGCCGGCTTCTGGGCCGAGCTCTTCACCTTCCGGGGCGCCTTCGCCCTGGTGCCGATCTGGACGGCGATTGCGGTGATCGGCGTCGTGATGACCGCGGTCTACATCCTCTACCGCATCGTGCAGAATGTCTTCCTGGGCGAGTATGACCCGCAGAAGCTCGACCACTGGACGACGGTCGACGGCAAGCACGCCGACGGCCCCACCGACATGGCGACCTTTGAGAAGTGGACGCTGTGGCCGCTGGTTGCCTTGATGTTTGTGCTGGGCATCTTCCCAACCCTGGTACTGAACTACTTCAACGGGACGAGCACATACCTGGTGAGCTGGATCCAGGGTCTCTTTTAAGGGGGCGGACCTTGAACGAGGTTACGCTGACGCAACTGGGCTCCATTTTGCCCGAGCTGCTGCTGACCATCGGCGGCCTGCTGATTGTGATTCTGGATACCTTCCTGGGCGAGGAGGGCGAGCGCGGCAGTGGCTTTATGGCCATCGCGGTGGTCTTCCTGTTCGCAGCACTGGTGGGCGTTGCGCTGCAGTTTGGCGTTGACGAAGTGCGCGTGCTCTCGCTGATGACGCTGGACAAGTTCGGCTCCTTCATGAAGCTGGTGATCTACACCGGCATGCTGCTGGTGGCGATTGCCGGCGGCTCCTTCATGAACAAGCGGGTGGCCGGGCGCGGCGAGTTCTGGTCGCTCTTCATGTTCGTGACGGTGGCCATGAGCGTTGCTGTCAGCGCCACCAACTTGCTGCTGATCTTCCTGGCCGTCGAATTTATGTCGATTACCAGCTATCTGCTGGTGGGCTTTCTGCGCGAGGAGCGGCGCAGCACCGAGGCCGGCGTCAAGTATTTCCTCTACGGCTCGGTGGCCTCGTCGATCATGCTCTATGGCATGAGCTTCTTCTATGGCGCCAGCGGTTCGCTGCAACTGACGGAGATTGCCGCCGCCTTTGCCGAGAACCATGCGGTGGCGACCATTGTGCTGCCGGCGACGGTGATGGTGCTGGTTGGCCTTGGCTTCAAGACGAGCCTGGTGCCCTTCCACCAGTGGGCGCCCGACACCTACGAAGGCGCGCCGACGCCGATCACCGCCTACCTCTCGACGACGTCGAAGGCGGCGGGCTTTGCCGTGATGGTGCGTGTGCTGCTGGTGGGGCTGGCCGGTTTCGACGTCGAGTGGGTGCCGGTGCTCACCGGTTTGGCCATCTTGACGATGACGATCGGCAATCTGGTTGCGATTCGCCAGAGCAACGTCAAGCGCATGCTGGCCTACAGCTCGATTGCGCAGGCCGGCTTCATGCTGATGGGCATCATCGGCGTCGTCACCGCCGACGAAGGCCCGCTCAACACGCTGGGCATGAATGGCATCAACGGGCTGCTGCTCTACGTCTTCGCCTATCTCTTTACGAACGTCGGCGCCTTCCTGGTGGTGATGGCGGTGGAGGAGAGCGAGGGATCGTCGGACATTGCGGCTTTCCGCGGGCTGGGCAGGCGCTCGCCGGCCATGGCATGGTCGATGTTTGTCTTCATGCTGAGCCTGACGGGCATCCCGCTCACAGGTGGTTTTATTGCCAAGTTCTTTGTGATTGGCGCCGCGGTGCAGCACCGCTACTGGCTGCTGGTGCTCTTTGCGGCGATCAACACGGGCATTGCGGCCTTCTACTACCTGAATGTAGTGCGGGCGATGTTCTTCCCCGAGGCGACGGACGCCACGGGCACCCAGCGCGAAGAACCTGCCTACCAGGCGCCTCCCCTGCGCGTGCCGGTGCCGGTGGCGCTGGTAGTCATCATCTGCCTGGTGGCGACGCTTTGGCTGGGGCTCTACCCGCCAAATGTGGTGGGCTGGGCCAACTCGGCCTCGCAGCAGTTGCTGTCGACGGGGTTGGCCGAACCGGTTTCGAGCACACAGTAGCGGCGCAATACGGGCGTATGCGGCTGTGGATGTGATACGTTTACGTCAGGGAGCATCGGTTGCTCCCTGACGTTTCATTCTGTTAAGCTGCGGCCTATTCAGTTACGGCGTCGGGCGCAAGCCGGCGCCTGTGGCCCTCCTGCTCCTGCGTGGTGAAACACTTGCCTTCGTCTTGCCGGCGCGCGCCTGCGCTCCCCACACATCGCACCCTTCGCTTGCTGCCCGCCACCGTGCGGACGGGGCTGGCCACGCTGCTTTGGGTCACCGGCGTTCTGTTGGCGCTGCTGCCATCGGCGGCGCGTCCGGCCGTGCTGGCGCAGGCCGCGGCACCCTCGCGCAACGCCGCCATCAGCGTGGCGGTGCAGCCCGGCGCGCCCGACCGCGTGCTGGCCGGCACGCTCAACGCCCCCGACCCGCCCAGCGTCTACCGCTCGCAAGACGGCGGCCTGAGCTGGCAGCCGGGTTCGGGGCTGGCGGCAAACATCTCGCTCGCCGGCCTGGCCTTCGACCCGCAAAACGCACGCCTGGCCCTGGCGGGCGACGCCGGCGCCGGCCTGCTCTTTCGCAGCGAGGACGGCGGCGGCAGCTGGACCGAGCTGACCGGCCACCGCAGCCTGCTCAGCGCCACCAGCGCCATCGGCGAGCTCTACGCCGCCGTCGAGAACGGCGCCACCGCCTTCTATATCGCCACCCGCTTCGACGGCGCCTTCCGCAGCAGCGACGGCGGCAACACATGGACCAAGCTCGACACGGGGCTGACGGGCGAGGCGCGCCGCGTACGCGAGCTTGTGCGCTGGCGCGACCAGCTCTGGGCGGCCACGCATGATGGCGTCTACCGGCTCGACCCGGCGGGCAGTTGGGTGCGCGCCTCCACCTTTCCCACCGGCGTCATCGCCTTCAGCATCACCACCTTTGGCGACACGCTGGTTGCCGGCACGGGCGTTGGCCTCTATTCGAGCGGCGACGGCGAGAACTGGGCGCCGGTGGCCGGTTTCCCGCAGCTGATTGTGAACGATGTGCTGGCCGCCGGGCAGTTGCTGGTGGCCGCCACCGACGCCGGCATCTATACGGGCAGCGCCGGCATTTGGCAGCAGGCGCTGCTCAACGGCGTCGCCTATGGCAACCGTGCAATTGCGCTGGCCGGCCTGCCCGAGGCGCCGCGCACTCTCTATGTGGGCACCGAGCTGGACTGGGTGCTGCGCAGCGACGACGAGGGGCGCAGCTTCTTCTCGATGAGCAACATGCCGCGCCTGGATGTGCGCGCGGCGCTGGCTACGCCAACCCCCACGGCGACGCCCACGCCGCCGCCCACACCAACCCCCACCGAGACGCCCACGGCGACGCCTTCGCCCACGCCCACGCTGACGCCGACCGAGACCCCATCACCCACGCCCACGCTGACGCCGACCGAGACGCCGACGACGGCGCCCAACACGCCCACGGCGACGCCCACCCTGACGCCGCTGCCCACCGACACGCCGACCACGACGCCCACAACAGAGGCCACGCCCACACCGCTTCCGCCACCCACGCTGGACCCAGCGGCGCAGCCGGGAGGCGCTGCGGCCGCCTCTACCTCGGTCTTCCCGGCCGATATGGTGGCCGAGCTCGCGACGCCGGCCGAGGTGGTGCAGGTGCCGCCGCCGGTCGGTTCCGATCCGCTCGCGCCCCCCACGCAGGAGGTTGCCACGCAGCCGGCGCCGACCCCCGAAGCGACGCGCACCCCGCGTGCGCCGTTTGACCTGGCCGGGATGGTGGCGTCCTCGCTGCCGGTGCTGCTGGCTGGGGTGGTGCTGGTGGCGCTGGTGCTGCTGGTTGCGGCGGCGGTGGGCATCCTGCGCGGGCCAAAGGATATTTAGGGCGGCGGAGCGAGCGAGAAGCGAGAAGACAGCCCCGGCGTTCGTAGGGCGCGGTGGCGAGTGGGGATTCGGCGGGCTTCGGGTTGGATGCGATGGTGCGGGAGGTGGTTGCTATGGCTCGAACATCCTCTACAGTTGCCGAGGTGGTGGCGCTGCTCGCGCCGGGGGCGGAGCGTCTGCTGCCCCCCGATGTTGCGGAGCGCGCCGTGGCGGCGGTGACGGCCGACAGCCGCAGCGTGGCGCCGGGGACGCTCTTTGTCGCCGTCAGCGGCGGGCGGCTGGATGGCCATGCCTATTTGCGCGAAGCGCTGCAGAAGGGCGCGCCGGCCACCGTGGGCACGCGCCCGGCAGACGAACTCCTGGTCGAGGGGCTGCTGCCCAGCGGCGCGCCCTACCTGCAGGTGGCAGAGAGCCGTCTGGCGCTGGCGCGCGTCAGCGCGCGGCTCAATGGCGACCCCAGCCGCAAGCTGACGGTGGTGGGGGTCACCGGCACCGACGGCAAGACGACCACCAGCACACTGCTCGAGGCGATCCTGGTCGAGGCCACACGCAGCGCCGCGACGCCCACCGGCGCCGTCGGCGTGGTGACGACCGTGGGCGCACGCGTGGCAGGCGTCGAGAGCGACACCGGCCTGCACGTCACCACGCCCGAAGCACCCGAGGTGCAGCGTTTTCTGGCCCAGATGTGCGCCCAGGGCTGCCGCTACGCTGTCGTCGAGAGCACCAGCCATGGGCTGGACCAGCAGCGCGTAGGCGCAGTCGACTTTGACGTCGCCGTCGTTACCAACATCACGCACGAGCACCTGGACTATCACGGCACGCGCGAGGCCTATGTTGCGGCCAAGGCGCGCCTCTTCCGCGCGCTCTTCAGCTCGGCGCGCAAAGAGGGGGTGCCGCGCGCTGCCGTGCTCAACGCCGACGACAGCGGCAGCTGTTCGGCGCTGCTGCAGGTGCTGGCCGAGGAGCGCTACGCCCACCCCGATCTGCGCCGCCTGGTGCAGATCCGCTCCTACAGTGCCGACGCGGTCAACGGCCAGCGCGCCGACGTATGGGCGGGCGGTGTGCAGGCGCTGCCCAGCGGCACGCGTTGGACGACCTACTGGTGGGGCGGCGCCTTCGAGCTGATCTCGCCGCTGGTGGGACGCTTCAACGTGGCCAACGTGCTAGCCGCAACCACGGCGGCGCTGGTGCTTAACGTGCCGCCCGAGACGATTGCGCGCGCCGTGGCCGCCTTTCCCGGTGTGCTGGGGCGCATGGAACGCATGAGCAGCGACGAGCCCTTCCTTGCCCTGGTGGATTTTGCCCACACGCCGGTGAGCCTTGAGCGCGCACTCGAGACGCTGCGCCCGCTGGTGGGTTCGGCGCCCGACGGCACGCCGGGGCGGCTGATCTCGATCTTCGGCAGCGCCGGGCTGCGCGACCGCACCAAGCGCAAGTGGATGGGGCAGGTGAGCGGGCGGCTGGCCGACTTTACCATCATCACCGCCGAGGACCCGCGCACAGAGGACGTGAACGCCATCAACGCCGAGATCGAGAGCGGCGTGCGCGAATTTGTGGGCGAGGAGAGCTACCGCATCATCGCCGACCGCACGCAGGCCATCGCCGCCGGCATCGACATGGCGCGCCCCGGCGACATTGTGGCCTCGTTCGGCAAGGGACACGAGCGCTCGATGTGCTACGGCGAGGAAGAGACGCCCTGGAGCGACCAGGGTGCGATGCGCGCGGCGCTGACTGCCCGCGCCGCGCGCATTGCTTCGGGCGCGGGCGGCTGAGCACTCGAGCAGAGCGCGACCCGCAACAAGATGGCGCGGCGCGGGCGCGCTTCTCTTGTGCCGCAGCATGATCTCGTGTATGATCAGCCCAATTCTTGCACCACGCCGGCGGCTGGCGCCCCCTTCACCCCATCCGAGCGGTCACGCTCCTCGACTCGCCTTGCCCCGGCCCATTCATCTCCAAACAAACGAAGCTGTGACAAGCACCTGAAGGAGACTGCGTATGCAGCCCAAGTCCAGATTCCTTGTGCTCGGTATCATCGCGCTGATGGCCGTCCTGTTGGCCGGCTGTGGCGGCGGGACGACGGGCAAGACCTGGTTCAACCTCCCCTCTTTCGAGGTTGAGGTCAACCAAGCCGGCGGCGCCAAGGTGGCGGGCTTCAACCTGCCGCTCGCCCTGCTCCAGCCTGCGCAGATCGAGCAGCTGCAGAGCGCCAACGTGCAGCAGCTCGAGGCGCGCATCGGCTATGGCGGCGTCAGTGCGCTCGTCAACGGCGAGGACCTGCCCTACCTGGCATGGGACGCGGAGAGCGCCGCCGTGCTGCAGGAGAAGGTGCAGGCCATGCCCGGGCTGCCCAACAGCGGCCTGATTGCCAGAGTGCTGCCCTGGCTGCGCACGATCGGCCTAGGTGCGGCGATCCAGCTGCCGCCGGCCGGCGAGGCGATCGCTGTGCCGCGCTGGCGGGGAGAGACCACCGTCGCCGCCGCCGAAGCGCCCGCCGAACCGACGATCGGCCCGATCGACATCAGCAACATTACCTTCAACGCCGAAGGGCGCGGCTTCATCGGCCCCGTGCCGCTGGATGCGCTCGGCGCCGGTGTTGCCCTGCCGGCCTCCACACTGGCGCTGCTGCAGCAGTTGGGCATCAACTCGCTCTCGCTGCACACCGAACCCACCGGCCTCAAGCTCGACGTGAACGATGGCCCCTTCCCCGACCTTGCCTACGATGCCGAGCGGCTGGCAAAGGCGATGGAACTGGCCAATACCTTCATGGCCGGCTCGCCGATGGTGGAGCTGCTCAACGGCGTGGCCGGCCAGCTGCCCGGCGCCGACATCCGCGCCGCCGTCACCTTCAACGGTGAGCCGGCGGGCGGGCTGGTGCTCGACAACCTGCGCGCGACGATCAACGAAGACGGTTCGATCGACGCGCTGGGCCTGCCGCTGCCGGTTGGCTCGCTGCTTTCGCCCGAACTCGTTGGCCAGCTGCAGTCGGCCGGCCTGGAGCGGCTGCAGGTGAGCGTCTCCGACGGCACGATTGCGCTCGCCAATAACGGCGCTCCCTTCCCGGCGATTTCGTGGACCGGCGCAGGCGAGCAGTTGCTGACTTCGATGGCGCCGGCGCTGGGGCTGCCCGCCGGCCAGCTGCAGGGCATCTTCGACGTGGTGCGCGAGACGGATCTTGCGCTCGAGGTGGCGCTGCCCGGCGCCGATACCACTGCTCCTGCGCCCGAAGTGGCCGAGTTCGCCCCGGTTGACTTGGGCGATGTGAATGCGCCCGAAGTGCGCGCTCGCCTGCAGGTGGACGGCAGTGGCACCGTGACGCAGGTGGGCAATGTCGCTACCGCCGACCTCGCCGCCTTGGGCGTGCCGCCGATTACCCTGCCGGCGAACGTGATGCAGATGCTTGGCCAGACGGGCGCGAGCAACGTGCAGGTGCAGACCACGCCCGGCCAGCTGGACGTCAGCCTCGATGGCGAATCGGCGCTCAGCCTGAACTACGACGTGGACTCGCTGCGCCAGCTGGTCAACACGCTCAAGCCGATCCTCAACAACCCGATGCTTGAGAACCCGATCGTGAGCAAGCTGCTGGACGAGATGGTTCTGCCCATGGTCGCCGGCAGCAACATCGACCTGACGGTCGCGCTGCAGTAACAGGCGGCAGAAGTTCAAAGCAAACAGAAGACGGCGCACCCGCGCGGGTGCGCCGTCTTTTTGTTCCTTGTGAGCCGACTCAGCCCTGCGTGGAGGTCGGCCGCGCCGTCGGTTGCGTACAGACAGCGACGCAGGCCAGCGCCACAAAGAGCCAGCCTGCCAGGTCGGGGAGCGAGAGGAAGGCGTCGACTTGGGCGTGCGCCAGCGCGGCGAGCAGGGCCGCCGTCAGCCCCACCAGCACCCCCTGGCCGGCGCGATCCTGGCCACGCAGCGCCTGCGCCCCCTTCCAGAGCCACAGGCCCAGCAGCGCCGCCAGCCAGAGCAGGCCGCCGACCCCCCAGCCCGTGGCAAGTTCCAGCCAGACGGTGTGCGGGTGCAGCAGCGTACTTTCGGCTGTGGCGCCCAGCGGCAGGAAGGCGGGATAGTTCCACACAAAGCCGCCCGGGCCAACGCCTGCTAGCGGCCGCGCACGCCAGAGCGCCGCCGCCGCCTGCCAGACCTGAAGCCGGCTGTCCACGCTCTGCTGGTTGAGCAGTCGCGCCTCGCCAAAGAGCAGTGCGGCCAGCACCATGAGCAATGCCGCCGCTGCCGCCGCACGCACGCCGCGCCGCGCAAAGAGCCGCTGCAGCCGCGCGCCCATCGGCCCCGCGCTGCGCATGAGCCAGAAGCCGAGCAGCGCGGCCCCACCGGCGGGCAGCCCCAGCAGCAGCGCGCCCCGACTCGCCGTCAGCAGCAGCGCCACGGCCACGGGCAGCAGCAAAGCGGCGAGCAGTTTGCGCCGCCCACCTGCAAAGGCGAGCAGCAGACCAGCGCCGGCCACCAGCGCCCGCAGCAGCACCAGCGCCGAATGGTTGGGCGAATCGTGCGGGCCCACAAGGCGCAGCACCCCATCGATCGCCACGCCGCTGCCGGCCGCCCACTTGGCCAACCCCAGCAGCGCCGCCGCCACACCGCCCGCCACCAGCGCCAGTGCCAGCGTGCGCGCCTGCTGCGGCGTACGCACAACCAGGCGCGCGGCGGCGTAGAGCAGCAGCGGCGCAAGCACCAGCTCCACCAGCCCCTGGCCATAGCCGCCCCAGTGCCAAATGTTGAAGGCAGGCGGCAGCGCCAGCAGCAGCCAGCCCAGCGCCAGCCAATCGCTCCAGCGCAGGCTGCGCAGCGATGGGCGCGGCTGGATCGCAAGCAGGCGGCGCACCCCAAGCAGCAGCGCCGGAGCAAGCACGAGCGCGCCCGCCACCATCGGCGCCATGCTCAGGTGGCCGTAGGGCGTCAGGCCGCCGGGCAGGGCGATGTCTTTATGGAAGCGGTGGAAGGGCAGCAGCAGCGCCGTCAGGCCGAGCGCCGTGCGCGGCTGGGCGCAGGCAAGCGTCGCCAGCGCCAGCAGCCAAAACCCCGTGAGCGGCGGCCAGGTGGCCAGATAGTAGCCGCCCAACGCCGCAGCCCAACCGGCCGCCTGCGCCCAGGCCGGCAGTGCGTGCCAGCGTGCAGCCCACGCGCGCCACGGCAAGTGTACGACCTCGCGCGCCCCCAAGGTCAGTGTGGCGGCGACGGCGAGCAGCGCCAGCGCCAGCAGCGCGGCGGGCGGCGGGCCGCTGTTTGGCTCGGAAAGGGGAACCGGCGCCGCGCTCCAGGCGGCGAGCAGAGCGTCGTCGAGCGCAAAGCCCCAGGCAGGGTCGGTGGTGTGTGTGGCGGGTTGGTCGACGGCCCACCCGAGGCCGGCGAGCCAGGGCCAGCCGTCGGCTACGGCGCGCGTCTCGGCGGCGTAGCGGCGCTGGTCGGCGGGAGTCACCGTGCCCCAGGGCGAATCGTTGCGCGTGTTCCAGCCCAGGCGCACGGCCCAGATTGGCATGTCGGCGAGGCCGGCGGCGACCAGCGTGCGGCGCACCACGGCCAGGCGCTGGAAGTTGAGACGCTGCACGCCCTGGCGGCTGATGGTAGGGCCGTCGCCAAAGCCGAAGGGCTGCAGGGCGACGGCGTCGAACGAGCCGACGGCGCCGGCGGCAATCATGCGCTGCAGGAAGTGCACCTCGTCGATGGCGAGGTGGCCGCGGTCGCGTGTGGGGGCCAGTGCGGCGCTGAGGAGCTGGGCGCCGGGGTCGGCGCTGCGCAGGGCGGGGGCGGCGGTGCGCAGCAGTTGCGCATAGCCAACGGGGTCGATCTGGTGGTTGCCCCAGTTGGGGGCAATGTTCGGCTCGTCCCAAATCTGGTAACGCTGTACAAGCGCCCCGTAGCGGCCGGCGACGGCGGCGGCGAAGGTGGCAAAGGTGTGCGGGTCGGCCGGTGGCGCCTTGGCGGCCGGGTCGCCGGCATCGCGCAGGCTGCGCGCCCAGGGCGGGCTGCCGTCGAGCACGAGCAGCGGCTCGAGCCCGGCGGCGCTGACGTTGGCGAGCAGCGCATCGAGTGGCTGCCACTCATAAACGCCGGGCGCCGGCTCAATCGACTCCCAGCCGGCGCGAATGCGCACCCAGTCGATGCCGGCAGCGGCCAGCCGTTCCAGCGCGCGCTGCTGTTCGGCGCTGGGGGCGTCCAGCAGCTCAACGGTAACGCCAACTGCTGCCGGCGCACTCTGGGCAAAGGCGCCTGGGCGCTGGCCCCAGCCGCTCTCCAACCCGCTGCGCCAGGCCAGCAGGGCAGCCAGCAGCGCGGCGCAGAGCAGCGCATAGAGTGCGCCCAGCCGCACCATGCGCAGCGCCAGCGCCCAGCCCACCGTGCGCGCCGCCCTCTGCGTTGCGCGGCGCGGCCACACCTCGTCTGCCGGGGTGGCAACGGAGGGCGTGGGCGCGCCGGGCGCCAGAGGTGCAGGGAGAGGCGGGTTCAGGCTGCGGCTCGTTCCGAAAGGCGGGCGCAGGCGGCGCGACTTTGACAGCCGTCCCTCTGCGCCCTAGAATGGGCAGTCGGCGCTCAGCTACGGGGCGCCCGCCCAGCATTCTACAGGCGGCCTTGCGGATGGCTAAACCGAGCCGCACGCCGATTCTTACTCCGCTGCACCGCACAGACCCATCTTGATCTCGATCCGCCAGTCGCTCTCTGACGCCGTTAACCGGGTCCGCATCCATCGGGCCACCTACAACCGCGCCGACGGTGTGGACTTCCGCGACCGCGTGAGTGTGGCGACCTGGCCGCTGGTGCTTGGGCTGGCGCTCAGCCTCTTCGTGGCGCTGCCGACGATTCAGTTCAGCGTGGTGGCCTTCGGCTCGCCGGCGTCGGTAACGCTGACAGGCACGCTGGTGGCGGCGATGGTGCTCGCGGTGCTGGCGGCCAGCGGCGCCGAGGCGGTGGTGAGCGCGCATCCCAGCCTGGCGCTGCCCGAACAGCGCGAGGCGGGGCGCACCTGGCCCTTCTGGGCGCTGCCCATGGCCATGACGATCATCGTCACGCTGATTCTGCCGCGCATGCCCACGCCGCTGATTCAGGTGATGGCGCTGCTGATCGCCTCGGTGCTCTTTGTGCTCGTCTTCATGTCGCTCTACCACAGCGTAGAGCAGGGGCAGGCAGGCTTCCGCCGCTCGCGCCTGCTGCTCAACCTGCTGACCTACGCCTCGGCCGTGGTGCTCTTCCTCTTCGTCTACCAAACGCGCGCCCGCAGCCTGGTCTCGGGCACGCTGGTGGCGATTACGGCCATGCTGCTGGCAATCGAGCTTCTGCGCAGCTCTGCCGGCGGCACCTGGCAGGTGATCAACTTTGGCGCCATGGTGGGCTTGCTGCTGGGCCAGGTGACCTGGGCGCTGAACTACTGGCCGCTGCCCAGCCTGACGGGCGGCCTGCTGCTACTGCTGATCTTCTACGTGTTGGTGAGCCTGGCGCAGGCCGGCCTCCACGCCCGCCTTACCCGCCGCGTTGTGTTCGAGCTGCTGGTGGTGGCGCTGGTGGCGCTGCTGCTCATCGCCCTCTTTGGCCCCGGCTTCAGCGTGGTCACGCGGTAGGGGCGGGAGGGGCTCGGCGCAGGTGTCCGGGCAGTGCACCACCGCCGGTAGTTCGTGACGGGCTATCTTCCCATATTCTTCTTTCCGTCCGCGTTTTTCACTTTCGATACCCCAGAAACCCGTGTACGACCTGGTTGAAACCCCCTCAACCCTGCGTGATCGCTTCGAGCTGTTCCTGCGCCGTCTCTTCCCGTGGCGCAGGCCGCGGCCGACGTCATCTGAACGCGCCCAGAGAACAGCACAGAACGCCTGGGAGATCGGTGACCGGCGGCGCTCCGAGAAGCGGCGCGCTGAGCTGAAAGCCGAGCTCGAGAACAAGCTCAAGTCCGATTATCTCGGCGTCGATGCCTTCTATCGCGCTGCCTGCACTTCCTACATTACGGAAGAGGAATTTGATGCGGCCAGGATGAGCTTCCTGCGCAGCTGGTTTGAACGACCTCCTGCTCACTCTGACCCTCTGGACATCGAGTACTATCCGCCAAACGACGAGCAGCTGCGAGCCATCGGTTCAGTCGAAGGCAACATCCAGATGGTGGCACGCGCCGGCAGCGGTAAAACGACCACGGTGGCCAACCGCGCCTACTTCTTGCACGCGCATTGTGGCGTGCCGCTAGATGAGATGCTGTTGGTTGCCTTCAATAAGAAGGCGGCGGAAGAGATCTCCAAGAAGCTGCGTAATCTGGTCGGCAGAGAGCCGCCGTATGTGATGACCTTTCATGCGCTGGCCTATGCGATTGTGCACCCCGGGCCAGCGCTTCTCATCGACGGCCCTGATAACGAAGCTTTGAGCGATGAGATCAAGAAGTCACTGGATAATCAACTAGCTGAGCCTGGCTTTCTTGCAGAAGTGCGCAAGATGATGGTGGACTTCGTACGCACGCCTGCAGAAGCAGAGCCTCCACCCAAAGAGAGAATGTCCAAAGAGGAGTACCTGGCATTTCGACGCTCCGAGGCCTTCCTGACGCTGCGCGGCGAGTATGTGAAGTCAGGCGGCGAAGCACTGCTTGCGAACTTCTTCTTTGAGCACTCCATCAAATATGAGTATGAACGCAACGTCTACTGGAATGGGGTCAACTATCGGCCTGACTTCACACTTCCGCTGGGCGAGCGAAAAGTCATCATCGAGTACTTTGGCATGCAGGGCGATCCCGACTACGACGCCATGTCTGCAGCCAAGCGAAGGTTTTGGACCAATCATCCGGAAGTAGCGTTTCTTGAGTACTCGCGCCATGATCTTGCAATCAATGGCCCCGAGCGCTTCAAGGAACGTCTGCGTGCCGACCTTGTGACAGCAGGTGTGCCTTGTGCGCGCCGCAGCGACGAATCGATCTGGAAAGAGGTGAAAGACCGCCTGATCGAGGAGTTTCATCGCGGTGCAGGGCAGTTTCTCAGCCGCTGTCGCAAGAAGGGTTGGAGCGTTGAGGACTTGGATCAGAAGCTGAAGCAGCACAAGCCTCTGGATGCGATTGAGATGGTCTTCCTGCGGCTCTGCCAAGGCCTCTATAGCGTCTATTTGGCCCGACTGGAAAAGACTGGACAAGAAGATTTCGATGGGCTGCTGATACAGGCTGCGGAACGTGTCAGCGCAGGCGCAACTGTCTTCAAGCGCAAGTCGGGAGAGGGTGATCTCAAGCAGATACAATGGCTCTTTATCGATGAGTTCCAGGACTTTTCACCGCTCTTCCACAACTTCGTTAGTGCTATCAAGGACAGGAACCCCGAACTGCGTCTCTTCTGCGTAGGCGACGACTGGCAGGCCATCAATGGCTTCGCAGGTTCCGAGCTGCGTTTCTTCCAGAATTTCGCTCTTGACCATGCGCCGGCTCAGGTTCTGGAACTTGCCACGAACTATCGCTCGAGTGCGGAGATTGTCGACTTGGGCAACCGACTCATGTTGGGGCGCGGCGAACCGGCGCGTGCACATCGGAATGAACCGGCAACGATCTATGTTTGCGACCTAGACGGCTTCACACAGTCACTTGACGAGAAAGTCAAGTTTGGCGATCAGGTATTGATTACAGTGGTGGTGCGTTTGGTACGCGAGGTAGTGCAGGCGGGAGAAGAGGTCGTTCTGCTTGCGAGGCGCAATTCGCTGCCGGGCTCCTTGTCGACAACGAAGAGCGGTGGCCCAAATCGCATTCCATTGAAGGCCTTCCTCGAACAGGTGCGGGACTGTCTCCCCGAAGCAGAACGCGACTGGGTTTCGGCGATGACCGCGCACAAATCGAAGGGGACCGAGGCGGAGACGGTGATCGTACTTGACGCCGAAGAGAGCAGCTATCCGTTCATCCACCCTAGCTGGACCCTGTTCCGCTTGTTCGGCGACAATCAGGCAACCCTCACTGATGCAGAACGCCGCCTCTTCTATGTTGCGCTCACGAGGGCGAAGCGCAGACTCTACATCATCACGAACCGCCCGCGTGTTTCGCCCTTCCTCGCCGAGTTGGAGAAGTCCGAGAACCTTGAGCGACGCGAGTGGACGAATTATCATTCAGAGGTTGCGGCCGTTCCGAACCCTGCACTTGATGGCACGTTCGGCGTGCGCGTGACGGACCTACCCGGCAAACCAGGCGCCGGGACATACAGTATTCGCGAGCAGCTCAAGGGTGATGGCTACAGGTGGGATGCGCCAAGCAAGACCTGGTACAAGCGCTATCAAGATCAGCAACTATCGGTGACCGAACTGCGGTTAACAGACTGGGGCCGGGCAGCGGATGGCGTCGAGGTGGTCATCGTTACTGGTAGTGGCATCATCAAGGCTCGACACACGGTGCGGCAAGGCGACTGGCAAGCGGCTGACGGCCAACCAGGAGCCGGCGCCAAGAAGAGTTCATAGCACGAAACGGGCCGGCTGCATCGACGCAGCCGGCCCGTTCTGTTTATCTGGGCGATCCTCAAGCGTGCAAGAAAAGTGAACCCGCAGTGGAAGCCAAGTTTAGTCGCTCTTCCTTGCGCCCTTCATCGCGCCCTTGCGTTAGGCAGTTGCAGTGGGCAGTTGCAGTGGGCAGTGCAGTTTCACTTTTGGGGGTGCGTGTGCGTGTGCGTGCTCTTCTGCGAGTGGGCGGCGCCGGCCAGGATGCGCTGCAAGAGCGGGAAGGCGAAGGGGCGCGCCATCTGCAGCAGGCGCATGTAGCGCGGCACAAAGACGCTGTGCTTGCCGCGCTCGAGACCGCGCACCAGCGCCGCGGCGCACGCTTCGGCCGTCACCGAAAGGCTGTTGTGGGCGCGGCGGGCGCTGTGCAGCGGGTGGCCATCGGCGCCCAGGGCGGAGGCACGCAGGTTGGTGCCGCGAATCCAGCCGGGGTAGACGCTGAGGATGTGGACGTCGTCACCCACCTCCATCGAGAGCGAATCGAGAAAGCCCTGCAGCGCAGCCTTCGAGGCGGCGTAGCCCGTGTGCGAGGGCATCCCTGTCCACGCCTGCGAGGTCGAGACGGCGACGATGGCGCCATTCGACTCCAGCAGGTGGGGTAAGGCAGCATGAATCAGCGCCACCACGCTCAGGTAGTTGACGCGCACCAGCTCTTCGTAGAGCCCCAGATCGGTGACATCCTCAAAGTGCGCCCACATGCTGCGGCCGGCGTTGGCAATCAGCACGTCCAGCCCGCCCAGCGCCGCCACGCTCTGCTCCACGATGCGCGTGCAGGCCTCCGTCTGCTCAAGGTCGGCGGTGAAGGTGAAGGTCTCGGTGCCGGCGCTGCGGCAGAGGGCGGCGGTCTCTTCCAGCGCGGCCTCGTCGCGAGCGCTGAGGGCCAGGCGCGCGCCCTTTTGCGCCAGCGCCAGGGCCAGGGCGCGCCCCAGCCCGCGCGAGGCGCCGGTGATCAGAATGGCCTTGCCGGCCGGGGGGTAGCGTCGACGCGTCATGGCTGGCCAGGTCCGTGCCTATTCGGCCCGCGTTTCGAAGAGCACATTGTTGCGCGCGCCGAAGATATTCTGCGGGTCCAGCCCCTCTTTCAGGTCGCGCACAGCCTCGGCCGCAGTGGGCGAGATCACACGCGGCATAAACTCGGCGCGCAGCTTGCCTACGCCGTGGTGGTGCGAGATCGAGCCGCCGGCGTCCATAATCGCCTGGCGGATCACCTTCTCCATGGCGGCGAACTTCTCCTCGGCCTCGTCGATGCCCTTGTGGTAGAAGCCATGCGTGAAGTAGATGCAGACGCCGGTATGGTACATCTGCGTAATGCGCGGCGAGGCGTAGGGCTTGCCGGGGAAGCCGGCCAGCTTGTGCTGCTCAATCACCGTGCGCTCCACCGCGGCGCAGACGTCGTGAATCTTCGACCAGGGCGCCGTCGTCTCGTAGGTCTCGCCGATGATGTAGTAGTCGGCCAGCATGTCGCGGATGTAGGCGATGGCATAGGTGAGCATGTAGCCGCGCTGGCCGTTTGTCGCGCCGGCCACCACGCCGCCATGCTTCTTGGCGACGGCGCTCACGACCTTCTCCTGGTGCGCCACCTCGTGGTCGGCGCCCTCCATCACAATCGTCGCCGCCACCATCTGGTAGGGGTCAAAGCCTTTGACCTTGGTGACGACGAACTTCTGCACCTTGTCGGTAAGCAGGTGCATGCCTTCGGGCGCGGCCTTGAGCGCCTGACTGAAGCGGAACTGGATGTTGTCCACCAGACGGATGCTGGCGGGCAGCACACCGGTCGCGTTCAGTTCGCGCATGAACTCGACGCCCGTCGGCCAATCCTTGAAGACGATCGCGTTGTACTTCTTGACGGCGGGCAGCTTGTGAATGTGGATCACGGCGCGCGTGATCAGCCCCAGATTGCCCTCGCTGCCGAAGAGCGCCCGCTGCACCTGCATGCCCATCGAGACGCGCGGCATGGCGCTCAGCTCCTCGACCACGCCGGCGGGCGTCACCAGCGTGATGTTCTCGACGATATCCTCGATGTTGCCGTAGCGGTTCTTCTTCATGCCGCTGGCGTTGGTGGAGATCCAGCCGCCCAGCGTCGAAAGCTCCACGCTGTCCGGTTCGTGGCCGCAGGTGAGCCCCTGCTTCTCGAGCTCGGCTTCGAGCGCGCTGCCCAGAATGCCCGCCTGCACACAGGCGACCATGTTCTCGGTGTCCACCCACTCGATCTTGTTGAGCCTGCGCATATCGACCGAGGTGACGAAGCGTGTTTCGCTTTCGGGAATGATCAAGGCGCTGGTGACGTTGGTGCCGCCGCCGTAGGGGATGAGGCAGATGTTGTGCTTGAGCGCCGCCTGCACCAGTGCCATACACTGCTCGTGCGACTCGGGGTAGACAACCAGGTCCACACAGCGGTCAATGCGCCCATACAACACCTTGCTCACCTCGTCCACGGTGGTTTGGCCGTGGCTGTGGACAAGGCGCACCTCGTCGTCGCTGCTGATCTGGTCGGGGCGGAAGGTTGCGGCCAGCGTGGCCACAAACGCCGCATCGAGGCGCGCCGGGGTGATGGCGTACTTGGCAACCTCGGGGCGGGTCTTGCTCAGGTCGAGCTTGACGCCAAGCGCCTCTTCGGCAAAGGGGATCAAGTAGGGCATGGGGTAGCCGCAAAGGTTGTAGCGGCTGCCCGTCATCTCGACCATCTGGTCGGGGCGGACGAAGAGGCGGGTGTCGGCGTAGCCCCACTTGTGCCCCCAGATTGCGTCGTCCAGGTGGGCGGTGCTGCGATTGAGTGATTTGTCGGCCATAGGTTTGGAATGGGTGGTGTGAAGTACGCGTGAATGAGAAGGAGCGCAGCGCCCGGCGCGGGAGGAGCAGGGGTGCAACCAGGGGCAAGGAGCCAAACGGTGCAAGCAACAGAACACGGCGCGCGCCACAAGTCGCGACCTGCCGGGCGCGCAGCCAGCCGGCGACCTGCCCCGCCGTGGCTTTGACGCCCAGCGCGGCTCAGGTCAGGAGGCGCGTCTCCAGGTCGTAGAGGCCGTAAGCGGCGGCCAGGATCTCGATCGGGTGGCGGCTGGGCAGCGTGGCCCCGTGCTCCATCTGCCAGCGGCAGGTCTCCGAATCGCAGGACGAGTAGGTCGCGCCCTGCACGCCGCGCACAAAACGGAAGAGTTCCTCGCCCACGTCCATCGCCACCTGATACTTCTCCTGCTTGTAGCCGTAGGTGCCGGCGATGCCGCAGCAGCGCGCCTGGCTCTCGTGCAGCTGCAGGCCGGGCACCAGCGCCAGCACCTCGAGCGCAGGCTTGCCCACGCGGTGCGCGCGCAACTGGCAGGGGGCATGGTAGGGCAGCACCATCTCGAGGCGGCGGAAGTCGGTGCGCAGCTCGCCCTTCTGCAGCAGGTCGCGCAGGAACTCGAAGATGTCCCACACGGCGTGGGCGAGCGTGGTGTTGGGCTCGTCGTGCAGGTCAAGCAGCTCGGGCGCCTCCTCCTTCAGCGTCAGCGTGCAGCTGGTGCTGGAGCCGACGATGGGGAAGCCGGCGCGCGCAAAGCCGCTCAGGCGCGCGACGTTGCTGCGGTGGTAGCCCGCGGCGGCGCCGAACTCGCCGTTGCTGAGCATGGGCAGCCCGCAGCAGTTCTGCGGCGGCACGATCACCTCGAAGCCGTTGTACTCGAGCACGGCGATCGTTGCCTTGCCCACAAAGGGCTCGTAGTACTGCGTGGCGCAGCCGTGGAAGTAGACCACCTTCTTTGCTGCGCGCAGGCGGCGGTGGCTGGTGCGGCTGACCCACTGGCGCAACGTGCCGCGCGTGCTCCAGCGCGGCAGGGGCGCGTGGCGGGCAATGCGCATCACCTTTTCGGCCATCAGCCGGCTGAATGGGTTGTGCAGGGCCAGGTTGGCCACCGCCGGCGCGAAGCTGCCCGCCTGCGCCAGCATCTCGTTGCGCCCCAGCAGGCGGTTGCGCAGCGGGATGCCCGTTTCAGCCACCAGCTGGGCGCGGGCGCGCGCGTTCAGTTCGGCAATGCGCACGCCCGTTGGGCAAACGTCATTGCAGATGCGGCAGCCCGAACAGTAGTCCACCGACGCATCGGGTGTGAAGGGCTGGCCCAGCTCGCGGAAGCGCTGCGCCTGCGGCCCGGCATACTTGGGGCCGGGGAACTTGTCCGTCACGGCCGAGACCGGGCAGTAGCTGGTGCAGATGTTGCATTTGATACATTCGTCGAGCGAGTGGTCGACGGAAGCCCAGGCGATGGGAGGCATAGCGTTCGCGATCGAGAAGCGAGAAGAGGGATCGAGAATCGAGAATCGAGAAGCGAGAAGAAAGCCGGCGGGCGATCGAGGATCGAGGCGCCGGGGCTGGTCAGGCGGGAATGGCCGCAGGGGCGGGCGAGGCCAGGGCGGCGGTGAGGGCCGCGCCGGCGGCGGCGCCCGAGGCGATGGCCAGCCCTTCGAGGCTGCGCTCGTGGATCGGGTCGGCGTGGGCAAGCACACCGCCCGCCGCCCACAGGTTCTCGAAGGCCGGTGCGCCGTCGGCGTTGCGCGGGCGCAGGTCGCTGCCCACCTGCACGCCGCCCAGGAAGACGGGATGGCCGTGCGGGTCGAGGAAGCGCGGGCGGAACCAGCTGCTGCGGTCGTTGGCCACCGTCAGCGGCAGCTTGAAGATCGTCTCCCAGATGCGGCCGTCGTGGCTGCTGTTGAAACCGCCACCCAGCACGCCGCCCGTGGCCAGCACAAAGGCGCGCGCGCTGTGGCGCAGCGGGCGCGCCGCCGTGGCGCTCTCCACGTACTCCACGCGCCCATCGCGGCTGGAGTAAGCCGTAACCTCCATGTTGCTCTCGATGCGCACGTTGGCCTGGGCCAGCAGCCGGCGCAGCGTCTGGAAGAGGCGAATGCCGGGCACGCTGGGGGGCAGCAGCGGCACCTCGCAGAGTTCGGCGCCGGTTGCGGCGCGCAAGTCGGCGAGCACGACGGCGTGGGCGTCCAGGCCCAGAATTGCGGGCAGAGCCACCCGCTCGCCCGGGCGCACCAGCGGCGCCAGCGCCTGGGCATAGCGGCGGCGCTGCGCCGGGTCGTCGAGCCCGGCGGCCAACTGCACGGCGTTGCGGTCGTGCTGGTCACTCACGGCGGCCCAAGGCACAAAGGCGGCGCGCGCCTGCACGCCCTGGCGTACAAGGTTTTCGGCGATCAGGTGGGGGTAGAAGTCGCGCAGCCCCTCGACGCCGGCGATCAGCATCGGCGCGCCACCCGGCAGGGCGCCGGCCAGCTGTGCCTGGGGCGCCAGCAGCGTCGGCCGCACCGCGCCCACCGCCGAAGGCAGCAGCAGGTTGCGCCCGGCTTGCGCCGCACCGGCATAGGGCAGCCCGGCGGCGGCCAACCGCTCCTGCATGCGCTGCAGCGCGGCATCGACCTGCGCGCGGCCCAGCAGCCGGTAGGGGTGCTCGGCGGGCAGTTGTTCCAGAGCCGCAAGCGGCTCGTCGACGGCGAAGTCGCTGCCCGGCAGATAGCCCAGCACGTCGATCGTGCCGGCGTTCCAGTGCAGCGCGCCCAGCCCTTTGGCCACCACGCGCACGCTCAGCCCGGCCTCGGCGGCGGTCAGCGCCGCCGTCAGCCCAGCCAGCCCAGCTCCAATCACCAGTACGTCGAGCATACGTTGCTGCCTTCCACGGGCCGCCCTGCGTTGCACTTCCACTCTGTTCAACCAAGCCTGGATGTCGACTTCTGAACGGGCCAAACTGGGCCGCGCTCAGCTGCGCGGCGTCACCACCATCTGCAGCCGGTCCTTCACGCGCAGTGTAAAGACGGTGTCGGGCTCAGCCGTGTAGCCGGGGGCGGGGCGCATCTGCAGCTGCTGCGCCAGCACCGAGAGCACCGTCTGTGCTTCGAACTGGGCAAACTGCATGCCGATGCAGAGGCGCGCGCCCAGGCCAAAGGGCATGTAGGCCGCTTTGGTAAAGTAGGGCGCCTCTTTCCCCATGCGCTCGGGGCGGAAACTCGCCGGTTCAGAAAAGAAGCGGCTCGCGCGCTGCATGCCATAGACGTTGATAAAGATGCCGTGCTCCTTGGGCAGCCGCCAGCCGCCCAAGTCGTCCGTCTCGATCGGCTGGCGCGAGAGCGACCAGGCGGGCGGGTAGAGGCGCAGCGTCTCGTCGATCACCGCCTGGGTGTAGGGCAGGCGCGGCAGGTCGGCCATGGCGGGCGCTGCACCCTGCAGCACGCTGTCGACTTCGGCGTGGAGTTTGGCTTCGGCCTCGGGGTGGGTGGCCAGCAGCCACCACGCCCACGAAAGGGTGTTGGCGGTGGTCTCGTGGCCCGCAAAGAAGAAGCTGGCCGATTCGTGGACGATCTGCTCGTCGGTCATGCCCAGGCCGTCGTCCTCGTAGCGCACCTCCATCAGCATCTGCAGAAAGTCGTGGCGCTCGACGCCCGCCTTGCGCCGTTCGTCGATCACGGCGCGCACGATGGTGCGCATCTCGTCGCGCGCCTGGGTAAAGCTGCGGTTGGCGCGATTGGGCACCCACAGCGGCGGGGCGAGCATGGTCTGGAAGCGGTAGTTGATCCACTCGGCGATCGAGTGGAAGGCGCCGCTCAGCCGCCCGCCCTGCTCGGTGGCGTCCATGTCCACACTGAAGAGGGCGCGCCCGACGATGTTGAGTGCGGTGCGCACCATATCGGCCTGCACGTCGGTGACTGCGCCGCGCGTGGCCAGCAGCCGGTCGGCGCTGCGCTGCGCCTCTTCGGCCATGATCTCGCCAAAGCGGGCGACCTGCTGGCGGTGGAAGGCGGGCTGCAGCGCGCGCCGCTGCCGCTTCCAGACCTCGCCCTCGTCCACAAAGAGCGACTCGGGCGTGATCTCCTTGAGGATGGACGAGAAGTTGTTCGAGCGGCGGAAGTTCTTCGGGTTCGTCACCAGCACATGGCGCGCCAGTTCGGGGTCGCTGATCACCCAGGCCTGGTAGGGGCCAAAGCGCAGCCGCACCGCCTGAGGGTACTCCTCGGCCAGGTGCCCCAGCAGCCCCACCGTATCATCGAAGAACTCGGCGGCGTGGCCGCGCAGCCCGCGCGCGCCGGGATACATGGGGGGAAGGGTCGTCTTCGCCGGAGCCGGCGCGGTGGCAACTGCCATGGCTGCTTCTCCTTAAGTCAAACCGCACTGAGAACTGCAACTGATCAACGCAAGGGCGCAGGAAAAGGCGCAAGGAAGTGCAACTGCTGATCCCACTGCGGTTTCACGATAGACCAAGTGCGTCGAGCGCACGAACCTCTACTCGCCTGCGCCGAGTGGGCGCCAGCCGTCGCCGTCGAAACGCCAGCGGCCGTCGCCGTGGCTGCCCCAGGCCAACAGCTTGGTGGGCGTTACGCGGATGATGAACTGGTAATCGTTGTCGGTGGCGATGTCCCAGTTGTACTTCTGCTTGAAGACGGGGCGGATCAGCTCGGTGGCGTCGGCGGCCACGGTGGCGCGCCCTTCCAGAATCAGCGGGTTCATGGGGTCGGCCAGACTCAGTGCGACGTGGGGGTTGCCGGCCAGGTTGCGGGCACGCACCGTGGTGCTCTGCGTCACTACCCAGGCGGCGTTGGCGTGCCACACATGCCAGATGGGCGCCAGGTGCGGCCGTCCGTCCGAGCGTACGCTGCTGTACCAGATGGCTTCGGCGTCGGCGAAGGTCTGCAGCAGTGATTCAAGGCTCTTGGCCGCGGTCATGGCTGGCTCCAGGTTTGGCAGGGGCGCCCGCGGGTGGGCCGGCTTTGCACCACAATCGACTGACTCGTTCTTCCCTGTTCACCCTATTCTACCGTAAAGAACGCTGCGCCGCTGAATCGGCGCGGCGGGCTGCCCGGAGCCTTGTCTGCCGCAGGGGTGGCGGTTGGCAACAAGAGCGCGCGCGGTGGTAGAATCGAAACCTTGAAGCGGATTCCCGATGCCAATGCGCAGCGCAGGTGGGCTGCGTGGCGCAGAGCCGGATTCCCGTTTGTGCGGCAATCTGGGGCAGTGCCGCCCCCGACTCGAATCCAGAGCGAGTTCGGCAAGGAGAGAGCGATGTCCAAGTACATCTTTGTAACCGGCGGCGTCCTTTCGGGGTTGGGCAAAGGCGTGACTGTGGCATCGGTCGGGCGCATCCTCAAGGCGCGCGGCATCAAGGTCGCCACCATGAAGCTCGACCCCTACCTCAACGTTGACCCCGGCACCATGTCCCCCTATCAGCACGGCGAGGTCTTTGTGACCGAAGACGGCGCTGAAACCGACCTCGACCTGGGCCACTACGAGCGCTTCGTCGACGAGAACCTCTCAAAACTCTGTAACGTCACCAGCGGCCAGATCTACAACTATGTGCTAAGCCAGGAGCGCCGCGGCGACTACCTGGGCGGCACGATCCAGGTTATCCCCCACGTTACAAACGAGATCAAGCGGCGGATTGGGCTGCTGGCGCGTACCTCGGGCGCCGATGTGGTGCTCTGCGAAATCGGCGGCACCGTGGGCGACATCGAAGGGCTGCCCTTCCTTGAAGCCATTCGCCAGATGCGCAAGGATGTGGGGCGCAAGAACACCGTCTACATCCATGTTACGTGGCTGCCCTACCTGAACGCCAGCAAAGAGTTGAAGACCAAGCCCACGCAGCACAGCGTGCGCGAACTGCGCGGCATCGGTGTGCATCCCGACGTGATCTGCCTGCGCAGCGACCACGAGGTGGAGGATGACGTGCTGGCCAAGACGGCGCTCTTCTGCGACGTCGAAAAGGAGGCCGTCATCCCCCTTGTCACCGCCGATTCGATCTACGCCGTGCCGCTGAGCCTGGAAGAGGCCGGCCTGGGCGAGTGGCTTGTGAACCAGCTGAACCTGACCACCACGCGCAGCCCCGAAGACGGGCTGGCCGACTGGCGCCGCTTTGTGGATGACGTGCGGCGCGACAAGCCCGTTGTGAAGGTGGCGATTGTGGGCAAGTACGTCGAGCTGGAGGACGCCTACCTGAGCGTGAAGGAGTCGCTCATGCACGCGGCGCTCGAGTGCGGCTACCATGCCGACGTGACGTGGATCAACTCCGAGGAGCTGGAGCGGGGGCGCGGCCACGAGAAGCTGGCCGAGGTGGAGGGGGTGGTGGTGCCGGGCGGCTTTGGTTACCGCGGCATCGAGGGCAAGATTCTGGCCGCCAGGTATGCGCGCGAGCACAAGACGCCCTTCCTTGGCCTTTGCCTGGGCATGCAGGTGATGTGCATCGAGTTTGCCCGCAACGTGGTGGGCAGCGACGAGCCGAACAGCACCGAGTTCGACATCAGCACCAAGTACCCAGTGATCGACCTGATGCCCGACCAGCGCGACATTGCCGACATGGGCGGCACCATGCGTCTAGGCGCCTATCCCTGCCAACTGCAGCCGGGCACACGCGCCGCCGGCGCCTACATCAGCCAGGGCTACGGCGAGGTGATCCACGAGCGCCACCGCCACCGCTTCGAGTTCAACAACCAGTACCGCCACGAGTTGGAACGTCACGGCCTGGTCTTCAGTGGCATCTCGCCCGACAGCCGCCTGGTGGAGATCGCCGAACTGCGCGACCACCCCTTTATGCTGGGCAGCCAGTTCCACCCCGAATTCAAGAGCCGCCCCACGCGGCCGCACCCGCTCTTTCTGGCGCTGATCAAGGCGGTGCTGGCGCAGCGCAAGGGCAGCGTGCCGGCGCCGGCAGCCGGCGTGGCGGAGGGCGGACGCGGGGCGCAGAACGGCGCCGGCGTTGCGGCCCAGCGGCGCACGGCGGAAGGCGCCGCAGAGTCGCAGTAGAGGCGCCGCCTGGCAGGGCCCGTGGCGCAGGTTTGAAGGTTCAGAGAGAGATGATGATGGAATCTGTGGATTCCATCGTGATATGCGTCAAGCCGCAAGAAGGAGAATCGACCATGTCCGGTCATTCCAAGTGGAGCACAATCAAGCGCAAGAAGGGGGCCAACGACGCCGCGCGCGGCAAGGTCTTTACCAAGCTCGCGCGCGAGATCCAGGTGGCCGCCCGTAACGGCGCCGACGTCAACGCCAACTTTGCGCTGCGCCTGGCCGTGGAAAAGGCGCGCGCCGAGAACATGCCGAAGGACAACATCGAGCGCTCGATTCGGCGCGGCGCCGGGCTGGAGAAGGACGCCGCCCAGTTCGAATCGGTGCTCTACGAAGCCTATGGGCCGAACGGCGTGGCCATGCTGGTCGACTGCTTCACCGACAACCGCAACCGCACCATCGGCGAGCTGCGCCGCATCTTTACGCGGGGCGGCGGCAACCTGGGCGAGCCGAACTCGGTGGCGTGGCAATTTGCCTCCAAGGGCTACCTCGTCTTCCGCCTGCTTGACGACGATGGCGCAGCTACCGGTGTCGACGCCGACGAGCTCTTTATGGTCGCGCTGGAGGCCGGCGCCGACGACGTGCTGGTAAGCGACGACGCGGTGGAGGTCTACACCGAACGCGAGCGCTTTGCCGAGATCAGCAAGGTGCTGCTCGACGCCGGCTACACCCCTGCCACCGCCGAGCTGACCATGAAGCCAGCCCAGACCGTGACGCTGGACGCCGCCGGCGCCGGCGCGGTGCTCGGCCTCGTCGAGCAGCTCGACGAGCTGGACGACGTCAACAACGTCTACCACAACCTCGAGCTGACCGAGGAAGTGCTCGCCGCCTTTGCCTGATCCGGCTGCAAGCTGGGTTCGCACGGGGAGCCGCTGTGGACGCGCTTGAGTACGTGGTGCTGGGCATCGACCCCGGTACGGCGACCACCGGCTACGGCGTGGTGGCGCAGACCACGCGCGGCGACTACACGCTGCTTGCTTGCGGCGTGATCCGCACGCTGCCCGAAACGCCGATGCCGCTGCGGCTGCGCGAGCTCTACCTGGACGTGCAGAACCTGATCCGCGAGTTCCAGCCCAACGAAGTGGCGGTCGAAAAGCTCTTCTTCGGCAAGAATGTAACCAACGCCATCTCGGTGGGGCAGGCGCGCGGCGTGGTGCTGGTGGTGGCGGCGCTGAGCGAACTGCATGTGGCGGAGTACACGCCCGCCGAGGTCAAGCAGGCGATCAGCGGCTATGGCAACGCCGAAAAGCGGCAGATGCAGGAGATGGTGCAGCGCACGCTGAACCTGCCCGAGCCGCCCCGCCCCGACGACGCCGCCGACGGCGTGGCGATCGCTCTTTGCCACCTTCAAACCATCGCCTTCCGGAGGCTTGTGGGCGCATGATACGGCTTGTGCGGGGCACGGTGGTGCTGCGGGGCAAGGATTACCTGGTAGTGGACGTGGGCGGGCCGGGCGGCGGCGTTGGCCTCAAGCTCTTTGCGCCCGAGCCCACGCTGGCGCAGGCGCAGCCCGGCGGCGCAATCACCCTCCACACCTATCTGCAGGTGCGCGAGGATGCGCTGACCCTCTTCGGCTTTGCCGACGAGGACGAGCTGGCCACCTTTGAGCTGCTGTTGACGGTGAGCGGCGTGGGGCCGAAGGTCGCGCTCTCGACGCTGAGCACGCTGAGCCCCGACGCGCTGCGGCTGGCGCTGGCCAACGGCGAGCCGGCGCTGATCGCCCGCGTGCCCGGCGTGGGCAAGCGCACCGCCGAGAAGATCGTGCTCGAGCTGAAGGATAAGGTGCGCGGCCCCACCAGCGGTCTGGCCGCGCTGGCGCAGATGGTGGATGCCGACGCCGAGGTGGTGGATGCGCTGGTGGCGCTTGGTTACAGCGTGATGGAATCGCAGCGCGCCGTGCAGGGGCTGCCCAAGGATGTCACGGGCGTCGAAGACCGGCTGCGCATGGCGCTGAGCCGTTTTGGCATGTAGCAGAGAACCGCTCGCCGGCGCTTGATCGAGCGCGCAGGCACACGGAAGACCAAGGGAACGTATGGCCGAAGTTCAGAACCTGCGCCGCGGCGACGTCTATGAAGAAGACAACGCCATGTGGCGCGTGATCGACCACTCGCACATCAAGATGGGGCGCGGCAGCGCCACCGTGCGCCTCAAGGTGCGCAACGTCCGCACCGGCTCCACCGTCGAGCGCACCTACAACAACGGTGAGCGCGTGCAGGACCTCGAGCTCGAGGTGCACGAGTTCCAATACCAGTACTTCGACGGTGACCACTATCACTTCATGGACACGGTGACCTTCGACCAGGTCGCGCTCACCCCGGGCGACCTCGAGGGCATCAGCGGCTACCTCACCGACGGCCAGGTGGTAATGGGCGAGCTGCACGAGGGCGAAGTGATGAGCCTCAAGCTGCCCACCACGGTGGACCTCGAGGTGGTGTGGGCCGATTTTGCCGTCGTGGGCGATACGGCGGCCGGCGCCCCTACCAAGCAGGTGGAGCTTTCCACAGGCCTGCGCATCCAGGCGCCCATGTTCGTCAAAGTAGGCGAAACGATCCGCGTGGACACGCGCGACGGCAGCTACGTGACGCGCGTCAAGGGCTAGCGCGCGGCCGGTGCAAGACGGCACTCGCAGCGGCTCTTCAGGGCGCTGAATTTGCCCGCAGTGCGGCAGTGGCCCTATAATTGCGCTTCAGGTTGCCGTTGTAGCTCAGTCGGTAGAGCAGCGCACTCGTAATGCGCAGGTCAAGAGTTCGAGTCTCTTCAACGGCTCAGTCGCGAGCGCCTTCCCACACGGGGAGGCGCTCTCTTTTTGCCCGCGCTGGGTGCGTTGACAGCCCCCTGCTGCGCTGCTACACTCAGGCAGACCCACGCCCGAATTGACCCGCGCCTGAAGCCCGCAGGACCGCAAGATGAGCACGAGGCGAGCAGAGCCGAGCGGCGGACGCCCATCGGTTGCGGCCAAGAGCGCCGGCAACCAGAGTGTTTCGTCTGCGCCCGTCACCGACGGGCTGACGGCCGGGTTCGACGCGCCCTCGGCAGGGCTGGACGCACTGGCGGCCGGCCCGCTGCACGCGGCCGGCGCCGACCGCCTGCAGCGCACCTACGGCAATCAAACGCTTGCGCGCCGCGCTGCCGCCACTGCAACCAGCGCTCCTCCGCGCCCAAACCGCAGCGGCGATCTGACGCTGATTGTGGCGCACACGCGCGCCTCCACCGCAGAGCCGACAGATGCGCACGTGGGGCAAAGGCTTGCGCGGCGCAGCGGCGCACCGGTGGTGCAGCGGTTTGTGATGACCGGCAAGCAGTGGGAGGAACTGAGCGCGCGCGTGGGCAAGTCGCGCTCGGTCGATCTGCTGCGCATCGACGAGGCGCTGGAGAACTACAACGCCGCCGCCAACAAGCCGCCTGTCGAGCGGATCGATCTGCTCGTCAAGCTGCGCGCCGCGATTGCCACCTGGAAGCAGGGCAAGCCGGTTGATGCCGCCGGCGGCATCAAGAGCGGGCGCGCGGCCGCCGTGCAGCAGCTTGAGGATGCGGCGCGCGACGAGGTGATTCGGCTGGGCTCGCAGCTGATGACGCAGAAGAAGCCCACCGGCGCCCCCGATGTGCTGCGCGCCGCCGGCGAAATCTACGAACGCGCGATCCATGAACTGCACCACTTCCTGGCCAAGGCGCTGAACCAGAAGAACGCCGACGCCGTGCTTGGCAAGTGGAAGGTCTTCCGGCTCGAGGCGCAGTCGCTGCACCACGCCGCCCAGGCGCTGCTGGTGCAGCCGCAGCAGGGCGCCCAGCCCGCCCAGCCGGCGCAAGACTCCGAAGCTACAAACGCCGTGATCGCTGCGCAGGGGCTGCGCGAGGGCATGCGCGCCTTCCGCACCATTGCCTACCGCTACCTGCACGCCAAGCGCGACGATACAAAAATGTCGCCCCGGTCGCGCAGAAAGGTCGACCTGGGGCAGATTCGCGCGCGTCTCAAGTCGACGATCGGCGATGTTGTCCTTGGCGCGTCCAACACCGATGCGGTCATGGAGTTCCTGACTGCGGTCAAGGCCGACATCGATGTCTTTGGCGCGATGGCCGGCGCCGACAAGGCGGGCGCCCAGCAGGGCAAGGGCAAGCTGGCCGAGATCGAGGGCGATTCGTCCGAGGATTGGGCGCTGATCGAAGAGGTAATCAACGCCAACGACACGCTCACCAACCTGCTGGGGGGCCACGCCGCCACCGGCAACGAAGGCATCGCCGAGTACTATACGCCCGCACCCAGCAGCGGCCCGGATACACGCTCGGGCGGCCAGAAGTTCTTCGCCGACCTCTTCAGCAACCTCGACCCCGGCAAGAACATGAGCGGCGCCAGCCCCGAGGCGCAACGGCAGATGACCGCCAACCGCGACTATCTGCTCGGTTCGGCCGACCTGGTCTCCTCCATCGGTGGGCTGGGCGCCGAGGCGCTGACGATCTACAAGGCCGTCAAGGTGTTGAAGGACCCCAAGGCGAGCGACGTGGAGAAGGCCAAGGCGCGCATGACGCTGATCACGCTCGGCCTGCCCACGGTGATGAACACCTACAAGGCCGCCGGCGCGATCATGACGCTGATGCGCGGCTCGAACATGGAGAAGACGGGCGAAGGCGGGATGGGGAAATCGGGCTTCGGCTTCACCGCTTCGGGCACCGACGCCTCGACCGACGTCAAGATGATTGGCGACTTTGCGGGCGCCTTCGCCGGCATCATCTCCACCATCAGCCAGGTCATCGACTACTTCAAGTGGGCCTCCGATGCCGCTTCGGACCCCAAGGCCGGCCGCGGCGGCGCCCGCAAGAACCTTGAATTCCTGGGCAACGCGCTGACCAAGAGCACGGGCATCGTCAGCTCGCTGGCGGGCAACACGCGCGCGCTGATGAAGCTGGGCTATCAGATTGCCGAAGGCGGCCAGGCCACCAGCGCCGGCGCGGCGACGATGTCGCAGTTGGGCGGCGTGGTGCCCGGCCTGCAGCTCGTCACCTCGATCCTGCAGGCGATCCAGCAGGCCTACAAACTGGTGCGCCTGGGCATTCGCCGCGGCCAGCTCACCGACATGATCGGGACGCTGCTGCAGGGCAAGGCCAACGCCGACCTGCGCCGTGTAGAGGCGGTGGAGATTGCGCACGAGTCGCTGATCAAGCGCATGCACCGCGTGGGCATCAACCTGGGCCACGCGCTGGCGGCGATTGTGGGCGGCGCGCTCAGCCTGAGCGGCTTTGGCTCGTCGGCCGGGCTGGCGATTACGCTGGCCTCGTCGGCGACGAAGATCGGGCAGATCGGCCTGCGCAAGGGCAAGCAGTATGGGCGCGACCGTTCGGCCAAGGCGCACGACAAGCAGGGCGACACGCAAACCTACAAGCAGTGGAAGCGCAGCCGCCAGCTCTCGGCCCACGAAGAAGGCAAGTGGTCGCGCTTCAAGACCGCAATCGAGATCAAGTTCACCTTCAACTGGGACAAGAGCGGCGAGAACAAGGGCTCAACGACGCGCGAGGTGGCGCTCGAGATCCTGCGCATGGACGACGACGCCATCTTCGTCGCGCTGGGTGTGCTCGACGCCATCCGCGAGCGCAAGCAGGGCAAGCCCAAGAGCGCCGACGACAAGCTCGAGATCATCGTCAAGGCGCTCACAAAACGCGACTGAGCTGGCGCAGGCAGCTCCCAGCACGTACGCAAACCAGGATGCAGCATGAACCTTCAGCAGCTTGCCGACAAACTCTTTGCAGACGGCATGGTCGCCGTCTTTCTTGCCGCCGACCCGAACGACGAGGCCGCCCCAGACGACACGGTGCGCGTGCAGCTGCGCGCGGCCGGCTTTGACGAGCCATTGATGCTCACTGTGAGCCAGGCCGACGTCGACGAGGGCGCACACGAAGGCTTTGAGCTGCTGCAGCTCTACGCCCCCGTGCCGGTGGAGTTCTTCGCAGCCGAGGCGCCGGCGCTGCTCGAGGCGGCCGCGCGCGCCAACGAGTTCTCGCCGCTGGTCGGCTTCAACGTGCATGTGCCCGGGCCTTACCTCTACCTGCGCAGCGTGGTGCTTGCGCCACAGGGCGACGCCGGCATCGCGCTCGTGGCCGAGGCCGTCTGGCTGGCCGCCTTTACGCTGGACCTGCACGCCGCCAACCTGGTGCAACTGGTGCGGCCCACCCCCCTGACCGCCGCAGACGCCTAAATGCTGCGTCTCGCAAGTCAAATGAAGCGCATAGCGGCGGCTTCAGCTGTCATTGTCCGGTTCCACCAGAGAGCGAAAGCTGATGGAGTTTAACAATTAAAGCGTCGTTCTGCTGCGGAATTGACGGCAGGGTGTAAGGTGAGAAGCAGGAAGGAGCCTGCGATGCTCAGCTTAATCCTGACTGCAGACGAGAGAGTTGTGCTTGAA